>JAEEGK010000243.1_pt1 | contig 135226 bp, 94 predicted proteins | sample 8958771 | NCBI WGS metagenome assembly JAEEGK01 (sample SAMN16246547, study PRJNA631951) | gut metagenome | biome: gut microbiome; feature: rumen; material: SC-attached | host: Bos | place: Iran: Karaj | collected 2018-10 | reverse complement strand
GGTACCGTTGGTGTTGAGCGTATCTTCCCCATCGAGTCTCCCGCCATCGACAGCATTACCGTAAACAAGGTAGGTAAGGTACGTCGCGCTAAGTTGTACTACCTGCGTAACCTGACCGGTAAGAAGGCACGTATCGCTGAAAAGCGTGTTGCCACCAAGGAAGCTGAATAATCAGCATCCTTCCCTAAACAAGAATCAAGAGAGCATCAGGAATAGATTTCCTGGTGCTTTTCTTGTTTATAAGTAAAAATACTATTATCTTTGCCGGCACTAATAGGATTTTTACCATTTATATAATCAAACTAATAACACAATGAAACAGTTTCTTTCCGTACTGATGCTTGTCGGTACTTTTTCACTTCAGTCTTTTGCACAGGATATTTTCCTGGAGAATGCAAAATTCCATGTCGGCGACGATGCTTCATGGGCTGGTGTTAACGTTGACGAGAGTTCATGGCGTCCAATCAGCAATGCCACAACCTGGACTTCTCAGGGTGTTAAATGCGAGAACGGTTTTGGCTGGTATCGCTATCATGTTAACATTCCCAAGAGCCTGTTGGAAAAGTCTGACCTAAAGGAAATGGTTGACTTCAACATGGGTAAGATTGACGATGCCGATGAGGTATACCTGAATGGCAAACTTATTGGCAAGACCGGTAAATTCCCTTCTGATGCCGGTGGTTATATGAGCCAATGGAGCAGACCACGTGTATACAGCGTTAAGGTAAATAGCGGTCTTATCAAATGGGACGCCGACAATGTGCTGGCCGTAAGGGTTTATAATGCAGGTGACCCAGGCGGTATGTTCCAAGGCCCCATTTGCGTGCGCGTACCTAATACTATTGATAATCTGAGCATCAACATTAAGGAAGGCGTAGATGCAAAGACGGGCAATAATGCTCAGTGTATTCTCAACAGCAAGATGTCTGCTACAAAGAGCGGTTTGTTTACCGTTCAGGTGCAGGATCCCGAGAGTGGCAAGGTGCTGACAGAGAAGTCGCAGAAGGTATCCGTGAACAGCAAGAAGAACAGTGCCATCAGCCTGCCATACGACAATCATCAGATGGTACGTATCATTGCTACCTTCACAGAGAGCAAGACCGGTCTGAGCACAACAACTCAGTATATCCCCAAGTATATTCTGACACCTGCAGCTCCTGCAACACCCAGATTCAATACTACTCCTCTGTATGGCGTACGTCCAGGCTCTCCAATCCACTTCCGCTTTGGCGTAAGCGGCGAGAAGCCCATGAAGTTCTCTTCTGACGACCTGCCAAAGGGATTGGCCTTGAATCCTGACAACGGAGCGCTGAGCGGCTCCTTGCCAAGACCTGGATCTTATACCTTTACAGTAAAAGCCAAGAATGCCAAGGGCGAGCAGACACAGAAATTCACTATCCGTTGCGGCAGCACGATCGCTCTTACTCCTCCAATGGGATGGAACAGCTGGAACTGCTGGGGTCTGAGTGTTACCCAGGATAAGGTGGTTAGCAGTGCTAAGGCTCTTATTGAAAAGGGGTTGGCCGACTACGGATATTGCTATATGAACATCGACGACGGTTGGGAAGCTCCCAAGCGTAACGCTGATGGCACCATTGCCGTAAACGAGAAGTTCCCCAGCATGAAGGAGTTGGGTGACTGGTTGCACTCTGAGGGTCTGAAGTTCGGTATCTACAGTTCACCCGGCGACCTGACCTGTGGCGGCTATCTGGGTAGCATTGACCATGAATTGCAGGATGCTGAGAGCTATAATAGCTGGGGTGTAGATTACCTGAAGTACGACTGGTGCGGTTATGGCCGTAAGCATGCTACCGAGCCCGACAGACAGACGGTGGCCAGCTATGTACGTCCTTACCTGCTGATGGAGCGCTGCCTGCGTCAGCAACCCCGTGACATCTTCTATAGCCTTTGCCAGTATGGTATGGCTGATGTATGGAAGTGGGGACATGCCGTAGATGCCAACTCATGGCGTACAACCGGCGATATCACCGATACTTGGGAGAGCCTGTATGAAATCGGCTTTGGTCTGCAGCCCGATCTCTATCCCTATGCTCAGCCTGGTCATTGGAATGACCCCGATATGCTGATTGTAGGTAAGGTGGGTTGGAGTAACAATTTGCGCGACAGCCGTCTGACACCTGACGAGCAGTACACCCACATCAGTCTATGGACTCTCCTCGCCAGCAACATGTTGATTGGTTGTGACATTGCCCAGATGGACGAATTCACGGTATCTTTGCTCTGTAACCACGAGGTGAATGCTGTTAACCAGGATATCCTTGGTAAGCAGGCACAGCGTGTGGTTCTGGATGGTACCATTCAGATATGGAGTCGTCCCCTGAGCGACGGTTCATATGCCGTAGGTATCTTCAACGTAGGAAAGTCTGATGCACGTGTTGACTTCAAGAAGTACTTCAAGGAGATGGGTATCAGCAACCTGCAGAGTATTCGCGACCTGTGGCGTCAGCAAGACCTTAGCACTACAGATGTCAATTACTTTATCCCCACTCATGGTGTGAAGTATCTGAAGGTTAAGTTCTAGACTTTAGGCTCTAGACGTTAGACTTTAGCCGAACTTTAAGAAAGTTAAAGACTTTTTTGATGATTTAGTTTCCAATTTCGCCAAAAAGTTATACCTTTGCGCCGTCTTAACCAAGAATGCGCCTGTGGTGGAATTGGTAGACACGCTAGACTTAGGATCTAGTGCCGTGAGGCGTGTAAGTTCGAGTCTTATCAGGCGTACATAAAAAAAGAGACCGATGGATTTTTCCACCGGCCTCTTTTTATTCCATTATTTAATAGACTACTTTTTTACCACTAATGATATATATACCCTTAGGTAGTTGACGGTTGACAGTTGAAAGTTGACAGTTTACCTTTCTACCAGATAGATCATAAACAGCATCAGAATGCTCAATGTTCAATGATGAATGTTCAATGTCATTAATTCCCGTTATCAACTCGCCGGATACGCATTTGTCAAGGAGCACCTTCATCCAATGTCCGCCAACTACAGAACGGCCAATGAAGGCAACACTATTGCCACTGTCGGTAAAGTACCAGTCGGACAGGGGAACACGTGACTTCGTCTCGTTGGCATACTTGTACAAACGGTCCATGTGTGTATCGAACTGCTTCTGGGTACCCAGACAAGCTGTCCAAGAAACCCAGTCGGTCTTGGTGTAAAGCGAGCGGTTATCGAGTGGTAGACCGTAGGTTTTGATCTGTCCGTTGTAGTAAACCATTTCCTGCGAGTAAACAGAACTGGGGAAAAGATTCGTCTGCCAAACCTTATCCCATACCATGTTATATTTCTGGCTCCAGGTGCCCGATTTGTCGAATGCCAATTTGTAATGTGTGCCGTCCTTGGCCAGCTTCACCCATTCGGTGGCCATCTCCTGTGCCTTGCCTATGTAATAGCTGTAACTCTCAGTATCTCCCTTTTGCCTACACATCAGGGCAAATCCTGTAACACCCATGATAGCCTTCAAAGACAGGTTGGCGTTATGGGCCAGATGACCTGCGAAGTCATCAGTACAAAGCTGGTTCTCGGGGTCGAGACCATTTTCGACCAGATAGTCGGTCCACGTCTTCAGTGTCTTCCAATACTTGTTGGCCCACGTCAGATTCCCATCAATAAGGCTGATGGCAGCGGCCAGCACGACAATGTTGCCAGACTCCTCGATGGGCATATTACCTGCAAATCCGCCACTGGCATCAGGCTTGGTGATAGAATATACCTGACCATTGGCATGCGGGTAGGTTCCCAGGTCGTGAGCGGCAAAGTTGAAGCCCCATCGGCTACTCTCGCAATAATCCAAGATAGAAGTACACATACCTTTCATAAGATCGGTATTATAAATAAGGAATAGCGGTGCTGAGGGATAAGTAAGGTCAACGGTGTTCACACAACCATTAGAGTTGTTCTCTTTGGAGAAGAAGAGCAGGTTGCCCTTATTGTCCTGGAATATCTTATGTGCTGCTATAACATGGCGGTAACAGCCAGAGAGCAACTCGGCATACTTCTCATTGCCGGAGGCTAAACCATCATCATAGATCTGCTTGTCCTGTGCCTGACAGTCGGTCATAATCTGGTCGTAACGGTCGCGCAACTCCTCAAAGGCAGTAAAGATGGTCTTGCCGTCGCGCGCCCAGTAACCTTTATAATCAACGTTCATATAGCGTATATCCTTCACCTCGTCGTAGCCTATCATCATATAGGAGTCTGCCTGAGTGACTTTGCCCAAATCGTTGACAAAAGCCAGGAGTGGCATCTCGCTCTCTTCCGTACTGGTGATGGACTCAGAAGGTGACTCGGGTAACTTGCCAGTGGTGGCGAAGGAAGTGGCGACCTCCGAGCGATTTCCGATTGTGATGGTTCCGTTTATTTCAGGAATGTAGAGATAGCCCCAGTCGATACAAATCATATCGCCAGCCTTGCCCAGAACCTTCTGCGTTTTGGCACCCGACTTGATGTAACGGATTCCATTCTCTGTGGTGACAGAGGAAACGGTGGGCTGCATATTGTTGTTTACAGAAAGTTCGGGTGAGGTAGCAAAGTAGAATTGCACATCATGCTCTGCTCCATCGTTAGATGTTACCTGGTAAGAGATGAAGTTGATGGGAGTTGACATAAGGTCAACATCCTTCATCAGCATGGGTGCCGTGAAGACAACATCCAGTGTCACGGGGCCGCAGGTGAACTTATAATATGTATTGGTGGCCAGTACATGGCAGTTGGTCTGCGCGGCCACTTGTTCGCCTGTGGTACTATAATACAAACCGATGTCGGCCAAAGCTCCACCTGTGGTATTATGTACGTGATAGGCTATGATATTCTCGCCCTCGTGCAGGACGGCTTTATCAGCGTCCGTAAGTTGATAATCTACATTCTTGACCCAGGTCTCTCCTGTAGAGAATATCCTGCGTCCATTGATATAACCCTCACAGACATCATCATGCGAATAGATAATGTGCAGGTCGCGTTGCAAATCCTCGGCAGTAAGGGTGACCCGGCGACGAATATAGATGTTAGAGCCGGTAGCTGACCATGGCGTATTTACGTAGGGCTCACCATCCGAACCGAAAGCGCCCTGCTGATCTTTCCAAGTGGAGCCTGTGTCATCGAAACTCTCCGTAGTCCATGTAGTTCCTGTTATAGAAGCGGTGCGCACGCGCGCAACCCAGGGGCCCTGATCGGCCATGGGTGCAATGGCCTCCATTCCAGGATGGAAGCCCAATGCGTTGCGGAAAAGGCCCACATCAGCCAAGGCACCGCCACGTGTGTTGATAACGTGAAAAGCGATAACGTTGTCACCTGCCACAAGGGCATCGCGTGAAGCTCCTTGTAGGTGAACCTTGACATTCTGCTTCCAAGTGTTGCCATCCATTACCTCTGCCAACTTAACACCGTTGATGTAGAGTTCGAAATTATCGTCGTGAGAATAGATAATCCACAAATCGCTTTTAAGATCTTCTTCTGTAAGGGTGACATGACGACGGATGTAATATTGTGAAAGATCACTCCATTCTGTGGTTACACCATCATACTCGCTTTTGGTACCGAATGCACCGTATCCGTTGGTCCATCCATTCTCACTGGCATCCTTCTCATACCAATTGGTGGCAGCATTGGAGCGCTTAATCTTAGCTGCCCATCGCCCTTTATTACCCATGGGGGCAATGGCTTCGAGCAGTACATCTTTCTGTGTACCCATGAAACGGTAGTTCTTCCCATCGACACGCAGGATACCATCCATAGACTTGACGGCTCCTGTCCAATGCCTAGTGGTACCGCCCGTGAGCTTGCTGTAAGGTGACCAAAAGGAAATGTATGGGTCGCTAGAAATGAGGGGAACTGAAGGCAGACGCAACTTAGTCTGCTGATAAGGTGTAAAATAGTCTGATTGTGCCTGTAATGTTAACGAAAACAACAGTGCAATTAAAATGGTTAAAGTCTTACTCATTAGATAATGTTTTGTAATAATGTTAATTTTACGGCGCGAAATTACACATTTATGTAATATAAACAAATTATCGCTTTCATAAATAGGCGTAAAAGCAAGTTATTGGTGTTTCATCACCTATTTCTGAACAATAATTGCACAAATAATTTGCACTAATCCATTTATTATTACTACCTTTGCGGCAAACTTCCCAAAGAAAATACTTAAGTTATATATATATATGAAGATTATGAAAAACCTGACAGCAGCGGCACTTCTCTTTGCTGTCACCTCTTTTGTAGGACATGCCGCACAGGTAAAGGAAATTGTCTCGCCCAACGGGACATTACGTGTACAACTGCAGCAGAGTCCCTTAGGATGGACCGTTACCAAGAACGGTACAACTCTTTATACCATCAAGAGCGTGAATATGCAGATCAATGGTAAGAACTATGCAGGCTCCACTCCTTTCAAGAGTGTAAAGACAACCTCAGCCAAGGAGACTATCAAACCCGTCGTTCCCATCAAGTTCAGTACAGTAGAAAGTTCCTATACTCAGGCAACCCTCTCTTATGGCAGCTATAACGTAGAAATGCGTGTTATGGACAATGCTGTTGCCTACCGCTTCGTTACCAAAATTAAAGGTGACGTAGAGGTTCAGGAGGATAACTTCACACTGGTACCTGCAGAAGGATATGTTGCCCACCGTCAGACAACAGGTAACTTCAACACCTCATACGAGGAGGCTTACAGACACGAGACACTGGAGCAGTGGAACCAGAGCGATCGTAAGCTCTCTACCATTCCCTGTCTGCTTTCCGGACCCAATGACAGCCAGCTGCTGATGGGCGAGGCTGACGTAGATGACTACCCCCGTTTGTTCTTGCAGCCTACTGCAGAAGGTATCGAAGCCACCTATCCCAAGGCTCCTGTGAAATGGGAACCCCGCGGAGACCGCAGTGAGAAGATTACCGAAGAGGGCAACTTTATTGCCAAGACAGCTGGAACCCGTTCCTTCCCCTGGCGCTATGTTGCCTGTACAGACAGCAAGGGTATCGTTGAGCAGACTATAACCCTCCAGCTTTCACGTAAGCCTGTGCTTACTGATACCAGTTGGATTAAGCCTGGTCAGGTTAGCTGGGAATGGTGGAACGGTGCCGCTCCCTTCGGCCCCGACGTGGACTTCGTTTCTGGCTGTAACTACGAGACTTATGCATACTTTGCAGACTTCGCTGCCAAGTACGGCGTAGAATACATTCTGTTGGACGAAGGCTGGGCCAAGGATACCAGAGACCCCTATACTGCCAATGATGATATGCGTCTGAAAGATCTGATTCAGTATTGCAAGAGCAAGGGCGTGGGTGTTATCCTGTGGTTGCCCTGGTTGACAGTTGAGAAAAACTGGGACCTCTTTAAGACATATGCAGAATGGGGTGTTGCCGGTGTAAAGATTGATTTCATGGACCATGCCGACCAGTGGATGGTAAACTTCTATAAGCGTGTAGTTTCTGAGGCTGCTAGGTATAAGTTGTTGGTAGACCTGCATGGATCATTCACCCCTGCCGGTCTGGAATATGAATATCCCAACTTCCTCTCTTACGAGGGCATTCGTGGTCTGGAGCAGATGGGTAGCTGCCGTCCCGAGAATACCACTTACCTACCATTCATCCGTAACGCAGTTGGCCCTGCCGACTTCACTCCCGGTGGTATGAACAATATGCAGCCTGATCGTTATCATGCAAGTCGTCCTAACAGCGGTGCCATGGGTACACGTTGCTTCCAGATGGCTCTCTATGTAGTCTTGGAGAGCGGTATCCAGATGCTGGCTGACAATCCGACCCGCTATTACCAGAATGACGATTGCACACGTTACATTGCATCTGTTCCTACTACATGGGACGAGACACGTTGTTTGGCTGCCGAGGCAGGTAAGTATGTCATCACTGCCAAGCGTAAGGGTAACAAGTGGTTCATCGGCGGTATCTGCAATGGTGACGAGGATTCACGAACTTACAGTCTGAAACTGGACTTCCTGGGTGCCGGCAAGCATACTCTTACAGCCTATAAGGATGGTGTGAACGCCAACTGGCAGGCTATGCACTACAATAAGGAGCAGCGCCAGGTAAGTGCTACTACCACACTTGACATTAAGATGATGAAAAACGGCGGCTATGCTGCTGTCATTGAGTAATTATTCGAGATTAAAACCATGAGAAAGGCCTTCCTATCATTAGCTTTGGTCTGCGTAACTCTGATAATGAGTGCGCAGCCAAAGGTAGTAGCACATCGTGGATACTGGCGCACGGATGGTAGCGCGCAGAACTCCATTGTATCACTGCAAAAAGCTGCAGCCATTGGCTGCTACGGATCTGAATTTGATGTATGGATAACGGTGGATGGTGTTCCTGTTGTCTTTCATGATGCAACTATCAACGGGATTAGAATAGAAGATGCCACCTATGCGGAATTGATGAACCATCGCCTGGCCAATGGCGAGTTCCTCCCAACCCTGCAGCAGTATCTGTTAGAAGCGACAAAGATAGAAGGATGTCAACTGATTCTGGAGATCAAACCTCACAGCACTGCACAGCGTGATGAACGCATTGTGCAGCGCTGTCTGGAATTGATTCATATGCTGAAGTTGCAGAAGCGAACAGAGTACATTTCGTTTAGCAAACATGTATGTGAATATCTGCATGGGCAGGAGCCCAGTGCCAAGATTGCCTATCTGAACGGTGATATTTCACCCAAGGATATCAAGGCAATGGGATTGACGGGCATTGATTATCACTATAACGTTTTCAAGAAACATCCAGAATGGTTAAAAGAGTCACAACAGCTGGGTGTGGAAGTAAATGTGTGGACCGTTGACGGCGATGATGCCCTTACAGAGTTTGCCAATATGAATGGCATTGACATCATTACCACCAACGACCCTGAAATTCTTCAACGCATTCTTAAGAAAAAATAATATTTATCGTTTCATCTGTTTTTTTTCGCGTTTTTGCATATTATCCTCAAAAAAAACATTATCTTTGTGCCGCTTTTATGCAAACATACGTGATATAACAACATAACCAACTTTATAAAGATGAAACGTTCTCTTATTTTAATGGCCATCACTTTGATGGTAAGCGTAATGGCAAACGCACAACGCCTTGACATTACGATGGACGACAATTCCGTTGTCTCTTTCGACATAAACAAGATTAAAAGTCTGGAGTTTATGCCAGAGGCTGAACCAGGCCAGATAGACGGATACTGGTATCTGGGATGGCGTGTCATGAGTACATCTAGCAAAAACTTGAACGGTGATGAGAAATGGATCTTCAACGGTCCTGTCATGAAGCAGATTAAGTCATCGGGCGAGGAAGAAATCTTTGATCTGACCTACGCCGAGAACCTGAAATCCTTCAAAGCCAAATCGCGCACTTCAGGTACCACCAGTTCGTACACCATTACAGCACACGAAGATGAACTACTGGTACTGAAGATGGGTACTATCACTCGCTATTTCTTCAAATCATCATCTGATGCCTATAATGCAAAGGTGCCCTACCCCTTCCCAAGCCGAGCAGAGTACACAGATACTGCCAGAGTCTGGGCCTTAAAAGGAGGCTCTTCCCATTCCAACGCCTCGCCTATGGGTAACCACTATGCTAATTTTCCTGCAGCAACCAGCGCGCAGAAGGAATGGCTGGCCAATCCCAGTAACCAGCCTGATGCCAAATACTTTGATATAGGTAACTATGATCGTTGGACTGCAAAGGCTATCACTCTATATCCTCTAAACAACAGCACTCCTACCCCTGCTGATGTAAACCAGCACGCCATAGGCGACTGCTGTATGTGTTCTGTTTTTGCATCATTGGCTTATATCTACCCTGATTTTATCAAGAGTATCATTGAAAGGGTTAATTCTACAACCTATATTGTAAAGATGTATGACCCCAAGGGTAACCAAATTGATGTTGCCGTGGATAACAAACTGCTTTGCAACAGTAACGGTGGTTGTGCACAGGTAAGTGGTAAGAACGATAAGTTCAACTGGGCCACCATTATGGAGAAAGCCCTTATGAAGTGGCTCACCTGCTTCAAGACAGGCGGTCTGGAAGGTATAGGTACAGAGCATGCAGCTCCCCCATTCACAGGTGACGGCGACAGTTGGGCATACGACTGGGGAGTCTTGCATAACAGCGAGCTCTCGATGATAGTAGATTATGGCCTCAAGAATGGTATGATCTGTGTGGGCGGTTTCCACGAAGGCGGTGTTAAGGCCGGCACATTAGAGACTGTTACAGCCCATGCCTTTACCTTAATGTATACCCGCTACCCTGAGCAATACAGTTTCTCTATGCGTAATCCCTGGGGTATCACATCTGTTGATGGTGTGTTAGAAATAGCCAACAAGCGAAGCATAATGTACCTTATTGACTTCCGTTTGGTTATGCCAGGAGCAGCAGCACCCTATAAGCGTAAAGACCTGGGTGGCTACATACCTCCCAAGTTCACTATGGGCGAGAATGACAAACGTCTCAGTCCTGCAATGCTTAAGAAGTACAATCTGGAGTCGTACGGCCCCACAATAGATGAGGAGGAAGACGAAGAATGACAATTCTGGTAACGGGAGCCAGTGGCTTCATCGGTAGTTACATTGTTCAGGAAGGTCTGGACAAAGGGCTCGAAGTTTGGGCCGGTGTTCGTGGCAGCAGTAGCAGAGGCTACCTGCAGGACGAGCGTATCAAGTTTGCCCAACTCGACCTATCAGATCCAGACATCCTGCTCCGTCAGCTCCTGCAATACAAGGAGGAAATGGGCGGAAAAGGATGGGACTATGTAGTACATGCTGCAGGAGCCACCAAGTGTTTGGATGAGAAGGATTTCTATCGTACTAACACCGATGGCACCCGTCACCTCATAGATACGCTGCGAACAGCTGGGATGGCACCCAAGAGATTTGTCTTCGTAAGCAGTCTCAGCATCTTTGGAGCCATCAGGGAGAATCCTGTCAGAAAACCCTCGAAGGATAATCCCTGGATATACGCTCCCATTCTCCTTACGGATACACCAGCGCCTAATACAGCCTACGGGAAAAGCAAGCTAAAGGCCGAAGAATATCTACAACAGCAAGTAGATTTCCCCTACACCATTCTTAGACCGACGGGGGTATATGGACCACGTGAGAAGGACTACTTTATGATGGCCAAAAGCATAAAGCAACACATAGACTTTGCGGTAGGTTACCAGCCTCAGGAGATTACATTTGTTTACATGATGGATGTCGTGCAGGCCATATATAGATGTATAGAGTCGTCTGCCGCTGAAGGTAAATCCTATTTCCTCAGTGACGGCGAAGTGTACAACAGCCGCCGGTTCAGCGACCTGTTACAGCAGAATCTTGGTAATCCATGGGTTATGCACATAAAGGCACCCTTATGGTTGCTTCGGATTATATGCTGGGTAAGCACTAGAGTCAGTCACATCACAGGCAAGATGAATGCCCTGAACGATGACAAGTTCCACATATTAAGCCAGCGCAACTGGCAGTGCGATATAGAGCCTGCCATACGGGATTTCGGTTATTCTCCACAATGGAAACTGGAAGAAGGTGTAAAAAGTACCATAAAATGGTATAAAGAGAGCGGTTGGATATAACTCTATAGCCATTTTTCGTACAAAAAACATATCAAAAAACATTTTCAATAAAAAAAATCAAAAAAAAGTAGGAATATCTTTGGTGATTGGAAAAAATTGTGTAAGTTTGCATCGTATAATTGTGTTTAGACCTAAAAAGCTAACTATAAACAATAACGAAAACTAACAAAAATAACAATTTATTCACTTAAAAATTTATCTTATGAAAAGAAGATTTTTATTCATGTTGATGGCTGCTTTCACCTTTATGGGTGCAAATGCTGCAATTAACCGCGCGAACAACTACCTGAAAGCTGCTGATGTTACAGCTAAACAAGGTCAGACTGTAGATGTTGCTTTGACTATGGTGAACAAGACATTTGACATCATCAACTGGCAGACTGAACTCGTTCTCCCCGAGGGTGTTACTTTGGTAAGTGTTGCTCCCGCTGAGCGCTGGTCAGAAGAGATCGTAGTAACTGATAACAAGTTGTTCTCTGAGACTGAAAATGCTGTTGCTACTGGCGAAGGTGTAGTAGCTAAGATTACACTGCAGGTTGCTTCAACTGTAGCTGAGGGTTCTTATGACATAGCCCTGAAGAGTACTGTTATGCATGCCAAGGATAATACTGAGATTGCTCAGACTGATCCCCAGTATTTCAAGTTGACAGTTGAAAAGGCTGACGAAGGCAAGAAGGGTGACCTGAATGGCGATGGCAAAGTTACTGCTTCTGATATTCAGGTAGTATTGAACGCTATGGCTGATGAAGATAACAATCCCGCCTATGACCTGAATGGTGACGGCAAAGTTACTGCTTCTGATATCCAGATTATCTTGAACATAATGGCAGAAGAATAATTCCATGCATATTTAACAAGGTATTAAGATTAGAAAACCAACAATTAAATTACAATAATTATGAAAAAGATTTTATCTCTATTGTTATTTGCTTCATTTGCAGTATTTGCTAATGCTCAGATTGAAATTAAAGGTGGTATAACTTCTGCAACTACTGAAGATTATCCACAAAATGCTTTACGTTTCACATTTAAGAACACCTCAGGTAAGACCATTGCTAACTGTGACTTTAAGTTGGTACTTCCCGATTGTGCTGAATTGGTTCCCAAGGGCAAGAAGTATCAGTACGAAGAGGGTGACGCTACTGCAGGAATGACTTTCTCTATTCAAGCTAACTCTACGAAAACTAAATACAGTGTTGCTGTGTACGACGGCGAATTTGATGAGACAGAAGGTAATTGTATAATCTATGTGCCAGTAAAATTAAAAGAAGGCTTCGAAAAATTTGATGGAGTAGTAAAAGTCAGCGATATTAACTTCGGTGATCCCGAAGGTAACAATATCTACAGTCCTGCAGACTTCAACATTGATATTGCTACTGCTATCAAGAGCATCTCAGCCGAGCAGACAAAGAGCGGCGTTATCTACAACGTAGCTGGTCAGCGTGTAAGCAAGGCTACAAAGGGTATCTATGTAGTTGACGGCAAGAAGGTTGCTGTTAAGTAATTAAGGCAACTTATTTACAACATACTTATTAGGGCTCGACTTTTTGTCGAGCCCTTTTCGTATTTTTGCGTCTTTGCTATCAAGTGTTTGCAAAATGGGATAATTTTCAATTTTTTAACGTATAATACATTATATATAAATTATAATTGTTACCTTTGTAATCTCTAATGTATAAATTAAATATTATCTTGAAGTATATTGATGGTTATAAAGAACAGAATATTTATCAAATATCCTAAGAAAAAATGTGTAAATAGTAAAGATATAATATCATGAAAAAGATTTTTACTCTATTGACTTTTATTGCTATAGCAATATTTTCAAACGCCCAGAATAAGCCTGCAGTTAATCTGATGGGGGAATTTAAGGACGGCAGTTTAGTATTCACGTATGAGAACACCACCGGTAAGACAATTGCCAACTGTGACTTTAAGTTGGTACTTCCCGATTGTGCTGAACTGGTTCCCAAGGGCAAGAAGTATCAGTACGAAGAGGGTGACGCTACTGAAGGAATGACTTTCTCTATTCAAGCTAACTCTACGAAAACGAAATACACTGTTGCAGTTTACGATGGTGAATTCGACGAGACAGCAGGTAATTGTATTATCTATGTGCCAGTAAAACTAAAAGAAGGCTACGGAAAATTTGATGGAGTAGTAAATGTCAGCGATATTAATTTCGGTGATCCCGATGGTAACAATATCTACACTCCTGCAGACTTCAACATTGATTTGACCACAGAACCTGTAATCACGGGCGATGTTCAGATGAAGGGCGAGGTCAAAGATAACAAGCTGGTATTCACATATGCGAACACCACGGGCAAGGCCATCGCGAACTGCAGCTTCCAGCTTACGCTTCCCAGCGGTATGAGTCTGGTTCCCAACGGAAGCACCTACCAGTACGAGAAGGGCAATGCTACATCAGGCATGACATTCTCCATCACATCCAGCGGCAGCAGGTACACCGTCACTCTTAAGGGCGGTACGTTTAACGAGAGTGCCGGCAGCACCATCGTCACACTGCCATTGCAGGGAAATGCGGGCGGCAAGGCGACCGTGAGCAGCATAGCCTTCAGTGCCTCAGACGGCAGCAGCCTGGGCAAGCCCAACGGATTCACCATGGATATACCTTCGACGGCTCCCGTCGGCAGCGTTGAGCTGAAGGGTGAAGTGAAGAATGGTAACCTGGTGTTTACGTTCGAAAACACCACTGGTAAGGCAATTTCTATCTGTAGTTTCCAGCTTACACTTCCCGATGGCATGAGCCTGATTTCAAGTGGTAATAGATATCTATTTGAGAAGGGTGACGCCACTGCTGGCATGACATTCTCTATTGCACTCAATGACAACAAGTATATCATAACCGCTAACGGAGGTGAGTTTAACGAAACAGCAGGTAATACCATCATAACACTGCCATTGCAGGGCAAGTCAGGTGGTAAGGCAACCGTAGGCGGCATCATGTTTGCAAATTCCATAGGGAATATTATCAGTCGTTCTGAGGACCTCATTATAAATATACCTCCGATTAACAATGGAGAAGATGATAGTATTATCAGTTTGAAGGGCGCTGTGAAGGATGGCAACTTAGTGTTCACATTCGAAAACAACAGTGACAAGACTATTGCTAACTGCGATTTCAAGTTAGTACTTCCCGATTGTGCTGAACTGGTTCCCAAGGGCAAGAAGTACCAGTACGAAGAGGGTGACGCTACTGAAGGTATGACTTTCTCTGTTCAGGCGAATTCTGCGAAAACGAAATACACTGTTGCAGTTTACGACGGAGAATTCGACGAGACACAAGGTCACACCATTATCTATGTGCCGGTAAGACTAAAAGAAGGCTATAGCAAGTTTGATGGGAATGTAGTTGTTAGCGAAATTAACTTCGGTGATTCCGATGGTAACAATATCTACAGCCCAGCAAACTTTACCATTGACTTGACCACAGAACCTGTAATCACGGGCGATGTTCAGATGAAGGGCGAAGTGAAGGATGGTAGTCTGGTATTTACATTTGAGAACACCACAGGTAAGACCATTGGTAACTGTAGCTTCCAGTTCGAACTTCCAGAAGGCATGAGCCTAATTCCTAAAGGCACAAAGTACGAATATGATAGAGGCGATGCAACCAAAGGTATGTCATTCTCTATTACATCTAATGACAACTGGTACACCGTTACTATCTTTGGCAGTGAGTTCAATGAGAACGCAGGTAATACGATCATCAGTCTGCCTTTGCAGGGCAAGTCTGGCGGTAGGACAGTTGTAAGCAATATAATATTTGCAACTTCCGAGGGTAATATTCTCAGTCGACCTGATGGCTTCAGCATGGATATTCCTGCGGCTATCGAAAATGGCATTGAGTTGAAGGGCGAGGTGAAGGACGGTAGTCTGGTATTCACATTTGAGAACCCCACAGGTAAGGCCATTGGTAACTGTAATTTCCAGTTCGAACTTCCCGAGAATGTCTCAGTAAAGCATGACTTAATCAGCCAGAAATGCAGATTCGAGGAAGGTGATGCAACTAAGGGTTTGATATTCTACATAGCATCAAACGACAACAAGTATACTGTCATCGTTTATGGCGGTGAATTTAACGAGAACGCTGGTAATACGATCATCAGTCTGCCTTTGGAGGGCAAGACAGGTGGTAAGGCTATTGTAAGCAACATCGCGTTTGCTAATTCAGAAGGTGTTGTCATCAGTTCTCCTGAAGGATTCACTACGGATATAACTTCAGTTAGTCCGGAAGAGGAAACCGGTAGCGTTGAACTGAAGAGCGAAGTGAAGGATGGTAATCTGGTATTCACGTTTGAGAACACCACTGGCAAGACCATTGCCAACTGTAGCTTCCAGCTCGAACTTCCTGAGGATGTCTCAGTATTACTCAACTCAACAGATAATACATATATATATGAGGTGGGTGATGCAACGGCAGGTATGACTTTCTCCGTAACATTCAAGAACAACAAGTACAATGTTGCTATTTACGGTGGCGAGTTCAATGAGACGGAAGGGAACACCATCATAAGTCTGCCTTTGGAGGGCAAGACAGGTGGTAAGGCAATTGTAAGCAACATCGCCTTCAGTGATTCCAAGGCTAATGTCATCAGCCGTCCTGACGGATTCACTACTGAAATAACTTCAGTTCATGAGACTGGTAGCGTTGAGTTAAAGAGCGAGGTGAAGGATGGCAGCCTGGTATTCGCATTCGAGAATACCACTGGTAAGACCATTGCCAACTGTAGCTTCCAGTTCGAACTTCCTGAAGGCTCTTCGGTAATGCTCAACTCAACAGGCAAGAAATTTATGTATGAGAAGGGCGATGCAACCGAAGCAATGACATTCTCAGTTGCATTCAAAGACAATAAGTACAGTGTAACCATATATGGTGGCGAGTTCAATGAATCGGCAGGCAACACTATTATCAGCCTACCTTTGGAAGGAAAGAAGGGAATTGCAACTGTAAGCAATATCATGTTCGTTAATTCAGAAGGTAGAATCATTAGCTGTCCTGAGGACTTCAAGATTGATGTACCTACTATTATCAGAGGTAGCGTAGACCTGAAGGGCGAGGTGAAGGATGGCGACTTGGTATTCACATTCGAGAACACCACTGGTAAAACCATTGCCAACTGCAACTTCCAGTTTACACTTCCTGAAAGTATGTCTGTAATGCTCAACTCAACAGGTAAGAAGTTTATGTATGAGAAGGGCGATGCCACTGAAGATATGACATTCTCAGTTGCATTCAAGAATGACAAGTACACTGTAGTCGTCTATGATGGCAAGTTCAATGAGGAAGCAGGCAATACTATCATTAGTCTGCCTCTGCAAGGTAAGTTTGGTGGTAAGGCAAATGTAAGCAACATAGCCTTTGGTGATCCCAATGGCAATAATATTAGCCAACCTGAGAACCTTTCTATTGATATACCTGGTAACGTAGAGTTAAAGGGCGAGGTGAAGGACGGCAACCTGGTATTCTCGTTCGAGAACACCACTGGCAAGGCTATTACCAACTGTAACTTCCAGTTTACGCTTCCTGAGGGTGTAACGTTGAATTCTAACGGCGAAACATATCAATATGCAGAGGGTGATGCAACAGCAGGATTGGCATTTATTGTTGCATTCAGCGACAACCAGTACTCTGTCCGTGTTTACGCTGGCGAGTTCAAAGAGTCTGCAGGTAATACCATCATCAGTCTGCCATTGCAAGGCAAGGCTGGCGGTAAGGCAACAGTAAGTAACATTATCTTCAATGGCTCTAACGGTAATATCATTAGTAAACCAAGGGACTTCACTATTAATGTGCCTACGATTAACACTGGCAGCGTTGAGTTGAAGGGTGAAGTGAAGGAGGACGACTTGGTATTCACATTCGACAACAAGACAGGCAAGACCATTGGTACCTGTAGCTTCGAGTTTGAACTACCAGAGGATATAAGTCTAATTCCAATTGGTAATTACTTTGACTACGATGAGGGCGATGCAACCGCAGGTATGAAATTCTCTGTTGCACTCAAAGGCAACAAGTACGTTGTTACCGTTTCCGGTGGCAAGTTCAATGAAAAAGCCGGTAATACCATAATAAGTCTACCATTGCAGGGTAAGACAGGCGGTAAGGCAATCGTAAGCAGTATCGCTTTCAGTGATCCGGATGGATATAACATTACCAGTCAGTCTAACGACTTCACTATGGATATACCAAATCTTATCAGCGGTGAAATTAACATGAAGGGTGAAGTTAAGAATGGCAGTCTGGTATTTACATACGAGAACACCACGGGCAAGACCATTGCTAACTGTAACTTCCAGTTCGAACTACCTGAGGGTATTACTTTAATTCCAAATGGTAATAGCTACCTTTATGATGAAGGTGATGCAACTGAAAGTATGACATTCTCAATTGCATTCAAGAACAACAAGTACAGTATCACCGTATATGGTGGCGAGTTTAACGAGACTGCCGGCCATACCATTATAAGTCTGCCATTGCAAGGCAAGGCCGGTGGTAAGGCAACTGTCAGCAGCATTGCCTTCGGTGGTTCTAATGGTACTAACATCAGCACTCCTGAAGACTTCACTATTGAATTGCCTGTGGCTACATATGGCGTTGACATGAAGGGTGAGGTGAAGGATCGCAACCTAGTATTCACATTCGAGAACAACACCGGCAGAACCATTGGTACATGTAACTTCCAGTTCGAACTACCCGAGGGTGTTTCAATAAAGAAATCTGGCAAGAAGTATATGTTTGAAGCAAGTGACGCAACTGCAGGCATGACGTTCTATGTTACATGTAATAACAACAAGTACACTGTTGCTGCATTCGGTGGCGAGTTTAATGAAGCAGCCGGTAACACCATTATCAGTTTGGCACTGCAAGGTAGGTCAGGCGGCAATGCAACCATAAGTAACATCGCCTTCGGTGATTCCAAGGGTAATAACATCAGCCGTGCAGAGGACTTCACAATAGATATACCTTCAACAGTTATTGGCGGTATTGACCTGAAGGGTGAAGTGAAGGAAGGTAGCTTAGTATTTACATACGAGAACAAGAGTGGTAACACCATTGCCAACTGCAACTTCCAATTTACGCTTCCTGAAGGTGTAGCAGTAAAGCGCAATGCTATCAGTGGCAAGTACAAATATGAAGAGGGTGATGCAACAGAAGGTATGACATTCTACATTGCAAACAATGGCCACAAGTACACTGTTGCAGTCTTTGGCGGAGAGTTTGATGAAGCATCCGGCAATACCGTAATCAGTCTGCCTCTGGAGGGAGTTATGGCTGGAGAAGTAAGCGTAAGCAACATTGACTTCGGTGATCCCGACGGTTATAGCATCAGTAGTCCCGAAGGCTTCTCAATGGCTATTACTGGTGTTGGCTTGCAAGCTAAAGTGATAGATGGCAGTCTAGTCTTCACTTATGATAACAACAGCGGTAAATCCATCGGTACCTGTGTCTTCCAATTCGAACTTCCCGAAGGCGTATTCCTGACAACAAGCAGTTCTGCTTACACTAGGGAAGAGAGAAACGCCATCAGAGCTAGGAGAATAGCTCCTGCCCCCAATACGTTCGAATATGAAGCAGGTGATGCAACTAATGGTATGACATTCGATATATCATTCGACGAGAAAACCAACAAGTACACTGTTGCCGTTTCTGGTGGTGAATTCAACGAGACAGCTGGTAACACCCTTGTCAGTCTGCCATTGGATGGTAAGTCTGGAGGTGAGGCCGTTATCAATGACATCGCATTCGGTGATTCCGATGGTGAGACCATCAGTACTTCTGAAGAAGTCGTCATTGATGTGGTTGGTATTGAGATGAAGGGCGAAGTGAAGGACGGTAATCTGGTATTTACGTTTGTTGACCACGATAGCAAGGCTATTGGTAGCTGCAACTTCCAGTTCGAACTTCCCAAAGGCTTAACTCTTATACCTAATGGTAATAAGTATGTATTCGAGAAGGGTGATGCAACTGAAAATATGTCCTTCACTGTTTCACTCAACGACAACAAATACAACGTTACCATTTATGATGGTTTGTTTAACAAGACAGAAGGTACCATTATCAGCCTGCCATTGCAAGGTAAGTCTGGAGGTGAGACGACTGTCAACGCCATCACATTCGGTGATTCTGAAGGTTATATCTCCAGTCTGGAAGACCTTACCATGGATATTCCTTCAACTTCCTATGGCATCGATATGAAGGCTGAAATGAAGGATGGAAACATGGTATTGACATTTGATAATTACAGTGGCAAGGCCATTGGCAAATGTAACTTCCAGCTTGTACTTCCCGAGGGCGTTTCAGTAAAGAAGAACTCAACCGGCAAGAAATATCTATTTGAGAAGGGTGATGCAACCGAGGATATGACATTCTCTATTGCCTTCAGCAACAACGTTTACATTGTTGCCGTTTCAGATGGTGAGTTTAATGAGACAGCTGGTCATACTATTATCACACTGCCATTGCAAGGTAGATCTGGCGGACATGCAACCGTTAGTGACATTATCTTCGGTGGTGCCGATGGTAATAATATTAGCCATCCTGAGGATATTACCATGGAAGTAACTGGCCTCAGCGTGAAGGGCGATTTGACAGGTGATGGTAAGGTTAATGCTGCAGACGTTCAGAAACTGCTGAACATCATCGCTGCAGAAGAAAACGATCCTGCTGCTGATTTAACAGGCGATAGTAAAGTTAATGCTGCAGACGTTCAGAAACTGTTGAACATCATCGCTGCTCAATAATTCTAGGAGATAAAAAAGAAATAACAACCAAATATTATTTTAGAAATGAAAAAGATTTTTAGTTTGATGGCTGTCTTTGCTTTGACAATGACAGCAACAGCTCAGACAGTAAAATTCAATGTTACTGGAAGAGGCAATGACGAGTTGGTAGTTAAAATGGAAAATGACTTCAACTGTGGCGCCTTCGGATTCAAGATTGCACTTCCCGAGGGTACAGACCTCGCATATGATGCAGATGAGGAAGACTATGTTTATTCAAAAAACTCCGAGCGTCTATCAAAGAAGGTAACTGTTGATATTAAGCCGACTCCTACTCCTCGTGCATACTCTTTTATCATCTCTGGTGCACAGATTAAGGGTACAACAGGCGAACTATTCACTTTTAAGCTGAAGAATCCCGTAACAGCTGATGCTAGAATTTATGATATTAACTTCACTGATATGGGTGATGATTTGCAGCAGACAAATTCTGTATATGTGGAGAATAATGAGAATTATGAGATTATCGTTCCATTGAAAGCCGATGCTATCAAAAGCATCAAGGCTGAGGAAACAAAGAGCGGGGTTATTTATAATGTGAATGGTCAGCGCGTTAGCAAGGCTACAAAGGGTGTTTACGTAATTGACGGTAAGAAATATACTGTTAAGTAATTAAGGTAACTTATTTACATTATACCAAATTATAGGCTCGACTCAAAGTCGAGCCTTTTTTTCTGCTTTATATATACAACTGATAATAAAATTTATTATCTTTGCGGTATAATATGTATAGACTATCGAATCCTCTAATATGGCTTTGCCGCTTCAGACATAGATGCGGATATGGTGTCCACTCACCATATGCTTTCCATTTTATTACGGATGTAATATACGAGAAAACACCATATTATGCATATAAGGAGTTGGATAAGGATCTGACACGGACAGACAGGTTTAGGATCCGAAAAATTCTCCACCTATTGCTTCGCGTTAGCAACTGGAGACAACCGAATGTTATAAGCAGCCTTACGACGTCGAAAGATGTCAGCCGCTATCTGGTAGCAGGATGCAGAAAAGCAAAGATAATAAACAGTATCCCTGAAGGACAGATAGACATATGCTGGCTGGATGAACCAAATAATGAGGTAATAACACACCTGAACGAGCAATCGATGCTCCTGTTAGATCATCTCGACAAAAACAAAGATTGGTTCAAAAAATTACCCTCAGTGGTTTCTTTCGACCTATATGATATAGGAATAGCCTTTTTCGATACCAAGTATAATAAACAACACTATATAGTTAATTTCTGATGAAAAAAAGTAACGTATATACACGCACAGGTGATCAGGGTCTGACAAGTCTGATTGGAGGTAAACGTGTACCGAAAGCAAGCCTGCGATTAGATAGTTATGGTACAATCGACGAATTGAACAGCCAGCTAGGGCTACTTCTGACCTATCTGAATGAGCCTTCGGACTGTGACTGCCTGGTAAAGATACAGTGTCAGCTATTTGCTATAGGAAGTATACTGGCAACGGATCCAGACAGTGATACTCCATGCAAATGCAAGATAACCCAAGAAGACGTTATAGAACTGGAACAATGTATTGACCGTGCCGGAGAGGGTCTGCCAGGCTGGCGTGGTTTCACGCTACCAGGTGGATGCAGAGCTGCAGCCGTTGCGCACGTCTGTCGGTGCGTATGCAGAAGGGCCGAACGGTTAATCTACGCATTGGACGCAAAGGAGCCTGTGGACAAAAATGTCACAGCATACATCAACCGATTAAGTGATTATTTATACGTTCTGGCATGCCGACTAAATTTTTTAGGTGGTACAGATGAAATTTTATGGCATAAAGGATGATAATTAAAGAAAATTATTGTATCTTTGCGCCTCAATACAAAAGATAGTTGAGAGAGAGTAGTAAAAGTTGAATGTTTTAGAAAATTTATAAAGATTAAGATATGTACTGGACTTTGGAATTAGCCTCAAAACTGGAGGATGCTCCCTGGCCTGCAACCAAAGAGGAGCTTATCGATTATGCAACACGTAGTGGTGCTCCTCTTGAAGTAATAGAAAATCTTTCTGAAATTGAAGATGAGGGCGATGTGTATGAAAACATCGAAGACATCTGGCCAGATTATCCCACAAAAGAGGATTTCCTCTTCAACGAGGATGAGTATTAATAGGATTTATCCTTCCAAATGTGATGATAATCCACAATAGAAACCTTTAAGTTCTTCAATTACAAGCAAAAGGACTAGTGACAAAATACAGCTAATTTATCATAAAATCCCGCAATATGAAATCATATTTCGGGATTTTATCGTAACTTTGCAAACAAAAATAAATATACTAACATAGCAAAAGGTATTATGGCACAACAGGAAGATGTTTTCAAAAAGATAGTTTCACACTGTAAAGAATATGGATTTGTATTCCCCAGCAGCGATATCTATGATGGTTTAGGCGCTGTTTATGATTATGGACAGAATGGTGTCGAACTGAAGAATAACATTAAGCAATATTGGTGGCAGAGCATGGTGCTGCTACACGAAAATATAGTAGGTATAGATGCTGCTATCTTTATGCATCCCACTACCTGGAAGGCTTCCGGCCACGTAGATGCTTTCAACGATCCCCTTATTGATAACCGCGATTCTAAGAAGCGCTATCGTGCTGACGTACTCATCGAAGAGCAGATGGCCAAGTACGAGGATAAGATTCAGAAGGAGATTGAGAAAGCCAAAAAGAAGTTTGGTGATGCCTTTGACGAGGCCCAGTTCCGTACTACCAATGCACGTGTATTGGAAAATCAAGAAAAATATGATGCTCTGCACAAGCGCTTCCAAGAGGTGATGAATGCTGAGGGTGGTATCGACCTGGAGGGCATGAAGCAAATAATTCTGGATGAGGGTATTGTTTGTCCCATTAGTGGAACACGTAACTGGACAGATGTACGTCAGTTCAACTTGATGTTCAAAACCGAGATGGGTAGTACCGCCGATGGTGCCAGCACCATCTATCTGCGTCCTGAAACTGCACAAGGTATCTTCGTAAACTACCTGAACGTACAGAAGACAGGCCGCATGAAACTGCCCTTCGGTATCGCACAGATAGGTAAGGCTTTCCGCAACGAGATTGTTGCCCGTCAGTTCATCTTCCGTATGCGTGAGTTCGAACAGATGGAAATGCAGTTCTTTATCAAGCCCGGTACGGAGTTAGATTGGTTTGCCAAATGGAAGGAAACCCGTATGAAGTGGCACCAGAACCTTGGCTTCGGCGCTGAGAACTACCGCTTCCACGATCATGACAAGCTGGCTCACTATGCTAATGCTGCAACCGACATCGAGTTCCACATGCCTTTCGGATTCAAGGAAGTTGAGGGTATTCACTCACGTACCAACTTCGATTTGTCTCAGCATGCCAAGTATAGTGGTAAGAAGATTGAATACTTCGATCCCGATACAAACGAAAGCTATACCCCATATGTTATAGAAACTTCTATTGGTGTGGATCGTATGTTCCTCTCTATAATGTGTCACAGCTACGAAGAGCAACAGTTGCCAGACGGGCAGACACGTACCGTACTTCACTTGCCTGCAGCATTGGCACCCGTCAAGTTGGCCGTATTCCCTCTTACTAAGAAGGATGGCATGCCCGAGAAAGCGCAAGAGATTATCAACGACCTGCGTTTTCACTTCAACTGTAAATATGAAGAGAAAGACCAGATTGGTAAACGTTACCGCCGCATGGATGCCATTGGTTGTCCCTACTGCGTAACAGTTGACCAACAGACACTAGAAGACAATACTGTTACCCTGCGCGACCGCGATACTATGGAACAGCGTCGTGTCGCTATCAGCGAACTTCGCAGTATCATAGAAGATAAAGTCAGCATAACTAGCTTGTTGAAGAAATTGCTGTAACTATTAGTGAAAAGTGAAAAGCGAAAGAGTGAAAAATAATCTAGTCTTACTTGTTGGACTAGTTACATTAGTAGGGCTAACTAGTTTGACATCCTGCTCGGAAGAAAGCAGTGAATGGGATCCCTACTACAGTTGGGAAAGCAGAAATGCCATGTGGTTTGAGCAGGTGGCTGATTCCGCACGCACAGCTATTTCTGCAGCAAAAGCCCAATATGGAGAAGATTGGGAGGCACACTGCCAATGGAGGATGTTCAAGAGTCTGCAGCGCAGCGCAGATATTCATGGACCTGTGACCGACAGCATCGTCTGCAAGATCTCGAAAAAGGGAGAAGGTACTCAGCAAATCAAATTCACTGATTATGTACACCTTCATTACCGCGGTTGGTTGATGTCTACTGAATATATTACAGAAGATAATATCACCAAGGAAACAAAGATGGTGGTCTTCAGCCAGACTTATTACGGTGCATTTAATCCTTCCACGGCCATACCCTTGGCAATGTCAGTAAGCGGAGGAATTGAAGGTTTCCAGACTGCACTGCAATATATGGTCGAAGGAGATGACTGGTACGTATATATTCCACAGCAGATGGCATACGGCAGTGAACCCTCTGATGTCATTCCCGCTTATAGTACCCTACTCTTCAGATTGAACGTTGTAGGTGTGTATGAGGACAATGACGACATCCCTGATTGGAAATGATTCGATTAAAGATTGCAAGATAAGAAAACCTCCGAATAGCAATTCGGGGGTTTTTCTTTTACCTTTTATATATAAAAAGGCTTCGAAAGACGTAATTTCTGAAAATTATGTTATCTTTGTGCCATAATTTGAGATTATCTTAATAAAATTATATCATTTATGTACAACTTAACCAAGAACTTTGTATGCCTTTTGTTTCTGTTCATCTCAGCCACAATGAATGCACAGAACACATTTACAAACCCTGTTATCTATTCTGATGTTCCCGATATGGATGCAGTACGTGTAGGGAATGATTACTGGATGGTTTCAACCACCATGCATTTCTCGCCCGGTGCACCCATTATGCATTCTACCGATCTTGTACACTGGGAAACAGTAAACTACATCTTCGACACATTGAATGATAGCCCCAAGAATAATCTGGAAGGAGGCAATGTATATGGTCGAGGACAATGGGCTGCTTCACTGAAATATCATAAGGGGAAGTTCTACTGCTTCTTTGGCACGGGAGCTAAGTCTTTTCTATATAGCACCACCGACCCACGTCAGAAGTGGGAAATTATATGGCAAAGTGATACTTATTACCATGATGCTGCTTTTTTTATTGACGATGACGACCGTCCTTTCCTTTTCTTCAATGGCTCGCATATACAATTACGCGAGTTCTATCCAGATTTCCGTCCCGGATTCAAGGAGGATGGTGTGAGTTGCGAGGTCATACATGGAGAGCCCAAAGGTCTGCTTGAGGGGTCGCACGTCTATAAACATGATGGTAAATATTATCTAACCTGTATATGGTGGCCTCATGGAGGTATTCGAACCCAGGTTTGTTTTCGTGCCGACAAGATTGATGGCGACTATGCCAATAATATGAAGATTATCCTTTCTGACGATATGGGATATCGCGGGCATGGTGTAGCACAGGGATTCATTATTGACACCCCCAATGGTGAATGGTGGGCTATGATGATGCAAGACCATGAGGCTGTAGGCCGAATACCTCACCTGATGCCAATGCAGTGGAAAGAGGGCTGGCCTATGTTAGGCGATGATAACGGGAAAATAGGCAAAGTATTACCCATGCCAGGAGGTGGGAAAAAATGCAAGGAACGTATTACAGCAAGTGATGAATTCAAGAAGGCTAAGCTGGACATAGTATGGGAGTGGAACCACAACCCAGATAACAACCTATGGTCACTGACGGAACGCAAAGGCTTCCTCCGCCTGAGAACAGGCAAGATTGTTAACAATATCTTTGAAGCCCGCAATACACTTACGCAGAGAACCTACGGACCCAAATCCGAAGCCAGCATCCGCATTGACATCAGTCAGATGAAAGAAGGTGACCACACAGGACTATCGACCTACTGTTCCAAGCCAGGAACCATTGAGGTTGTTATGGAAAACGGACAGCGCTATCTGGTTATGACTGATCGCACGGAGGAGAAGTCACGAGTCACCTGCCCATCAGATATTATCTATCTTCGTGTCGCTGCCGACTTTACATCAGATACAGCTCTCTTCTACTATTCTCTGAACGGGAAAGAGTGGAAGCAATTAGGCGAAAGTTTCAAGATGGTATTCAACCTAGAACACTTCGTCGGTAACCGCTTTGCGATCTTCAACTATGCCACCAAACAGAGTGGAGGATGGGTGGATGTTGATTGGTTCCACTTTCAGAAGGATTAACGGCGGATAACAATCTCCGACATTTCCTTACGTTTCTTCTCGGAGGGTTGTAGACCTTCTGCAGCCTTTCCCATGGGAATAAGAACTACCGGCTCTTCCGTCTCAGGGAGAGCCAGCAGTTTATGACATAACTGGGCATTAAAATTACACACCCAGCAGGAACCTAGTCCCTGCTCGGCAGCAGCCAGACAAATATGCTCGGCAGCAATGGCTATATCTATGTCACCATGTCGTTTACCATCGCTTCGTACCCACTCTACATCATGCTGAACGGTCAACAGAATGTACAAGGGAGCCTGACTGAGCCAATCGCGTTTGTAACACTGCTGCAGCAATTCTCTGTCCGCTTGGGATGTCATCACATAAAACTTCCAAGGTTGCAGATTTACGGCCGAAGGAGCTAAGCGGGCACATTCTAATATATATTGCAATTGTTCCTCTGATACAGGTTCGCCCGAGTAAGAACGAACCGAATATCGTGTTTCTGATAATTTCTTGAAGTCCATACTATGCCAGACACTTGTTAATAAAATCATTCATTTCCTTTTCATGTGCCTCGATGCTGAGTAACAGATGCAACTGGTTATTGGCACGTACGAAATTATGTTCGGGATACTGGCACTTCCAATACTTGTCACCACTCAGGTAATCCCATAAGAAACGTACGCATTGCATATAGGGGAACAACTTTACAGCGTAGGGCAGATTCTCTATCTCCACACGAGTCAGGAAACTTGATGCACTGCTCAGATAGCCCTCTGTAAAGGCCTTGAAAATATCCACGTTGAATTGCACTTTATCCATATCAGGGCAATCTTCTGCCACTACATTGGCACCAGTACGCAAGAAGTCACCATAATCAGAAAAGATGAAATTGGGCATCACGGTATCCAGGTCAATGACACAAAGCACATTATCATTCTTGTCGAACATCATATTGTTCACCTTTGTATCACAATGACATACGCGCTTGGGTAGCGTACCCTCGCGTCCCATACGTTCGGCCTTGCACATCTCTTCGGCACGAACATCTATCTGATGAAGCATTTCCTGTACTTGTGGTTCACTGACACGTCCCACTGGATCAGTTTCCACAACCCCACGCAACTGTAGCAGACGGAACTCCATATTGTGAAAATCTTTAATGGTCTCGCCCAACTGAACAGGGATATCTGCCAGCATTGCCTGGAAATTACCGAATGCTTTTCCGGCCGCTCTGCTACTTTCTGGATTCACCGCTTGTTTGGTAATAGCATCTGGGATGAAAATCATAATACGCCAGTACTTCCCATCGACTAATGCATATAGCTTTGCAGGATTATCCTTCAAGGGAATAAATGTCAACACCTTACGATCTATATCATCTTCACCTTTTTCTATCAGTTTCTTGCGGATATGTGTGGTCACAGCATCAATATTACGCATAACCATATCCACATCGGGGAAGACGGCATCATTTACCCGCTGGAGCACATAGTCGGGCTGATCACTCTCGGCCGTCTTAACCTTATAGGTATCATTAATAAGACCCTCGCCCAAAGGCTTTACTTCACTCACAGTGCCACGGATGGCAAATAATGCAACAATGTCTTTTAATTCAGTCATAATATATAAGGTTTATGTTTATCTGTCTTCTGGCATGCTACGACCTGTAAGAAGGGTACCGTCAGCGCCCATTCCCTCAGCGCTTACTGCTATCTGAGTAGGTTTGCAGTTATTATAAAACTGTATCTTCGCAGTTCCAGAGTCATCCAGTTTCAAATCAGGATTCCAATATAGAGTACGTCTGTAGTCTTTCGTGTCAGGCAATGGCTTTTTGCTATAATCTGGCTGATAGAAGTCATCAGGCGTAGAGAATCCCGGCAATATGAAATAACGATCGCGTCGCACGGTTCTTCTTGATTCATCAGCATAAGTGCGTAAGTCAATAGTAACCTGGGGCTGATTAGTACCTTCAAAAATCTTATCACCTTCCTTTCGCGGACTATAATCGGTATAGATATATACTTTATCCAGATTAGTGAATTTATTGAATGATTCTTGGTCTCGGGTTGAGATATTGCTTGTCCAGGCGGGAGCGCTTTCAATCTGAGCGCCATGCTTTGAAGCAGTACTTTCTTTGTTCTGCTGCCAAGAAGATTTTTCACTTAGCAACTGCGTATTCAGTCGCATTACTATATCGTATGATCTGTCCATATTCATATCTCCGATATAGGTACGGGACACATCGGTAATGAAACGCTGCTGCCCTATGAAGTAGCCCATACAAAGACCTGCATCGGTTGCCTCATTCAGCGCTGCGTATGCATCAATCACAAAAGCCGGTTTGCTGGCATCAAATTTCCTCAACATATTACGCTTGGCTCCGACAGTAACCTCATGAAGAGTACGAGATCCATCGTTCAGCCAATCTGGTGCCAATACACTTCCCATTGGTGCTTCTGCCAAATGCTCTTGGTACCAGTTGTATGGTTTTACAAATCGAGGATAGACAGGACGCAGACGTACATAGAACTCAGGATAGTTAACATCGCCATACTTGGTGGTGGCACCTTCAAACCATGCATGTTTATTGTCCTTCCACTTTGTTGTATCCGAGGCAGCCAACTCCATGATACAACCATCAAAGAAACGCGGGCTCTGTATGGTAAATTGTCCTTTCTGTGTTACCACTTCACCTACAACGCCATCAGAACCGACCTCCTTGGGTTTAACAAATTTAGCATGTACCAGCACCTCGTTCTTCAATGAGCCTTCATTTTTATTGAAACGGCCATAGGCATCGTGTAAGGTTTCCTTCTCGCTTTTATCATCACTTACCGACATGTCTTTTTCTTCGTAGTTAGGCTTCGCTTTCTCCTCTTCATTCGACTTCTCGGGTTCAGACATGTCTCCATTAGCTGCCTTCTCTGAAGCTTGTGCGAACAAGTCTTCACCACGTTCTGTCTGATATTTGTTTACCTCGCCAACCATAAGTGGTGTCTGCTCGGGCATGTGATTCAGCACAAAAGCACCAGGCGTAGCCATTGTGTGCCAATCGTAACGACGCCAGCCCTGAATCATCAGTAAAAGATCAAGGGCACGCTGGTGTTCATCATCGTCCTTCTCGAAGAAATATTCGGGATGTTCAACAAAACCACGTATCTGACTACTCAACAACATTTCTGTAAGGATATTGCCGGAGTCGTAGATATATTCTGTATGAACTGCATCACGCACTGCTATACTGATATGTCCGTTAGGCGTATTGGTATTTACTTGCAAATTGATAGGAGCAAATGCTTCCGTAGGGGTATCCTTAAAGCCGCTGAAGGTGATGCTTTGAGCCGTAAAATCACTCTTACGAACAAAGAAAAGACGATCAGCATAAATGCGACCTTCAGCATTAAAGACCGTAATCTGGCATACACCTGTCTGAAGCTTATCCTCTGTAAGGGTGACAGACAATTGCTGCCCTGTCCCCAATTCCTTGAAATCGAGTAGCTGTCCTTGATTCATTACAGTCATTCCCAAAGATTCGGTAGCAGCAGTTCCGCTAAGTGCGAGGTTAACTTTCACCTCGCCTTTATCATGTGTGACCATAATGGCACATCCGTCAGTCTCCACTTTAGGCAATTCTTGCTTACCCGCTTTATATTTCCACGTAAATTGTGCGGTATACTTTGAATCATTGGCAGGAATGAATTCCACAGTTCCTCTGCCACGCTGTTCTGTCTTGGCCTCCACAATGGTATTGCCAGAAGCATCCAATACAGTCAGAGTTCCCTCTATGTGCATTCCCTCATCGTCATTTGCTTCAAAAGCCACACGATTCTTAACACCTGCCACGAGATGACCACCCTCAGGAAATAGTTGAACAACAGCCTGGGGAAGTTCTCCATCGGCTTTATACTGGCGACGCAATGGACGTAACGTCATGAAATGCTCAAAGTCGCCTGGTTCTTTGGGCTTATCATACACGGGAAATACCCTGCTGTAAAGCTTCTCGTAATCCTTGTAATATTCCCTTGCCATTTTCTTGCTGAAGAACCACTTCTCGGCATAATCAGTGTGCGGATGTTCTGTCTCACCCCAATTCAACTGCCATCGTGTATAGGCACGCAGTTCGTAGTAACCGCCATATAGCGTATCGTTCAGTACAAAATCTCCATGTGCTTCGCCCTTCTCCAATTCCAGTAGTTGACGCTGTACCAAATAGCCGTCCTGATTTAACAACTCAACATATAGCACTTTACTTACCCGGCTAGGTAAACCGTCACTCCTGCGTACATATGCTTTATAATATAATGTGTCTCCCAGAAAATAACACGTATTATCCGTATGTATGAAAATCTGTTCCTGAGGAATACTCTTGCCAAATTTCTGTAAACGATTTGCCCAACCATCTAAGGTGGTCGGGCGACTGACCTGGCCCATTGCATTCAAAGCAACTAAGGTGCAAATAACAAACGATAAAATCTTATTCATATTTCTTAGATTGTGATTAATTAGCTCAGCAAAGATAAGACTTTTTCTTTATATTCCCTTGTATAACCCATTTTTTTCAGTTAATTTTGCGTAATTATTATGATTCCCGAATCAAATCCATATCAACCCCAGACCGCGGCGGAGTTTTATGCCGATATTCGTTCTATCCTATCCGGACAGATGACGGATGAAGATTCTTATGTACGGCTGAACCGTTTGTTTCTTCATCTCCTTGACGAACATACGGCTCAATTGCCTGTCCATCTGGTAGGTCCCTTCGCCAAAACCGATTATCTGCTCAAAGAACATAATGCCCCAAAGAAACTTTGGCTTATGGTCAATGACCTGCGCGTACGTCTGAGCCGATTCAAAAATAGGGAGCTTCCAATAGATGAACAGCAACGTATGCTTTCCGATGATGCACAAGCTTTGAGTCTCTTTATAAAACTTCTCTATGGAATTGCAGTTCCGGATTCACTTACCGCCCTTCTTCCAGCCAAAAGACAACGACGTCCCAAACAACTCCTTCTGGCAGAATGTGTAAGGATGATTGTTGAAAGCTGGGATAAGGACTTTATTATGGGACGACTGGAAACCGACGGAGTTGAAATAGTACGAGTCTGTTACACACAAAAAAACAGGAACTATCCCTTTGACTGGACGTATCTTACCCCTCTTCTTAAAAGCGGCATGCAACTGCACCTCATACGTCCCAGAGTAGATGAAGACAATATTCTCCTGCCCGAGCTTATCATTCTGGAACCTGATTTTCTGGTAGATATTTCGCAAATTGCCAGATGTATGGACAACTTTTCAGATTCGCCTTTGGTATATCTGCTACACATGATAGAACCGCCTGCCGAATCAGAAGCCATCATGCTGGGAAACCTGGCAGGACAACTACTTGACGAAACTCTTCACACACAGGCTCAGGAACGCTCCTATAGAACATCTGCCAGATTGTTCTTCGAAAAAAACGCTCTTAGCCTGCTTGCTACCCCACCCACCGCTCAGTTCCACGCCAACGCACAAGCGCAATTGCAGCATATACGCAAAGCCATCCGTGACGATTTACCCAGACAGATTGGATCCTTTGATACGAGCAAGGTTATGGTGGAACCTTCCTTCTTCTCGCCCATGTTAGGACTGCAGGGACGTATGGATATGTTACAACTCGACCTGCGCGTACTGGTAGAGCAGAAGTCAGGTAGTGGCGCCTTTGTTCCTGGCGACGATGAACCAGCCACACCAAAACCACAACGGGCTCATTATGTACAGCTTTTGCTATATATGGCCTTACTACGTTATAACTATCGCGTACAATATGAACTTAACAACCAACAACTGCATGCATTCCTACTCTACTCCAAGTATCCTAATCCACTTTTGGGATTAGGTTTCGCCCCAGAACTCCTATTCCACGCTTTCCGACTGCGTAATCAACTCGTATGGCATCAGCTACGTCTAGCCGAAGGAGGATTCGACATACTGGAATCCCTTACGCCAGAAAAACTGAATCGTAATGCGGTACAGAACCGTCTGTGGAAGGACTTTCAACGACCCAAGATTGAACAATTACTGGCTCCTATCCATCTAGCCAACCCAATAGAGAAAGCATACTACTACCGCATGCTTACCTTCATCGCCCGTGAACATCAACTTAGCAAGTTAGGCAATCAGCAAAAGGAAAATTCAGGCTTTTCCAGCATCTGGATAGATAGTCTTGAGGAAAAGATCTCTGCAGGTAACATCTACCATAAATTGCATTTGGTATCACCCGCAGAGGGTGCAGAGGGACAAGTAGAACAAGTTGTCTTACGTTTTGACAGTAGGATGTTAAATGATATAAGCAATTTCCGCCCAGGAGATGTTGTCATTCTTTATTCTTACAAGACCGGCAGCCTACCAGATGCCTGCAACACAATGGTGTTCCGTTGCAGCATTGTCAGTATCACACCAGATAATATTACTCTTAACTTGCGGAAGACTCAGGTGGATGCTTATGTATTTCTGAGGCACAAAGATTACTCTTGGGCAGTAGAACATGATTTCTTCGAGTCATCTTACGCAGCACTCTATCGTGGTATGCATGCCTTCCTGTCTGCACCATATGATCGACGTGAATTGCTAATGGCAAAACGGCGACCCAAGATTGATGAAAGTCTTTCCCTAAAAGGAGACTATGGCTCATTTAATGAACTTTCGCTGCGCGTTCGTCAAGCACGCGATATTTTCCTTATCATAGGCCCCCCAGGAAGCGGGAAAACATCCTATGGTATGCTTAACACCCTTCAAGAGGAACTTTTACATCCAAATACCAACATATTGCTGCTCTCCTATACCAATAGGGCTGTTGATGAGATTTGCAGCAAGTTGCGAGGAGCACACATTTCATTTTTGCGTATTGGCAACGCTTTGGCTTGCCAGCCCCAGTATCAGACTTATCTTCTTGATAATCAGATAAAAAACTGCTCATCCTTGACACAGTTGCAGGATATGATCTCAGAGACACGTGTGATTGTCGGCACCGTCACATCTATAAACAGCGCCCATGCCATTTTTAAGTACAAGCAGTTCTCGCTGGCTATCATCGACGAGGCATCACAAATCCTAGAACCGCACATCATAGGTCTCCTCAGTGCTATGCATGGAACAAAACCTGCCATAGAAAGATTCGTGATGATTGGAGACCATAAGCAACTTCCCGCTGTTGTACAGCAAAGTGAGCAAGAATCAGCAGTCGAAAGTCCCTTACTCCATCAGATTGGTTTGTACGACTGCCGTCTTTCTCTTTTCGAAAGACTATTGCATCTCTATGGAAAGGACCCTTCTATAACGTATATGCTCACTCGACAGGGACGTATGCATCAGGAGATTGCCGAGCTACCCAATCGACTCTTCTACGGGGAGAAGCTAAAGGTTGTTCCTTTGCCTCACCAGATAGCTGAACTTCCCAAAGAAGGCGGAACAGATGATGCACTTACAAATATGCTTCTTACCCACAGAGTTATATTCCTTCCCAGTGAAAAACCTAAGCATTCACCTTCCGACAAGGTAAACCAACCAGAGGCCAATATTATTGCATCTCTAGTAGAACGTATTTATAAAATAGAGAAAGAAAAATTCAGCGCTCAGGAAACCGTTGGAATAATCGTACCTTATCGAAACCAAATTGCGACCATACGCAATACCATATCCCATCTAGATATTCCAGAGTTGATGGACATCACCATTGACACAGTTGAACGATATCAGGGCAGCCAACGCCGGTATATTATCTATGGATTCACCATCCAGAAATATTATCAGCTACGTTTCCTTACCAACAATTCATTCATTGAGGATGGCAAACTCATCGACCGCAAATTGAACGTAGCAATGACTAGAGCACAGGAACACCTAATCATGATAGGCAATCCCTCCATTTTAAGGAGCAATCCCCTGTTCAAAATAATAGTTGATACTTTAGAGCCAAAAGGGAATACCCAATTCCCGACTCTAAAGGTTAGCAGTCCGCGAACACAGCAGTAGCAAACCTGCTTCCCCCCTTCTTTTAGAAAGACACAACATTCTGTGGATTTCCCTCTATAAAGGCCTTTACATTCTGCAGAGCAATATTCAGCAGACGCTTTCTGGCTGCCTGCGTAGCCCAGGCTATATGAGGCGTTATATAGCAATTACGAGCAGATATAAGGGGAGTACCCTTGCGTGGAGGTTCTTCTTGTAGCACATCTATCCCTGCCGCCATGATACGCCCCTCATTCAGGGCTTCAGCCAATGCTGTCTCATCCACCAAAGGGCCGCGACCAGTGTTGATAAGTATAGCTGTCTGCTTCATTAACTTCAGACGCTCGGCATTCACCAGATGACGCGTCTCTTCGGTGAGTGGACAATGAAGGCTCAATATATCAGCCTCACGGAACAAATGTTCGTAGTTCTCAGCCTTCTCTATACCCTGTCGGAGCAAAGTCTCGCGGCTTTTACTGCTGTAAGCCATTACACGCATCCCCAAACTCTGTGCTATACGTGCCGTAGCCAATCCAATGTTTCCCAAACCGACGATTCCCAATATTTTTCCATCTAACTCAATAAGCGGAGTAAGCGAAAAACTGAAGTCCTTGTTTCTTTGCCATTCGCCTTTCTTTACCGCCTCGCTGTGCAATGCCACGTGATTGGTGATATTCAGTATATGGGCAAACACCATCTGAGCAACTGACATCGTACTATAAGCAGGGATATTCGTTACGACGATACCACGTTTAGACGCTGCAGAAATATCAACAACATTATAGCCCGTGGCTAACACCCCTATGTATTGAAGTTCGGGCAGTCGATCCATCAGTTCCTCCGTAATAAGCACTTTGTTGGTTAAGATCACCTGTGCTCCTTTTGCCCTTTCCAAAACATCCTCGGGTGCTGTACGATCATAAACCACCAGTTCACCCAACTCCTTAAAGCCATCCAATGACAAACCGTCAGGGTTAGCTGCATATCCATCTAAATCAACTATCTTCACCAAAGTAATAAAATATGAATTGTGAATTATGATTTCTTTTTAAGTTCCCAAAATGCTATGCTTGCAGCCGCAGCCACATTTAGCGAATCAACCTTATTATACATTGGTATACGCACCACATAGTCAGCAGCATCTATAGTGACCTGAGGCAATCCCTCACCTTCTGTACCCATGATGATTGCTAACCGGTCTGTATCCTTCAAGATGGGCGAATCAATGTCTATATTGTCGTTTCTAAGTGCCATTGCAGCCGTCTTAAAACCAAGAGCACTCAGTTGTCGAAGCCCTTCTACACCCGTCGGGATCCAAGTCCAGGGTACCAAGAAGACGCTCCCCATGGAAACACGGACAGCCCTTCGATTCAGCGGGTCGCATGCATCATCTGTCATCAACACAGCATCCATTCCAAGCGCGGCAGCAGAACGGAAAATTGCTCCTATGTTTGTTGTATCGCACACACTATGCACCACCACCACCCTACGGGCATCCTTTAACACTTCGGCAAGGGGACGAGGAGCGGGTCGGTACATTGCACATAATACACCTCGCGTTAAGGTATAGCCTGTCAGTTGTGCCAACAACTCCCGGGAACCGGTATAAACAGGTACATTCTCATCAGCCATAGCCAAGATTTCCTTGGCATCTCCCTGAATGTGCTTTTCCTCACATAGAAACGACTGTGGTATGTAGCCAGCCTCCAACGCTACCTTTATAACCTTAGGGCTTTCTGCTATGAATATCCCCTTCTCTGGCTCCAATCGGTTACGCAGCTGTGACTCAGTAAGGGTAGCGTATGGAGCTACCCTTTCCTCCTCTATATTTGCTATTCTATAAATGTTCATATACACTTTCAGCCCCTTCGAATTCTCCCTTTACTTATAGAGATGAGTAATGAGAGGATCCTTACTCTGTCAATTTAAACTTCAATTTACAACTGAGATTATCCGCCGCATCGCCAGCCAAAGCAATGAAGTCACCTGGCTCTGCCTTCCAATCGTTGGTCTCCTCATCCCAGAATGAGAGAGCTCGTTTATCAGTTTTCAATGTAACGGTCTTTGTCTCACCAGGCTTCAGCATAATTTTCTGAAATGCCTTCAACTCCTTTACGGGGCGATCCACACTGCATTTCACATCCGTAATATAAAGCTGAACTGTTTCAGATCCCTGTTTGTTACCCGTATTAGTAACATCCACGCTAAAGGTCATGTTTCCGTCCGATGTTTCCGTATTCTCAGCTCTTAGATTGCTTATTTTGAAGGTTGTATAGCTCAGGCCATGACCAAAGGCAAAGGTTGGTCTCAGTTTCTTTTTGTCTGTCCAGCGATAGCCCACATAGATACCCTCCTTATACTCCTCGTCTATTATCTCTTTTTTGCCGTCGCGCCATATGCCAGGAAAGGCCTCCTCACCAAACGAGTGTGCTCCCACCTGTTTCAGATTCTCGTACCATGTAAAGGGCAACTTGCCACTGGGATTGCTATCCCCTACCAACACAGCAGCCAAGGCCGTACCAGCCTCACTTCCCAAGAACCATCCTTGTACAATAGCTGACACCTGTTTCTTCCATGGCATGCATACTGCATTACCACTGATATTTACATAAACTGTGTTCTTGTTCACCGCGGCTAATGCAGTAATAAGGTCATCCTGAGCATATGGCAATTCCATAGACTTGCGATCATGACCTTCGCAGTCCTGATAGTCGCTCTTGTTCAAACCACCAAAAATAATAACGTAGTCCACTGTCTTGGCTTTCTCGACTGCCTCGGCAATGAGCATCTCCGCAGAACGTTCGTCCTTCAGATTCTGACCTGTTGTCACACCATTATAATTACCTGAGACATCACCCACATAGCCACGGGCAAATTCGATTTGGCAATTGCTGTCCTTCAAACGATTCTGCAAGCCTTGCAAAGGGCTGATTTCGTGTTGAGCCTTCAGTGAGCTGGAGCCGCCACCAACGGTCATCATCTTAATGGCATTCTCACCTACTACCAGAATCTTTTTCCCTACGGGGTCTATGGGCAACACATTATGTTCGTTCTGCAAAAGAACAATACCTTCTTGTGCTATTAAGCGGGCGGTAGCATAATGCTCCTCGTTGCAGAGGAAACCATACGGCTTCTTTTTGTTCATCGTAGTGCGGAAGAACGTGCGCAGAACACGACGTACTTTATCGTCCAACTCCTTCTCCGTATATCTACCATCCAGAATTGCCTTCTGATAAGGTTTTGAGAGAAAGTACATATCATAGGCATTCGATGCACCTTCAGACAATCCATTAGTCCAGGTTCCGAACTCCATATCCAGACCATTCTTTACTGACTGATCCAAATCATGTGCTCCCCCCCAGTCGCTTACCACAACACCATCGAAGCCCCATTCTTGCTTCAAGATTCTATTCAATGTAATGCTATTATGGCAATTATGCTCGTTATTATAAAGGTTATAGGCACCCATGATGCCCCATGCTTTACCTTCCTTAATGGCCGCCTCGAATCCTGGCAGATAGATTTCCCGGAGGGCACGATCGCTTATCTTCACATTAACCTGATGGCGATATTCTTCGTCATTATTCAGACAATAGTGCTTTACACAACTGGATACACCTATTTTTTGCAAGCCCTGAATGTAAGGAACCACCATGCGAGAGGTTAGGTAAGGGTCTTCACCCATGTACTCAAAGTTTCTGCCTCCCAGAGGAGTTCGATATATATTGATACCAGGACCTAAGATCATGCTCTTGCCACGATATAAAGCCTCTTCGCCCAATGCATGACCATACAACCACGAGAAAGCAGGCTGCCACGTAGCAGCCAAACAGGTCAATGCAGGAAATGCCACACACGAATCATTTGTCTGACCAGCCTGTTCCCACTGGTCCCAAAGAACATCGGGACGAACGCCATGAGGACCGTCATCCGTCCAGAAATCAGGGAATCCCAGACGCTTTACGCCTGCACTTGAGAATTTACTTTGAGCGTGAATCACGCCTATCTTTTCGGCTAGTGTCATCCGTCTCAGCGCATCCTCTATGCGCTCTTCAAGATCTTTACTTTCATCCAAGTAGACTGGCTTTGACAATTGAGCATAGGACATCAATCCTATGGCCATTAGGCTAATAAATACAATTTTTCTCATAACTTACAAAAAATTTTCTGCAAAGATAATCACTTTCGTATTACAAACAAAATTCTATCTTACAAAAACTCCCACGTTTCGCAACGCAGGAGTAGTCCGAAAACTTCATCTATTAACCTAAAACTAACCAAACTATTCTATAAAGATTTACTTCCTTTATTTGACGCAACACTCAAAATGAAAGTTAGGCTGTATTTTATACTCTTCATTAATATAACGTATGAAGAAGCGAAATGTAATGTATTGAATAAGCGTTTTTAAGCTGTTTTAACTATTTCCCTCGTATTTTCTCCTATCAGATACATGATTTAACGATATGAGAGCTAAAAATATAAGGGCAACCCCATAAGGTTACCCTTTATACATTAGTAAATATGTTTTGAGAAAATACCTACGGCTTAACGTACGGGGAAGTTAAAATATGTGTCAGGAAATGGTTCGTTCTTGAGCGTGAAGTGCCACCATTCTGTGTCCAAAGGTTTGAAACCATGGCGTAACATGGCAGCACGCAAAATCATACGATTCTGGAATTGGATGGCAGTGATGACACGACCTGCAGGACTCTTGCTACCATCACCCGTAAACTCCTTTGTATCGGGATTACCGCAGAAGTCAGGATGGCTCTCGGGTCCGAACCAGTCGAATGTACCGCCCATATCTAATTCCTTCTCGGTCTGCATATCAAAAAGGGTAAGATCGACCGTTGAACCTCGTGTATGACCACTCTTGGCCATGATATATTCCTGGTCGAAAAGAATGCTCTTATCCAAATCAGGATAAAAATACTGTTTCATCAGAGTATCGGGAATATTAGCAGCCCAACGCACAAAATGGTCAACAGCTTTCTGGGGGCGATAGGCATCGTATATCTTCAGTCGGTAACCAAGGGACATCACATCGTCACTAACGGCCTTTAAGCTATCGGCAGCCTCTTTGGTCAATAGTGCAGTAGGCTCAAGATAGCCATCTATACGTGTGCCCACAAAATTGTAGGTTCCAAAGTAGCGAATCTCCAGGATGGCATCAGGCACAGCATCCGTAAGGGTTACAAATTGGCTGACATCCTCAGAAAGTTCTGGATTGTTCTTCTTTCTTTTGCTATCGATTCCAATAGTTACAACAACAATGCCAAAGGTGAGCAATGTAAGTGCTATTAGCATCCCTAGTTTTGATCTGTTCATGTTAGTTTTGGGTTTAAGTGGATTGTTTTTTTGGCAAAGATAGGGAAAAAAAATGAAACATTTTAAAAGGAAAGTATTTTTATTTAGTTTACGGTTTTCTTTTATCTCCTTCCCTATTTTCCTCGCTTAAGTGGACTGGTACCAGTCAATTAAGGAAGATTAACGGGATGCTATATAATAATATGCTATAACCTACGTTTTTATTTATGAACACATTTAAAAACCAATAAAGATATGAGACAAATGAAATTCTGGAAGATTGCATTTACGATGCTTGTTGTCACACTATTCATCGCTTCTTGCCGCAATGATGAACACAAACCAACATTTCTGACACGTGAACAACAAGAAACCTATGCCAGGAACATTTCTGGCACCTACCCAGCCGAGTGTTGTGTGTTTTATGTCAATAAGGATAGTAAGAGGGGCTTTGATGAGCAAGGGAACCCGATTGTATATGGCGGAAAGGAAGTCATTGAAGACGTACAATTTCATGTATATAACTATAATATGCAGCATATAGCTTTTGGAGGCTTTCCTGTATCTATAATTTCACGAGTGATAGATGGTAATGAAGGGTTGAAACAAGCACTGGAAACTTATACCACGCCAACATACGCCTTCGCCCGATATAATTTTAAATACAGTAACGAGGGAGAAATCATTTGGTATTTTGAACCCAATGGGTTAGACCTAACGCTGAACTACGAAGGAGCAGACCATTTAATCCGCATAATACTAAACAATAGCCAGTACCATGCTTTCAATGAAGAGCAACTGCTACAATCCACAGCCTCCAGCGTATTTAAGAACGAATTTCACACTTTAGACCTATCCGCCATCTACGATGGAGACAAGCTCATACAACGTTTTGACCGAAACGGTGAAAATGAAATGTTTTTTATATATAAAACCGTTATGTAACGTGATAAACAAAAAAGGGATCTACGATTAACTCGTAAATCCCTTTTCTGTAGCGGGAGTGGGTCACGATCCCACGACCTCCGGATTATGAATCCGACGCTCTAACCAGCTGAGCTATCCCGCCATTTTCGCGTTTGCGGTTGCAAAGGTATTGCTTTTTCTGCTATCTGCCAAACTTTTGGACAGAAAAAAAAGGAATGATAGTGAATTTATTCTGCCGACCGACTTAGTTACGGTTATACTTAGCATGACGCCAAGCATTCAGATGTGCTGTTACTTCTTTTTCTGAGTCGTCGACACTGTAACATTCTTCCATAACAAACGGAGCACGTATCTTACCTACCAAACCACCGGCATGGCTGCAAGAACTATTTACATCAACGGCTGAATAACATTTATTCAAGACAGCCTTACTACCCACATTACCTACCATACCTCCGGCATAGCACTGACCAGCAACGCGGCCTGTAGCATAGCAGTTCTCGATAGCAGAAACATGAGGATATGCAGAATGTCCTAAATAACCTGCCACAGCTCCGGCACCATAACCGGTACAGAAGATGTTAACATTCTCGAAACCTACATTCTTGCATACACCACATAGAACACCAAAGAAACTACCATAATAGCATGAGCGTGCAGTTGTGAGATTGCGGATAATATGTCCATTCCCATCGAATGTAACCCAAAGGGAATATTCATCGGCTCTGTCATTAAGGGGAACCCACTCCACACCCTGAAGGTCAATATCGTCAGTAAGGGCGAAATAAGTCATCTTATAGGGTACAAGAGCAGACTTCATGTTACACATCTGTCGAGCATTGCTAATCAGATACGGATGCTCTTTGCTACCATCTCCATCCTTGAATTTCGCAGCGTCCTCGGCAGGCTTGAAACTTGCCATCTCACAATTGGGGTCTATCTCTACCTGATAAAGACCGGCCTTAAGCCCTTTATTAACATTCAACTGTATAGTATGATTACCCTGACGATCTCGCACAATCTTCTCCAACTCGGCATAAACTGATGTATAACCAGATGTCTTTCTATTAGCCTCTTGGGCAATCTTTACCTCATCATCGGTACGAGTCCTGCAATATGTCTTGCCAGATAAAGTGTTATAAACAAGTTCGTCACCAGCTTCCATGTGCACCAACTTGCCAGATTTGTTGTCTGTAAATTCAACAATACCTTTATCCAATGAAAGAACATCCTTATGACTGCCTTTCTCACTAACAAGGTAAAACTCTGTGCCCAATACGCGTACCTGTTCTTTTTCAGTTGCTATCAGGAAAGGATGGCTGGCATCAGAACTAACACTAAAGTAAGCGGAGCCTTGGAACTTGACATTACGACGTCCCCGAACAAAATCACTTGTAGAATAAGAAAGTTCAGAATTTTCTTTGAGAATCACTTGTGTACCATCAGGCAACTGCAAGGTTGATGTTTCACCAGCCACGGTAGAAACTGCCATCTCGCCATAATTGAGGCTACTGAGATTAAAATACATGATAGTAGTACAAGTAAGCAGAATAGGGAACAAAATTGCTGCTGCCCACAATACCGCATTACGAACAGTTGACTGATGACGCTCTATCCATGAATCATTAGAGACGATAGAACGATTCATCACATTCCTCTTAAATCGCAGGAATGCTGTATCTCCATCATAGGATTTTTTTTCTATGATAGAAGAGCCCATCCAAAGTTCCTTCATACGGACAAACTCTTGGGCGTTATCCTCGGAAGCCATGACCCATTGCGCGAGGGCATCAGCATCCTCTTGCGAAATCTCTCCCGTAAGGTAATCTATGATATAAAGGGATATATCTTTATTGTTTTTCATTCTATTATTTGTGTTCGTCCTCATTTATATGACAAAATATCTACCCTCTTGTGTTAAATCAATATCATAAAAAAAGTTAAAATAGTCAAATATTTAGAGAATCGCTGTTCTATCAGCTTCAGTGCTTGTTGTATCCGCACCTTAACTGTATTGGCGCTGACGCCATCTTCGGCGCCAATCTGACGATAAGTCATATCGCGGAAACGACTCTTGATAAAAGTTGTTTTAATTGGTTCAGGAAGATTTTCTATGCAATCATGCATTAGGCTTTCCAACTCATTGTCGAGCAGTTTACCCTGAGGAGTTACAGCATCCACCCCTGCCAAAATATCACGCGCATCCTGCTCGCCCAATGAACTGAAGGTCTGAACAGAACGAACAGTCTTGGAATTAAGCATATTGAGGCAATGATTGCGTGTACTCATCATAAGATAGCTTCTTAGATTAGAATGAATGACAACCTCATTGCGTACCTCATAAAGATGACTGATAACATCCGAAACAGCTGCCTGAGCTAAGAATTCGTCGGAAAGAATGCTTTCTGCCAGAATACACATAGGTCCATAGTATGTCCTGAACACATACCTGTATGCATCCTCAGCGCCTTCCATAAGGCCGCGAATAATGGATTTCTCGTCAGTCTGCATTATTCTGGTTTACCTCCTTCTACATATGGCCACCCATTCTTGTCCCACTGAATATGAGACATAAACATAGGACGCTGTTCCGGGCGACTACTCTCGCGCACATGACAATGATAGAAGATATATTCCTTTCCATCTGAAGCCGTAAAAATCTCGCCACAATGTCCAGGTCCATAGAAATTATCACCTTCATCACTGTGCAATACGGGTGTAGCAAATCCTTCAGCCATCGGTTTGCCATCCCGGTTGAGGAATCGGCCCGTAAGTTTTTTACTTCTACCTACCTGTAATTGGTAGGTATGATTACCAAAGAAACCTGAACTTACAAACAGATACCAATATCCTTTGTGCCAATGAAGATACGAACCTTCAAAAACTTTAGACCGATCTGGACACTGATGAACTGTCAGTCCAGCAACATGTTCATATTTAGCCCCCACTTTTAGGGAAAGACCGTCAGCTTCCAACTCTATACGATGGATGCCGCCAACCGAGCCGAAGAAAAGCCAAACCTTTCCTGTCTTCGGATCTGTAACGACTTCGGGATCGATAGTGTCCTCGATACCGGTTTCCTTGCCACTTGTAATAATACCCTTAAACAGAAACTGTCCTGAAGCATTTTCCTGGAATACTCCAATGTTACTGTCCTGAGCACTATTATACAACGTAAGATACATAAGACGTTTGCCATTAACAATAGTCACATCTGGAGCCCAGAAATTACGGGATATCGCGGAAATTGTTTCCCAGGAAGCATTGTCAATGGGGGAAACATCGGACACTTGCCAATTAAACAAGTCCTCGCTGACCAGACTTCTACGTGGATTGGTAGCAATACAATAGTATCTGCCATCATCTGCTTGCCAAATCGTAGGGTCAGGCCAATTGCGCGTCCAAACTGGATTTTTCACCTGCTGAGCACCGGCCAAAAGAGTAATCAGAATAACAGGCAAAAAAACGAGTACGCGACAGTATCGGGTCATAGTTGTTTCTATGGTTTTTTTCATTACAGAGGGCAAAGATACATATTTTTCCGTTTTATTATAAAAAATGAAGCAAAAAATGTGGCTCATTGATAGAAAATATGTAATTTTGCACCTCAATAATATATCACGCACGCATAAACAAACATTATATATGGCAGAAACAAGAAAAATCCAGCGAGCTCTGGTATCTGTATTCCACAAGGACGGATTAGAGGATATTCTGCGCACTTTGAACGCGCAAGGTGTAGAATTGTTGAGTACTGGCGGCACTCAAACCTTCATTGAAAGTTTGGGAATTCCTTGCCAGAAAGTTGAGGATGTGACGACATATCCCAGCATTCTGGGTGGCCGCGTAAAGACCCTTCACCCCAAAGTATTTGGTGGCATCCTGGGTCGTAGAGAATTGGAAAGCGATCAGCAGCAGATGAAACAATACGATATACCCGCAATAGACTTGGTAATTGTAGACCTTTACCCCTTTGAGGACACCGTAGCCAGCGGTGCAAGCGCTGCAGATATTATCGAAAAGATTGACATAGGCGGTATTAGCCTTATCCGTGCAGCTGCAAAGAATTTCCGCGACGTTATCATTGTTCCCTCAAAGGCCGAGTACAAGCCCTTGCTGGATTTGTTGCAGAAGCAAGGCGCACAGAGCGAGATAGAAGACCGCAAATGGTTTGCCACTCGTGCCTTTGGCGTAAGCAGTCACTATGACACAGCCATCCACGGATGGTTTGAAAAGTAAAGAAAAGTACCAGAAAATTATCGAATAACGAAATAACTGAAACAATAGAGTTATGAAGTGGTTTTCGCTTAGCAAGGAACTTGCAATGGACTTAGGTACCGCAAATACCATCATTATCAGTGATGGAAGGATTGTGGTTGACGAGCCCAGTGTCGTTGCTTTGGACCGCCGCAGCGAGCGCATGATTGCTGTGGGAGACAGAGCAAAGATGATGTACGAGAAAACAAATCCGGAGATACAGACCATCCGTCCTCTACGCGATGGCGTGATAGCAAACTTTAATGCATGCGAACAGATGATGCGCGGTCTGATAAAGATGGTACATTCAGGAAATCGTCTTTTCTCACCCAGCATGAGAATGGTGATTGGTGTACCTAGCGGCTCTACCGAAGTAGAGCTTCGTGCCGTAAGAGACAGCGCAGAGCATGCCGGCGGTCGTGAAGTTTATCTGATTTACGAACCAATGGCTGCAGCAATTGGCATCGGACTTGACGTACTGGCACCCGAGGGTAACATGATCGTGGATATAGGTGGAGGAAGCACAGAGATTGCAGTAATCAGTCTCGGCGGTATTGTTGCTGATAAGAGTCTGCGTATTGCAGGTGATGTCCTGACCGCTGATATCCAGGAATATATGGGACGTCAGCACAATGTTAAGGTGAGTGAGCGTATGGCTGAACGAATCAAGATTCATGTAGGTGCAGCCCTTGCCGATTTGGGCGATGACGCTCCTGAAGATTATGTAGTTCATGGCCCTAACCGTATCACAGCACTTCCCATGGAAGTACCCGTATGCTATCAGGAGATTGCACACTGTTTGGAAAAGACCATCGCAAAGATAGAAGCAGCTATTCTAAGCGCTTTGGAGGAAACTCCGCCAGAGCTTTATGCTGATATCGTAAAGAATGGTATATATCTGGCAGGTGGCGGTGCTTTGCTCCGTGGACTTGCAAAACGTCTTACCGACAAGATTAATATCCCATTCCACGTTGCCGAAGATCCTTTGCATTGCGTTGCTAAGGGAACTGGCGTTGCGTTGAAGAATATTCACGAATTCCCTTTCTTGATGTGATTTGAGAGAGCTATTTGACAGAATAACACAAAACGTCCACTGGGTCCTCTTCCTGCTTTTGGAAGTACTCAGTGGATTCATGCTTTTCAAATTCAACCACTATCAAGGCAGTGTATGGTTCACACAGGCCAATACGGTAGCAGGGAAGGTACTAGAGTGGGAAGCTAAGGGCTTGCAATACATGAATCTGGGAAAGGAAAATGCTTACCTTGCCCGTCAAAACATTTTGCTCCAAAACAACCTGAACGTACTGAGTCACGAACTGGCCAACCTGAAAAAGGACACCTCCATCACTCAGCAATACCAAATGGATTTACTGAAAGACCATGAGATGATTCCAGCCCAGGTTATATCCAACAGTGTAAGGCAACGCGACAATCTTATCACCATTAATGTTGGTAGCGACGACGGTGTAGAACCCGAGATGGGAGTGATTAGCGGAACCGGTGTGGTAGGAATTATCAGCAAGGTAACTCCACACTATGCCTTGGTGCTGTCCGTCCTCAATAGCAGAAGTAGTATTAGTTGCCGACTGAGAGGGACCGAATACTTTGGTTATATGAAATGGAATGGCGGTAATCCTCTGCAGGTTTCTATGGATGATGTGCCACGACATGCCAAACCGCGAATTGGCGATATCGTAGAGACAAATGGCTACAGTAGCCTCTTCCCTGCGGGCATTTTTCTGGGAAGAGTGGCACAGATTCATAATAGCGAAGACGGTTTAGCTTATTCGCTGGAGATACAAATGGGAACAGACATTGCCCATGTGCAAAATGTGTTCGTGCTGAAGCATCACATGAGGGAAGAATTAGATTCGCTTAGAAGGGAATGATAATTACACAATTAAAACAGTTTATTATCATGCTACTGCTGGTAGCATTCCAGGTGCTGGTGCTCAATCATCTGCAACTATTTGGCTATGGCACACCCTTAATCTTTGTGGTACTACTGCTTTATATGCCCATGGGAACTATGAAGGCAGGAATCATACTATGGGGATTTTGTACAGGATTGTTGGTAGACATCTTTACCAACACACCAGGAGTAGCAAGTGGAGCCATGACAGTAGCTGCCCTTATTCAGCCATCCGTATTAAAACTTTTGGCACCCAGAGATGCTGCCGAGGACATAACACCCACCATGCAAACATTAGGCAAATGGAACTATATAAGGTATATGATGATTATATACCTGATACACCACCTTGTGTATTTCGGTTTGGAATGCTTCTCATTATACCACATGGCAGATGCCGTATTACTGATGGCTGCGAGTTGGACTAGTAGTATTCTGATGGCACTCCTCCTTGAATCTTTCCGTAAAAAGAAATAAAACGGGCCCTTCAACATGGCTGCGAATTATGATTTAGAAAAAAGAAAATATATATTAGGTGGTGTAGCGTTTCTCATCATCCTGATATATCTGATTCGACTTTTCACACTACAATTGTTAAGCGACGACTTCAAGAAGAATGCCGATAGCAATGCCTTCCTTCGCCGAATCCAATTCCCAGCACGTGGTGTTATCACTGACCGTAACGGCGAATTGTTGGTATATAACCAGCCAGCCTATGACGTAATGGTAATTATGAACGAGCAAATAGGCGTTGACACACTTGATCTATGCCAAAGTCTTCATATAACCAAAGAGTGGTACGAGCGTAGAATGGAGGAAATCAAAGACCATTGGCGCAACCCTGGATATAGCCGTTTTACTCAGCAACTTTTCATGAGCCAACTATCTACCGAAGAGTTCAGCCGTTTCCAGGAGAAACTTTTTCGGTTCCCTGGCTTTTATATCCAGAAACGCAGTATCCGGCAATATCGTCACCCTCATGCTGCGCATATATTGGGAGATGTGGGCGAGGTGAATCCTCAAGATATTGAGAATGACAACTATTACCAGAGCGGAGACTACATAGGAAAACTGGGTGTAGAGCGCAGCTACGAGAAAGAGTTGCGTGGCGAAAAAGGAATGGAAATTCTGCTTCGTGATGCCCGTGGGCGAATCAAGGGTCATTACCAAAATGGGAAGTTCGACCTGGCACCTGTTCCTGGTCGCAACCTGAAACTTAGTATTGACATCAAATTGCAGGCATTGGGCGAAAGACTTATGAAAGGAAAACTGGGAAGTATTGTAGCCATTGAACCATCCACGGGTGAGGTGCTATGTATGGTTTCAAGCCCCACCTTTGACCCAAAGATGATGGTAGGACGTCAGCGAGGCAAAAGCCATAAGCTCCTCAGTCAAGATCCACATAAACCTTTGCTCAATCGAGCTATTATGGGGCAGTACCCACCTGGCTCAACATTCAAGACCAGCCAAGCACTGACATTCCTACAAGAGGATGTGATAACCCCAACGACGGCATACCCGTGCAACCACGGTTTTCACAACAGAGGACTTACAGTCGGCTGTCATGGTCACGGGTCGCCACTTCCGTTAATTCCTGCCATTGCCACATCATGCAACGGATATTTTTGCTGGGGACTTTATTATATGTTCGGAAACCGCAAGAAATATGCCACAGTTCAGGATGCCATGACAACCTGGAAGGACTACATGGTATCAATGGGGTTCGGATACACGTTGGGCATCGACCTACCTGGAGAGAAAAGAGGCATGATTCCCAATGCACCTTATTACGACAAAGCATATCGTGGTGACTGGAGCGGACTGACAGTTATCAGCATCTCTATTGGTCAGGGTGAGGTAAACCTTACACCTTTGCAAATTGCCAATTTAGGAGCTACCATTGCAAATAGAGGCTATTACATCATCCCACATGTAGTTAAAGAAGTGCAGGGACAGCCACTTGACACCATGTATACAAAGAAGCACTATACCAAGGTCGAACGCAAAAACTACGAATACGTAGTGCAAGGTATGCGACAGGCTGTTTTGGGCGGAACTTGCCACACCGCCAATACCAGTATGTATGAAATATGCGGAAAAACAGGTACGGCACAGAACCCACACGGACAAGACCACAGTGTTTTTATGGGATTTGCCCCTCGAGAGAATCCAAAGATTGCCATCTGCGTCTACGTAGAGAACGGAACATGGGGTGCTACATATGGTGTGCCCATCGGAGCATTGATGATGGAGCAATACATCAATGGGCACCTTTCTGAAAGCAGCTTGCAAAAGGCGAATACCTTCGAACATAAATATCTATTTAATCCAACAACATATGACGCGACGGAATCTGAATAGAAATAGTCAAGGTCCTAACTTGTTGAGTTCCATCGACTGGTTCACCATACTAATCTACCTGATGCTGCTTGCTATGGGTTGGATGAGTGTTTGTGGTGCCAGTTATGATTTGGATCAGGGTGGCAGCATTATTGATTTCTCAACTCGGAGCGGTATGCAGATTGTATGGATTGGAACATCACTGATTCTAGGTACACTGATACTTATGACAGACGACCGGCTCATTGAATCACTTTCATACCTTATATATTTGGGATTCCTAGTTCTTTTAGCGGTCACTCCCCTGTTAGCACATGATATTAAGGGCTCTATGTCCTGGATTAAAATCGGTAGCTTCAGTATACAACCCGCAGAATTTGCTAAGTTCGGAACAGCGTTATGTATAGCCAAGGTAATGAGCACCTATGAGTTTGACGTAAGTCGATGGAAGGATTTCATCATTAGTGTCACTATCATACTTATTCCAATGGTGCTGATAGTGTTACAACGTGAAACAGGTAGTGCCCTTGTCTACAGTGCCTTCTTTCTTATGCTATATCGAGAAGGAATGCCTGGCAGCATTCTATTCTCTGCCGTTGCCGCTGTTATATACTTTGTGGTAGGAGTCCGTTTTTCAGAAGAAGCTCTCATGGGTATCCCACAGATGACACTGGGACAAACCTTAGTGCTGATTCTTGTTCACCTTTTTACAGTCGGAATGGTATGGGTATATACCAAAAATAAAATGGTAGGATGGCATATCCTCGGTTGGGGAGCCTTAGCTATCACATTGGCCTTGCTCTTCTCACGATATATCATGACATGCAACGTGATGTGGGTCCTGCAGGTTGTCTGTGCGGTTACTATTCTATACCTATTGTACCGTGCCATGAGAGATAACATAGTACGATACTTTTACATCGCTTTATTCGCTTTGGGAAGTCTTGCTTTCTTTTATTCTGCCAACTTTGTTCTGAACAATGTAATGAAGACTCACCAACAGACGCGTATCAGGGTGCTTCTGGGACTTGAAGACGATCCACGTGGTGCAGGATATAACGTCATTCAGGCAAAGATTGCTATCGGATCCGGCGGATTACAAGGAAAAGGATTTCTAAACGGAACGCAAACAAAACTGAAGTATGTGCCGGAACAAGATACTGATTTCATCTTTTGCACCGTGGGCGAAGAAGAAGGTTTTGTGGGATGTGCAGCAGTGTTGATTCTTTTTCTTGCCTTAATACTAAGGCTTATTCAACTGGCGGAACGACAACCTTACACCTATGGTCGGGTATATGGCTATTGCGTTATGAGCGTCTTTCTCTTCCATGTCTTCATAAATGTTGGAATGGTATTAGGCCTAACACCTGTGATAGGTATTCCCCTACCCTTCTTCAGCTATGGAGGTTCTTCCCTTTGGGGCTTTACCATTCTACTTTTTGTATTCCTGAGAATAGACGCAGGTCGAAACAGAATGAAGCGCTAACGAACGACATGAATGCCTACATCCATGATACCGGGCAATACCTCACGTCGCATTAGATGACGGACCCTAATCTCGCCCGTTTGACCTTTTCTTAAATCCAATGGCAGGCTTTTTGTCTCGAACTGGAAATAGTTAAGCCCCTTCTCTATAAAGTCACCGTTTTGATTGGTTAGCTGATAGTATACAGTATCTACTCTATGTGCAAAAGGGTTTTGATATTTTTGCTCAACCTCCATTATCAGCATCTCGTACGGAAAGTTATCAGTAACCCTAAGACCTATCAGTACACTACAATTATCATCTGTAGTCAGGACAGGCAGAATAAAAGAGACCGTGTCTGTCCTTTCCCAACAGTTATCTTCCAAAGACTGATAGGAATGCATCAACGTGCTGCTGTCACAACTGGCCAGCAGAAGAAGAGATAATAGGAAAAAAATTATCTGCTTAGGCATTCTGAGGTTCTATCTCAGTTGCAGATGATTTAGCTTTACCTTCACCTTCGTTATGATGATGAGGTTTCTTCTTCTTTTTCTTCTTCTTTTTCTTATCAAAGCGATTCAGATCATCCTGGGTAGCAAGGTCAACAGGACGCTCCACCTCCTTATGTCCACCTTCTTCCAATGTGGCGGGTTTCTCGCCCTTCTGGTTCATTTTCAATATCTCAAGGGCTCTTTCTGCCGGGATAGTAACCAGATTGGCAGCCAAACGTTTGTCGGAGGAATATGTCACCATACCGCTCAACACATCGGCCTTGAAGAAATAATGCTCGCCTTCCTCGCTTACCAATGTTACGTCTCGCTGTGGAAGTTTCTGCCCTGCCTCTATATATTGGTCGACCTCATAGTTCATACAACACTTTAGTTTAGCACACTGGCCAGCAAGCTTCTGGGGATTCAGACTCAAGAACTGGAATCGGGCAGAGCCAGTTCCAACGCTTACAAAGTTCTTCATCCAGGTGGCACAACAGAGTTCACGACCACAAGGCCCGAAACCGCCTATACGTCCTGCCTCTTGACGTGCACCAATCTGCTTCATCTCTATACGTACACGGAATTCCTCTGCCAACACCTTGATAAGCTGACGGAAGTCGACTCTGCCATCTGCAATGTAATAGAAGATGGCTTTATTACCATCGCCCTGATATTCCACATCACCAATTTTCATCTCAAGGCCCAGATCTTTAGCAATCTGGCGGCTCTTTATCATGGTTTCGTGCTCACGGGCTTTGGCTGCTTCGTAACGCTCCAGGTCATTGGGACGGGCAATACGGTAGATTCTTCTTATCTCCTCGTTACTCTTCAAATTGGCCTTCTTAATCTGAAGCGCCACCAATTTCCCGGTTAAAGTTACCGTACCTATGTCATGACCGGCTGTTGCCTCCACAGCTACAAGATCTCCATTCTGTAAAGGCAGATTATTAACGTTGTGGAAGTATCCCTTACGAGTGTTCTTAAACTGCACCTCAACCAAATCCGTCACATCTTGGTTGTCAGGAATGTCCGCAAGATAGTTGAAAGTGTTCAACTGACCATAGTGACCCGTATTACTGCCTTTGGCGCAGAGACCTCGTCCCCTGCATCCACATTTATAGTTGTACTCCATTATCTCTTTAACAGTATTATCATTTTAAGGGCGAAATCAAAGAATACCATCTGCGCATTAACGTTTTGCTCAATGTCGCGCTGCGCATCAGAGAGCTCGTCCATAATTCCTATAACATTAATCTCATTTATGAAGGGAGCAAACTTTTGACTGAACTGCTCTTCCTCTTTTGTCATAAAACTCATTTCTTCCTTGCGGAAATTATACATAAAGTTCTCCCTCAGCAAACGCTGAAAGTACTCCAGCATCCTCTTCTGACGCTCACGTCCCAGCTCCTTTACATCTTGTGTCCATGCCTGCAGCTCCTTTAGATTTCTCATGTAGCTGCTTCTCATCAACTGCACGAAAAGTTCAAAGAACTGCTGCTGTTCGTTTCCAGCCTCCAAACGTTTCAAGGCATCTGTATAGTTACCTCGTGCTATGTGGGCAATGTTTTGTGCTAAATCTTCAGGCACTGCATGAAGCGTCACGAGGGCGTTGGCAATTTCTTCCTCAGAAAATGATGGCACATTTATACGTTGTACTCTGCTTTGAATCGTACCTAAGACCATCTCAGGATCTTCGCTTACCAACAGAAAATAGGTATGTAGGGGAGGTTCCTCTATCAGTTTCAATAGTTTGTTGGCAACTTCCTGACTCATCTTCTCTGGCAGCCACATCAGCACCACCTTCCTGCCGCCCTGACTCGATTTCAGTGCCAATTTCTTTTGCAGGGCATCACTTTCTTGTACATAGAAGGTAATCTGCTGATTCTCAGCTTTTATGTCGTTCAGCCACATCTCCGTATCAAAATACGGATTTACTAACAACTGTTCCCGCCATGCTCCAATAAAATTATCAGAAACAGGATGGTCTGACGATTTCCCCTTGTAAACAGGAAAAGAGAAATGCAAATCGGGATGAGCCCAGTTATCCAACATACGACATCCTGCGCATTCTCCGCAGGCATCATCATCAGCAGGTTCCGTGCACAGCAGATAACGGGCAAAGGCCAAGGCAAGCGGCAACTTGCCTGCTCCTTGAGGTCCGCAGAACATCAGCGCGTGCGGCAACTGGTTCTCTCTCACCATCTGTAAGAGATGCTCCTTCACGCCCTGCTGCCCTATTACATGCCGAAATCCGTGTGCCATATATCCGCTCCTTTTAATATATCTGTTTAGCAATTTGTGCAATACTATCGACTGCACTTACCGTATAGAAATGCAGACTGGGAGCACCTTTCTGCATCAGCTCCTTACATTGCTGTACACACCACTCGATACCTACCTGTTTAATCTCTTCATCTGTTTTACATTTAACAGCCTCGGCGTATAAATCGGAGGGGAGATCACAATGGAAAGTCTTGGGAATAATGGAAAGCTGACTCAACTTAGCCAAGGGTTTCAGGCCTGGTATAATGGGAATGTTGATACCTCTTTCCCGCGCTTTATCAACAAAACGGAAGTACTTCTCGTTATCAAAGAACAACTGTGTAACTGCATACTGGGCTCCCATATCAGCTTTATGCTTCAGCACCTGAAGATCAGCCTCCAAGTTGGCAGCCTCCTCATGTTTCTCAGGATAGCATGCAACTCCATACTGGAAAGGAATACCGGGAACCTTTATGGCTGACCCGTCCCAGAACTGGCCGGCATTGAACTTATTAATCTGCTCTATCAGTTCCGTTGCATGAGCAGGGCCATCTCCTGTGGGTTGGAAACTAGAATCCTCCTTAGCCTTATCGCCCCTAAGTACAAGCAAATCGTTTACGCCCAGAAACTGCAGGTCCAGCAGCATATACTCCAAGTCCTCGCGGTTGTTCCCGCTGCACACGATGTGAGGCACCACATGCAAGCCATATTTCTGTTGAATAGCTGCTGCAATAGCAATAGTACCAGGCCTACGTCGGATACGCTGGCGCTGCATCAATCCGTTTCCTACCTCATGATAAACATACTCGCTACGGTGCGTAGTGATGTTAACATATCGGGGATCAAACTCTTGTAAACGTTCTATCGTGCTGAATAGATTCTGCGTGCCTGTTCCCTTTAAGGGAGGAAGCACCTCAAAAGAGAATGCCGTTCCTTGTCTTTTATTTATGATGTCTATTACATTCATGTTTCGTCTACAGGAAAATCAATTGTACAAAGATGAAGATTGGCAGACAGATAATGAGCGAGAACTTTATCATGTAGACAAAGAAACTAGGCATACGAAATCCGTTCTGCTCGGCAATACTCTTCACCATAAAGTTAGGTCCGTTTCCGATATATGTCATAGATCCAAAGAACACAGCGCCCATTGATATAGCACGCAATAAAGGCTCAGATACACCTGCTACCAGATTGGCAGATCCAGACCCTGAAAGTGTTGTAGCGGTGGCATGAAACACCATAGCTGTCGGGGCATTATCCAAGAATGCCGACAATGTTCCAGTGCAATACACAAACTGCCATGGTTCCGTAATGGGTAGCGGATGCTGCTGCAGATACATCAATGCAGGAATCATGGTTGCAAAGATGCCACAGAAAACACAAGCCACCTCCAGAATGGGTGTCCAAGAGAAATTATTTTCTTTACGAGTCATCTTCTTCGTGGTCAAAATAGAAAGAATGATAATCAATATGAAGGCCCATTCTCTCAGCAATTTCAGATAGAAGGGAGCATCGTGTTCACCCATAGCGGGAATATATGTGCTGTTTATGAACATCGTACTCAGTATCACACATGCTAACCAGACCAGATTAATATGACCCGTGATCGTAATATTCTCTTGTTCCGCTTCATCGGCTTCCAGTCTTTCGCTCGTCTCGCGCTTATAGAAAATGCTGTCCATTATAAAGTAAACCGTTAGCATCAGAAGACCTGTTACCAACCATTCAGGAGCCAGTCCCATAAACCATCCAAAGGGTGTACCCTTCTGGAAGAGCAGGAACAATGGAGGATCACCCAGCGGAGTAAGAATACCACCGCAGTTGGCCACCATTGCAATAAAGAACAACACCGTATGTGTGGTATATTTACGCTGGCTGTTGGTCTGCAAGAGCAAACGGATAAGTAGCATAGCTGCACCCGTCGTTCCCATAAAAGATGCCAACAGATAGCCTACAGAAAGAATGGTACAGTTTACCAACGGAGTAGCCTTCAAGTCTCCCTTAATACAGATGCCACCTGTGGTAACAAACAATGCCATCAGCAACAAAATAAAGGGAATATAGTCATACAGCATTTGATGCTCCAGTTCGAGTGTCAATCCATGCACACAAAGCCAACCTGCAACGGGCAGGCCCAACAGCAGGGACACCAGCAACTTATGCATGTTGTTCTCCCACCAGTGCTCCAGCTTGGTAAGCGGGAATACTGCTATGCACAGAAGCTGACACACAAAAGGTATCAGCATCCAAGTGGGTATTATATGTGTCATTTCCACTATTTATTTGCTCTCTTTCGTTCCAGATGGTCCAGAATTACCTTTCGCATACGCATGCTTTTAGGTGTCACCTCAACGTATTCGTCTTCCTTGATATATTCCAACGCCTCTTCCAGCGAGAAGATGGTAGCAGGAATAATGCGAGCCTTCTCATCCGTACCACTGGCACGAACGTTGGTCAATTGCTTGGCCTTGCAGACATTAATCACAATATCGTTGTCATGCACATGCTCACCAACTACCTGGCCGGCATACACCTGATCCTGGGGCTCAATAAAGAAACGTCCTCTGTCCTGCAGATGGTCTATGGCGTAGGCATAAGCATTACCGCTTTCCAGTGCAATAAGTGAACCGTTAACACGACGTGTTATCTCACCCTTGAAAGGCTGATACTCTTTAAATCTGTGTGCTATGATTGCCTCACCCTGACTGGCAGTCAGCATATTGGTACGTAGACCTATGATACCACGGCTGGGGATGTTGAACTCAATGTTCACACGCTCGCCCTGACTTTCCATACTTGTCATCTCACCCTTACGGCGTGTAACCATATCTATCATCTTGCTGGCAAACTCCTCGGGCACGTTGATAGTCATCTCCTCAATGGGTTCGCATTTAATGCCATCAATCTCTTTATAGATAACCTGTGGCTGGCCTACCTGCAATTCATACCCTTCACGACGCATAGTCTCAATCAGTACGCTCAGGTGCAAAACGCCACGGCCACTTACTATCCAACGGTCTGTGTAACCCTCGGGTGTTTCTACCCTCAACGCCAGGTTCTTCTCCAACTCCTTGGTCAGACGATCACCTATATGGCGACTGGTGCAGTACTTGCCCTCCTTTCCGAAGAAAGGTGAATCGTTTATGGTAAAGAGCATACTCATCGTAGGCTCGTCTATACTGATGGGAGGCAGTGGCTCTGGATTCTCGTAGTCACAGATGGTATCGCCAATCTCGAAGTTTTCAAGGCCTACGATAGCACAGATGTCACCACTCGTCACCTCAGCTGTCTTCTGACGTCCCATACCGGTAAAGGTATGCAACTCCTTGATCTTGGTCTTCTCCTTACTACCGTCACGATGCACAATTGTGATGTTCATACCCTCTTTCAGAGTTCCACGATGTACACGTCCCACAGCAATACGACCCGTATAGTTGCTATAATCAAGACTGGTGATAAGCATCTGAGGAGTACCTTCCAGGACTTCAGGAGCAGGAATATATTCCAAAATACTATCCAGCAAATACGTAATGTTGTCCGTGGGTTTGCTCCAGTCTTCGCCCATCCACCCCTGCTTAGCAGAACCGTAGATGACGGGGAAATCCAACTGCTCCTCGGTGGCATCTAAGTCGCACATCAAATCGAACACCATCTCGTACACCTCCTCGGGGCGGCAGTTAGGCTTATCTACCTTGTTGATAACCACCACAGGCTTCAGCCCAATTTGTAAAGCCTTCTGTAGCACGAAGCGAGTCTGAGGCATGGGGCCCTCAAAAGCATCCACCAGCAACAGACAGCCGTCGGCCATATTCAAGACACGCTCAACCTCGCCGCCAAAGTCACTATGGCCCGGAGTATCGATAATGTTTATCTTCGTGTCTTTGTAGTTAATACTAACGTTCTTAGAGAGGATTGTGATTCCGCGCTCACGTTCCAATTCATTGTTATCCAACATCAATTCACCTGTTTGCTGGTTCTCGCGGAAAAGATTACCAGCCAGCAACATCTTGTCCACCAGCGTAGTCTTTCCGTGGTCTACGTGGGCAATGATGGCTATGTTCCTAATACTTTGCATACAATCTTTTATAATTCAGTTTGCAAAGGTATGAAAAAGTAGGCGAACAGCCAAATTATTACGGAAAAACATGCCCCGAGATGAATTCTTATAGAATTCCCCTCGAATTCTGCGTGCAAACGGTTCGGATTCTGCGTGCAAACTCCTTGAATTCAGCATACAAACTTTTGTACCAAAATAACAAGACCCGCTTTCCTTCTCTCAAAGGATGCGGGCCTTGAAATATTGTAATGATTATTCAGGCTTATTCAGTCTTATATCCAGCTATCTTGGCCATACCTGGAGCAATCTCAATATTGTCTATACGACCTTGGAAGATCTCTGTACCAGGACCCACTGCATAAATGGGTACATAGCCGTTAGAGTGACCACCGCTGGCCCAGCTGATCATTGCGACTTCAGAGAGGATATGCTTGGTGGTCTCGCAGAGGTCGCCAATGCGATCTTCTACCTTTCCATTATCAGCCATCGCCTTCTCAATCTCCTTCCAACGGTTCTGCAGACGTTCTTTCTGCTTATCCTTCAGTTCGATGCCAGCGCCAAAACCCATCTCCTCCTTGAGTGTCTTCTCTACAACAGCCCAGTTGAACTTCTTGGGAGCTTTCTTGTACATATTTGTCAAGATTCTATCCAACTCATTAATACTCTTGCGCTGGTACTTCAATAGGTCAGTATGAATCTCATAGGGACCGACACCCATTACCAGACCGCCGGTCTCATGGTCAGCACTGATAACGATGATCGTTTCATCGGGATGCTGCTCATAGAACTCATAAGCCACCTTAATGGCCTTGTCAAAATCTATTACCTCGTTGATGCAGTTACCGATATCGTTGCTGTGGCATGCCCAGTCAATCATACCTCCTTCTACCTCGAAGAAGAAGCCATCCGTATTCTTTGAAGATAGGAAGTTTATACCGGCGCGTACAATCTGCTCCAGTGTCAAGTCATCCTTTGTCTGATCCAATGCATAAGGAATCTGATCACTTCCCAACTTCTCATTGGCCTTGTCGCTCTGAACCAGAATACACTTCTCTGCCTGGCGGCCTTTCTTAGTATATTCCTTGTAACCCTTGACGATGGTGTAGCCGGCAGCCTGAGCCTGTTCGTGCAATGATGGCTCCCCCTCTTTCACGTAGGGACGATGGAAGTCGGAACCGCCAAAGAAATCGAAACCGCTCTTGCACAAGTCCTTACCCAGTTCGTAATACATATTACGGTTGGGCTGGTGTCCGAAGAAAGAGGCGGGTGTGGCATGTGTGATGGCTACGCTTGTAGCAACACCGACAGCCTTGCCAGAGTTCTTTGCCCACTGAGCGATGCTGTAGCAGGGAGTCTCCAGATCCTTCAGTACGCCGATAGCACCATTCTTTGTCTTCTTACCAGTTGCCAATGCTGTACCACCGGCAGCAGAGTCGGTAACACCGTTGGTTGCAGAATATGTATTGACCATACCTACAACAGGAAGGCTGGACATCAGCAGGGGCTCGAAGCCAATCTTACCCTTCAGAGCAGCCAGATAAGTCTCAGTAACATTAATTTGGTTAACACCCATACCGTCGCCGATAAAGTAGAACACATACTTCACCTCGGCCATAGCGGAAAGGCTCAGAAGAACTGCCAACAGGCAGCTAAGGATTCGTTGTTTCATAATAATATATTTTTGGATTAATGTTGATTAGTTCTTGTTTGCGGCAGCAAATTTAGCAATTTTTCTGGATTTTATAGCCGATTGTTGGAATAAAGTGGTAAATTTGTTGGCAAAATTGCCACTTTGTGATGGAAAGAAACCGTCAGATATATAAGGTAACTCTGGTTGGAGGCATGGTAAACGTATTACTATTAGTCTTCAAATTTGTTGCCGGAATCCTGGGACATAGTGCGGCTATGGTAGCCGATGCTGTCCATTCTTTAAGCGATTTTGTGACGGATATCATTGTTATTGTCTTTGTGCATATCAGCGGGAAGCCCAAGGATAAGTCGCACGACTATGGTCACGGCAAGTACGAGACGCTGGCTATGACCTTCATCGGCGCGGCTCTGTTGGCAGTAGCACTGGGCATTGTCTTTAGCGGCATCGTTAAGATTGTGGCCTGGGGTCACGGACAGGATTTACAGGCACCAGGTACGCTGGCGCTATGGGCTGCCCTGTTGTCTGTGGTGCTGAAGGAGGGTACTTTCCGTTATTCCATGAAGGAAGCCCACAGGCTAAACTCACAGGCTGTGGAGGCCAATGCATGGCATCATAGAAGCGATGCGCTCTCGTCCATAGGAACGGCCTTGGGTATTGGTGGTGCGATCTTCCTGGGACAACGGTGGACGGTATTGGACCCTGTGGCCTCTGTTGTTGTGGGTCTGTTCATCATTAAGGTCTCTTTCTTCCTGCTGCGCGATGGCATAGGTGACCTGATGGAGCAATCGTTGCCCGACGAGGTGGAGCAGGAAATCCTGCAACTGGCCGCCTCTGTCGAGGGTGTCGAGGAGCCTCATGACCTTTGTACTCGTCGCATTGGCAACCATTATGCCATAGAACTGCACATCCTGATGGATGGTGACATTCCATTGCGCGAGGCACATGATAAAGCCTCAGAAGTAGAAGACTTGCTGAGGCAGCATTATGGAGAAGATACCCACGTAGCTGTGCATGTGGAACCACTTTTAAATGAAGGATAAAATCTGTTTATCTTTCAATCCACTTCACCCATTTCATTTCTTTGTTGTAGCCTGAGGCGACCATCGTTTCGATGAACTGGAGTCCGCGCACACCATCATAGACGTTAGGGAAGTCCAGACATTCGGGTTGGGGTGTTTCCCCCGCAGCCTTGGCACGAATCGTCCCTGCGAAGTTGCGGTAGATGTTTGCAAAAGCCTCGATGAAGCCTTCGGGGTGTCCACCAGGGATGCGGGTGTTCCACTTGGCCAAATCGCACATGTATCCGTTGCCCGTGCGGATAATCTCCGTGGGTCGGTCGCCCCATCGTGCTATCATCGTATTGGGCTCCATCTGATGCCATTCAAAGCACCCCTTCTCGCCATATACGCGAATGACAATCCTGTTCTCCTCGCCCGTAGCAATCTGGGTCGCGTGGAGCACGCCGCGTAAGCCGTTCGTGTAGTGCAGGAAGGCCGCAGCGTCATCATCTACGGGGCGTCCCTCCACAAAAGTATTCAGCTCAGCGCACAGTTCTTCCACCCTCTCGCCGGTAATATATTCCGAGAGATGCCAGGCATGGGTCCCGATGTCGCCTACACAGCCTCCTTTACCCGTCTGGCTAGGATCAGTGCGCCAACCGGCATTGTTGCCACCCTCCAACTCTATGCGCTTTGAGAGCCATCCCTGGGTATATTCCACATAGACGCGTCGTAACCTGCCAAGTTGGCCTTCCGCGATGCGGGTTTTCATCTCCTTGACAGCCGGATAGGCGGAATAGGTATGCGTCAAGGCCAGTGTGAGACCTGTTTTCTCTACCTTCTCCTGCAGTTTAAGCGCCTCCTCCAGAGAGAAGGTCATCGGTTTGTCCAGCACCACGTCAAATCCCAGGTCGAGAGCCAAAGCGGCTTGCTCGTAATGAACCTTATTAGGGGTGACAATGGTTACGAAGTCCATACGTTCCCCCTTAGGCAAGGCTGCCTCCTTCTCGAGCATCTCCTTGTAGTCACGATAGATGCGCTCCTCAGAGACGTGCCAGGCCCGGCCTGTTGTCAGGGATGTCTGGTAGTTGCGGCTGAAACATCCGCATACAAGTTCAATATCATTCTCCATTAATGCTGCACGCAGATGCACGGGACCTATCATGGCGTTTCCACCCCCGCCAATCATACCCATTCTGAGTTTCCTTTCCGTCATACTATAACTAATTTTTACTCGTCAGACGTTGGTATTTTAAATTCATTTCATTCTCTGCTGCAAAGATATGACTTTTAATTCATAATTCACAGTTCAAATTTCATAATTAATAATTAATTCCCAACTCTTCACTCTTAATTCATAATTCTTTTTGTATATTTGCATGCAAAATATCAACTATGTAATAGGCTATGAGCCATTTAAGACATGAAAGAGGGGGAAACAACTGGAAATCCTGACCCACATACCCGATGGCTGTACGGCAGAAGTCGTTTTCCCCAGCGGGAAGGTAAAGACATTGGGACAAAGAAATCACCAGATTAGAGAGAGATGAAAGAAAAAAGATACCTTTAAATAAGACTATGAGCTACAAGAAATTTATGGTTGTGCTGCTGGCCTTTGCCAGTATGCAGGTAAGTGCGCAGGATATGGCGCATTACAAACAAGTGATTAAGGAACTGGCCAGTACCAAGTATCAGGGGCGAGGCTATGCCAAGGGTGGTGCCAACAAGGCTGGTATGTTCCTGAAAAGGGAATATGAAAAGGCTGGAGTAGATGAAGTGACCCTACAGCCCTTCAAGCTTGACATCAACACATTCCCTGGCAAGATGGACGTCAGCGTAATTCTCAATTCTCAATTGGCGCAGGATGCGCCCTCAATTCGCCATTCCAAAAAGCTTCGCCCTGGCGTGGATTTCTCAATGCGTGAGTATTCACCTGGCATTCATGGTGAGTTCCCTGTTTATCATGTAGATACCCTTAATTTCGATGCCGACCGTATGTTTGCTGATTTGGCTAAACCCGAATATGCCAACTGCTTGGTGGCTTGCGAGTTCTGGTTCACTTATCGACACAAAGAAGCTTTCTCGCGTCTGCAGAAGGCTGGTGAATGCAACAATGCCGGGCTAATCTATACATGGCCGGCACCCATTAAATTTTTTAAGGCATACGGACATCGTGTAGTTGACAAGCCCATCCTTTGGGTGACCCCAGAGGCTATAGCAGACGTCCAGCGACTCCGTGCAGATGTGGACAACAAATTCCTGAAGGATTACGAGTGCTTCAATGTCATTGCCAAGGTCGAGGGGCTGCGACACGACAGCTGCTATGTCTTTACGGCACATTACGATCATTTGGGAAACTTGGGCAAGAAAGTTTTCTATGCCGGAGCTAACGATAATGCTTCGGGTACGGCCTGCATTGTTACCTTGGCAGCTTATTATGCTAAGCATAAGCCTCAGTACGATATGTATTTCCTCTCCTTCTCGGGCGAAGATGCCAATCTCAGAGGCTCTGAGTTCTTTGCCAACAATCCCATTGTGCCTCTTACGCAGATTAAATACCTATTTAATATAGATATGATTGGCGACAACAACCCCATCCAATACTGCGAGTGTAGCGACGAGGGTATGCGAGGCTATCAGCTATTTGAGCAGATAAACACAGAGAAGAAGTACTTTACCTCCCTTCATCGAGGTGATTTGGCTGCCAATAGCGACCACTACCCTTTTGCTACGCGTCATGTGCCTTGCATCTTCCTCGAGAACGAGAAGGGTGATGCTTTCCAATACTACCACACCATCTATGATACCTATAAGACCGTTAAGTTTGATAGTTACGAACCAGTTTTCCGTTTGGTGACAGATTTCATAGAGAAATATTGAGATTTTTTTATTCCCGACGTCACCTTTTGTCTTTCCGACTTGTTATATGTGTAGAAACCGGTTCGGAAATTACAAAATGTTTAACTCATAAAGATAAAAGAAGATGGATCATAATTTAGTTCAAATCATCGTTCCCGTAGCATGTGGATGTATTCTTCCCATCGTAGGAATCTTAATGGGTGTTCGTCAGAAGATGAACGAAACCAACAAACAGACAGAGATAGTATTGGCTGCTATCGAGAAGCACCCCGATATGGATATCGAGGAGCTGATCAAAAAAATCTCTCCCAAGAAAAAGCTGTTGAAGGAGAAACTGCTCACTAAGTTGATGTGGGGCTGTTTGACAGTAATGCTGGGCTTCGGCTTTATCGGTTATGGTATTTATCTTAATTGTAACAATTATGGAGGAACTCATGATCCCGCAGGTTTTATCATTATTGGTATTTCTCTTCTGGGCGTTGGCATTGCTTTTCTGATTAACTACTATGTTGGCAAGAAGATGCTGGCCAAAGAGATGGAAGCCGAAGAACAGAAAGCACTTCTCAATTCTTGACTCTTCATTCTTCACTTAAAAGTTGACCCGCGAAGATTTCATAACCCATGTTGAGCGCGAGCAGGAGGCACTGAGAAACTTCCTGTTCGCCCTCTGCTGTGGTAACAAGGATGAAGCCGACGACCTGGCACAGGATACGTTGGTCAAGGCCTATCTGTCCTCTGCCGGTTATCAGGACAAGGGCAAGTTCCGCTCGTGGCTCTTCAAGATTGCCCACAACACCTTCCTGAACCACCGTGCCAGCCAGCATTATACAGAGAATATCGATGATGATAGAATAAAGTCACTCCCCCTCGGGGGAGATGGAGAGGGGTCGTACGAGGACCTCTATCTTGCCCTTTCCACCCTACCTCCAAAAGAACGTTCCGCCATCACCCTATTCTACCTGACTGGCTATAGCATCAAGGAGATAGCACAGATTACTGCAACCTCGGAGGATGCTGTCAAAAAGCAACTTTCACGAGGACGTGACAAACTAAAAGAGAAACTGAAATTATGAATAAAGATAAGTCTCTTGAAGCGCTGTTTCAAGCGCAGAAGCCACATTTCACTGATAGCGAACAGTTTATGGCCAGGCTGACCAAGCGTCTGGATGCTGTGGAGTATATCCGCCAGTATCAGGAGCAGACCATACGCCGTTACAAGATGATTATGGTTGCCACCTTCGTGGTAGGTATCATCAGTGGCGCAGCTACCATAGGTTTTCTGCTGTCTACTCCGGCTAATGTTCCCCTCTTCACGTTCCATGGACAGACCGGATTGCTCATATGGCTGATAGATAATTCCCGTATCATTGTTAGCACAGGACTGGCAGCACTAATGACGCTGGGTATTATTAGTATTATAAATAATGTACAAGATATCAGACAGATGCAATGCGAAATATCCTAGTGATATTTCCAATATCCTCCCTTTAGCCCTCTTTCTATAAGGAGGGCTTTTCTAATTCCGTCTTTTTCATCTCCCTATACTCTTGTGGCGTCTGTCCACAGTGTCCCTTAAAGTATCGGGCAAAAGATGTCTGGTCCGAGAATCCCATCCGGTCGCTTATCTGCTGGATAGTCAATTTACGATGGTGACGCAACAGGTGCTTGGCCTGTACCATTACGTAACGCGATATCTGCTCACTTGCACTGTAGCCCAGCGCCTGACGAACAATGGTACCAAAGTATTTGGGAGAGAGACAAAGCAAGTCGGCATAGAACTTAACATCACGATGCTTGATGTAATGTTGTGCAATGGCCTCGTGAAACTTTAGGATCAACTGATCCACACCAGACTTTTCTTCAGGAACAAATCCGTTCTCCGAGCAATATATCTCTGTCAGGTGGGCCATAATGTCAAGTTGTGCCGTCAGCAGTTTCTCACGGAAAGGATGGTCCAGCGTGCTGATGATTCTCATTGCATTCAGGCAGGTACTTATTCCCTTATACTGCTCATCGTTAAGGTGGAATGTCGTCTGGAAGTAATGAATATACTTATAATTATCCGGAAACATCTCGGCCAGATAGCCATAGAAACGACGAGACATAATAAGCAAGGTAGCATGATAATCCTCGCTCGTCTCCAAAGCAACCATCACATGACCGGGATTCAGCAGAGTGAAATCATGTTCACCGAATAGATCAGGCTCGAAATCATATTCCGAACGAATCCATCCCCTGTTATTTAAGGCAATAATGACATAGGGAGCTATGAGCGGCTCGCCATACGCAGGCATGCGTGTGATATCAAACACCGCTAATCCCTGCTTCTCAACTTGCTTAGTTATTGCTTCTACAGTAAGTGTGTTTTGTTCCATTTTCTTCTATCTGCGACGCAAAGATATATAGTTTTTATCCAAGAAACAAGCATTTTCCGACTTTTTGTCAAAGAAATCATCCAATCTTGTCATATTTCTGTGGGAGAAACTCTATAATTTTGCCCTCGGAAAAAAACATCAACTTATACCAAAAAGAAATGGAAGTTAGAAATAATTGCACACGTGCAGCCCTCATGCTGAGATAGCAACATGGTCATGCATTATTTAATGATTGGTTAGGTAGAAGAAGTCAATTACTACCTTCTTAACTTAGTTTAGTTTAGTTTAAGAAAAGACTTGCCGGGAGGCAGGTCTTTTTCTTTTATATTAAAATAACGTTATTTCTTTTGCTTTTACCTTACATAATCGTAACTTTGTTGCGCGAAAACTGAAAACATAATGAAGAACCTTATTCTAACATTGGCATTCTATGCCATTACCACCATGGGAGCGTTTTCCCAGACAATAGACCTAAGCGGCACATGGCAGTTCCGCTCTGCTAACGAGCAAGGGACAGTAAGACTGCCTGGCTCTATGCTGACCAATGGCAAGGGCGACCCAGTAAGTGTACGAACACAATGGACCAGTTCGCTCTACGATTCCAGCTACTACTTCAATCCCTATATGGAGAAATACCGCACAGAAGGAAAGATGAAGTTCCCCTTCTTTCTGACACCTGAACGACATTATATCGGGCATGCGTGGTACGAACGTACAGTCAATGTGCCCAAGAACTGGAAGGGTCGTCAGGTTACTCTATATCTGGAACGTCCTCATATAGAAACAACGGTTACACTCAACGGGCAGAAGGTAGGACATCAGATGTCATTGTCGGCTCCTCACCAGTTCGACCTTACACCTTACATAATATATGGAGGCAAGAACAAACTGAGTATCGAGGTATATAACGGCATAGAGAATGTCAGCGTAGGACAGGACTCACATTCGGTGACCGACCAGACGCAGGGTAACTGGAACGGCATTGTTGGCAGGATAGAGCTTCAGGCCGGACCGATTATCTGGCGCAAGCGAGTAATCCCTCACTGGGAGGACAATACGATTGATATCACTGTCAACGATTCCACCTATCACCTCGAGCTGGGCTCCGACACTATACGATGGGATGAGTTCCACCCGCAACTCTATACACGTACCGTTGTCTACGACGGCTTACCCGTTAGCGTGACTTTCGGCTTGCGCGATATATGCGCCAGAGGACGGCAACTGTATATAAACAACCGTCCGCTATTCCTGCGTGGCACAGTGGGTAACTGCTGCTTCCCCGAAACGGGCTTCCCACCCACAGACGAAGCCTCCTGGGAACGTGTATTCCGCAAATGCAAGGAATATGGGCTCAATCATCTCCGCTTCCATTCTTATTGTCCGCCAGAGGCTGCCTTCTGCGTAGCTGACCGCTTAGGTCTATACCTGCAGCCCGAAGGCCCTTCGTGGCCCAATCACGGAATAAAACTGCGTCGGGGCATGCCCATCGATCAGTATCTGCTGGACGAAGGCCGTCGTATGATAGACGCCTACGGCCATCATCCATCATTCTGCATGATGGCAGCTGGCAACGAACCTGCTGGCGATTGGGTTCCCTATTGCCACGATTGGGTGAAGACTATGAAAGAGTACGACCCTACCCGCATCTATTGTGGAGCATCCGTTGGTGGCGGCTGGGCATGGGACGAAGGATCCGATTATCATGTAAAAGCAGGAGCCAGAGGTTTGGACTGGGATAAAGTGGCGCCACATAGCGACGATGATTATTACGAGCAGATTCTCTATCCCCGCAACTATAAGGGAAAGGAACCTAACAATGAACCCATTGTTGCCCACGAACACGGTCAATGGTGCGCTTTCCCAGACTTCAAGGAGATCCCTCAGTATACAGGTGTTTATAAGGCGCGTAACTTCGAGATATTCCAGGACCTGCTACGCGACAACGGCATGGCATCACAGGCAGAGCACTTCCTAATGGCCAGTGGACACCTGCAGGTACTGGCTTATAAATATGAGATCGAACGCAACCTGCGCACCAAGGACTATGCAGGGTTCCAGTTGTTGGGCTTGAACGACTACAGCGGGCAGGGCACAGCCCTCGTAGGACCACTGAATGTTCATTGGCGCGAGAAAGGTTATTGTACTCAGGAGGACTGGGCCCAATTCTGCTCCCCCATTGTTCCATTGGCCAGATTCCCCAAATTCGTTTATACCAATGATGAAACGCTGCAGGTACCCATAGAGGTCTATAATGCCTCGGACCATACACTCAAAAACGTAACTGTCAATTATCAACTGTCCCCCGTCAACTCCCAACTTTCAACTATCAACTCTCAACTTTCAACTATTGAAACCATTCCTGTTGGCAAAAACACCGAACTGGGTTCCATAACCCTTCCGTTGGCACAATTCACCCAACCTACCAAACTGACGCTGACGGTACAATTGTCAGAAGGCATCTGGAATCATTGGGACTTCTGGGTATACCCCAAGGAGCTCTCACCGATGACTGACATCACCCGTCAGGCATCGTTCTACGAGACGGACAGCCTCGATGCTCAGGCATTGAGAATTCTGGAGCAGGGCGGCGACGTACTGCTGACGGCAGCAGGAAAGGTACGTTTCGGCAACGATGTACGTCACACCTTCTTGCCTGTTTTCTGGAACACGTCGTGGTTCAAGATGCGCCCGCCTCACACCACAGGAGCATATATCCAGAACACACATCCAGTGTTCCGTGACTTCCCCACCGACGACTGGCAGAACCTCAACTGGTGGGAGCTCACCAACCGCACACAGGTAATCAACCTGGCAGAGTTCCCCGCTGACTTCCAACCTATCGTACAACCCATCGACACCTGGCATGTGTCGCGCAAGTTGGGTATGCTGTTTGAAGTCAGGGTGTTGAACGGACGCCTGCTGATGACTACCCTTCCCATCAGCCAACAGCTAATAGCTAGAAGCCGACAGCCTGTTGCCCGCCAGTTGCGTTATTCTGTACTGAAATATATGTCAAGCACAGACTTCCGGCCTTCCGCCAAGGTAGAGGTGGATGTCATCCGTCATCTCTTCGAGCGCGAGGCACCCAAGGTAAATATGTATACCAAGGATTCGCCCGACGAACTGAAACCAGCTATCAAATAAAGTATCATTTACAACATGAAAAAAAGAATCGTTCTGAGTATTGCGGTGCTGCTGAGCACCCTAACCTGCTGGACCGCCCGTGCCAACGAGGCAGAACAGCCGTTTTGGACACTGAATCCCGAAGGTGGCATCACCTGGACCAATGACGGAAGGTCACACACCGACCACATAGAAATGGCAGGCCGGCAAATGGCGGTGGTACTGCATTACGGCATTAATGCTGCAGGACGTTTTACCTGCGAAAGACATCTGGTGTTCCCCATGTTGAGAACTATCCCCAACGATACGCACGCCAGCTTTATCCGCTATGTAAACTGGGAGCCGCTGGAAAGTGTGCTGATTGGACAAAGTCGGCTTATCGACCGCAAGGAACAGGTTGAGAGTATATCGCTGCAAGGATTGATGACCGTTCAGAGCCGCTGGGGTTCGATTGGTGTAAAGCGCACCTTGAGCCCTTCACCTACCCTCCCCGCATTAGTAGAGCAGTATGAACTGACCAATCTGGGCGACAGAGCGATCACTCTAAGCATAGAACCCACGGAACACCGCATGACCAGCGACCCCAAGAAAGGTGTGGATGGAGCCTACGTGGTAGAATCCAAACTCTATGATACAGGTACATTCCGCCTGGAACCGCAGGAGAGCAGAACCTTCTCGGCTGTCGTTAGTGCCCGTCGTCAGAACGAAGCTCCTCTCACCTGCAACGTGGCAGCAGAGATTTCTGCACGTAAGCAGTTGGTGGCCGGATGGCAGGAGAACCTCGTCCTGGAAACATCCGATAACGTATTGGATCGCATGTTTGCCTTCTCCAAGATTCGGGCCTGCGAGAGTATCTACGAAACCAAGAACGGCCCTATGCACGGACCAGGCGGAGAGCGTTACTATGCCGCCATCTGGGCCAACGATCAGGCCGAATACGCCAATCCTTTCTTCCCCTTCATTGGCGATGAATATGCCAACGCTTCTGCCATGAATTCCTGGAAGATGTTTGCTGCATGGATGAACGACGACTGGAATCCTATCCCCAGCAGTATCATTGCCGAAGGTACGGACTACTGGAATGGCGCCGGTGACAGAGGTGATGCTGCCATGATAGCTTACGGTGCCTCCCGTTATGCGCTGGCTCGTGGTGATCGCGAAGAAGCACAACGCCTGTGGCCTCTTATCCAATGGACCTTGGAGTATTGCAACCGCCAACTGAACGAGGCAGGCGTGGTGCATTCCGACCGCGACGAACTGGAGGGCCGATTCCCCAGCGGCGATGCCAACCTCTGCACCTCCTCCCTTTATTACGACGCCTTGCTCTCCGCTGCCTATCTGGCACGCGACCTGAAGCAACCTGCTGCTGTAGCCAAGAGATATGAGAAACAGGCCCGTGAGTTGCGGAGTGCGATGGACCGATTCTTCCACGCCGAGGTAGAAGGCTATGACACCTATCGCTACTACGAAGGCAACGATGTCCTACGCTCTTGGATCTGCATCCCTCTGACGATGGGCATCTTCGAACGAGCCAAGGGAACCATCGATGCCTTATATTCTCCACGACTCTGGACCAAGGACGGTATGCTGACCCAGGCGGGCAGCGAAACATTCTGGGATCGCACCACCCTCTACGCCTTACGCGGTGCCCTGATGGCAGGAGATACCGAACGGACACTGGGCTACCTACAATATTATTCGCGTACGCGCCTGTTGGGCAGTCATGTACCCTACGCTATCGAGGCATGGCCCGAAGGTAACCAGCGGCATCTCTCAGCCGAGAGTGCTCTCTATGCCCGCATCATCACGGAGGGACTCTTTGGTATCCGGCCCACAGGGCTGCACAGCTTCACTGTTTCTCCCCGTCTTCCCAAGGACTGGCAAGAAATGAGCCTGAAGCATATCCGTATCTGCAGTGGCGACTTCGACCTGCGTGTCTATCGTAATGCCAGACAACAGGTTCGCGTACAGCTGATAAAGGATGGTAAGGTTGTGAAAGAAGCCGCTGAGCCGGCTTCTTTCGGATTAGGAAATAGGGATTAATGGAGTTGGGATTGGAGATTTTTTGGGTGGAGAAAAATTTTTTTTCAGAAATTGTGTAGTTTTTTTGTAGCCTCTTGCGACATACGTGTAGAAAGAAGTTAAACCATTAAAGATTCTACACAATGAGAAAGATTATGATTTGCATGGCAGTGTTAGTAACCGCATGTATCACCAACGTAAACGCAAGAGAGAAAGCTCCAGTAGCAAAGCAAGTAAACACATCTCTTATCCAGAAGTTGCCTAAGACTGGACACATCGTCCAGAGCAATCCCTTCAGCGATGATTTCACACAGTACATCCTGTCAAACGGTGTAACTGTTCTCTTCCAGCAGACACAGTCCGAAGAGGTTTCAATGTATGCCCTCAGCTGCGGCGGGACATCTCTGTACCCCAACGTACCCAACGTTAACCTTAAGGCCATCAACGAGTGCCTATCTTGCAGTGGTCTGGGTAATTTCAGCGTAACAGAGCTGCAGCAGAAGCTGGCTGGTCATAATATCAGTGTTACACCTCACATAGGTAAATATGAAGAGTACATCAGCTCTAAGAGTACATCTAAGGATCTGGAGACAATGTTCCAGCTGAACCATCTCTATTTCACCTCGCTGCGTTCAGACCTGAATGCCTTCAACACATGGCGCGAGCAGGCAAAGGCAAAGAATAGCACCCGGGCAACCGCTCTTAGCAATACCGAACTGGATGAGATCAACTACGACCTGGTTATGCAACTGGTAGCACAGCGCTTCAGCAATGCCGATGACTTCACTTTCGTCATCACAGGAAACGTAGCCGAGTCTGAAATCAAACCTTTGATAGAAAAGTATATAGCATCCTTGCGCACTAACGGTAAACACGAGCAGCCCAACTTCGATATGGACAACTACAGTCTCAGTAACCGTTAAAGAAGAGAGGGAAGAAAAGGAGACGGAGCGCCTACATCTCGTATTTCATCAGGCGCTCGTACTCCACCTCTTTGTCTAAGACCTCAAGGAATTCGTTCAGGACGCTCTCGTCGATGTCGCCCAGTTCGAATTCCTTGACTGCGTCTTTACGTATCTCAGCAATCCAGGCACGACGGGCCGTGATATAGTCCTCCATCACACGCTCGGCAATCTCTGGTGTGATCTCACCTTCTATACCGTAGTATTCGCGAATCAGACGATAGCTCCACGCCCAACGGTACTCCGAATAGTTCCTGTTGGCCTTGATAAATTCCTCGCGAATGGCAGCTACGGTATTCAGTTCACCGCTCTTGATAGCCTCCACTATGCGCTGTTCCTCAGTAAGGGGGATGAGCAGACCGCTCAGGTCGCTCCACTTACCTGTTCCCACGCTGGAACGGGGAACCTCCAGGATGTGACGTTTCATAACGGCGCCCATGTAGATACGCAAGGCGATATCGTAGTACTTGATACCTTTCTTCAGGGAAGAGTTCTTGATGACATAGTCGTGGAAGTTATAGGTTGCCACATCGCCCGAGATCTCACGCAACCCTTCCAGTGTACGCTTGGCCACCATGATGCCGCCAACAGAGAAGGGCGACAGCCAGTCGAAGTTGACAATCGAGTTACGTGCTTCATCAGGACGCTTGTCGCGCTTGGGCCACTTGCGGATATCACGATACAGACCTACGGTGGTCAGGTTACGCCCAGGCACCAGATACATCTCGTCGCCATAAGCTATCAGGTACGAGAAGGGAAGTTTGCGCGTATCAGGGTGATGCATCAGCTTTCCGAAGCAGACGCTGAAGGTACCGATGTGTGCAGGCATCAGGATATAGCTGCCGCTGGCCGTCTTGGTTCCACGATCCAGCACGCCCCAGTGCATGGGACCCATCTTGTAGGCATGGTTCGAGAAGTTAGTGGCCGAACCTGCATTATAGAAACTGAACATACCGCCAATCAACAGCGAGCTCTTATGATGGCTGGCCGAGAAGGGACCACAGAAGGCGGCACACGCCTCACCATTGCTCATATAGCAGTTGGCAAAGAACAGGCTGCTCTCTGCCGTGAAGCCGTCGGTTATCACACAGGCCTCACCCACAAAGCAGTTATCCAACTTGGCATTATTCAATACAGAAGAGCCGTTGTAGATAACAGAGTCCTCACAGATGACGCCCACTCCTATCTTGACATTAGCACCCGGCATACTCTTCAGGGTACAATCCTGCAGGCGCAAGGCACCGTCTATCTGGCATCCGTCGCTGATGTGACAGTTGATGATGCCCGTGGTATGCGTGATGCGCACATCGTTGCCTATGGTAGTAAGGGGCAGAGCGCCCTGCTCTATCTTCTTCTTGACAATCGAGCGAACGGTATTCGTGAACACCTTGTCCTGCTCGTATTTCACCATCAGGCTGGCCAACTGGGCATTCAGCCCGTCGAATATCATCACATTGCCGTCGCCGACCTCGTTCAGGACAGCAATCACCTGTCCCTGACCGAAGGAAGCATCACTGGTGGTGTTGATGATACCCACATGTTCTATCAGACAGTCATTACCTATTACGACATTGCGCAATGTGGCATTACGGATACATGAATGCTTGGTAAAGCCGGGGGCCACCTCAACATCTTTCTGGAAGAGGCCCAGGGTAACCGTTCCGTAGAACTCTACATTATATATATATTGCGGGGTGAATGCATCCTCCACCTGAATGGCCGACCAATCTTCTGCCGTACAGCCCTGACTGGTTAGCGTAGTAATCTCTTTTTCTGTAAGCTTTCTCATATATGGTTAATTATAAATTCCTTTTTTGGGGGGGCCTCTTCGTTATGACATTATTTCGATATTACGAATTATTGGGCCGCCATTCTTCATCCTTCACTTTAAGAATTCCCTCGCCTCCTCTATCATCGAGTCGATACCCTGGGCAGCCTTCGCTGCATCCAGTGCGCAAGGGATATCAGGCGCTATGCCGAATTCTATCTGTTGCTTCTGCGCATCGTAGCTGGGACTGGCGCTGAAGCGGACACTCCAACCTATGGGCAATTCGCTGGTAAAGGGAAGACCCGAGCCACCACCTGTTTGGTCGCCCATAATGGTAACAAGGGGCATCTCTTTCATGTCGCGCACAAAGGTGTTGGCAGCACTGTAGCACGAGCGGTTGGTAAGCACCACACAGGGCTTCTGCCAACGCACGCCCTTGCTGGGTGTTACATACTCAGCCTCCAGGGGCGAGAAATCATTATGACCCGTTCCTGTCTTATGCGAACGATAGCCCACCAGCACTTTCTCGTTGGTGAAGTGACTGGCCAGTTTCTCTACATTCGTCAGTTCGCCGCCGCCATTGCCTCTGATGTCCAGAATCATACCGTTGCACATACGCAGGCCGAAGAACATATCATCCAGATTGCCCTCGCCGATGGCACTTTGGAAACTCTCGTATACCACGTATGCTATATTATCCGGCAGGATGCGGTACTTCAGGCCCGCAGCCAGGTTGTAATCGTTCTGCAGATAGGCATTGCGCACTTCCTCGTCCAGGTTCAGGGGGTAATCCTCCTTCCAAGACCAGTTGCGGCCCAGATCCACACTGCTGGAGATGTTCACGTGTCCGTCCTTCAGTTCGCCCAGCATCTGGCACAGCACCTCGAAGAGTTGCGACCTCGACATCTTAGGATTCAGTCGGGCACTGTACTTGGCACGAATGTCAGCCCATGAGATGCCCAGTTCCTGTTCTTTATAATCCAGGAAACAGTACTGCTGGTCTATAATGGTCCACAGAGCATTCAGGTTGGCCTGAGGCGAATCATCATATTCCGACTCTCCCTTCTGGCAGGAGCAGAGGCCCAGCACAAGAGCAAGCAGCAACAACAGTTTATCTTTCATTACGCTTCAGAATCTTTAGGTACCTGACGTATCCGATCATAAATGAGTGGCCTACGTCGTGCATCCGTATGCCGTTGACATGACTCTGGCGGATGTCTCCCATATAGCCGAAACGCAGCGAGGCACGAGAGAACTCCAGGTCGAAGGTCAGCAACTGGCGGAAGCTGAGTGCATTACCCGGATGCGAGAAACATACATTATGGTCGCGACTGCCTTCCGATATATCGTAGTAGCTCTGTCCGAACTGAGGACTGAACATACAGCCCATCAGAGGCAGGTCGGCCTGATAGTTAACCAGAATGGGGAGCTTGCGGATATTGAATCTGTAGCTGCCTCCGGCAGAGGCTGCCAGATCCAAGCCGAAGCGGCCCTGTGCCGGATTGTTGGAGTTGCGTGCATTATACAGGAAGCCCAGATCCGCACCCACCTGACCGCCGGCTTTCAGCGAGAGACGGTCCGTAAGGCGCCAGTGATAATACCAACCGGCATCATAGGCCAGGCGTCCGCCCCAGTCCGTTGCCGTACGGGCAGGATTCTTGGTATGCGAGAAAACGCCTTGCAACTGGCTCTGGAACGATACGTTGCCATTGCCCCACCTCGTGAAACGCTCCCTGCCAGTCAGGAAGCTGAGCTGATATCCCGTATACTCCATTGGCGAGAGGTAAGTATCCAGCTGATTGCTGAATCCTCCACCAAACAGAGTGAATACCTGCAGGGGCCTTGAGACAGAGGCAGGTATATCTCTCTTCTCCTTACCGTTGACCAAAGAGGTATAATCCTGTGCCCCGGCCATCAGGGCAAAGAGGCACAGATTCAGGGAAAGGAGAATTCTTTTAATCATCAAACAAGTGTAATTGGCCGTTCATCTCGTCAGCAACATCCTGCTGGCTCTTGCCGCTGAAGCCGTCTTCATCCTCGCCATCCTCAACCTCTTCCTCTGGAACTTCCTCCTCGGCAGGTTCGGGTTCAGGTTCAGGGAAACGTGTGGGCTCCAGCTCTTCTACCTTGGCCACATTATTGGTTGTCACACGCTTGCCGCGTGCCTTAAAGCTCTTGACAGAGATAAACTCCTCGGCATCCACCTCTATGGGCTCGCGGAAGCTGTCGTTGCCGCCCATCGTTACCAGCAGACGTGGGAAGGCCACATCCGTAAGGATGAGCATCTGGTTCTCGGCATTCTCGCCCAGGAAGTTCTGATGTCTGGTTGTTGCCTCCATGCCGAAACGCTTCACATAGAGGAATCCGCTCTGGTCCTGATCGAAGAGGGCCACCGTCCATATCTTGTTGGCATCATACTTCTCTATGCGCATGATATTATCTTCGAAGTGGTTGTTCAGGTCGAAGTTCGTCAGATAGAAATCGCCGTTCTTCAGGATTACCAGTATCTGGTCGCCGCTATTGAACTCGCCCAGGAAGTTACCCTGCTCGTCGTAGTTCAGACGTTTCACATCGGGGTCGTACCACACCTTGCGGCCACCCAGTGTACTCATACCGTGACTCTTCAGGGTGATGCGTGCCACATCCAGTTTGGTCAGCATGTTACCCATACTCTGACGACCCTTGATGGCCAGTTCCGAGAAGTCCTTGTCGAAGAATACTCGCTTCAGCTTGGGATTGGGCTTCAGAATGACCTTGATCACCTCGGCCTCGCCATTCGGGTTGGCTGTGAAGTACAGCACACGACTGCCTGCCTTTCCCTGCGTCAGGTCGTACTCGCGGTCGCGAGTCACACTGGTCACATTAAAGCGCTTGATGTAGCAGATGCCGTTCTTGCCATCGCGGTACACCACATTATAGATGGTACGTGAATCGCTCTTGCGGAAGATGGCCAGATGGATAATCTCGGCCTTCTTCTTCTCCGCCTTACTGCGCTCCGTCTCGCCCACGAAGAGTTTCTCGGCTATGCGCACCACCTTGTACGTTCCGTCCTTGTAGAAGACTATCACATCATCGATGTCCGAGCAGTTGCAGACATACTCATCCTTCTTCAGTGATGTTCCTATGAAGCCGTCCTCGCGGTTGATGTACAACTTCTCGTTGGCCTCTACCACCTTGGCAGCGCTGATATTGTCGAAGTTGCGTATCTCCGTCAGGCGCGGATGCTCCTTGCCGTATTTCTCCTGTATGAAGCGGAACCAGTCGCAGGTAACCTCCACCATATTGGCCAGCTCCTTGTCTATCTGCTTCACCTCGTCCTTGATGCGGGCGATGTTCTCCTCGGCCTTGTCCTTGTTGAATTTCAGGATGCGTGCCATCTTGATGTCCATCAGTCGCAGGATATCATCCTTTGTCACCTCGCGCACCATCTGGGGGTACCAGGGTGTCAGACGTTCGTCGATCCACTCGCAGGCGGCATCCATCGTCTTGGCATTCTCGAATTGTTTATCCTTATAGATACGCTCCTCGATGAATATCTGTTCCAAGCTGGCAAAGTGCAGGGCCTCCATCAACTCGCCCCTGCGAATCAGGCGTTCCTGCTTCAGCAGCTCCAGTGTGGTATCCACATTCCTGCGCAGCACATCGCTGATGGTAAGGAAGCAAGGCTTCTTCTCGTCGATGACACAGCAGTTGGGCGATATGCTGATCTCGCAATCCGTACAAGCATACAGGGCATCTATCGTCTTGTCGCTGCTGGCTCCGGGAGTCAGGTGGATCAGGATCTCAGCCTTGTCGGCCGTCAGATCCTCCACGTTGCGAATCTTTATCTTACCCTTCTCGTTGGCTTTCAGAATACTTTCTATGAAGGTGCTGGGCTTACTGGCCGTACCTGTTGTCTTGCCATAGGGAATCTCCGTAATGGCCAGTGTCTTATTGTCGCGCTTCTCTATCTTGGCACGCACACGCACCACGCCGCCGCGCTGGCCGTCGTTGTAACGGGAGACGTCTATGCTGCCGCCTGTGGGGAAGTCGGGATACAGGTGAAATTCCTCACCGTGCAGGTACTGGATGGCTGCCTCGCAGATCTCATTCAGGTTATGGGGCAGGATCTTACAGTTCAGACCTACGGCAATACCCTCGGCTCCCTGTGCCAACAGCAGGGGGAACTTCACGGGCAGGGCAATAGGCTCCTTGTTACGTCCGTCGTAAGAGAGCTTCCACTCCGTGGTCTTGGGGTTGAAGACAACATCCAGGGCGAACTTACTGAGGCGCGCCTCTATGTAACGGCCTGCAGCGGCATCGTCGCCTGTGATGATGTTACCCCAGTTTCCCTGGCAGTCTATCAGCAGTTCCTTCTGTCCCAACTGCACCAGCGCGTCCTTTATACTGGCATCTCCGTGAGGATGGAACTGCATGGTGTGACCTACAATGTTGGCCACCTTGTTGTATCTGCCGTCGTCCATGCGCTTCATGGAGTGCATGATACGGCGCTGTACAGGTTTGAAACCGTCTCCGATATGGGGGACTGCGCGTTCCAGGATTACATAAGAGGCGTAATCCAGAAACCAGCTCTGGTACATTTTGTTAAGGTGATGGGTAATCCCATCCATCATAGAAACGTCGTCTGTCATTAGAATTTATGCATTATTGCGTGCAAAAATACAAAAAAACATGCAAATTTCCAAACTTAACACCGTTTCTTCTTAAATTTTGGGTATATTGTTTATCCGCTTGTGTATTACCAACTAGCAAGAATTATCTGATTGTCAAATACAGTTATCACCAGATGAACAATAACACACGAACAACTTAAATTCACTCCAAATGTAACTTAAATAAATATTTTTCCAACTTAATTATGAGTCAGAATCAAGCTAGAAAATTATCCTTGTTTTTATGCCGAATTTCGCAAAATTGGCTGAGATATACCGCAATATGCGCTAAAGTCCGATGGTTATCGACTAGAGAAAGTATGAGGTTTTGCACGGAACCTCATAGAAACCTCATGGAAACCTCATGGAAACCTCATACGAACCTCATGCAACCTTCAGCGGAACTACACATTATCATGTTTTAGGCATAAGAGAATAGTATGAGGTTTTTATGAGGTTTTTATGAGGTTTGAGGGTTAAACCTCATATCCTTTCTGTCCGACAACCATCGAGGCTGAACGCCAATTGATGTATATCTCGGCCATTTTGCGAAAAAGAGTATTGCAGGAAACAGAGAAAAACAGGAAGATTCTTGACAAATCAGAAGATGACTTATAAATGCGATAATTTCTGTTTAACCAAGAAAAACTTGTTCCCTAGTTAGGGAATTTTTTCCGCCTAACGTGGCGGGAAAAATCCAATTGAGAATTGAAAATTGAGAATTGAGAATTATTATAGGAAAAATATTTACAAATAAAAAAGCGACAGGAATAGGCGATTGATGAGGTATTAATAAAAAAAAGTGCTACTATTAATAGAAATTTTTGCGGCCCTTAAGGGTAACAAAAATTCCCCCTAATAGCCATTAGAGGGAATCCTTGAAAGAATATTGACAATTCTGTTATTTCATTACCTTGCGACCATTCACAATATATATACCTTTGGCCATTGGCTGTTGGCCATTGGCTATCTTGCGACCGCTGAGATCATAGATGGCACCATCAGAGGAGGTTGGGGTGAAGCTATGGGCTGCTATACCATCAGGATCAGGTCCTTCCATCACACGGAATGTGGAGCCGTCATCTGTCAGACTTTGGGCATTATCCCAATAACGGAGAGGACCGTTTTTCCCTCCAAACTGATTGAGGCACATATATGGAGTACCGGGCACACGCAGTAAAAAGCCATCCTGATTGGGAAGCAGATCCCATTCATAGCTGCCCCGACGCATAACGGCATTCGTACCGACAAGTGTCAGCACCTCCCTCAGTCCTGTGGATCGGTTATATACCTTTACCTTATAGGGATTGCCGCCAAAGGCCCATTGGAAGCTCAGCATCGCCAGCGTATCCACACTCTGAACGGATACAGGATAATACGGTTCCGTAGCATTCTTCCCTACCATGTATTCCGTTCGGATGGTCATGTTATACCATTTGGCATCAGCCTCGGAGGTGGTAAAGTCGAACGGACCCATCCAGACAGCCTCGTAATCTACGGATGTTTCATCCGTAACCATATATGGATGCGTGCCAATGGGCTTCAGCATTACAAAGGCATTTTCCCACTCCGATGGCGGCTCGGGCATTTCGGCTCCGTAGGGCATCTTCTTCGTCTCGGACGCAAGAAGCTCGCCATCGTAGTAGAGGTTCATCGTTACAGCCAACATACTGGCCTGAGCAATCTGAATAGCCTCCGTGGGGTCGAAGTCACCCACCTCGGTTATCTTCCAGCGATCGCCTGGGTCGGGAGTGTTATAGTCGTTGATAACGATAGTGCTGGTATTATTGTTGAACCATTTGATGTCGCCATTTATTGTGAGCGTACTCATCATATAGAGGTATTCACCATCCGGATAGGAGGGATCGAAGTAGATGGGAGACCCCAATGCGTTAACCCATTCGCCGTTCGAGACGTTGCCCGTTCTCAGATACTTCTTCAGTAAGGGGCTATACAGGTAGTTGTTACCCTCTATATTGATAATGGCAAATTGCTTCTCGGAGTCGGTTACCGTCCACCATGCTTTCTGTCCTGCATCCAGGCCATTGTGGTCGTAGCTGAGAATCAATTCGCCACGCGGGCAGGAGATGGCATACAACTTATTGTTGGCAAACTCTACAGGCTCTATGGGCTCGGGCTTGGAAGGACGGACATCGTTGAGGATATCCTGATAGATACGATTGGCACGCGTATCCAGCCAGTTGGCAGCATCCTTGGCCTGCTGTGCATAATCCGTACGGTCGCCCCACTTGTCGCGATTACGGTTGAAGGAGTTGCAGGCAAAGTCGTAGTAATCCTGGCAGTATTCCTTCAGCTCCTCGAGGTTCTCCTCCAGGAACTGCTTCCATAGCTGCTTGTACAGGTCGCACATGGGTTTGTAATTCCAGCGGAGGTCCTGAATGAACTGCTTTACCTCGAAGTTAGGCATATCTATCCAGTAGTTACTGGTGGCATTGCCCTTGAAATAATTATGGTTCTGCTCGTAACCGAAGCCCCAGTCGAGGTCCCACACAGGACCGAAGATGAACTTGCTGGTATCGCTCTCGAAACTCTCGCGGTAGCAGAATGTGCTCTTGGGATGGTACAGCTCGAAATTGCAGATAAGTTCGTTCACCATAAGGAAACGCGACAACTGATCTATATCGACATATCGGGTGATGTCCTTTCCCTTGTTGAGCGTCTGCATAAAACTGTTGAAGTCTTTCTGTATCATCTCCAGCGTCAGGGATGTCGTGCCCTCGCTGAAATCTGGCTCCTTGATGTTAATAGGCAGGTTATAAGGCTGCGAGCGGAATTTCTGTCCTGTAGGCTCGTCGTAATAGGAGTCGAGCTCGAGCAAGGCAGCCGCCGTCTCGTCGTCAATGTCAACACTGTTGTTCGAGAAGCCTACCTTCTCCGTCAGGTTGTAGCTGCCACGGTATTCGCCATTGAGATATAGATCCACAGGCACGATATGGTTGGCGGCAGCTGTCCCCATCAGGTTGGCTGCCTTCATGCCTATGGCGTTCGTCATCATAGAGCCGCTGATGCCGTTGGCCAGCAGCACCCAGTTCCTGCCCTTGGTCATTCCAAGGGGTTTCACCTTCTCTTCGAACTTGATGCGATAGGGCTTCTTAGACCATCCCCAGCTGCTATTTCCCCTACCCTTTATCTGCATAGCGGTCTCTTCCATCGAGGGGAAGATGCCGTGTCCGTCTATGGTGATGGTAGCATCCTTGAAGTAGCTCTTGCTGGTGACGGCCTGCCCATCAGCTGTATTGATGTATATGGTAGGCACCTCAGCCCTGTCTGTCAGCCAGTCGACATGCACGCGGACAACCCTTCCATAAGGTTGCTCTATGTATTTGTTGTCGGCATCGGGCATAAAGATGGTGTAGCCCTTCCTGGCGACTATATAATAGATGTCCTTGTCGAAACGCAGACGGCTCTCCTTGCTTGTCTGCATCTCGCCGTCGACATACGCCACCACATTCTCGTCCGCCATCTGGAACGAGGGGGTAAGACGCTTGCCAATGGCCGCTATCGTTACGAAGACGGTATCGCCCACCATCTCGCCATTCGCATCAGTGAAAAGCTGGTCGTTGAACTTGTTATTGAACTTGAACGATTCAAAAGTTGGGAAGGCGGGCCTCTTCTCGCTCACACTATCTACCTTGGCAAGGGCGTAGGAGTATGTCGCCCCAAAGGTGGTGCTGACAACCAACTTGCCGTCGGCCTCCTCATATCCTGTAACATACTTCAGCGGATGGGCCTGTACACTTCCATCAGAGAGATAGACATGCAGCGCCTCAGGGAAGGAAGGCATAGCAGTAGGATCAGAAGGCGGATCTATGCCGGGGTCAGGAATGTCGCCTTTCTTCTGGAAGACATAGCGTTCGTTGGCACCGCTGCCACCACTGCCCTTGTAAGTACCAAGCATATTCGAGCCGGAACGGAGATTCCAATAGTATTCGGTATTAACAGTACTCTGCACACTATATGCGCCATCGCTGCCTTGTATGATATTCCAGTATTCCGACTGGTCACCCAGCGGCTCTTTCGCCAGCTTCATATACTTGTAGTACTGGTCGACACGCTCTGTGGTGAATACCAACAGCTCGCCAGATGCCTGGTTACGGATGGTATAACCCAACTGCGTATGGGTAATCACCCAATAGGCATCTTCCGTCTGCTTCTGCCCATCAGTTACATAATAGATATAAGGGTCCACATTGTGGTAGGCGCCCAGGCCCAGATAGCCGTCCTCCTTGGTGCAGGAGACAGTATAAACACCATCCTCGATGGGAGTATCCGCATATATATTGCAAAGGCATCCTAAAAATAGGATGTACAAGAGAAAGAATCGCGCTTTCATGTCTTCGTTTTCAGTTAGTTGACCGCAAAGATAGCAATTTTTAGGACTCCAGCAAAGAAACGGCAAAAATATTTCCCAGAATGGTTATCAGATAAGAAGCACCCCAAAAGGTTTGTTGTGGCCTTTCGGGGCGCTTCTCTTTCATTATTCTAAGCGTTTCATCTTCATATTGCGAAAACTCTCTTTTTTTTGTGGTAATTAATTTACAATACGACTTGTTCTCACATATTTTTGCGGTCCTTAAGGGTAACAAAAATTCCCCCTAATAGCCATTAGAGGGAATCTTTGGAAGAATATTGACAATTCTGTTATTTCATTACCTTACGACCGTTCTGTATGTAGAGGCCCTTCTTCAATCCATTGGACTTCCGACCAGAGAGATCGTAAACAGCACCCTCGTTATGAGTTACCTCCGTCGGATCTTTGATATAGGTAACGGGCTCAATGGGATTGGGCTGTAATTTACCTTTGCCTTCCCAGTATTCTAGGAAGACTTCCCATTGTGGGGCTCGCTTCTGAATGTTGGCTTGGGTACGCTCTTCGTTTATGACTTGCTCATTGAGAGGATAGCAGTCGTATAGATAAAAACCCTTTGAAGAATAAGGTTTCTTCGCCATACAACCCCTGCATAGCACAAGGTCGGTAATAGTATGACTCATCGCAATACTGGTGCGAGTAGCTTTGAACAGAACATCCTCACCCAGGCGGAACTCCAGACGGTCACTCTTCGACCAAAGCTTCTCACGAACTTCCTCATCCGTGTACTTGAATCTTATTTCTCGAGTGCTGTCGTTGAACCACAGAATATCGTCCTCTGTATAAAGCGTATCAATAGGAGCCGTCTCATCATTGTTCGCTACGCAGATAATGAGTTTAGTTTGTTCTTCCTCCAAAGCCACAATACTTCCGAAATCCTTCCAAGGCGAAGTGGCTTTATATTTCTCAATAGAACCTGCAGGAACGTGAAGTGTTGCAGAAGCAATGGGGGTATCGTAAAATGTTTCTTTGTTAATTTTGGGAACGCTGTCTGCAAAACAATAGAGATCAGTTAGGTTACTAAGAGCAGGGAAAGCATAACTATAGATAGTTTCTATGCTCTTTGGAATACTAATACTCGACAAATTGTTGCAATTTCTGAAGAGTAATTCTTCAATGGTTTTAACACCTTCTGAGAAAACAACGGACTTTAGATTGGAGCAGTTATAGAAAGTATATTCACGAGCATTGGTCAAACTGCCAGGAATTGTTACAGAACTTAGGCTTGTACAGCCCCAAAACACATATACGCCCATTCTCGTTAAACACTTTGGAAGATCAATGGATGCCAGACTTTTGCATCCCCAAAAAGCACCGTCTGCAATTTTTGTCACACTTTTGGGAATAGTGATGGATTCCAGGCTGCTGCAATCTCTAAAGGCCATCGTTCCGATGCTCACCACACCATCCGAGATTGTGACAGATGTCAGATTGCTGCACTTCTCAAATGACGAATCGCCAATGCTTGTAACGCTACTTGGGACTGTGACAGAAGTAAGTCCACCACAACCATAAAAAGCCTCGCGAGCTATAGCATAAGTCCCTTCTTTGATACCAATGTTAGTTCCCTCTGGTATACTTCCTTTACATTTGTAGACAATTCTACCAGCATATACCACTCCGTCTGGTTGATTGTTAAACCAAGCCGTGTTGCTAAACGCATTATTATCAATCCGGACAACACTATTAGGAATGATGATATTGGCCAAACTGCTGCAGCCATAAAATGCCCCATAGCCAATGCCAATCACGCTACTTGGAATCGTTACAGAGGTTAATTTCGTATTGTTTCCAAACGCACTACTTTCAATGCTGGTTACTGTGTATTTTTGTCCTCCATAGTTTAGTTCTGATGGTATATTCAATTCACCTTCCCACGTTTTCCCATCTGACAATTTGGCCGAATGCATCACCTCGTGTATCTTGTAATTCAGGCCGTTCACGTCAATATCATCCCAGGAATCCTCAATAACTAATGGTTCACCTTCGGTCAGGCTAACTACCCCCTCGCACCACCAGCACGAAAAAGCGAAACAATTAGTTTCTATACCATTTAGGGTGAAAAAAACGTTGTACGGACACATACAAGACGCCTGATCTACTCCCCCGATGGACGTTACGTTGAGAGACACCGTATAAGGTTCTCCGTTGCTACCGCCACTCACACTGGGAATTACATCAAATCCCCAAATGGCACAATTTTCCATATAGTTAAGCAATTGGACTTTCAGCGTGTTGCCTTCTTTGGTTAGAATAATGGACCTATTTTCTTCGTATATTCCGTATCCGCCAGCACGATTCTCTCGAGTTTCCCTCAGGCATCTACTATTCTGAATATCAGATACAGTCAGTTCCTGGGCATTAACACTATATTGTGTCCCTATCAGGAACATAAACAAGCAAAGTAATAACCCTCTTTTCATAACATAGAGTTTTTCGTGTTAATACAGATTTCTGCTGCAAAAATATGAAATTTCTGCATAGCTTCCAAATAAATCTCGCTTAAGTAATCCCAATTTTTAAAAAAAAAAACGATACACAAAATTGTGAAGCACAAAGTTGTGTATCGTTATGAATATCAAACCATTCTGAAGAGCGCAAGCAGGCTCGGTTCTTCTCTTAATTAACCGTCACCTTTTTGCCATTCTGGATATACAATCCCTTCTGGGGTGCTTTCAGAAGTTTGCGTCCCTGAAGGTCGTAGATGCCATCATCACTGGAGTTCTCCTGAACGGTAGGAGAAGTAATGGCACTTAACGTTCCCTTGCCAGCATACTGGCCCATGAAGAAGATGGTGCCTGTGCTCTGCTCGCTGATGATATAGAAGAACGGACGGTTGGCATGGAAGGTAGCACTTCTGGGGATAGATTCTGTCATATCGATTACAGTCACTGCAGCAGCTTCGGTTCCATCCTCGTCCAACTCTATAACGGCCTTCTGGAACATATTGCTGATAAATACAGCACGGTCACAGAAGTACGGGAACTCGGCAGTACTATAATCGAAAGCCGATGTCATACCCAGTTCTTTCATAACATCCACCAGCGGAATGCTTGAACTCGTCTGGATGTGAGGGAGTTTCAGATCAACCTTGTATTTCCAGTCATTCTCGAACTGCCAGTTCTTACCGTTCAACTGACTGAGCACATCATCAACGGTTTTACCTTCGCGAGGCAGAAAGACGGTCATCCTATAGGCTTCGTTGCCATAGGGGAGGCGTACAGCCTGATAGAGGTCGTTCTCTGTGTACTCAAACTCCTCACATTGCCACATCATAGGCACAGCCTCGCCACCATTGAAGGATTCGTCCTTGGTGTATTTCTTGTCGAACTTGTTGGCCCACTCGCCCTTGAAGTAAAGGGCATTCAGCAGATAACTGACAGACTCCTTATTGAACGTATTCTCATTCAGTACAGTAGGTATCATGCCATGCGTGTGGTCGCTGGCCCATCCGTTAATAACCTCTAACGTCTTCTCCGTCTCGTAGAAATTGAGCGATTGCGGCTCTGCATCATAATACTGGTTGGCTTTGTCAATAAAGCCTTGCTGCAAGACACAATTCTTACCGCTGTTCACAAAGACGGTATTGGCTATCTCGGCAGCAGTTGTCTTGTCCAGCGTGGGAGCCTCTGTCAGCATCTTACGGCAGAAGGCATTGATGGCATCAGCACCAGCATCACCAAAGCCCAGCACATCGTTAATCTCCTTCTGTGTCTGACCGGCAGCACCATTGTTCAATAAACCCAGAGCATAGGTAATGCTAAGAGGCGACATCACACTGCTCTGATTACCATGGGCTTTGCGGAAGAGGTTGAAGGCAAAGTCGTTGTTGCCTTCCACCAGCTTCTTCTCCTCATCTGTCAGGCTGATATCCTTTCTGGGGTTAGCTAAAGGCTCGCCCATATACTGGCCAATGAAGAAGATGGCACCTGTACTCTGCTCGCTAATGGTATAAAGGAAAGGACGGTCAGCAATGAAATCAACATGTTTGGGGGTAGGATCGATGCCCGACTTATCCATCTCTATAACAGTCACGGCAGAAGCTTCTGTGCCTTCTTCGTCCAACTTTATCTTGGCCACCTGCTTCATCATGCCTATAAAAACGTTCTCATTACAGAACTCGTTGAATCCATAGCCACACTCGAAGGCATTAGGCATTCCCAGCGACTTCATAATATCCTCCAGCCTCATATCGGTATCTGTCTCGAATTTAGGCATAAAGAGGTTCACCTCACAGGCATGGTAATCGTTCCGACTGATACCATTACTGCGCAGTTCTTCCAGAACATCATCAATTGTTTCATCTGGCCAAGGCAGGTAGACAGTCATCTGATAGGCCTTATTGCCATAGGGCAGGATAACAGACTCATAGACATTGTTACAAGAATATGAGAAATCTGTCCGCTGATGCATCATCTGCGTCTCAGCACGACCATTGTCAAACTGGGCACGATACGTATTCTGGGCATCGAACTTGGATGTCCATTCGCCCTTGAAGTAGAGGGCGTTCAGCAGATAGCTCATAGCACCTTTATTGAACTCTTCTTCTTTGATAGCCTCAGGGATCATTCCTTCTGTATGGTCGCTGGCCCACTGGTTGATGACATTACGGGTTACACCGTCGCCAAAGTCACGACTCTCTGGCGTTGCATCGTAGTATTGCTTGGCCGTCTCTGTGAAGGCTGACTTCAGCTGACAACCTTGAGCCGTATTTACATATATATTATTGGCCATTGCCACACGCGTCTTCTCATCCAATGTGCCGCTCTCTGCCATCATCTTGCGGCAGAAGGCATTGATGACATCAGCACCACCCACATTCTTACTGCCTAAGACAGCATCTATCTCTTCGCGTGTAATACCATCGGCCCCATTGTTCAGCATGCCCAGGTCAACGGTAATGCTCAAAGGAGAGAGAACAGTTGACAGTTGAGAGTTGCCATTTGACCGTTGGGATTCGCGCACCTTACCAAAGAGGTTAAGAGCGAACTCATTGTTGTTCAGTACCAACTGGCGCTCCTGCTGGGTCAGTTCGATTTTCTTGGGCTCGCCATCCTGAGCATAAGCCAAGAAGGAAGCACCCATCAGTGCAATGATTGTAACAAGCTTTTTCATAATTTTATTTTTCTTTTTTTAGGCGTTAGTATCAGTTCTCGATGCAAAAATACACTTTTCTACTAACCCAACCAAACAGAATCACTCTCAACCACTCCCAACTTTTTGTTAAAAAACATTAACAAGCATAGGTGGGATGCTTACTTATTCGTACCTTTGAGGGCATTTTAAACCAATCATGGCAGAAAAGAGAGAAATAACGGAACGCGTGCGCGCATTACGCACATATATGCAGGAGAGAGGGCTGCAGGCTTTTATCTTCCCCAGCACCGACCCTCACTGCGGCGAATACGTGCCTGAGCATTGGATGACACGCCAGTGGATAAGCGGCTTCGACGGCAGTGCAGGAACAGCAGTCGTAACACTGGAGGATGCTGCTCTGTGGACGGATAGTCGTTACTTCCTGGCTGCTGCCGATCAACTCAGCGGCACACCCTTCTGCCTGATGAAAGACGGATTGGAGGAAACTCCCACCATCAGCCAGTGGCTTGAGAGCAAAATCCAAAATTCAAAAAGCAAAAAGCAAAATTCACAAGGAACAATCCCTCCCCCCGGGGAGACGGAGGGGGTTATTGCCATTGACGGTTGGGTGAATACGATAGCTAATGTAAGAGGTCTGAAGGATGAGTTGGAGAAGGCCGGCTTGCAGCTGTGCATAGGCGACGACCCAGCTGACGAACTTTGGAAGAACCGTCCCAGCATTCCTACCAACCCCATTGAGATTCAACCACTTGAGTATGCTGGTGAGACTTGCGAAAGCAAAATCGCACGCCTTCGCGAAGCGTTGCAAAAAGAAGGAGCCGAAGGAACGGTTGTCAGTCAGTTGGACGAAATTGCCTGGCTGCTGAACCTGCGTGGAACAGATGTTCATTGCAACCCCGTGTTTGTGGCTTACGTGCTGTTGACCCAAAGCGAGGTTACCCTCTTTACCAATCCCGAGAAGATTACAACTGAGGTAGCTGCCTATCTCAAGGAGAACAATATTAAGACCCTACCCTACTCCAGCCTTACAGAAGCATTGGAAGCCTACAAGGGTGAAACGCTCTTGCTGGCCCCTAACAGCAGCAACTGGAATCTGCAATCCCTTCTGCCTGAAACCTGCAAGGTTATAGAGCACAACTCGCTGATTGCCCCCATGAAGGCTATCAAGAACGAGGCAGAGATCAAGGGCTTCCGCAACGCTATGATACGCGATGGCGTAGCTATGGTGAAGTTCCTATGCTGGTTGAAGCAGGCAATGAAGAGCGGCAACTACCCCACGGAGATAGATGTTGACCATAAACTGACTGCACTTAGGGCAGAACAACCGCTTTTCCGCGATATCTCATTCGACACGATTGCAGGATACGGACCTCATGGCGCTATTGTACATTACGAGGCTACGCCTGAAACAGATGTCAAGCTGGAACCCAAAGGCTTGCTGCTCTTGGACAGCGGTGCCCAATATCAGGATGGAACGACAGACATCACACGAACCATCGCCCTTGGCCCGCTTACCGAATCGGAAAAGAGGGATTACACCCTTGTACTGAAAGGACACATCCGTCTGGCGATGGCCAAATTCCCCAAAGGAACTTGCGGCACGCAGTTAGACGTGCTGGCCCGCTACGCTATGTGGCAGGACGGCATCAACTATCTGCACGGTACAGGTCATGGCGTGGGTTCTTACCTGAATGTGCATGAGGGCCCTCACCAATTTCGTATGAACTACATGCCGGCACCCTTACTGCCAGGAATGACGGTAACAGTAGAGCCAGGCATCTATCGTGCTGGCGAACATGGTGCACGCACAGAGAACACCATGCTTATAACGGAATACAAGAAGACGGAGTTCGGCGAATTCCTGCAGTTGGAGCCGCTGACCCTCTGTCCCATAGACACCACTCCCATCATCTGGGAAATGATGCTCCCTGACGAGATTGCGTACCTGAATGCCTATCACAAACGAGTATACGATGAACTCTCACCCTACTTGAGTGAGGAGGAAAAGGGGTGGCTGAAAAGCCCCCTCCCCGCTCCCCCTTTGGAGGAGTGCCCCAAAAGAGAGGAAGGAAAAATGTAGAATATTAAATTATAAATATCCCCCAACGATAATCTCCTCACCCAAAGGGGGAGGTTGGAAGGGGGCCTGAATATGGCAATAATAAAACGACTTGAGGGGATGCCTGCTCCCCGTTTTGGCAAGCACTGCTATTTTAGCGAAGGTGCCGTGATAGTAGGCGATGTAGAAATGGGCGACGACTGCACCGTGTGGTTCAATGCGGTGGTCAGAGGCGATGTCCACTTTGTGAAGATTGGAAACCGCACCAACATACAGGACAATTCCTGTATTCACACCCTGAATGGCAAGGCTCCCTGCATCCTGGGCGATGATGTGACTATCGGCCACAGCGTAACCCTGCATGGATGCGAGGTAAAGGACGGAGCCTTGGTGGGTATGGGGGCAACGGTGCTGGATCATGCCGTAGTGGGCAAAGGAGCTATCGTGGCTGCCGGTGCCTTGGTGCTGAGTAATACGCAGATTGGCGATGGCGAACTTTGGGGCGGTGTGCCTGCCAAGTTCATCAAGAAGGTGGACCCCGAACAGGCTCAGGCCCTCAACAAAACCTATGCTGCCCATTACATCGAGTATAGCGACTGGTTCCGCAAAGCAGATTCCGACCCCAAGAATACCCAAATAGTAACAACAAGTGAAGAGTGGCGGCCCTAAAACAACACGTTGTAACGTGATAACGAAAAGGCCGCCAAAACGATAATTACGAACTATGAATTATAAGAAGTTCCTTAGCCTAATGCTGGGCCTGATGGCTTGCTGGGCAATGCAGAGTTGCATTCGTTGCAGCTACTATCACGAGAGTAAAAGAACAACACAACATACAGAAACCTGGACGGTCTTCAGCACTTCGTGGACCAATCCGTTGCCCTTGAAGTTCGGAGATCCTTTCCTGCTGCATGCCAGTGACGGCAAGTACTATATGTACGGCACCTCTATGGAGGACGGCTTTGAAGCTTACGTTAGCGACAGCCTCAGTAACTGGCAACCCTGCGGACGCGTCTATCAGGGAGGTCAGCCCGATCAGTGGAACGTAAACTGCTTCTGGGCTCCCGAAGTATATGAACGCGACGGCAAATACTATATGTTCTTCAGTGCCAACTACAGAGAGAATCCCACCAACGAGGGTGAGAACTTTAAGATTGGCGTAGCTGTGAGCGACTCTCCTACAGGTCCCTTCAAAGACCTTTATAATCGTCCTATCTTCAATCCCGAATATCCCATCATCGATGCCAACGTGTACTTTGATGACGAGACAGGCAAATGCTACCTGTACTTCAGCCGCTGTTGCTACAAGCACAGTGTAAAGAGCGAGATTGCCGACAAGCTGAAAGCAGAGGGCGTTTATGACAACATAGAGGAAAGCTGGGTGTATGGCGTGGAGCTGAAGCCCGACTTCAGTGGCGTGATTGGAGAACCCCAGCTGTTGCTCTGTCCCCCAAAGAAGCTGAACGACGCTCAGGCTGAATGGGAAAGTCGCAGCGCCACACACCATGAGGTGAACCGTCGTTGGACAGAAGGCAGCTACATCTTCCGCGAGGGAGATACCTATTATATAATGTATAGCGCCAACCACTATGGTGGCGAATACTATGCTGTAGGCTATGCTACCAGCAAGAACCCGTTGGGTCCCTTTAAGAAGGCCGATAACAACCCCGTTCTGCAGAAACAGGGAAAGGTATTGGGAACTGGTCACTGCATGGTTATAACATTGCCCGATGAGAACCGTTATTGCGTCTATCATGGTCGTATGGCAGACAATCCCAACGAAAGGGTCGTGCTGATAGACCCCTTATCAATCGACAACGACGGGAAACTATACGTTAAAGGACCCTCGACTGGTAAGAGAAAGATTGTAAAAACAAGAACAGTGACCAAGAGATACGAAGAATAAACATATATTAATTTTAGGATAATGAAAAGAAACTTAGAGACAATTTGCATCCACGGCGGATGGAAGCCGACAAAGGGTGAACCTCAGCAGTTGCCCATTTACCAGAGTACAACATTTAAATACGATACCAGCGAACAGATGGCCCGTCTGTTCGATCTGAAGGACAGCGGTTACTTCTATACTCGTCTGGCCAATCCCACCAACGATGCTGTGGCCAAGAAGATTGCAGCCCTTGAAGGCGGTGTAGGTGCCATGCTCACCTCAAGCGGTCAGGCAGCCAACTTCTACGCCATCTTCAATATCTGTGAGGCAGGCGATCACTTCATCACCACCAACAGCATCTATGGCGGCACATATAACCTCTTTGGCGTAACGATGAAGAAACTCGGCATCGAGTGTACCTTCATCGATCCCGATTGGGACGACGAGCGCATCGAGAAGGAGTTCCGTCCCAACACCAAATGCTTCTTCGGCGAAACCATCAGCAACCCTGGCGGTAACGTATTCGACATCGAGCGTTTTGCCAAGATGGCTCACAAGCATGGCGTCCCCCTGATTGTGGATAATACTTTTGCAACACCCATCAACTGTCGTCCCTTTGAGTGGGGCTGCGACATCGTTACCCACAGCACCACCAAGTATATGGATGGTCACGCTACTCAGGTAGGTGGTTGTGTGGTTGATAGCGGCAACTTCGACTGGGATGCTCACGCTGACAAGTTCCCTGGTTTGACTACACCAGATGATAGCTATCACGGCCTGACTTACACCAAGGCATTTGGCAAGATGGCTTACATGACCAAACTCGTAGCTCAGTTGATGCGCGACTTGGGTAGCATCCCCGGCCCCCAGAACTCATTCCTTCTGAACCTGGGCCTGGAAACCCTTCACCTGCGTATGCGTCAGCACTGTGCCAATGCTCAGAAGGTAGCTGAATGGTTGGAGAAGAATCCCAAGGTGGGATGGGTAAACTATTGCGGTCTGCCTGGCAACAAATACTACGAGCTGGGACAGAAATATCTGCCTAACGGCTCGTGCGGTGTAATTGCCTTCGGTCTGAAAGGTACACGCGAAGATGCCATCCGCTTTATGGACAATCTGGACTTCATCAGCATTGTTACCCATGTAGCCGATGCACGTACCTGTGTATTGCATCCTGCCAGTCATACACACCGTCAGCTCAGCGATGAGCAGTTGCGCGAGGCCGGTGTAGCCCCCGACTTGGTTCGCCTGTCAGTGGGTATAGAGAACGTAGAGGATATCATAGCCGACCTCGAGCAGGCTATGAACAAAATGGACTAATAAGCATAGAACGTGACAGAAGAAATCTTCAACTACCTGCTTGCAGGTATGGTGGCGATGGGCCTGGTGGTCTTTATCAGCCTTTATTTTGTAACTGCCGGCTACGGACAGTTCCATACCAAGCAGTGGGGCTGGAGTATCAACAATAAGGTGGGCTGGGTGCTGATGGAGGCGCCTGCCTTCCTAACCATGTTGGGCATCTGGTATGCCAGCGGCTGCCAGACAACAGCTCCCCAGATTGTGTTGTTTGGTTTATTCATGCTGCACTATTTCCAGCGCAGTTTTATCTTCCCCTTTCTGATGTCAGGCCATAGCAAGATGCCTGTTACCATCATGCTGTCGGGCGTGACCTTCAACATCATCAACGGCATCATGCAGGGAGGCGGACTCTACTGGTTCCCACAGGAATCATATCAGCAGGGTTGGGAATACTTCACCAGCGGAATAGCTATCATCGGTCTGATCGTCTTCTTCATTGGAATGGCCATCAACATGCATTCTGATCACGTCATCCGCCATTTGCGCAAACCAGGTGATACCAAGCACTATCTGCCCAAGGGCGGTATGTACCACCTTGTCACCAGCGGAAACTATCTGGGCGAATTGTTAGAGTGGACAGGCTTTGCCATCGTAGCAGGCTCACCTGCTGCCTGGGTATTCGTTTGGTGGACAGCAGCCAATCTGGTACCCCGTGCCCATGCCATTCACAAGAAATACCGCAGCGAGTTCGGAAACGAAGAAGTCGGAAGCAGAAAGAGAATAATACCGTTTATATATTAACCCCCCTCCATCTCCCCCGAGGGGGAGAGAAAAAGAAGTCTCCCCTCGGGGGAGATTTAGAAGGGGTCATAACTAATAACACAATGAACAAAATATTTGAAGAGGCTCATATAGGTCCTCTTACCTTGAGAAACAGGACCATCAGAAGTGCTGCATTTGAGAGTATGTGCCCTGGGCACAGACCCAGTCAGATGCTCTACGACTATCATACCAGCGTAGCCAAGGGCGGCGTGGGAATGACCACCGTTGCCTATGCCGCTGTAACAGAGAGCGGACTGAGCTTTGACCGCCAGTTGGTGATGCGCCCTGAGATTGTGCCCGACCTGCGTCACCTCACAGATGGCATTCATGCTGCTGGTGCTGCTGCCGGCATCCAGTTGGGGCACTGTGGCAATATGAGCCACAAGGACATCTGCGGTTGTATTCCCGTGAGCGCCAGCACCGGCTTTAACCTGTACAGTCCCACCCTGGTTCGCGGACTGCGTGTAGAGGAGATGGCTCCCATGGCCAGAAAGTTCGGCAATGCCGTGAACCTGGCACGCGAGGCAGGTTTCGACAGTGTGGAGATCCACTGCGGACACGGCTATCTGATAGACCAGTTCCTGAATCCCTACTTCAATCACAGACACGACAACTACGGCGGCTCACTGGAGAACCGTATGCGCTTTATGACCATGTGTCTGGAGGAGGTGATGAAAGCCGCCAAGGACGATATGGCCGTTGTCTGCAAGATGAATATGCGCGACGGACGCAAGAACGGTATCTCGCTGGAGGAACACAGTATTCCCATTGCCAAACGTATGCAGGAACTGGGCGTTCACGCCATAGTGCTCAGCGGCGGACTGGTAAGTTGTACGCCCATGTATGTGATGCGAGGCGAAATGCCCATCCAGACACTGACCCATTATATGGATAAGCCCTGGCTGAAATACAGTGTCCGTGCCTGCGGCAAACTGATGATTCCCACGGTTAACTATCAGGAGGCTTTCTTCCTGGAGGATGCGTTGAAGTTCCGCGAGGCGCTGCCCGACATGAAGTTCATCTATGTAGGCGGACTGGTTGCAGGCGATAAGATTAACGAGGTGCTGGGTCACGGATTCGAGGCTGTTCAGATGGCACGAAGCCTGCTTAACGAGCCCGATTTCGTGAATAAACTGAAGGAAGATCCCCACTACCGTTGCGGCTGTAAGCACAGCAACTACTGCATCGGCCGTATGTACACGCTGGAGATGGCTTGCCATCAGCACCTGCAGGAGGAGATTCCCGAGAAACTGGTAAAGGAAATCGAAAGAATAGAAAAAGAACAGAACGCATGAAAAAGGTTGCTATTATAACTGGTGCCAACGGAGGCATGGGCTATGAGGAGGCGAAGGAGGCTTTGCTGCAGGGCTACTATACCATTATGGCATGCTACTGCCCCAGCAAGTCGGAAGCCAGACGCCAGCAGATGATAGAGGAGACAGGACGTTATGATGTGGAAATCATGGCGCTGGATCTGTCTAACCTGCAGAGCGTCCGCGACTTTGCCGACAAGATCAAGGCGAAGTTCGACCACATAGACATACTGATGAATAATGCGGGCACCCTGGAGACTGGTTACCACACTACAGTAGACGGCTTGGAACGCACCGTAAGCGTGAACTACGTGGGTCCCTATCTGTTGACCCGCCTGTTGCTCCCCCTGATGGGAAAAGGCAGCAGGATAGTGAACATGTCATCCTGCTCATTCGTAATAGGCAAGCTGAGGTTCCCCGAGTTCTTCACAAAAGGCAGAAAGGGATTCTGGCAGCGCATACTGGTATATGGCAACACCAAACTGGCGTTTACCCTTTTCTCACTGGAACTGGCCAAACGCATAAAGGGCAAAGGCATCACGGTGAATGCAGCTGACCCAGGCATCGTGAATACCAAGATTATCCATCTGCAGAACAAACTGCTGGATCCCCTGGCCGACCTCTTCTTCCGCCCCTTCATCCGTACCCCCAGGCAAGGGGCAGACACGGCTATTCACCTGATGTTTGACGAAGAGAAGGAAGGGCAGACAGGAACCTTCTGCAGATCCAACAAAATAGTGAAATTGGGTGATAAATACGTGCACCACAAACAGATGCAGGAGCTTTGGGACGAGACAGAGAAAATCGTGCAAACTTTCCTTGAATAAATCTTTGAAAAAAAACCTTAAAAACTTTTGTGGCAAATGATAATTGCCTTATATTTGCACCCCGAAAACAAAGGATAGCAAAATATGGACGCAAAAGAATCTCTTGTAAAAATAATAAAAGCACTATTAGAAATCGGACAGTCTGTCCCTCGCCAGGTTCTCATCGATTACCTTACAGGCAAGGAGAGCCGGGAGATAGAGGAACTGGGGCTGGATGATAATGAAACATACGGCATTGGCGACGCTCACGACGAAGACTATTGGATGGCAATCGTTGACAAGGCCTTCGAGAGCGGTTACCTTAAGCTGAAGCCTTCGAAGAGCGACAAACTTACCGCATCTACGGAAGGAAAGAAGTTTGCCAAGAAGCCGACTCCCTTCATGATAGACGAGGAGGAGGAAGCTACGGCCGAAAGCATGAGCGGACTGGAGGATCTGGAAGACCTGATGGTACAGATGCCCAGCAGCGATGTAGACAGTCCCGAGATGAAGGCCTCGGCCAAGACCAAGCAGCAGATAAAACTGATTCATGCCATCGACAGGAAGATAGCCCTGGACGATTTCGCCGAGAGCGAAAGCATGTCGTTCGACGAGGTGCTGGAGGAACTGGAGAAGCTGATTCGCCAGGGACTGAACGTGGACATCACCTACTTCACCAACGAGGTACTGGGCGAGGACTGCGTAGAGGAACTGGTGGACTATATTTCCAGCCAGAAGAAGTTCAGCATGGAGAAGGCCATAAGCGAATACGGCGATGTATACAGCGAGGAGGAAATCCGTCTGGCATACATTGTCTATCTTATTCAACAATCGAAATAACATTATATATAAATACGTATCTGTATGGAAATCCTAAAGTTTAATCCTATCTTCAAACCCACGCTGTGGGGTTCTGAGACTTGGGTGGTCTCTGCTGTAAAAGGTTCTGAATCAATCGTACTGAATGGCGAAAACAAGGGTCTTACGCTGCCCGAGGTGGTAGAGCGCTATGGCGATAAATTCCTGGGCAAGAAGAATGCCGACAAGTTCGGTAAGGACTTCCCCCTGCTTATCAAGTTCATTGATGCACGCCAGGACCTCTCTATTCAGGTTCATCCAGACGACGAGCTGAGCAAGAAGCGCCATAACAAGATGGGAAAGAACGAGATGTGGTATGTAGTGGATGCCGACCGCGGTAGCCAGCTGATTGCCGGATTTGCCAAGAGAACCGATGTTGCCGACTATGCCAAGAAGGTGGCAGACGGAAGCATCGAGAACGACCTGAACAAGGTGAATGTGGTAGAGGGCGACTGCTTCTACATCCCCGCAGGAAGAGTTCACGGCATCGGTGCCGGCATGGTTATTGCCGAGATTCAGCAGACTAGCGATGTTACCTATCGTATCTATGACTATATGCGTCGTGACCGCGATGGTAACCTGCGCGAACTTCATACAGAACTGGCACTGGATGCCATCAACTTTAATGATATCACAGAGAATCCCAAGGTGAACTATACAGAGGAGAGAGATGTTGTCATTCCCCTGGTAAGAAGTCCTTTCTTCACCACCAACGAGCTGAAACTCACCAAGAGCTTTGTCAGAGACTACACAGGCATCGACTCTTTCCGAGTATACATGTGCCTGAGCGGTGAGTGTGCGTTCCTCTCTCCCGAGGGTCAGGGCATCTTCCTTCACGCTGGCGAGTCTCTGGTAGTTCCTGCCTCAACTCCCTCTGTTACCATCGTACCAGACGAGCAGGCGAAGCTGTTGGAGAGCTACGTAGAATAAGTGAAGAGTGAAGAACGAAGAGTGAAGAATATAATAATGTTCAATGCTCAATGTTCAATGCTCAATGAAAAACTGACGGATAAAAAGGCCGATGAGAATAATAAAGAAGCTTGACATCTTTATTCTGAAAGGATACCTGCAACTTTTTGCGGGTACGTTCTTCATCTGTCTTTTTATATTCCTGATGCAGTGGTTCTGGAAGTTCGTAGACGACTTAGTTGGCAAGGGTCTCACATGGGATGTCCTTGCCAAATTCATTTGGTATAGCGGCCTTACGCTTATACCTTTATCCGTCCCTCTGGCAGTCCTGCTGGCCTGTCTGATCTCCTACGGAAACTTTGGCGAACGCTTCGAACTGCTGGCCATGAAGGCATCTGGCATCCCACTGATACGTATTCTGATGCCGGTGCTTATCCTATCCGTGCTGATATGTGGAGGAAGTTTCTATTTCCAGAACAACATCACCCCCGAAGCAACCAAGCAACTCTATACCCTACTCTGGAGTGTAAGGCAGAAATCACCCGAGCTGGATATCCCCGAGGGAATCTTCTATAGCGACATTCCCGGCTATAACCTGTATGTCGAACATAAAGATAAAGAGACGGGAATGCTGTATGGCGTAATGATCTACACCAATACGGAAAGCTACGAAGACACGCAGATTGTGATTGCCGATAGCGGACGTCTGCAGAACACCGCAGACAAGACGCACCTGAAACTTACCCTGTATGATGGGGAGAGGTTCAAGAATATGGACAACCAGTCGGGAGCCATGCTACGCGCCAGCATCCCCTATATGAGGGAATCGTTTATCGAGGAGGTCGACTATATCGCCTTCAATACACAGTTCAACATGTGGGACGCAAACCTCTTTGCCGGTAATGCCCAGGCTAAGAACCTGAGGGAAATAAACCGCGGCATAGATTCCCTACGCACTCGCACCGACAGCATCGGTCACAGCATATACGACAATGCCAAGCGTTCCTATCTGGCCAGCTCGCTCTCGCCTGGCAGGAAAGATTCTGCCAAGATTGTAAAGGCAGCGACAGAGATAGCGCCATTCGATTCGCTTTTTGCCCAATTACGCGACGACCAGAAATCCACGGCCTGGAAGAATGCCTTCAGCAGAGCAGAGACCATGAAGGCGGAGTGTGAGTTCCGCTCCAGTTGCTACACCTCGGACCTGAACACACAGTTGCGCCGCCACCTGATGGAGTCACAAAAGAAATTCACCCTGAGCCTGGCATGCCTGCTCTTCTTCTTCATCGGTGCCCCACTCGGCGCCATCATCCGCAAGGGAGGTCTGGGAATACCCGTTGTGGTAAGTGTGATATTCTTTATCTTCTACTATATCATCAACGTTGCCGGCGAGAACAATGCCAAGGTTGGCGCCTGGGATGCATACTTCGGAGAATGGCTCAGCAGTATGGTACTCCTGCCCATTGGCGGATGGCTTACCTACAAGGCAAATTCAGACAGCGTGGTATTCAACATAGAGGGATACAGGAAATTCTTTATGCAGCTGCTCGGACTTCGCATCTCCAGGAAACTCAGCCGTAAGGAGGTTATCATCTACGACCCCGACTATCCAAAATGCTATAACGAGATGGAGCAACTGATAGCAGACTGCAAGGCTTACTCCGACAGTCACTTCCTACTGATGATGCCTTCTTACTGGAATATCTTCTTCCATTACCAGAAGGACACCACCGTTATAGGAATCAGCGAAAGACTGGAAAAGCTGATAGAGGAGCTGCATAACAGCAAGAACAACTTTATCATCGGTATGCTGAATATGATTCCATACATCATACCCGATGCTCATACCCGCCCGTTCAAAAATCCACGTTGGAACAAATGGGCCGGCATAATATTGCCCGTTGGCCTGATTCTGTGGCTGAGAATATGGAGATACCAGCTCCGTCTGAGTCGCGACCTGGACAAAGTGCAGGAGATAGGGACGGAAATAATGAAGAGAATAAAAACAATCGAGAAAGAGGCCTCAGAATCGAATTAACGATAGGCGGCCAAATATCGTAATAACGATATAACGTCATAACGAAATAACGGAAATAAACGAGATATGAATTCAGAATTCAAGCTAAGTTCAATAGAAGAAGCCCTGGAGGATTTCCGCCAAGGCAAATTCGTGATAGTAGTAGATGATGAAGACCGCGAGAACGAAGGCGACTTCATCACTGCTGCCGAGATGATAACACCCGAAAAGGTGAACTTCATGCTCCGCAACGGACGCGGCGTGCTCTGTGCACCTATCACCATCAGTCGTGCCAAGGAACTGGAACTGGATCATCAGGTACAGGACAACACCAGCATGCTGGGCACACCCTTCACGGTTACAGTAGACCTTCTGGATGGCTGCACCACAGGTGTCAGCACACACGACCGCGCTGCTACCATCCGTGCATTGGCCGACCCCAACCGCAAACCCTCTGATTTCGGTCGCCCAGGACACATCAATCCGCTCTATGCTCAGGACAAAGGCGTCCTGCGCCGTGCCGGACATACCGAGGCAGCCATCGACCTGGCCCGCCTTTCCGGCCTGCAACCGGCAGCAGCACTGATAGAGATTCTGAACGAGGACGGCACTATGGCACGCATGCCCCAGTTGCAGGAAGTAGCCAAGGAGCACGGACTGAAGATTATCTCCATCCGCGACCTTATTGCCTATCGCCTGCAGCAAGAGTCATTGGTAGAGAAAGGTGTTGAAGCCGAACTCCCCACAGCCTACGGTAACTTCCATATCATCCCCTTCCGCCAGAAGAGCAACGGTCTGGAACACGTCGTGTTGTTCAAGGGCGAATGGAACCCCAACGAACCCGTCTTGGTGCGTATGCATAGCAGTTGCGTAACAGGTGACATCTTTGGCAGCTGCCGCTGCGACTGTGGCGACCAGCTCCATCGTGCCATGCAGATGATCGAGAAGGAAGGCAAGGGAATGGTCGTTTACCTGAATCAGGAAGGTCGAGGCATTGGCCTGATGAACAAGATTGCAGCCTATAAGTTGCAGGAGCAGGGCGACGACACCGTTGATGCCAACATCCACCTGGGTTTCCAGCCCGATGAACGCGAGTATGGCGTAGGCGCACAGATCCTTCAGGAGATGGGCGTCAGCAAGATCCGCCTTATCACCAATAACCCCGTTAAGCGTGTGGGCCTCGAGAGCTACGGTCTGGAGATTGTAGAGAACGTCCCCATCATCATCGAACCCAACCCCTACAACCGCCGCTATCTGGAGACAAAGCGAATAAGGATGGGACACAAATTATAAAAGCCCCCTCCCCACTCCCCCTTTGGGGGAGTGACTTAAAGTAAGAAACAAAAAAACAATATAATGATTAACAATATGGAACAGAAAATTAACAACTCCTCCTCCAAAGGGGGAGGTCAGGAGGGGGCCATCCTTTCCGACAGATTAAACCGTTTGGCACCCAGTGCCACTCTGGCAATGAGTCAGCGCAGCAGCGAACTGAAAGCTCAGGGAGTTGATGTTATCAACATGAGTGTGGGCGAACCCGACTTCAATACGCCCGACCACATCAAGGCTGCCGCCATCAAGGCTGTTGAGGACAACTGGAGCCGTTACTCTCCTGTTCCCGGTTACCCCGAGCTGAAGAAGGCTATCGTTAACAAACTGAAGAACGAGAATGGTCTGGACTATGCTCCCAGCCAGATTCTCTGCAGCAACGGTGCCAAGCAGAGTGTCTGCAACACCATCATGGCACTGGTGAATGCCGGTGACGAAGTAATCATCCCCGCCCCCTACTGGGTAAGCTATCCCCAGATGGTATTGCTGGCAGAGGGTACTCCCGTCTTCGTAGAGGCAACCATCGAGCAGGACTTCAAGATTACACCTGCCCAGTTGGAGGCTGCCATCACACCCAAGACCCGTGCCCTTATCCTCTGTTCTCCCAGCAACCCCACAGGTTCTGTATATAGCAAAGCCGAGTTAGAGGCCCTGAAGAATGTACTGCTGAAGTACCCTAACGTGATTGTTGTAGCTGACGAGATCTACGAGCATATCAACTATGTTGGCGAGCACGCATCAATGGCTCAGTTCCCCGACATCAAGGATCGTGTTGTAATCATCAACGGTGTCAGCAAAGCATACGCTATGACAGGTTGGCGTATCGGTTTCATCGCCGCTCCCGACTGGATTGTTAAGGGTTGTAACAAGTTGCAGGGCCAGTACACCAGCGGTCCCTGTTCTGTCAGCCAGAAAGCTGCAGAGGCTGCCTTTGCCGGCGACCAGCAGTGTGTAGAGGATATGCGTCAGGCCTTCGAGCGTCGCAAGAACCTGATTGTTAAGTTGGCAAAGGAGATTCCTGGCCTCGAGGTTAACGATCCTCAGGGAGCCTTCTATCTCTTCCCCAAGTGCAGCAGCTTCTTCGGCAAGAAGGATGGAGACCGTGTTATCAACAACAGCACCGACTTGGCTATGTACCTTCTGGAGGTTGGTCATGTAGCCACCGTAGGCGGTGATGCCTTTGGTAGCCCCGAATGCTTCCGCATGAGCTACGCTACCAGCGACGAGAACATCGTAGAAGCTATGAAGCGCATCAAGGAAACCCTTGCCCGCCTGAAGTAATTCTGCAATGTACATAGTATAATTAAAGGGGAGTCAGAAGCTCCCCTTTTTTGTTCCCCTCCCCCACATAGTCACCTTTGCCTCGTTCAGATTATCCGAACAACTCGTCCAGATAAAGGGAACAACTCATCCGGATAATCCCTTACCCCCCATAGAGATTATCGGAACAAGTCATTAAGATTATCCGAACACCCCATTCAGATAATCCCTTTCAAAGACAGCTTATTTCCGAAGAAAAATCAACTTACAAAATATATTATTTAAATTGATTCTTGCCCGTAATTAAGTTAGAAAAGTATTCAGGCTTCAAACCCATCGAATTTACGCAGAATGCGAAGTGGATTCAGCGTCCATGCGCAACTAAATACTCTTCCCCGTCCTTATTATACTTAGTATAATACTCTATTTCGTCCCTATAAACACACACGCTATTACAGCAATCGGCAGATTTAGGAAGGATTACAACTTTCAGATTGGGACAGCCATAGAACATGTCATAACAGAACTGCCCTTTGCGAATGTATGAACTCCATATCCACTCCCCATTTACATTCTCCAGATGGTGCCCCTTGATATGGCGCAGCTTATTAAAGCGAGTTCCTTTCTCCTCGTTGCTTGTCATCCTATACGAAATGTGCGCCCCCACTTCTGCTGAATCATCAAGATTTAATAGGGCAAAATTCTTTTTGTATCCCCAAGTAGTTCCCAAAACATGAGTATTTGCAACACTATGACTCCCATACATACCTTCTCTTACTGACGGTGTTGAAAAATTTTCCTGAGGGGTCGTATAGACGTCATTCTGGTAGAGGCAAAGGTGTGCCTTTTCTGCATCAACAGACAGATAAGGCTTCTTGTCTGATTCAAAACGAACTTCCGACAAGTCAAGAAAAAACATTCTTCCCACTTTCTCTCCGTCATGTTCCCTATACCCTGCCATTCTTCTCAGGAGTCGGAGATCCTCAGAGTTTAGTTTCCCTGTCAGAATCACTTTTGTACAGGTATCAATTTGTTCTTGGCTTAGAACCTTGCACAGTTCTCCAGCATTAGAATTATGAATTGTTGTTCCTACTCTATGCTGTGCATAGGCCACAAACGACAACATTACAACTGATGCAATAAGAAGAATCCTTTTCATAATGTGGCTTAATATCTTATATTCGTATCGTATTCACCATCTTTATTCTTTATGATAATCCATCTGCGATACAATTTGTTCTCGCGGATTTCGTCCCATGAGTATCGTTTGCATCACCCCATTTGATTAGGAGGAAGTATCAGGTGTCAGTGTTCCTCCGGCCAATATGCTGTACCAGGATATACACCATTTTTAATCCTTGCAATAATATCTGTATAAGGGAATACAGGGCCTATGTCGGATTTTAATCTAAACTCCTCGGTTAGTTTTCCAATAGTAAACCATTCTTGGTTTATAAACCATGCTTCCCAAATTCTTTCTTTATGATCACTCTCCATTTCCAAACAATCTCTAAGAATATAGTCTCTAGAAAAGTCTCTAAACAATATATTTTCAGTGTCCCCCAAGTCTTTACATTTGCCAGCCTTCTGCCAACCGTTATCGACTATTCCCCATCGAAGCACAGTATGAGCATAGAAATCTACCTCATCTAATACCACTTCTTCTGGCTTCATCTCATATACATTTGGATATTCTTTCTTAAACACACGTATTACCGAACTGTTCAGACATGAAAGATCATTTGCGACGTATTGAAAGAAGCGCAGGTTACCACTATCTAATGTAACAGAAAAAATATCTCCTATTCTTGTGACTATCCTTTTTGTCATAATGTATTATTATGATTATAATGCTGCAAAAATATAATTATTTTCATTTTATACCAAATTTCTCCCAGTGCTTTGGAGATATGGAGTTGATTTTATTGAATAGTTGGCCACCATTTTTTTGCATACCATATTTATTAATGAGTTGTTGTTCAAGAATTCTCGAGCCGTTATGATCAATATTTGTTATTATAGGTTTAAATTTTAATGTTGAGGTCATGTGTCCAGAACGATAATGTTCTCCAAAACGAATTAGTACCGCTATATTACCGCTATATTACCGCTATGTTTCCTCTATGTTCAAAAACAAGGGGCAAACGCTCGTTACCCTACCACATAAATAAGATTGTAAACCTAAAATAATCGGGCAAAAACTTGGAATTAGAAAAAAAATGATAACTTTGTATGCGAAAACGTATTGTAAATACAATATTATGAACCCTAAAAATCTATTTGTGTCATTTAGAACACTTGAAAGAAAACGCGTCTCGATAATCATAATATGCTGCATGCTATGCCTCTCGGCTTTTGCACAGAAGACCGTTACCGGTAGCGTAAAAGATATGCATAACGAGCCACTGATAGGTGTCCGCATAATGGTGGCAGGCACCTCCATCGGGGCACTGACGGATATGGACGGTAACTTCAGGTTGACGGACATCCAGAAACAGGCGGAAATCTCTTTCTCGTACGTGGGCTTCAAGACGAAAACCGTGAGGAGCACCGAAAAAGACTCGGTATACCATATAGTACTGGAGGAGGAGAATAAAATACTGGACGAGGTGGTAGTGATTGGCTACGGTACCATGCGTCGGAAGGACCTGACAGGTGCCGTAGCGTCTGTTAGCGGCGACAAGCTGGCTGCCAACCCGGTGCCTAACGTTATGCAGGCCCTGCAGGGACAGCTGCCGGGCGTAAACGTGATATCACAGGACGGCAGACCCGGAGCCAACATTTCCATTCGAGTGCGAGGCGGCGGCTCTATCACGCAGTCTAATGATCCGCTTTACATTGTGGATGGTGTACAGGTAAGCGATATCAGCGATATACCTGTAGACAACATCGAGTCGATAGACGTGCTGAAGGACGGAGCTTCGACTGCTATCTACGGTGCCAGAGGTGCCAACGGTGTGATACTGGTGACGACCAAGAGCTCGGACGGCGATGGCAAGGTGAAGGTGAAATACAACATGTACTACCAGCTGAAAAAAGCAACCAGAACGCCCGACGTGATGGATGCCTATAGCTATGTGCTGCACAACTGGAGTTATGCCACAGCCTACGGAAACAATGAGCAGAAGGGCATCGAGGAGTACTTCGGTCTTGGGTCTGAGTATGGCAACCATCTGAACGACTATCGCAACATTAAGGTTCACAACTATGTGGATGATGTGATACGAAGCGCCAGTTCCTGGTCACATGACCTTTCCCTCAGCGGTGGGAGCCAGAACACGAAGTACTATGCCACCATCAACTACATGAGCGATAACGGGATACGCATCAAATCGGGGTTTCAGCGCTGGAATGCCAACTTCAAGATTTCGCAGAAGATTACCAAGAATCTTACCTTCGATGCTGATCTGCGATACGTGGAGATGAAGTTTGACGGCACCAGCTTTGACTATGCAGCTGGCAACTATGTATATGGCTATCGCCCAGTAGACTTTCCGCTGGGAGAGGACGACCCTTCTTTGCTCTCGATGGGCAGCTCGAGCGTGGAAGGGAAATACAATCCGCTGGTCGTCATTGACAACTACACGCGAGACACCAAACGGCAGCGCCTGCGCGGAACGGGTGTTCTTACCTGGAACATCCTGAAGGGACTGGTAGGAAAGACGGAACTGACGGTGGGACGCCACTGGAGCAAGACAAGAGACTGGGATGCAGGGCAGGCCACCAATCCCTACAACAAGGCACAGTTGACCCAGACGAACGGATATAATATACGCTGGGCTACCACATTGAACTACGAGGTTCATGGACTGGACGAGAAACACCACCTTACCCTGCTGGCAGGCAACGAGCTGCTGGCAAGCAAGAAGGAGACAAGCAATATGACCGGAGCAGGATTCCCCGAGGACTTCGATATGGACAGGGCCTTCGGACTTATACAGATGTATAATATGAACGAGAATTACCTGGACCAGACGAAGAAACTGTCTGACTTCGACAATACGGTGGGAGAACCCAAGCATACCCTCTCGTGGTTCGGTCGTGTCAACTATACTCTGATGGGACGCTACCTGCTCTCTGCTACCTTCCGTGCCGACGGCAGTTCCAACTTTGCCCCGCACAACCACTGGGGTTTCTTCCCGTCGGCTGCCGTGGGATGGCGCATATCCGACGAGCCGTTCATGGTCAGGACAAACAAATGGCTCGATAACCTGAAGCTCAGGCTATCCTTTGGCACATCCGGAAACGACGACATAGATGCCAGCCTGTGGAAGGAATACTGGGTGCCCGAGATAACATGGAACGGCGACAAGCGTACCATCACCTACAAGCCGGGCGACATACTGGCCAACCCCGACCTGAAATGGGAGACTACCATCTCGCGCAACTTAGGTATAGACTATAGCCTGTGGAAAGGAAAGGTGCACGGTGCCATTGAACTATACTGGAACACCACAAAGGATATCCTGATGAGGGTTCCCGTGGCAGAAAGCACCGGACACAGCTACCAATACCAGAACGTGGGCAAGACATCCAACAAGGGTGTGGAGTTCTCGGTCTTCTATGATATTGTACGTTCCAAGGATTTCAACCTCGGTCTGAGCGCTACATATAACTATAACAGGAATAAGGTAGAGGATGTCGTAGACGGGGTGAATGCCGATACCTATACCAACTGGGGATCCACCACCAAACGCCCGTACAACGACTATATCATCCGAGAGGGCGAACCCGTAGGCACCATCTATGGCTATAAGGCAAATGGTTTCTACACGGTGGACGACTTTGATTACTCGGAGGGAGTATGGACCTTAAAGCCAGGCGTTCCCGACATCACGGGTATAGTGAACTATTCCGGCGGCCAAAACTATGAGCGTCCGCAGGGACAGACGGCATTCCCCGGAGTGGCAAAGTTTGAAGACACGAACCATGACGGCGTGGTCAACGAGGAGGATGCCTGTGTAATAGGTCACACACTGCCCCGCCACACAGGCGGCTTCAACATCAATGCCAGCTACAAGGGCTTCGACGCCTCCCTGGGCTTCACCTACCAGATTGGAGGAGACGTCTACAATGCCAATGCCATGCACTCGATGATGGGAAACAAGAATGCCAGCTACGGGTGGAACCGACTTGCGTTCGTCAGCGACTGCTGGAGAATCTACGATATAAACGCCCAGGGCGACCTGGTGGCAGTAACTGATCCTGCGGCCCTGGCGGCTCTCAATGCCAATGCTAAATACGCCCTGCCCTACTGTGAATACGGCGTCGTTTCGTCCCAGTTTGTAGAGGACGCTTCGTATCTGCGCCTTAACAACCTGACCATCGGCTATACGCTGCCGCAAACACTTACCAAGAAGGCAGGCATCAGCAAGGTACGCGTTTACTTTACAGGCGGCAATCTGTTCTGCCTGACAGGTTACAGTGGCAGTGACCCCGATGTAGACACTCGTCCGGAAGGCAGGAACGGATTCTATACGCCCAACTACGACTGGAATGCGTATCCACGTGCACGCACGTTTACCTTCGGTCTTAATGTCGTATTCTAAATATAAATAAGGTATGAAGACAAACAGATATACTATACTCTGGGGAGCCGCAATATTGTCCCTGACCCTCTCGTGCAGCGACTTCCTGGAGACCTCTTCACCATCTAAGACGGATGCAGACTTCGTATTTGCCGATAACGCAAGAATACGCAACGTACTGGAAAGCGCCTATGCCAAATGGATTGAGGTGGCACAGGGCAAGGTCTTCGGTGACGGTCTGTTCTATGCAGCGGACATGGCGGGCTCTGACATAGAACGTCATCCCGAGCGGTTTGAATCCCAGAAGGGCAGGCACTATCCCGAATGCTTCTACCAGAACGGCAAATATGCAGGCAGCTACGCCCTGCTGAGCTACCAGAAGGAGAATGAGACCTATGCCATGCTCTACTCTATCATCACCAAGGCCAATACCGTGATATCGGTCATTCAGGAATCCGACGGATTTGCCAAGATGGTGGCTGAGGGAGAGGAATGCACTAAGGGGCAGCTGTATGGCGAAGCCATAGCACTGAAGGCCACAGCCTACCGCGAACTGCTGAAATACTATGGCGATGTTCCCTATATCAACGGTAAGAAGAAGTCTGGCAAGGACAGACTCAGCAGCCGGGACTCTATCTATGATGTCGTTCTGGAAGAACTGCAGCAGGTAGCACCCCTTATGTACCGGTCAGGCGATATCCCCGATGTGAAAGGCAAGAACTACTTCTCCAGAACATATGTGGAAGGTCTCATCGGGCGCATGGCCCTGGAGGCTGGCGGCTATCAGACACGCCGCGGCGATATCATCAGAACAGACGGGAAGGGGAATCCGCTGACCTTCGAGGTGATGGGCAAGGAGAATAACGGTGCATCCTACGGCAGGCGCACTGACTACCGGAAATACTATGAGTTGGCCCGGAAGTACTTCGGGGATGTTATTGCCAACCCGGGAAATGTCATTTTCCATACCACAGACCCACGTAAGGCGGAGAACGGACGCATCTATGGCAATGCCTACCAGTATTTCTTCCAGCAGATGCACGAGAAGGATGATGCCTTTGCCGACGAATCCATCTACGAGGTGCCTTTACCACAGGGCGAGACAAATGACGCGCGCCCCTATTCATTCGGGCGACCAACCACAGGTGCCAGTTCCAATAACTATCCCTGCAAGAACTACGGCCAGTGCCGTATCAATCCAGCCTTTTACTATGGCATCTTTGATCCGCAGGATATGCGTCGCGATGTTTCCTGCACAGTAACGGCAACCAACGGCGCTTATGGCAGGGAGATTCTAATCCCCTTCACCCCCGGTTCGCAAGGAAACGGAGGAGGAATCTCATGCAACAAGTGGGACGAGAACCGCCAGAAGAAAGTATGGACGGCCAACAATCGGAGATCGGGTATCAACGGGCCCTATATGCGCATCTCGGAAATCTATCTAGGCTATGCCGAGGCATGTGCCGCCTTAGGCGACGAGGCAGAGGCTAAGAAGTACCTCAGCATCATCCGCGAACGTGCCTTCCCCGCAGGAAAAGCTGACGTGGACGGTTTCATTGCCCGGGAGGGATCGTTGCTGAAGGCCATAATAGATGAGCGCGGATTTGAGTTTGCAGGCGAGGGCGACCGACGCACAGTGCTTATCCGTACCGGACTCATCAGCGAAAAGGTGAAGGCTATAAAGGAACTGACCAAGGAAATGCTGGAAGGCCTGCAGGCCAACGGTTACTATCAGTTTGACAATGGAAACGTTGTATCTGCAAAGATCTATACCAAGATGGTGGATGCCAAGTCTCTGAAGGGATACCGACTGACTGCCCAGTGCCCGCAGGATAGCGAGGATGATGCCGTCCTGTATCCATCATGGCGAGGCGTAAATGACGACTGGACCGCATACGGACTGAACTACAAGGGGGACACCAAGACCAATCTGGCCATAAAGGGACTCTTTAAGAAACTGAGTGATGAGGAGGTAGCTTCCCTACTGGCCGACGGGTACTCTGCAACGAACTGGGGCCAGACACTTGTGGACTATGCAGATGAATACTACAAGTACCTGTTCTATGATTACGACTACGAATCAGCGCCCATTCATTACTGGCCATTTACACCTAATGTCCTGAGTAACGGAGGGTTCAGCAACGGCTATGGCTTTAAGCAGCAATAATGGTGTTCCTGCCTACTCGAAATAGAAGGTAAGAACTATCATCTTGGAGTGACCGCCATCTATGCTTTGGGTGAACTTATGCAAGGTGGTGTCTATAAGGTCCGAACGGTCCCTTTGGATAATGTCCAAAAGACCGAAGCAGAACTTGAGCTCCGGATTCAACTTGAAATAAGGCAGATAGATGTCGCAACCCATTCCAACCTCTATATAGCAATCAAAGGGTTTCATCCTGAGAGGGCCGTGCTTACGGGCTGTCAGGTCGATGGTAGGACTAAGACCGGCCGTGAGGTAAGGACGGAAATTGTTGTAACGCGGAGCTGCAAACTTTATGTTCAAGGGAAGGGAAAGATAACAACTCTTGATATTCTGTGTGGTGTCGCGCTGACTGACCTGCTCGTGAAACATTACGTGTTTCTGACCAAAGTGTATAGTGGGAGTGAAACGCAGGGAGAAATGATTATTAAGACGTAACTCGCCCAGCACACCAACGGTGAAGCCTGGGTTGTAATTGTCGACATCGGCATACCACTCTTCTCCCTCGGGAGTTACAAAACCATTATTACGAACTTCCATATCCTGCATATGAAATCCAAGAAGGAATCCGTAATGCAATTTACGATAATCCAGGTAAGGCCGATTCATAACCTTACGCGGCTGCGCCACTGCTGCACTTACCATGCAGATTGTCAGGATTGTATATACAAAAACTCTAATACGTGATATCATCATGAAAATAACGTAAAAGTGGGCATGTTTATTGTCTAAATCTTCAATTTTGATGATAAAGTAAAAAAAAGAAGGCCTATATAGTGCAAGAATCACTAAAATTAATTACCTTTGCGACGCAAGTGAGCCTTTAGGCTTTAGGCCGTAGACCCTGGCATATGAGAATTGAAAATTTAACGTTTAACATTTATAAATTATAAGATTATGGCATACGTAATTGGTGATGATTGTGTTGCATGCGGCACATGTATCGATGAATGTCCCGTAGGAGCTATCTCTGAAGGCGAGAAGTATTCAATTGACCCCGAGCAGTGCACAGAGTGTGGTACTTGTGCAGATGCTTGCCCCAGCGGCGCAATCTCTCTGTAAAGAATTGAAAATTGAGAATTGAAAATTCAATACTCATAATCAAAAAAAATAGAAGGCATTTCCAATTTCTGGAGATGCCTTCTTTTTTGCCCTAACATTATTAACATAAAAGGAGCGCCTCCTGTTTTGGAAGCGCTCCCTTTTATTATACTTATAGCCTTCCCCTCCCCTCCCACTTGGGGGAGAAGGGGTTAGGGCTTGGAGAGGGCTTTATTTCAGGTACTTCTTGCCGTTAATAATGTTCACACCCTTCTGAACCTTTGTCAGCTTCTGACCAGAAAGGTTGTAAATGGTCTTAACGTTCTGAACAGGAGTTGTGATAACATCGTTGATGCCATCGATAACATCCTGAGGATTCTCCTTACCCAAATACTTCAGACGCCAGTTATCAACTACCAACCAGTCACCAGCTTCCTGACCTTCCTTAATAGCACCAATGGTAAGTGCCTGGTCTTCGGGGAGGTAAACAACTACACGATTCCACCACAAGCCACTCTGGAAGTACTGCTCTGCTGCACTCCAGCATGCATCGGTACACCAAAGTGTTCCGTCGCCCTGGCACTCGTACTTAACCTCGTTGCCAAATTCGTCGAAGGTAGTCCAACTTTCCTTAGTATCGAAACGACGACCCATACCGGGAACCATATTGATACCATCAGAGAATGAACTGATAGTAGCCTTCTGGATATCTGTTGCCTCCTCGGCAATCTCACCGACATAAGCATATAAGCTTGCACGCGTTTCAACAGGAAGACCCAATGTAGCCTTAAGCATGTTAGTAGTATAGTGACCATCGCGGTAGTATGCCTGAACATCAAGTTCGTACCAACCGGCAGGCAGGTCATAGATGGTCTGAGAAATGTCAGCCTTCTCGGTGTTCCAGTTCTCCCATACGAAGTCTACATAGTCACCGCCACGGCCCCATACGCCCTGGCCGCCACCAACGCTTCCGTTGATCCAGCTGTCGATAGGCAGACGCTGGTCATAACCTGGGTTAGAAATGAAGTGTGAAGCATCGATAGGATTAGAAGGAGTAGCTGTAGCCAGCAACTCGTTCATCTCGTCGGGAGTGATAAGCATCCACTGGTTACCCTCGTTGGCAGGATCCTTCATGTCGGTATCTACAACATTCCAAGAGAGGAAGCCTGCAGTGAGGCCATTCTCGCCACCATCGCGAACACCAAGGTAGTAGAGAGAACCATCCTCGCGAACATTGGTCTTCTTGGTAACTTCTATTTGGTTTCCTTCACCATCCTCTTCTATATCTGTGTACTCAACACTGGCACGTACGATATTAAATACGTTCTCCTTACCCTCAACAGGAATAAAGTCCCAGGCATCGTTTACATCACAGTCAATATAACCGTTGTAACCCATGAAGTCGGCTACACCTATAACGCCATTAGCACGATAGGTCTCGATACGGAAGCCCTTCTCCAATTCGTTATCGTCGCGGTCTGTAGGAATCAATGCCATGGCATTAGAAACATACTCTGTAGCAAGGTGTGTACCCCATGACTCGGCAGCACCCAAGAAGCGCTTTTCCTTTACATTATATATATAATACTCGGCATAAGCCTCGGGGGCAGCAACACCGACATACTTCTCGGTATGACGCTCGGCAACCTGCTTCTTACGGCCAACACGGAGTTTCTCAAGCATAGGACTCATCTCGCCGGGAGTAGCACAGGTGTCTATATTAGCCTTAGCATCGGCAATAGCATCTGTGATGTAACCCTTATCGATTGACTCGCAGATAGCGATGGTCTGATTCATAATAGTAACATCAGCAGCATAGCCGAGAATCTGATCGATCTGAGGCTCGAGGTTTCTAGCATACTCCTTAACCTCGGCAGCATCCATATTGGTTGCCAACTCATTCTTACCCTCAGCTACAAGAACAGCCAGATTCTCTTCCATCTTCTTGGTCAGAGGTGCATGTGGAGCCTCGCCCTTAGCAATAACAGCCTTCAGAGCATCGGCACATTCCTGATAGTTAACCTCCTCGACATTGATACCGCAGTCATAGAAGAAACCACCCCAGTTCTGCTGGATGTAAGTAGCAATAACGTTCTTACCAACGTTCAGATACTTGGCAGGAATATGAACCTGTACGGGATTCTTGCCATTGGTCCAACCTGTATTCTTCTGCAGCAGGTGACCATTTACGTAAGTCTCGTATGTATCATCATGACAAACATTCAGAGCATAGCTCAGACGAGGATTAATCTTGTCGAGCTCGAAGTCACGACGTACCCACAGGTTGGTATTCTCGCCACCGGGCCAGATGGTGTTAGGAGCGGGATTATAACCATTGCTGCCGCAAGGCATTTTCCAAGTATCCCATTCTGTGTCGTCGAAGTCGGGCAATGTCCAAGCCATAGTCTCAACACGTCCCTCAACATCGGGCCACTTCAGCTCTTCGAGCGTTGTCTCGCCAGTCTCCTCATTATAGGAGGACTTGGTCATGTAGAAGTAGTTAAAGTAATGTGTACCAATCCACAACTCATTACCGCTCTCGTCCTTAATGGACATTTCGCTAATCTTGATGGTATCGTTTCCTGCACCACCTGCAAAGTCGAAGACAAGCTTCAGGTTCTTGATAGCTTCAAGACCCTCGATTTCCTGGTCAAACTCTGTTTCTACGCCGGCATCGATGCTTGTATAATCATCATAAGCAATGGCTTCTTCTGCATCATTATCGTTGTCACAGATCTTAACACGTACATCAGTGTAATTGCCAGTTGCATTCAACTTGAACTTAACAGTATAGATATCGCCGTCAGTAAGAGTGATAGGAGTCTTGAAGTGCATCTGAGAACCCCATGCATCCGGCTCTGAACTACCTGCCATAGGAACAACATAGACGTCGCCCTCCTGAGCCTCATAGAGCTTCTCCCAGTTGTGGAGAGGATGAGGATCGTTGTTACCCTTATAGTTGTAACCACCATAAGAGTTGAAGATAACCTTACCATCCCAGGGCTTAACATAACCCATCTCGAGGCCACCCTCCTGAAGCGTGTAAAGACCACAGTCGGCAAAAGCACCACCCCAGTTCTGGTGAACGTGAACAGCAAGCACATTCTCTTCACCGCCTACGCGGATAAGGTCTTTCTGCTCGTCAGTCAGCTTATAAACCTCGTCGTTATTCCAACCGTTCTTGTAACGGGGTGTTGAAGAAAGGGTGTCACCGGTCTCATCATCTATAACATACTCATAATGATCAATATCATAACCCGTTGCCTGCCATACAAGTACACCGTTAATATAGTACTCGGCAGGAGCGTCATCGTGACCACAGGCCAGATAAACATCACCAGACAGCATATTAGTTGTGGTGAAGGTACGACGGATGTAGATATCGGCTATGATGCTGTTACCCGTCCACTGGAAAGACTTCATGCCATTAAAATACTCGTCGCTGCAGAAAGGAGCCTGCTGCTCTTCCCAGTGGAAGAAACCGTCCTCTGTGTAGGCGTAAATATCCTCTGTTAATGTTGTTTCGTCGTAGTCCTTCTCATACCATGCCTTTCCGTTGGCATCTAAAGCAGGGCCTTCGTCCAGAACAAGTACGTTGTAGTTATTATTCTTGTCGTTCCATTCTCCGTAATCCATACCTATAGTAGCAACCAACACCTTAGCTTTATAAGGCTCGTTGCTCCATCTTGCTGATTTAAGAATGGGGATGTTCGCACCAACGGAAGTAATTCCCTGTGCGTTTGCAGCAAATGAAATAAAAACTGCTGCTAATGAGAGTAGGATTTTCCTCATAACGTTGTTGTTTAAGTTAATATAATATGTTCATTTGGTTACTTTTTTGGCTTTTAGGCATGCAAATATATGTTTTTTTTGCCTAACTTTTCAAACAATGTGCATCATTTTTCAATTTTATCATCAGGTATGACAAAATTGTATCACATTGTCAGCAGATATGTGATATTTTGCAAAGTCACACGATGCTTAATCGCGTAATATGGTTAAAACTGTTCAAGATATGCAATTCTGCTTTCAGTACTGGGATGCGTGCTGAAGAGATTGCTCATAAAAGATGTGAAACTGCTCTTGAAAGCATGAGGACGAATGATGAAGAGCTGAGCCACATCCTCGCGGTCGGTCTGCCCTAAGCCGGGATCATAGCTTATCTTACGCAAAGCAGAAGCCAAAGCCCACGGGTTACCGGTAAGCTCTGCACCTCCCGCATCGGCCATATACTCGCGTTTACGGCTGATAGCAAAACGGGTGAGAAGGGTGAACACATAGCCTATCGCCGCCAGCACACTTGCCACAAGCAAAATAACTATAATAGCCACTCCCCCATTTCCTTTATTTCCACTGCTGGATCTGCGACGACCGCCTCCGTAAATAAAGGTATTCCACATGATACGTACAGCCAGGGACATAATAGTACCCATGATACCCACAAAGATGATACTGACAATAAGCAAGCGAGTATCTCGATTACGAATATGGGTCAATTCGTGCCCTATCACACCTGCCAGTTCCTCGTCATTCAACCGGTCGCAAATACCCGTCGTGACAGTTACGGTATAACTGTTGTCGTCTATTCCGCTGGCAAAAGCATTCAGTTGTGGATCGTCTATAACATTAATCTTGGGCATGGGCATACCACAAGACATGGTCAGATTCTCTACTATATTATATACGCGAGGATTCTCTCTTCGCTCCAAAGGACGGGCACCCGTAGCATGGCGTATCATTGCCGTATTAGAAAAATACGCAATGACGAACCAAAAGCCTACAATGCATACCACCCAGGGAAGGATATGCATCATCTCGTAGTTCACGTAATCCCAATCTACCGTGTGTACCTCACCATATGCGGGATCCGATACACCTAGATAATTGATGATAACGAGAAACAGATACACCATCCCCAACATAATACAGGGAAAGAGCATAAGTAACAGCAGGCTCTTGAAATTGTTGGTAGCCTGCTGTGTATGTATACCTACGTACCTCACGTTTTTGTCTGATTTTAGAACTTAACCTCGGGTGCCTTCTGAACTGCTGCACGCTCCTCCTGAGGAACCTCGAACATAGGCTCCTGATGGAAGCCGAACATTCCTGCAAACAAAACTGCGGGGAAACTCTGAACGCCTGTGTTAAGCTCCTTGGTGGCACTGTTGAAGAAACGGCGAACGGCAGCCAACTTATTCTCGATGTCGGCCAATTCGCTCTGCAACTGCATGAAGTTCTGATTAGCCTTCAGATCGGGATATGCCTCAACGCTAACCTTCAAACCGGCCAAAGCACTGCTCAGGGCATTTTCAGCCTCTATCTTATCATTCAATGTGGTAGCGCCCATAGCTGCAGTACGAGCTGCAGTAACACGCTCCAGGACACCCTTCTCGTGCTCGGCATAACCCTTTACAGTATTCACAAGATTGGGGATAAGGTCGTAACGCTGCTTTAACTGAACATCTATATTGGCAAAAGCATTCTCGCGGTTATTGCGGAGCGCAACCAAATTGTTATAGATACCAATAACCCAGAAAATAAGAATTACAGCAATAACTGCCACTACGACTAATGCAATCATAATTATTCCAAATTTACTTGTTAAACATTATTTTTGTAATGCAAAGATATGTCTTTTTTCCAATAATGATAACAAAATCATAAAATAAACAACATTTTTTGAGGAATTTTTAAACCATTTCAGAAAAAAGTCCTATCTTCGCACGCTAAAATATCGGAAGGTATACAATGAGACAACTTAAAATCACAAAGAGTATCACCAGCCGCGATAGTGCTTCGCTGGATAAGTATTTGCAGGAAATCGGTCGTGAAGGACTTCTTACCGTTGACGAAGAAGTAGAACTGACTCAAAGAATAAAAAAGGGTGACCGACGTGCTCTTGACAAATTGGTTCGTGCCAATTTGCGCTTTGTGGTTTCTGTAGCCAAGCAGTACCAGAATCAGGGTCTTTCCCTGCCCGACCTTATCAACGAAGGCAACGTGGGCCTTATTAAGGCAGCCGAGAAATTCGATGAGACCCGTGGTTTCAAGTTCATCTCCTACGCCGTATGGTGGATTCGTCAGACCATTCTTCAGGCATTGGCCGAGCAGAGCCGTATCGTACGTCTGCCCTTGAACCAGGTAAGTGCCGTTAACAAGATTACCAAGGCCATGACCAAGTTCGAGCAGGAACACGAGCGCAAGCCCAGTGCCGACGAGCTGGCAGAGCTGGTTAACGAACTTCCTGAGAAGATTAATGACTCTCTGCGTGCCAGCGGCCGCCACGTGAGTGTGGATGCGCCCTTCGTAGAAGGCGAAGAGAACAGTCTGCTGGATGTTATGCAGAATCCCGACTCGCCCATGGCTGACAAGAGTCTGGTGAACGAGAGCCTTGCAACAGAGATTGACCGCGCCCTGAGTATGCTCAATGAGAGAGAAAAGGACATCGTGGAGATGAGCTTCGGTATCAATCATCAGGAGATGACACTGGAAGAGATTGGTGAGCGCTTTGGACTGACACGCGAGCGTGTACGTCAGATTCGCGAAAAGGCAATCCGCAAACTTCGCACCGGCAGCCGCAACAGCTTGCTGCGTTCCTACTTAGGATAAATTCTTACCCTATTATATATAATAAGGTCTTGGCATTACGTCAGGACCTTATTTTTTTATTTATTGCTGATTACATATATCTTCTGCCATAATATTGAGCGCCATGCATTCTGCACGACTGATGTGCCGTTTACATGCATCATACGACCAAAGAAAAGTTTCTACGTCCGTTCGGTTTTCTAGGATACTATTTGGATCAATCTCCTTGTCTGTATGAAGGGCTTTTGTGCAGTAGAGCGACGGCTGAACCTACAAATCTTCTTATCCTTTTCTTCTTATTAAGAGATAGTACACCTTCACACTTCGCTCGCTCTTGCATCGCTGTAGAGAAGCATTACCCCGCATTGTTGTCCAGTACTTGTCCAGTACTTGTCCAGTATATGTTCGGTGTAGAACCGAACATATACCGAACATATAGCGTACAATTTTCGAACAAGAGTAGAGGCTAAAGCCTTGCATCAGCATGGAAGCAAGGGCGCTACAATATCTCTACTCGGGAAGTATATATACTTTATGTTACTTAAAACAATCCTTACAAAATAACACCCCCCTACCCTACTCTTCTACTTGAAAACGGAGAGGTCTTGTATAATATAACCTAATTCCTTATCCGTTCCGAAAGCGGTATAGAAGTAACTGATAATCTCACCTATATGCTCCTCTAATTGCTGACGGACAAAATCGGTAGGAACGGCAATCAAGACTTTCTTGTCGCGGACAGCCCAGAGGTCGCAATACCTAATATAGGTGTTATAGAATATAGGGTCGAGCCTTTCCTGGGCCTGCTCCATCCAACGGGCATACTTCTCCCGATAAACGGGCTGGACAAAGGGGCGCTCTGGGGTGTCGTCATAAATCTCCTCGGCAACATCGAACTTGGGCTCCTGAGGCTTTTGCTGTTTCTGCAGCCAATTGTACAAGACTTCCGTAACATAAGCATGCACGTTGTCGGGCTGATGTTGCTCTATCAGTTTGTCAATCTTGGCCAACTCAGCCTTCAGATCGAGCCCATCATATATATACTCCTGCAGGCGAGCCCACTCCATAGGCTGCAAACGATATTTAGTGATAAGGTCGGAGTGGACTTGTCCCAGGTAGTTTTCGTGATTCTGAGCCTGCCCCATCTTGCCCTCGATAATAGTGAAGCGGATACTCTCTGGATTACCGCGGGTAACACCTCGCGGATAAACCGGCACATAGTCGAAGCAGAACTCAACCTTGCCTTCGTCAGACAGCTTCTTCATCTCGCGCTGAACGGGGTCCAACACATCCCTATGGAAAGCTCCGTACTTCAGGTAATGGTCATCAATAATCTTCTTGTGATCCTTGCTGTAAGTGAGGACACCAAAGAATTCCTTGAGGTCGATATAGTTTACATTGCAGGAACCTATTCTGCGCCAGGCACTGAGATAAATATAAAGACGTGGCGTTCTGGGGCTACGGCACAACTGGGTGATTCCCTTCAGGTGACGGGTGTAACCCTTCTTCAGGTTTAGGATCTCGCGGGCACTCTCGTCCACCATCTGAATGCGGATATACCCTTTGCGGCGGAATCCACTTTTGTATCCCATCTTCTCACCTTCGGCATTCAGGTCGGCAGTAGGGAATTCTATCTTGTGAAAGATATTCTGCTTGACATCGTACCAGGTATCTTCCTTCTCGTCGTACCGCTTATACGACATATCCACATGCAACAGGGCCTCGCATGCTGTTTCCAGCTCGCCATACTTCTTAGGACTAATGCCTAGCTCTTTAAGTGGAATCTCGAAGTTAAGCAGATTTCCGCTTAAATCCTCTGGCTTAAAGAGCGTGGCCATATTGTCGAAACTTAACTGTTCCTTTATGCGGTCTTGTAATTGCGCAATGATGGCAATCATCAGATTGGTCTGTACCAGCGAGAAGTTACCACGTATCTGAGTATACGTGATAGGATTCATGATAAAGTCTATATCATTGTTCTGCGAGATGGACTGCACCAACTCGTTGGTTTTGCTTACAATAGCAGGACCTTTTTTCTTAGCCATATTAGTCCAAAATTAAGTTCTGGGGGCAAAAATACGCCATTTCAACGAAACTTCCAAATTTTATAACCAGAAAATGTTCCGAACTTTCGCAATTTATTGTTTCGATGTATCCAACCTGAGTGCTCTGCTCTTTATTACCGATGTGTAACGAACTATATGCCCAGCCTCTGCCAGATTTTCACACCCTGATGGTACTAAACACTCGCATATAGATGTTACCTATGTATCCAACCATCATTATTACAAGCTCCCTACCAAGGTTTACCAGACTCCCCTACCCCTTAAACACACATTATTATAAAATAATACCTAATTATATAGGGTATTTGTTCCCGAACTTCGCACCAAGGGTCCAGATATAGCAAATGTTCCCTTCTTTCGCACCTGTGTTCCCGAACTTCGCACCAAAAGTCTCTAAACCTCGCAATAAGTGCTCCGGATATTCGCACCAAATGTTCACAAAGTACGCACCTATTGAAAGCTAAACATCTAAATAACAACAACTTAAGCAATTGCTATATGTATATAAATAGATAAATGTTATAATAAAAAAGGGATGAAAAGTTCTTTTAGGAGTATAATGTTATTTCTATTATAATTCGTTGTATCTTATTGTTTTATAGGGAATTAGCTATAATCTGGTGCGTAGATCGTGAACATTTGGTGAGAACTTCGGGAAGACCTGGTGTGGACTTCATGTACATCTGATGCGAAGAATGGGAACACTTCCTTTATATATATACTTTGTATATATGTACAAGCGCATGTTTTGTCATTCATATTTATACTCTCAAATATCTGCCTATTTAAATATCTACATACTCGAATATTTGTATATAAAAGAATGTGCGTATCTGGATATGAGAATATGCGGGTATTCGGATATGTAAATCTTCGTGTATTGAAGTATATAAGTATAATAAGGTATTTGTGCGTATACAAATATCCGCGAGTATGTGTAAATATCTATAAATATCTGTTGTGTTTTGTGCGTTTATAGCGCTATGTATTCGGAAATATCCAAGAATACGGGTATTTTTATACCTAAATATTTGAAAATATTTGAATATTTCTTTGTATTTTCGGAAGAAAAGTCTAATTTTGCCCACAGATAATAAAAAACAGACCCATTTCATCGTATGTCGCAGGTTATTTCTTTTCTTCATGACAAGGGTGGTTGTGCAAAGACAACCTCTTGTGTGAACCTTGGTTTTGCCTTATGGTTGTTAGGCAAGAAAGTGCTTTTGATAGACACTGACCCCCAGTGTAATTTGACTGACACTGTGGATAAGACGGTACATCTTGAAGCGGAAAGTACCATCTATGACTGGCTTCATGACTTTAAACCGGGAGAACAACGTTCGCTTCCGATATACACAAGATATGACGGATTGGACTATGTTCCTGGAAGTCACAGCATGAGTAACATCAATGCCGAACTGCAGTTGATGTACAACCGTGAGCATAGGTTGGATAATTTCCTGGACATTGTTGATCCGGAGTCTGGTGCGAAGATTAGGAACATGTATGATTACATCTTCATAGATTGCGCACCAGGAGGTGAGACACTTATGAACACTAATGCACTTGTTGCCAGTGATTATGTGATTGTTCCTACCGAAGCAGGTATCTATAGCCTGCAGGGTCTGCCCAGATTGTTGGATTACATTGATAAGGTCAGGACGCAATTACACTGCCCTGTTTCCATTATGGGTTACCTGTTGGTAAGATGGAATCCTCAGAAGTCAATCAGTAGGGAGGTGAAGGCATATTACAGCAACGAAGAAGAAGTGAAGGCTCCTCTTTTCCCCGTTTATGTCAGAGAGTGTGTTAGATGTACGGAGAGTGTTGCATATGAGATGTCGCTCTTTGAGTACAGCCCTGACTGTACTGCTGCGGATGACTACATGAGGGTTGCCGAATACCTGATTGGCAGAAAGGCTCGTCCCAAGACTTGGACTCCCGTTAAGTGGGGACAGATAGCTAATGCCGCCTTCCAGCGTTTTACCAAAGAGAGAGAAGCTTAGGCAGAAGTATCTAAATATAAGTGTATCTGAATACGTAAATATTTGCAAATATTCAAACATTCACATATATGGCTATTAAGAAAGGAAGTTTACCTATTGCACAGGTTGCAAAGGATGCCAGCAGAAACTTTGTTCAGCCCGTTCCCCTGGATACCAATGAGGCCGTGCGCTCAAAGATCGTACAGGAGGCACCTGCCCCCAAGGCATTAAAGCGAGTTTGTAAGATTCAGAAAGTGGGTGGTTTCTCGTTCTTTACTTCTGAGGAAGACCGGAATGCACTGGATTTTATTGCATTCCGCAACAAGTTTGAGAAGCAGAACGTGGTAAGGGCTGCCTTGCATCAGTTTCTGCAGCAGCACTATAAGGAGGGAGTGGGACTCGACCAAACTGCTTTGACACAGTTGGCCGAGTACGAGAACTCCATATATGAGTGGGTGTAGGGTAGGGGAGTAAAAGTTACTCCTTTACCAGACAAGCATCCAGCAGAGTGGTGATGGCTTCGCGGTCCATATGTTGGCCGATGAAGACAAGTTTCTGCATACGGTCTCCGTATTGCTCGTCCCAATCGCGGCGGAGGCCTTCGTTCTGCTCCATGAATCTCTCTAGCTCATTCTTGGGCATGGTTGCATACCATTGTCCGACGCTTTGTAGTTTAACCTGCTTGCCTGCCTGCTCGAATACGTAGCAGATATCCTCTTCGCCTTTAAAGTAGCAAATGCCCTTTGCACGAATGATGGTTTTAGGCCACAGGCGTGCCACAAAGTGATCAAACTCACTTAGGTTGAGGGGTTGGCGACGGTAGTATACAAAAGTTCCGATGCCGTATTCCTCAGCTTCGCCTTCCCCGTCATGATGGTGGTGATGGCAGCCGCAATGACAATGCTCATCATGGTGATGATGATGTCCGCACTCTGGGCATACTTCATCATCGTCATCATCGTCGTCGTGGTGATGATGTTCATGATGGTGGTGCTCTTCTTCGTGATGATGGTGATGATGCTCTTCCTCTTCGTCCTCCTCATCTGGGTGATGGTTCTCTATTTCATTAATCCAGGCTGCTGAGGTTGCCACTTTCTCAAAGTCAAACAGATTGGTATTCAGGATTTTATTGAGTTCCACATCGCCATAGTTACATTCTATGATTTCTGCCTTAGGCTGTAAGGCGCGAAGAATCTGCTTGATGCGCTCCAGTTCGTGAGGCTCCACCTCATCTGCCTTGTTCAGCAGGATAATATTGCAGAACTCAATCTGCTGGATAACCAAATTCTCTATGTCGTCCTCGTCAAGATTCTGTTTCATGAGATTGTTTCCGTTGGCGAACTCGTCCTTCATACGCAGGGCGTCAACAACGGTTACGATGCAGTCGAGTAGGGGAACACCATTCTTTGTTACCTCGGGCGCCATCGAAGGGATAGAGCAGATAGTCTGAGCAATAGGAGCAGGTTCGCATATGCCGCTGGCTTCGATAACAATATAATCGAACCTCTGCATGGAGATGATATCGTGGAGTTGCTGAACCAGATCCATTTTAAGTGTACAGCAGATACAACCATTCTGCAGAGCCACGAGGCTGTCATCTGCCTGGTTTACAATGCCACCTTTCTGAATCAGGTCGGCATCAATGTTCACTTCGCCAATATCGTTGACAATAACAGCAAAGCGTATACCTTTTTCATTCGAAAGGATGCGATTCAACAATGTTGTCTTACCGCTGCCCAGATAGCCTGTGAGCAGCAATACGGGGATATCGTACTTGTTCATAAGAATGATAATTTTTATTTTTGGATTGCAAAGTTACATCTTTTTTGCTTTCTGTGGCAAATAAATAGATATTTATTTCCTTCATAAAGTTTTTTTGTTTACTTTTGCCCTTTGATTGCAAAAAAGAGAACCAATATAAATGCAAAGATTCAAATTATCATATAGTCTGCCTATAGTCTTTTTCCTGTTGTGTGCTACTTTTGCCTATGGTCAGCAGACGAGCAGGAAACTATCAGGAACCCCTATTGGATCCACTAGCATAGACTATGGCACCAGTCAACCGTCCACTACGGTAAATACACCTGATTGTGCTTTCGACGGAGATACAAAGACATTCTATGCATCTTATGATAGGAGCAGAACCTGGGTAGGTCTGGATTTAGGATTCCCTCATGTGATAACCAAGGTAGGCTGGTGTCCGAGAGAGAGTCAGCCAAAGCGTGTACAATTGGGTGTTTTTGAGGGTTCCAACAGCCCTGACTTTATAGATGCTGTTCCTCTTTACCTTATCCCTGAAGGGGGGACTGCCAACAAATTGGATTATGCTAGTGTGAATGTGAGTCGCGGATTCCGATATGTCCGTTACGTTGGTCCTAATGATGTCCGCTGTAATATTGCAGAGCTGGAATTCTATGGTTACAAGGGCGACGGCGATGATAGCAAGTTCTATCAGATAACCAATCTTCCCACGGTAAGCATTCATACTTACTCTGGTAACGACCCCCAAAGCAAAACCACTGAGTTGGAATCCTTCCTTACAATTACTTACGATGAAGGTACCCGTATCCAGGAGTATCCCATAACTACAAAGGGTAGGGGAAATGCTTCGTGGGGATTTCCGAAGAAGCCATGGCGAATAAAGTTCAACGACGGCAAGAGTCATCATATGCTCAAGGGTTCTCCTCTCGAGAGTCCGGCTAAGGCAAAAAAATGGACACTTATCAATAATTATGGCGACAAGACGTTGATGCGTAACATCCTGGCCTTCGAGATAAGTCGTCGTTTGGATATGCCATACACTGTTTATTGTCAGCCTGTTGATGTTATTATGAATGGCGAGTATAAAGGATGCTACCAACTTTGCGACCAGATAACTGTCGACCCCAACCGTGTTCCTATTGTAGAGATGGAGCCAGAAGATACAGAAGATCCCCTTGTAACGGGTGGCTATCTAATCGAGGTTGATGCATACGCCAATCAAGAGTCTTCCTGGTTTAGCAGCAAAAGGGGCATTCCCGTTACAATCAAGTCGCCTGATGCGGATGAGATTGTACCAGCGCAGAGCAAATATATAAAAGATTATTTCAACCTGCTCGAGACCGACTTGTGGAAGTCCAATTACACAGATCCCGATGAAGGGTTCCGGCGTCGTCTAGATGTTGAGAGTTTCCTCCGTCACTTTCTTGTAGGAGAGTTTTCTGGTAACATTGATACTTATTGGAGCGTCTATTTGTATAAGAATCGCGAGGATGATCGCTTTACGGTTGCTCCAAGTTGGGATTTCGACCTTGCCTTCGATAACGACCAACGTTGTTACCCCGTTTCCAGTCGTACCAACTGGTTGTATTGCAGTGGAGGTAGCTCGGCTAACGGAATGAGTTCCTTTGTTTCCCGTGTCCTTTCTGACAAGGCAGTTAAGCAACGATTGACTGAGATTTGGACAGATATGCGTGACCGTGGTGTCTTCACCAGCGAGTCTATGATTGCATATGTCGATAGTATGGCTCAGGTGCTTCAAGCCTCTCAGAAACTCAATTTTATCCGATGGCCTATTTTGAATACCAGAGTGCATCAGAATGTTGCCGCTTATGGCAGTTATGAGGCAGAGGTTGATGTCCTGCATAACTATTTTCCTACTCGCATAGCTTGGATAGACAATTTTCTGAACTATAAGGCTGCTCCTGTATACAAAGACAGCACCTATTATATCTCCAATGCCGAGGAATTAATGGCTTTTGCTAATGCTGTCAACAATGGTGCAAATGGTTCGGAGGCCTATCTTACGGCAGATATTGATATGGCTGCATGTTCATCTTCTTATGTTCCCATCGGCAGTAAGGTAAAGCCGTTCAAGGGTCTCTTTGACGGAAGAAACTTCCGTATCAAAAACCTGAATATTACAGGAGGGGATGGTTTTGGTGTCTTTGGAACTGTAACAGGAGGCGCCACAATAAAGAACTTAGTTCTTGATAGTAGCAGTTCTGTCAACGGAGGTGCTTATGTGGGTATCATTGGTGTCAGCTCAGGTTCAGGTCTTATTACCATCAGTTGTATTGGCAATGAGGCAGACATAACCGGTTCTGCTCAGAATGCGGCTGGAATAATTGGTTGCAATATGGATTCTTCCTGCGAGTTCTTCATCTCCGATTGTTACAATACCGGTACCATTACGGGTCTCAAGGAGAGTGCTTCGATCTGTGGTTGGATTGGTAGCAATGGCCTTATCCAGAACTGTTGGAATATCGGAACGGTAAATGGATATGAATGGGGCAGCGATATGGTCCGTGGCAGCACAACGATAGAGAACTGTTACAGTACTTTTGGTGATCAGGTCACTACTATCTCAATGGATCCTGTTTCCAGTGGTGAACTCTGTTACAACCTGAATAACGGAGCTAGTGAAGGTATCTGCTGGTATCAGACAATCGGGCTGGATTTACATCCTGTTCTTGACAATTCACATGGTACTGTGTACAAGGCTTCGGACAACTCATACTATTCTAAGAACAATCTTAAAGGTGATGTAAATGGTGACGGAAAGGTCACGGATGCCGATATCCCACCTTTAGCAGATTACATTCTGAACCCGATGAATCCTGATTTCCCCACCTATAGAGCTGATATGAATGGCGATAATGCCATAGATGTATATGACATTGTGGCCATACGTAATGAGATAGATAAAAACACTCAGAAGGATGATGTTTTCACGGCTCGTATGTATTCCGCCAATACTACAATTAAGGCTGGCGGAACGCGTACTATTAACGTTACTCTTTCTTCGGCTCAGACGGTTACCGCTTTGCAGGCCGATATAAAGTTTACCCCCATGCTTTCCGCGAGCCCTGAATCTGTACAGTTAGGGACTATAAAATCAGATTCGCATATCATTAGAGCCAGCCAAACAGATGACGGGATAAGGGTCCTTGCTTATTCTCCTACTCTGGAACCATTTGTCAGCAGGACAGGCGTGGCCTTCTCTTTTGTTCTGAATGCTGATTCTGCATTCTCCGGAACGACCGACTTCTCTCTGAGTAATATTCGTGTGACGGCATCTGACGGGACACATGCTCAGATCAATGACGCATCGTATACCGTCTCTTTTGCCAAGACGTATATTAGCAGTATTGTCTTCCCCGAACCTGATGTTGAAATCATACAGGGCACATCGTTAACGCTTACACCCAAGATCCTGCCTGTTCTGGCCACTAACAAGGAACTTAACTGGACCACTTCTAATGCCAGTGTGGCATCTGTGGACCAACAAGGTAATGTTGTGACAGGAGATATGGGAGATGCGGTTATCACGGCAACAGCCACAGACGGAAGTCGTATCTCTGGCTCTGTAAATGTTCATGTCGTAGAAGATCCCCAGGTGGGAGTACTTTCACTCCATTCTCTGCCTGCCGATGCAGAGATTTTCAGTGTTACGGGTGTCCGTCTACAGCGAGTTACTCGCAGTGGCGTTTATATCGTCAACGGCAAGAAAGTGTTAGTCAAGTAAAACAAAATAATAAAACAATAAACAACATAAAGTTATGACACTGATTAAATCTATTTCCGGAATCCGAGGAACTATCGGAGGTAAGGCGGGAGATACGCTTAACCCCCTTGATATTGTTAAGTTTACATCGGCTTATGCCACACTCATTCGTCGTACCACTAAGGTGCAGAGCAACAAGATTGTTGTAGGTCGTGATGCCCGTATCTCTGGACCTATGGTAAAGAATGTTGTTTGTGGAACACTTATGGGTATGGGCTTTGATGTAGTGAACATCGGCTTGGCTACTACTCCCACCACCGAGATTGCCGTTACTATGGAGGGTGCTTGTGGTGGTATTATCATTACAGCCAGCCACAACCCCCGTATGTGGAATGCCCTGAAGCTGCTGAACGAGAAGGGCGAGTTCCTGAACAAGGAAGAGGGCAATGAGGTGCTCCGCATTGCTGAGGCAGAGGATTTTGAGTATGCCGACGTAGATCACTTAGGTAGCTATCGCGAGGATGATACTTATGACCAAAAGCACATAGATATGGTTTTGGGTCTCGACCTTGTTGATGCAGATGCAATCAAGAAGGCTAACTTCCGTGTTGCCTTTGACAGTGTAAACAGTGTTGGTGGCGTCATCCTGCCCAAGTTGTTCCAGCAGTTAGGCGTTCAGACCGTTACTGGTCTCTTCACGGAGCCCACCGGTGACTTCCAGCATAACCCTGAGCCTCTCGAGAAGAACTTGGCCGACATAAAGGCTCTTATGCAAAAGGGTGGCCACGATATAGGTTTCGTAGTAGACCCCGATGTAGACCGTCTGGCTCTCTTCTGTGAGGATGGCACTATGTATGGCGAGGAGTATACTCTCGTTACTGTTGCCGACTATATCCTCCAGCATACCCCTGGTAATACCGTTAGCAATCTCAGTAGTACTCGCGCCTTGCGTGACGTTACCCGCAAGTATGGTTGCGAGTACAATGCAGCTGCCGTAGGCGAGGTAAATGTTGTTACGAAGATGAAGGAAACAGGCGCTGTTATAGGTGGAGAGGGCAATGGTGGAGTTATCTATCCTGCAGCCCATTACGGACGTGATGCATTGGTTGGTATAGCCCTGATTCTTACCTATCTTGCCAAGAAGGGGATGAAGACCAGTGAGCTTCGAGCTACCTATCCTCCTTATTTCATTGCCAAGAATCGCATAGATCTCACTCCTGATACCGATGTTGATGCTATCTTGGCCAAGGTGAAGGAACTTTATAAGAACGAGGAAGTAAACGATATAGATGGCGTTAAGATAGATTTTCCCGATAAGTGGGTTCATCTTCGCAAGTCCAACACTGAGCCTATCATCCGTGTGTATAGCGAGGCCAGTACTATGGAAGCTGCCGACGAGATAGGCAAGAAGATTATGGACGTAGTCTATAGTATGGTCTAATTCTATTCCGAATTTAGAATAATGAAATAAAAAAGCACGCCTATGTTAACACAAATCATTAATGGTCGCATTCTCACTCCGCAGGGATGGTTAAGGAATGGCAGTGTCATTCTGCGCGACGGCAAAATACTTGAAGTCACTAATTGCGACTTGGCAGTTATTGGAGCAGAACTTATTGATGCAAAAGGCATGTATGTTGTGCCCGGATTCATAGAGATGCACGTACATGGTGGTGGTGGAGCCGACTTTCAGGAAGGAACAGAGGAGGCTTTCCGTACAGCCGTTCAGGCTCATGCCAAATATGGAACCACGAGCATTTTCCCTACGCTCAGCAGTAGTACTGTGCCTATGATAGAGAAGGCAGTTGCCACTTGCGACAAACTTATGAAAGAGAAGGACAGCCCCATTATGGGTCTGCACCTCGAGGGACATTACCTCAACCCCAATAAGGCAGGTGCTCAGGTTGAGGGTTGGCTGAAGAATCCCGATCCCAACGAGTATATCCCCATCGTAGAACATTCTGCATGCTTGTCTCGTTGGGATGCTGCTCCTGAGTTGCCAGGAGCCTTGCAGTTTGGTAAGTATTGCTCAGAGAAAGGTGTCCTGCCCAGTATCGCCCATACCAATGCCGAGTACAGCGATGTACGTGGTGCCTTTGAGGTAGGTTTCACCCACGTAACACACTTCTACAATGCTATGCCTGGTTTCCACAACAAGCAGGGATATAAGTATGAGGGTACAGTAGAGAGTGTTTATCTTATCGATGATATGACCATCGAGTGTGTGGCAGACGGCATCCATGTACCTCCTACTATTCTGCGAATGGCATACAAGATGAAAGGTGTCGAGCGTATGGCTTTGATTACCGATGCGTTGGCTCCTGCTGCAGCCCCCAAGGATGCTAAGGCTTACGACTCGCGCGTTTATGTCGAGGACGGTGTCTGCAAGCTTACCGGTTCAGGTGCTCTGGCTGGTTCCTGTGCTACATCAGACCGACTTATCCGCACTATGGTGCAGCAGGCCGATGTGCCCCTCGAGGATGCCATCAAGATGATAACCGATACGCCTGCCCACATCATGGGTATTCAGGGACGCAAGGGAACCCTCTCTCGTGGCAAGGATGCCGACATCGTAGTGCTTGACGAGAAACTGAAGGTTCGTTGTGTTTGGCAGATGGGCAAGATAATAGAGAATACGCTGTTTAAGTAAAGAAAATGATGAAGAATCCCGTCACATACGTTCGTCAGGCATGGTATCGTTTTTTGCATAACGATGCTTTGCGGAACAAACTATATGTCACTATTTTCCAGAGCGATACACCTGTTGGCAAGGCTTTTGATGTAGCCTTGCTCTGGTGTATCGTGCTCAGTATTCTGGTGGTGATAGTAGAGAGCATGCGTGGGATTCCTTCTTTGGCCAAGCAGGTATTCACCATTTTGGAGTATGTGTTTACCTTCTTCTTTACTCTGGAATATCTGCTCAGGCTTTATTGTTCGCCCAAGCCGCGCAAGTATGCTTTCAGCTTCTTTGGCGTAATAGATTTACTCAGCACATTGCCGCTTTATTTGGGATGGATATTTGGTCCTGTGCGTTATCTGATGGTGGTTCGTACCTTCCGTCTTATCAGGGTTTTCCGGGTATTCAAGTTGTTCAGTTTCCTTGAGGAGGGCGACCTTCTCCTGCGATCGCTCATTCTCAGTAGTCGCAAGATTATGGTGTTCTTCCTCTTCATGGTCATCATGGTCATTTCCATGGGTACCATGATGTTTATGGTGGAGGGTGGCGAAGAAGGGACGCCCTTTGTAGACATCCCTACAAGTATCTATTGGGCCGTTGTTACCATGACCACCGTGGGGTATGGTGACATAGCCCCTGTAACCTCCTTCGGACGTTTCCTTAGTGCTATAATCATGCTCATGGGTTATACTATTCTGGCTGTTCCTACTGGTATTGTCAGTGCTCAGTTTGTGCATGATCACGGGCGAATGATTCCACCTCACAAAAAGTGCAAGGAATGTGGAGGACCTTTGCCCCATAATGCCCATTTCTGCCCCCATTGCGGAGTAGAAGTAAGGGAGACTAACCCTTAAACCTCAAAGTCCAGACAGGTACGCTGAACGGTATAGGGACGTACCTTGGTGTCTGCCACAGCTACGTGAGCAGGATGTGTGGCGTATGCCTTCAATGCATCGGCGCTTTCCAATGTAGAGTCGAGCATCACGTCGCAGTTGCTGGAAGCCAGTCGGCCGCTGATGTTTACTACTACGTCCAGCAGGCCGGGAACTTTTCCCTTCAGTCCTTCCAGACCTTCTTTAATACCCAGTTTCACTTGTTCTTTCTCTTCCTCAGAGAGTTCTGGATTCAGCGTCCAGAGAATAATGTGCTTAACCATAAATCTTTCTTTAAAATATGAAAATATGCCAAGGGAATTATAGGCTTATATTTGGTCATTATTTAAAACTGGCTTCAAAGGTACGAATAAGTGAGAGATTTTCCAAATACATCTGCATTCAGCCTTCGTGAACTTAGCTGATTTTGCTTTTTAACTTAATTATGGATGACAAACAAGTTAAATAATTTATTTTCTAAGTTGATTTTTCATCATAATCCATGATTTTTATCTATATTTGTGGACAAAATAACGCAAAATATCCCAAATTACTATGCTAATGAAAAGGTTTTTAACCCCAATAATGTGTGTGTTGCTTGTTGTTTCTGCCTCTGCACAGAAAACGTACAAAAATCCTGTTTATGGGTCGGATTTTCCAGACCCCACCGTCCAGCGTTCCCATGATGGAACATTCTATGCTTATGCTACGGGTTGCCAAGCCAAGAAGAGTACCGATCTGATAAGATGGTCGGATGTCCCAGGGGTCATCTCGCGCCCGACATGGAACGATAGTGTTAAGGCAGACGGCTCTAAGGATTATTATAGCCTATGGGCTGCCGACGTAAATTACGTGGACGGCAAATATATCTGTTATTATGCATCGGCTCTTTGGGGAAACGGATCCAGAACAGGCATTGGTGTGGCCGTGGGCGATACGCCGACCAAGTTTACTGACAAGGGCAAGTTGTTCCGTAGCACGGAGATAGGTGTGGAGAACAGCATTGATCCCTGTTATGTAGAGGAGTTTGACAAGAAGTACCTCGTATGGGGTAGCTTTAACGATATTTGCATAGTAGAACTGACGGATGATGCCTTGGCCGTAAAGAACTTCAAGCCCATAAACAATCCTCAGTCCAATCCCGACAAACAGCGCCATAAGGGAGTAACCAAACTGGCAGGCGGTGCCTTCGAGGGTGCCATGATATACAAACGCGGTCAGTATTACTATCTGTTCTGCTCGGTGGGTAGTTGCTGTAATGGAGAGAATAGTACTTATAAGACTGTTGTGGGACGTTCCACCAAGCTGATGGGCCCTTATACCAATAAGAACGGTGGTGCCATGACAAGCGACAACTACACCACCATCATCAGTGGTAATGACCGATGGAAGGGTCCTGGACATAACTCAGAGATTATAACAGACGACAACGGTGATGATTGGCTGTTGTATCATTCGTACGACAGAAACAATAACTTCAATGGTCGTTTGATGCTGTTGGACAAGATAACATGGAGCAAGGACGGTTGGCCCACGGTAAATGACGGACATCCCAGTAGTGACGCGATGCCTGCGCCTGTTTTCTATTCGGGTGATGGTGCCAACGTGACCTACAAGTTCCAGAATATGGACCTCATGAAGAGTGCCTGGAAGGGTTGGACGCTGACGGCAAGCGAGAATTGCGAGACGGGTACGGGAAAGGGTACAGCCTTCTTGCCACTTGGTTATGCCAAGACAGCAGGAAGATTCGATGCTCAGCAGACTATTACGGGTATGAAGAACGGCGTATATGAACTTACCTTGGAGGATTTCTCTACCCAAGGTAGTGTAGACTTGTATGTAAACAATTCCTTTGTCCCTGCCTATAACCCTACTGCAGATAATGCTTTGGCTCCGTCGTCCGAGACTTCTATCAGTACATATTTCCTCCGAAACAGATATACCCAGAAGGTATATGGCCTGGTGACAAACGGTAAACTGACCATTGGTGCCCAGACGCGTGACAGCCTGGTTGCAGGTGAGCGTTTCTATATGGGCAATCTGAAGGTGGTCTATCGCGAGAGGAATGCAGAGGCAATGCAGGGGCTGATGGAGATGTATGCGGCTCAGGTGGATTCTGTGAATGCCAGAGGACAGAAACACTTTGCAGGTTTCGATGCTAACATGGAACTCTACAAGCAGCAATTTGCTGCGACAGAAAGCTCCTCAGAGCGATATAATATCTTGCTGAAAACCAGCAAAACGATAGACAGCCTCCGTACTAACATCGAGGACTACAAAGCATTGGATGCACAGATTATCGAACTGAAGGAAGATATCCAGAAGGCCATCGATGGTGGTTATCTGAGTCCCGATGCACAGACCATTTTGGGCGAGGCTGAGGAGGTGGCTGCACAATCCTCCTATAATACCGTCGAACTGAAGGACTTGCTGAAACGCATGCAGACGGTAGCCCACGATATGATTTATTCCTATCAGAAGGGTGACGGAACAAAGGGAAACCCTTACATCATTGTCCGTCCGGAGCAGTTGGATAATATGCGCAATGTGTTGGTGAAGGAACAGATGACATACTTCGAGATGGAAAACGATGTGGATATGGATGGCTTCGTATGGGAGCAACTGAACACGTCTTCCAATAACTACCGCCACTGGATATCCTTCGACGGCAAGGGCCACATTATTTATAACCTCACCCCTGAGGGTAGCAAGAACTATCCCAGTTTCTTTGGCGTTTTGTGTGGCGAAATCCGTAATGTAGGTTTCGTAAATGCCAAGGTTGAGGGGGCCGGCAATGCCTTGGGTGCTGGCGTAATCTGCGGTTATATGGGACATAGCTCATTTAAGGATGCAGAAGAGAATATGTATCCTGTGTTGGTGGAGAACTGTTACGTAACAGGCGAGGTTACAAGCAAGGGATATGTTGGCGCTTTGGGTGGAACGCTGAATTCGTCGCCCATCACCATACGTAATTGCTATAGCGCTGTGAATATGGTGGGCAATGGCACTTCCGGCAACAACACAGGTGGTCTGGTAGGGCGGGTCCGTACGGATATGACCATAGAGAACAGCTATGCTGCAGGAACTGTAAATGCTCCCATGGCTGGCGGTGTGGTTGCCGGCGGACAGACCAGTACGGTTCCTCCGTCGGTATATAAGAACGTAATTGCCTGGAATCCCAGTGTGTCAGGTACCACAGCTTTGCCTTTTGGCACAACGGCAAAAGGAGATGTATTGGAAGATGTATATATCTTAGCGGGTATGATGGTAAATGATGTTCCCCAGGAGGACGGCAAGACGCATGCCGAATTGCAGCAGATTGCCAGCACATGGGGCACGCCCTGGTACAAGAATCCATCAGCTGGTAATGGTTATCCCATCTTGCAGTGGCAGTACGACAGAGGCGACTATCGTCATATTTGTGGATTCCCAGAGGATGAGGAAACTTCAATTAATGAAGAGTTAAGAGTGAAGAGTGAAGAATCGGCTAAAGTCGTTTATGACCTCAGTGGAAGAAAAATTAACTCTCAACTCTCAACTCTCAACTCTCAACTAAAAAAGGGTATTTACATCGTAAACGGGAAAAAGGTGCTTTACTAAAGTCTAACTTCTAACCAACAACCATCATGAAAACATCATTAACTTGTTTGCTATTGCTCGTGTCGGCATCATTGTTGGCACAGAGGCAGAATGTAAGTGGGCAGATAAGCGGCCCCGACGGACGTATTCCTAACGTCTCTGTCAGAGAGGTGGATGCTAACCACCGTGTGTATAACCATACAAAAGCCGATCAGAACGGCCTATTCTCTTTCTATGTGAGAGATGCCCAGCATTCGCTACAGTTCTATGCGCCAGGCTACAGAACGTTCACTCATAAGATGCTGGGGCAGAAGTCGTTCAAGGTGACGTTGGAACCACGCAGGGTGTCGCCGTATGTCGGTAACGAACGACTTGTACTGAAGTCCGACCGTCTGTTCTGTGGCCATTATATGGAGACGGAGGTAAAGCAGATGGCATGGATAGAGAAGATGAACGACACGCTCTTCACGCTAATCCTGCCAGTGAAGATGGATATGATAATAGATGAGTATCCAGCTGGCAGAACCCTATTGGTACTGGGCAGTTGGGACAAGCAGTTGATGCGGTGGGAGAATGTGGTGGATGCTTATCCGATTGACGTGGCTCCGCATGAGGTAAGCGATGTTCATCTGGCCCAGTCGTACTTCGGCACAGACCGTTTGCCTGGCGGAACAAAGGACGACCGACCATTGTATGCATACCCACACTTCCAGTTTACTAAGGCTAATCTGGAATACTTGGTGGAACATCCTCAGGCCATGCACCGACTGGTGGTAGATACTTATAAGGCTGACAACTACTGGAATCTTTATCCAACAGACCAAACGGCAGACTTGCTGAAACAGGTTTTGGAGGGAGTGGGCCGCTAAAAATTGTATATGAAGAAAATTCTGATTCTTCTCTTTGCTATCTGCACCCTGGCTTATGGGCAGGCGGACAAGGAGACATTGTTCCTGATTTCCAATACTCATCTGGACACCCAGTGGAACTGGGACGTGAAGACTACCATCAATGAGTATATCAAGAATACCCTTACACAGAACATGGCCTTGATGGATAAGTACCCTAACT
>JAEEGK010000242.1_pt1 | contig 135261 bp, 97 predicted proteins | sample 8958771 | NCBI WGS metagenome assembly JAEEGK01 (sample SAMN16246547, study PRJNA631951) | gut metagenome | biome: gut microbiome; feature: rumen; material: SC-attached | host: Bos | place: Iran: Karaj | collected 2018-10 | reverse complement strand
CATACCGCTCCGCCTCCTTGAACGACCGCATGGCCGCCTCCTTCTCGTCGTAGTGCTGCTGCACGAAACCGCTGTAGAGCGCGGCATGGGCGGCCTTGGCATATTGCTTCTTTTTAGCGTAGTAGGCGGCGGCACGCTCCAGCTCAGGACTGGTTGAAATGTAGGCGTGCTCGTCGAAGAAATCATCGTCCATCACGGGCGAGATCTCTTGCCCACGCTCGCCAAACAAGGCCTCGGCCTGCAGCAAGGCCATGTCCATGCGCTCGCGCTCGCTGAAGCTCACAGGCATGCGCAACACGCTGTCGATCAATCGGGCAGCACTGTCGGGCAGGGTGTCGGCCAACTGCTCGGCACACTTCACCATGCGCCGCGCCTCACGCGTAGTGCCGTCGCAGGCAGTCAAGGCCAGCAAAAACAAGATTCCTATCCAAACAATGCGTTTCATGCCTGCAAAGATAGTGAAAAGACTTAAAACTGGAAGTAAATAAACGACTGCAAGTCGGCCGTGATGAACTGATAGATGATGAAGACAATGAGAGCGCAGACGACAGCCATCAGCGGCAGGGGCATCTTGGCAAACCAAACACGGTAACGCCGCTTGAAATTCTCAGGCAACCAATGAATCACCATACCCAACAGGATGAGCAAAAACACATTCCAGTAATGCAACGTGATATCCGGTATCTTGCTCAGGTCCCAATGGCCACCCATCTGGTTGACCATGTTCTTGGCCGTGTTCCAAGCCGTTTCGTTGGCCTCGGCAGGGTTGAGGTTGGAGCCGCTACGGAAGAACATGAAGACGAAGGTGACGAAGACATAGTTTTGGAAGATGGCCCAGGCGTCCTGCAGCCACTGCCACGCCTTCTTGCCCCCACAGAGGTTGTAAACCATACGCACGAAGTTGCCTACAAAGATGACGGCGCTCCACACAAACAGCAGGTTGAACACAGGCTGCGGCACATAGATGCTCAACAGCCTTAACCCTATGGTGACGATAAGTATGGCCAAGGTGCGCCCATACACGCTCCATCTCTCCCAGATGTGCTGCACCACCATGCCCAAGCCGTTCAAGCCTCCCCAGATCATGAAATTCCACGAGGCACCGTGCCATAAGCCCCCAAGCAGCATGGTGTCCATCCTGTTGATCTCAGCCCCAATCTGGCCCCGTTTCTTCGGCACAAAGATGGCGATAAGGCCCACCACCAAGGTGACGGCACCCACGCCCAAGGCCACCCACAAGCTACCCGTGAGGAAGGTGCCGATGGCCGCTATCACGATGAGGATGCAGAAGCTGCCAAAGCCCACCCTGCGGTTGCCACCCAAAGGGATGTAGAGGTAGTCCTGCAACCAACGCGAGAGGGAGATGTGCCAACGCTTCCAGAACTCGCTTGGGCTCTTGGCCTTGTAAGGCGACCTGAAGTTCTTTGGCAGATAAAAGCCCATCAGCATGGCCACGCCTATGGCGATGTCGGTGTAGCCCGAGAAGTCGGCATAGATCTGCAACGAATAGCCGAACAGGGCCATCAGGTTCTCGAAACCCGTGTAAAGCAAGGGGTTTTCGAACACACGGTCGATGAAGTTGACTGCGATATAATCGCTCAGCACGATCTTCTTCACCAAGCCGTTCATGATCCAGAAGACGGCGATGCCAAACTGGCGACGGCTGAGGAAGTATTTCCTATGCAGCTGCGGGATGAACTCACTGGCCCTTACGATGGGACCGGCCACCAACTGCGGGAAGAAACTGACATAGAAGCCGAAATCGAAGATGTTGCGCACAGGCTTGATGCGCCTGCGATACACATCCATGATGTAGCTGATGGCTTGGAAGGTATAGAAGGAGATGCCCACAGGCAACAGGATGACATCGACGCTGAAGCGGTTGCTGCCCGTGATCTCATTGCCCACCCACGAGAAGATGTCGAACACACGGAACTCGAAGCCCGTCAGGTCGTTGATGACATCGGTCAGGAAATAGGCATATTTGAAGTAACAGAGAATCGACAAGTTGACCACCACGCTGAGGGCCAAGGCAAAGGTGCGGGTCTGTTTCTTCTTTCGGGTATGCAACCACCTGCCAGCCAGGTAGTTGTAGATCGTGATGAAGACCAAGATCAGTATGAAGAGTCCGCTGGTCTTATAGTAAAAGAACAGGCTGACGAAAAACAGATAGGTGTTGCGCAAAAGGACCTTGTTCTTCAACAGGCTGAACAAGGCAAACACAATGGCAAAGAAAGCCCAGAAATGGAAATGGGTGAACAAAAGGGGATGGCTCTCGTCGAAAACGAGCAAGCCCTTCAGGAAGTCCAACGCTATCTCGGGTATATTCGTCATCTCAATAATCTATAGGATTTTTCTTGAGGTGCTCGATGTACTGCTCTATCAAGGCATTGTACATCAGGTCGCCCACGAGTTGGTAACCACTATTGGTGAAATGCAACCTGTCCTTCTGAGCCATTCCCGCCTTCTGCCAGGCATACATCGACTTCAAACCGCCCATCACGTCGTACAAATCCCAAACGGCGGCATGATGTTCCTCGGCCAACTCCATGAATGCCTTCCTTGCTATGGGCGTGTTGGCGTTGACTTCATAGACCGTCTTTTTCTTCACGCGTTTCCTGAGGAAACAGTCGTTGTTGGTGACAAACACCAAGGCACAATCGGGGTTGACGCGGTGTATGATGTCGATCAGGCGGCCGTAGTTGAATTTGAAAAGGGCTTTCTCGAAGTCGGGCTGCAAAGCGTCGTTGGTGCCGATAGCCAAAATGACCAAGTCGGGGCGGATGAGCCTGAGGTCGCGCTCAAAATCGTCGCTGCAACGCAGATAGGAAGACACCCGCGCGCCATTGACGCCAATGCCATGCACACTGATGCCATCGTCGCCGTTCTCCAAGAGGATGCCCGTCATGGAGTACGAGCCCTGAAGGGATTTCAAGCCAATACAGACCGAATCGGTATGGAAGGGCAGGTCGAACACATAAGCCGATTGGGCTTCGTCGTATTCTCCGCTGATGAGCGTATCCCTATGTCTGATGGCAGGCTCGGCGCTGCCCGTCTCCGAATAGCCTATGACCGTAACCTTGTTGAAATAAAACTCGGGCGAGTGGACCGTGGGACGGCGCTCGCGACTGACGATGCTGACCGTAGCATCGGGGTCGGTGGTGGTGATGGCGGCACCCGCCAGACCCATGCGCTTGTCGCCTTCGCGGTAGACGGCATTGCGACAATAGCTCCACTCACCGGTCGAACTGACCTTGTAGTGCGAGGGGTTGTTGGTCTTTCCAGCGGAATAAGGGAACAGGAAATACTGTCCGCCCATCAACCCGGGAGCGATTTCAAGCAAATCGTCGCGAAACTGCTGTGTCGACACCCCTGCTTGGATGTGGGAGTCGCCCAGATGCAGTATATTGAGCTTGCCTTTGCCCAAGAAGACCACAGAGTCCATCTTCTGGAAGAAGCCTTCCAAGACGAGGCTGTCGCCAGGATAGCGGATATGGTTGCGCCCGAGACGGGCAAAGGGAAGCGGATCCATCGGCTTCAGCGTCGGCGCCGGCTGTGCCACAAGCCAACAAGAGGCGAGCATTAACCCTATGACAAGCAGTATTCTCTTCATCGTGTTTTGAGTCCAAAGGGGTTATAGCTAGGCAGTTTAATGCGGCCCGCGGTACGGATGGAGTCTTCTCGCCAGTCGAGGTTGACAAACTCGATGACCTTCTCGCTGGGCACATGTTGGCGCATCTTGTAGAAATCGTAATAGGTGGTCAGCGACTTGGCCAAGTTCGACCCGATCTCTTGGGCTCCGGCAAAGGTGAAATGGATGTGATCGGGGCCGGCCAAGGCGGGGTTATGGTTCACCCATTGCGCCATCGAGCCCTCGCCGCCCATCATGTGGAACACATCCCAAAAGGCCACGCCTTTGCGGAGGCTCATGGCACGCAACGAGTCGTTCAGCTCGGGCAAGGTCTTCCAAGTGCCCATGACGCCGTTATACCTCTTGCCCATGTCAGCAGGACCAACGAAAAGCAACATGGCATTGGGGGCAACGCGTTTCAGATAATCGATCTGATTCTCGAGCTCTTTCACATACGCCACGATATGGCCCGTGGAAGTGATGCCCGGGATACGGTTGACGCCAAACTGCAACAGGATGAGTCGCGTGTCGAGCAAGTCGAACGACTGCCGCATGGTGCTCTCGTCGATACGGTCGAAGAGGTTGCCTGCGCAGCCACGCAGCGGCACATTGTCGACGGCGATGCCCGGCTCACCATCAAGCAAAACGGCATAGATGTCAGCTGTGCCGCTGAAGCTGATGGTGCCACGCTTCACGGGGACAGGCAGCTTCCAAGTGATCAGCGAGACGCTGTCGTTGGCTGCCAAGACCTTGGGCTCGGCCGTGATGGTGTCGCAGCGCAGCGCAGCAGCAAAGCCTTCGCTGTTGTTGCCCAAAAGCACCGACACGGTGGAGATCTCCTTCACCCTCGGCAGTGCCCTCGAGTGGCTCGATTGGGCAAACGAGATGCTTCCGTTGCCCGTCACCTGGCTAAACTGCAACATCGGACCATAGCGGTGGTGTGAGGCACGAGCCGCGTCGCCATAAACCATATAACGATGCAGGTTGGAAGCCCATTGCGACACCGAGATGGTGGCCACAGGCTGTATGGCTGGGATCATATTGGGGCCCGAGCCGCCAAAGAAGGACTGCAGACAGTCTCTCAGCACCGACGAGATGCGGTCCATCTCGATCTGCGAGTCACCATAATGCATCACACGATACGTCTTCCCTTCCTCACTGGCCTGCTCGAGTTGGGCGAACAACGAGTCAAAGAAGGTGTAGTCGTCGTCAGGCAGATAGATACGGTTGGGGTTGGCCTTCAGATAATTGCGGAAGAAACGCATACTGTCAAGCAGGTTGTCGGAGCAGGTCATCTCAAAACTTCTGTTGACTTTATTGAGGACTTCGTCCACATCCACCTCCTTTTGGGCAGGGGCCATATAGGCCTCATAGGAAGGGAAATGCAACGTCCGGCCCGCAACGGCCACTCCGTCAGCTGGGAAAAAGAACCAGCACACGCCCAACAGCAACAGTACGGAGAGTATAAAAAGTAAGGTACGTATCGATTTCATCTTATTTGAAAGAAGCGGCAAAAATACGGAATTTGTTTGGATTGGGAACGCGCTTTTTTGTTACTTTTGCACCTTCAATTTGAAGGGAAGCATTTGTCATGCCAGAACTAGATAGGACAAAAGAGTTAGAGACCAAGAGTATCAAGCGGTTATTATGGGTTTATGCCCTCCCCTCCATCGTGAGTCAAATCATCGCTTCGGTATATAATATTGTCGACCGCGTGTTTTTGGGTCAGTGCGTGGGCGCCTTGGCCATCGCAGGATTGGCCATCACCATGCCCATCATGAACATCATCCATGCCTTTGGCTCGTTGGTGGGTGTTGGCTCCTCAGCGCGTATGTCGATCGTGTTGGGCAAGAAGGACTACAAATGGGCCGAAGACATCTTGGGCAACAGTATGCTGTTGACTTTCATCTTCGGCTTCCTCTTCGTCACGGGTGGTTATCTCTTCATGGATAAAATCCTGACTATGTTCGGCGCCTCGGCCGATACCATCGCCTATGCCCGCGAGTATATGGACATCGTGCTGCCCGGTATGTTCATGACCACCGTCACTTTCAACCTGACGGGTTTGATTCGCGCCACGGGTTATCCCAAGAAGTCGATGTGGATCATGGTGAGCGGTGCCATCCTCAACATCGCTCTCGACGCCTTGTTTATCTATGCCTTGGATTGGGGCATTGCCGGTGCGGCCTGGGCCACCACCATCTCCATGTGCTGCACGGCTGTCGTCGCCATTTGGCATTTCCTGCAAAGAAGCTCCTTCATCCGTTTCCGTCGCCATGCGTGGAAGCCCAAGCTGTATATCTTCCGCAACATCCTGCTCATCGGCATGAGTCCCTTCTTGATGAATGTGGCGGCTTCAGGTGTGGTGGCCTTGCTCAACAGCCAGCTCATCCGCTATGGTGGCGATCTCGCTGTGGGTGCCTATGGCATCGTCAACACGTTTGGAAGCCTTAGCATCATGCTCATCCTTGGCGTGTGCCAAGGCATGCAGCCTATCGCTGGCTATAACTACGGTGCGGGACATCCCCTCCGATTGAAATCCGTCTACTCTTTGACGTTGAAAGTGAACGTGCTGATAGGCTTTGTCGGTGCCTTGCTTGCCATGACCATCCCACGGCTTTTGCTCCGCGCCTTCACCACCGATGCCGAGCTCATCGACATCGCCGTGCCCGCCATGCGTTTCATGTTGGTCATGTTCCCCTTGGTAGGCTTCACCATCACCAACTCCAACTTCTTCCAGAGCATCGACAAGCCTTGGATTGCCATCGTCACCAGCCTCTCGCGCCAAGTGCTCTTCCTAGCTCCTATGATTTACCTTATCCCGCCCATCTTCGTTAATGCGGGCGGTGCCGGCCTCACGGGCGTGTGGGCCTCCATGACCATCTCCGATGTGTTGGGAGCCATCCTCGCCTTTGTCCTCATGCTCACCCAACGCCATGTGTTCAAACCTGTTGAAACATGAACCTCAACAACGCCATAGTGACCGAAACCAACACCCACATCACGGACTCCAGCCTCATCCGAAGCAAGGAGGCCATGCGTGAGTATCTACAGGACCTGCGCAACAACACTCCTGAAGAGATGGCGGTCAACCAGCGCGATATCGAGTCACAGATCCGTGAATGGCGTTCGCACAACCTGTTTTATTTCTTCCACGTCTTCCGTAGCCGTACCAAAGACGTCGACCTCGAGCTGAAGCAGACCTGGTATCGCGAGCTGTTCTGTCGCGTGGTGAGTTTCTTTTACTTCTGGGACCGCTAACGGAATCGGAAAAAGATTATCTTTGCATCATCAACACCCTAATATCTATGAAACACAAATCCTTATTATTGACCCTTTTGGTCCTCTTCCCTGCCTTCCTCTTCGCTGGCGAAGGCATGTGGATTCCCATGCTGCTGCAATACAATGAGAAAGAAATGCAGGAGATGGGCATGAAAATCACCGCTGACGACATCTACAGCATCAACCACAGCAGCCTGAAAGACGCCATCGTGCTCTTTGGCGGAGGCTGCACGGGCGAGATCGTCAGCGACTATGGCCTGCTGCTCACCAACCACCACTGCGGCTACGACTACATCCAAAAACACAGCTCGGTGGAGCACGACTACCTCACCAACGGCTTCTGGGCCATGAACCGCGGCGAGGAGCTGCCTTGCCCCGGCCTCAGCGTCATCTTCCTCCGCGAGATGCGCGACGTGACCGAGCAGGTGCTCAAAGGCGTCGACATCGACATGCCCGAAGACGAACGTCAAGCCCTCGTCGACAAAAACATGAAAGCCATCATCGCTTCGGTCGAGAAAGAGACCAAATACAAGGTCAGTATCAAGCCTTATTTCTTGGGCAATGAATACTACCTGCTGCTCAATGAGGTCTACACCGATGTGCGCCTCGTAGGCTGCCCGCCGAGCAACATCGGTAAGTTTGGTGGCGACACCGACAACTGGGTGTGGCCCCGCCACACGGGCGACTTCTCGGTCTTCCGCGTCTATGCCGACAAAGACGGACACCCGGCCGCCTACAGCAAGGATAATGTGCCTTACAAGCCCGCCAAGCACTTGGACATCTCCCTGAAAGGTGCCGAGGAAGGCGACTTCGCCTTCGTGTTCGGCTATCCCGCCCGCACCAACGAATACCTGCCCGCCGTAGCCGTCGATCAAGAGGCCAACGTCATCGACCCAATCATGGTCGACCTGCGCGGCAAGGTGCTCGACATCTACAACAAATATCAGGAGCAAGACCCCAAGGTGCGTATCCAATACGCCTCCAAGCATGCCAGTATCGGCAACGGCTGGAAAAAATGGATGGGCGTGACCGAAGGCATCAACCACTTCCACGGCGTACAAAAGAAACATGACTATGAGAACCACTTCCAAGAATGGGTGTTGGCCTCCCGCAGCCGCCACATGTATGTCGACCTGCTCCGTAACTTCAAGAACAACTACAAGGAACTGGAGCCTTACGAACTGGCATACACCTATATGGCTGAAGCTGGCATGCGCATCGAGCTCATCAACTTTGCGGGTCGTTTTGCCAGACTCTCCGAGGTGACCAAAGACACCCCACAGGATGACATCGACCGCATGGTGAACCAGCTGAAAGGCACCGCCGAGACCTTCTTCAAAGACTACTACGAGCCCATCGACCGCGAAGTGGCCGCCATGCTGCTTAAGGAATACCTCAAAGCCCAACCTGCCAACTTCCGCCCTGCCTTCCTCAACGACATCAAGGACGTGGACGAATACGTCGACAAGCTCTTCGCCAAGTCGATGTTCACCGACAAGGCCAAGGTGAATGAGTTGCTTGACAACTTCAAGCCCAAAAACGCCAAGAAGTTGGCCAACGACCCCGCTTTGCAAGTCTACCAAAGCCTTATTGGCTTCTACCGCGACGAGGTCTACGACCACATCTCAAGCATCACCAAGGACAACGACCGCCTGCGCCGCATCTACATGAAAGGCCAGATGGAGATGGAGCCCGAGAAGCGCTTCTCACCCGATGCCAACTTCACGTTGCGTGTCACTTACGGCAAGGTGGAAGGCTTCAAGCCCAAGGATGGCATGAAATACAAGCATTTCACCACACTCGAGGGCATCATGCAGAAAGAGAACCCCGACATCTACGACTATGTGGTGGAGCCGCGCCTCAAGGAGCTCTACAACAAGAAAGACTATGGTCGTTATGCCGACAAGGACGGCACCATGCATGTGGCTTTCACCGCCAGCGTGCACACCACGGGCGGCAACTCAGGTAGCCCCATCTTGAACGCCGAAGGCCAACTTCTCGGCCTCAACTTCGACCGTTGTTGGGAAGGCACGATGAGCGACCTCATCTACGACCCCGACATCTGCCGCAACATCAGCGTCGACATCCGTTATGTGCTCTTCATCATCGACAAGTTCGCTGGAGCGGGGCACTTGATTGACGAAATGACCATTGTGGAATAAAAAAAGGCGGTGTTTTCACCGCCTTTTTTCATCTGTCTATCACCATAACCCGTTTTGTCAAAACCCCTTTCTTAGTTTGGATTTTGACCATATAACCGCCTACCTCATGAGGACTGAAGTCGTACTCAAAGTGGTTTCCACTTGCTGAAGTATTAAACATCTGTTCGCCCAACATATTATAAATGCTGATGGCTTCGATGTCTTCAGCCTCAATTTGGATTGTTCCACTGGTAGGATTGGGATAAACGTTTGCCAACTGTTCATCAAGTTCTTGTACAGCATTACAATCGTCGATGATCGTGGTGAAATAGTCGTGCCAATCCGAGTTTTGGTAGGCAGGGACGCAGTGGCAAGGGACAGTGAGCCTTCTGCAGCTGAATCCCTCAAACACCTCATCGAATGAAAACACCGGTGGCACTGGAGCTAAGGAAATGACTTCAGTGAAACCACTGCATTGATAGAATGCCCTTCCACCAATGCTTTCCAATGCGTTTCCAAGCGTCAAGGTGTCAGAAAAGCTACGGCAATTGTTGAACGCATTAGGCTCAATACTGATCACCGAATTAGGGATGGTCAGGGAACCGGTGAAACCTGTGCAACCCCAAAAAGCAGAGGTGCCGATGGAGGTCACGGCATCACTGAGGTTCAAACTGGAAAAGCCAGAGCACTTATAAAACGCTGCGCTTTCGATGCGTTTCAAACCGTTGCCGATCGTCAGTGCGCCGGTAAAACCCGTACAGCCATAGAAGGCTGACGTCTCAACGACTCTCACCGAATTGGGGATCGTCAGCGAGCCTGTGAGGCCCTTGCAGCCATAGAACGCTGCAACCCCAATGGTGTCCAAGGAATTGCCAAGTTCAAGTTCGGTCAATCCACTGCAAGCCAAGAATGCATTTTCGCAAAGACAAATCACAGTATTGGGGATGGTCAAGCGACCCGTAAGGCTTCCACACGATATGAAAGCGTTTTTCCCAATCCTGGTCACAGCATAGTCGTTTCCACCATAACTTATGGTTGAAGGGATAGTGAGTTCGCCTGTCGCTTCGGCGACATCAACAGGACCTACAAGCGTAACGGAAGCACCATCAGCATTGATTTGGTAATACAAATTCCCAATGTTGAAAAGCTCTTGTGCCTGCAGATGCGTTATCCCCATCACTCCCATAAAAAGGAATGACAGCACAGCATATGCTGCTTTTTTGCATAATGATAAATCCCTCTTCATAAGTGTAAGGTATTAGTCATGCCTGCAAGGAGGGTTTGCAGTGGATGAACGTCGTTTCAAATAGGGTTTATTATCTCCCGAAGATCTTGCCCAAGCCGCCGAGGATGCTACCGAGGCCGCTGTTGCTCTTGCCTTGCGTGGCGCCGAGGATGGTGCCCAGCATGCCAGCCAAGTTACCGGCATTGACGCCGCCGCTCTGCTGACCCTTGCCGAGGAGGGCGAGGAGGCTCGGGGCGATGGAGGCCATGATCTTGCTCACCAGGCCAGAGACCACGCCGCTCTTCTTTGAGATGCCGTCCAACACATTGTTGAGGTCGCCGCCAAAGATGTGGCTCAGGATCTTGCCACCATCGACGAGGTCGGCACCCTTCAGGTTGTTGACGATGTTGCCCGCGTTGACGGCATGGTCGCCGAGGGCCTTGGCCAAAGCCTCAGCGCCGCCAGGCGTGGAGGCGTTTTTCTGCATGGCACCCAGCAGTGAGGGCAGTGCGTTAGTGATGACCGAAGACACTTGCTTCGAGTCGATGTTAAGGTTTTCTGCGATGGCGCCGACGGCATCATTGCCCGTCAAAGCACCTAAGATGTTCGTTAAGTCCATATTATAAAATTTTAGGAATTGTAATTCGTTCTCTTGGACTGCAAATGTAACAAAGAAATGGAAAATACAAGAATAAAAACCAATATTTTTTATGGTTCTTCCAATGGCAAGGCAAGCTCAATGATGTCGACCGCCCTACCACCCACGATGCCATAGCCGTTGGTGACATTGGAATAGGTATGGATAGGCTCGGACAAGATTTGTAGATACTCATCGCCTTGGTTGCAGGTGTTCAGGTAGTTGTAGTATTCCTTCGAGAGGTGCTCCACCATGAAAGACACTTTGAAGAAGTCGGGGTCGAAATCTTCAGCCAACTCACAATCGAAGTAAAGCTCCACTTTTATGCGATAGGAACCACCGTCGAAGAGCCTGTCGGCGAACACACCCTCGGGACGGGTGTCGAGGTCGCTGGCATCGATGAAATCATTTTCTGTCATCACAGGCTCAAAGATGGGATCATCATAGTCGAAACTGGTATAACGCTTGTTTTGACCCACCCACGTGTCTCTACCCCTCCTCGTGATGAGCCTGAAATAATCTGTCTTCCCTGGATTGGGGTCAGTGACGGTAAAGGTCAGGTTCATAGTCCCACTTATTTCCAAAATAGTGGTGTCGGGCACGTAGTCTTGGATTTCGTCATTATAGTGATACGGATGGCTTGAATGCCATTCCTTCACTTCCACCTCCATCGGGCAATCCACAAATTTAGGCAAGGCACTGGTCGTGCCTTCCACATCATCGTAGCCATTGGCCGAGGCCTTGATCTGGACGATGTCGCCCTCTTGGGGACGATAGTCATTGAAAAGGTAGGGAATGAGTCGATAGTCATTCATTTCGTAATTGTACCAAAAAGTGTCGGCAGAAGGGGTCAACTCGCCAATGTGGGTACCGTTGACATAAAGCGAAGCCACGAGGTCGTCGGGAGCCTGAGTGTTTTCGTCATAGTCTAAGAAGAAGTAGCTCTTGCTGATATAGGCTTTTACGGGTTCGTCGGTTCCCACAATGCTGTTGACGACCAGCTTAGGGTCGGTCTGCTCGCCATTGAATTCGATTTGCTTCTCGCAGGAGGCAAGGAGTATTGCGCTGATTGCTAATAATATGAATCGTTTCATGATCGTTCAGAATTTAAAGCTATAACTAACCGAAGGAATAATCGGGAACAGGCTGGCCTGCATCAGGACTTTCTTCTCTTGATGGGTGTTCTCGTCGAAGCCGTAACTCGTATACACCAAGAACGGATTGTTGTGGTTGTAGGCATTGTAGACGCTGAGGTTCCAGGTACGGATGCCGTGTTTCTTCTGCTTGTGGAAGTTCATGCTCACGTCGAGGCGGTGATAATTGCCCATGCGGAAGTTGTTGCGTTCGAGGGCTTGGATGTAAGGGATGTAATCCCAGTCGGGTAAGCCTTCGTAAATCTGGGTGCCAAGGGTGCCGCAGTTGCCGCTGCTGAACACCCAGGTACCACTGAGGTCGAAACGGTCGCTGAACTTATGCTGCACGGTGATACTGAGGTCATGACGGCGGTCGTATTTGGCAGGGAACACCTTGCCCTCGTTGATGGTCATGCCTTCGCGGTCGAACTGCCGCTTGGCATGTGCCCAGGTGTAGCCTACCCAGCCCGTGGTCTTGCCGAAGCTGCGTTGCATGAGGAATTCCACGCCGTATGCCCAACCTTTGCCCAAACATACCTTGTTCTCCCAAGTCTCCGACGAGCCGAAGAACGAGGCGCCGTCTCTGTATTCCAAGAGGTTGTCCATACTCTTGTAATAGCCTTCGAGCGAGATATCGAAGAGATGTGGTAGCTCATAGAAGGCACCCAGCGACACTTGATGGGCATTCATCGGGACAATATTTTTCGTCACGGGCACCCAGAGGTCGGTGGGCAGGCTCAGGCTACTGTTGGAGAGCAAGTGAACGTATTGTGTCATATAGGCATAGCCCGCTTTAAGCGAGAGGTTGGAGGCCAGCATCACACTGGTGCTGAGACGGGGTTGCACGCTTTGATAGGTCTTGCCCTCGACGGTGAAGGTAGAGTAATGCACACCAGCGTTCACGCGGAAGATATCGCCCAAGGTCATGTTGTCCTCGGCATAGAGTGCAGTCTCGTGGGCGAAAACGTTGGATGAGCCGACGATGGTGTCGACGTTGAAGTCGCCACTGTTGATTTTCAGCGACTGCACCTCGGGACGGAACTGGTGGTAGGTGTAGCTACCGCCAAAACGGATCTCATGGTTTGGCAAGGGCGTGTAGTCAAAGTCGACTTTGGCGGTCAGGTCGTTGATGCCCGACTTGTAGGCCATGTTATACCCGTTAAAGACAACGTTTTGGTAATTCTGATAGCTTGCCTCTTCTTTGATTTCCATGCCAAGGTTGTGGCGGTATTGCGTGTAGTTGACCGAGGCATCCATGAAGAGCTGCTGCGACATGACATGGTTCCAGCGAAGGGCCGACACCTTGTTACCCCATTTCCAGTTGAGGCCCATATTGTCGGTGTATTGGACGTCATCATAGGCATAGTCCCTGTATTTCACTCCGAAATAGATGGCGTCGTCACCCGAATAGAAGCTCAGATAAAGACGGTCCTTGTCCGAGATCTTCCAGTTGAGCTTGCCGTTGAAGTCGTAGAAATAGTATCCAGCCTTGAGTTTGCTCATGTCATCTTGGTAGCGTCGTGCAATCCATAGGGCGGGCTTCATCAATAAGTCGCTGTAGGTGCGGCGGAAGGAGAGGTTGAATGAGAGCTTGTCCTTCACGATGGGGCCTTCGAAGTTGAGTTTGGAAGAAATCAGTCCTACGCTCACGTTGCCATGGTATTGCTGCATGTCGCCTTCCTTCATGCGGATGTCGACCACCGACGAGAGGCGCCCTCCGAAATGTGCCGGGAAGCTGCCTTTGTACAAGGTGACATTCTTCAAGGCATCGGGGTTGAAGACGGAGAAGAAACCCATCATGTGGTTGACATTGTAGACCGGCACACCGTCGAGGAGCAACAGGTTCTCGTCGGGACCGCCGCCACGCACATACATGCCTGCAGAGGCTTCCGAGCCGTTCTGCACACCGGGCAACAGCTGGATGGCTTTCAACACGTCGGCTTCGCCAAACAAAGTCGGGATGCTCTTGATCTGCTGCACGGGCAGTTCTATCACACTCATTTGGGGGTTACGGGCACTCACCGTGGCACGGGTGGCCTCCACAACCACTTCATCGAGCTCGATGTTGGTGGTGAGGGCGAAGTTCATGGTGAGGTTTTCCTTCAGTTCAAAGGCTTCGTTTCGCTGGTTGTAGCCCACATACGACACTTGCAGGTCCACCTGACCTTGGTCCAAGGTCAATGTGTAGAAGCCGTAACTATTAGTAGCACAGCCTTTGCCTGAGTTCTTGTCAAATACAGTTGCCCCGATGAGCGTCTCCTTGCTGGCGGCGTCCATCACATAGCCGCTGATGGTGCGCTTTTGGGCAAAAGTTGGCATACATGCCAATAAAAAGCCGATGGCAATCAACCATCGGCTCAATAAACTATGTTTCATTACATGTGCATTATGATGGTTATTCTAACCTTTGTAACGCATTGGCTGCAGTATTATTGCATAATCCAGTCCGCAGCCGTCTCAATCACGTTGTCGAGGCCTAGTGCAGTGGCAACGGGGTCAAGGATGACGCGCTCATCGGGCGGCACGCCGTTCTCGTAGTTGTGGCCAGCCATGTCGAGGGTGCGGCTCGTGCTGAAACGATAGGTCCAACCGTTGGGCAGCATGCCGCCGTTGGGCAAGCCCATGCCACCACCGGTGTAGTCACCAAAGAGCTTCACGTTGTCGTAGCCTTGGGTGCAAACCGAGAAGAACGAAGTGGCGCTATACGAACCACGGTCGATAAGCACGGCGACAGGCTTGATGTAAGGATTATTACCAAGCAGACTGCTGTCGGCGGCATACACCGTCACAGGATCTCCGAAATCATTATGTCCAGCGCCCTTTTTCACCTGAGTGGTGTAGAGCGGCTGCTTGTGGTTGTCGAAGATGCTGAGAAGCTGCTGCACATTGGCAATGGAGCCACCACCATTCTGACGCAAGTCGATGATGAGGCCCTTGCAATCCTTGTATTGATTGAGCACATACTTCAGGTCATAATCGCTGATATCATTCGAGAACGAGGTATAACGCAGATAAGCCACTTGGCCATCGCGAATGCTATTGTGGGCAAAGCTCCCCGTGGTGTGATAATTGACGGTCAAATAGTTAAGCAATACAACGTCGGGGTCGATGTTCTTTTCGGCATACATCTTATAATACACCGAATCGTTGCGCGACACATCGAAGCTTGAGAACAAGTTGGTGTGACCGTCGCGAAGCGTGTTGAGCATGTCGGCGCAAACTTTGAACAGCTCTTCATCGCTCATGTCGTCGTTCACCATAGGGCGATACACTTCGCGCACCGAGTCCCAATTGATGTTTTTCACATCGAAGAAGGTGTATTTCTGGTCTACTTGGTTCCAGAGATAATCAAACACATTGACGGGATTTTGGGGTTCGTCGGGCAACATCACAGCACTTTCACAAGAAGCGAAGGCGAGTGCCACAAGGCACAATAAAAGGGTATGTATCTTTTTCATGGCTTTCATCAGTTGACTTTGAACATAAAGTTGAGGTTAAAGGAATGGAGGGCGTTGTCGTAGCGGTAGGTTCCCTTCTTGCCCGTGGTGATGTAATCCCAGCGGTAGCAGAAACCGACGCGGTTGCCGTTGAGCAAATTGAGGTAGAGTCCCAACTCGGTGTCGGCACCAGGGAAGAATTTGCCAAACGACTCTTCGTCGCCAAACAAGGCATCAGTGACTCCTGTGTTAATGGTCGGGTTGCCAATATAAGAGTAGCTTGGGCGCATAGCCATACCATGCAAGGGAAGGTTCAACTTGAAATAGGTGGTCATCCAAGGATGGTTTTGGGCTCTGTTGAAAGCGAAATTGTATTGCACCATGCCCGTTGCACCAACGTTGCCAAACAAAGAGACGCAAGTGGAGGCATTCTGCAATTCGGGAAGGGCCTTGATGTCAAGCATACCTTGCAAGGTGCCACCAACCCACAAACGCAAACGGTTGTTGTAGGCCTCGTGGACCCTGTAGAGAACCTCGGTGGAAAGGTTAAGGTCGGTCACGGAACCAGCAGGTTCAGAGGTCGCATTTTGAAACAAATGGAAAGCGGGACGCACATGGTAACGGCCCCATTCGATCGTGACGCCAGCACCAGCATTCATGCCGTAGCCAAAATAGCTGAAGGGAACAGTACCATTGTCGTAGCAATTCGCGACATTCAAGCCTGACGACAAGTCCAACCAAACGGGGACACGGGTTTGGTTAGGATAATAAACGAGTGGTTTCACTTCGTTGGATTTCTCAGCAACAGCGTAGCTTTGTGCCCACGTGTTTGCCGATAGCAGCATTGCAACTGCCAACAATAACGAAATTTTAATGGGTTTTTGTAACATACGGATAAAGTTTGTTGAAAATCGTTGCAAAAATACGGCTTTTTATCATTTCTCAACAATTATCCGTATTTTTGCACCCGTTTTTCAAATCAACTACACTATGGAATCAACGAACAAACACTTCAAGCGTTACACAGTAACCACGGCCTTGCCTTATGCCAACGGCCCTGTCCACATCGGTCACCTTGCCGGCGTCTATATCCCCGCCGACACCTATGTTCGCTATCTGCGAATGCGTGGCGAGGACGTCTTGTTTGTCGGTGGTTCCGACGAGCACGGCGTGCCGATTACCATCAAAGCCGAAAAGGAAGGCTGCACGCCTCAAGACATCGTGGACCGCTATCACGAGATCATCAAGAAGTCGTTCGAGGAGCTCGGCATCAGCTACGACATCTACTCGCGCACTTCTTCGAAGATGCACCGTGCCACGGCCCAAGAGTTCTTCAAGAAGCTTTATGATGAAGGAAAGTTCATCGAGAAGGAAACGGAGCAATATTTTGACCCCGAACGTCAGAAGTTCCTTTCCGATAGATATATCGTGGGCACTTGCCCGAAATGCGGTGCCGACGGCGCCTACGGCGACCAATGTGAGAAATGCGGCTCTTCCTTGAGCCCCGACGAACTCATCAACCCGCACTCGCAACTCAGCGGCGCGGCCTTGGTGAAGAAGCCGACCAAGCACTGGTACCTGCCTCTCGACCAATATGAGGGCTGGCTCCGTGAATGGATCCTCGAAGGCCACAAAGAGTGGAAGAGCAACGTCTACGGCCAGGTGAAGAGCTGGCTCGACGGCGGTTTGCAACCTCGTGCCGTCACCCGCGACCTCGACTGGGGCGTCCCCGTCCCGATTGAGGGCGCCGAAGGCAAGGTGCTGTATGTGTGGTTCGATGCCCCTATCGGCTACATCTCCAACACCAAGGAGATCTGTGAACAACGCGGCGAAGACTGGGAAAAATGGTGGAAAGACCCTGAGACCAAGTTGGTGCATTTCATCGGCAAGGACAACATTGTGTTCCACTGCATCATCTTCCCCTGCATGATGAAGGCCTACGGCGACTATATCATGCCCGACAACGTGCCCGCCAACGAGTTCCTCAACCTCGAGAACGACAAGATCTCGACCTCGCGCAACTGGGCCGTGTGGCTCCACGAATACCTGCAGGAGTTCCCTGGCAAGCAGGATGTGCTGCGTTATGTTTTAACCGCCAACGCTCCTGAAACCAAGGACAACAACTTCACTTGGAAAGACTATCAAGACCGCAACAACAACGAGTTGTTGGCCATCTTCGGCAACTTCGTCAACCGCACCTTGGTACTGACGCATAAATATTATGAAGGTGCCGTGCCTGCCTTAGGCAACCTCAACGACACCGACAAGGCTGTCATCGAAGAGATGAACGCCTATCCCGCCAAAATCGGTCATCTGTTGGACACCTACAAGTTTCGCGAGGCCCTCTCCGAGCTGATGAACCTGGCCCGTCTGGGTAACAAGTACCTCACCGACAACGAGCCTTGGAAGCAGATCAAGACTGACCCCGAGCGCGTGAAGACCGTGATGGCTGTCTCGTTGCAAATAGTGGCACACTTGGCCATCCTCAGCGAGCCTTTCCTGCCTTTCAGCGCAAAGAAATTGCAACAGATGATTGGTCTGGAAGTGAAGGGTTGGAACGATGCCGAGAACACCGTTCTGCTGCCTGAAGGCCATGTCATCAACCAACCTGAACTGCTGTTCGAGAAGATCGAAGACAGTGTGGTGGCAGCCCAGCTGCAGAAGTTGGAAGACACCAAGAAAGCCAACCAGCTGAACGCCTGGAAACCAGCCGAGGTGAAGCCTGTGGTTAGTTTCGATGACTACATGAAGGTGGATGTCCGTGTGGGTACCATCCTCGAGTGTCAGAAGGTGCCGAAGGCCGACAAGCTGTTGCAGTTCCTCATCGACGACGGCATGCAGAAGCGCACCATCGTGAGTGGCATCGCCAAGTACTACACCGAGCCCGAGAAGCTGGTGGGCAAGCAGGTTTGCTTCGTCGCCAACTTCGAGCCACGCAAGCTCAAAGGTGTGGTCAGCGAAGGCATGATCCTCTCCGCCGAGGACAAAGACGGCCGCCTCGTGCTGTTGACGCCGAGCGATTTGGTCACGCCAGGATGCTCAGTGGGATAATCAATGTGCTTCTAACCAGTTATTGCCTGTGTTCACCTCCACTATGACCGGTACGGAGAGTGGCAAAGCATTCACCATCTTATCGTTGACAATGGATTTCAGCGTGTCGAGTTCGTCGAGATGCGCATCGAAGACCAATTCGTCGTGCACCTGAAGGATCATCTTCGACTGCATCTTCAAGCGTTCCAACTCCTGATGTATGCCGATCATGGCGATTTTGATCATGTCGGCCGAACTACCTTGGATGGGCGCGTTGATGGCATTACGTTCGGCAAAGCCACGCACCACACTGTTGGAGCTATTGATATCACGCAGGTAACGGCGGCGGCCTAAGATAGTCTCGGCATAGCCGCGTTCACGCGCCAAGGCGATGCTGCGGTTCATGTATTCCTTGATGCCGGCATACTCCTCGAAGTATTTCTTGATGATGTCGGCGGCCTCGCTACGTGAGAGCTCCATGCGCTCGGCCAGGCCGAAAGCCGACATGCCATAGATAATGCCGAAGTTGACGGCCTTGGCACGACTGCGCTGTTCCTTAGTGACTTGGTCCATGGGCACATGGAACACCTTGGCCGCCGTGGCGGCATGGATGTCATGACCGAGGTTGAAGTCTTTCACCATGGCGGGGTCTTGGCTCAAATGGGCGATGATACGCAACTCGATTTGGCTGTAATCGGCGGCAAGGAGGGTATAAGCCTCGCTACGCGGCACAAAGGCGCGACGTATCTCACGGCCTTTCTCTGTACGCACAGGGATGTTCTGCAGGTTGGGGTTGTTGGAACTCAAGCGCCCCGTAGCCGTCACGGCCTGGTTGTAGGAGGTGTGGATCAAGTCGTCCTTTGGGTTGACCAAGGCCGGCAGGGCATCCAGATAGGTCGACTTCAATTTGGTGAACGAACGGTAGTCCAAAATCATTTGGATGATGGGATGCTTGTGCGAGAGCTTCTGCAGCACATCCTCACCCGTGGCATATTGTCCCGTCTTGGTTTTCTTGGCCTTCTCGTCGATGCGCAATCTCTCGAAGAGCACTTCGCCCAATTGTTTCGGCGAGGCGATGTTGAAAGGCATGCCTGCGGCTTTGTAAATCTCTTCCTCTATTTTGTGGATCTCGATGCCAAAAGCCTCACTGATTTGTTGGAGGTTCTCCGTGTCAATCTTCACGCCATTGGCCTCCATACGACTCAAAACCGGGACGAGTGGCATTTCGATCTCATAGAACAGTTTCTCCACGCCGTTTTCCTTGAGTAGAGGCAACAGTTTCTCATAGAGTTGCAGCGTGATGTCGGCGTCTTCGGCGGCATATTCCTTCACCAATTCCACAGGCACCTCGCGCATGGTCTTCTGCATCCTTCCCTTACCAATCAGGTCTTCGATGGGGATGGTGAGATAGTTGAGGTAGACCTCGGCGAGGTAGTCCATATTGTGTCGTTGCTCGGGCTCGAGGAGGTAATGGGCAAGCATGGTGTCGAACAATGGGCCTTTCACCCTGATGCCGTATTGCGCCAACATGGAGATGTCGTATTTCAGGTTCTGCCCTATCTTCATGATACTCTCGTCTTCAAACAAAGGCCGCAACAGCTCTAGCTTCTTCTGGCACGCTTCGCGGTCGGCGGGCATGGACAGATACCACGCCTCGTGTGCCTTGATGGCGAAGGAAAGGCCGACCAGCTCGGCAGAATATACGTCGATATTCGTCGTCTCGGTGTCGAAAACGATCTGTTTTTGTTTTGACAGCATGTCTACCAATGCCTTGATGTCGGCATCGCTTTCCACAAGCTTATAGTCGTGCGGTACCGTCTTGGCCGAGTCCTTATCGGAAAACTCCAAGATACCACTATTATCGCCTTGGTGGAAGAGGTCAAACTCACCCGATGGCGCTGGGGCAGAGAACAAATCAGGAGAAGAAGGTTTGGGTGCTGGTGTCTCCTCTGTCGGTACATTGCCGTGGGTCTTTTTGTAATCGTCCAAGAAGCGCTTGGCGAAGGTCCTGAACTCCAGTTCTTCAAAGAGAGCCATCAGCGCTGGTACATCGGGTTCCTTGGCACGCAGTTCTTCCTCGTCGAAGTCGACGGGCACCTCCAAGTTGATGGTAGCCAAGCTCTTCGACATCAGTCCCTGCTCAGCGAAGTTGACGACATTCTCCTTCTGCTTGCCTTTCAGCTCGTCGGCATGGGCGATGAGGTTCTCCACGCTACCGTATTTCCCCACCAGTTGTGCCGCCGTCTTCTCACCAATGCCAGGGATACCAGGGATGTTGTCGGCGGCATCGCCCCATAAACCGAGGATATCGATGAGTTGCTTGGGGTCTTGTATGCCATAGCGTTCGCAAACCTCTTTAGGTCCCCACACCTGAGCCGGCTCGCCGAACTTGGCGGGTTTATAAAGCAGGATCTTGTCAGTCACCAGCTGTCCGAAGTCCTTGTCTGGGGTCATCATATAGGTGAGGAAGCCTTGTCGCTCGGCTTTTTTCGACAGGGTGCCGATGACGTCGTCGGCCTCGTAGCCTTCCACGCCGTAGACTGGAATGTTGAAGGCCTCGATGAGTCGAATAATATAAGGTATGGCATCGCGAAGGTCATCAGGCATCTTCTCACGGTTGGCCTTATATTCGCTATATTCTGCCTGCCGTTGTGCGGTGCCTGCCACGTCAAAGGCCACACCGATATGGGAAGGCTTCTCTTTTTGCAGAATCTCGTAGAGCGAATTCAAAAAACCGATGATGGCAGAGGTATTAATGCCTTTCGAGTTCATCCGAGGGTTCTTGTTCATAGCAAAGAAAGCCCTGTAAATCAACGCATAGGCATCTAACAAGAATAGCTTTTTTTCAGTGGTTTCCATAGTGGTTCTGTTCATAAGAAGTGAGTACTGTCACTGCAACAAGGTGGTAAACGCTGTCCAAGGGGCCACCTCAGGCAAGGGAGCCGTGATCTCTATTTGTTCCTTGGTCACGGGATGCTCGAAGGCAATATGCCAAGCATGCAGGCTGATGGACGCATCGGGGTTGCTCCGCGGGTAGCCGTATTTCAGGTCGCCACGGATGGGACATCCGATGTGCGCCAATTGGCAACGAATCTGATGATGCCTTCCCGTAAACAGCTCGACTTCAAGTAGATAAAAAGTATCCGACTTCCCAACAACACGATAGCTAAGTCGCGCCAATTTGGCTTCTTTGGTGCCTTCGGGCACAACGAACGACTTGTTCATCTTCTCGTTCTTGACAAGGTAGTCCTCCAACACGTCGGCTTGCTTGGGTGGGTGGTTCTTCACAAGGGCTAGATAGGTCTTGCGGAAGTCACGGTCTTTCACCTTCACGGTCATGCGCGACAGGGCTTTGCTCGTCTTGGCGAACACCACTGCACCACTCACAGGGCGGTCGATACGGTGGACTAGGCCAGCGAACACATTGCCCGGCTTGTCGTATTTCTCCTTGATGTATTCCTTCACATCGTCGAGCAGGCAGACGTCACCCGTTTTGTCGCCCTGCACAATCTCGGACGGCAGTTTGTTCACCACAATAAGGTGATTGTCTTCGTAAAGGATTCTATCAGCAATTTTATTCATTGGTCTCAACTATTACTCCACTTCCGATGACATATGGCTCCACCTCGTGATACACCACGCCAAACTGCCCTGGTGCCACACCCGAGATGGCCTCCTCAGAGACGATGTCGGCGCCACGCTCGGTGAGGCGGATATGACCATAAGTAAACTCTGGCTGGTGACGTATCTTGAAACGGATACGCTGGCCGTCGACGAACTGCGAAGCAGGATTCATCGGTTGCAGGTCGCCCATAGGAACGATGTTGGTGTATTGTGCCACGGGGTCGTAGCCCTGCGACACATACACGATGTTGTTCGGGATGTCTTTCTTGACCACAAACCACGGACCGCCGCTGAGCCCTAAACCTTTGCGCTGTCCGATGGTGTGGAACCAGAAGCCCTTGTGGCGACCTAGTTTCTTTCCTGTTTCGAGCTCAACGATGTCGCCAGGCATCTCGCCAAGGTATTCGCGAATGTAATCGTTGTAGTTAATCTTTCCCAAGAAGCAGATGCCTTGACTATCATGACGTTCCGCACTCGGTAACTTGTATTGGGCGGCTAACCGACGCACCTCGGGTTTTGGGATGTCGCCAATAGGAAAGATGACCTTGCTCAGTTGTGCGTAAGTGATACGACCCAAGAAATAGGTCTGGTCCTTGAAGGTGTCGGCCGCCGTGCCGAGCCAGAAGATGCCGTTTTCATCCTCCCACGAACGGGCATAATGACCTGTGGCGATTTTGTCGAAATTGTGGCCTTCTTTCTCCTCAAAGGCACCGAGCTTGATCCAGCGGTTGCACATCACGTCGGGGTTGGGCGTGAGGCCCTTGCGCACCATCTCCATGGTGTATTTTCCGACGGTCTCAAAATACTCGTGCTGCAGGTCCACGATGTCGAACTTGCAGCCGTATTTCTTGGCAATATAGGTTGTGATTTCAATGTCCTCCTCCGACGGACAGCTCGACAAGTCTTCCTTGCCTTCCATACCGATCTTGATATAGAAGATATGCGGGTCGTAGCCTTGCTCTTTCAGCAACGGCACCACCACGGAGCTGTCGACGCCTCCCGAAACCAACGCGGCAATATTCATGGGTTAGATATTTTCTGCAAATATAGGTATTTTTCGGTTTGTAGAGACGTTGCGCAACGTCTTTACATCATTTCATTCTGTCATCGAATACGGTTTGTCCTCGGGCCTCATGCCGCGTTCCAGATTCGGCTCACTGCCCATCTCGAAGACCAGTTCCCCGCCCTGCATCAACTGCTCATGTGTGAGGTAAAGCTTCGTGATTTCCTGCCCATTGAGCGTCACCTTCTGCACATAACGGTTCTCGTCGCTCACATTAGGTGCCTTGATTTCCAAGGTCTTGCCATTGCCCAAACGGACTTTCATATAGGGCACATAAGGCGCACCTAAAACATATTGGTCGCTGCCCGGACAGACGGGATAGAAGCCCATCGCGGAGAAGATGTACCAGGCCGACATCTGGCCGCAGTCGTCATTGCCGCAGAGGCCGTCGATGTTGTTCTTATAGAAGCGGTTCATGATCTCGCGCAGCCAATATTGGGTCTTGTATGGTTGTGAGGTCCAGTTGTATAAGTAAGCGATATGGTGCGCGGGCTCGTTGCCGTGGTTATAGCAGCCCATCAAACCCTCTTCGGTGACGTCTTCGGTGTTCTCGAAGAACTCGGCGGGCAGGTGCATGACAAACAAGGTGTCGAGGTTGTGGATGAATTGTGCATCGCCGCCCATGGCCTCGATGAGACCTTTCACATCTTGCGGCACATAGAACGAATACACCCAAGAGTTGCCTTCCACAAAGCCTTCGCCTTCGGTGTCGAAAAGGCTGAATGGCGCTTTCCAAGAGCCATCGCTCATCTTGGGACGGGCAAAGCCAAGCTCCGTGTCGAAGGTGTTGCGCCAATTGGTGGCGCGCTGTTTATAGGTATTGGCCATCTCTTGGTTTCCAGCTTTCAGTGCCGCTTGGTAAATGGCCCAATCGTCATAGGCATATTCCAAAGTGATGGAGACGCAGCCATTATTCTTGTCGAAGGGGACATAACCAAGATTCTGATAATCGTCGAGGTTGACATAGTAGGGGCAGGTTGAGCTGCGTTGCATGGCTTTGAGCATTGCGTCTTTGGGGTCGGCATTGCCCTTGGCATAGGCATCTGAAAGCACCGACACGGCATGGTAGCCAATCATGCACCAGTTATCATTGCCCATGTGCGACCACACAGGCAGCAGTCCGTGAACGCTCTGTTCGCTATGCTTGAGCATCGATTGCACCATGTCGGCATTGCGTTGGGGTTGCAACACATTGAAAAGCGGATGAAGCGCGCGGTAGGTGTCCCACAACGAAAACACGGTATAGTTGGTAAAACCCTCGGCCTGGTGGATGTTATGGTCGAGGCCACGGTATTGGCCGTCCACATCCATGTAGATGGAGGGATTGATCATGGTGTGATAAAGCGAAGTATAGAGCATCGCCTTCTGGTCTTCCGTGCCTTCGGCTTGCAGGATGGAGAGTTCCTTGTTCCATTTAGATTGCGTTTCGGCCAACAACTGCTCAAAGTTACGACCGTCGGTCTCGGCGTGGAGGTTGCGCAAAGCACCCTCGGTGCTGGTGGCGGAGAGGGCGACTTTCATCTCCAAAGTATTGGGATTGTTGAAAGTAAAGTAAGCCACAATCTTGCGCCCCGTCATCTCTGGAAAGTTGTGTTTGACATCGAACTTACCCCAGCCGCCATTGTATTTGGGCTTCTCTAGTTCGCGATAGCCGTAGTCCTTGATGGGTTGGTTGAAACTGATGGCGAAGTAGGTGTAATTTGTTCTCGCCCAGCCATTCGTGATGCGGTAGCCCGTCAGCAGGGTGTCGTTCTCTACGCGGAGGTTTGCCCAAAGGGTCTTGCCGTCGTAGTTGTAGATGCCGTGCTGCAAGTCGAGGATGATGCTGCCGTCTTGGCCTTTGGGATAGGTATAGCAATGGATACCAGCGTGTTCCGTAGCAGTCAATTGTGCTTTGATGCCATAATCCTGCAAGAAGACCTCGTAATAGCCTGGCACGGCAATCTCAGTGTCGTGGCTGAAACGTGAGCGATAACCTGCATCGGGATTGGTTTGTGTACCCGGATTGAACTTGATTTCTCCCGTGACTGGCATCACCAGGATGTCGCCCAAGTCGGAGTGCCCCGTGCCGCTAAAATGGGTGTGGCTGAAGCCCACGATGGTGCTGTCTTTGTGTTGATAACCAGCGCAATACTCATATACCCGAGGTTGGTAAACACCATCGATGTTGTGCGGCACCGTGTCGGTGTCGGGACTGAGCTGCACGATGCCAAAAGGCGCGCAAGCCCCCGGGAAGGTATGTCCCATGCCGTTGGTCCCGATGATGGGGTTGACGTATTGGATAAAATCGGCATTGTTGTCATTTTCGGTGGTGGCCTTTGGCTTTTCGGTACAGCCTATGGCCATTAGACCCAAAACAAACAACAAAAAATGGATTTTTTTCATGGCCTACAGAATTGATACAATTTGCAAAGGTATGAATTAATTTCGTAGTTTTGCAACACAAAACACAACGATGGCTATTCCAAGAGAAACAGTGGAGCAAATCCTGCAAGCCGCTCATATTGAGGAGGTTGTAGGCGAGTTCGTCACGCTGAAGAAGCGTGGGTCGAACCTATGGGGCAATTGTCCCTTCCACAATGAGAAAACGCCGTCGTTTAGCGTCAATCCAGCGCGCAACATCTTCAAATGCTTCGGCTGTGGCAAGGCGGGCGACTCGGCCAAGTTCCTGATGGAACACGAGCATTTCACCTATCCCGAGGCGCTACGCTATCTTGCCAAGAAGTACAACATCAAGATCGAGGAAAAGCAGCAAACTGCTGAAGAAATCATGCAGCAGAGCATCCGCGAGAAGATGTTCAACATCAACGAGTTCGCCGACAAGTACTTCGTTGACACGCTGTGGAACACCGAAGAAGGCAAGACCATAGGTCTCGAGTATTTCCGCGAGCGCGGATATTTTGACCCCATCATCCAGAAGTTCCACCTCGGCTACAACCCTGATTCCGCCCATTGGGATGCCTTCACCGAATACGCCAAGAAAAACGGTTATTCAGAGGAGTTGTTGGAGCAGATTGGCCTATCTATTAAAGGTTCCAAAGGTTTATACGACCGCTATCACGGCCGCGTTATATTTCCCATCCATAACTTGACAGGACATGTCATCGGCTTTGGCGGCCGTATCCTCGTCAACGACAAGAAAAGTCCCAAATACCAGAACTCGCCCGAGTCGGAGATCTACGACAAGAAGCAGACGCTTTATGGCATCTATTTCGCTAAAAACGCCATCGCCAAACAAGATGAGTGCATCCTTGTGGAAGGTTATTTCGATGTGTTGCGCATGCACCAAATCGGCATCGAGAATGTGGTGGCCAGTAGCGGTACCTCACTGACTATGGAGCAGATCCGCCTCGTGAAGCGCTACACGAAGAACATCACCATGCTTTATGACGGCGACGCAGCGGGTATCCATGCCGCGCTGCGTGGCACCGACATGATCCTCTCAGAGGGCATGAACGTCCGTGTGGTGGTATTACCTCCCGAACATGACCCTGATACTTTTGGCAAGGAATTTTCGGTGGAGTATGTTAGCAACTACTTGAAAGAAAATGCCAAGGACTTCATCCGCTTCAAGACAGAATTACTGTTAAAGGACGCTGAAAAAGACCCTATCAAGCGCGGACAGGTCATCCGCGACATCGTGGAGACCATCTCCGTCATCCCCGACAGCATCTTCCGCATCACCTACGTGAAGGAATGCAGCCGACTCTTGGATATGCCCGAACAGACGCTCACCAACGAGCTCAACAAGATTCTTAGGGCCAAACTCAAGAAATCTTTAGGCGTGGAAGGCGAGGCTATACCAGAACCCGAGACCACCACTCCTAAACAAGAGGAAACCGTAGAGGACCAACTGCCTGCGGGTTATTATCAGGAACGAGAACTGGTTAGACTGCTGCTTATGTTCGGTAAGGAGATGATTGTTGACGAGCGTACGGACGAGAAGGGCGAGAAGGTGTATGAGCAAGTCTCTGTCGCTCAACAGATTATCGATGACTTGAAAATGGACGGGTTTGTGTTCACCAATGTCGTCAATAAAAAGATTTTTGACATCTTTGACAAAGCCCTTGACGAAGGTTACATCCCTGACGATCAGGTTTTCACGTCGAACGAGGATGAAACCATCGCCCAATTGGCCGCTGACCTGCTCTTTTCACCTTACAAGCTTGACCAATGGGAGAAATACAGCATCTTTGTAACCCAGGAAGAGAACAACCTAAGAACCACTGTATTATCTTCACTTTACCGCTACAAGGACCTCATCATCGAAGAGCGTCGCAAGGCCGTCGAAGAGGAGTTGAAAAACGCCACGGAAGCCGCTGACCAGATGATCCTGCTCAAACAAAAGAAAGAACTTGACGATATCCGCAAGCAAATAAATAAGGAGTTGGGTATTGTCATAGCAAAATAAAAAAACCGTATTTTTGCAGCCAAAATAATAGCATTATGTTTACCATGCGTAGAAGATGGCGTGTGCCGGCCGGACAGGAACCGACAGCATTGGACAAAAAGGTGATGGCAATGGAGGCCAAGGGCGCTTTGGTACCCAAACGCAGCCTCATCCGCACCCCCGAAGAGATTGAAGGCATCAGGAAGAGTGGCGTCATCAATACGGCCATCCTTGACCTCGTGGGCGAGAAGATCCATGCGGGTATGAGCACCTTGGAAATCAACGACCTGGTACACAACTACACCATCGAGCATGGCGCCATCCCGGCCACCTTGGGCTACGAAGGCTACCCCAAGAGCGTTTGCGTCTCCATCAACGAGGTGGTCTGCCACGGCATCCCCTCAGCCAAGGAAATCCTCAAGGAAGGTGACATCGTCAACGTGGACTGTACCACGATTTTAAACGGTTTTTATGCCGACGCCTCGCGTATGTACGTTATCGGTCAGACCACGGCCCGCAAGCAGAAGCTGGTCGATGTGGCCAAGGAATGCCTCTACGTAGGCATGGAGGCTGCCAAGCCTTTCGGTTTCGTCGGCGACATCGGTAACGCCATCCAACAGCACGCCCATAAGAACGGCTTCAGTGTGGTGCGTGACCTTTGCGGCCACGGTGTAGGCGTCAAGTTCCACGACGACCCCGAAGTGCTGCACTATGGAAAGAAAGGCACGGGTATGCTCCTCGTCCCCGGCATGGTGTTCACCATCGAGCCGATGATCAACATGGGCACATGGAAGGTCTTCATCGACAAGGCCGATGGCTGGACCGTCATCACCGAAGACGAACTGCCCTCAGCCCAGTGGGAGCACACCTTCTTGATGACAGAGACAGGATTGGAAATCCTGACACATTAAAGTTTAGTATTTCTTTACGCTGACCTTTTCTTGACACACCCTTCCATCAGCGGCGGTGAGGCGCAACACATACACGCCTTCGGCCCAATCGCTGACATTGATTTCATTTGCGTTTTTGAGGGTCTTCACCAACTGACCCAAAGCATTGAAAACCTGCACTTCAACAGGTTCAAAGCCTTGGATGTTTAACACTTCCGATGCAGGATTCGGATAAACCATTACGGTAACCGAGTCCGTCGAAGGGCTGTCTTCATCAACTGCATCATATCCCGTTTGGAACGCCCTCGGTTGTCCCGATTCAATCCAAGTGCCATCGTCAAACTCACAGGCAAACATATACTCATAATAGGTGTCTTCCTCCAAGCCCTCAAGCACAGCCTCCACATAGCCGTCGGTGGGTACGTCCACCTCAATCCATTCGTTTTCATCCCATTTCAAGTATTTGAAATACGCCCTCGCAAAATGGTCGTTGCCCTGATGGATCCATGCCGACAGCTTGGCAGAATGAGGGGTGATGTCGGAGGCCTCATAGAGGATGAAACTCGCCAAGCCATGGATGGGATAGCCGTTGTTGCTGCCGTTATCCATCACGAAAGCATGTGAGCTTTGGTCCAGCTGGTTCTTGAACTGTTCGGTCTTCATCTCATCGGAGGCCATGCCCGTGCCATAACCATTGTTGCCGCCTGCCGAGGTCAAGAAGAAGCAATTGTTGACATTAATGGCGTTTTCAGCCTTGGTCGGGTCGATGGGACTGACCATGCCAAAGATGCCGCCCGACGTGCCACCGCTGACCTGCCCGACATTGTAGCATGAATAGATAGACACTTCCGCCGACTCCACCGTGGCGGCCAAGATGCCACCCGAGATGCCCATCAGCACGGCACTGGCGTTGATGGCACCCGTGTTATAACAACCTATGATAGAAGCACTTTCACGCGCGAAGCAAACCACACCGCTTGCCACGGCGGCACCCATGAAGTTGCTATTTGTCACCGTCACCGTTGCCGACGACGCGCACTCCACCACCCTACCATCCTGCACACCAGCCACCACTCCTGCAGCGCCACAGAACGTACCGCTATTAGTGACACTGACCGAGCCCGAGAAGCTGCATCGGTAGACCAAAGCACCGGCCGCAATGCCGCCCACTACACCCGCAGCACCCATACCCGTGGAGATGACCGTGCCACTCACCGAAAGATTGCTGACATAATGGTCTTCACCACCTACAGCGGCAAACAAACCCGTCAAGTCGGCATTGGACTGGATGCGCAGATTCTCAATCTGATGATAGCAACCATCGAAACGACCTGCGAAATAGAAGCCATTCATGCTATAATTCACATTGCCAATAGGCGTCCAATCGAGATCGTTCAGGTCGAGATCGTCGGTAAGTAGAAAATACTCGTCCTCGAAAACGCCCTGTCCTGAGGATTGATAGCCTTCGTTGACTTTCTCTGCGAGATAGGCCAAATGGGCTGCCGTCTCAATGAGATAGGGATTGTCCATCGTGCCGTCACCTTGGGTCCAAGGCTCCGATGAGCCGTCCCATACACTGGTTGCCATTAGATTGAATGTCAATGCGATGGCAAAAAAGGAAAGTAGAATTTTCTTCATGGTTTTCGGATTTTCCCTGCAAAGTTATAAAACATTTCGCCGAAAAACGCGTTATCTCCTTATAAATTCGTATTTTTACGGCCAAATTGTTTACCTCTATGAACAAACTGAGATCTACCCTCCTCATAGCCGCATGGCTCATCTCCACTTTCGCCATCGCCCAAGAAGGCGTCTCCATCGGCAACTGGCGCACCCATCTGCCCTACCAGAAAGTCATCGCTGTTGAGCCTGTCGGCAGCAAAATCTATGCAGCCACAGAGTTTGAGTTGTTTTACTACGACACGCAAGACAACTCCATCAACATCAAGAACAAAATCAACGGGCTGTCGGATATCGGCATCAGCACCATACGCTACAACCAAAGCCAACGCAAGCTCTTCATCGCCTATACCAATGCCAACGTCGACCTGATCTGCTCCGATGGGCGCATCAAGAACATGAGCGACATCAAAGACAAAAACATCATGGGCAACAAGAGCATCAACAACGTCTTTTTTGACGGTGACCTCGCCTATGTGGCTTGCGGCTTCGGCATTGTGGTCTTCGATTTGAAGAAAGAAGAGGTAAAAGACACCTATTACATCGGAAACCAAGGTGATGCCGTGAACGTGACTGATATCGCCTTCTTCAACAACCGCATCTATGCCAGTACCGACGACGGTCTGTATTATGCCTCACTCGACGCACAAAACCTGGCCAACTATGCAGCCTGGCATTTCGACAACACCTTGATCCATCCTCATCTGGCCTATACCGAGATGGAGGTGTTCAATGGGCAGCTGCTGATCAACTTTGACGGTGGCTTTAATGCCGACACGGTTTTTGTTCATAACGGCAGCCAATGGGGTTACTTCCACAAAGACGAAGTGACACAAAGATGTGAACTCCGCGCCTATAACGACCGCCTCATCATGACCAATCGTTACGGAATCAAGGTCTATGACCGCAACAACAACGAGATTCACAACTTCTTCTCGCCTGGCGGCAACATCGTCCCGCTCTCGGCTGCTGTTGACCAAAACGGAGACTACTGGATTGGCGACAGCTCACGAGGCCTCATCAAGACTAGCGACGGATGGAACAACATGGACGTGAAGCCCAACGGACCCGCCTCAAAGAATGTCTTTGAACTTCAAGCTTCTGGCGACCAGGTATGGATTGCCACAGGCGGTCATGCCGCCAACTGGGGCAAACGTTATATGGCAGAAGGCGTCGCCCGTTTTGACGGCATGTGGACCATCTTCAACCGAACCACCCTCTCCGATTTCGACCAATACTCCGACTTTGTCTGTACCGCCACCGACCCCAACGATCCCACTGTCACCTACGTCGGCACCTGGGGCTATGGCGTCTTGAAATTCAAAAACGACGCATTGGAAGAGGTGTACAACGCCGACAACAGCACCCTTGACTACTGGGTGCAAGACCATAACCTCATCAACATCAGCGGCTTGGCCTTCGACAGCAAAGGCAACCTCTGGGTGGCCAACACAGGCGCCGTCAAAGCCCTCTCGGTGATGGATCGCCACGGCATCTGGCGCTCCTACAACCTGGGTGGAAGCCTTAGCGGCATCGATATCGGCACCATGCTTGTCGACGACAACGACTACAAATGGATCACCCGACGCAATGGTGAAGTCATCGTCTTCAACGACAACGGGACCCTCGACAACAACGCCGATGACCGCACGATGAACCTCACCACCGCCAAAAACCACGGCAACCTGGCCGGGTCGGTCACCTGCCTCATCGTCGACAACAATGGCCGCGTGTGGGCGGGTTCTGACAAAGGACCTTGCCTGTTTGAGGACTCTAAAAAGATCTTCAACAGCTCCGACTACGATGCCACACAAATACGTGTGCCCCGCAACGACGGTACCGACCAATATGACTACCTGTTTGCCGGATCCAGCGTGCTCTCCATGGCCACCGTGAAAGGCACCAACCAGATTTGGTTTGGTCTCGAAACAGGTGTCTACCTGATGTCGTTCGACGGCAAACCCAAACAGATCCACCATTTCAACACCAGCAACAGCCCCTTGCTCGACAACGCGGTGAACACCATGGCCATCGACAAGAGCGGTGAGGTGTTCTTCGGCACCAGCTCGGGCGTCATCTCCTATAGAGGCGAGTCGGCCACTCCTGAGCCTCATGTCAGCAATGTGGTGGCTTATCCCAACCCCGTCAGGATGGGCTATAACGGATATGTCGGCATTAAGGGTCTGGTCTCCAACTCCCTCGTCAGAATCACCACTGTCGACGGTGCCTTTGTCACACAGCTGATGTCGGAAGGCGGTCAGGCCGTTTGGGACTGCACCAACATCAACGGCGAGAAGGTGGAGCCAGGCGTCTACCTCATCTTCGTCAGCACCAAAGAAGGTAGCAACAAATTCGCCACCAAGATCCTGATTATGAACTGATGGACGACAAGATCCATGGCATAGTCCTGCAGTCTTTGCGCTACGGCGATTCAAGCCTTATCGTGAAAGTGTTTACTCGTAGCCGAGGGCTTCAGTCGTATATGGTGAAAGGTGCTTGCAGCCATGGCGCCAAAAACCGCGCCGCCTTGTTCCAAAACCTCAACCTCATCACTTATGTGGAGGCCGGCAAGCCTAAAGGCACGTTGGGCTACCTGAAAGACGTACAGCTCTCACAGGTCTACCAGAGCATCCCCTTCACGATGAACAAGAGTGCCATTCTCATGTTCGTCAGCGAACTGTTAGCCAAGACACTTACCGGACAAGAACAAAACGAAGCCTTGTTCGATTTCGTGCAACGGTCGCTGACATGGCTCGACTTGGTGGAACAAGACTATGCCAACTTCCCCTTATTCTTCACGCTGGAGCTGACACGACATCTCGGATTCTATCCCAAAACAAACCATAAAAACGGCTTCTGTTTCGACATGATGGAGGGCTCGTTCGCCCACGACTTACCTTTGCATCCTTATTATTTCGACACCGACAACGCTGATTTGCTATCGAAACTCCTTGATGTGGGTATCGACGAGGCGTGCCACATCCCTTTGAATGTGGGCCAACGCCGTGCGCTCCTCGATGATCTTATCATCTTCATGCGCCTCCACGCTCCCGTCATGAACGACTTCCATTCACACGAGGTGCTGAAGTCGGTATTGGAATAAAAAAAGCCAGCTCAGGCTGGCTTTTTTTGTGTTTGAAAAGAACGCTTACTTCAAATCGATAGCGGTCTGTCCGATCAGCTTTCCGCCTTGTTCGTAGACGTCGATGAAATAAGTGCCAGGCATCATTTCGTAGGCATCAGGCTTGGTGTAGTAGGCGCGTACTGCCGTCTCCTTGCCGTCGTAGTTGACCCTCACCTTCTCGGTGAACTGGAGGGTTTCGCCATTCGACTGGAAGGCATATTCGTCGCCCGTGCCCTTGCTGATGATGGCGCGACGCGGATCAGCGATACGCACATAGAACAGCTTGGTGCCAGGTTGGATCAGGTCGTTAGCAGCCACCGTGAAGTCGAGTCTGATGCGTTCGGCACGCTCGGCACGGTCGGTCGGGGTCTCCTTGCCACCACCTTTGAAGCGAACGGCTTGGGCGGTGTAGTTGGAAATCTTCATCGTAGCCGCCTGGTTCACCTTGTTGGTCAGTTCCTCTTTCTGCTTGGTCAGACTGGTGTTCTGTCTTCTCTCGGCTTGGAACTCTTCGCGGATGCGTTCGTTTTCGGCCACGAGCTCACGGTTAACCGTATAGAGTGAGTCCATTTGGCGCACATACTTCTGTGAGATGGTTTGCAAAGAAGCGAGTTTCTTCTTGATGCGGTTGTAGTCCCATTGCGAATCAAGCAACTTCTTGATTTCGACGGCATCGGCTTGAATGATGCTGTCTTTTTCAGCCAATTCCTGGCTCAGCTCGCCGTAACTCTCTTTCAGTTCGTTGTGGACCTTCATCAGGCTGTCGACTTCGGCTTGGAAGTCCTGACGTTGCATCTCCTTTTCAGCCTCCAGCTGCTGCAGATTGCCCTTGATGGACGAATTCTTAGAAGCCAGAATGATGACAAAGACCAACGCCAATGCCAATGCTGCAAGAAGCGCATAAAGCAAGGTCCGATTCTTACCGTTTTTGTTATTTTGGTTATCCATGACTAAAATGGTTATTATACTTCAAATTCTCTGCAAAGATAGAAATAATTCTTATGACTACAATTTTTTTTGATTTTCAGTCATTCGGCGATGGGTTCCACCTTGGCTCTCGGAATATGAACCGGGATGTATTGTCCCACCACGTCAATATGCACTATCAATCGACGTTTGTCCTTCACCGAGCTCAAGCGCCCCGTCAATCCCTTCATGGGGCCATTGATGATTCTGACCAGCTGGCCCACTTTGAGGTCCTCGTTGTTCAACATCTTGAACTCCTCGCCTTTCTCGTAATCGTTGACAAACTTCTTGATGGCCATGATCTGGTTCTCTGGAACGACGACAGCCTCGTGTTCGAAGCAGACAAACCGCAGTACACCATAGACGTTCAAGATCGTAAGATAATCCTTATCGCAAGAGTAGACAAACACATACGACTTAAACAGCGGCTCTTGGATTTTCTTCCGACGGTCGCTCCATTGTTTGACCACGGTAATCTGCGGCAGATAGGCGGCAAAGCCCATCTCTTCAAGCTGGGCAGCGATTTTCTTCTCTGCTCGCGACCTGACATAGAGGGCGTGCCATTTCTTGATCGTATGCTCAGAAGCCGGCATGAGGTTTATTTCTTACGTTTCTTTTTCTTGGTTTCATCAACATCGCCATAATAGCCGTTACCATAATACTCATTGTTATGGCCACTATATTTACCATAGCCGTAACCATACGCGTAGCCATAACCATATCTATATTTTCCGTAACTATAGCCGTAGCTCTTACCCGTGTCGATGCCATTGATGATGATCGAGACTTTGATACCACGGTCTTCGAGGTCTTTGATGATGCTTCCAAAAATATTCTTGTTGGTGATGCCTTGGCGAACGATGAACAGATTGACATCGGTATGACGCATCAACAGGAAAGCATCGGTAACCAACCCCAAAGGCGGCGTGTCGATGATGATGTAATCGTAACGTTCCTTCAAGGCTTTGAACAACTCATCGCACTTTTCGGATGCGATAAGCTCAGCCGGGTTGGGTGGGATGGGGCCACTCGTGATGATATCGAGGGTCGGGATCTTGTTGGAGGCCTGTATGATACCGTCTAATGACTCTTGGTTGGAGAAGAACGAACTCAAGCCAACGTTGTTATTAATGCCAAACTCTTGGAATAGCTTAGGTTTGCGCATGTCGAAGCCCAGAAGCACCGTCTTCTTGCCATAAAGAGCGTAGATGGAAGCCAAATTGATGCTATTGAAGGTCTTGCCGATGCTCTGCATATCACCCGTCACCAAGATGGTGCTCTTCGACTTGCCTTGGGTCAAAAACTCAATATTGGTACGGATAGAACGGAAGGACTCCGCGATGGGCGATTTGGGGTTGTTGACCACCACGAGGGGGTCTTTATCGCTGGTCTGGGCAACCTGTCCGATGATGGGATACTGCGTCAGTTTCTCTACATCCTTACGGTCGCTGATGCTCACATTGAAGAAGTCCTTCAGGAAAAGATAAAGGGCAGGGATCAACAGTCCCAGAACGAGAGCGATGAGATAATTCATCGAGGTGCGCGGCGATATCTTGGTTGTACGCTCAATGCGGGCTTCGTCCAAGATCTCATTATCGGGCGTATTGGAGGCACGCAAGATTTGGGCTTCGGCCTTACGTTGCATCAAGTATTTGTAGGTGTCGTCGTTGAAGTCGAAGTCACGCTGGTAGTTGATGAGCTGCTGTTGCTTGCCGGGAAGCAAACGCGATTCCGATTCAAGTGCATTGATACGTCGGTCAATCTCCTTAAGACTCATCTCCGCGTTGTCGACAAGATTGTTGACATTTTCAAGGAGCGCCCTCTTGGTGGTCACGATTTGTTCATTCAGCTTCACGATTTGAGGGTGCTGCTCTGTGAGGGTGAGCAGTTGTGTGGCTTTGGTTTGGGATAATGTCACAAGGTCTCTTGACAACTGGTTAAGCAAGGGGTCATTGATACCCATCGTGCTGGGAGCGGCAAGGTTCTCCGGATCGTCGATCTGGACCCTGATATAATCCTGCAGACGCTTGTAAATCTTCACATTGACCGCCTTCTCTGACCTTTCCTTGTCCAAAGCACGCAAGTTGGTATACACCTGATTGGCTTGCATGTCGAGGTTCATCAGGTCGTTGCGGGTACGGAAGTCTTTCAATTCGCTCTCCGACTTGCTCAACGAAGCTTGGATGCCCGTCAACTCGCTGTCGATAAACTCAATAGTGTTTTCCGAAACCAAATTCTTCTTCTCCAATCCCCTGCTGACATATTCATTCATCAAGGTATTGGTAAAGTCAACAATCTTCTGCTTGTTGGTGCCGTTCATGACCACCGAAACCACCGATGACTGCTTGCTGGTCGGACTCACCGTGAACGAACTCATTCCTTTCACCAAACTAGGATAGCTGTTGAACCAGAATGAAAGGTTTCTCGTGTTATCAACTTCGGGTTTATAGTTATCGTTCAAAACGATACGCATGCGGTTGTAGCCGTTGTCAATCCATTCGCCCTGTTTGCACTCATTGGTCACATCAATTTTCGCGGCATGGCTTTCGGTTGCTTCCGACAGGATGTAATCGTATCGTGTAAGATATTCAGAAGTGCCGTGTAAAGTAATGCTTTCGTTGCCCAGCACTACCTCATACACCAGACCTACCGCTTGAGGGACACTACGGTCAAACTCCACTCTGAAAGGCGATGTCTTATACATTTCGGTAGTGGCGATACGGCCTTTTTCCATATAGGTAACCTCCATGTCCATCTTACGGACAACACGGTCGGTAAGCGAATAGGACTTAAGGATGGCAATTTCGTTATCCACATTCTGATAATTGCCAAAACTCATGTTGGTCATGATCGAGGTCGCATCAAAATTGGAGCGGTCTTCCTTGATAAGTACCGTGCCCGCAGTTTGATATACGTTTGTGGAATAGCGATTGATAAGGAAACACGTAACCAAAGCGATAAGAACACAGATGGCAAACAAATACCAATGGCTCAAGAAGATGTATATCAATTGCTTGATATCAACGGTTTGTTCCTCCGCTCTTTGTTGAGGCTTATTCGCGTTTTCGTTCTGCATAATACTATGAGTTATGTTATCCTTGAGGATTCTTATCTATTATTGGGGGTTCTAAACAGGGCATACATAGTAGCGGCAAGTGAGATGACCGACAACAATGTTGAATAGGGGAAGGTAGTGAAGCCCCATTGCTTGATTTTGAGCGGCTCCACATAGATGATGTCGTTGGGCTTCAAGTAATAATAAGGGGAGGAGAGAATGTCGGCTGATCCCATGTCGACGGTGACAATCTCGGAGCCGTTATCCGTTTGGCGGACGATCCTAACCTCGCTGTTCTTGGCAAAGTTGGTCATATTACCAGCCATGGCAACGGCTTCAAAAAGATTGATTTGCGACTGATACACCTTGTACATGCCAGGACGGGTCACCTCGCCCAAAACGGTCAAGTTGAAGTTTGACAGCTTTACGATAAGCGTAGTTTGGTTGACGTATTGGTTCATCGCACTCTGCAAGCGGTTTTTGGCTTCTTCGACAGTGAGGTTCTTCACCTCCACCTTGCCTGCAAGAGGCATCTCGATGCACCCACTCTCGTCGATGGTGTAGGACTGGAGGTAGATGCTCGCGTCTGACGACAGTTGGGTCGTGCGCGTCGTCAACTCACCATTGATGGCGGCGGCACTGCGCTCGTCAATCGTATTAATGGCGCGAATGTATAGGTTGTCGCCTGGCTGCAATTTGTAGTCAACAGTCCGCTCATTGACATAGTTGACGGATTTGTTCTGGGCCGCCATCTGTGCCTCTTTCAGATAAAGCATCTTCTTTTGGGGCACACAAGAGGCTGACATCATGCCCAATAGGAGCATAGCCGCTGCAAATTTCAATAGTCTATTGGTATTCATCATAATGTGGAGTTATTTCTTGTACAAAGTGAGTTCCTTGACGCCCACCAAAGGTGTGATAGGCATGTAATTCTCGATCTGGAAGGTGTATTTGCCTGGGTCAGCGATGAGGAATGACTTGTTGATGGGCAACTCAAAGGTGTGGCAGCCATCACGCAGTTCACTATTCCACTGTCCTTCACTGTCCTTCAAATTAAACTTGTATGCCTTGGCGCGATACGGATCACCGTAGGCGTCAAAAACGGTAAAGATCATAGAGAAATCATTGTAGGGATAATCCTCGGTAAAACTGATCCGCAGATTCAAGTCGTATGAGGTCTTCTCTTTGACATCTATGGTGTTTTTCACAAAGTCGAAACGTTCCCAGTTGTTATTGTAAAAACTGCGTTGTAAGAGCACGTTCTTCTCCGCCTGCTGCCTGCAACCGCAAAACGCAAGGAAAAGACAACCAAAAACTAAAGCCAATCTCTTCATATCACTAGTGTATAAAATGCGTGCAAATATACGAAAAAATCTCTGCTCCGCCGATGAAATACCATGATTTTGAAGGAAATGAATTTTTTTTCAAAAAAACTCATGAGGGAGCACTTCGAAATCAAGAAAAACAATTACTTTTGTAAACAAGGAAACAGTCATGAGAACGAACAATAACAATCTGTCACACAGGAAAATACTCATCATGGGCATCTTCATTGCCGTGGGTGCGCTGTTTCTGATCAGATTGTTCTCGCTTCAGGTTCTCGACAAGCACTACAAGGAGCTGGCCGACAACAACGCCTTGCGTTTCGTCACCCAATACCCCGCCCGAGGCAAGGTTTTTGACCGTAACGGACAGCTGTTGGTGTTCAACGAGGCGGTCTACGACCTCATGGTCATCCCCAAGCAGGCGATGAAAAAAGACACGTTGAACCCTTTCGACACGTTGACTTTTTGCGCCCTGCTCGATATCGACAAGGAGTCGTTCGTCGAACGCATGAACAAAGCCAAGAAAGAGTCCTATCTGAAGCCCTCCCCTTTCCTGACCCAGGTCTCGAAAGAGAGCTATGCCCACATCGCTGAGGTGCTCTATAAATTTCCTGGCTTTTATTTTCAGACCCGAACAGTGCGCCATTATCCCATGTCTATCGCCGCCCACACCTTGGGCGACATCGGCGAGATCAGTGCAGGGGAACTAGAAAAAGACCAAGAGGACTATTACCGTCAGGGCGACTACATCGGCAAGTCGGGCATCGAACGCTCCTACGAGAAAGAGCTCCGCGGCGTGAAAGGCTTGAAGGTGATGATGGTCGACGTGCACAACCGCGTGATGGGTAGCTACAACGACGGCGAACTCGACCGTGAGCCCATAGCGGGAAAAGACATCTACCTCGGCATGGATGCCGACCTGCAAGCCTACGGCGAGAAGCTGATGGTCGGTAAGATTGGCTCCATCGTGGCCGTAGAGCCTTCCACGGGACAGATCCTGGCCTTCGTCTCCAGCCCTACCTACGACCCCAATCTGCTGGTGGGTCGTGAACGTGGTAAACACTATAAGGAGTTACAGGAAGACCCTATGAAACCCCTTATCAACAGGGCGACGAGCGGCACCTATCCCCCGGGCTCCACCTTTAAGACTGTGGTCGGTCTCATCGCCATGCAGAGCGGCAGCATCACCCCCGCCACCTGCTTCCATTGTGCCGGCCCCGGGTCACTGCCCATCAAATGCACCCACCACCATGGTAGCAGCCCCGACTTCGCCAATGCCATCATGAACTCGTGTAACCCTTACTTCTACGAGTCGTTTAAGGCCACCATCAACAACCCGAAATTTGGCGGCATCAAAGAAGGCTACCAGTATTGGAAGGACATGACATATCAGATGGGATTAGGCCACAAGTTCAACACCGACATCCCTTACGAACGTCCTGGCAACATCCCAACGCGTGAGTACTACGACAAGATGTACAACGGGCAATGGAACTCCGTGACCATCCGATCGTTGGGCATCGGACAGGGCGAAGTGCTCGTGACGCCATTGCAGCTCTGCAACATCGCCGCCATGATCGCCAACGAAGGCTATTACTACCCGCCTCACCTCATCAAATGCTTCGGTGACACGACCGCCATACCCGAGGTGATGACGACAAAAGTGGACCCTGGCATCAACCCGAAATACGTCAGGATCATGAAGAATGGTCTGCGCACTGTGTTCAGCGGCCCTGCCGGTACGGCACGCCGTTACGAGATGAAAGATATCGCGCAATGTGGTAAGACGGGTACGGCACAGAATCCTCACGGCAACTACCACTCCAACTTCATCGCCTTCGCCCCTGCCGAAAACCCAAAAATCGCCCTGGCCGTTATCATCGAGAACGGCGGTTATGGTGCCACCTGGGCGGCTCCCATCGCCAGCCTGATGATAGAGAAATACATCCGTGGCTATAGCGAACGTGAGGACCTGGAGAAACGCATCATGGAAGGCAGAATCTCATATAAGAACGAACGATGAACGAAAGAAACAGCATCATAGGGAAAATCGACTGGCTGACGGTCTTTCTGTATCTGGCCTTGGTGATCATCGGCTGGTTCAGCATCTTTTCGGCCAAATACGATGAGATGCACCCCAGCATCTTCGACTTGTCGCAGGTGTATGGCAAACAACTCATTTGGATTGGCGCCTCCCTCCTCATCGGCTTTATCATCCTTCTTATCGATGCCAAGTTCTTCAACGCCTTCTCCATGTGGATCTACGTCGCGGTGCTATTCTCGCTATTCGCGGTGTTGGTATACGGTAAAGCCACCAAAGGCGCCACCTCGTGGATCGACCTCGGCGCCGGCATCAAATTCCAGCCTTCGGAGTTCGCCAAGATGGCCACAGCCTTGGCCTTAGCGGGCTACCTCGACCGATTGGACGTAGACTTGCAAAAGCGTAAGGATCAAATCGTTTCAGCCATCCTGGTGCTCATACCCATGGCACTGGTGTTGCTTCAAAACGACACGGGTTCGGCCATCGTGTTCGTCTCTTTCATCTTCGTGTTGTATCGCGAAGGCTTCCCCGGAACGGGATGGGTGATGGTGGCCGGCGTCGTCGCCATTCTCCTCTTTGTGTTCACCCTCCTTTGGAGCCAAAAGGTCATGTATATCATCATAGGCGCCCTCTTGGTCCTGACACTGACCTATTATCTCATCACGAAAAAGAAAGGCATCATGAAGATGCTCGCCGTCTTCGCCGTGATGTTCGTTTTCGTGTTCTCCGTTGACTATGCCTTCAACAAGGTGCTGCAAGAGCACCAACGCAACCGTATCTTGGTTTTGCTCGGACAACTCGACGACCCCAAAGGTGTGGGCTACAACGTACACCAATCCAAGATCGCCATCGGCTCGGGAGGCTTTGCTGGCAAGGGTTTCCTGCAGGGCACACAAACCAAATACGATTTCGTGCCTGAACAACACACCGACTTCATCTTCTGCACCGTCGGTGAAGAAGGCGGATTCCTAGGCACTGCCGTGGTCGTCCTCTTGTATGTCTCACTCCTCATAAGGATTATCTTGCTCTCGGAGCGACAACGATCTACCTTCAGTCGTGTCTACGGATATTGTATTGCCGGTATCTTCTTTGTGCATTTCACCATCAATATCGGCATGGCCATAGGATTGTTGCCCGTCATCGGCATCCCCTTGCCATTCTTAAGCTATGGTGGATCGAGCATGCTGGCTTTCACCATGATGCTGGCCATCTTCGTGAAACAGGATGCCAACCGCTTGAAGATACTTTAATTCCTTTTCAACCAACTTTTTATGCATTGTCAACCTCTTCTTCGTAAAGCGAGGTAAATGCAAACTTTTTGACGTCGAACAGTCCTTGGTCGCTGAGTTTGAGTTCGGGGATGACGAGTAGGGCCATGAACGCCAGGGTCATGAAAGGCGCGAAGAGTGTCGAGCCAAGGCGTTTGGCCAAGGCGTCGGCGTTGCGGTAGGCTTGGGCCACCTCATAGCCGTCTTCGTTACTCATCAGTCCGGCCACAGGCAAGGGTACCGCCACCATCTCCGTGCCGCAATAGGCCGTCACGCCACCGGTGTGTTCGATGAGCAGGTTGACTGCATGAAGGATGTCGCTGTCGGTGACACCCACCGCTACGAGGTTGTGGCTGTCGTGGGCCACACTCGACGCCAAGGCACCACGTTTCAGCCCAAAGCCCTTGACGAAAGCCACAGCGGGGGTGTAAGGTTGGTAGCGGTTGACGACCACCATCTTCAGGATGTCGTGTTCCACGTCGCTGACAATGCCGCCGTTAACCACCTTGGGGTCGGCAAGGGCACACTTCGTGATCAGCTGGCCGTCGAAGCACTCGATGACCTTGATCCGCTTGCCCTCATCGGGAACGAAGAGGTCTTGAGCAAAGAGGAATGGACGTTCAAAGATATTTGGCGTTGCCGTCTCCTCGTGCTTGAAGTTGGCCTGACCGTTTTCAGCCACCAGCACACCGTTGACATAGGTCTGACGGGCCACGGGGCGGCGCAAATCATCGACAACAATGAAGTCGGCAGCATCGCCCTCTTGTAGCATACCTACAGGCAGATGGTAATGCTGCACGGCATTGAGCGAAGCGGCTTTCAAGACGTCCATCACGTCATAGCCCAACTCGATGGCTCGACGCACAAGCACGTCGATATGGCCATCGTCGAGCTCGTCAGGGTGTTTGTCGTCGGAGCAGAACATCAGTTTGCCGGGATGGGTGGCCATCAGTGGGATCAAAGCCTCAAAATTCTTGGCGGCACTACCTTCGCGGATGAGAATCTTCATGCCGAGGCTGATCTTCTCCAAAGCACCCGCTATGGTGAAGCACTCGTGATCGGTGGAGATGCCCACCCCTACATAGCGCTGCAAATCGTTGCCGGTCACCGCAGGTGCATGGCCGTCGATAGGCTTGTGGTATCTCTTGGCTGCGGCAATCTTACGCATCATCTCGGGGTCTTCATTGATGACGCCAGGGTAGTTCATCACCTCCGAGAGGTAGTAGATGTCAGGAGAGGCCATCAGTTCCTCGATGTCATCGGCGTTGAGGGTAAAACCCGAGGTCTCAAAGGCCGTGGCAGGCACACAACTCGGGGCACCGAAGAAGAACTTGAACGGCACCTTTTTGCCGTTTTCGATCATATAGCGGACCCCTTCCTTGCCGAGCACATTGGCAATTTCGTGCGGGTCGCTGACAGTGGCCACGGTGCCATGGCTGACGGCCAAACGCGCAAATTCGGAAGGCACCAGCATGGAACTCTCCACATGCACATGGGCATCAACAAAGCCCGGCATGATATATTGCGTGTTGCCTACAGGTTGCTGTTCGATCTTGGTGATTTTGCCATCTTCGACGATGACGACGCCCGAGAAAATCCTTGAGTTGACGAGGTCGACAATCTGACCCCCTATGGTGAAGCTGTTATCCATGAAAGCTTGTTCAAATTTGGCGCAAAGTTACAGAATCGGTTTCATATTGTAAAAAGAAAAAACCTATCTTTGCATCAAAATCAAATTGTAATGGAACAAACTCCGCTCTACCCCGTCATCCGACTCAATCCCGGCAAGGAAGAGGCCATCAAGCGCTTCCATCCCTGGGTGTTCTCGGGTGCCATCCACGACGCTGCCGAAGGCCTACAGGCTGGCGACACCGTCACCGTCACCGACTACGACGGCAACATCCTCGGTACTGGCTTCTGCGAGTCAGAGAGCATAGCCGTGAAGATGCTCTGTTTCGACAACCGAAAGATCGACGAATGGTTCTTCCTCGAACGTCTCAAACAAGCCTACGAGGTGCGCCGTATCATGCGTCTCACCAACCAACCCCACACCAACTGCTTCCGACTCGTCCACTCCGAAGGCGACGGGCTAGCAGGCCTCATCGTCGACATCTATGGCCACACCGCCGTGGTGCAAGCCCAGACCGAAGGCATGGCACTCCATCTGAAGGAGATCGTCCGTGCCCTTAAACTCATACCCGAGCTTGAGCTGCAGGCCATCTACAACAAGAGCGCCGATGCCATGCAACGCATGGGCAAAGAGGACGTCGTCGTAGAAGACGGCTACCTCTTCGGCGAGCGCTTGGACGAAGTGATTTTAGAAAACGACAGCCGTTTCCTTCCCAACTGGGAGGAAGGTCAAAAGACGGGATTCTTCCTCGACCAGCGCGAGAACCGTGAGCTGGTGCGACGTTTTGCAGAGGACAAGATCGTGCTCAACGCCTTCGGCTATACAGGCGGATTCTCCGTCACGGCGCTGAAAGGTGGCGCCCGCAGAGCCGTCACCGTCGACGCCTCCAAGAAAGCCATCGCCGCCGCCGAGGCTAACCTCAAGCTGAATGGCTATTCCATAGAGGAGAACCCCTGTTATGTGGCCGATATGAAGGAATACGTGACCGAGATGCGTGAAGGCGCCTTCGACCTCATCATCCTCGACCCGCCTGCCTTCGCCAAACGGCACCATGACCGCCACCGTGGACTAGGCGGCTACAAATTCATCAACGCGGAGGCCATCAAACGCATCGCCAAGGGCGGACTGCTGTTCACCTTCAGCTGTTCGCAGGCTGTCGACAAGGCCACCTTCCAGAGCATCGTCACCGCGGCCGCCATCGAGGCCAAACGCAATGTGAGGATCGTCGACCAGCTCTCGCAACCTGCCGACCATCCCATCAACATCTTCCACCCCGAAGGGGCGTATCTGAAAGGATTGATGCTATACGTTGAATAAAAAAACATTGCCGTGTATGTCATACCGAGCCTTCCCCCTTTTAAGGGGGTACCCGAAGGGCGGGGGATTCAGGCGAGTGTATCTATATACGGCAATGTTTTTATACTTATCTGCCACCTAATAACGAACCTGGCTTATGTGGACGCTTGGTTGAAGGCGTGCTTGCCGACTTGGAGGGCGTGGCGCTGATACGTTTCAGATAGGCACGCTCCGTAATGTCAAGTCCGTATGCGTTTTCATAGATGAAAGAATTGTCGGTCAAATCGCTGATTTTCATCTCGTAAACGCGCTTGTAATCATAGGGATAGGTGTATCTTATGGTCATGTAGAGCGTTGATTCGTCCTTATCGTAGGAGTACGTGAACTTGGATACCAGTACGGTATCGGGGCATGGGATATAGTGGTCAAAAGTCTCCGTCTCCATATCATACCCAACGCCAAGAGAATCGATGTCGCTGTCGCGCATCTCACCGGTTTTGTCTTCTTTGAAAACCAAATGGATACCATTGTTGGTGTCGTAGGGATCATAGGTGTAGGACTCCAACGAGGAGGCAATAGGGTTGCCCGCAAAATCCACATTGAAATACTCAATTCTTTCGACACCCCATGTGCCAATGAAACTCTTGTGATCTTCTTCCTTACGGCAGGAAGAAAAAAGCATGGCTACGATAGCCAACGTCATGATAATGGTAATCTTTTTCATATTATTCATCTTCTATCCTTCTCAAGAAAAACCGTTCAAAGAAAGGCTGTGGCTCAGAGACCATATTGGTCCACGAAGCCACCAAAGTGCTGTCGGTGAGCGACTCGATAAGGAATTCCGCATGGTTTTCCATCGAGGTCAGGCTGCCATAGATGGCATATAGCCATGCAGCACCCTCCACCTCAAGAACGTGATTGAGGGAATCGTACTTATAGTTACAGGTGAACTCCTTGATGAATGCGGGACTGTTGTTGAGTTTCAGCAAGCCTTTGCCCGTATTATAGAAAAAGAGCTCGTACTCGCCACCGGTGCATGCCTCAAACTGAAGCGTGTCCCACTGCTCACGACCCGTCGTGCTATCGGTGCGGCAACTGATATATTGCTCACAACCCCAATGGCCGAGAAAAGGCACCCAGTTATTGTCTTCATGCTTGCGACAGCCACTCATCGTCACAAACACCATGGCCATCAAGGCCAACATACCCATTTGAATCTTGTTTTTCATAACTAAATCGCTTTGCAAAAATAGAATATATTCAAATATCGCGCCAAAATTTCTACTTTTGCTGCATATTTGACTCTATGATGCGCATCAAAACTATCTTCATACTCTTTGGACTACTGCTGGGTTTCCTGTCCGTCAACGCGCAGGACACACTCACCGTGATGCAATACAACCTTTTGTATTACGGTAACTACAACAGTGGTTTTGCCGACTGCTATGAGACCAACAACAACACCCAGCGCAAGGACGAATGCATCCGCACCCTCGTCGACTATGTGAAGCCCGACATCTTCACCGTCTGTGAGTTTGGCGCCACACAACAACTACAAAACGCTTTTTTGCGCCACAACCTGAATATTAACGGGGTCGACTATTGGCAATCCGACAACATCATCAATTATGCGGGAGAGGACATCATCAACCATATCTTCTTTGATTCACGCAAATTGGGGTTGAGCAAGCACATCGCTCTGCGTACCCAACCGCGCGACACCGATTTCTATGAGCTTTACCTGAAGACCCCAAGCTTGGCCGCAGGCGACACCGTCAAACTCATTTGCATCGTAGCTCACCTCAAGGCGGGACAAGGCTACGAAGCCTCGCGTCGCGCCCAAATCCAGACCGCCATGGACTACCTCAATCAGCATTATCCCCATGACAACGCCTTGATTATGGGCGATTTCAACATGTATGGTGCTTCCGAGAGCGGCTACCGCCTGCTTACCCAGACTTATAGCAACCCCGGTATCCTCTTCATCGACCCTTTAGGCTCGGCGGGCGTGGGCGAATGGAATTGCAACGGCCAGTTTGCCGCCTACCACACCCAGTCAACGCGCAGCTACTCTGATGAATGCTTCTCGGGCGGTGGCTTGGACGACCGTTTCGACTTCATCCTCATGGCCGACGAAATCAAGTTCAGCTATAACCACATGCGCTATGTGAACAACTCCTACCACGCTGTGGGCAACGACGGTCGCCATTACAACCAAAGCGTCAACCAAGGCTCCAACACTGCTGTGCCCACCGAGGTCGCTGAGGCTCTCTTCGACGGCTCAGACCACCTCCCCGTGACGATGAAGATCGCGGTGGATTTGCATCTCGGCGTGGAAGACCATGAGGTGCAGCGCCTTTATGCCACAATGGCGCCTAACCCAGCCCGAGACAATGCCGTCGTACACTTTTTCAACCCTGCACAAGGCCAAGTGCAGTTTGAGTTGTATTCACTTCAAGGGCAATTGCTGCAACGTGAAGCGGCCGCTATTGGTGAGGGCTCGCAGCAGTATGAGTTATCGTTGCAAGACCTCACGAAAGGGTTTTATCTGCTGCGCATTAAACATCAGAATGGCTGGGGACAGACGGTGAAGCTGGTGGTCCAGTAAAACGTGCCGGAGGCACGTTATTCCATTTACCCCACATGCAGTGTGGGGTCTAGGACTGACATCATCCACATCGCGTGCCGAGGGCACGCCACATCAGACTCCATACCGTGATGTAGCGTGTCTCCGACACGCCTTGGATGGGCGGTAGCCCACCTCTCACTGCCCCACACTGCGTATGGGGTAAATAGGATGGTGTGTCTCCGACACACCCCTTACTCCCCCACCTTCACGCGCATGCCGTCTGAATACGCACTGAACTCCGGCGCATACTGGCACTGGATCAAGGCGTAGCCGTTGTTGAGGTATCCTTCCTTGGTGACGAACATGCTGTACTCCAACTGGTGCGTGCCCTTGGGCAGGAACTCGATGAAGAACTCCATGTCAGTGTCAGTATTGCTCTGGTAGTAACTCATGCGGTCGTTGTACTCGTAGCGCGAGATCTGCTCTATCGGCTCGAAACCTGCGGCACGGAGGTCTTTGACGAAGACGAAGCTCATATCTTGCTGGTTGGTGAAGGTGATCTTCACGGTGAGCTTATCACCAACTTTTAGGGTCGGCCCTTCGACAGGCTCAGGGACCTTAGCACCCACAGGAACGAGCTTTTTGCCTTTGTCGGTCACCGTCTCCACAAACAATTCGCGCTTGATGGTGAAGCCCGACTCATCGCTCTTGACTTCGTCAATCGGGACGAAATACTGACGGAACAGGCCGCCCCAAACCAAGTGTGGGGTCGGGTTGTTGACGGTGAGCTGACGCATGTCTTGGGTCACCTCGTTGGCGTTCCAACGGCGTTGGATGAAACCTGTTCCGGCCACACCGCCCTCGGTGCTGATGGGCGTGTTGCCGAAGCGCAGGGTGACTTCCTTGCCTTCCTCGAACCAGTCGCTGCCACGCATAAGCAAGGCATAGATGGCATCAGCAGTGGAAGCGGAGTTTTCCCATTTGTTGGTCTGCTTTTGGGTGAGCAGCCACACGCGCAACTCGTCAATCATCTCCTGGTTTTGGTCGATTTCGGCGAAGGCCGCCATGATGTTGGCGTGGGTGGCAATGTGCGACTCAAACGAGAAGTATTTCTTCGGCCAGTACATGCCGATTTGCTCATTCTTCTGGGCGCATTCCTTGAAACTCTGGATCATCAGCTTGGCAGTCTTCTCGTTGCCGTTGCGGTAGAGCACCAAGGCCCCCTTCGAGCGTTGGTTGAAGTTGAACGAGGTCCACTCCTTATCGAGGCTGGCAAGGTAGTATTTCTTGGCCTTTTCGAAGTCCTTGTCGGAGTTCTGCTCCTTGAAGAAACTCAATGCATAGAGCTCGTTCAAGGTGCTGGAGCCGATGGGCCAGTCTTTGCCTTTGCTGAGACGTTTCATCTCACGGTAGGTCTCGGCCACGTCGTATTCGAGGTAACGCACGGCCTTGTCGCAGATGCTCTGCGCCGTGTTTTGGTCGGACCTGCTCAACGAGCTCCAAGCGCCCATCTTTTGCAACTTGCCGAAACCACTTAAGATATAGGTGCTGATGTAAGGACTCTCGGGCATGCCGTCCATCCAAGGCCAGCCGCCGTTGTACTTCTGCTTCTGCGCGATGAGTTTCAAGGCGTTGGTCTGCTGGTTACGGATGGTATTCACCTCGAAGAGCGTGGCGATACGGCTGCGCTGTTCGGTCTCGCTCTTGGCCTCAAGCACCCACGGCGTCTCTTGCAGCATGATGGCCTTCAGGTCTTGGTCTTTCTCGAGTTGCGAGAGCAGGGCGTCGGGCGTCTCGATTTGCCATTTCTTGATGTAGTTCAAGAGGTTCGGGATGTGGTCGGCGATATAGGACGAGAGCGTGTTGGCGTAGAACACGTAGAAGGCCGTCTCGGCGCGGTCGGTGCTGATATTGGCCAGGTAAGGCAGGGCCTGCACGGCGTACCACACGGGGTTGGTGCTGAAGTTGAGCGTCAAGCTGTAGTCGCGCTCGTGGCTGTCGGGGTTGGCGATGGCCTCGAAGTCGAAGGTCTTCTCCGTTTCGGCCTTCACGGTGATGGGCAGGGTCTGCGTCATAAAGATCTCACTGCTCAGCACGGGCAGGAGGTGCTGCTCGGCATCGCTGAATTGTCCCGCGTAGGCCGTGAAACGGAAGGCCAAAAGGCTGAGGTCATATTGTCCCTTCACCTTCCAGCGTACTTCCTTGCTGCGACCGGGCTGGATGGTTTCCATCGGTATAATGCTGGTCCCTGAGCCCGTCGAAGGGCCAGCTTTGACAATCATGTCTATAGGCTTCATCGTGCCCGCATCAAAGATTTCGAGTTTCGCCTTGGGCGTGACAGGCTCGTCGCCCGTGTTGATGACGTTGGCCACGAACCAAAGTTCATCATTGTCGTACATATAGCGCGGCATGTCGGCCATAATCATCACAGGCTTGGAGGAGGTGAAGGTGTAGTCCTTGCTACCCGTCTTGCGGTCTTTGGTGTAGGCCATCAGCATCAGGCGCCAGCGTGTGAGGGCGTCGGGCATGGTGAAGCTGAAGGTCGCGCTACCGTCATTGTTGGTGCGCAACTGCGGGAAGAAGAAGGCCGTCTCGTTGAAGTTCTCGCGGAGGGTGGGCTCGGCGAATTCTTCGGTTTTTTCGTTCTGTCCTTCTGATTCATAAAGATAAACGCCTTCTTGTTTCGTTATTTCGACCATTTCTTCATCCGCAGCATTTTGTGCCACCAAGGGAATTTCATAATTCACTGAATTAGAGGACTTTTCAAACACCGCTCCAGTCATCATAGGTGCTGACTCCTCCACAACATCATACAGCACACGCCCACCTTTTCTATAACGGCGCGCGCCGAAGCCATAGCCGAAATCGAAGAAAGGCGCATCGGAAGGCAGGCTGAAATTGAAGAGTTCAATGAATGTAAAGTAATCAATCCCCGTGTTGGACGATGTGAAGTCGTGCGCACAGGTGGAAAACCTGAAACTGCGTGGGCCCCAAGGCGACATGTTGAACCACCAATAATTCCTGGCAAACTCATCCAATGAAGCGTCATACATTCCTGCGAGCAATGCAGCTTCTAAAGGATTGTCCTTGTAATCGCGGACAGTCACTTCCCAAGTCTCTTCAGTACCGGGACTGAGTTTGTCGCGCACGGTGGACAATTTCACGTCCAAGTCATAGTTGTCGAAAGGCACGGAAATATGATCATCCCAAGTTCTGAAAGCGTTTTCTTTCACGAGGACATAACGGAAATTGAGGTCGCCACGGTCGCCTTCGGTCACTTTATAAGTAAAGGTCTGCACACTGTTGCTGACGGTGATTTTCTTGTCCATACGGATTTCGTCGCCGTGGAGCAACTGCACCCAAATGTCCACATCCTTGGCCGAACTGCCGATGCTGAAATGGATTTCGTCGCCGGGATGGGCGGTCGATTTGTCCACATCGCTCCAAACCATAGCGGTATAAGGCATCTTTTTGGCCTCGTTTTCGTAAACGGTGAATTCCTCCGTCGTAACGGCCAAAGGATCGTCCAGACTCTTCAGTTCCACGACATAATTTCCAGATCCCAAGGTTTTGCCTTCCAAGAACTTGGCCTTGTCGTCCACCATAATTTCGGCCTCATCGACCAAAGTCTTGGTTCGCTTGTCATAGAAACTGTATTCAGGGAAGAGCTTGTTCAATTGTTCATCGCTAAGCAATTGTCGGTCAAAGACTTCCAAATATTGCATGGCTTCAAAATAATTAATCTTAGCAAGGTCGTCGTAGCGGTAAATCTTGCGCGAGATGCGGCTCTTGGCGGGCTGCCAACTGAGGTTGCTCACCGTGATTTGGTACCTGCCGAGGTCTGATTTCTCGATGGTGCGGGGCAGGTCGGTGCTGATGGCGATTTCGTTGTAGCCTGCACGGATGCTGTATGTGTCAGCGTGAGTCTCGCCCTGCTTGCTCGTGGCGGTCACCTCGATTTCGTAGGTGAACATAGGCTGTTTCTCGGGCGCGATGGTCTTGGAAGGCTTCAGGTTGAAAGTGATGGCGAACTTGCCATTCTCGTCAGTGCGTGCCTTACCATGGGTGATTTGTTCGTCATCGACGACTGGGTACCACCACCACCAGCAACGCCACGGGAAGGAGGTCTTGCGGACGACACGATAGGTGTATTCCACATCGTCCAAGCCAAAACCGGCGTAGGCTTTCACGTCGCCGCGCACCGTAACTTCTTGGTTGAGTTTGTATTGCTCTTTCGGCTGCTCAAAGTTGACCTCGAAGGTCGGGCGTTTGTATTCTTCCACGCGGATGGTCACGCTGCCACGGTTGGCATTGAGGTGAAACACACCATTCAGCCTGTCGGTGGGGATGACAAACGAGCCGCTGAATGAGCCGTATTCATCGGTGTTAAAGTTGGCCGAACTGATCTCTTGCCAGTTGGCATCGCGGAAAGAAACCTTTTCCGAATAATTGTTCACAAGGCTCAAGTCTTCACCTTGGCGGCGCGTCACGATACCTTGGAAGTAAACGGTCTGACCGGGACGATAGATGGCGCGGTCGGTGAAGAGTTTCGTTTCGTACACCTCGTTGTTGTTTCTGTACTGCTCATTGAGGCGGAAGTACCTTTCTGAAAGCAGGTTGTCATCACTTTTGCGCAAGTTGATGCAGAAGGAATTATCGCCTTTCACCTTGCCGTCAAGCACGGCGCGACCGTTTTTGTCGGACTTCATCGTGGCAAGGATGATGGTCTTGTGTTCGCGGGCTTTGTAGTCCCACTCGCGACGGTAGAGTTCCACGGTGACGCCTTCCACGGTTTTCCCCGTTTTGCGGTCCACGGTCACTACGGTCATTTTTTCGTCCTTTTGGTCAACGATATAACCGAGGTTGGAGACTTGGAAAGTGAGTACCAACGTTTTATCCTCACTCTTGACACCTTGTTTGGTGGTGGCAGTCAGGTAGTAGATGCCTTCCTCCAAAGCGGGCAAGGCAATCAAGGTGCTGTGGCTGCGATAGTCGGTTTCAGCGGGCAACATGAGGTCCTGCTCCGCGACGGGCATTTTTTTGTTCAATTCCTTGAGCAAATCCTCCTTTTGCATATTGTTCAATTTGCTCAATTCTTTCTCGCTGATTTTCACGATTCTATAATAAGGTGCAGTCGTGTTTTTGTATTCCAACACGGCGGGGATGGCCTCGTTGGGCAGTTGCACTTTATTCAAAGTCAGGTCGATTTGCGGCTCCTCAATGCGTTTGATGAGGTTTTCGCAGTTTTTCGCGCCCTTCGACTTCGGGAACTTGGCGATGGCCTCTTCGCACATCGTCTTGGCTTTCTTGTAGTTGTCGAAATAAGTGCTGTCCTCGACATTGTTCTCGTATTGGTTCATCAAGTTTCGCGCTATCAATGCTGTGATTTCAGCAGAAAGTGGGTTTTCTTTGTGTTGCGCTTTCAGGTCCTCCATTGCGACTTGGTATTGCGTGTAATGGAGAAGGATGCCGAGGGTGTTGTTGACGAATTCAAAACGCTTTAGGTCGTTGTAAATCAGCACGTCTTCATTCGAGTTTTTGAGGTTGTAGGCAATCAGTTCCTGATAGATTTTCAGGCATTTGATGAGCGGGTTGTCGAAATCGCCCAAGTCGGATTTAACGAAATCCTTGGCGGGCAGCCACCACTTTTCGGTGTCGCCCTCGGCTTGGTCGGCGTTGGCCTCTTCTTGATAATATTTGGCCACGCGGTGGAACATGAACTCGAAGAGCGAGGCTTCATATTCGATATATTTCTCGTTGTTTTCCTTGTTTTCATACAAGGCCATAAAATCCCCAGTCTTGGCTTTTTTCAGTGCTTCGACGGATTTCAAGGCTTCATCATAATGCTGGTTGATGCGCGTTTTGAAACTCTCCTTGTCCCAATATTTCATCTCCACCTTCGAAATGTCGCCGTCGATGGGCAGGTTTTCGTTGATGCGCCATTCGTTTTCGTCCAAATAATTGGCATAGGCTTTGGCGATTTCCTCGTGCAAGAGGGCGTTGCAGACCTCGTCCAGTTGCCCGATCTTCGACTCGGCATATTGAATGAAGTGCTGGTCAGGGTCTTCCTCGATGGTGAACTGGAAGATCTTTTGTCGATAAAGGTAAGTCTTCAGCAGTTGTATGTCGTTTTGGTCTTTTGCGGCCTGTTGCTCAATGGCATCCAGTTCCTTCTCCGCCGATTCCGGCAGGTTCTTGTCGAGGTTTTCCTTTACTTTTTTCCACATGTCTTCATAGTTGTTTTTTGGTGCTGCTGGGACTTTTGTCAAAGTGTTCGTTGACGCAAAAGAGAGGGCGCCAACGACCAAAAGCGTTGCCGCAGCGATGATGATACCCTTGTATTTCATGATATAATGGTTTGCAATTAATAACGCAAAGATAGCAAATATCGTGCAAAATTGTGCTATTTTTGCAGCCGTGAAAGAATTGGCACAAATCATATCCCCCATCGCCACGGAGTTGGCGCAGTTTGAAGCCTTCTTCGGGAAGACTTTACATGCCGACACCGAGCCTATGGAGCGCATCATGCGCTATGTAGGCGACACGCGCGGCAAACGTCTGCGCCCGATGTTGGTATTACTCAGCGCAAAGCTCTTTGGCCAAGTCAACGAAGGGACAGTGCGTGCCGCTGCTTTTGTGGAGTTGGTGCACAGCGCCACGCTCCTCCATGATGATGTGGTGGACGATGCCGACGAACGCCGCGGCAGAAGCTCCGTGAAGGCCCAGTTCGGCAACCTTTCTGCCGTGCTGGCCGGTGATTTCCTTTTGGCCAAGGCCATGCTGCTGCTCAGCGCGCCTGGCGACCATGCCATCCTACAGGAGATGCTACGCACCGCCGCCGCCATGAGCGAGGGGGAACTGATGCAAGGTTGCCCATGTCATTCCGAGACTTTTGAAGGCATAGATACGCTCGCCTTGCAGGCTCGGTATGACATGCCTTCAAAAGGCGAAGCGAATCTATGGGCAACTCAATATCTCGATATCATCACCCGAAAAACCGCCGTGCTGATGCGCTCTTGCTGTGCCGCAGGGGCCCTCTCGGTGGAGGCTACGCCTGAACAAGTCCAGCAAATCGCCGACTTCGGCATCAATTTCGGCATCCTCTTCCAACTGCGCGACGACCTCCTCGACGGGGAGAATGTGGAACAAGCGCAGGAATTACTGCCCGTTTATCACGACAAGGCTTTACAGGCCCTTGAAGGCTTCCCGCCTTCGAAAATCATCGAAGCGCTGCGTGATTTGACCACGTTTTGCGCAGAAAGAGAAGTGTAGATCATTGAGATTCCCTTCGGGAATGGAACGTAATTCATAACCAACATGCGGCGGTTTGTAACGTATACGAAAGTAAGCGTTATATGCCGCCGCGGTTAACCAAATCATTAGTTCTCCATTCCCGAAGGGAATCTCCTAATGCTTTTTTTCACATCCTTGTTACCCATTCATTAAGATTTCGTATCTTTGCACCCTAAATTAGGAATCATAGTATATGAACAGCAACTACAAGGAATATAAACAGCTGAATCTCACCGAGACAGCTGATGCCATCCGGAAGTTTTGGGAAGACGACAACACCTTCCAAAAGAGCCTTGACAACCGCGACAAGGACAACGCTTTTGTTTTCTTCGAAGGTCCGCCGAGCGCCAATGGCACCCCAGGCATCCACCATGTGATGGCCCGCTCCATTAAAGACGTGGTGTGCCGCTACCAGACCCTGAAAGGCAAACATGTGGTGCGTAAGGCCGGCTGGGACACCCATGGCCTGCCCGTCGAACTCGGCGTGGAGAAGAAACTCGGCATCACCAAGGAAGACATCGGCAAGAAGATCAGCGTCGACGACTACAACCGCGCCTGCCGCGAGGAGGTGATGAAATACAAGGACATGTGGGACGACCTCACCCGCAAGATGGGCTACTGGGTCAACCTCAACGATCCCTACATCACTTTCACCAACGACTACATCGAGACCTTGTGGTTCCTGCTGAAAGACCTCTACAACAAAGGCCTGCTCTATAAAGGCTACACCATCCAGCCCTATTCGCCCGCTGCCGGCACCGGCCTCAGCTCGCACGAACTGAACATGCCTGGCTGCTACCGCGACGTGAAGGATTTGACTTGCGTTGCCTTGTTCAAACTGAAAGGCGAAAAATGGAAAGACACACACGCCATTGCGTGGACGACAACGCCGTGGACCTTGCCGAGCAACACTGCCCTCTGCGTGGGCCCGAACATCGACTACGTGCTGCTGAAGACTGTGCATCCCTACACCGAAGAGCCCTGCCAAATCTTGATGGCTAAAGCCTTGGTGGAGACGATGTTCAAGGAGGCCCCCGAAGTCATTGCCGAATACAAAGGTAAGGACCTCGTCGGCATTGAATACGAACAGCTGATTCCTTGGGTCAACCCAGGCGAAGGCGCCTTCCGCATCATCCCTGGCGACTATGTCACCACCGAGGACGGTACCGGTATCGTCCACATCGCCCCTACCTTCGGCGCCGACGATAAACGCGTGGCCGCCGCCGCTGGCATCCCGCCCTTGCAGATGATCGACAAGGACGGCAAGCCGCAGCCTATGGTGGACCGCACGGGTAAGTTCTTCCGCATCGAAGACCTCGATCCCGAGTTCGTCAAGAACTGCATGGACGTGGAGGCCTATCGCCCCTATGCCGGCCAGTTCGTGAAGAACGCCTACGACCCCACCAAGACCGAGAAGGACAAGAGCCTCGACGTCGACATCGTGATGCTCCTCAAAGAACAAGGCAAGCTCTTCAAGAGTGAGAAACATACGCACAACTACCCGCACTGCTGGCGCACCGACAAACCCGTGCTTTACTATCCCCTCGACAGCTGGTTCATCAAGACCACGGCCCTCAAAGACCGCATGATCGAACTCAACAAGACCATCAACTGGAAGCCCGAGGCCACCGGTAGCGGCCGTTTTGGCAACTGGTTAGAAAACCTCGTCGACTGGAACCTGTCGCGTTCGCGTTATTGGGGCACACCGCTGCCCATCTGGCGCACCGAGGACGGCAAGGAAGAGATCTGCATCGGCAGCGTCGAAGAGCTCCGCAACGAGATCGAGAAATCCATCAAGGCAAGCTTCATGAAAGAGAACCCCTATGCCAGCAACGACTACACCAAGTTCGACCTGCATAGACCTTATATCGATGGCGTCATCCTCTGCTCCGCTAGTGGCAAAAAGATGTTCCGTGAACCCGACCTCATCGACGTGTGGTTCGACAGCGGCGCCATGCCGTATGCCCAATACCACTACATGGGCGACAAGACCGGTCTTCCCTTCCCCGCCGACTTCATCGCCGAGGGCGTCGACCAGACCCGTGGCTGGTTCTTCACCCTGCATGCCATCGCCACGATGTGCTTCGACAGCGTGGCCTACAAGAACGTCATCTCCAACGGCTTGGTGCTCGACAAGAACGGCAACAAGATGTCGAAACGTCTGGGCAATGCCGTCGACCCGTTTGGTGCCATCGAGAAATATGGTGCCGATGCCGTGCGTTGGTATATGATCACCAACTCGCAGCCTTGGGACAACCTGAAGTTTGACGAGGCCGGCGTGGACGAGGTGCGCCGCAAGTTCTTCGGCACTCTCTATAACACCTACGCCTTCTTCGCCTTGTATGCCAACATCGACAAGTTCGACTATAAAGAGGCCGACATCGACATCAAGGAGCGTCCCGAAATCGACCGCTGGATCCTCTCGGAACTCAACTCCCTCATCCTCGAAGTCGACAACGCCTACCAAAGCTATGAGCCCACCCGTGCGGGTCGCGCCATCGCCGACTTCGTCGACGCCCACCTCAGCAACTGGTACGTGCGCCTCTCGCGCCGCCGTTTCTGGAAGAGCGAGGACAACACCGACAAGCTGTCGGCCTATCAAACCCTCTACACCTGCCTCGAGACCGTGGCACGCCTCGGCTCGCCCATTGCGCCGTTCTTCTGCGAACAGCTCTACCGCGACCTGAACAATGTCACGGGCCGCAACAAGGCCGAGTCCGTCCACCTGACCGACTTCCCCGTCGCCAACACCACCTTCATCGACAAGGCCTTAGAAGAGCGCATGGAAGCCGCACAACTTATCTCTTCACTGGTGCTTTCGCTGCGTAAGAAAGCCAACATCCGCGTGCGTCAGCCCCTGTCGAAGATCATGATTCCCGTTGCCAACGAGGAGATGAAAGCACAGATCGAGAAGGTGTCGCACCTCATCAAGAGCGAGGTCAACATCAAGGAGATCGAGTTCCTCTCGCCCGACAACAACATCCTGGTGAAGAACGTGAAGCCCAACTTCAAGACCTTGGGCAAGAAGTACGGCAAACAGATGAAACAAATTCAGGCCTACTTCACCAATATGAGCCAAGATGAGATCCATGCCTTCGAGAAGAACGGCGGCACCCACTTGAACGTGGACGGCATCGACGTCGAACTGACCCTCGAAGATGCCCTGATCTCGACACAAGACATCCCCGGCTGGGCCGTCACTTCACAGGACGACCTCACCGTGGCACTCGACATGACCATCACCGATGAACTGATGCAGGAAGGCCTCGCCCGTGAGATCGTCAACCGCGTGCAGAACCTCCGTAAGACGGGAGGCTTTGAGGTGACCGACCGCATCGAATTGCTCATCGAGAAGAACGATAAGATCAACAACGCCGTGGCGAAATACGGCGACTACATCTGCAACGAGACCCTGGCCACCATCACCGAGGTGGATGCCTTAGAGGGCGTGGAGGCTGAGGAACTCGTGGAAGGCATTAATGTGAAACTGAAGATTCAAAAGAAATAAACCAACCTATACTACTATGGACGACAACAAGAAAACTCCGCAAGTGCGCTATTCCGACGAAGACCTTGAGGAATTCAAAGCACTGATTCTCGAAAAGCTCGAACAGGCCAAAGCTAACTTGGAGACCTTGCAGGCCAACCTCTCAGGCGGTGAACATAGCACCGACGACACAGCCCCCACTTTCAAGATCTTGGAAGAAGGTTATGCCGTGGCTGAGAAAGAAGAAAACGCCCGTCTGGTGGCCCGTCAAGAGAAGTACATCCACAACCTGGAGCTTGCCCTGATGCGCATCGAAAACAAGACCTACGGCATCTGCTGTGAGACTGGTCGCCTCATCCCTAAGGAGCGTCTCCGCTGCGTGCCCATCACCACCCGTTGCCTCGACGTCAAACTGAAGAAAAAGTGAAAAAGCAGGGCAACCGCGGCCTTTGGTGGTCGTTTGTGGTGATCTTCCTCATCCTACTCTTCGACCAAATCCTCAAGATTTGGGTGAAGACCACTATGGTCCTCGGTCAAGAAACCCCTGTCATCGGCAATTGGTTTAAGTTGTTGTTCATAGAGAACAATGGCATGGCCTTTGGTTGGCTGGGTGGCGGCGGTTTCCTGAAGCTGGCGCTCAGCCTGTTCCGCATTGTGGCCATCGTGGCCTTGTTCTGGGTGCTGGTGCGGCTGTCGAAGAAAGAGACTAAGTTTGGCGTGCTGTTCGGCCTCGCCCTCATCACGGCGGGTGCCATGGGCAACATCATTGACAGCGTGTTCTATGGGCGCATCTTCAGCGAGAGCACCTATACGCAAATCGCGACCTTGTTCCCCGACGGTGGTGGTTATGCCGGCTGGCTGCATGGGCGTGTGGTCGACATGCTGTATTTCCCCATCATCGACGTGGCGAGAGAAAACGCCACCTGGCTACCCGATTTCTTCTTCGGCCCTGACGGACATTTCATTTTCTTCCGACCCATTTTCAACCTCGCCGACGCTGCTATCACGATAGGCGTGTTCTACATGCTGATTTTCCAGTGGAAGTGGCTGAAAACGCTGAAATAAGACCCTGAAAAGTTTGTAAAGCGTTTTTCGTACTTTTCTTATTATCAATATTTTAAGAAAGTTTTTCTCTGAAAAGTTTGTAATGGCCTTTCGTGATGCACCATGAAAGGGAAAATGTGTTACTTTTGCAGCAAACATTCAAGTGAAACTAAATAAAAAAGACATGAAAAACATCAAACCATTGCGCATCGTGTTGGGACTGCTTCTGATAGCCTCCTTCACCTCCTGCCAAAAAGACAAAACCGGAACATACACTTCGAAAAAGAAAATCCAGCAGATTTACTACTCGTGGAGAAACGCGGAGAAAGAGCCTTTCCAACATTGGGAATGGAACGGCGACAAGCTCAGCTCCATCACCCACTATACGGACTACGACTTCAAGAAAGACGACAAGTGGATTGAGAATTTCACCTACGAAAACAACAGGATCACCCGCGTCGACAACTACACGAACTCCGAGTACATCACCTACGAATACGACGGCGACCACCTGAAATCGGCTACCGTGTTCTACCGTAACGCCATCGCCTGCACTTGGGCGATAAGCTACGATGGCAACAAAATCAGCAAGATGACCGGCACTTATTTCGACTCCTATAAAAAAGAAGGCGCAAAATTGCAACTCAATCCCCTGTCGCACCTGCTGCCTCCCAACATCTGCCAAAGCATCGCCCAATGCGAACAACGGATGGCCGAACAACGCCACACGAAAGAAACCTTCACCGTAGCCCTGCTGCTGACGTGGAATGGCGACAACATCAGCAAACTCGTTTTTACGGGTGACGGCGAATACATGGAATTCCTGCTGCAATACGACGACAAGAACTGCCCTTGGTACGGACTCATGGGCGGACTTGAAGACTACCTGATCAACTTCACCAACGGGCACACCGTCTTCAGCAAGAACAACGTGACCTCCATCATTTTGAAGGAAGACGATGACGCCGATACCATCCGCTATGCCTACCAGTACGACAGCGACAAGTACCCCATCCTACAAACCATGTACGAAGCCTACGCCCCCGACGACAAACAAGTGTTTTACATTGAATATTAAAAACTTACAGATATGAAAACGACAAAGACCTTAACCTTGATAGCAGCGACCATGCTTTTGGCCTTGGCCTCATGCAAACCCGTTGACGACCCGCAACAGGTGACCAAAAATGTGGTGGTCACCACCGCCGACCCCGCCTTCATCACGAGTGGCACAGCCACACTTGGCGCAGAAGTGACCGCCGACGATGCCGGACTGCTGCTTGAACTCGGCGTATGCTGGAGCAAAACAGGAACCCCCACCATCGACGGCCAATGCGCGAAGACCTACAGGTGTTCGCAGCCCTACCAATGCTTCATCGCCAGCCTTGAGCCTAACACGCAGTATCATGTGCGTGGCTTCGCCAAATACGGCACCGAATACTGCTACGGCGACGAGAAGACCTTCACCACCTTGGGTTCCGATGCGCCATCGGCCTCACCTGTCACCACCTTGGAGGCCACGGAAATCACCTATGAGAGTTTTTGTGCTGCCTACTCCATCGTGCCTTTCGGCGTGACCAACTACACAGCCGGCCTAATCTACAGCACCAACCCCGACCTCACTTTAGAGAACTGCGAAGGCATTAAAACCGGTTACTACGACAGCGAAACCGACTCCTACTTAGTGTGTTGCTACGACTTGACCCCCAATACAAAGTATTATTACCGCGCATTCGTAGAGTATTATACGGACGACCAACCTGCCTACTTCTATGGCGAAGTCCTCAGCCTCACCACACCCGAGATGCCCTTTATCATCAACCTTGAAACCCTTGAACCTGAATACTATTGGAGCTACTACACCATTGCCCACGGAAGGATTGAGTGTACGATGCCAGAAGTGGTTGACCAACTTGGATTTTGCTATAGCAAGGACAACGAATATCCGCAGTTCGAGTCGGACTTCCACACCACCGCCGCCACACCCACAGGCAACTGGCACTGGTATGAGTTCGACAGCTACATCGACAACCTGTCGGCCCACACCAAATACTACATCCGCAGCTACGCCCGCTACAAGACCGACAGCATCAAGTATGGCAACGTCGTCTCCATCGACATCAACTGATTTTGAGCGATGAAAGGCGGAAAAACATTTATTGTTGGCATCGCCTTGGGCATTGCGTTTTGCAGCCTTGTATGGCTACCCAATCTTTACGACAAGTTCTTGATTGCCAGATTTATTGCCACTGCAATAGGTCTGGCAATCTTGTTCCTTTTCGCCCTCATTGGCAAGAAACGTTGGAGGGTTCCCAACACCCCTGTGTTTTACGTTTATTTGCTCTTCACCCTTTTCTGCGGCTGTTCCATACTTTGGGCCACCAACACCGCCGAAGCCGTTTTCGCTTTCTCCACGCAACTTCTTACTCCGCTCATTGTCATCGTCTTTTACAGCCTTTTGTCGACCAACAAACAACCTACCCAAAAGGCATTATGGATCAGTGCAGCCATCATTCTGGCCGTATATCTGTTCTTTACCATTGTCCAACTTGATCTCGTCGAGAGTTTCAGCTTCGACCAGCTTTACCGCGTGAGCGGCATCAGCGGGCACAAGAACCTTTTGGCCATCATGTTGTTTATCCTTTCCGGCTTTTTGCTCACTTCCTTTTCCATTTTTGAAAGCAAGCTGCCGGGGTGGCTCACAGTCGTCGTGTTTGTCGCCAATGTCGCCCTCGTCGTCCTGCTGAAATCGCGGGCGGTGATGCTGGGTATGATTGCTGCCGTTGTTTGCTTCGCGGTTTTGCTGTTGACGCGTTCCCGTCATTGGGAAGAGGAACGACAAAGCAATCCAGAAAAACGATGTTCTGGATTGCTTCGCTTTGCTCGCAAATGCTCTGCATTCGACGAAGTCAATAACGCAAAGCGTGTCAAAAGAGGATTACGATTCACCGTTGTTGCCTCCATAATGATTGTCTACGCCTTCCTCACCATCGGGCTGCGATGGTTTGCCGACCGCTCCGTGCCGCATACCTCGGAAAAGAGCGAAATCGAACACAACGTGCTGAGTACCTCCTCGTTGGCCGAACGTTGCCTGCTGTGGGACAAGACCTACCGCATTGCCGACAAGCATCCTGTGGCGGGCTGCGGCATCGGCAACTGGCAAATCGATTTTCCCGAAACCGGCCTCAAAGGTCTCTACCGCGCCGATGTGTGGAACATCAATTTCACCAAGCCCCACAACGAATATCTCGGCTTGTTGGCCGAAACCGGCTACCTCGGACTGCTTCTCTACGTTGCTTTCCTTGTCTCCTTGGTCGTTCTTTCGTTCTTCGCCCTCTGCAAAACACAAGGCAGGAAAGACTTCCTCTATGGTGCCATCGCCTTGAGCCTCTTCGTCGGAAGCAGCGTCAATGCCCTCTTCGACTTCCCCAACAGCCGCATCGAGCACATCATCTGGAATGGCATTCTTATGGCTTGTCTGTTCCAAATCATCGCCAACGGCAAGCAGAAACCCCTTGGCAAAGACTGGAACATTGTGTTTTTGTCCGTTGCAGTCATACTCATCACCATTGGAGGGTTCCGTTTGAACGGCGACCGCAACACCTTCAAGATGCAGCAAGCCTTGAAAGCCAACGACTGGAAAGCCGTGGAACGCAATGGAAACCAAGCCCTTTCGGTCTTCTATAACATCGACCCTGTGGGGCTGCCCGTGCATTGGTATATAGGCAAAGCACAAAAACAGACGAATAATCCACTGGCCATCAACAGTTTCCTAAGGGCCTATCACGAAGCTCCTTATTGCAAGGAAAACCTCAACGACCTTGGTTTGGTTGAATACCATGCCGCACACAACCTTGAAAAAGCCGAGTTTTACCTCAAGGAAGCCATCCGCGTCAGTCCTAACTATGTGTATCCCTATCTCAATTTAGCCTACATTTACCTGAGCGAGGGCGAACCCCAAAAGGCCAAGGAAGTGGCCGACGCCCTCTATTTCGATGCACACAAGCGCGACGTGATGAAAGCCGATGCCGTGTTTTTCGAGCCTTTCAATGCTGAGGCTGTCCGCCAAAAGATTGATGCAAATTATGAAGCCGTCATTCAGTTGCGCAAGACCATTAATGACAATCTACACAAATGAAAAATCCCGCCACGAATGACGGGATTTTCCATTTTCACACTGTAGAGACGTTGCGTGCAACGTCTTTACAATCAGGCCTGTTTGCGGGCCTCCATCAGCAGATCCAGCATCTTGATGGCTGAATCGCTGATGACCGTGCCGGGACCGAAGATGGCCACAGCGCCGTGGTCGTAGAGGAACTGGTAGTCCTGCGCGGGGATCACGCCACCCACGGTGACCATGATGTCGGGACGACCCAGCTTCTCAAGCTCCTCGATGACCTGCGGCACGAGGGTCTTGTGACCGGCAGCCAGCGAACTCACGCCCAAGATATGGACGTCGTTCTCGACGGCTTGCTTGGCAGCCTCGGCAGGCGTCTGGAACAAAGGTCCCATGTCGACGTCGAAACCGATGTCGGCATAACCAGTGGCAACAACTTTTGCGCCACGGTCGTGACCGTCCTGACCCATCTTGGCAATCATGATACGCGGACGGCGGCCTTCCAACTTGGCAAACTCGTCGGCCTTACGGCAGGCTTCCTCAAATCTTGCATCGTTTTTCGTTTCCATAGAATACACTCCTGAGATTGAACGGATGACGGCTTTATAACGGCCAGCGACTTTCTCGCAAGCCATGGAGATCTCACCCAGCGAAGCGCGGCACTTGGCAGCTTCGATGGCCAAGGCAAGGAGGTTGCCCTCGCCCGTCTCGGCACACTTGGTGATGGCCTCGAGGCAACGCTGCACGTCGGCCTCGTTGCGGTTGGCGCGGAGCTCCTTCAGACGCTTGATCTGCGACTCACGCACAGCGGTGTTGTCAACTTCCAAGGTCTCGATAGGATCCTCGTGGTCGAGGCGGTACTTGTTGATACCGACGATGGTCTCGCGGCCCGAGTCGATCTTGGCCTGCTTGCGGGCAGCGGCCTCTTCGATACGCATCTTCGGCAGACCCGTCTCGATGGCTTTGGCCATACCACCCATGGCTTCCACCTCTTGGATGTGACCCCAAGCGCGATGGGCGATCTCGTTGGTGAGGCTCTCCACATAATAGGAGCCAGCCCACGGGTCGACCACACGGCAGACGTTGGTCTCTTCCTGAATGTAGATCTGGGTGTTACGGGCGATACGGGCGCTGAAGTCGGTGGGCAAGGCGATGGCCTCGTCCAAGGCGTTGGTGTGCAGCGACTGGGTGTGACCCAGGGCGGCACCCATAGCCTCGATGCAGGTACGAGCCACGTTGTTGAACGGGTCTTGCTCGGTAAGCGACCAGCCCGAGGTCTGCGTGTGGGTACGCAGGGCCAGCGACTTGGTGTTCTTCGGGTTGAAGGTCTTCACGATCTTGGCCCACAGCATACGTGCGGCACGCATCTTGGCAATCTCCATGAAGTGGTTCATGCCCGAGCACCAGAAGAAGGACAGACGCGGTGCGAAGGCGTCGATGTCCAAGCCAGCCTTGACACCGGTGCGGAGGTAGTCCCAACCGTCGGCCAAGGTATAAGCCATCTCGATGTCGGAGGTGGCACCGGCTTCCTGCATGTGGTAGCCCGAGATGGAGATCGAGTTGAACTTCGGCATGTTCTGCGAGGTGAACTCGAAGATGTCGGCGATGATGCGCATCGAGAACTCAGGCGGATAGATATAGGTGTTACGCACCATGAATTCCTTCAGAATGTCGTTCTGGATGGTGCCTTGCAACTCTTCGTACTTGGCACCCTGCTCCAAGGCAGCGACGATATAGAAGGCCAGAATCGGCAACACGGCGCCGTTCATGGTCATGGAGACGGACATTTTATTCAGCGGGATCTGGTCGAACAGGACCTTCATGTCCTCGACGGAGCAGATGCTCACACCGGCCTTACCCACGTCGCCCATGACGCGCTCGTGGTCGGCGTCGTAGCCACGGTGGGTGGCCAAGTCGAAGGCCACGGACAGACCTTTCTGACCGGCAGCGATGTTACGGCGGTAGAAGGCGTTGGACTCCTCAGCGGTGGAGAAACCGGCATACTGACGGATGGTCCAAGGACGCATCACGTACATTGTCGAGTAAGGTCCACGGAGGAAGGGGGCGATACCAGCGGCGTAGTTGAGGTGTTCCATGCCTTCGAGGTCTTTCTCGGTGTAGGCAGGCTTCACCATGATATGCTCGTGGGTCTCCCAAGGCTCGCCGTTAGGCAGGATGATACCGTTGTTCTTAGGTATAGCGTTGATATTGATGTTTTTATAGTTGGGTTTCATTGTTTTCTCCTTTCTTCTCCCCACACTGCGCTTTGCTTATGTGGGGTAATTGAGGTTGCGCCTCTTCGAGGCGCGAAAACCTCTTTACTAATTATTTTGTTATACCTAATTGCTTTTGGAACTCCGTTAAAGTGTCTAAGACATTGCTCTTGACGTGGATGAAATACTTCAGGCCAGCCTCTTTGAGGATGTCGGCGGTGCCTTCGGGGTTACCGGCCAGCACCACGATGGTGTCATTCTTCAACTCCTCGTAGATCTTGAGGGCGTTACCTTCGCCGTATTCCTCGTCGGAGGAGCAGATCACCAGAATCTCGGGCTTCACCTCACGGGCGGCGGCGATGCCTTCGTCCAAGGTCTTGAAGCCTGGGTTGTCGACGACTTGGAAGCCGGCGCAGGCGAAGAAGTTGGAGGCGAAGTTGGCACGGGCCTTACGCATGGCGAGGTTGCCGTAGGTGAACATCCATGCCATGGGACGCTTGTGGTCTTGGGCATAGACGTCGGTGGCGAAGCGCAGCTTCTCGAACTGCTGGGCAGCGCGGAAGGTGACGATGGTCTCGACCTCGGCGTTGGCATCGCGGCGGTCGTCGGCTTCCATCACCCAAGCCTCAGGCGTGAACTTCAAGCTCTCGGTGAAGTTCGGGAACTGGTTGGTGCCCAGGATGGTCTCGCGGCGGGTGGCCACGTTACTGAACTTCTTGGCAGCGCTCTCCTTGATGAGGCCTTGAATCATGCCCTTGCGGACGGCTTCAAGATAGCCGCCTTCGTCTTGGATCTTGTTGAACAAGTCCCAAGCGGCCACGGCCAGGCTCTCGGTGAGGTTCTCGATGTAGTAGGAACCTGCGGCGGGGTCGGCCACCTTGTCGAAGTGGGCCTCTTCCTTGAGGACGAGCTGCTGGTTGCGAGCGATACGGTCGGCGAAGTCGGTGGGAATCTCGAACGGCGCGTCGAACGGCATCACGGTGAACGAGTCGACGCCACCGAGGACGGCTGACATCGTGCCCGTGGTGGTGCGCAGCATGTTGACATACGCATCGTAGAGGCTCATGCCGAGTTCGGCGTTGGTGGCGTGGATGTGCATCTTGGCGTTCTCTTCCTTGCCGCCGTAGGCCTTCACGATGTTGGCCCACAAGAGACGATAGGCACGCATCTTAGCCAGCTCCATGAAGTAGTTCTGACCCACAGCGAGGTTAAAGCGCATCTTGGGTGCGATCTCGTCGATGGTCAGGCCTTTCTCGGTGAGTTTGTCGAGGTATTCGGCACCCACGGCAAGGCTGAAGGCCATCTCCTGCACGATGGTGGCACCGGCATTGGTGAACACATGGCCGTTGACGCCGATGGTGTCGAAGCCAGGCATCTCGGCTTTCACCATGATGTAGCCCAGCTCCATGTCGGCACCCTCGTTGATGTACCACACACCGCGACGCAGGTAACGCGTCAGCGGGTCATAGTTCAACGAACCCTTGATATCCGGGATCTTCGAGAGCATCTCAAGGATCGGCAGATGGTACTTGTTGTTGTAGAAATTGATCTCCACAGCCTTTTGGTCGATGCCGTTGAGCAGCGTCGAGATGGCGATGGTGTCGTAAGGCTTGTCGTACTCCAGCTTGAAGCCGATGCTGTTGGCGCCGCGGCTGATGGCGTTGAGGGCGATCTTGTTGGCCTCGTGTACATCCTTCACGGTGATGTCCTGACGGATGAGCCAGTTGTTGCCTTCGGGTTTGTTGCCGCGGACATAGGGGAATTGGTCGGGAGCCATGCCCGTCCAAGGGATGTCCGCCAAGTTCTCGGCACGGTAGTAAGGCCTCACGTTGAAGCCTTCGGCCGTACGCCAAACCAGCTTTTTGTTGTAGTCAGCGCCTTTGAGGTCCTTCTCGATGACGGCTTCCCATTCCTGGGTGCTCACGGGAGGAAATTCCTCAAAGAGTCTCTTTTTTTCTTCCATGTTGTTGTATTTATTGATATTCTTAAAATGCTAAAATATTCAATCAATCTGCAAAGATAAGAAATAATGCGATTAGGCGAACTATAAATAACCATAATAATAAAAAAATGCCTCAAGTAGGCTAATTATGGCGACCGAGAGACGACAAAGCCATCGCATTGTTTTCACTCATTTTGTTAGGCAATGAGGTTCCCGCCTCACGGCGGGAATGGAGTTGAATATAAAGTAATTAGCGGCGGCTCGTAACGTTTACGGATTGTAAGCGTCACAGGCCGCCGCAGTTTACATAACGACACACACTCCATTCCCGCGCAGCGGGAACCTCATTTATGTTTACTCGTTTTTCGCCGAAAACTCTTTGATTCGCTGCTCCTCGCTTCGCTTACACACCAAGATACGGCCGCCTTTGGCCGAGACGATGTAATCGTCGAGGCCTTGAAGGACGACTTTCGTTGCGTCTTCCGTATGCACAACACAATCGTGGCACTCATAGAGATGGACGTTGCCGACGCAGCCATTGCCATCGGCATCGTGTTCAAGCTTGTCGTAGAGCGAGGCCCAGTTGCCGAGGTCGCTCCAGCCGAAGTCTGCTGGATGGGTATAGACCCTGCCGTCGGCAGCGGCGGGTTCCATGACAGCGAAGTCGATGCTGATCTTCTCGCATTTGGGGAAAATGTTTTGCACATCGGAAGCGGTCTTCATGCGTTCCATATCGGCAGCGATGTTGGGCTTATAGGTACGGATGGCGTCGGTGATGGTAGCCACATTCCACACGAAGATGCCGGCATTCCAGAGATAGTTGCCCGCGGCGAGGTACTTTTTAGCAGTATCATGATCAGGTTTCTCCTTAAATTCACGCACCTTCCTTATCTCACCACTCTCAACTCTAAACTCTGAACTCTCAACTATTTCCACGTAGCCATAACCCGTTTCAGGACGCGATGGCTTGATGCCTATCGTGACGATGGCATCGTGGTTCTCGGTGAAGGCCAAGGCATTACGCATCACCCTCCTAAACTCCGTAGGGTTCATCACCACGGCGTCGGCAGGCGTCACCACCACGTTGGCGTCGGGGTCTTCCGCCTTGATGCGCCAGCAGGCCCAAGCGATGCAAGGCGCGGTGTTGCGTGCCGCCGGCTCCGCCAGGATATGGCTCTCAGGAATGGAAGGGATCTGTCGGCGCACGATGTCGACATAGGCGGCATTGGTCACCACCCAGAAATTGTCCATGGGACAGAGACCTTCGAAACGGTCGACCGTCAGCTGTATCAGCGAGCGGCCACAACCCAGGATGTCGATAAACTGTTTGGGATATTCAGGTGTGCTCAACGGCCAAAAACGGCTTCCGATGCCGCCGGCCATAATCACTACATGGTTGTTCATAATGATGCTGTTTAGATGATAGCGTTTTTAATACACGTTACGATATACTCCACGTCCTCGTCGCTGACGCATGGTCCGCTAGGGAGGCACATCCCCATCTTGAAGAGGCTTTCGCTTACGCCGTTGACATAGGCAGGAGCGTCCTTATAGACGGGCTGTTTGTGCATGGGTTTCCACAAGGGCCGCGCCTCGATGCCCGCTTGGTCGAGGATGACGCGCATGGCCTCTACGTTGGCGTTGGGTTCGCAGTCGGTGTGGGCGCTCTCGGTGGCATGCACTACGCCTGCCGCGCCACCCACCGCACCTTGTATAACGGTCTTATAAGCGTTTTCTTGTCCTTTGACATGTAGGCTCGGGTCGAGGGTGATGGTGCATAACCAATAGTTACTGTCGTACTTCTCCCCTGAACAAGGCTGCGAGTGGACATGTATGCCCGGCACACCAGCCAATAGCTCCTCATACATCTTCTGCACATGCTTGTGGTGGTTGATATGCTCATCGAGCACTGTCATCTGTCCACGACCAATGCCAGCACAGATGTTCGACATGCGGTAGTTGTAACCGATGGCCTCATGTTGATAGTAAGGATAGGCTTCGCGGGCTTGGGTGGCCAGCCACATAATCTTCTGCCAAGCCTCTTGGTCGGGGCAGATGAGTGCGCCGCCGCCCGAGGTGGTGATCATCTTGTTGCCGTTGAAGGAGAGCACGCCGTAGCGGCCGAAGGTGCCCAGCACCTGTCCCTTCCAGCGGCTGCCGAAGCCTTCGGCGGCGTCTTCGATGACGGGGATGTCGTATTTCGCGGCGACCTCCATGATACGGTCGATGTCGTAGGGCATGCCATAGAGCGCCACGGGCATGATGGCCTTGGGCTTACGGCCCGTCTTGGCGATGCGGTCGCGGATGGCCTCCTCCATCAGCTCGGGGTCGATGTTCCAAGAGTCCTTCTCGCTGTCGACGAAGATGGGTGTTGCGCCGAGGTAGGTGATGGGGTTGGACGAGGCGCAGAAGGTGAACGACTGCACGATGACCTCGTCGCCAGGACCCACGCCGCAGGCGATTAAGGCAAGATGGATGGCCGCCGTGCCGGCGGATAAAGCAACAACCTTCTTGTCCAATGAATAGTCATTGCGGGCTTGACCCGCAATCTCATTCACAAAGGACTCCAAATCCTTTTCAAACCCATTGACATTGGGTCCGAGCGGCACCACCCAGTTGGTGTCGAAGGCTTCTTGGATATATTTCTGTTCAAGGCCTGCGTCGCTCATATGGGCGAGGCAGAGGTAGATGCGGTTGTGTGTCATAGTTTCAGATCGTTTCTCCATTGTATTCAAGATGTCGTCCAAGCACCGTGGCGAAGATCATCTTGAGATCCATACAAAAGGAATAGTGATGCAGGTAATATCGGTTGATACGCACTTTATCGGGCCAAATCACGTTGTCGTTATACCAAAGTGCTATCTCTTGTTCTGAGCGGGAATCACCTTGTGTTTTGGCTTGTGCGACATACTCGGCGATCATTTCTTCTTCGTTGCGGTACTTCAGCGAGGCGGGTCCTGTGATGCCAGGGCGCAATAGCAAGACCTCGCGGTCGTCGCCTTGCAGCCTATCGGCATAGCCGGGCACATCGGGTCGCGGGCCGACGAAGCTCATGTCGCCTTTCAGCACGTTCCACAGCTCGGGCAGCTCATCCAGCTTGTATTTGCGCAGCTTGGCGCCTAAGGGGGTGATGCGGCTCTCTCCCGCCACGCTCACCGACGATCCGCCGTGGTCAGCCTTCATCGTGCGGAACTTCGCCATGGTGAACAGCTTGCCCTCTTTCCCTACACGTTGCTGCTTGAACAGCACGGGGCCACCCATCTTAACCATGATAATGACAGCCACGACCAGCATCACCGGCGAAAGGACGATGAGGCCGAGGAAGGAAAGGAGGCGGTCGAAGAGGAATTTTAAAGACATGGTTTATTCAAACGCTTTTAAAAAGTCTTCTGATAGTTTCTTCCAAGTTAAGTTTTTTATGGCATAATCCTTCCCTATCTGACCCATTCTTGTTCTCTCCTCTGGTGTCATTTCAACAAACTGAAGAATGGCTTCTGAATTATCCAAAGGGTTCTCAGCATTCACTTGTATTCCACATCCGATTCTTGAAATAATTGAACCAGGCTCGTCTATTGCTTGAAGAATAGGAATACCCGAAAGCATATAATCAGTCATTTTATTATATGACGTCCCGTACTTATGCAATTCAGAATGGATGCCACCCATATAACCAATATCAAAATGAGAAATCACGGATGGGATTAAGTATTTGGAAACCGCAGGCAAAAACGCCACATTATTCAGTCCCATTGTTTTTGCCTTATTTCGCAAACTTTCTTCTTCTGGACCTTTACCTACTAGCACGAAATGGATTCTTTCATCATTCTTCAACAAAGCAGCGGTTTCAATCAAAGACATCAACGCACCAGACGCGGCAAAACCACCGGCAAAACCCACAACAACCTTTCCTTCCAAGGTTTTGAAAGCTTTTTGATGCTCATCTGGTAATGGTAAGTTGCGCTTTTCATCAGTCCAATCTTCGGAGTCATACCCATTAGGGACACACACAAATTTACCTTCTGCCAAGCCGTGTTCCTGCATATGTTCTTCGGCATTCCATAAAAGAGAAACCACTTTGTCTGAATACTTGTAACAATCATTTTCTGCCTTTTGCATAACGCGGATAAAAGGATGCTTCTCCGAATATCCACCTATCAGCATTGGAGACATGGGCCACAGATCGTGGACTTCATAACTTAGCTTTGCTCCAGTTAATTTGGCGATTCTTTTTGCGGGATAAATATCTAAAGGATATGTGGAAGAAGCTATAACAAGGTCAGGGGCACAAGTTTTTGCGATCTTCCTTGTATGACTCTGTAGTTTGGAAACAAACAGCCCCATATTGAGAACCCTTTTCGAAGAAGAGGTGTAAGACGGTGTTTTAACCCAGATATAGTTAAGCCCGTCTCTGACTTCAAGGGTAAAATCTCTTTTTACATCAGGATTCTTCAATCTCAAATGAGAAAAAGATGCCCCTAACAAATAGACTTGATGTCCTTGTTTTACCCATTCTTTGGCAAGATAATAGGGGCGATATTCCATGCCCAACCCACCACCACCAACGTAGTGATTTATCAAGAGAATTCTCATGTTTTAGGCACTAAGTGTCTTTTTAATCGGTATTATTAAAACCCGTGTTTAGTTTAAAAGATCGTTATAATGCTTGACGTATCGTGTTGCAATAGCCGACCACCGAAATTGGTTAAAATCGATGGTTTTATTAGAATACTTACCTGTTGTTTCTGAGATGGTTTCTATGGCTTCTTTGATCTCAGTAACCGAAAGAGGGTTAACTCCTATACCAACCGAGCTATCAAACAACCCATCCACCCCTTGTCCTTTTGTAAAAATAATAGGAAGGTTCTGTGACAAGGCTTCTAAATAAACCAATCCAAATGTCTCATGAATTGATGGCATGGCAAATATCGAGTGGGTGTTGAGGACCTTACAGAGCTTTTCTTTATCAAAGATCGGCCCTATGTAATGAATCACTTCTGGGTAAGTATCAAGCATGTTTTGAACTCTATTTGTAGTTTCATTTCCACCGCCGACCAAGGTCAAAGTAATGTCTTTAAAGAGTTTTTCTTTTCTGAGTTCTAAGATTGCTTTGCCCAACCGAACCACATTCTTATTATTGCTGAAATCTCCAACATACAGAACCTTATGTCCTTCATGTTGTTTATGGTTTACATGGTCAAGATAATAATCGTCTATGCCATTGGGAATCAACGCCATCTTATGTTTTATATCGGAAAGAATAGGTTGAATGGCTTTGTGGTTCGAAAACTTTTCCATCAAAGCTTTTGAGATAAAGAATACTCTTTGTGCATTTCGCAGTATCTTTTTCCCTGCCGGCCAAGTATGAGGCAACAAGTTTAGAAAGCCGTTAATATCCGTGTTGCGGACAGCTACAACATAAGGAATATTGTATTTTTGATTGATTAAATAAGCTTGTCCTCCATCAGTGAATAAAGTTGCGGCGTGAACTAAATCAATTGTTTCTAAATCTACTTTTTCTTGCAGTGATTGAAACATGTTTGCCCTTTTAACATGATAAACATATTTATAATAGGGCTTAACTACATGGTCATATATAATCTTTGTGTTCTCCGCTAAAAAAAAATTATTCCCCATCTGTTCCTTGTTACGCACAGGACAATAAATAGTTTGTTCAACACCCTGTCTTGCCAAGTTTTGATATAGATTGGTATAAACCTTGGTATTGCAAAAATCGCCTGAAATGTGGAGGACGTGCATAATTTATTCTTACCTTGTGAACAATTATACCATAAGATAATTCGGTGTTTCTGCCTTTTTGACTTTTGAAAGGTCTATTTTTTCACCTAAGTACAGGTAATAGTCTTCTGTGAAATAACCATAGCCCGTTGCCAATGTGAGTTCTCCGATATACGGTCTGTCGTTCAAAACATAAAAATCAACACGAACCTGAGGAAATGGCCTCGCCAAATCTTCTGCAATTTTAAGCATTTCCGACAAACAACCCGGCTTAGGTATTAAAGCCTCCCTAAATTCAAAATGACCATTAAAACGCAATTTTTCCTTCATGCGGCACCAGGTTCCGTCATATAAATCCAAACAATAGGATCTGTTTTTTCTATCAAACACCACCAAGATACTTTCAACTTTGCCATTGATACACCAAACCTTATAATCAATTAACGAATTTGGGGAGACCATCCGGCCCTGTTCATCATTTTCAAGGAGTTCTTCGGCAATAATACACCTAGGAATAGATAGATAATGTAACTGTGAATTTGAATAGCCATAAGGAATTTCAAGCCATGTTTCTAGTTTTTCCCTAATGGCGCTTTCGTCAACATGTGTTTTATCAGTTACAGGAATACATGTACCGCAACCATTATTGGTTTTAATTATAAATTTGTTGGGCAAATCTTTGATCGAGAAATCGGATGGGGAGTCCCATTTGCCTAAAAATTTTGGAAGATATGACTCGTAACCACACTCTTTCACATATTCACGAACCAAATATTTATCAGCACACTTTGTCCACAAGGATAAATCTGCATACAACTCCATCCAATATATTTTTTCAATAAGATTGGATGGATTCTCAATATCCGGTTTTTTGTTAAAGGCCAATTTATAAGTCCGTTCAATTTCTTTAAACGGATATCGTTTGATTTGGTTTTTCTTATAATTGGCAACTAGCACACGATAAGCGTGTGATTTGTTCAACAATTTGGTGATTTTCAAATATAATGACATATTATAGGCCTTTATTTAGACAATACTCTATAACCCATCGATGGCTTTCACATTGAAACCTGTTTAAAGCTGTGCTAGTATCTTTTTTATTCATAAACATTAGACCTGTCAAACGTAACGCATAAGACTTCTTAATGTGTAAGGTTGTTCCGGCAAATCCTCTAAGCACCCCGTATTTATGGCCGTCATAAAGCTTTCTGCATAATTGATCGATATAATCATTATATCTCTCTTCTGAAACCAGCAATTCATTCAAATAGTCAGTGTGTTGCTTGATTTCATCGCTTTCGTCGATTGAAATAAAACCCGATGTATCGAGACCTATGTTCTTTACACTTACATTAACCCCGGTATCATTGATAATCAAATTAGCCATTAATCCTTTCTTCCAATACTCATCACCTGACAATTCATCAAAATAAAAGTTACCAAGACTATATAAAATCGGTTTGTTTTTATAGTATTCCCAGCCTTGTGGTGTATGAGGATGTGAGGCAATAACACCATCGGCACCCCAATCAATATATTTTTTATATAACTTTCTCCACTGTGGTAAAGGAGCAAAACTTTGTTCAACACCAGCATGCGGAAAAACAAAAAGATAATCTACGCTTTTTTTCGCTTCGTTAATAATCTCTTGAATGTCCATTGATCCTGTCCACGCAACCCCGAAACCTTCTTCGTCTCTACCTTCAATAATACCAAATTCATGTTGACATAATGACAAATAACCGATGGTTTTATTTTTGATTAGATGACTCTTTACTTTATACGCATCCTTGGCACGGCCAGCTCCAACCACAATAATTCGATTAAAAGCTTCCATTGTTTTTTCACAACCAATTGAGCCATGGTCCATCATGTGGTTATTAGACAGCAGTACCACATTAAAGCCATTATCTATCAAGAAATCGGGCGATTTCTCAGATTGGTCGATTTTGGGTCCACTTTTTATTATCACAGGACTATCGCTCTTTACGGGTGCTTCAAAATTACAGATTTTGATATCTGCTTGCTTCAACAAACAACTCAAACTATCTGAAAACTTAATGTTTTCACAACAAGCAGCTCTAAAATCACCAAATGCCAATATTGATATTTCTTCCATAAACCTACCGGTTGTGTTTTTTGTTTAAATGACTAACTTTTTTCGAAAACAATATAATGTACAAATGCGGAAAATATATCTGCAAACCTAATACCATCAATGATGGTAAATACTTTTTTCTATTGTGTTTTTTTAAAAAAGTAAGATAGTCCTTTTTCCCTCTTGGAGGCAAATACAGTTTTCTCTTTCTGTCCTTAAGGCTTAAATCAAGTATGGTAGACACATCGTAATAATGTTCATTTTCACAAATACCAATATAAGAACTATTAGTCAGGACAGGAATTCCCGCTTTTTTTGCTTTCAAACCATAATCATAATCTGCCCCACCGTGAATATAATCTTCGTCAAAAATACCAATAGTATCTACAACACTCTTGGGCACCAACAAAGCATTGGCACAAACGAATTTGCATAATTGAGGAACACCCGAGGGATTCAACAAACCCTCATCCGTACTGCCCCCAAAAGATGTTTTATCCATTTTGGGTGAAACAGTAAAACCGCTTAATATTCCTTGGATGCCTTGTTCCTCGACACAAACACTATCTGAGTATAGAAAATCGTAGAATAAATTATCCATAAACACGACATCATCGTTAACAAGCAAATAATAATCCCATTCGTTGTGTCGTTTCAAAGCCTCTTTCCAGCAATAACGCATACCACCGGCCCAAAAGAGGTTGCCATCACCTTGCAAAATATGGAGCATATCTGTACTGGGAAACACTTCTCGTGCTGCTTCTGACGTGCCGTCAGTGCATCCATCATCGGTAAGGAAAACCTCCATGTTGATTTTTTCCTCGTGATTACTATTATAGGCCTCTAAAGCCTGTTTGAGGCTTTGCAGACAAACTGCCGTTTTTGCGCGGCGATTGTGACAGGTCAATAAAACGGCTAAATTCATATCAATCAAAAGAAGAATACCCTTAAAATAGTGTTTTCAATTGTTGAACAACCTTTTGTTCGTCAATTTCATTGAACTGGATGATCTTGTTTGTTGTCAGCTCAATTACCTTTGTTATCGCCAAAGTAAGCTCTTCAAATGTGGTAATCACCCCTTCCTTTTCATGAATGAACTCATAGGCTGACGGAAAATCCGTAGTAACAATCGGCAGACCAAACAGTTTAGCCTCTTTGAACGCCATAGGGCAGGCCTCTGATTCCGACAAACAGACATACAAATCAGATGCTTTGAAATAAGGGTAGGGGTTCGACTTGCCTCCCAGCCATTTCACACGATCTTGAACACCATATTTCTTCAAATTTTCCGAAAAAGCAGCATATTCATTAGATCCATCTTGAGGACCCAAAACATACCATACAAATTTTAATCCACGATTCTTTAGTTCCAAGGCCACTCTTGGAATCTCCCGAAAACGTTTTATGGTAGAAAAACGCCCCGCTGAAAGAAGTGTTGTTTCGTCCGTAACGAATCTAGGATCATCAATTGGTGTTTCTGCCAACCGTTTAATCCTTTCTTCGTCAATCAGGTTATGAACAGCAATAACTTTTTCAGACAAAGCAGGATAACGGCGTTCAAAAACCGAAGCGGTGTATTCCGACACACAGACTATCCTTCCAAATCTATTATAAATTGACTCCTCTGATTTACCTTGTGGCAGGTATGTATCGTAGTTACAATGAATCCAGACTATTTTATTTGGGTTGCTAAACAACGACGTAAACTTCGTGGCATAGCCTTCTTGATAGGCCACAACGTGGTTATAATTGCTTAGATTCTCTAATCTCCTTATTACCCGCTTAGCATAGAACATACCCAAGTCGACTCCGATAATTCGCAACAACGACTGGAGTGCTTTACAGAAGAAAGCATACAACTTGTGAATCCCTTTTTGATTGGAATAATCAGAATAAAGCAAGGAAAGCACATCGTCTTGGGACAACAAAACCTCATCAAATGAATAATCGTGGTCTCGCGGTTGATGAGAAATAGCAAAAACCTCAATACTATAATCATATTTAAGATAGGAATATAATGCATCGAGCGATGAGTTTGTCCCTCCTGTTTTTAGGCTTGGTATGACAAATAAAACCCTCTTCATATTATAGGGAAGTTGCTGTTAACACGAATGATGTAAATGCGTAATAAACCAGCAATAATAAAACAAATACTCGACATTGTTTAGATCCAGAATTGTTTTTAAAAAACAAACTAAATGCAAACGCAAAAGGAATCATTGATGATTTGTATAATCGGCCTTGAATTGCACTTGATCCTTGACCCATAAATAAAAACGACAGATAAAAAATAAGAAAGCCAAGTAATAGGAAAGTTTTATAGAATTTGTACTCATTTGATTCTTTTTGAAGAGGGAACCGAAAAGCAATATAATAAAAATACACAAAAGGCGTGTATTTCAACACCATACTCACAACGCCCTTCCAATTTGAAGAAAACGTGTTTGTTTCTTCTAAATAATTTAAACCCACATCGTCTGACAACCAGATATCTAGCTGAAGAAAATCAGATGAAACCATATAGATTAAACTATATAAGACTGGAAAAGCGATTAATGCTCCAATCATCGTGTTTTTACTACACGGAAGGATGACTGCCAAAAAAGCAAGTCCAATATATAATGGCATGCTTTTGTGCAAAAACCACGATGCCGTAACAAGACCTATTGCTACAACCAAATTGAAAAAACGCTTTAATGACTGCGTTTTGATACAAAATATAGCAACTGCAAGATAAAGAACCGAGGAACCTAGCACATTTCGTGTATAATAATATACCGGAATTAAACCAAACATTAAAAACGAGGCTGTAGCATTGTTGCTTGGAACCTTCATTACCATGTACGTCAACATAATAAAAATAGCTGCAGGCAACCAAACAACGATTCTCCACTTATAATAGTTGTTGGGGATTCTATCCATTAACCAGTTATAGAAATCTTCTAGATTGTTGTTATATCCCGAGCCTAATTCATATACTTCAAGATAGTGCCAAAAATCCCCATTTACAGGTCTGTACAACAGCGAAAACAACAAAATATAGATCACAAAAAAAACATATCCCGTACCCTTTCGGTCGTTCTTCATGCACCAATAATTGTACAATGCCACTATTATTGTGACAACAATACACAAAGTGTCTTGAAGTGTATTTGGAACAAGTTTAAACACAATAATCTAGAGTATTAAAAAGGGTAAATCACATGTATCCTATTTTAAGAAACGCACATGCAGGCATTTCTTCATAAGTATACTCGGTCAGATTAGGCCGACCTTCGACGGGAAAATCGGGAATTGGAGTCATGAAAGTATCGCCATAAGTTGAAGCAAGGTGCTGCCCTGGGTTTTCTGGTATGTACACTTTTATACCTTTGAATTCGACAGGAATGGGGTTTATATGATCGTACGTCCATTTACGTGCTTTTGACGGCTGTATTTTATTAAGGTGACGTTTTTTGGTCATTGAAACCAAGGGGTTAAAGGAGAAGTGATAAGACTTGTCTCCGTCGTTAAAGAAGTAAAACACGTCAATAGTAGTACTATAGTCACGGTGTTTGTAACTTTCTTCTAAACCATCCCTTTTTGTTAGAAAATAATAGCGCACACGTTCAAATCCCGCTTTTTCAAGCGTTTCTTTGATGCGCTCGTGATCTTCATACCATGCCCCAGTATCCAAATCAAAATCGTGTTTGATGAAATCGTGTTCACGGTAATAGCCCAGTAATGTGCCAGCACATATCCAAAATACGAGACCATTACTCAACAATGCGTCTGAATAAAGCTGAAGCACGTCAACGGCTTCTCTTTTAAATGCCTCATTGATGACACTTTTGCGTTCAAAATGCTTTTTATCTTTGAGATTTCTATAAACTTTATACAATATGGTCTTTTTCAACAAGTCTTTAATCATATACAGCTTTATAATAATAAAATAATTACGTTTGGAAATAATAGACGGTCTAAATAAATAGCTATTATCAAATGTTATGGTGTTAGTGTATTTAAAACAGAATGGGTTCGTTTCAACCCTTCCAAAATTGGAAAACTAGGCTTCCACCCAAGTGCCTCGAGTTTATCCGTAGAAAAAACAGCCTTGGTCACAACCGTATATCCGCTCTTTTCTTCTGAACTTGGCAGGTCTATCACCACTTTTTTATTGCTCAGATCTGCAATGGCTTCAGCTAATTCTCGAATAGTAATATTTGATTTTGAATCTGCAATATTGTAAGCTTGACAGTTTTCTCCTTTTAGCAATATATAAAGTAAAGCAGAAACACAATCGACCACATAACACCATGAGCGATATTGTTCACCCGAGCTTTTCATCACTATATTCTCTCCGCGTAGCACATTACGGAAAAACTGGGCATATACGCGATTGTCAGACTCAGTAAAATGTGGTCCGTAAATATGACATGGGCGAGCTATTACCACATCTACCCCATATTCAGAAGAATAAGACACACAAAGAGTTTCGGCTGCCCTTTTTGATGAAGGGTAGCACGAACGAGGTGATATATTGTCAACGAAACCGCTATAATCTTCAGTAAATACGCGTCCATCCCCTTCTCCATAAACTTCACCCGAGGACACATAGAGAAATCTTTTTATTCCATGACGACGGCCATAGTCTATAAGATTAGCTACACCAAATATATTTGACTTCATTACCTCAACGGGGCGTCTGGAAAACTCTGTTGGCGCAGCTCCGCTTGCGGCATGAATGATATAATCAAAACACACATCGTCTTCCAATGGTTGTGTTACGTCATGTTTGAGGAAATGAAAACCAGAACAATTCAAAAAAGGTTTGAATTGTTCGGAAGCCCGTTCCTTATTCCTACCTAAGGCATAGACGTTATAATCTCGCTTTGGATTCAACATGAGCGTCTCGACCAAACAACCTCCTATGAGACCTGTGGCGCCTGTGATTAGTATATTACATCCCGAAAGTTTATTCCAAGGCAATTTCTCTTTAAAAACGCTCAGAATGTCTTTGTTATACAAGTTCATTTTATCCATGTCTCTTTTGATGTATGTATCAACGCTTTGAACAATTCAATGTCTTCAGGACGAGTTAACTTGAGACCATTCTGTTCAGATCCCATAACCAAATGCTGTTCGTTTATTCCCACTGAGGCCATCAATGTACAAGAAGCTACTGTGTTTTCTACCCCCATTTCTTTTGCTCTTCTATGTCCTTCAAGTAATGCTCCTAAATGATATGTATGAGGCGTTTGCGTGCGAACTAATCGTTCTCTCGGAATCTCTATCAATTGAACGGTACCGTCAACTTGTTCCATAATGGCTTCTTTGCACATCAAACCTGTCACGGCGTAGCCATATTCCTTACATATCTTGATGTTATTTGAGATAATCTCTTTCGATACCAATGGGCGTACACCATCTTGAACAAGGACAATGTCCTCATCGGAACACCCCTTACCTTTTAAGCCAACTATACCATTATAGATAGATTCTTGGTTGCTGTTTCCCCCTTCAAAAATCCAACGTAGTTTTGTTATATTATATTGGTTCGCATATGATTGTAATACAACCTCCCAACCTTTTAGACAAATTACCGCAATTGCATCTATTTCTTCATGGTTTTGAAACGCCTCCATGGTATAGATGATGACGGGCTTGTTATCGATAGTCATAAATTGTTTGGGAATATCTTGTCCCATACGATTGCCCGTGCCGCCGGCTGTTAAAAGAGCTATGTTCATTGTTGCGAGTTTTTAGATGTAAACAATTCTTTGGTGTGTATCCCGTGGCTTAAAATCTCTTCTTTTGAAGGTGGTGTTCGCCAATCCCCAAACAACGATGTCAAAAAAACATCGTAATCAGATGGTACAGGGAGCATCGTATCTTCAAAAGGAACTTGAATAGTAGGGGATAATATGCCTTTTATGTATAGATGACACCATCCCTGACCCAATGCATTATGATATTCTTGAGGCTTTCGAAAAACATTTAGTATCCAAAAGAAAGGCGTACAACAATAGTAAATTCCATACATGGTTTTTGTAACAAACCAGCGCTTCTTATCAGACTGGATTTTCCATGTCCAATTTAATAGTTTAGCGTGTATGATTTGGCTAACTTTTGCTGCAATATAACTATTGTGTTGAAAACAAAAAATATCTATTCCTGGACCCCGCCACTTATAGAGCCGACTACGACTTGGGAAATTACCCAAATAATCTCCTTCTTTCATACGAAATTTTGGAAATTGGTTTATATAATTGTAGTCTGTTTCTTGTGACTGTAATACGTATTTGTCGGAGTCTAGATTTCGTAGTATTTTTATGAGACGTTTGTAATCTGGTTCCAGTAAAGCTATATCCATATCATCGTCCCAGGGAATAAAACCCTTGTGTCGAATAGCACCAAGCGCAGATCCGCCATCAAGGATATAAGGTATGTCGTTATCTTTACATATCTTGTCTAAGAACTTGATCATTTCCAACATTTTTAGTTGGACGATCCTTATAGCCGATCCTTCTGGATTAAAACAAAATGATTCAATAATGTTTGTCGTGTCATTCATAATTAAAACCTTGGAAAGATCTTTTTCACTAATAATTGTAATAATTTGCGTTCCGAATCATTCAACGCTAAAAAGTACAACGTTGTTGAAACTGATAGGATGCTGATTAAAACAATGATTATACAACGAAGCCAACTTTGCTGTAACACAAAGATAAGAGGTAACGAACAACCTAATGTGATACTAATTACTATAAGAATTGGTAAAACCACTTTAATTAAATAATCACGCAAAGAAAAAGTAATAAGATTTCGGAGTACAAACAATCCAACGATATGACCTAATAGATTCATGATCCAAACACAAACCAAAGCAATCTCTGGAATACAATACTTCAATAATACAATATATGCTAGAGGGACTGAACAGATTTTAACAAGACTGCCCAAAAGCTGATATTGTTTCATCTTTCCAGTAGCATGAACCACGTTTGAAATAGCTGAATTAAGATTGCTAGTCAGAGTGGTGAGCAACACAAGAATTGTAAATGCTGCAGTATGCTCGGGGACATTATTGCCAAGCCATAAACGCATTATAAAATCTATTTCCAAAGCAACAGGAATTGCCATCATTGCAAAAAAACAACAACTCAACTTACTTATGCTATAAGTTAGTTTAATAGTGCGGTCTATCTCCCCTCTAGCATAAGATTGAACTACTTGGGGACGAACAGGCAGGGTTATGTTGCCAACAAAACCTTGCATAGCTCCATTAACTTGTGCAGCAACTCCTCTGGCTGCGTTAACAATTGGACCAAAGAAATAATTGATTACAAGGTTTATTCCTTGAGTTTGCATAACTATTGAGAACGATCCAAAAATATTCCACCCAGAAAAATCCAACATAGACTTGAAAAGCTCGCAGTCAAAGAATCGATGAAAAGCAATTTCCTTAAATCGTTTCTTGCAATAGCCAAAATACAGAAAGAAATTAACAACACTAATTAGGGCAAACAAGACACCATATAGAATAAGTTTATCACCTGACAGTAAAGGTAGAAGAAAAACTATTCCCAATTTCAACAAAGCATCCAATATGCTAACGAAAGCGTAAAAATCCATTCGTTCATGCGCCATAACGGCAGCAGTATAAGGAGCCTGGATGATTATAAACAGGAAACTAAGGATTGAGAACTGGAATATCCATTCCGCTGCTAGTCTACGACCTTCGGGAATTACCATCTTATGATGAAGATACCACAAACCTATGCTTTCGGTTAGTATGATGATAATTATGGCCAAAATGGCTTGAATCAGCAAAGCCGTGCAATATACCCTATTTGCTCCTTCTTCTCCGTTCTTTCCCAACTCAAAATTAAAGAATCTCTGAATACCATTGCTCATAGAAGTGTTAAGGAAGGCAAACATCGAGACAAAACCACAGACAACATTATAAACGCCATAATCTTCTACACCCAATACTTTTAAAATGGCACGGGTAGTATAAAGTGAAATGCCAAGAACAATCACCATTCTGATACTCAGAAAGATGCTGTTCTTGGCGAGACGTCTATTTGAAGAAGCGTTGTCGGGCATAGTGTACTCTGTTTGACATTAGCCAAACAGTCATATCATCATTTTTATGTTTGTGAATTGTTTTATACTTTCAATAATCAAACAATAAAGCCCTTCATCAACGAAATCTTAGAAAGAGATATACTTATATCCGTTCCTCAACGCCACGGAAATGAACGTTGAGCTCGTGGAGGGGTGCCAAAAGCGTGCCAAGAGGCGTTCCCTCGGTCATCTTGGCAAAGGCATTGACATCCTTGGGGAAGCACTTACCACCATAACCATACTTGCCATCGGGACCCGGCACGTAGGTGTGGGTGTCGTTGATATAACCCGAAAGAAGCACACCGGTATGCACCTTGCGCCAGTCGGCACCCATCTGCTCACAGTACTCACGGCAAGCGTTGAAATAGGTTACCTTGTAAGCACCAAACACATTGTGCATATACTTGGTAAGCTCGGCCTCCAAAGGTGTCATGACGGTGAACTTCTTGCCGACGAAGATCTTGGTAAGCAAGTCGTGTGCGCCAGTAAAGACCATAGTCTGCTTCTTGAAGTCCTCGATATGCGTGCGCTCGGTAAGGAACTCGGGCATATAGTGTACCTTGTGTCCCGTCTCGCGTGAAAGCATTTCGCTGGTGCCAGGCAGGATAGTCGTGCGGACAAATACGGGCACATCGGGAAGGTTACGGATCAGTTCCTTCATAAGGCGAAGGTCCTGTGTTCCATCTTCTTCGGTAGGTACGTGGATCTGCAGAAATGCAATGTCAATCTTACTCAAGTCATCATTATATCCCTTAGGAGGGTCGCTGATGAAGAGTTTGCATTCAGGGTTGTTGTGTTCCAACCAATCTTTTAAGGCTCCGCCAACGAAGCCACATCCAATAATTCCAACGTTAATCATTTTGGGTTATGTTTAATTGTTTATAGATTTATTACTTTGTTAAGCTTCAATCGCCTTCTTACGCCTTCTCATCCCAAGCGTCAGAGAAGTTGAACGAGGGGTCGCTGCTGGTGACTTTTACCTCACTGCGGTTGGCGGTGGTGGCAGACGTACGGCTCGGGGCCTTTGAGGTGTATTCCACCAAGATCCAACCGCCGTTGTCGAAGTCAATCTTGTAGCTCCTTTTGTAACGCGTTAAGCCGCAGGCTCTCAGTTTCGTCTCAACGATATGGACGTCTTTTCTGTCGATGACAGGCGCGGGGAATCTGTCGCCCAACGACTTGGCTTGCTCAATGTTGTTCGTGATTTGATCTTTAATTTTATCCATGGCTATATGTATTTATGATTTGTTATTCTTGCTATGCTATCAGGCCGTTTGGGCCTTTTCCTGCATCATCTTCTTCCACTTGAAGTAGCCGAACACGGCGATGACGACATACAAGGCATAAAGGCTGGCCTTGAAGGGGATGTCCTTGTAAAAATACAAGGCGCTGGTGACGATGTCGACCACAATCCACACGAACCACTGCTCGAGGTACTTACGTGCCAAAGCCCAGATGCCCACGATGCTCAAAGCGGTGGTGAAGGCGTCGGCCACAGGGACGTTGGAGTTGGTGAAACGGCTTAAGACGAAATAGATGAGGGCCCAGATCGCCAAACCGACGCCCAGCCAGATGAAGGCCATCTTCTTGGGCATGTGACGGATGGGGAGGTCGGCCTTCTGCTTGTGACGCATCCAGGCGATGAAGCCGTAGACGGTCATGGCGAGGTAATAGAACTCCATACCGCAGTCTGCATAGAGACCTTTCTGGTAGTATAATACGATGCCGAGGCTCTGCATCACGAAGCCGACGACCCACATCCAGACGCTGGCCTTGTATTCCAGGAGGATGTAGGCCAGGCCGAGGGCCGTGGTGGTGATGTCGAGCCAATGGTGAGATAGGAAGTCCATTTAGATAATTGATAATTGAAAATTGAAAATTGAGAATTATTCGCCTTTAAGGGTTTTGATGATGGCGGTAAGTATTTTTATGATCTCAGCGCAGTCGGTTGCTAAAGAGTCATACGTATCATTATCTATATAATCTGTTGAGTGAAGAAGGTCAAGCCAATAGTCAGTTTCATCAGCTTCTTTTAAAGCTATGCTAAGCTTACTGAGAAAGTCATTCCGGGATTGTGCGTTTTTGCTTTCACGTGTGTTTGCTCCTATACTAGTGCCACAGCGGAGCATTTGTTTTGACATGACAAATTCATGTTGCTCTTCGGTCAAGAACTTATAACAATTGATAATTTTGATCGCAAAAGCCTTAGTTTTATCCTGTATCGCATTACCCATAATTGTCAATTATCAACTATCAATTATCAATTAACCTATCTTTTGTTTCATCTCTTCCGCTAGGGCCACAAATCCCTTCGCGTCCATCTCCTTCAAGAAAATCAACCCATGTGTGGCGCGGATGAGCGGGTGGCCGTTTTCGTAGAAGAAGTTCTTCCCGAGGATGAACTGGATATCCTTATAGTTCTTCACCCAGATGTGCTCCGCCAGCTCGCTGAAAGGTCCGTCGAAGTCGGGATTGGGAAACTCTGCCTTATATTGGGTCAGGTAGCTGTCCTTGAAGGCTTTCTCAAACACGGCGAAGGCGTTGAGCGACACGGGCACGTAGACGTTGGCCTCGGCTGGATGGAAGGTCGACCACACGTTGCGGTAGCCAAAGATCCTCAGCTGGCTGAGGTCGGCCTCCTCGCCCCATAGCCTGACGGCCTCGGCGATGCTCTGCATGACCTTGTAGTGCGTATTGGGCCCCTGACCCTCCGAGTCGATGGCCACGGTGATGACGGTAGGCTTCAGCGCACGCAATTGATTGAGGATGGGCTCAACGTCACGTTGACGGTTGGGAGACCAAGGTCCCTGAGCTCGTCGAAGGGCCGGTTTATTGTTAGTCGGGCCTTCGACAGGCTCAGGCACCTCGCTTTTACTTTCATACAACCCCAGCCTAAGGTGATGAATATGGTCCAAGGCGGTGCCGGCATAGGCCCAAACGAGTTCCTCTTCAAACTCGCGAATCTCACCTTTGAGCTTTTGGAGCTCAGGGCTGTTGGGGTTGCCTGCCTTGAGGTTTTCGATCTCCGTCGTGAAACGCGCTTCGACATCGGCGACGCTCTTCAACCCCCACAGCCCTACCGCGTCACGAAGGATGCGGTGACAGAAGCCACGACGCATCTCGTCGGGGTTTTTGCGGGCCACGTTGTCGAGGTAATGATGGATGTCTTTCTCTTGCTTGAAACGGTAGCCTCGCTCAAAGAAATCGGGGTAAAGCACCATCTGGATGCGACCTTGATGCAAGTAGTCCAAAGTGTCTTCCAAGGCCTTCTGAAGGAATACATCGGTGACGGAGTGGTAACCCGAGGTCATGATGGCGAAGTGCACCTGGTTGGTAGGCGTCCGCAGCTGCCTGTTGATGAAAGGCATGAGACCCAACATGATGTCGTCGTGATGCGGACCAGTGTGATAGATTACCTCGTTCTCGAAGAACCTGGCGCCACGCCAGAGTTTGGCTTCCACGGCGGCAATGACCTCTTGCACCCTATCGAGGCTGAGGTCGGGAATGCGGGCACAACGGGGGTCGTTCTGCAGGTCTTCCAGCGTCAACTTATGGGCATAACGGTCGATGATCTTGCAGAGGCCGAGCACAGCATGTTCGGTCTTCTCAAAGGTCCAAGGGCCGTCAAAGTAGGATGGGTCAGTTTTATTAAACATTAATCTCGTTTAAAAATATCCCTAGTATAGACTTTATCAATCACATCATCCAGGCAGGCATCATACCGATTGGCGATAATGGCTTGGCTCTGCGTCTTGAACTTGGCGAGGTCGTTGACCACCAGGCTACCAAAGAAGGTCGAGCCATCCTTCAGCGTGGGTTCGTAGATGATGACCACCGCACCTTTGGCTTTGATGCGTTTCATCACACCTTGGATGGAACTCTGACGGAAGTTGTCGCTGTTCGACTTCATCGTCAGGCGATACACGCCGATGACGCAGTGTTTCTCCTGTGCAGCGTTATATTGTCCTTGGTCGTAGTAGTCGTAGTAGCCTGCTTTCTTCAGCACCTGGTCAGCGATGAAGTCCTTGCGCGTGCGGTTGCTCTCCACGATAGCGCTCATCATGTTTTGCGGCACGTCCTCATAATTGGCCAGCAGCTGTTTGGTGTCCTTGGGCAGACAGTAACCGCCGTAACCGAACGAGGGGTTGTTGTAATGCGTGCCGATGCGCGGGTCGAGGCAGATGCCTTCGATGATGGCCTGCGGGTCGAGGCCTTTCACCTCGGCATAGGTGTCGAGTTCATTGAAATAACTCACACGCAGGGCCAGATAGGTGTTGGCAAAGAGCTTCACTGCCTCGGCCTCCTTCATACCCATGAAGAGCGTGGGCACATCCTGCTTGATGGCACCCTGCTTCAACAAATCAGCAAACTCATGTGCCTTGGCTTCAAGGTCAACGGAAACCACCTTGAGGATGGCTTCATTTTCCTCGTCATAACCCGAAATAGGTTTGGGATAGCCAACGATGATACGGCTGGGATAGAGGTTATCGTAAAGGGCCTTGCTCTCGCGGAGGAACTCGGGCGAGAATAAGAGGTTGAACTTCTTCACGCCTTTGGCGGCATATTTCACGTAGAGGCTACGGGTGTAACCCACGGGGATGGTGCTTTTGATGACCATCACCGCGTCGGGGTTGACGCTCAGTACGAGGTCGATGACCTCTTCCACATGGCTCGTGTCGAAGAAGTTCTTCTGCGGGTCGTAGTTGGTTGGGGCGGCGATGACGACGAACTCGGCGTCGCGATAGGCTGCGGCGCCATCGAGGGTGGCCGTGAGGTCTAAGTCTTTCTCGGCCAGGTATTTCTCGATGTATTCATCCTGGATGGGTGACTTCTTATGGTTGATCAAGTCCACCTTCTCGGGGATGACATCCACCGCGGTGACGTGGTTGTGTTGGGCCAACAGGGTGGCGATGCTCAGGCCGACGTAGCCGGTACCTGCGACAGCGATGTTCATTTCAGTTGTTCAGTTGACAGTTATCAGTTGTTCAGTTATTTCCAGCCGAAAGGATGGCCGCTCAGCGGGAGCTTGGCCATGGGATGATAGTCACCCGTGAGGCCGATGGGCTTGGCGTTGCGGATCTCGTAGACGATGTTGATGCAGTTGCGGGCTTCTTCGATGCCGAAACCGCGACCAGCGAGGATCTCTTTGTAGCTCTCGGTATGCAGCTCGGTGAAGCCTTGGCTGAACTCGAACTCATCGCCGTCAATCATGATGGTGCGGTAGGTGCGCTTTTCGCCTTCCACGGCATTGGGCGGCAAGGTGTCGGCGTTGATGCTGAGGAAGTAACGCACACGGGCGCGCTTCAGCTCAAGGTAACCTGCCACACGGTCGTGCGAGGCCACGTGGACGATGTTCTTCTGCACGTCGCCGAAGATCCAACTCAGCATGTCATAGAAATGCACGCCGATGTTGGTGGCGATGCCGCCGCTCTTGTTGATGTCGCCTTTCCACGAGGCATAATACCAATAGCCGCGCGAGGTGATGTAGGTCAAGTCGACATCGTAGATCTTATCCTTGGGACCTTCTTCCACTTTCTTCTTCAACGCCTTGATCTTGTCGTGAAGACGCAGCTGAAGGATGGTGTAGGCCTTATGGCCCTGACGTTCCTCTACCTTTTGGAGGGCGTCGATGTTCCAAGGGTTGAGCACCAGGGGCTTCTCGCAGATGACGTCGGCGCCGAGACGAAGGCCGTAGCGCGTGTGGGCGTCGTGCAGGTAGTTGGGTGTGCAGATGCTCACATAGTCGATGTTGGTGCCGCTGTCACGCAACTTGGTGTTGTGACGGTCGAAGAGCTCCTGTTCGGTAAAGAAGGCAGCCTTGGGGAAATAGCTGTCCATGATGCCTACGCTGTCGCTCTTGTCGTAGGCGGAGACGAGGGTGTTACCTGTGTCTTTGATGGCTTTGAGGTGGCGCGGGGCAATGTAGCCTCCCACGCCGATTATTGCAAAGTTTTTCATAGTTATTTAGAAACAAATCTAAGTTATTTAGAAACAAATCTTAAACAAATCTAATACAAATCTTTTTCTCTGCTTTATTCTAGTCTATCGGCTTGTCCTAATCGGACTTGCCGATGGCGCTTCTTCGAAGCTTAGATTATTTGGAAACAAATCTTAAACAAATCTAATACAAATCTTTTTCTATGTTTATAGTCTATCGGCTGGCCCTTATCGGGCGCGCCGATGGCGCTTCTTCGAAGCTTAGCTGGGTTATCCTCTTAGTAGTTCAAAGTTGTTGAATAAGTCGTTATACATGTATTTCTCTGCATGTAGCCTGTCTTTTTCTCCAAAGTTGATAAGGATACCAAACTTGGTATTAGTGATTCTCATGTAATTGAACAGCTGCGCCCTATGTTCACTCAAGATTTCAGACACCGCTTTTAATTCAACTATGATATCATCGTAACACACAAAGTCGGCTTTATACATTTTTTCCAACTCCACCCCATGAAAGGTCATTTTCAAAGGTTTCTCCCTTTCCCATGGAATATCCTTCTCATTACATATCACGGAAAGACATTCTTGATAAATGGGCTCGGAGAAACCGCTCCCAAGTTCGTTGTATACAGACATAGCGGCGCCTATAATCTGATACATACGGTCTTTGTAAAGCTGGATGTCCATGATGCTTGAAGGGTGGTTTTTGAGAAACAAATCTTAAACAAATCTTATATAAATCTTTTTCTCAGCTTTTTTCTCGTCTATCGGCTTGTCCTAATCGGACTTGCCGAGGTGGCTTTGCTCAATTGCGAGCGCATGCGAGCAATCATTATTAATGATAGATTTGTGGCAGATTTGTTTCAAAAAAAAACTCAAATATTATTCTTTTCTATATCCTTAAAGTATTTCACTGTGCCGTACTTCAACTCGTCGCAAGCGGCATCGTCGCAAACGATGATGCCCTTGGGATGCATCTGCAGCACGCTGACAGTCCACATCTGGCTAACACCACCTTCGATGGCGTGTGCCAAGGCGCGGGCCTTGCCGTGGCCGTTGGCCAGGATCATCACCTCGCGACTGTCCATGACGGTGCCCACACCCACAGTGAGGGCGGTCTTCGGCACCTTGTTGATGTCGTTGTCGAAGAAACGTGAGTTGGCGATGATGGTGTCGGAGGTTAGGGTCTTCACACGGGTGCGCGAAGTCAAGCTGCTGCCGGGTTCGTTGAAAGCGATGTGACCATCAGGACCGATGCCACCCATGAAGAGGTCGATGCCACCGTAGCTCTTGATCTTGGCTTCATAGTCGGCACACTCCTTCTCCAGGTCTTTGGCATTGCCGTTGAGGATGTTGACATTCTCTTTCTTGATGTCGATATGCTTGAAGAAGTTGTTCCACATGAAGCTGTGGTAACTCTCCGGGTGATCCTCAGGGATGCGGACGTATTCGTCCATGTTGAAGGTAACCACGTTCTTGAAAGAAATCTCGCCTTTCTTGTAGAGACGCACCAGCTCCTTATAGGTACCAATGGGCGTGGAACCGGTAGGTAGACCAAGGATGAAGGGTTTCTTGGCCGTAGGCTTGAAAGCCTTGATGCGCTCCACGATATGGTGGGCGGCCCAACGCGACATGGCGTCGTAGTTCTTTTCGATAATGACTCTCATGATGTATAGTTAATTGATAATTGATAATTGATAATTGATAATTGACAATTGAGAATTAATGGGTGGTTTTGTATTTTTGGATTAGGGCAACAAATTCCTCCGTTTCTTTGCGGATCTGCTTGACGAATGAGACGTCATCGATCTTGCCGACCACAGCCAGTTTCTCGGCTTCATTGCGGAAGGTGGCGTTGCGGAACTCGTTGTCGTAGTCTTTCTTGCGGCTCTCGTACACCTGGTCGCAGATGAAGTGCTGGATACAGATGGCTTTTTCCAGGTTTTCGTGCCACATCTCTTTGGTAAGCACGTCGGCGTCGTCCTTGTAGAGGAACATCAGCGCGAAATAGGCGTGACGCATCTTCTCCGCTGGATAGTCTTGCCATAACGCATCATAACGGCGATGAATCTCGTCCCAATTGTTGAGCTTGCCCTCGCGGATGTCGGCACGCAGCTGGTCGACATTTTCCTCAGGCATGGTCTGACCGCCAAGGTTGATCCATTTGCGGAGACGTTTGCCTTTCATATGGTTGACGATGCCTTCCATATCCGTTTCAGGATGGGCCTCAAGATAATGCAGTAAATTGGTGACTGCGTAATAGGTGATCATATCGCCATAGGCATGATAAGCCTCCAAAGGCTTGAGGATGCGCACCTTACGCTTGCCTTTCTCCATGTGTTCGCCGAAGACCTCCAGCGAGTTTACCGTAGTGGCTTCGTTGTCGAGCAGGTTTTTACCGCATTCACGCAGGTCGTAGTACTCATATTTTTCAGGGTCTTGGCCTTTATTACGAAGATAGGCCTTGGCGACCCATACCTCGAGTAGCTTGCGACCTTCGATGATCTCCTCCACGGTGTCGGGGGCAAGGGTTTCAAACTCGATGTTTTGGATCTTGCGCTTGCGCTTGTCACGACTCATGTACTTCGAGGTGTTGCGAGCGATGGCGTACATGTTGTACATCCACCAGTAGGCGGGCATGACCTCCAGCTCGTTCTTGGCCGTGTTGTTGTTGACAAGGCAGAATGGCAACATGATGTTGAGTTCGTTGGGGTAGTCGGCCTTCGACAACAGGGTGAAGGAGGCGAACCTCGACGAATGCTTGATGCTGGAGCAGAGGCCAGGCCAGAAACCACGCGAGGCGACGATCTCGCCATCGGTGGCACGGCTGTTGTGGTTAGAGCCTATGGTGGCACCGGCAGCCATGTTGCTCTGTCCCATCACACAGGCAGAGATGAGGAAGGAATTGTTGTGGTGTTGCTCGTGCGAAGGGAAGATAAGGTTGTTCAACACCTCGCAGCACGAGATGGTGGAGTTGTCGCCCAACACAGAGTTAATCAGGCGGGCACCATATTTCAAGTTGCAGTTGTCACCGAGCACAAAACGGGTGGCCACCACCGAATAGAAGATACGGCAGCCGTAGCCCGTGATACCATTGACGAGGATGACACCCTCACCAATCTGTGAAGGCTCTTCCTCCGACGAGTTGATGGTGACGTTTTTCAGCTTGCTTGCGCCTTTGATGTAGCAGTGCGGTCCCACTTTGGCATCCTTCAGGATCCAGCAGTTCTTGATGACGCACGACTCGCCTACGGTGCCGTAGTAGCCACGGTGGAAGTCGACGCTGGCCTGGGTGATCTCTTTCAGTCGTGCTTGCAGCTGGGCATCGTCGGTGTATTTGGCCCAGAGATAGGCATCGGCGGTGGTCATGCCGTCGAAGGGCATGATTTTTCGACTCCCGATCTCGTTCATCACCTCAAGCCACACACGCACACTCTCCGGCTCGCCTTCCTTGATGGTGCCGTTGCCGAACTTGGAGTGGTCGGTGGTGGAGATCTCCTGGATGTTGAAGAGGATGGTGCGGTCGCCGATGATGTAGTTGGCCATATAATGCACGTCGTGGATGGCCACATCGTTGCCGATGTCGCAAGAGATGATGCTGCTGTCGGTGATGCCGATAGGCACGCGCAGGTCATGATACTGCAACACGTTACGCGTCACGCGACCGATACGCACCATGCCAAAGAAGTGGTTGTTGCGTACCATATTGGTGTCGAACTCGTCGGTGACCCAGATGTCGTCCCAGTTGGTGGCGGAGTTGCTGTTCTTTACCAGGCGTTCGATTTCGTCGGAACGCAGGTGACGCCAGCCGCCTTCGGGTTTCTTCACCTGTTGGTTGCGGTAGTAGTATTCGTCGTGACCGTCGTGCAAGTACTTTTCGTCGATGAAGTTCTTGTAAATCCGGTCGTAGTCAATGATAGTTACTTTGTCCATTTATCTATGTTTAGCAATGGATGATGTCATTCCGAGGATTTAGAAGGCATAGATACGCTCACCTTGCAGGTTCGGTATGACATGCCTTCTAAATCCGAAGCGAATCTATCATCCATTGCGGTTCATCTGTTTTTGTACATGTCGTCGTAGTACTTCTGATAGTCGCCACTGGTGACGTTGTCCATCCACTCCTGGTTGTCGAGATACCAACGGACCGTCTTTTCAATGCCCTCTTCAAACTGCAGGCTGGGCTCCCAGCCGAGTTCTTTCTGGAGTTTGGTCGAGTCAATGGCATAGCGCATGTCGTGTCCCGCTCGGTCGGTGACGTAGGTGATGAGATCCATGTCGGCACCTTCGGGGCGACCCAGCAGGCGGTCCACCGTATTGATGAGCACCTTGATGAGGTCGATGTTCTTCCATTCGTTGAAGCCGCCGATGTTATAGGTCTCGGCCACCTTACCTTCGTGGAAGATGAGGTCGATGGCGCGGGCGTGGTCTTCCACATAGAGCCAGTCGCGCACGTTCTCGCCTTTGCCGTAGACGGGCAGCGGCTTGCGGTGACGGATGTTATTGATGAACAGCGGGATCAGCTTCTCGGGGAACTGGTAAGGACCGTAGTTGTTGGAGCAGTTGGTCACCACCGTGGGCATGCCGTAGGTGTCGTGGAAGGCGCGCACGAAGTGGTCGCTGCTGGCTTTGGCGGCGCTGTAGGGGCTATGGGGTTGGTATTTCAGGTCTTCAGTGAAGAACTTGCTGCCGTAGGCCAGATGGTGCTGTCCGCTGCTGGCCTTGGTGCTGAAGGGGGGCATGATGCCTTCGGGGTCAGTCAGCTCCAAGGCGCCATAGACCTCGTCGGTGCTGATGTGGTAGAAACGATTGCCTTCCCATTTCTCAGGCAGACTCTCCCAATAGAGTTTGGCGGCCTGTAGCAGGCTCAGCGTACCCATCACATTGGTCTGGGCGAAGGTGAACGGGTCTTTGATGGAGCGGTCCACATGGCTCTCGGCGGCGAGGTGTATGATGCCGTCGACGTGTTCGTCCTGCATCAGCTTATAGACACCTTCGAAGTCGCAGATGTCCATCTTGACGAAGCGGTAGTTCGGCTTGTCCTCGATGTCCTTCAGGTTAGCGAGGTTGCCGGCGTAGGTCAGCTTGTCGAGGTTGATGATCTTGTATTCAGGATATTTGTTGACGAAGAGGCGGACGACGTGGTTGCCGATGAAGCCTGCGCCTCCAGTGATGATGATTGTACGTTTCATGGTTGAAGTTATTATTCGTTTCTATGCGGATGCGTTAAGGTATCGGAAGTGATCTCCGACTTGTATTCGTCGATGACCTTTAAGAGGTACTGTCCATATTGGTTCTTCAGCATGGGCTTGGCCAGTTCACGCATCTTCTCTTCGGTGATCCAGCCGTTGCGGTAGGCGATGCCTTCGAGACATGCGATCTTCAGGCCTTGGCGTTTCTCGATGACTTCCACGAAGGTGGAGGCCTCCGAGAGGCTGTCGTGCGTGCCCGTGTCGAGCCAGGCGAAGCCACGGCCAAACACTTGCACCTTCAGCTCGCCGTCTTCAAGGAAGCGTTGGTTCACTGTGGTGATCTCCAACTCTCCGCGTGCCGAGGGCTTGATGTTCTTGGCCACTTCGACGACCTTGTTGGGATAGAAATAGAGTCCCACCACGGCATAGTTGCTCTTGGGCTCCTTGGGCTTCTCCTCGATGCTGAGGCAGTTGCCCTGGCGGTCGAACTCGGCCACGCCGTAACGCTCGGGGTCGCTGACCCAATAGCCAAACACGGTGGCTTTCTTGTTTTGTTCGGCGTCTCTGACGGCATTACGAAGCAGGCTGGTGAAGCCGCTCCCGTAGAAGATGTTGTCGCCCAACACAAGGCAGGCGCAGTCGTCGCCGATGAACTTCTCGCCGATGATGAAGGCTTGGGCCAGGCCATCGGGTGAGGGTTGTTCGGCATACTCGAAGTGGACGCCGTAGTCGGAGCCGTCGCCCAGCAGACGCTGGAATCCGGGCAGGTCATACGGGGTGCTGATGATGAGGATGTCGCGGATGCCGGCGAGCATCAGAGCCGAGATGGGGTAATAGACCATCGGCTTGTCGTAGATGGGGAGCAGCTGCTTGCTGACGCCCTTGGTGATGGGATAAAGACGGGTTCCAGAACCGCCTGCTAATACGATACCTTTCATTTATCTGTTGTTTTTAATATCCATTGGGGTTGTTATGTTGCCAGTTCCATGAGTCGCGGCACATCTCCTCGAGACCGTATTGTGCTTTCCAGCCCAACTCGCGATAGGCCTTGGCAGGGTCGGAGTAGCAAGTGGCAATATCGCCTGCACGTCGCGGTTTGATGCTATACGGAATCTTGATGCCGTTGACTTTTTCAAAAGTCTTTACCACATCTAGCACTGAGTATCCATGTCCAGTGCCAAGGTTATAGATGGCGCAGCCACATTTGCGTTCGATGGCCTGCAAGGCCGCTACATGACCTTTGGCCAAGTCGACAACATGGATGTAGTCGCGTACACCCGTGCCATCGGGAGTCGGGTAATCATTGCCGAACACGCCTAACTCAGCACGTTTGCCTACGGCCACCTGGGTGACGTAAGGCATCAAGTTGTTCGGGATGCCGTTGGGGTTCTCCCCTATCCTACCGCTCGGGTGGGCGCCGATGGGGTTGAAATAGCGCAGCAACACGATGTTCCATTCCTTGTCGGCCTTCTGCATATCCATCATGATTTCCTCGAGCATGCTCTTGGTCTGGCCGTAAGGGTTGGTGCAATGTCCTTTGGGGCATTCCTCCGTGATTGGAATGACGGCTGGGTCGCCGTAGACCGTGGCCGACGACGAGAAGATAATGTTCTTGCAGCCATGTTGGCGCATCACATCGAGGAGCGTCAGCGTGCCGCCAATGTTGTTTTCATAGTATTCCCAAGGCTTCTCCACGCTCTCGCCCACGGCTTTCAGTCCGGCGAAGTGAATGCAGGCATCGAAGTGATGGGCTTCCATCACGCGGCTGAGGCCTTCGCGGTCGCGGATGTCGACTTCATAGAATGGGATTTCTTTCCCTGTCAGCTCCGCCACGCGTTCGAGCGACTTGCGGTTGCTGTTGCTGAGGTTATCGACCACTACCGTGTCGTGACCTGCAGCGTTGAGTTCAACCAAAGTATGGGAGCCGATGAAACCGGCACCACCTGTTACTAATATCTTCATATCGAGTTTACTATAGCTATTTCTTCTGCATCAAACTGATACAAATCATAAATCAAACTATCTATCTCATCTTGTGCTTTGACATCGCCTTTCAAGGCATGGTCTACAAAGGCTGAGAGTTGTTGGTCCTGCTCAGCGTTGATTTTCGGGAAAGGCAAAGCAGAGAGGTTGCCTTTGAGGATTTTGATATCATTAAAGCGCTTGGCATACAGGAAGTTAAACAACGTTGAGTTCAGGAATGCCAGCACGGTCTTGGTACTCATGCCGTCTATCTCAGGGATGAGGATGTTGGCGCTGTTGAGGAAGAGACGCTGCTTGTCGTCGTAGGTGAAGCAGAGGCGACTCGACACGAACTTATACACCAGTTTCTCCTTGGCGCGATAGAACTCGTCCTTGGCGCACTGCTGGAAATCGACACGATTATACTTGATATAACGGCTAGCTTTCTTCAAGCCATATTTGTTGATGTCCTTGCCCGTGAAGATGGGCTCCAAGCCTTTGCGCGGGCGGGTCTTCAGCGCCTTGGCGTTGTTGCCCGTGATGATGCCGAGCGCCCATTGGCTGTGCGAGAGGTCGTCGTGGCGCAGACGTTCCGCCTTGTTGAGGATGGCCTCGATGCGGTCGTCGAGCATGGGGATGGCGCAGAAGTCATCGTCCTGCACCTGCCACGTCTTTCGGTAGACTTCGTTGTGGGCCGTCTTCACCAGATAGGTCTGTCTCCCTTCCACCGCTTTATTCCTGACCTTCATGCTGATGAAATCGGTGAAAACACCCTTGAAACGCTCGTGGTAACACTTGATGGTATCGAGGCTCGTCGACAGGCCAACAAAGCGGCGGAAGTCGGCATGAACCTTGATTTTCAGCACCGATGTGGGCATCAGAAAATGTAATATCCCGTTGGTATTCAAGAATTTGAAGGACTCGGTGAAGAACAAGGTCGACTGTTCGTTCGAGGAGATGATCTCCGAGGAATGACGTCTTTGTTTCTCGCTACCCCACGGCGGGTTGGTGACGATGTAATCGAACTTCAGGCCTGCCAAAGCCGAAGCGGCATGCAGCAGGAAGTCCAACTGATAGATCTGGGGATAGACCTCCGAATCATTGAACTTCACCAAGAGGTTGGCTTTGGCGATCATCACGGCGAGAGGATCGTTGTCGATGCCATAGAGCTGTTCGAGGCGAGCGCCGTTGGCCTTCATCAGGAAGATGCCGCTACCGCAGCAGGGGTCGAGGAAGCGTTGGTTCTCCACCACTTCCACATCCGACAGCATCTCGTCGACGATGGTCGGGCTCGTGTAATACAAGCCCGTCATGATACGACGACCTTCGGCGGTCAGCGACTGATACACGAAGCCGATCCAGTCGTCGAAACGGTTCTTCAGGATTTGTCGCGGCACCTCAAGGTCGAGACGTTGATATTGGGTATACTCCTCAAAGAAACGCTTGGCGTTGGCCTCGTTCACCTTGTTGTGCTCAATCTTCATCGCACAAAGGCTAAAAATCAAGTCATGGATGGGAAGGCACTGTTGCCTCAACTCCTCGACGAAACGGGGTAGACTGCCCGCTATGACATAGCTGTCGGGGACGATGACCTTCTGCGAACGGCTCTTGTTGGCCCTACGCGTCAGGCGGTCGTCACCATTGTTTTTCAGCTTGTCCCAGTTCCTTTTTGTTGCCTTTGATATGTAAATGTTTGTTTCCGTCATGATACAGCTCCGCCTCCTAAGTCCCATCAAGATTACTTAACGAACTCTAATTCAACCATATACAAAATCGCCTAATAAGGCATATTAATCTTGCAAATATAAGAATTTCTTAGGTTTCACAACTATTTTATTAATAAAATAAACAAGGGGTATTTTTAACGTGATTTTTGCCTATTTTTGCCTCATAAAAACGTAAGGAAATGATACTTTGTTTGGAAACGGCGACCCCGGTTTGTTCGGTCGCACTCAACTCGGCTTGCTGCACGCTGGCAATGCGTGAGACTGAAGGACAAAATGCGCATTCTGAAAAGATTACCAACTTCATCAAAGCGGTGATGGACGAGGTTGGCATCGACTATTCCAAACTGGATGCCGTGGCCGTGAGTAAGGGACCTGGTTCTTATACAGGCCTGCGCATCGGGGTGAGTACGGCAAAGGGCGTCTGCTATGCCGCCGACCTCCCACTGATGGCCATCGATACCTTGGAAGCCATGGCATACGGCATGAAGGAGAAGCTGGGCGGACAAATCGAACCCACCGATCTGCTCATCCCCATGATTGATGCCCGAAGGATGGAGGTTTATGCCGCCGTGTTCGATGCCAATTTGAACAAAGTCAACGACACGTCCGCCATGGTCATCGACGAAAACTCGTTTGAAGACTTGAGAAAAGACCACCGTCTTTGGCTCTTTGGCGATGGCGCGCCTAAGTTGAGCGAATTGCTTGAGAATCACGAAAATATAAACATAATCAAAGGTTTTAAACCTTCGGCGGCTTATATGCGTGTCTTGGCAGAGCAGGCCTTGCAGAAGCAACAGTTTGTGGATGTGGCGTATTTTGAGCCGTTTTATCTGAAAGATTTCATTGCGGGGAAACCGCATGTCAAAGGTTTAGTTTAGAGTTTAGAGTGTTATGAAGAGGATGGTGATTATAGTGTTGATGGTTGTGGGGTGTCTGGGGGTAAGGGCTCAGGCGCCGCATATCTATGAGCATACCTATCCTGTGGTGGCCTCGGAGAACCCTCAGATCCGGGCACTGATGGACTCGGTCGCAATCGACAGCATCGAAGCCTATATCGAGCACCTCTGTTCCTACCATAACCGACGTTACGACAGCCGTTATATCTGGGAGGTACAAGACTGGCTTGTAAACCGTTACCACGCTTTCGGCGTCGACACGGTGATGCTCCACGACTTCCCCGTACCCGACTCCACTATCGAGACGGCCGACAACATCATCGCCGTGCAATGGGGAGCAAAGACGCCTCAAGAGTTCGTCGTCTGCGGTGCCCATTATGACTCATGGAATGATGACGGCGAAGACCCCGACACCATACGGTCACCAGGGGCCGACGACAATGCCTCGGGTGTGGCAGGTATCCTTGAAACTGCCAGACTATTAAGCCATTACACTTTCGATAGGAGTATCATCTATGCCAACTGGTGCGCCGAGGAGATCGGCCTCGTGGGGAGCGCAGCTTATGCGCGCGACATGGCCGAACAAGGCATGGACATCGTCGGGTATTTCAACCTCGACATGACGGGCTACCTACAGGAAGGCTCCGACATCCATGTCCACCTTATGTACACCACACAGGACTCGACCATCGCCGATTATGTTTACGGCTTCAGCCATACCTACTTTCCCGACATGCCCATCCATCAGGACTGGCTCGCTTGGGGCGACAGCGACTATTCCTCGTTCAACCGAAACGGCTACCCCGCCGTCCATCCCTTCGAGGACGTCCGCGCCAGCTCGCCGTATATCCATTCAAGACAGGATGTGTTGGGGTTGAGTGTCAACAGCTTGGAGCAGTCCAAACGCTTCACCGAACTCAACTTGGGTTTGGTGGCTACGTTGGCTGGCTTGCAAAACCATGATGTGATTGAGAATGAAAGCATTACGATAGCGCTCTATCCTAATCCGGCAAAAGACCAATTACAAGTTGTTTCGGAAACGCCCATGCAGCAGATCCGAATCTACAATCTCCTTGGACAGGCTATTGAGGTGCTGCCTTTGCCTAACGAAAACAAAGCCATGCTGAATACAAGCACCTATACCTCGGGCTTGTATATAATGAACGTGGTGACACCCAAAGGCATCACCACGCAATCATTCATCGTCTTACCCTAAGACCTTGACGCCGGCATCGATGCGTTTCAGCGTCTCTTCTTTTCCAAGAAGCTCCAGAATCTCGCCGATGTGCGGGCCCTTGCCGGCACCCACCACCATCAGACGAAGGCCGTTCATCACGAGGCCCATGTTCAGCTCGTTGGAAGTGATCCAGTTGTTCAAAGTCTCATCGATGTTGGCCAAGCTGAAAGGCTCGATGCCTTTGATGACTTCCTTCACCTTGAGCATGGTCTCAGCCGAGTTCTCCTTCCAGCGTTTCTTCACCGTAACAGGGTCGTATTCCGTCGGTGCCTCGAAGAAGAAGAAGCTCTGATCCCAAATCTCCTTCACGAAGTTGACGCGGTCTTTCACCAGGCCAGCCACCTTCACGGCGAAGTCGAGCGGCACGTCAAGGTTCTTCTCGGCCTTCAGCCAAGCTTGGTAGTCCTTACCGACCTCTTCGTTCGACTTACGCATAAGCCATTCGTGGTTGAACCACTTGGTCTTCTCCACGTTGAACTTGGCACCGCTCTTGCTGCAACGCTCGAGCGAGAAAGCCTGGATGAGTTCGTCCATGGTGAAAATCTCCTGCTCGGTGCCGGGGTTCCAGCCCAACAAAGCCAGCATATTAATGAAAGCCTCGGGGTAGTAGCCCGACTGCTTGTAACCCATGGCGGTGTCGCCCGTCTTGGGGTCGACCCAATACATCGGGAAGACAGGGAAGCCAAGGCGGTCGCCGTCGCGTTTGCTGAGCTTGCCGTTGCCGTCGGGTTTGAGCAGCAAGGGCAGGTGGGCAAACTGGGGTGCCTCCCAACCGAAGGCCTCGTAGAGCATAACGTGGAGCGGCATCGAAGGCAGCCATTCCTCGCCACGGATGACGTGGCTGATCTGCATCAGGTGGTCGTCGACGATATTAGCCAGATGGTAGGTGGGCATGCCGTCGCTCTTAAACAAGACCTTGTCGTCGAGCGTATTGGTTTGCACACGCACCTCGCCACGAATGAGGTCGTGCATGACGATCTCGCGGTTCTCGGGAATCATGAAACGCACCGTGTAGGGTGTGCCGTCGGCCATCAGTCTGTCGACCTCTTCCTTGCTCATCGTCAAGCTGTTACGCAGATGCTTGCGGCTTTGGCAGTTGTAGATGAAAGTCTGCTTGTTGGCTTCGGCCTCCTTGCGGTATTTGTCAAGCTCCTCGGCGGTGTCGAAGGCGATGTAGGCGCAGCCTTTGGCCAGCAGCTCGTCGCTGTATTGCTTGTAGAGGTGTTTGCGGTTGCTCTGTTTGTAAGGGCCAAACGCACCGCCGACATAGTCGCTTTCGTCGAACTTGATGCCACACCAGTCGAGCGACTCAACGATGTATTGCTCGGCACCAGGTACGAAACGGGTTTGGTCGGTATCCTCGATGCGGAGAATCATCTTTCCGCCGTTCTTCTTGGCAAACAGGTAGTTATATAATGCGGTACGCACGCCCCCGATGTGCAAAGGACCCGTCGGGCTGGGGGCAAATCTTACTCTGACTTCTTTCATTTTTGATGGTTTTAGGCTGCAAAAATACGGAATCTCAGCGATTCAAAACAAAGAAAACAAAAAAAGCCTGCATAAGCAGGCTTTTGAGGTACCTGGCGGACTCGAACCGCCGTCCCCGGTTTTGCAGACCGATCCCTAACCACTCGGGCAAGGTACCCTATTGCGGCTGCAAAGATACAACATTTTAACGAAACGCAAAGTTTTTCTGTGAAAAAAATTACACCAAGCCTCGTGCCGACAGTTTCATCCAGTTCCAGGCAATCAAGGCAAGGAAGAGCACGCCACAGTATACATAGAAGAGTTTCAAGTCTTTATGCCTCAGATGCGTCATGGCATAGGCGCCCATTAATACAATCATGGGGATGGCTGGCTCGTGATACCGCTCCGAATTGGCAGCAAAAGAAAACATGATGAGTAGCAGATACGAAAGCTCGAAAGCCCCAATCAATGAGAAATCGCGCCATTTTCGCTGTCGGATAGCGATGACGATGGCCAGCATCGCAAAGAAAGCCAAGAAGTTCTTCACATAGGTGCTGCCATGTATCATCTTGTTGTGGTCGGGACTCTCCTCCACCATAGGCGCAAGAGGTAACACAAAAGCGGCGGGCGCCATATATTTGCCGTGGGCCAACTCATTGTGTTTCATGCCCAACTTGTCGTATTTCTCAACTTGATAATTCAAGTGTCTGAATTTCACCGTGTTGATAATCTTCATCTCCCAACCTATGGGCGAAAGGAGGAAGGCAAGAAACACCACTACCGTTGCCGCGCTGGTGATGATTTTGGCTTTCTTCCCCACTAGGTCTTTAGGTGAGAGCAGCACAAACACCAAGAAGGCAAAGAGCAGGCACATGCCGATGATGGTGCGGAAACCAAAGGTCAAGGCGGTGAAGAGAATAGGCGAGAAGATGTTCCAGAAGGTGTATTTCTTGCTTCGGATGAGGTTGTCCATACGCTCGAGGGCAAGGACGGTAAGGAAGATCATCTCGGCCTCCTTGGTGTGGAGACCGCACATCTGGATGAAGATGGGCATAAACACACACATCACGCCTGCCAAACGGCCTGTGCGTTCGCCAAAGGTGCGCGAACCTAGCTTGTAGACCGCGATGCACATATAGGCGCTCATCAAGGCTTTGAACAACCTGGGCGTCAGCAGACTACGGCCAAAGATGGTATAGATCAGCGTCAGCCAAAGCGGATAGCCTTGGTCGGAGAAGCCCATGGTATAGGCATTCAGGTATTTGAAGATATAGGCCACATAGCCATGTCTGACACACTGCGAGAGATAGGCAGCCGTGGAATGATACCCATGGCTGTCGCCCGCATTGTATTCGAAGGCGATGCCCGTCTGATAGTAGTAATAGTAGGAGATGGCGACCACATACACCACCCGGATGGCCAAAGCCGTCCAAAACACCTTATGCCAAAAGGCTTTGGGCGTGTCATCCTTCCATCGAGGATAGAAGATGGTCGTCAACAGGAAGAAAAACAGCACCTCGCCTATGCCCCACATCATCCACTTGGCTTGCAGGGCATGGTCACGAAACGCCACGCTGATGACGATGAGCGCCAACAGATAGACGCCCACGCCAAACAGGGCAAGGTGACGGAGCAATTTCTTGCTCATCCTTATTTGCTAAGGTCAAAGATAGGACCGCGGCCAGAGCGTTTCGACAGATAACGCGTGAATTCGAGCTTCGCGTCAGGATCAATGATACCGATCTTTCTCATATCGCAACGCTCCCATTGTTTGGGTTTGAACTCGTGGACAAAACGGAACAGGGAGTCGGTGGCTGTCATCACCTCAACGGTGTAGTTCTCAACGTAATCGTCAACCGTTTCAAATTTCAAAAACAGGCTACGATCGAAGGGGTTGTAATAGTATTTGAAGGGGTAATAAACAGCGGGGCCGTTTTTGTGATGGTCTCTCTGGATACCCACGCTATCGTCGAGGAAATACATCTGATAACCGCCCGATGTGTCATAAGGGTTGCCTTCAAAAACGTTATAGGAGTCTTCGACGATTTGGCCTTCAAAGTCGACAGCCCATTGTTCGTCTTTAATCACACCAAAAATCTTATTGGTGATGCTACCCATGTGAAGGGTGTTTTGGGAGACATATATCGACCTGCGAATGTGACCGTGTTTGGAGATGATGGTGAACCAAGCATCCCTGAACTGGTCGCCCTCATATTCCTGGACCGAAACGGTGATCTTGCCGTCTACTTCCTTGGCGCCTTCCATAGGTGAAATGGTATACCAGTCGGCATTGTCGTTCTTTTCGATGTACCAATTGCAGTTGGCATTAATAACAAGGGTATCGGTACAAGCCTCGATCGGGAACCAGATCTCTTGTTGTGAGACTTGGATGCTCTCTTTGGGGCTACAACTGGAAAGACAAATGGCAAACATGGCCACCACGGCCATCATCATTGATCTAATGCTTCTTTTCATTGTGTTTATGTTTTATTTCAGGTGCAAAAGTACACATTTTTATTAATACAGACGTCTTTTCTGTTTCGACTTCTTCATTTTCATGGGTGTGTCGGCCAACATCTCGAAGTCCATCTTATGCTTGAATAGGTCGACGGCCTTCACGCGGATACGCACTTCGTCGCCCAGTTGGATGATGCGCCCAGTGTCCTGTCCGATGACGCGGAAGTTGTCGTCATCGAGGTAATAATAGTCGCCCGGGAGGTCCTCATAGCGCACCAAACCCTCGCATTTGTTGCCTTTCAGCTCCACGAAAAGACCCCATTTGCTGACGCCAGAGACCAAGCCTTCAAACACCTGCCCGATCTTATCTTGCAGATATTCAGCCTGCTTGTATTTGATGCTCTGGCGTTCCATCTCTTCGGCCTGTTTCTCCATCTCACTGGCGTGGACGCACATCTCTTCGTATTCCTTCTTGTTGACCGAGCCCTGCCCTTCGATGAGATACCTTTCTATTAATCGGTGCACCATCAGGTCGGGATAGCGGCGGATGGGCGAGGTGAAGTGGGTGTAGTAGTCGAATGCCAAGCCATAGTGTCCGATGTTGTCGGTGCTATAGACGGCCTTGGCCATGGTGCGCAGGGCGACAGTCTGGATGAGGTTCTTCTCGCCCTTGCCTTCCACGTCCTCGAAGAGCTTATTATACGAGTTGACCAAGGTGCTGCGGTTGCTGATGTTCATCGAATAGCCCAAGCGCGAGATGAGCAGCATGAACTTGTTGAGTTTCTCGGGGTTAGGCTCGTCATGGACACGATACACGAAGGTGTCGTTGTGCCATCGGCTCTCCGGCTTGCCGAAGGTCTCGGCCACGGTGCGGTTGGCCAGCAACATGAAGTCTTCGATCAGTTCGTGCGACTCGTTCTGCACACGCACATAGGTATCGATGGGCTTCTTGTTCTCGTCGAGGATGAAACGCACCTCTTCCGAGTGGAAGTTGATGCTGCCTGCCTCCATGCGTTTTTCACGCAGTTTGGTTGCCAAGCTGTTGAACTTCAGGATTTCATCCTTGTAGTCGCCAGGGCCACCTTCGATCATGGTCTGCACCTCCTCGTAGGTATAGCGGCGGCACGACTTGATGATGGTCTTGCCGATCCACTTGTCGTAAATCTTGGCATCGTCGTCCATCTCGAAGACGACGGAAAACGTCAGTTTCTCCTCATTGGGACGGAGTGAGCAGACGTTGTTGCAGAGCTTCTCAGGCAGCATGGGGATAGTGCGATCAACGAGATAGACCGAGGTGCCGCGGTCGAGGGCTTCCTTGTCGATGGCGGAGCCTTTCCGCACGTAATGCGACACGTCGGCGATGTGGACGCCTACCTCCCAATGGCCGTTGCTCATCTTCTGCAGGCTGATGGCGTCGTCGAAGTCCTTGGCGTCAGCCGGGTCGATGGTGATGGTGAAGGTCTTGCGGAAGTCGCGGCGTTTCTTGATCTCGGCTGCGCTGATCTTGACTGGAATCTGTGCGGCTTCACGCTCCACGTCTTCAGGAAACTCGATAGGATACTCATGAGCGGCGAGGATAGACTCCATCTCCACGTCGTTCTCGCCAGGCTTGCCGAGCACACGGACAATCTCGCCGAAGGGGTTGCCAGAACCGTCGGGCCAGTCCACCAGGTGGACGATGACCTTCATGCCGTCTTTGGCGCCACGTAGGTCGCCACGCGGGATGAAGATGTCGACAGGCATCCATTCCACGTCGGGGCGGACGAAGACATATCCATGCGAGATAGTGAGGACACCCACGAACTCGGTGTGGCGGCGTTCGAGTACCTCCACAATCTCGCCTTCGGGTTTGCTGTTGTTACGCTTTGGGAACATGGCCACGCGTACACGGTCGCCGTGCAACGCCTTGTAGGTGTCCTGAGCGGCGATGAAGATATCCTCGCCTTCGCCGTCGTCGCGCACCACATAGGCCTTGCCTGTCGACTTCATCTCTACGGTACCCTCAACATATTTCGTCTTGGGACCGAACTGTGCCATGCCCGCGTTGCTCATCACGTAACTATAGGGGCGTTCCTCTTTGAGCAATCCTTTGTCTTTCAGGTCAATAAGAAGATTGTAGACTACATCCTTTCCGGCTTGGTCCTTGATACCCATGATTTTGCAGACCTGCTTGTAGTTCTTAGGGCGGAAAGGCTGGTCGGCAAAAATGCCCAAGATGACACTCGTAAAAGTGCTCAGTTTATTCTCGATTTTTTTCTTTTTTGCCATGGTGATTTTGAAATTTTCTGCAAAGATAAATAAATCACTCAATTAGCATGTTGATAATTTTGTTGACAAAAAAATTAGAGAATTAATTTGACTGATGACAGCAAAATGACTTACCTTTGCACAACGAGGATTACCCCCTCAAACCAACAGAAAACTTCCTGATAATCAATAACTTTTGAAAACGAGCACCTTTTATGAGCAACGGAGGATTGTACATTACAAAAAGAGATGGTCAGAAGGAGGCCTTCTCACTCGACAAGATCAAAGTAGCCATCAGCAAGGCGTTTCTCGCCTCGGGTTTTTATGCCACCGATGAGGATTTGAACGGTATTTTGAGCCGTGTCCGCGTGACCAACGGCATCACCGTGGAAGAGATCCAGAACCAGGTGGAGACCGCTTTGATGGCGGAACAGTATTACACGGTAGCCAAAAACTACATCCTGTATCGCCAGAAGCACACCGAAGACCGTGAAGTGCGCGAAAAAATCGAGTTCTTGAGCAACTATTGCAATGCCTCGAATGCGGCCACCGGATCGAAGTATGACGCCAACGCCAACGTGGAGAAGAAAAACATCGCCACGCTCATCGGCGAGTTGCCCAAGTCGAGCTTCATCCGCATCAACCGCCGCTTGCTGACGGACCGCATCAAATCGGTGTTTGGCAAAGAGCTTGCCGACCGTTACCTCTACTTGCTCAACAACCACTTCATTTATAAGAACGACGAGACCTCGTTGGCCAACTATTGCGCCTCCATCACCATGTACCCCTGGCTGAACGAAGGCACCGCCTCCATCGGCGGCAACTCCTCAGCGCCCACCAAGCTGCGTTCCTTCTGCGGCGGCTTTATCAATATGGTGTTCATGGTCTCCTCGCAGCTGTCGGGTGCCTGTGCCACGCCTGAGTTCCTGATGTATATGAACTATTTCATCGGGAAAGACTATGGTACGGACTACTACAAACGTGCCGACGAAATTGTCGACCATTCGCTCAAACCGCGTACCATCGACAAAGTCATCACCGACTGCTTCCAGCAGATTGTCTATTCCTTGAACCAACCTGCAGGAGCAAGAAACTACCAGTCGGTGTTCTGGAACATCGCCTACTACGACCGTTATTATTTCGAGTCGCTGTTTGGCAACTTCTACTTCCCCGATGGCTCGAAACCCGATTGGGAGTCGCTGAGCTGGCTCCAGAAGCGTTTCATGAAGTGGTTCAATGCCGAGCGCTTGAAGAGTGTGCTCACCTTCCCGGTAGAAACGATGGCGTTGCTCTCGAAAGACGGCGACGTCATCGACCAGGAATGGGGTGACTTCACCGCTGAGATGTATGCCGAAGGCCACTCCTTCTTCACTTACCTCAGCGACAACGCCGACTCACTGTCGTCGTGCTGCCGTCTGCGTAACGAGATCCAAGACAACGGCTTCAGCTACACCCTCGGCGCCGGTGGCGTCAGCACGGGCTCCAAGAGCGTGCTCACCATCAACCTCAACCGCTGCATCCAGTATGCCACACGCAACAACATGCACTACCTCACCTTCCTTGAGGAAATCGTCGACCTCTGCCACAAGGTGCAGATTTGCTACAACGAGAACCTGAAGGATCTGCAGAAGAAAGGCATGTTGCCGCTCTTCGATGCCGGCTACATCAACCTAGGCCGCCAGTACCTCACCATCGGCGTGAATGGTCTTGTGGAAGCCGCCGAGTTCCTGAAGATCAAGATCTCGGACAACCCGGAGTATGAGAGGTTTGTGCAGGATGTGCTCGGCCTCATCGAGCGCTACAACAAGAAGTACTACTCGAAGCAGGACGGCCTGATGTTCAACTGCGAGATGATCCCCGCCGAGAATGTGGGTGTAAAGCATGCCAAGTGGGACAAGGAAGATGGTTACGAGGTGCACCGCGACTGCTACAACAGCTACTTCTACGTCGTGGAAGACCCCAACACCAACGTGTTGGATAAGTTCCGCCTCCACGGCGAGAAGTACATCAAGCACCTCACCGGTGGCTCGGCACTGCACTGCAACCTGGAGGAACACCTCACCAAGGAGCAGTATCGCCAGCTGCTGCGCGTGGCTGCCCGCGAAGGCTGCAACTACTTCACCTTCAACATCCCGAACACGATCTGCAATGACTGCGGCCACATCGACAAGCGTTACCTGAAGGAATGCCCCGAGTGCCACAGCCACAACATCGACTACCTGACCCGCATCATCGGTTACCTGAAGCGCGTCAGCAATTTCAGCGAGCCGCGCCAAGAAGAAGCCGCCCGCCGTTACTATGGAAAAATGGAGATGGACAGATGTTAAAGTACGCCAATTTTGATATCGTCTTCCAGGAAGTTCCTGAAGAGGTTACGCTTGCTATTAATATCACGAACTGTCCCAACCAATGTCCTGGTTGCCACAGCAAGTATTTGTGGGAAAACAGCGGCAAACAGCTGGATACCACTGAGTTGTATCGTCTTGTAGATCAATACAAGACGGGCATCACCTGTGTGTGCTTTATGGGCGGCGACAACGAACCAGAGTCGGTGGCACAATTGGCCGATCAGGTGAAGAAGGACTATGGCGTCAAAGTGGCCTGGTATTCGGGCAAGAACGAGTTACCCCATAACGTTTCAACCGACCATTTCGACTACATCAAAGTGGGACGTTATGTGGCAGAGCTTGGTCCTTTGGACAGCGCGACCACCAACCAACGCATGATGAAACGCCTGGCCGACGGCCGTGTGAAAGACATCACGGAATGGTTCCGAAAGAACAAAAAGGTCGCTGAGGTAGAAAAAAATCCGGCAGAGTAATTCTGTCGGATTTTTTTGTTTTCTATTTTAGAGACGGTGTGACACCGTCTCTAAAAAGTATTAATCCTCAGGCGTCAATGCCGCAATCATTTCGGCAATCTTGGCCTTGACCTCGTCAACGACATTATCGGGGTTGAGATCAGCCTTGAAGCTCTTATCGCGGCTGGCGAACTCGATGGCATTGCGCTCCAGCGTCTTCGGGCTGACCACGATGCGCAACGGCACGCCGAGCAGGTCGGCATCGGAGAACATCACACCCGCGCTGATGTTGCGGTCGTCGTAGATGACCTCCACACCGGCTTTCTTCAGGTCTTCGTAGAGTTTGTCGGCCACGCGACGCACATTCTCGTCGGCGACACGCAGAGCACAAATCTGCACCTGCCAAGGGGCGATGGTGATGGGCCAGATGGGACCGTAGTCGTCGTGGCTCACCTCGCAGACCGAAGCAATCAAACGACCCACGCCGATGCCGTAGCAGCCCATGATGGGGTATTTCAGCGTATTGTCGCTATCGAGGTACTGCATGTTCATCGACTCGGTGTACTTGGTGCCGAGTTGGAAGATGTTGCCCACTTCGATGCCGCGGCTGATGGTGATGCTGTGCTTGCCGCACACGGGGCAGATGCCGCCGGCGGTGGCCTTGGCCACGCTGTCGTACTTCACCTCGCCAAGGTCGCGGGCCATGTTCATGCCCTTGTAGTGGTAGTTCTCTTTGTTGGCACCCGCCACGAAGGAATTCAAGGTCTTCAGCGACTCATCGTAGACCACGGTGATGCCTTCCGGCAAGCCCTTGGGACCGATGAAGCCAGGGCAAATACCCATCTCGGGGGTGACGGTGGCGGCATGCACCTCAGCGCAAAGCAGGTTGCGGAGTTTGGTTTCGTTCACCTCGAGGTCACCACGCAAAAAGACGATGACCAACGAGTCATCCATGTTGCGCTGATAGAGCACGGCTTTGCACGACTGCAGAGGCGACTTGTGCAGGTAGTTGCACACATCCTCGATGGTCTTTTGGTCGGGGGTGTAAACCTCTTCCAAAGGTTCGATGGGATACTCCTCGTTGTGGACGATGCAGTCGGCGGCTTCGCTGTTGGAGCGATAACCGCATTCCGGGCAGATAACGATAGTGTCCTCGCCAATGTCGGTCAGCAGCATGAACTCATGTGAGATGCGGCCACCCATCATGCCCGAGTCGGACTTCACAGCCACGACCTGCGGCACGCCTGCACGGGCGAAAATGCGGTCGTAGGCATGGTAAGCCTTGGCGTAGTATTGCTCCAAATCCTCTTGCGAGGTGTGGAAGCTGTAGGCGTCCTTCATCGTGAACTCACGGGTGCGGATTAAGCCACCACGCGAACGGGGTTCATCGCGGAACTTGGTCTGGATCTGATAGATCATAAAGGGATACTGCGTGTAGCTCTTCGCGGCGTCGCGGGCCAGCTGCACAGCGGCTTCTTCGTGGGTCATGCCCAGCACCATGTCGATGCCATTGCGATCCTTGAAGCGGAGCAGCTCCGAGCCGATGCTGTTGTAACGCCCTGACTCTTGCCACAGCGTGCCTGGCATCACGACGGGGAACATTACTTCCTGACCGTCGATGCGGTCCATCTCCTCACGGATGATATTCTCGATCTTCTTCGCGATGCGCTTGGCTGGCATAAAGAAGGAAAACAGGCCAGTACCCACCGACTTGATATATCCACCACGCACCATCAGCGCCTGACTGTCGAATACGCAGTCGGCCGGTGCCTTCTTGAAACGTTCGCCTAATAATGTTGCAACTTTCATATCTTGTTGATTTTTTATTCTCGTTTTTCAGCCTGCAAAAGTACGGAATTTTTCGGTATGTTATAAAAAATCCCTCCGCCTAACGGCAGAGGGATTTTTATATGATTGTGACAATGATGATTTATTAGTTCTGAATCATCACCTTTCTTGTCACCATCTTGCCACCGATGATGTGGACAAAGTAGAGGCCCGAAGGCAGGTCGCTCACGTCGATGGTGCGCTGGCCTTCCACGCTGAAGCCACGCACTTTGGCGCCTTGCGGGTTAATGATGACGACGCTGGCTCTACCCTTATCGTAGTCCGTGGTGATGGTCATCTGGCCTCTCGCGGGGTTGGGGGTGATGGTCACATTGAAGGGTTCTGCATCCACATCGGGCTGTTCAGGAACTTCGGTTAGGATGTCGGTGTTGTGGCTGTAGGTCACCAACTTACCGGAGACCTTTAAGAGCGGGTTGCTGGAATTGGTACAATCCGGGCAGCTGTTCTGACCGCTTACGCAGTCGGGGTAGTTGGGGTGGCATTGGTCGACATAGGTCGGGTCGAACTCATAGAGTACATCCGCTTTGCCATCGGCGAGATAGTCGTCGAGGCTGTAGTCCCACACCATGGTCATGCTGCCGGGGCACCAGCCAGCACGGGCGTAAGTCCAAGTGCCGTTTTGAGGCTGACAGCCTGCGGGATTGGGATTACAGGTTTCCCAGAGGTGCTGTGTGTAGGTTGTGGCACCATTGATATTAATGTTATGAGTAGCTTCATAGAACTCAGCGGCATTGCCCGTGTTGTAGGCACCGTTGCCCGTATCACTCCAGTTGTGTCCAGAGGTTGTGAGTTGCAGCTTGGCCTTTTCGACACAAGGATCAAACTCGACTGTACGCATCGGGAGGGGGCACAGGTTCTCGTAGTCGCCGAAGGAATAGCTACCATACCACAGTTCCTGTAAGTCCACGTAAGGATACTCTGGAGTGCCTTTGGTGTATTCAAAGATGGCTGTGGGGTTGTAACCTTGACCGGTTGAATACTGTTCGCTATAATATTCAAATTCGACGAGTCCTTGCAGCACAGAGGTGAAATCGGTCACATCGAGGTCATCCACGCATTCCACACCAAACGGGGTGATGTAACGGCAGAGTTCCACCCATTCGCCACGATAGTTCTTCACGCGGAGATAGCTCTGGTGGTCGTAAGTGTTGCAGTCACCATTCACGCAGTTGTGCAAATAATGCAAGTTGATGGCATTGAAGGCGTTGACATGGGTCGGGAAGGGATATTCGCCGTAGGCGGTGAAATAGGTTGTATTCACCACCACCTCGCCGTTGAGGGCTGAGACATTCATGTCGTCATAGTCGGTGGTTACATCGAAAGTGTTGGAAGCCGTGGTGACCTTGCCACCCGTTTGGGTGATGGATACGGTCATGTTGTAGGAACCTTCACCCGAAGGCGTCCAGGTGGTGTACCAATAGCCGTTGTTGGGGTTGTTGGGATAATCGGTCTTCAAATACAGCTCTTGACCATCGACATTGCATTTTACTTCTTCGAACTTAAGGATGGAGCCATGGTCAATATAAGCGCTGATCACCACCATCACAGGATTTTCAAAATCGGGCATATACACCTTAGTGCCTTCGTAGGGACGGCGGATGGTGATCTCAGGCTCGTAGTTCTCTGGGTCGACCACATAGAAGGAACGATTCACCGCAGGGGCAGGTTGCCATTGGGTGCCATCGCCAGGCTGTGAGGCGCGTACTTTCACAACGCCTTCTTCGCCGGTGAGGGTAAGGATGTTACCATCGATAGTGGCTGGACCTTGGATGACTTCAAAGGTCACAGGAAGTCCCGAGGTGGCGCTGGCTTCAAGGGTGATGGGTTCGTTGTAGACCAACTGGTCGGGGATTTCAGTGAAGTCGATGAACTGTGCCGTCAAGCCGCCAGGGAAATGGCGAACGGTAAAGTTATCGAAGCCACACCAGCCGCTGTTGAGCATGAAGATGTGGTGCCATGTGGCAGGGTCGTACTTATCGCCACTGCCCGGAGTCAGACCGACGTTCACTCCTTGGCATTCCGGCACGGCTTCCCATTCGCCGCCAGGCACATCATACATCGCATACAGGGTGACAGCACCGGCGCCGTCGTTAGCATCCAGGTCGATGGAGACCTTATAGCGGGCCCAGTTCTTTTCCGTGACGTTAGGGGTAAAGTTGCAGGCAGGAGTGTTGTTGGGCAACACCACGCCTTTGATGAAGAGAGGATCGGTGTCGCTACCGGTGAGGAGCATATAGACACCGCCATCGGGGAGGGTGCTGTTGGGATTGGGGGTGATGGGTTCGTAGAGGGCGTGATTGGGGGCTGCCATGATGGGGGGAAGGACGGAACCGTCGCCATCGCCGTCATAGCCGATGCCGAACAGGGTGCCCCACCACTCACGCAGCTGGTCGCATTCGATCTCGACGACACCGCCATTGGAGAAGTCGAAGCCGTATTGGGTGATGTCGTGCGTAGCGATGTCGCCAAAACTGGTGCCGGAGGCGTGCGAAAACACACCCAGGGTTTCGTCGGCCGTGGGCGTTTCCGGCGTGGTGCCCCAGAAGTGGCCAAGGTAATCGGTATACATGGGACCCATGCTGCCGTTACCTGCGCTGTGTACACGGACATACCAGCCGTCTTGACCGTTAAGGATTTGACCTTCGCCATAATCATTGAAGGTAAAGGTCTTTTCAACTTGGGCGTTCATCCCAAAGGAGAAAGCCAAAAGCATTAGGATTAGTGATAGTTTTTTCATAACTTTTAACTTTAAATTATAATTACTCTAAACTTTGAACTCTAAACTAAAACTCATTCCACCACACCTTGGTTTGCCTCGTGTCGCCATGCGACATGCGAGCGAGCTGTGCGGCATAGTTTTCATAGTTGTATTCGATTTCCTTCTGGGGATATTCCATACGGAAAGAAGTCAGCTTGGCGTGGTTGGTGGTGGTCGGCGTCGCCATGGTGCGGCGGGCCAAGGCCCAGGCTTCCCAAGGCTGACGGAAGAGGTTGAGCCAACGCTGCTCGTAGATCATCTTCAGGTAGAACTCTTGGCTGCCGTCATATTCGGGATTCATCCACACGGCGTAATTCATCACGTTTGCCGCCATGTTGTTGCAATACGACCAAATATCCAGATTGCCGATATAGTTGGTGTATGGCGTATAGAAATAGGTCCAACGGCTGGTGTTCTGTGGAATATGGGTCCAGAAGAGGAACGATTGGTAGACACCCGAGCGGATGGACTCATCGGCATTCAGCGGAGGCGTGATACCACCAATATTCCTCACCTCTATCTCGGCCTTCATAAACAGCACATCGGCATAGGTGACCAGTATCTGTGGCACGTATTTCTCGTCACGGGTGAGGTAGTAATTGAAGGGAGAGAAGAGACATGATGGGCCTTTGAAGGTATAACTGCCATCACGGCTTTGGGCATAAGGCGAACCACCTTCGGTGGGCGTCTCGAGGGTACGGATCTGCGGGTAAGGACGCCAGGCACCGTCGGGGAAGCTGTCGTTCTTGTGGCTCGTGTCGAAGAAGAGGTAGGCGCGGTAGTCGAAGATGCCGCTGCCGTCCATGTCGTCGGTCGAGGAGAGGCAGCTCCATATGGTCTCACCCATGCGCAGGTGCTTGTGTTCGCGGAACGACCAGTTGGTGTCCCAGCTGGTGCCCAACACACTAGGCCATAAGCAGATGGCACCTCCCGTGGCCACACCACCCGAAGCACTCAACTTCGAGTAGATGAAATTATAGGCCTCCACCAGCAAAGGCGTGGCATAGTCAGGATCCTTGTCATACATACGCAGGCCGTGGCGCAGGATGAGCGAGTTGGCAAACTCGGCCCAAAGCGTGTAGTCGTTGTTGAGCAGCACATCGTAAGGCAGCTTGTAATAATCGTTGCCGCTGGCAGTGGTGACGGAGTCGGCATGCAAGAGGTCGCGCGACCATACCAGCTCTTCCAACAGCGATTTGTAGATGCTCTCTTGGGTGTCCCATTCAGGCTTCATCGTGGCTTGCGACGCGGGGTCCTCCCAGATGCGAGCCGCCTGTGAGTATGGCATATCGCCGAAGACGTCGGTCACCTTGAACGTCTGGTAAGCCTTCATAATGTTAAGTTGGGCACGAACTTTGTCGCATACGGCATTGTCGGCCTGTTCCTCGCCGTAAGCGTCGAAACGTTTTTCCAGCTCACGGATGTTGGACAGCATGAGGTAATAGTTCGTCCAAAGTTCTGAGGTTCCTATCTGCGAGTTACCCCATGACTCCGACGTCAAGGCGCCGAGCTCCGTCTCGGGGTACCAAATCTCGTTTTGCAGATAGAACTGTTCGTTCATGCTTTGTTGCAACGAACCCACCACGCCGTTAAACAAACCCTCGATGGTCGTTCCCGGAGGCGAGAATGGGTCTACATTCATCTCTTCGAAGCCTTTGGTACATGATGCCAAAGCTATTGTTGCTGCACAAATGATGAGAATATATCTTTTCATGATGTTTCGTATTTAGAGATTGACTTTAAGTGTAACCATAAACGAGCGTGAACCAGGATAAGAGGCATACTCGAGGCCTTGGGCGTTGCCCGAGCCTTGGGTGCCTTCGGGGTTGATGTTGTCGGGCAGGGTCTTGTAGAAATAGAACAGGTCGCGACCCACCAAGGAGATGGAGGCCTGCTTGAAGAGGTTCTGCTTGTCGAGCCACTTGCGCGGGAAGTCATAGGTCAACGAGAGCTCACGCATCTTGACCCAAGTGTTGTTGACGATGCCCGGGGTGCTGAGGATGTTGCCCCAGCCGCCGAAGTTAGGCATGTATTTGTAGAGGTAATGCACCACGTGTTCGTTCTCGACGGCTTCGCCCGTCTCGGTGTTGATGCAATAACCGGGAAGGATGATGCCGTAATTACCCAGCAACTCGCCGTTTTCGTAATAGGGCAAGCCATTGCCCTCACGTTCATAAAGCGTCTCGAGGCTTTGACCCGTCTGCATACCCACCACATAGGAGGCGCAATAGATCTGACCACCCAGCTTGGCGTCGATCAAGGCGTAGAGCGACCAGTTCTTATAGGAAGCCCTCAAGTTGATACCACCTGTCACCAAAGGCGCGCAGTTGCCAATCGGCACGCGGTTGTCGGTCTTCAGGTAGGTGGTACCTGTCTCGTTCAGCAGCGGCAAAGGCTTGCCGTTGGCATCGTAGAACGGTCCCACGACGGAGCCGTCGGGCATGGTGTATTCGTAGACATAGTCCCATCCGTAGATGGTGCCGTATTCCTCGCCTTCTTCCACAGCGATGGCAGGGCCGTTGGAGCCCCAGATCTCAGAGAGTAGGTACATGTTGGAGCCAGCCAAGTCAACGATCTTGTTCTTATTGCGGGCGAGGTTCAAGCCCACCTGCACGCCGTAGTCCTTACCCTGTGCGATGTCGTAGGTCAGGATGGCTTCGATACCCTTGTTGGTCACCACACCCGTGTTGATGGTCACGTTGTTGGCACCCGACGAAGGAGCCAGCGGTGAGGAAAGGATCTGGTCCCAAGAATAGATGTTGTAATAGGTGAAGTCCATATTGAAGCGGGCACCGAGGCCGAGGTCGAAACCGAGTTCATAGCTGCGTTGGCGCTGGGGCTTCAGCTCCAAGGGCGGCACAACGGTAGGCAAGGTGGACGACAGCTGATGACCAAACGAACCCGTATTGTAGGTGTAGGTCAACTGGTAAGGCTCGGTGTCGCTGGCGGTTTGAGCCCACGAGGCTCTCAGCTTCAGGAAGTTCACCGGACCCCAGTTCCAATTCTTGAAAGCGGAGGTCGGCACAAAGCTCAAAGTGGCTGAAGGATAGAAGTAACTATTGTTGGTGATGGGCAGCGTTGACGACCAGTCGTTACGGCCAGTGATATCCAGGAACAGCCAGTCGCTATAGCTCATGTTGAAGAAGGCATAAAGCGAGTTGACTTGTTTCTCCCACTTCGACTCACCGAAGGTGCGCTCGGTGGCGTTGGAGTAGTTGTAGATGGTGTAAAGGTTGGCGTAGGCCCATCTGCCCGACGAACCATTGATACCGTCGCGGTAACCGTAATACTGTTCGCCACCGGCCGAGAGACGTACGTTGAACTTCGAGCCGAAGATCTTGTCTTTATAGGCGGTGAGCAGGAAGTCCATGTCGCGGGTCACCGAGTTCGACTTGCTCTTCGAGTAGTAGCCGCCCGCCATACCGTCGATAGTGGTGGGCTTATGCTTGGTCGTATAGTTGTCGGCTGTCCAGTCCAAGGCTACCTTTGCCGAGGCGGTCAGCCAGGGCGTGATGTCGTACAGCAAGCGGACGGAGCCGTACATCTTGTCGCGGTCGAGGGTGGTATTGTTGTTATAGAACGTCCAGAAGGTACTGTTGTAGATGTATTGATAAGGATAGCCGTCAAACTGGTTCATCGTGCCGTCGGGATTCTCGTAGGAGGTCACTTCGAGGCCTTTCCAGCTGCGGGGCCAGCTATAAAGCAGACCTTTGTTGAAGTTGCTGTTCGACTCACCGATCTCTGGTGAGTTGAGGCGGTAGTAGTCCAAATAGTTGAACGACACATCCACTTTGATCTTCTCCGACACATTGATTAAGGTACCCACATTGACGGTGGTCTGCCGCAGGTTACAGTTGTCGATGATGGCATCGGTGCGCGAGTCGGTGAACGAGACGCGGACGCTACCGAAGTCGCCGGCATTTTGGAAGGCGACGTTGTGGTTCATCGTGTGGCCGTTCTTGAAGAGCATCTTCAGGTTATCGGGCTGGGGGTCGTATTTCCGCACCACGCCGTCCCACCAAAGGACGCTCTCGCCGTTCATCGCGGGACCCCAGCTCTGGGCGCCGCCATAGTAGCCGAAGGTGGTGTTGGTGGGTTCGCCCGCCGGACCGTTGTCGACGCTATAGATGCCTGGGTATTCATACACTTGGTTGCCGTTCTCATCCGTCATGCCGTCGATGGGCGTCAAGGTCGGTGTATGGAAGGTGATGGGGCCACCGGCGCCGTATTTGTTTTGCACGGTGCGGTAGAGATAAGGTGTCGTGATCTTGAAACCGGCCGAGTAGCTGATGCCAAGGCCGCGTTGTTTCGATCCTTTCTTGGTGGTGATGAGCACCACGCCGTTGCCGCCACGCGAGCCATAAAGGGCTGCCGCCGTGGGGCCTTTCAGGATATCGAGGCTCTCGATGTCCTCTTGGTTGATATTGTTCAAGGCCGTACCCCAGTCGCGGCCGCCGCTCCAGTCGGTGACACCGCCTTCGTTCGACATCGGCACGCCGTCGACGACGATAAGGGGCTGGTTGTCGCCGAAGATGCTATTGTTACCACGGATGGTGATACGCGACGAGCCGCCGTCGACGCCGTTGGGGTTGATGATCTGCACACCCGCCGAGCGGCCGCTCAAGGCGCTGATGACGCTGCCCGAGCCCGATTTGGCGATCATCTCGCCGCCGATCTCTTCGGTGGCATAACCCAGCTCACGTTTCTGACGCTTGATGCCGAGAGCCGTCACCACCACGTCGTCGAGCATCTGGGCATCGGTGTCAAGCGTGACGTTGATGGTATTCTTGCCTTTGATGGCAATCTCTTTGGTCTTAAAGCCCACATAGCTGAAAATCAGCACATCCTGGCTGTCGGCTTTCACAGAGTAGTTACCATCGAGGTCGGTAGTCGTCCCCGAGGTGGTGCCTTTCACCTGAATGGTGACGCCAGGGAGACCGTAGCCGTCGTCGCTCGAAACGACTTTACCGCTCACCGTCAAGCTTTGGGCAAGCGAGGCCAACGGACTCAATAATGCAAGGAAAAAAAGGAAAAGTAGCGTTTTCTTTTTCATAAACATGATATTTAGTAACTTTGGGGACAAAAATAGAAAAAAATCCATTTCGCCACACATATTTAAATTAGGGCATAAAGAAAAACGATAAAAGGCCTTACTTTTTCCAAAGAAGAGCACTTTTGGCTTGACTGATTGTTTTATTTCTTATCTTTGACCCCGAAATCGAAAGATTTTACAAGTAAAACTGACTCATTTTATGACCGAAACAAACAGCAAATGGTTGGTGGTGGTCAACCCGATGGCCTCGGTGGGGAAATCGGGAAAGGACTGGCCTGAGATCAAACAGATACTGATTGACCAAGGCATTGACTTCGACGACATACTGACCGAATATCCTCGTCACGCCATTGAAATCGTACGCAACGCCATCGTGGAGAAAGGCTATCGCAAATTCATCGCGGTGGGTGGCGACGGCACCAACAACGAAGTGATCAACGGCATCTTCACCCAGGATGTCGTACCCACCAATGAAATCACCATGGCCGCCCTTCCTATTGGGACGGGCAACGACTGGCGCCGCACTTTCGACATCCCTTTGGAATATGACGAAGTGGTCAAGATCATCAAGGCGGGCTACACTTTCGCGCACGACATCGGCAAACTGACCTACTACAACGATGGCGACCCGAAGATACGTTTCTTCCTCAACGCCGCCGGAACGGGTTTGGATGAGATGGTGTGTAGCTCCACCAACCTGATGAAACAACAAGGCAAGGGGGGCACCATACGTTATCTCATCAGCGTGGTGAAATGCTTGTTCAAATACAAGATCACCCATGTCCAACTCTCTGTTGACGACGAGCTGGTCTTCGACGACAACATCTTGAGCCTCTCGGTAGGCAACTGCCGCTTTAACGGTGGTGGCATGATGATGATGCCCAATGCCGTCCCTGACGACGGACTTCTTGATGTCACCGTCATCCGAAAGGTGTCCATCTTCAAGTTTGCCGCCAACGTGAAAAACATCTATGACGGCACTTTCATCCACAAAATCAAGGAGGTGCAGACCTTCCGCGGCAAGAAGATCCACATCGTCTCCATCCCACCCCACTCGTTGATGGTGGAAACGGAAGGCGAGAACCTCAACAACTCGCCGTTCGATTTCGAGATCCTGCCGAAGGCCATCAACATGGTCATCCCCAAAGAGCCCGGCCAAAAGAAGAAAAAGAAAAGCCGCTTCAAGAAAAAAGCAAAGAAATAATCATCTCATAAAAACATAATACCATGGTAAACATCGATCAAATCAATTTCGAAAACAAACGCGTGGTTATCCGCGTCGATTTCAACGTCCCGTTGGACGACAACTTCAACATCACCGACGACACCCGTATGCGCGCCGCCCTGCCGACCATTAATAAGGTCTTGAACGACAAAGGCATGGTCGTGCTGATGTCGCACCTCGGCCGTCCGAAGAAAAACCCCGACCCGAAGTTCTCCATCAAGCCGATTATCAAACACTTGGAAGAGCTACTGGGCCGTCCTGTGCAATTTGCCACCGACTGCATGAAAGCCGCCGACCAAGTGGTTGCCCTGAAGCCCGGTGAGGTGCTCGTGCTCGAAAACCTCCGTTTCTATGCTGAGGAAGAAGGCAAGCCGCGTGGCATCGAGAAGGGTGAAGAAGGCTATGATGAAGCCAAGAAGGCCGTCAAGGCATCACAGAAGGAATTCACCAAGACCCTTGCCGGCTATGGCGAATACTACATCAACGACGCCTTCGGCACCGCCCACCGCGCCCATGCTTCGACCGCTTTGATTGCCGACTATTTCGATGCCGACCACAAGATGTTCGGTTACCTGATGGGCAAGGAAGTGGCAGCCGTCAACAAGGTGATGAACGAAATCCAGCATCCCTTCACCGCCATCATGGGTGGCTCGAAGGTCTCCACGAAGATCGAAATCATTGAGAACCTGCTCACCAAGGTCGACAACCTCATCCTTTGCGGTGGCATGACCTACACCTTCAAGAAAGCCCTCGGCGGCAAAATCGGCAACTCCATCTGCGAAGACGACAAGCTCGACCTCGCTCTCGACATCCTCGCCAAGGCCAAGGAAAAGGGCGTCAAGCTGGTGCTTGCCGAGGATTGCGTAGTGGGCAACAAGTTCGCCAACGATGCCGACACGCAAGTCGTCGACCCAATGAACATTCCCGAAGGCTGGGAAGGCATGGACATCGGCCCGAAGACCCGCGAATTGTTTGCCAATGTCATCAAAGGCTCAAAGACCATCCTTTGGAACGGTCCCTGCGGCGTGTTCGAATTCGACACCTTCGCCAAAGGCTCCAAGTCCATCGCTGAGGCCATTGCTGCAGCCACCAAAGACGGTGCTTTCTCGCTCATCGGCGGCGGCGACTCTGTTGCATGCATCAACAAGTTCGGCTTGGCTGACCAAGTGAGCTACGTCTCCACTGGCGGCGGTGCCCTGCTTGAGGCCATCGAAGGCAAGGAACTTCCTGGTATTGCGGCGATTAAGAAGTAAGTGTCATGAGAAAAATAGCATTATTGATATCGTTCAGCATCGGCCTTTGGTCGATGCTGAACGCTCAATGGGTGAGTCCCGGAAATGGAACAACTTACACCATAGAAGACCTTGTGGAAGTGAGCAACGGCTGCGTCATGTGGATTGATGGCAACCAGCAGTATAGAATCGAAAACGACATCACCATTTCAGCCAACGACATACTTGATGTCAACCATTCCTTGTACTTTAACAACAACGTCACCCTGACAATCAAAGGCTCGATTGAAGCCATTAACACAGATACCTATTATTGGTTGGCTTTTTCTGGCAATTCAGGTGTAGGCGGTCGTATTCGTTTGGAGGATGCCACAGGCCCGTGCGTGTTCAGAAGATGCAATATTACAGAATTGGACGGCATCCAAATTATTGAAAGCGAAGCTGTTTTTACAGACTGCCATTTCCAGAATTTCCGTTGTGAACAACAAAGTGCCGCTGTCAATTGCATGAACTGCGACCCCGTGTTCACGAGTTGCGAATTTGACAATAACAATGGTTCGGCCATCAGTTCGCCTGCCAATGGGCAAACCTCGCCGCAAATTACCGACTGCTTATTCTTTTGGAATGTGAGTATGAGTAACAACCCGCATATCAACCTTGGACCAGGTTCACAAGACAGCATCCGCATCGTGAACTGCACTATCCACGCAGGAGACGAAATGGCAGGCGGCATCAGCATTTCCGACCTTATGGGGACAGGCGACACCAAAATCCTGTTGAAAAACAATAACATCAACAACAACCGTTATGGCTACAACCAACAAGGCTATCACCTTAGTTCAACCATCATTGGAAACACGTTTGACCAAAACAAACTCGGAACCAATCCCATGAACGGAGGAAGCGGTATCAGCATCTACGGCATGGACGAGAATAACAAGGCATATATCCGCAATAATATCATCACCAAAAATCATTGGGGTGTTACTGTTATCAATGCCGCCGATGTCGACCTTGGAACCGAAGACGATTGGGGTAACAACTTGATATACGACAACGGCCACGTCATCAATTATGGGGCGAACTACCAATATTACGACATCTACAACAATACCCCCAACGACATCATGGCTATCGGCAACTATTGGGGAACGATTGATGAGCAAGAAATTGAAGATCACATCACCCATCAGAACGACGACCCAAGCTTGGGGTTGGTCAACTATATTCCTTTTTCCACCGATGATGCCATTGAAGAGTTGGAAAACACCGCTTTCGAAGTTTGGCCGAATCCTACACAAGGCCCATTCTTGGTGGAAGGCAAAGGAAAAGTAACCATCACAAACACACTTGGTCAAGTCGTCTTCACCAAGCAAATCGATGGCAAGGAAACGGTTGAACTACCGCGTGGTTTGTATCTCATCATTTTAAACGGAATAACACATAAAATCGTTGTTGAATAATTAGGCTATGTCAAAAACCATCGTCAATATCATCGACAAAAGCAACCCGTTGCCGGCTTACCTTTTCACCAAGGAATTCTATGAAGAAGGCGACGGATTGCTGTTCATCTCTCCCGAAGAGGAAGCTGACTGCATCCAACTCCTCACCCAACAGCTGGAAGTGGACGAAAACCATGTGCAGCGCATCATCGTAAAGCGTTTTCAAGAGAACTTCCTCTATGAGCACATCTGCCGTAACATCAAAAACGAGTTGGATAGCGAGACCCAGTATTACCTGAATCTGGCGGGAGGCAACCGTTACATGACCCTCTCGGTGCAGCATGTGTTTGAGGAGTTCAACACCCTGTTTTTCTATACTCAGACGCGTGAAAACCAGATCGTGAAGACCATCTTCGACCACAGCATCTACGACGACGACGATGAGGTCTTCCCCATCAAGCACAGGATGACGCTGAAGGAGTATTTCGGGCTATACGGGCTGCAGAGCGATGTTGATGAGCCACGCAAACAGGTGAAGGAAACGTCATTCTCGCAGCATCTGTTCACCATGTTTTCGCAGAGCTTGTTGGGGCGTGGTGACTATGAGGTGATGACTGCCTTACGCGAGAGGTACCGCAATTGGAATTACCTTCGCATCGCTGACGCAGAAAAGCCCACCAAGGACAATATGACTGCCATTCCTGCCCTCAGCAAGTTCTTGAATTACATCGGTTTCAAGCCTGAGCAAAGCGACTCTCTCCAAAGCTACGAGATGGAATACCTCACAGGAGGATGGTTTGAGGAATATGTGTATGCGCTCATCAAGGAGGTGCTCAAGCCCGATGACATCGCCATGGGCGTGCACATCTCCAATGGCGTCATCAAGCACAACAACGAGTTGGATGTGTGTTTCATCAAGGCCAACAAGCTGTTTGTCATCGAGTGCAAGACCGGGGTGACGAGCGAGAGCCTCTTCAACGAGATCGTGTATAAGGTCTGCGCCTTGAAGGAGGTGCTGCTCGGTACTAGCAATTCCTACATCTTCTCGCTGAAGAAAGACCACAAGGGCATTTGGAAGAAGACCGCAAAATATATGGGCATCACCTTCTGCGATTGGCTTAATTTGACCAAGCCAGAGAATCTAAAGCATATCTTGAAGGAAATGAACCGGATTGCGAAAGAGGCGTAAGAACGCTTGCCACCGCCGCTTTTAACAATGACAATAACACTATTCCTTTACCACCTTCTTCACACATTTCCGTCCTTCCTCGTCAGTGACGTTGACAAAGTAGATCCCTGCGGGAAGATTGCTGATGTCGACTGAGAGCTGGTTGCCTTCGCCATGTACTATTGCAACGCGCTGCCCGAGTGTGTTGACGACTTCTGCCTGGCGGAGATTGAGGCCAGTGATGGTAACCATGCCGTTTGTGGGGTTGGGGTAAACGGTACAGAAACCCTGTTCTATTGAGTATTCGTCTACATCATAATCAGGCATGGGTGTGTTGGCATAGTGAATCTCTATACGTATGACATCCCTGTTGCACAGTTCTTTGTTCTGCCTGTTGAGATAACCTTCAGAGTATACTGAAAAATCTGAAACCCATGTTCCTTCCACCCACTCGTCACCGTTCCACTTCTCGAAACTGACCACGGCAGGATAGCCCACCTCATTAAGCTCATAGACAGCACGATTGGCATCGACAAAGGCACCTTCTTGCCATTTCATCAACTTCGCTACAATCAGACATCCTTGCTCATCATAGCTGTTTTCCACGCACTTCACGTTTTCCCACGTCTCGTTTTCCCATTTTTGTGTAAGCACGCTTGTACAATGGTTTTGTCCGTCATAAGAATAGGTGACCTTGTCGCTGTTTACAAAATAGCCGTCATGGAAACCCTCTGTCAGTGAAGACAGCACATCGTCAGAATCAGAGTAGATTTGCGTTACCCGTTTCACGGGTTCCCAAACGCCGTCGTCTTTAAGTTGGATGGTGGTTACTATTCTTTCATGGTCGTCATAATCATATTGCACAGTCTTTGTATGAACACGACTGACGTTGTAGTATTCTGTAAGCGCCAGCCTGTTACTCTCATCATACTGGTATGTCGTGCTATCGGCAAACGACCATCGCTTGTGTAGGCTGAAGACATATTTCGTTTGCGACCTGATCAGGTTCTGTTGGAACACGTTCTCCGTCTTATACTGTATTCCAGACGATTGACAATCGTAGCCTACATAATGGCTAGTAACAATGTTGTGGTTGTCATCATACTCATATTTGTAGTCACGTGTGAGGCATTCCTCTCCGTGGACAACATCAACCAATAGGTGTTTCAGTAGTCCGTCGGTATCGTATGAACATTTGAAGTTCCAAACGCCACCATAATACCATTGCGGATTGGTAATGGTGTCGAAATAGATTGTGGCCGAATCGGGTTGGTAAACATAGTTGCCCTGCGATGAGGCTGAGAGGGCTGAACCTAGGATGATCAAACTTAAGATGAATAGTTTTTTCATGGCTATATGATTTTGTATGTAATTTAGGTTTAAAATCACGATGTAAAAGTACTGGAGCTCAAAAATCCTGGCAAGAAAATGATGGTTAGGATTGGTTAGGGTTTTTGACTAACGTCTTATTAATCAAATGAATGAAGAATCCTTGGCCATACCCATCAAGGTGATGGGAAGCGGATTCTCGCTGCCAAATATCTTACGTATTTTACCATTGCGCTCAAAAACCGTATTGTAGGTACGCTGCATCAAGGCAGCAATGTCGGCATCGGTTAGTCCCAACAGATAAAGGCAACAATAGTCAAGGTCGCTATTAGTTAGTTCGGGATAAGCCTTTTTGAGGCGTACGGTAAATTGCCCGAAATGGCGGTCGGCGGCCAAGCGCAAGTCCAACAACTGCTGCTTGTCCAAAGCAGCATCCTTATAGATGATATAATCAATTTTCGATTTGAACTGCCCTTCATTCACCCGATCCATAATGAGACGGCATATAGATTCTTCTTCGAAAGAAGCAGCAACTTCGGTTTTAGCAGCCAAATCATCCCATTGCTTGATTTGGTCTTTCAGTTCGCGAACTTCTTGGTTACTTCGTTTCAGCCGACCGGATATAGCTGCTTGTTCCATACGATGGGTTTGTCGCTCGGCTTCAAGGACTTTAGCGTGCTGCTTATCTCTTTCTTCCAATTCTTTTCTTGCCTGGGCTTCTTTTGCTTCTAATTCCTGTTGGTGATGTTTTTCTTTATCTTCCAAGGTCTTTTCTGCTTCAGCCTGTCTCCGTCTCAATTCCTCTATATATTGTTGCTCTGTTTCTCCGAGCACTTTGTCTGCTTCCTCTTGTTGCTCTTTCAGAAGTTTCTTGCTTCTGTGTTTTGCAACGATGAAGATTAGTAAAGCAACCGCAACAACTATGGGAATGAAAACTTCCAAGGCTCTTTTTAAAGCCTTTTTCCGAGTTTTTTCAGCCTGTTTTTTTGACAAGTAGTCTTTAAACATTTCGTTAAGCTTTGAAGCATCTGTTTTCTTTTCAATTTCAGACATCGTAAAGCCAACGAGAAACGAAGCGTATTTTTGGGCTTTTATGGAATCGCCTTTCATTTGATATATGTTACTCAAGTTCTCCGCAGCCATGAGTTTGGATGTATTATTATCTTCTCGTTGTTCAAATATGGTTTCTAAATACACCAGTGAAGAATCATACTGCTTATCTTCAAATAATATATTGCCGAGAGTCAATATTCTAGTTGTTTTTTCCTCTTCATCTGCCGAAAGCGCAACTAAGTGTTTTAAATTCTTTATGACAGAATCCGAACTATAGTGCATGTTATAATAGGCAAATATAGTTTTATTCGCCATAAGGTCTCTATAATGGAGATTTTCAAAATCAGGCATATTCTCCAATGCTTCATCATAATAGAATGCCGCACTATCTTTTTGGTTATCAACGTCATATTGTATTCCCAAATTATATAATAAAACTGGTATTCCATAAATGGAAGTTGGCTCCCGTCGGCAGTAAAACAATGCTTGTTTATAGCACGTGATGGCGGGTTCGGCCAACAATTGTTTCTCAAACATATCCCCAAGACGGTTATAGATATAGGTCATAAACTGAGCCTTTTTTCCTACCAGTTTTTGCTCCTCAAAGTGTTCCTCCATCATTTCTAAAGCTTTCAAATACTCTTCGCAAGCAGATACCACACTGTCGTTTTCGTAGTAGCCTACGCCGTTGATGTAATGGGCGCGGGCGGAGAGGAAGGGGAGGTTGGGGTTGAGGTCGAGGTCTTTTTTAATCCCCCCGCCCCCCTTAGAAGGGGGAGTCTGACACACAAGGCTGTCGAAATAGGAAACGGCTTGTAGCAAATCCTCTCGGTTGGTCTGCTCACAGTCATTTTTATATAGCAACTCTGAAATCAGCAGTTGGCAGTAGTGTCCGTCAAAGGTATCAAGGGCTTCCGCCTCGGGACTAACCACAAACTCCTGCAGCATGGATAGCGCACTATCCGGCTGTTTCCACATCATGCTGTCGATGACGGACAGTTCATGTGACGGCCCTTCGACGTTTCGACTTTGCTCAGCAACCTCAGGCTCAGGGACCTGCGTTTTGCTGTTGCAAGAAGCAAAATGATATAACAACAGCAATAAAACGATACCTATGATATTCGAGCACTTTTTCATTGTTCTCAAAACGAAAGACGCTCCAAATATACGACTTTTTCTTGACCTATTATAAGACGAGAATCCAAGCCGAATACCATAGCCCTATTGTCGGAAAAATGCCCTGCAGGAAAACCGAAACACAAGGGGTAATCGTAGTCGCTGACGGCTTCGGCAATCACTTCTTCGACGGTCTTTCCGAAAGGATCGGTGTTGTCGTGAATTTGCGTCAAACCACCCACAACGAGAGCCTTCAGATGCGATAGTATGCCTGCTCGTTTCAAGGCATGCATCATGCGGTCGATATGATAGATGTATTCGTCCACCTCTTCTATAAAGAGAATCTTCCCATCCGTCTCAGGGAAGGTATCAGAACCCATCATGCCATACATAACGGAAAGATTGCCACCAACGATTTCGCCTTCAACCTCACCAAAACGATTGAGCGGATGCGTTGGAAATACATAATATAGGGTGCTGCCCGTCAAGGCATCATAAAGCGACTGTAAGGCCTCTGGGGTCTTGTGCTCCAAGAAAAACGGCATGGAAGCATGAAGGCTTGGACAGCACAAACGACTCAATTTGCCATGGAATACCGTCGCATCACTGAAGCCTATGATCCACTTCGGATGGGAAAGAAAATGGCTGAAGTCGAGTTTGTCGATGATGCGGATGCATCCATAACCAGCTCGGGCAAACCAAATGGCATCGATGTCATCGTTATCCATGTATTCTTGCATGACAGCTGCACGAAACTCATCGCTACCCGCAAAGATATGGTCGATGGAATACAACCTGTCGTCATAAACGGGAACGAAACCATGCTCTTCAAGCCAATTGACGGCAAACAACATCTCGTTAGGCTTGACCTTTCGCGCCGGGGCTACAATAGCTATTTTTGAGCCTGCTTTTAAATAGGAAATCTTTTTCATTCTTTAATAATTTCACTTTCCTCCAAAGCCTCGCCGTCATATTTCACTTCTTTGCCATGGTCGTAAGTGATGGTGAAATACAATTGTCCCGTATCGAGGTATTTCTTCCAGTCGCCATGCTTCACGCCAACGGCATATTTTTGGATTTCACGCAGTTTTCCGTTTTCGTAATAGAAGAAATGCTCGCCATCAGGATAACCTGCATTGAATGAACCTCTGAAGGCCAACTTGTCGTTGTCGTAGTACGACACCCACTCGCCCACCTGCTTGTCGTTGCGGTATTCGCCCTGGGTGCGCATGTCGCCGATTTGCTCGGTCCATTTGCCGTTTTTCATACCATCGAAATAGGTACCTGTCACAATCACATTGCCTTTGGTGTCGTATTCCTTGTAAGGGCCGTTGGGCAAACTCTTGTAGAACTGTTCTTCGATCTGTTTCTGTCCGTTGTCGTAATACCATGTCCAAGCGCCATCGGGCTGACCTTCCTTGTAGGTTCCTATCTCCTGCAACTGTCCGTTATGATAGTAGAACTTCCACACGCCCGAGCGTTCGCCGTCGATGAAAAGACCTTCGGCACGCAAGGTGCTATCGGGATAGAACTCCTTGTATTCGCCACGACGCTTGCCATCGGTGTCAACGATGCCCTCGCCCACCAAGGCACCTTTCTTATAGGTCTGCGAGTTGATCACATTGCCTTCTTCGTCAAACTCACGCCACACACCTTCGCGTTTGCCGTCGCGAAACGATGCCTCACGCCTCACCTTACCGTTGGGATAATATTCATGTTTCACGATGAGCGGCTTCTGGTCGCCTTCGAGCACCTGTTCCACATCGTTTACATATTTGGTGATCTTCTTCAGGTTGCCTTTTTCGTCATATTCCTTGTAGAAACCATCGCGCAAGCCATGACGATAATAACACTCGGTGTGCAAACTCCAATCGTCATAGAAAGTCTTCCAGTAACCATGTTTCTTGCCTTCGCGATCATAACGGTTCAAGGCTTCGCGCGTCATGATGAAACCCTTTCGGTAGGTGACAATCTCGCGCAACAGTCCCGTTGTGTCAAACACAGGTGAGATGCCTTCTTCCAAACCATTTTTATAGGAGATTGTTTGCATGAGATGACGCTTTCGGTCGTATCGTTTGCCTTCGCCTTGTTTGACGTCGTTCACATAGGGCTCCATTAAGATGTCGTCTTTACCGTAGGTAAAGCGGGGTCCGTTTTTCAGGTCTTTGCGGTAGTTGACCACCAAAGTGGTGTCGCCCGTCTCGGAGAAGAACACCCAGGTGCTGTCGAGCAGGAAATCAGTGCGCTTGCCGATGGATTTCAGCTGACCGTTCTCATAGTAAGTCTTCCAAAGTCCGTCAGGCTTGCCGTCGCGCAGTGTTCCTTCGCTGGCTATCTGTCCATTAGGATAGGTATACGCCTGATATTCAGTCTGTGAGTATGCCTCACAACCGAAAATCAAACCTAAAAGTACCATCCAAATAATGCTTGTTATCCGCTTCATTTCCGTTCAAAATTCGGGTCAAAATTAGGTATTTTTCATGGAATAGCGATACCTCTGGTCTGATTCGACTGAAAAAACATCCGGAGTTTTCAACATGGCAATTATCAATATTTCATTTTTTAATTTTTAAATTTCAAATTAATTGAAGAATGATACGGATGTTGATAAGCTTGTGAATTGGTTGAAAACTTTTCAAAATAGTTCTTGGATTAATGATTTTTGATTTGAGGTAGGCATGGCTGAAATTAATAAGGTTTTATTTTTCAGCCTTATTTATGCTTTTTTGTATATCCGTTGAAAAATGAAAAATTGGATAAAAACGACCCCATTTTTTTGAAATGATGTTGATTTTTTCGTTTGAATGGGTCGATAAATTGTTGATTAATTTTATGCCTGTTTTTGTCGACCAGAATGAAAAAGTTTTCAACAGAAATAGTGTTGATAACTTAATATTACATTGATAATCAATTTATTAGTTTATAGTTGTTGAGGTTTTGTTAGCGGGTAAGTCTTTCAGAAATAGTAGAATAGAAAGGTGGCGCGTGACGAAATTATGTAATTTTGCGAATCGAATTATCAACAGCAGAAAAAATGGAACAAATCATCCCCATAGCGAGCGACCATGGTGGCTTCGAAATGAAGCAATATTTGATTGAAAAACTGACAGAGGCCGGTTATCAAGTCGATGATTATGGCACCTACAGTCCCGAGAGTGTCGACTATCCCGATATAATTCATCCTTTGGCGAATGCCATTGAGACGGGTCAATATCCTTTGGGTATCATTCTTTGTGGAAGTGGCAATGGTGCGCAGATGACGGCCAACCATCACCATAATGTGCGGGCTGCCTTATGTTGGAACGTGGAACTGGCCAAATTGGCGCGTCAGCACAACGATGCCAACATCCTTGCCTTGCCAGGTCGTTTCATTCCCAATGAATTGGCTTGGGAGATGGTAGAGGCTTTCCTTCATACCGATTTTGAAGGCGGTCGCCATACGAGAAGAGTTGCTAAGATTGAACCTAATGAAAACCATGACGATGAGTGATCCGATAACCTTATTCCAACAAGGCTGCGAGAAGGCTTTCGACGAGGAGCATTGGCAGAAGATCAACTACAGCACGGGTTGTTTTGAGAACAGCTTTGCCAAGGGCAAGGTAAACTACCGAAACCTCGACCTGGAGAAGCAGCGTGCCTATACATTGAGGAATAAGTCGCTGTTGGGATTGGAAAAGCTGCTGGTCGACTTTGAGACGCATTTTGTCGAAAACGGTGGCAAGGTGCTTTGGGCCCGCAATGCCGACGATGCCTTGACCATGATTTTCGACCTGATTCGCAAGGAAAAAGCCAATGCCATCACGCGTTCCAACTCCATGGTGCTCGATGAGATTGAACTCAACGGTTTCCTGGAGCGGAAAAACATCCGTGTGGTGGAGACAGAGATAGGACGTTTTATCCTTCATGAAGGAAAACAGAAGCCTTATCATCCTCTTGCCCCTTCCATTCACTTGTCGAAGGAAGAGAACAACGCCATACTCACGGGTTCTTTCAAACTGAAGCCCGACAGCACTGTCAAGCAGATGGTCAACTTCGTGAGGCATGAGGTGGCCGTCGAGTCGAAGGATGTGCCTATTTGCATCACAGGTGCCAACTTCCTGCTCTCCGATGTGGGTGGCGTGGTATTGACCGAAAACGAGGGCAACATCTTGAAGTCCACTTCTTCGGCAAGGGTTCACATTGTGGTGGCGGACATTGCCAAGGTGATTCCTACCTTGGATGATTTGGCCGTGTTGTTGCCTTTGCTTTCGTTGCATTCGCACGGACAGAGCATGGCGGCCTGCAGCAGCATCACCTTTGGTCCGGCCACGACGGGTCACGGTCCCGAGCAGGTGTATGTCATCCTGTTGGACAACAACCGCTCTGAGTTGCTCTCGCATGAGAAGCAGCGCAAGGTGATGTCGTGCATACACTGCGGTGCCTGTGTGAGTGTTTGTCCCGTGTATAAGAACATCGGTGGCTATTCCTATGGCAGCAAGCATATTGGCCCTATGGGTGTGGTGATGACACCATTAATGGCGGGCATGGAGGAGTACAGCCATCTGAATGCCGCCTGTGCCTTGTGTGGCAAGTGTGTCGACATCTGTCCCGTGAAGATTCCTTTGGACGACTTGATCATAGAGAACCGACATCTGGCCACGACCGAGAAGCAAGGCAATGCGCGTTTTGATGCCTTAATGAAGACCATGGTGTGGCACTGCAAGTCGCGCAAAAAGATGGACGGCCCGATATTCTTCAAAAAGCTGGAGATGAAACGCCTGTTGGGTCCGTTATGGGGCGACACCCGACCTCTGCCTGAGTTTGCCTCCAAGTCGTTCAGCCAGCAATGGAGGGAACGCAATTTGTAATAAGAAATTGACCGTTTATAGATTCCTATCCATCGCACTTGCCCTTATAGGAATGACATAAACGGTCAATTTCTTTAAACTTATAATACTCATTAACCAAACTCTTATACCCTAGTGCTTTCAGTTGGGCATAATCGACCCTGTAGTTCGTCTTGTTGTGTCTTCCTGTGCTCAGGAAACGAATGTACTGCTGAAGGTAACGGTCGATTTCCTTCAAGCCTTCCGTTTGGTTGATGACGGGAAAGAACCACCGTGACCAAGTGAGGTTCTCTGGGTCGTCGCTCTCGAAGAACTTGCGGTTGAAGTAATTGATTAAGGCTTTCATCGCCTTTTCGGCTTCCATGCCGTTCTTGTTTTTCCAACGCAACAGGGCATTGGCTTGCCTTTTGATCTTGCCTTTCATCTTACGCTTGGTCGCCTCCGAGATGTCGATGTCGTGGCCATGGCATTTGAATCCCAAAAACTCATAGGCTTCGTCAGGCGAATATACTTTTTCCTTTTCAGGGTTGACTTCCAAATGATACTGTGCCAAAAAATGGCACATCTTCTCTTTGTATTGTTGGAGCGTGTCATAGTCAGGCGCAAACATGATGATATCGTCGGAATAGCGGGCATAGATGACGTTGGCGTCATTGAAATAATGGTCCACCTCGTTTAGATACACATCGGCAAGGAATGGCGAGGTGGGTGTGCCTGCCATCACGCCATGGCGTTCTTCTATAATGTTCTTGTTGAAAGAAACATTCGGGTTGGTCAGCATCTGTTCGAAGAATCCATAAAGTGGAGGGTCGTCGGCGAGCATCTCCTTGAGTAGGGGCAACAGTATGTCGATGTCGATGGAGTTGAAATAGTCGTGGATGTCGAGTTTATAGGCCCACATTTGTTGACCATGTATGGCCTTGTTGAGTTTGAAGATGGCATCATGGGCCTTGAGTCCACGGCGAAAGGCGTAGCAGTTGGGAGCCAAGCGGTCGTCGTACTTATAGAGCAGAAAGGCGATAAGTTTGAGGACGAGCATCTCATCGGCTGCGAAGCTATAAACCACGCGTTTCTTTCCTGAGCCCATTTTGTTGACCATTTTTTTTGTTGGGATGCCTAGGCTTTCGCCTTGAGCGATTTTGGTGGCCAAGGGGAGATAGTCTTCCCGTTCCACGAAGGCATCAGCTTCGTCGAACTCATGCCAATTGAGGCGGCCTTTTTGGAGGCGGTAGGCGAGAAACTCTTCCCAGGTCTCCTGTTGGGTCAGTTGGGTGATAACAGAGACACGAGACACGGAGCAACTCCCCTTTTTAAGGGGGCAGGGGGGATTAAAACCCGTGTCTCGTGTCAAATTCATGGTATAATAAGCAATGAAAGGAAAAAGGGGAAAGATTTTGAATCCGCAAAATTGCGGATCACGAGAGGGTACCTTGTCGGGTTGCCTGCAAAACCGTCCTTTCGTGGCAAGGCTGCCTCTTCCGGCAGGCGCAGCACTGCTGCATCCCCTTTTTCCTATTCTTGATGGTTACAGGAATTTACGGATGCGGCTGATGACATAGTCGCGTTCGTTGGGCATCTGCGTGTAGAAGTTGATGTAGGGGATGCCCATTTTCTTGGCATACATGCGGGCAATCAGATACTTCACGTTGCTGTCGTGGCTATGGCCTTTGCCGAGCATGACTACGCCTTTTGGTATGCCTGCCTGTTGTAGGAGGAAGGTATAGGGTTGTCCCCATTCGGCCTTATAGGCTTGGGTGGGACGGGTCTCATAGAGTTGGAACTCGTCGTTGGCGAAGCCTACGAGGTCGGTCACGGCGACATTCTCCTTGATGTCATAGAGTGGGAATTCGGTGTTCAGGATCTCCTTGAAATAGGCTCTCCATTGTTCGTCGGTCCAGTTCCTCTCTTCTTCCGTCACTTTGGGTTGAGGTTGTTGAGAGGGCTGTGATGGTTGCGTCGTTTGGCTATGCGGTTTGGCGTTTTCCGCGATGGTTTCAACGATGTTTTTAGCGATTTTTAGAAATCTCATAGTGTTGTTTTTTAGGGGTTAGTGGTGCAAAGGTATGTATTTTTCATTAACAGCGTATTAATTTGTAAACAAAATCAGACAAAAAAACCCCGCCACGGCAACCGCAGCGGGGAAAAAATGCAATACTTATGAAAAAATACTCTTTTATTCTTCTTCCTTCTGGCTCTCTTCGTACTCCTTGAGGAGGCGGTTCTGAACGTCGGTGGGCACTTGCTGGTATTCAGCATACTTCATGGAGAAGGTGCCACGGCCCGAAGTCAGCGAGCTCAGTGAGGTGGAATAGCGGTCCATCTCGGCCAACGGAACCTTGGCGTGGATGGTCTGGTAGTTATGGTCGCTGTCCATACCCATGACGATGGCGCGACGGCCTTGCAGGTCGGTCATGACGGCACCCATGAGGTCGGCGGGCATGCGCACGTCGAGGTCGTAGATGGGTTCCATGATTTTCGGGCCAGCGTTCTTAAAGGCGGCGCTGAAGGCCATACGACCGGCGATCTTAAAGGCCATTTCGTTGGAGTCGACCGGGTGCATCTTACCATCGTAGATGTAGACGATGATGTCGCGGGCATAAGAACCGGTCAGCGGGCCTTGCTCGAGGCGCTCGTTGACACCCTTCAGGATGGCAGGCATGAAGCGGGCATCGATGGCACCACCGACGACGCAGTTGGCGAAGATGAGCTTACCGCCCCAAGGCAGTTCGTACTCTTGCTTGTCGCGCACCTGCAGTTCGCTCGGGTCGGTGTAACCCTCGAAATAAGGAGCCAGTTGCATGTGCACCTCACCGAACTGA
>JAEEGK010000237.1_pt1 | contig 136938 bp, 119 predicted proteins | sample 8958771 | NCBI WGS metagenome assembly JAEEGK01 (sample SAMN16246547, study PRJNA631951) | gut metagenome | biome: gut microbiome; feature: rumen; material: SC-attached | host: Bos | place: Iran: Karaj | collected 2018-10 | reverse complement strand
TGCAGCGGAGATAACCTGATCATCCTTTGTAAGTGTGTTCTCGTTAACGGAGAATACGATGGTCTTGAGGTCGTTTCCTGCAGGAGCGGAAATAACAACCTTCTTTGCGCCTGCCTGAATGTGTGCCATTGACTTTTCCTTTGAGCAGTAGAAGCCTGTGCACTCAAGAACAACATCAACACCAAGCTTGCCCCAAGGAAGGTCTGCTGCCTTAGGCATAGCGTAGATTGTGATCTCCTTGCCATCAACTGTGATGGATCCGGGAACCTTTACTGTCTTTCCATCCTCTTCGAAAATAGGCTCCTTGGAAGATACAGTGTGAAGATTCTCACCGATCTTTCCGCAATATCCGCCCTGTGCTGTGTCATACTTAAGTAAGTCAGCAAGCATTGCAGGACTTGTCAAATCGTTGATAGCTACTACTTCGTAGCCTTCTGCTCCGAACATCTGTCTGAAAGCAAGACGTCCGATACGACCAAAACCATTGATTGCAACTTTAACTGCCATATATGTTTCCTCCTGTTTTCACGCGGGGTCCGCGTGTATTATTGTGCCGCTTAGGCATTATTTTAAGCGGCAAATCATAGGATGTACCGCCTAAGTTCTTGTTTTGAACGCAATTATTTAATCACGTCGTTACTTTTTTGTCAATACTCGAAAAGTAATCTTAAGTTTTTTTTATTAATGACGTTCTATTTCTCGATCTCCTCATTCGGAAGGATGTGTACCTTTCCTTCGTAAAGTTCCTGAACTGCGATGGAAAGAGGCTTGTCACACTTGGGAACTACAAGGGGTTCAGCACCGTCGATGAGCTGTCTTGCTCTCTTTGCCGTAGCGATGCAGATCGAATAACGGCTGTTGACTACTGCCTGTTCTCCTTCGGCGTTGTCATTGATTCTCTGTGTTAATTCGGCATAGGATGGATGGATCATTTTAATCTTCCTTTCAATAATCTTATAAAAGTTCGCTAACAATTATACCATGAGTTGTCAATAGTTACGAATAAAATTTTTAAAATTATTCTATGTTTTGGATCTGTTCTCTGATCTTCTCGATCTCGGTCTTTAATTCAATGGCTGTGTTGGAAATGTCGATGTCGTTGGCCTTGGACAGTGTGGTGTTTGCTTCGCGGTTCATTTCCTGAGCAACAAAATCCAGTTTTCTGCCCACATCCTTTCCCGCCTTCAGGGTATCCCTCATGTTGGAAACATGGGCTCTTAAGCGTACCATTTCCTCATCGACGCAGATCTTGTCGGCAAAAACGATGAGTTCTGTGGCAAGAACCTGTTCGGAAACATTGGTATCTCCCAGGAGTTCCTTCACCTTGGCAAGGATCTTGTCCCTGTAGGCTTTTACGATCTCCGGATTTCTTGCTTCGATCTTATCCACCATCTTCTCAATGCCGTCCAGCTTTTCCAGAAGATCGGCTTTAAGCTTTTCTCCTTCTGCGATCCTTGTTTCAACAAATTTTTCAAGACAGCCTCTTAATGCTGCTTCCAAAAGCTTCCAGAGTCCTTCCTCATCCACTTCTTTTTCTTCAAAGGTGAGGACTTCGGGCATCCTGGCGATGGTAGCTGCATTCACATCGTTCATAAGGCCGAATTCATCAGAGATCTCATTTAAGTACTTTATGTACTCTCCCGCAGTCTCTCTGTTGTATTTTACAAATCCGCCGGCATCACCGGCATCTTCGTAAGTAATGAAAACATCTATCTTGCCGCGGCTCACGTATTCCTTCAGAACACTTCTGATGCCGGCTTCGAAAAAATTCAGCTTTTTCGGCATTTTTATCGTGGTTTCGTTGTACCTGTGGTTTACGGATTTCATCTCGACGATGATCTTTCTTCCGCCATCGGTCATCTCGCAGCGTCCGAAGCCGGTCATGCTCTTTATCATTGGTTTTCTCCTTTATTTATCATGCTTTTTGTAAATTGCCATTCTGATCCCCTGAGCATAATCTCCGAAGCCCTCTCCGAAAAGATTCAGGCCTCCTTTGTGCTTCGCACCTTCGGAAACACCTATCTTGACGGAAACAAAATTTTCTTTATATATGTTCAGATCACCGAGCTTAAGGTCCGAAACCTTTTCTCCGTCAAGGAAACATCCGTCTTCCCTGACAGACCAGGTCTTCAGCACTCCGTACTGCGAGTTCTTGTCCGGCCACCAGCCGGGATTCCACATGCCTCTCCTTCCTCCGAAATCCGAAGGGCATGTCCAGGTCCCCACACTCTTTCCGTTCACCCAGAGGGTAATATCCGAAGGGTAATCCATGTTGAATTCATGATCTTCCGAGCAGACTTCCATGGAAAACTCCAGTCTCTTTGCTTCCTTCTCCTTAAAGGAGTAATTCGGGAAACGATACTCCACAAATCCGTCTCCGCCGAACCAGAGAAGCTTTGCATTTCCTCTGTCCTGATGATAGAAGCTCCCGGGCTCATCCTCCTGTCCGATGGGTCCCTTGTCTCCGGCTATCCCGCAGGTGGGCTTTACCGAATAATCCACAAAAGCTCCGACGGGCATATTGATCACTTCCACGCTGTCGGCTCCTATTGCCGATTCGGTAATGATCTCCACACCGTTAACGGCCTTGCTGCAAAGCTTCATGGAGCCCCTGACCGCAGGTACGAGATCGCACCTGATCAGTCCCGCATCTTCCAGAGCTCTGACGTGCATAGCGGCAGAGCTTGCGGGAATGTCAAGCTTTTCCGCAATGTCATTGACATTAAAGCTTTTTTCCGTAAGGAGCCGTAAAATGTCGATCCTTACATCACTGGAAAGTGCCTTACCGATAAGATTCAGTTTTTCTTTGTCATCAAGATTGATCTGAAGAACCATTTTTTCCCCTTTAATTCATAGTAATGACGTGATCTCCCTCGGGCTTCTTTGCAGGTTCTATCTTAATAAGCCTGTAGACAGGGCCTTCTCCTTCGTATTCCGGAAGGTATTTGGACTGTATCTCACAGGTGACGTAGGCCCAGTCTCTGGTCTTGTAAGCGACCGCATCCCCGTAACACAAAAAGCCGATAAAAGCAATGTCTGCAGCACAGCAGGTCATGGCAAACCTTCCGGGTACAAAAGTACCCTTGGGTGTTTCCTTGCCTCTGTAGATCATGGCTAAAAACCTCACCTTTTTGCCCACATAATTTTTAAGATTGTCCATGGCATCAAGGTAAAAAATACCGTAATCGTCATCGGGGATCTCAATGATGTCGGCATTCATGTCGTAGGGAAGCTCGATCTCATCGTCGTAGCCCGCTTCCTCGCCTTCTGCGGCTTCAAAAACACACTGCGCCCTCCTGTTGAGAGTCCTTACCATTTTCTTGAAGGTGTTTTTCTTAGTGGAAGCATTGCACTTGTTGAAGATTACAAGTTCCGAGAACTGAAGCACCTCGTTCATCATCTGACGCATATTTGCCATATAGGTTTCAAAGGTTGTGGCATCAGCGATGGTGATGATCTGAGCCAGTTCCCAGCGTCTCGGGAATCCCTGTTCAAGGATCCTCGAAACGCTCCAGGTACCGTTCCATTCCACCATGACCCTGTCAGCCTTGTAATTCTTAACACAGTCCATCATGAATGAAGGTCTGAAGTCTTCTTCATTTTCTACATGAACGATCGAGACCTTACGTTTGGCAAGTACTTCTTCGTCGTACTCCACTTCGCCTTCTTCGCATACGATGAGCAAAGTGCTTTTACCTTCCGTAAAATCATCATCCATCAATGTGTCTCTTATAAAAGTTGTTTTCCCCGAATCAAGAAATCCGAGGATCAAAAATAAGGGAGTCATTATCTAAAAACCTCTTCAAGTTTCTCTTCTTTGAGTTCGGAACCGATGACACAGAGCTTTCCTGTGTAGTCCGGCTGTCCCTCTCTGAGTTCGTATTCTTCCGGAACAAGGTCAAAGTAGATCCATGTTCCGTCCGTGCCCATTACCATGCCCTTTGCGCGGAGGATCTTACCGAATTCCTCACTGAAAGCAAGCTTCTTAAGGATCTCCTCAAGGGCTGCCTTATCGTACTTGTGGGGAGTCTCTTTGCCCCAGCTTGTGAACACTTCATCCGCATCATGTCCGTGGTGGTGATGATGATGGTGGTGGTGATGGTGGTGCTCGTGTTCGTCTTCGTCATCATCGTCGTCATCATGATGATGGTGGTGATGCTCATGTTCTTCTTCATCATCATCGTCATCGTCGTCGTGGTGGTGATGGTGATGGTGATGCTCATGCTCATGTTCATCTTCGTCCTCATCTTCATCGTGGTGATGATGGTGATGATGATGCTCATGTTCGTCTTCATCATCATCGTCATGATGATGGTGGTGATGGCACTCGCACTCGGGATCGTCACACTCATCATCGTCATCGTCGTCATGAGCATGCTCTCTGATCTCTGCAAGAAGTGCATCTGCAAAGTTCTCCTTCTTTTCCATGGCTGAGAGCATGGTATCCTGATCCAGGGAATCCCAGGGAGTTGTGATGATGGTCGCATTGGGATTGTGCTCCTTAAGGAGAGCCACAACCTCTTCAAGTTTTGCATCTGTCAGATTCTGTGTACGGCTGAGCACGATGGTCTTTGCACTTTCAACCTGATTATTGAAGAATTCGCCGAAATTCTTAATGTAAACCTTCGCCTTGGAAGCGTCTACAACTGTAGAGAAGGAGTTGAGAGCAGCTCCATCCAGCTTATCTTCTACATTCTGAACAGCTTTAATGACATCAGAAAGCTTGCCTACTCCCGAAGGTTCGATGATTATTCTATCGGGGTGGAACTGATTCACAACCTTCTTAAGTGCTTCGCCGAAATCACCTACGAGGGAGCAGCAAATGCATCCGGAATTCATTTCTGTGATCTCAACACCGGCATCCTTTAAGAATCCGCCGTCTATACCGATCTCACCGAATTCGTTCTCGATAAGGACCACTTTTTCGCCTTTAAAAGCACCTCCCAAAAGCTTTTTGATGAGAGTTGTCTTTCCTGCTCCCAAAAAGCCTGAGATTATATCTATTTTCGTCATAAAAACACATCCTTTCCTTTTGCGGGCATAAAACCCGAAATCAACATATTATTATATGCCCTTTCCCGATTTTAGTCAAGGAATTAGGGAAAGTGCCGAAATATCAGTGGTTGCCATCAGCGAATAATTTGTATGATAGATCACAAAACCCGGTTTGGCATTGGCAGGCTTTTTGATCTCCTTCTTTTTAACGTAATCCACTTCTACCTTGCCGTTTTTGGCGGCACTTGAAAAATGTGCGGCCAGAGCTCCGGCGTATTCAAAAGCTTTGTCAGGGATCTCTCCGTTCCCGCTCTGCATGATCACATGGGAGCCGGGACATCCCTTGGCGTGGAACCACCAGTCGTTGTTTCCTGCCAGGCCGAAAGTGAGTTCATCATTCTGGGTGTTGTTCTTTCCCACATAGAAATGGATGCCTTCGGGAGAAACAAAATGCATGGGCTGACTCTTGATCTTCGCTTTCCCGGGATTTTTGCCTTTATTCTGTGCATGAAACCTGATATAGCCGTTGTCGGTAAGCTCTTTTTTGATCTGTGCAAGATCGTTCTCATCCGTTGCGATCTCCAAAGAAAGAGCCACACTGTTGAGATGTTCCAGAGCTGCCTTCGTTTCTTCCATGTAGACGCTAAGCGCTTCAAAAGTTCGTTTCAGTTTTGAATAGCGGTCAAAGTACTTCTTTGCATTCTGTATGGGCGAAAGATCAGGATCCAAAGGGATCTTTATCTGTTTGTCGGAATAGTAATCAAAGGCTTCCATCTCTTTTGCCCCGGGTTCCGCTCCGTATCCGTAGGCTGTGAGGAGCTCACCGTAGATCCTGTACTTGTCTCTTTTTGCGGTGTCTTCCATCTGCTTCTGCTGCAGGGACAGCTTCTTCGCTTCCCTTTCAACAGCAGTGCTCACGATCTTTCTGAGATCAGCTGACTTTTGTCTTATGGCAGTGGCGGCATTTTTTTCCGAATAAAAATCAAAGAGCAGTTTTGAGACCGATGTGTATTCCCGGATCTCAAAATGCCCCCGCACATCTTCCGATATGGGGAGAACGGAAAACTCGACGGGTACACCGTTTTCCGTCATTATAAAAGGAGTAAATCTTTTTTCCTTTACTTCATCGACCGCTCTTTCTATGCATTTAAAAAGATGCATGCCGAAATCATCATCCGTTTCGTTTGCCGGGAGGCGCCCGTCCATCCCTGCTCTTCTCAGCAGTTCTTCCGCCGTCATGGGACTGATGCCCGTGAGACCTGTGTAAATGGCCTTCGAAAGAGGAATGTTCGCAGAAAGGACTTTGCTCCTGAATTCTTCAAACTGCATGTTAAGAGGATTTACCCTGTCCTCCGTCCCGGGTAAAAAGTAGTCCCGTCCCGGCAGAACCTCTCTCACGGAGCTCATAAAAGAATTTACTCTTTTGATGGAATCAAGGATCCTGTAGTTTTCATCGCAAAGTATGATGTTACTGTACTTTCCCATGATCTCTACCATCAAATGCTTGATCCGTACATCTCCCATCTCATCAAGATGCTCGATGCAGAAATCCACCGTTCTTTCGAGACTCTCTTCCTTACCGAAGCCCTGCCGGATGTCTGTGATCCTCGCACTGTTGAAATGCTTTCTTAAAAGCATGCAAAAAGCGGGAGCCGTCATGGGGCTCGGCTTGTTGTCTTCCGTAATGTACATGAGGGGCAGCGTTGCGTTTGCGGAGATCAGAAGTCTCAGGTTCTCTTCCGCTTTTATCGTGAGAAGGATCTCATCTTTTTCAGGCTGGGCGATCTTGGAGATCCTTCCGCCTTTTAGGCGCCTGTTCAGCTCATCCACCAGACAGGCAACAGTTATTCCGTCAAATGCCATAAATCCCGTCCCCCACTTTCTCTGAATAATGAGCATCGGAACCATAGGTCAGCTTCGTACCGCCCAGTTCCCTGTATCTTGCCATGATCTCATCCGAAGGATGGACGTGACCCAGCCGCGTAAATGCGCCTTTTGTGTTCACTTCCAGCGCCTGACCTCTTTCAATAATGATCTTAAGGATCTCATCGATGATCCGGGAGTTCTTACGGTAGACATTCCTGAAGTACTCCTCTACGCTGCAGTCTATCAATTCTTCCGGAACGTATCTCACCACATAATCAATGTGGGACAGAGTCGTGAAAAAGTCACACTCTCTCACATTTTCAAGCATATTCTTAAAGTACTCTTCGATAAGTCTGTCTGCCCCATGCTTAAACCACGCATCCGGATAATAGGGTTCGTCACCGTTTACAAGATGAGTGGATCCCAGCACCACGTCAAACCTGTACCTGTCCACCGCATCTTTGTATTTTTTAAGGATGTCCTTTCTCCCCGGGCGAAGGCCCAGTTCTATGCCGGACAGGATCCGGATCCTGTCACCGTAAAGGCTTCTCATCCTCTCGATCTCTTTAAAGTACTCATCTATATCAAAAGTAAAAAGAGGTCTCTCGTCAAAATCCGGATGGTATTTTTTCCAGTCCGGTCCCGCATCTTTCCGAAAATCCTCTCTGAATTCATCGGGGTATTCTTCATCCCAATGTTCGGTAAAGGCGATCATGTCAAGACCTCTTTTGATCGCAGTTTCCACCGATTCGCTCATGATCGCGTTTGAATCCGTGGAAAAGCGTGTGTGTATGTGTAGATCTGCTTTCATTTCGTGCCTGCTTTCTGAAATAACCGACCAAATGATTCGGCAGACACATTTTACTGTATGACTTGCTTTCAGTCAAGAGTCAGGGTCCTTACAAGGATCTTTTCATAGTAAAGTTTTCTCCCCGGCACCACGATCTCAAAAGGACCGGCCTCAAAGCATATGCTTATACGGTCGCCTCTTTTTGCATTTGCAAGCTCATTCCGGTCCCCGATCTCTTCTCCGTTTCTCGCCAGGGAGACTCGTGACAGTTCAAACCCTTCCTCATCCAAAACAGCGGAAAAAGTGTACTCAAACATCTTTTTGGCCGTCAGATCCGCCTTTTCTTCGTACAGGCCTTTCCTCAGGCTTTCCGCTGCCACGTCCGCTGCCTTTTCAAGAGCAAGATCCAGCCTGTCCTTCTGCCTCACCGCCGTTTTCAGCACAAAATTCTCATAGCGCAGCAAAGCTGCCGAAAAACAAAAGAGGATCCCAAATATTATAATCAGTCTCGAACATCTCATACATTATCACCTTAATGATCGCAACTTCCCCCGCCAGCAGAAGGGCAGGTCCCAAAAAGCAGGCAAGTATCAGTAAAAGCCGCATGATAAAATCTTCAAAATCCATAGAAAACGATCCCTTCCTCCGGTCTGCCCGGATCTTCGAGCCTTTCTCTGAAGATGTACGGATAGAGTTCCCCGTTTCTTTTCCCTTCCAGCGTAAAGATCTCCATCCTCACATCCCGTTCAAGAAATTTCATAAGATGCGCAATGTACTCAGCATCCGGCGGATCTTCCTTAAGGGCATCCTTAACAACCGCAGTCTTTAACTCCCCTGTCAGTTCCTTAAACTGTACGAGAGGTGACAGCACAAGGATAAAGATCAGGGTGAGTACCGCGCATATACTGTCTATGCCGTTCATATGCCTCCTTAATGAAGAATGCTGAAGATCATCTCTTCATAGAGCTTTACCAAAAAGGCGGTCACTGTCAGGAGGAAGGATACCCCCGCGGTAAAGATCAGCATGTCTGCTCCTCTGTCAATAAAAGAATGCTTCCCCATTTTTCCTCCTATCTCTGAACAAAGCTCAGGCAGTCTATGATACCGTTCCCGTCTCTGTGCACCTTTGCATCGAAGGTGGCATTGGGATTAATGTAAAACATGGATCTCGATCTGTCGTTCATGTATTCGGAAGCCACGGAAAAAGCCACCATATTTTTGTCTCCGTAACCGCAGACCTCTCCGTTCCCGCAGTTGTAGGCAACTCCTTCCCCTTCAGATGTATTGCTCTTTAAATACATCCCGTTCTTCACGTAGATCGTTACTCCCGTATCCGACAGACGCTTTATCAGATCCTTCACTTCAGAACCGGAAGCCGTTGCTCCGTTTCCGTCATACAGGGCATACTCTATGTCCGAATAACGGGCGATGATCCCGTCGTACCTGGCATTGGTCGACGCAATGGTGTCCTTTGATTTATTGAAGATGGTCATCCCCATAACTATAAACCCCACTGTCATAATGATACCAACCGCAAAATAGATTATCTTCTTTACTGCATCCATTATTTTATCTCCTTTTAATTCATTTCTATTCTAATCCTGTTTACCGTGTCATTTTCATCAAAGCTGACACTCACCTTGTAATCCTTTAACGGGCTCAGATAGTAGTCCGATGTGGTTTTTCTGAGTTCCCGGATGGAACTGTCGTCTATAAGGAAGGATCTTCCTCCTTTTACCACTTCGATCCGGATGTCTTCCGTCTCATACATTCTTCTGATGTATGAGATGGCTCTGCTCCCGTCTATCACATTTCCGTCAAATCTTGTGATCTCATATTCCCTGAATTCGTCGATGACCGTCTGCTCTCTTTCCGCTATGCCTTTTCCCAGCTCCGCTGCCTTTTCATAAACATTAAAGCTGATCAATGCAAGGGAAACGGTGATCACAAGCCCCGCCGCAAAAAGGATAAATTCCCTGACAACTGACATGTTACCTCCTAAAAGTATTCAAGCATCTTAAACAATTCTTCCATCTCACCCAGTGTGAGTTTCAAAAAAGGAATGATAAAGTAGCCTCCCAGCATGACCGCTCCCGGTATCCATGCCATGATGTCCGTAATGTCCTTTCTCTTTTCCGTTCTGATGTCGTTTTCAAGTTCTTCGAACTTCTCCATGCTTTCCCTGTCTGAGACAGTATCCGAAAAAGCTTCCTCCGGCCCCACCTCATCCACGGAAAGAAAGCCCTCCGCGATAAGGTTAAAGTAGGCATTTTTCTTTCCTCCCTTTTCCTTTAGCACCTTTAAAGCTTCCTCAGGTCCCTCCGACCAGGTGTTCAGGCATTCCCTTATCTCGCTTCCGAAGGCATCCGCAAAAAGCTCAAGGTCGGAAAGAAGCGTCACCACAGTGATGCTCTCGAGTTTCCTTTCCATCATTATCACCATCTGCAGCCTCTTGATCTCTTCGATCATCATACGGCTGCTTCTTTCCCGTCTGTAAAGGAGCTCTGCCACGGGCATGATCCCGGAGAGAAGGCACATTACTCCGAGAGCTGTTTTACCACCGGGAACGAAAGCTGCCCCGGAGATCAGTCCGATCACTGCGGGAAAGACTGCTGCGATCCCCATCTCAAAGACTGTCATGGCCACACTTTCATCGGGATCGGTTTTGTTGATGAGTTTCCTTATAAAACTGCATGCAACCCCGTTGTTGCTCTCTATCTTCCCTGCCAGTCTCCCTTCATATCGCCTTCCGTATCCGGTCATCTTCCTTCTTCCTCCGCTTCCCGCGTCGGAGATCATCCTGTATATGAAAAATGCGGTGAGGAGCGCCGAAAGAAGCACCAGATCTCCCTTTCCGTCATAAAATTCAAGGAGCTTCTCCGAGAAGGACAGACCTGCCTTTTTTATCACTCCGAAGGCAAGTACGGGAAGTACCGAAACGGTCATATATCCCGAGAACATGAAGGAGGTTTTTCTTGAGGAGTATTTTTCCCGGGCGATCCCGTGCCTCAGTATCTCCATGTTCTCCGCAAAGACCGAGCCTCCCTTTTCTCCTTTTCCGTCTCCGATCTCAGAAGCCTCATATGCCTGGATCAGGAACAGCTTCATAAATCTGTCCCTGCAGCCCTTACCCGCATAATCCCTGACAGCCTGCCTCCTGTTTCCCAGGAGCAGTATCCCGCAGATCTCTTCCGCATTCAGCCTTATCTCCTTTGCAGTCCCTTCTGCCGCTTCCCTGACTGCTTCCGGTATGTTTCCGAGGCTCAGGTATTTTCTTCTGACAGAGGACAGGAATGCAGGCAAAAGTCCGTAGAATTCATTTCTCTTTTGTGAAAGCACATACGCGGGGACTTCTCGTAACATGATATAGGCTGTAAAAGCCATGGCTAAAACAGTGAAGAAGCCGGAACCGTTAACAAGAAGCACCGCTCCCGCACCGAGAGTTGCGGCAGTGAGGGCAAGAAAAACGATCATCCCGGTCTTTTTGTTAAGCTCCTTCTCCCCGTAAGGGCAGATCTCAAGAAGCCCTTTCCTCACCCACTGCCTGTAACGGCCAAAGACATTTGATCCTTCCGTCATCTTGAACCTCGCTGATCCGTTCTATGCATCTCTTTCCTCCCTTTCGTCTCATGTGAATGTCCACGCCCAACGCGTTGACAGCTTCGCTTTTTGCAAGCCTTTCATCACTGTAGCCTCCTGCATTCAGTCTGGCATTTGTAAAATCCCTGACCATATCTGCCGTGTTTTTGTAATGGGCCGTAAAAAGGATGGTTTCCGCAGTCTTTGCCACATCTGTGAGAACAACGGCCATTTCCGGCGTGTTCACTTCTCCCACGGCAAAGACCTGACCCGTGGTCTTTTTTGAAAATCCAAGGACTCTGTCGGCACTGTCCGAATCCGTCACTCTTAAAGTCAGCGTATTGGCATCCGGAAGATACTCTCTGATGTTCAGTTCAAAGCTTTCCGCCTCTATCACACGTATGCTTCTTTCTCTTCCGATCTCCAAAAGCAGCGCCCGGAGAAGTGTGGTCTTTCCAGATGCGGTTTCGCCTGTGACCGCGATGCTCTTTCTCGTGCGGATGATCTCAGTAACCAGATTTTTAAGTTCCTCATCGTCTATCAGCTCATCCAGTGAAGATTTCGGAACCGTGTCAAATTTACGTACCAGTCCTGCCCAGGAATCCGTAAAGGGCGGCCTTGACACCGTCACACGCCTTCCGTCCGGTGTGTCCGCCACTATCCTTGGTGTCCTTCTGGTCAGTTCTCCGGCGCCCGTGTTTTTTATCAGATTTCTCAGTATCCTGATCATCTCATCATCCGAATCAAATGATAAGAACGAAAGCCTTATGGGGATCCCCGAGATCATGACATGGATACTGTCCCTGCTGTAATTCTTCTTATCATCTGCATCTCTTCTCTTAAGGCTTTCCCTGAAATCATAATTTTCCTTTGTACAGCCGGACATCCCGATCTGTATCTCCTCGATGCATCCTCTTTCCCACATGAGGCTGTCCACTTTTCCGAATCCCGTGGCTCCCGCGTAAAGCATTTTGCTCAGCACCTTTAATTTGTCACCGTAGCTCATGAACCCGCAGGTGCAGTAGTAGGCATCGTTTACGTAAGTACCGGAGATCTCTCCGCAGCACAATGCAACATCCTTGAACCTGCTTTCCCAGAGTTTTCCGAAGCCCCCGTCTCCTGTTTTGTCAGCCATGAAAATAGCGCATTCAAACCTCCCCCAGGTGTTCCCTGCTTCCGTAAAGATCCTGTCTATCTCTTCCTCCGTGGGGCACTTTACTTCCGTAAGCCAGCGGTAGACCACCGTATTGATGGCATCCCTCGGTCCTTTGAGGCCGCTGCAGCAGTTTCTTAAAGCATGAGCCACAGCCTCTTCCGTTCTTAAAACGTTCCCTGCGGCGCTTCCTCTCAGTGCATACCTGTGTATGCCGTAGTTATTCAGCATCTCCCTTGCTTCCCGTATCAGGCTGTCCAAAGTCAAACATCTGATCTTCTCGTTTTCATTGTCCTTTTTGTCCTTGAACAAAATGAATCCCCCTATCGGGATCAGAAGCAAGAGGAGCGCCAATTGTATCATTTCAATCTTCAATCCTTCCTCCCTGTACGATCTCTTTTGCAAGTATCGAAACATCCTCTCTGAAGGGTCCGTCCGGCAGCAGCCTTCCGATTTTTCCGTGGTTTCCCATGCCTTTAAAGAACTCCGCCGTACTTCCTTCCGCCAGCGCATCCATAAAACCTGCGCTCATCCTCAGAGTAAACAGTTTCTTTCTGTACCTGAATCTGAAAAGCCCCGGTCCGCAAACCGAATTACTCAAAAAACCGTTCACGGCATACAGGATCTTTCCGTTGTCTTTCTGTTCTTCCTTAAATTCTTCTTTCCATGCCCTTCTGCTCTGAGGGATCAGCTGCACCGAAAGATCCGCATTCCTTATCGGGCTGTTTCCGCAGTCCACAAGGACCAGGTCATAGGCTTTCACGATCTCCTCCAAAAGACGATCCGTCAATACCTCCTTTTCCTCTTCTCCGCAGTCAAAGCCCGGGCCGTGAAAAATGTCCGGCCCCGATCCCACGGTTTTAAATGCGCAGGCCCTGACTTTTTCTTCGTCGCACCGTCCGGCTCTTAAGGCCAGCAAAAGAGCCCCAAGGCCTGTCTTTCTGCCGATCTCTTCCTTGTCCGCCTTAGACAGGTTTCTGTCAAACATCCCGCAGATGTCATTCTTTTCATCCTGCTGTACGACAGCGATCCTAAGCTCAGTCTCAGCCGCAAGAAAACATGCGACGGCAGCTGCGCAGGAAGTCACACGCCCGATTGTCTTAAACCGCGATCTGAATTCAACGATCTTTCCCATCTTCCTTCCCTCCTTAAGGCTTTTTTCAGATCCTTATCGGACACGGCAGCTACTTCCTTTGCCACTTCAAACAGACCTTTAAGCATTTCTTTTCCCAGTCCTTTAAGCCTGTATCTGATACCCTCCTGCAGGCAGCACCTTACTGCAAAATCCTCATCCCTCTCTCTGATCATGATCAGAGGACATCGAAGTTTTAAAAGATTCATAATGTACTTTCCCGCTCTTTCATTCCCGTGAGGATCTCTGATGATCACCAGATCCCAGTCCCACTCCTTTTCCCTGTGGGTGAACTTCCTGAGTTTTCTTGCGTTTACGGGCTGAAGATCCGTAACCAGCACCCGGTGATCCGCTGTTTCTGCTCCTTTTGTGTCCTGTACTCCGTTTATCAGTAAAAAGCCGGAATGCCCCAAAGTCTCTTCCGGGTTAACTACCGGGATCTCTGAAAAAGGGTAGTTTCCTTCTTCATCGATGATCGCGGTGTCATTCCCGGTGAGGTTCAAAAGCCTTGCAAGGTGCATGATAAGATCCTCGCAGGGTGTTCCGCTAAAGAAAATGCTTTTCATCCGTCCTCCCCTTTCTCCCCCTGATCCTCATTCCCCAGCTGCCTGCTGGAGGTCGGACTGCCTTAAGATGGGCCGTTTCTATCAGGGGTTCCGCTCCCGTCAGTTCTCTTCCTGTTTCTTCAATGGTCAGGATCCTGATCAGTCTTTCCGTTTCTTCTTCATCATCGCTTTTCAAAAAGACTGCTTTTTTAAAAAGACTGCCGTTGGCAGAGATCTCTATGCCATGATTTCCGGGCATGGTGCAGCATCCTCCGAAAGCCAGGGTCCAGTCCGTAAGGTCAAGGAGCATCTTAAGTTTCCCTTCCCTTTTCCCCGGTTCTCCGCTTTCTTTTACCAGGAATCCTCTCTCTTCTTCGCTGAGTCCCAGTATGCTTTCCGAAAGAAAGGCCCTGTACATCCGGGTCAGATCCGATACACAGATCTCGTCCCTTCCTTCCCGCAGCAGTTCTTTTTCGAGTTCATCCTTCCTTTTAATGAGGAGGATCTCCAAAAGCTGTCTTCCCGAAAAAAAGCCGCTGTTTTCAAAGGGCCAGATCTTTTTTGTCTTTTCCTTCCTCATGGTATCCTCACTGCATAGGCCCGTAAAACCGTTCCGTCAGCCATGCTCATAAAAGCTTCCGTTATCTTTGAGAGTTCATCCTCCCTGACCATAAGATACAGCCCCTTCTCATCTATGGCTGTGATGCATTTTTCCGCAAGGAGCTTTTCATCCCGTCCGTCATTCTTAATGATACGTACGTCGATCACGTCTCCCTCGTTGATAAGGCTTCCGACTTCGATACCGGAGATCCTTACTTCCCTTTGGTCCTTAACAACCGGCAATTCTTCAGATGCCGGTTCCTCAGCACTTTCGGATGCCGTCTCTTCCTTCTCCTCTTTTTGCATGAAGCTGTCTCCGCTCATCCTTTCGGCAAAAAGAGCGGTGATCCCTCCGACGGCAAAAAAGAGCACAAAAATCAGGACACGAAGAACAGCTCCTGCCTTATTCTTTCCGTATTTTATTTTGTACATTTTTTTGGATTTGTTCTTGAAATTTAAAGATCATTTTTTGAACAAATGAATCAGACAATTTGACGAGGCATATTATATTATGTCACATTAATTTTGTAAAGAATTATTTTTTAGAAGTTGTTTTTTTTCCGATTTGAGGTTATCATAAGACAAGTTGAACGGAGGCTTTTCATGGAAAAAGCAAATGAAAAGAAAATGACACCGATACTTCCTTACGACGTCACGGTGGCTGAAAATTTCAAAATGTATGATTCCTTTGCCTACGAAAATGACAGGGACCGTACTTCGCCCATGCTCCACACAATGGAAACTGGCAATATCCTGAAGTACTACACCTGCAATGTTTCTGACGAGGATTTCAGAGTCGGTGTTGACACTCCGAAGTACCTTAAGGCAGAAAATCCCACTAATCACTGAAGGAGACCTATATGAAGCTCTGGGGCGGACGTTTTACCAAAGAAGAAAACCAACTGGTACACAGTTTTAATGAATCACTTTCCTTTGACCAAAGATTCTATGCTCAGGACATCAGAGGAAGCATTGCACACGTTACCATGCTCGCGGCTGCGGGCATCATAAACGACACTGAAAAAGATACTATCGTTAACGCTTTAAACGGCATTAAAGCAGACCTTGATTCCGGCAAGCTGGAATTCAGTCCCGATTCCGAAGACATCCACTCTTTTGTGGAAGCGGAACTCATTTCCCGCACAGGAGATACTGGAAAGAAGCTTCACACCGGTCGTTCAAGGAACGATCAGGTGGCGCTGGACATGAGACTTTACACGAGGGATGAGATTGATGAACTCATTAACCTCGAGTCAGCACTTTTAAAGGAACTCTATGCACTGATGGAAAAGAATCTGGACACCTATATGCCCGGCTTCACTCATCTCCAAAAGGCACAGCCCGTTACACTTGCCCATCATCTTGGAGCCTATTTTGAAATGTTCTTAAGGGACCGCTCCCGTCTTAAAGACACGAGAGAACGCATGAACTACTGCCCTCTTGGAGCCGGCGCCCTTGCAGGGACCACTTATCCTCTGGACCGGGAGCTCACAGCCTCTCTTCTTGGATTCTACGGTCCCACACTTAATTCCATGGATTCCGTTTCCGACAGGGATTACCTGCTTGAACTCCTTTCGGATCTCTCCATCACCATGATGCATCTGAGCCGCTTCTGCGAAGAGATCATCATGTGGAATTCCAACGAGTACCGCTTCATCGAACTGGATGATGCCTACTCCACGGGCTCAAGCATAATGCCCCAAAAGAAGAATCCCGATATCGCTGAACTGATCCGCGGCAAATCCGGAAGAGTTTACGGTCATCTTTTTGCTCTCCTCACCACAATGAAAGGACTTCCCCTTGCATACAATAAGGATATGCAGGAGGACAAGGAGGGATCCTTTGATGCCATCGACACCGTAAAGGATTGCCTCTCACTTTTCACTGACATGTTAAAGACCATAACCGTCAACAAGGAAAACATGGAAAGCAGTGCAAAGAACGGATTCACAAATGCCACAGACGCAGCCGACTGGCTGGTAAAGAACGGTGTGCCCTTCCGTGATGCCCACGGTATCATCGGGCAACTGGTGCTCCTTTGCATAGACAGAAACTGCTCTCTGGATGAGCTTCCTTTGGAAGAGTACAAAAAGATCTGCCCCGTTTTCAACGAAAGCATATACGAAGCCATCGCCATGAAGACCTGTGTAGACAAGAGAAACACTGTGGGTGCTCCGGGAAGAAGTGCCATGGAAAAGGTTCTGGAAAAATACAAAGATATGATCTGAATAAAAAAGGGACAGCCCGTGCTCAATGTTAACTTAATGACATTGAGCCGAGGCTGTCCTTTATTTTTTTCGTCTTCCCTTAAGCACTCCCAGGTACCTTGCACCGCAGGAGAGCAGGAAGTAAAAGATCTTTAGGGGTTTTCCCTCTTTGAAAAGGGATTTTGCAACGTACTTAACATACTTCATACCTTCTTTTTCAGAGGAAAGTTTTTTGTAAATTTCCGGATGCTTCGCCTGATTAATCCCCATTGCAAAGCTCCTTTTGTAGTTTTCCTTAAGGCTCAGATCATGGGAATGAAAAACACAGGCTTCGGAAACATAGGCCAGTTTTCCGCCGTTTTTAAGAAGCTTGAAAGCAAATGTCATATCCTCTGCGAACATGCTGCTCTCTCCAAACCTGCCGAGTCTTTCAAAGGTCTCCCTTTTGTACATCATACAGGTGTCAGAGCAAAAGACGGTCTTAATGCCGTAAGTGTCAAAATCCTCCGAAGTCCTTACGTAGGAAGTCCCCGGATAGTTGAAACTTCTCGTGAGTCTTTCCGTAACTCCCGCATCGCTGTTTGCCACCTGTCTTGCAAAGACGGCATCAGCTCCCTTTTCAATGGCATCCGCCAGATTCCGTAAAAGATCAGCGTCTTTGGGTACCGCATCCTGGGTCATGAAAAGGATCGCATCTGCTTTTGACTTTCCGGCCATGGCATCTCTGGTCAGGGCGTGATCAAAATCCTTCTTCTGTACCGGAGTCACCGTCACATTGATCTGCGGATCTCCCAGGAGCTTTTTTGCAAGTGCCCCGATCTCCTCACTTGTATCCTCATCATCAACCGTGTTCGCAATTAAAATATTGCTTGGGAGCAGAGTCTGCATCCCAAGCATTTTCATCAGCATATTGAATTTTTCATCCGGCCTGTATACCGGAATGATCACATCAATATTCATATTCTTTAATCTGTTGCAACGATCTTTGTCCAAAGTTCATTGGTGAGACGTCTGATGGTCTCATTGTCATGGAAGATCTCATCTAACGCATAGGTTCTGGGAAGGTAGGCTTCGTTGTCTGCATACTCTCCGCCTTCTGCCGTTACTTCCGCAAGTACTTCCCTGTTGGGAGAAGTGTATCCCACTGTGAGTGTTCCGTCCATGCATGCCTCGTTGGTAAGCATATAGTTTAAGAACTTGTTCGCAAGCGTGGGATTTGCCGCATCCTTGGGGATGACCATGGCATCACACCAGATGTTTGTACCGCACATGGGAACATAATAGCTCATGTCTTCGTTCTCGCCGAGAACGTAAGTAGCGTCTCCGCTGTACATGATGGCGAGATCCATGTCTCCGTTTGCCATGGAATCGATAACAACATCCGTAACATAGCTGGGATTTGTTCCTTCGGAAACTTCAAGAAGCCACTTGTAAGCTTCTTCTATCTCTTTTTCATCCGTTGTGTTGCAGGAATAGCCCAGATCCTTGAGAGCCATCATAAAGCTGTCTCTGGAGGAATTGTACATATAGGTCCTGTTTTTGTACTTGGGGTCTTTCATGATGGCAAAGCCTTCATTTTCAAGATCCTTGTAATCAACATTCTCAGTGTTGTACACTATGCCCACGTTTCCCCAGAAATAAGGGATGGAGTAGTCATTGTTGGGGTCGAAGCCAAGTCCCACCACCTGATCCGTAAGCTTGGAAATGTTGGTGATAACGGACTTGTCAATGGGCTGAAGCATATTCTCATTGATCAGTCTCTCGATCATGTAATCCGAAGGAATGAGAACATCGTAATCGCCACCGCTGGCAAGCTTTGTGTACATCATCTCATTGGAATCAAAGTTTTCAACCAGAACCCTGCAATTGTACTCTTTCTCGAAGTTCTTAATAACATTCTCTCCGAGGTACTCTCCGGGAAGATAGAGCTTCAGTCTTTCCTTTCCCGAACCGCATCCCGAAAAGCAGGATGCAAGCACAGCCACTAAAACTGCTGTGATCAAAATCTTCTTTTTCATTCAGTTTACTCCTTTTTGTTCACAAAAATGTCGTTGCATTCGACGAACTATTATATCAATTTATGCCTGTAAAGCAAGATTTTTCTTTTTTCCAATTTTATCGGGCAGGAAATTGGTAAGCAGCAAAAATACGGAGATTATTGCAGTGACCAGGGTTGCAAGGGCATTGATGGAGGGATTTACTCTCTTTGACATGGTGTAAACTATGATGGAAATGTTGGAAACTCCGTTTCCCTGCACAAAGAAAGAAATGACGAAATCGTCAAAGCTCATGGTGAATGCAGTCAGTGCTCCGGAAACTATACCCGGCATTATCTGGGGTATTACCACTTTCCACAGGGCATATACCGGCGTGGCTCCCAGATCCATGGCCGCCTCCGCCAGATTCGGATCCAGCCCTCTCATTCTGGGCATTACGCTGAGGATCACATAGGGGGTGCAAAACATGACATGAGCCAGAAGCATGGTTCCGAATCCCTTTGTAAAATGAAGGGTGGAAAAGAGCACCAGAAGTCCGATAGCCGTTACGATATCGGGATTCATGATGGGAAGGTTGTTGATCTGTTCCACTGCCAGCTTCAGTCCTTTATTGCTCTTTGAAAGACCGATGGCGGTGATGGTTCCGAAAAAAGTCGATATCGCTGTGGCAAGTGCAGCTATCACTATTGTGTAGATCACAGCCTCTTTCATTTCCCTGTCGCTGAACATTTTCTCGTACCACTTTAAAGAAAAGCCCGTAAAATGAGTCAGGGATTTCCCGGCATTAAAGGAGAAAAAAACGGCATATATAATGGGCGCATAGAAAAACAGCGCCAGAAGTATCATTAGTATTTTGGATGATAATTTGTTTTGTCTTTTCATCAGTTTCCTCGCTGCTCCATGATCTCCGTCTTATCCGCCTTGCGGGTAAAGTACATGGAGATGATGATGATGATAACCATGATGATCGAAACCGCACTTCCGAAGTTCCAGTTTTCCGTTGTCAGAAACTGATTTTCTATCAGGTTTCCGACCATGTAATAGCGTCCGCCTCCCAGCATTTCAGGGATGTAGAAGCTCGATACCGCAGGAAGAAAGACCAGAGTGATCCCGCTCAAAACTCCCGGTATCGAAAGAGGCAGGGTGATCCTTAAAAAGCTCTTGGTCTTGTTCGCTCCCAAATCAGCAGCAGCCTCCAAAAGGCTTGTGTCCAGTTTTGCAAGAGATGTGTAGATCTGAATGATCATAAAGGGCAGGAAATTATAAACCATGCCCAGAACCACCGCAAAACTTGTATTTAACATGGTAACAGGCCCCAGACCGAAAAGTCCCAATATGCCGTTAATGATCCCATCATCCTGTAAAATGCCTCTCCATGCATAGGTTCTGACCATCATATTGATCCATGTGGGAAATGTGATCAGCAGTATCCACCTCATCTTGACGCCTTCGGCACATTTAGAGATAAAATAGCCTGCAGGATACCCTATCGCTATGCATATGACCGTGGTCACCACCGCTATCTTTAGGCTTCGCCAGAGAACACTGATAAAGATGGTGTCCGAAAAGAATTTTTTAAAATTGTCCAATGTAAAAACAAAATCCAGTACCGAGTTGCCGTCCTTTGTAAAGGCATAGAACATAATGAGCAGCATGGGTGCCACAACCATTACGGAGATCCAGGCAACGTACGGATAGACCATTTTCTTATAATGTTTCATCACTCAACAATACCCTTTTTCATAATGTGAAGGTCCTCAGGCATGAACTTGAGTCCAACCTGTGCACCGACTTCGTATTTGTCCGTCGTGTCAATCTTGTATTCGTAACCCTGAGTCTTAAATGTTACCTTGTAGGTTCCGGGGACGATGTTTGCGGGATCGAAATCGTAGTCCACTTCTGTGATCATAACGGGGGAATTGTCCTCAAGATCGTCCGCATAGGCATTGGCCCAGATCTTAAGGTCGGTGGTCAGTGCGATACTCTCTGCCAGCTCATCCGCCTTTTTGAAGAAGTTAACGGCATATATCTCCTCGCCGTAATCCTCGTCCACCACCTTGTTTACTTCATCCACGATCATATTCACCGTAACGCTGGTTCCGGCGGCTGTGGAGAAAGTAACGGGATAGGTTCCCTTCTCCTTTTTGATCTCGTAGCTCACACTGCTGATGGAGATACGTTCGTCGTTCTCCGGATTCCATGCCTGAGCATCCGCGCGGTTGATTATGAATGCGTCGCTCAGTTCGTCTATGTCCAGGATGTCAAGGTAGAAGTCGTTGGCATCCATCATCTCCCCCGCTTCCTCGTTTTTAACGGGCTTATCTTCCGTAACGATCATGTCCACGGTGATGGCGGTACCTGCGCTGGTTTCCACAACGGTTTCGTAATGAACTCCCTTAAAGAGGACGGACTTTACTATGCCTCTGAGTTTTCCGGCTCTCGGTCCCACAATGTCCAGATCCTCGGGACGTATCACGACGTCCACCGGAACATCTTTTCCGAATCCCGAATCCACACAGTCAAAGACCTTGTCCTCAAAGCTTACTTTGTAATCGTCTACCATGATGCCGTCAACGATGTTGCTGTCTCCGATGAAGTTTGCAACATAGCGGTTTACAGGCTCGTTGTATATGTCCGTAGGAGAGCCCACCTGCTGGATCTCGCCTTCCTTCATTACAACCACCTTGTCGGACATGGTGAGAGCTTCTTCCTGATCGTGGGTAACAAAAATGAAGGTGATACCCACTTCTCTCTGTATCCTTTTAAGCTCCCTCTGCATTTCCTTTCTGAGTTTTGCATCCAGCGCACTTAAAGGCTCGTCCAAAAGAAGGACCTTGGGTTCGTTAACAAGTGCTCTTGCAATGGCCACTCTCTGCTGCTGTCCTCCGGACATCTCGTTGATCCCTCTCTTTGAGAAATCTTCCAGTCCCACCAGCTTCAGCATACGGTTAACCTTCTGTTCCACCAGATCCTTGGGTTCCTTTTTGATGTTAAGGCCGAAGGCCACATTGTCGTACACGTTCATATGGGGAAAAAGGGCATATCTCTGGAAGACGGTGTTCAGATCCCTCTTATAGGGCGGTAATTTAGTGATGTCCTCTCCGTCGAAAATAACGCTTCCTTCATCAGGTTCCAAAAAGCCGCCCAGTATCCTTAACAGAGTGGTTTTTCCGCACCCGGAGGGGCCCAGGAGCGTAACAAATTCATTCTCATAAATATCCAGATTGATCCCTTTAAGGACCAGCTGACCGTCAAAGTTCTTCACTATGTTCCTGAATTGAACAAGCTTTTTCATTATATGCCTTTACCTCCGCTTTTTAACGCAATAAATCAAGATGGATTATATTACATAATTATTCAAAAGTCATCTGCTTTTTTAGTTCATTCGTAATTAATTAAGGTTTGAATAACCTCGGGAAATATGATAAACTTTACTATTGAACTTTTTATTTAATCGGAAGGCCTATATGGATTACAGTAAAAACGAGATCAACAAATCAATACATCAATTAAAGAGCCGGAGCAGGCGTATCTCAACCACAGTCTCCGTTTCCGGCTTCAGACTTTTGCTGTTGGCTGCCATCGGTGTGATCGTCATCGGCTGCTTCGCAGGGGTGGGTGTTCTGAACGGCGTCATCGCCTCCGCTCCCAGCCTTGACAACGTCAGCGTTGTGCCCGAGGGCTACGTTACACGTTTCTTCTACACCGACGGAACCGTGTCTCAGACCCTGATCGGCGCCGGCGGAAACCGTGAATACGTTTCTCTGGACAATGTCCCTGACTACGTTTACAACGCATTCGTCGCCATCGAGGACGAACGTTTCTGGAAACATGAAGGCATAGATGTACGAAGCATTTTCCGTTCCATCAACGAAGTCATCAAAACCCGTTCCCTCGGAACAGGTGCTTCCACCATCACACAGCAGCTTCTTAAAAACCAGGTTTTTAAGGGCGGTAATGAGACCAACGACTTCCAGAAGATGGTCAGAAAGATCCAGGAACAGTATCTTGCGGTCCAGCTGGAATCCATCACCGACAAGAAGCTGATCCTTGAGTACTACCTGAACACCATCAATCTGGGTCAGGGCTGCTACGGTATTGAAATGGCTTCCACCACCTACTACGGTAAATCCGCCCAGGATCTCACCATTTCGGAAGCTGCTGTCCTCGCATGCATAGCCCAGTCCCCCACCTACATGAACCCCTACCGTTACCCCGAAGACAACAAGGAACGTCGTAACGGTGAATACGGTGTTCTTAAAAAAATGCTTAACAACAACTTCATCACCAAAGAGGAATATGATGAAGCCATCGCCGACACCGAGGATGTATATGCCCGCATTCACAATTACGTGAGCGCAAACTCCGGAAGAAGCTACTACACCTACTTTACGGATGAAGTCATCTCCGCTCTCATGAAGGATCTGCAGGCAGCAGGCTACTCAACCTCCCAGGCCTCGGATCTGATCTACACCGGCGGTCTTTCGGTCTACACAACCCAGGATCGCGAAGTCCAGGAGATCGTTGACGACGTACTTAATGACGCATCCCTCTGGCCCGCCATCGGACAGGGTTCCTATTACGACATCGACTACGCGCTTTCGGTCCTTAAGGCCGACGGCACCACCATACATTATCAGCTCTATCACTTCCTGGAGTACTTTAACTACTTCGTGGGAAGTTCCACCACACGCATCAGGATCTACGGCGGTATGTACGACCTGATGTCAACGAACAAGACCTACATGGAAGCCTGTGTAAGGGAATTCAAGGCAGCAAAGGTGCAGGAAGGAGACACCGTCCTGGGAGAACGTTTCACCGAAACCCTGGAACCCCAGATCTCCTTTGTAATGCTGGACCATTCCACGGGAGCAGTTGTCGGACTTTCCGGCGGACGCGGTGACAAGATCGGTAACCGTGTCCTTGACAGAGCTACGGACTCCCTCCGTTCCGTGGGATCCACCTTCAAGGTGCTTGCAGCCTATCTCCCTGCTTTTGACACCGGTACTCTGACACTGGCTTCTGCCCTTGACGATTCGCCCTACTTCTATCCCGACACCATCAAAAAGGTGAGCAACTGGTACGGAGCAAACACCTACAGAGGCTTAAGGACCACAAGACTCGGAATCTCCTATTCCATGAACATCCTTGCCTGCCGTACCCTTGAAAAGGTTACTCCCGTCGTTGCATTTGACTACCTGAAGAACCTAGGCTTCACTTCACTTGTTGAATACGAAGTCGGGAAAGACGGCTACGGTTACACGGATATCGGTGTTCCGCTGGCTCTCGGCGGTCTGACAAACGGTGTTACAAACCTTGAACTTACGGCAGCTTATGCAGCCATTGCCAATAAAGGCGTTTACAACGCACCCTACTACTACTCAAAGGTTCTGGATCACAACGGTAATGTTCTTTTGGAGCGCAAGCCCTCATCCCGTCAGGTAATGAAGAATTCTACAGCCTTTCTTCTCACCTCCGCCATGCAGGACACTCTGAAATCCAGCATCGGTACCGCATCCATCGCAGCATTCAAGAACTATCCCATGGTGCTTGCGGGAAAATCCGGTACCACCACCGATAACTTCGACCTTTGGTTCGAAGGCTACTCCCCCTACTACACCGCAGGCATATGGGAGGGGTTTGACATTGCCTACTACATCGACACCACCAACACCCATGAGATCCTTTGGCGCGAGATCATGGAACGTGTTCATGCGGCCAAGGAACTGCCCGAAGCAGGTTTCCCCGTACCCGATTCCGTCACCACCGCAGAGATCTGCACAAAATGCGGAAAACTGGCTATTCACGGTCTCTGTGACAAATACGAAGGCGGAAACTGCATCAAAACGGAATACTTTGCAAAAGGTACCGTTCCTACGGAATACTGTGATTGCCACATAAAGGTAAAGATCTGTAACAAAACGGGGCTTCTTGCCCAGGAAGGCTGCGATGATGTTACTGAGAAGATCCTTCTTATAAAGGATGAAGGTGAGATCTGGACTCCCGTGGATACGGACATGACGATCCTCTCTCCCACCCCCACTCCTCCCGGTTACATTTTACCCACGGCAACTCCCGATCCTTTGGCCCGAAACACGCCCACTCCCACAGCTACAAAGACGCCCACACCCACTCCCTACGGTTACGTGGCGCCTCTTACTCACGATGATCTGCTGAGCTGGTTTGCGGAGCTCCTTACAAAGCTTAAGGTCGTTCTTACGGCAAGTCCCGAAAACGAAGCATTCTTCACCGAGAATGAAGCTGTTCTGGACAGCATTGCCCTTGAACTTACTCCTGTTCCTTCCGTAACACCCGTTTTCATTTCCACAAAGGAACAGGTTAAATACAGTACAACAGATACAAAGTACATCGTACCTCACGGCTATTGTGTTGAATGCGGTGTAAGGCACGGATTTTACACTCCCACTCCTTCTCCCTTCCCCACAAGAACGCCCATCCCTACCGCATCACCTACACCTACCATGACTCCGGATGAGTTCTACAGCTTCCTTTCCGGTATGAATGCGCTGCTGAATCCTACAGCAACTCCGACTCCCGCAAAGGCAGGTGAAGCCGGTCTGGAAACAGGCGGTGAAGGTGTTTACTGGTACGAAGGAGAAGGTTCCGAATGGGGTAACGGATCCGATACGGAGCTGTATCCCACACCTACGCCCACACCGACTCCTACTCCGACACCCACGCCCACACCCACTCCGACGCCGGAGCTTCCTCCGCCTGTCCCTGATGAGAACGGTGATACGGGCGATTTCGAAGATCCCTTTGACACGGGTGGTTCTGAGGATCCCTTTGATACAGGTGGTTCCGAAGATACTTTTGACACAGGCGGACCCGATGCTGCCATTCCGCCGGATGTGGATTCGGGAGGAGAACCGAATCCCGACGACGAAGAAAACAATGACGAGTCTCCGGCTCCTGACGATTAACTGCAAAAAAAATCGTAACCTTGCGTATCACACGCAGGTTACGATTTTTTTATCATTGATAAAACGTCACATCTACTTTACGGGGAAAGTGCTTTCTATGAAGTCTGCCGCACCAACCAGCTCCTCGATCAGTACGTCTTCAACCAGTCCCTCATCTACCGCTTCCGCCACCTTACTGTTAACAGGAAGCTTAGCAAGACACTTTAAACCGTACTTTTCACATGTCTCATCAACATGACTCTTTCCGAATACAGGAATATGCTTTCCGCAGTCGGGGCACTCGATGTAGCTGTAGTTCTCTACTATGCCAAGGATGGGAATGTTCATTGCTTTTGCCATGTTAACGGCTTTTCCGACGATCATGGAAACCAGTTCCTGAGGGCTGGTGACCACAATGATACCGTCAATGGGAAGTGACTGGAAAACTGTCAAAGGAACATCTCCTGTCCCGGGAGGCATGTCCACAAACATATAATCCACATCGCCCCAAACAACCTCCGTCCAGAACTGCTTTACAGTACCTGCGATGATGGGTCCTCTCCAGAGGACGGGAACCTCTTCACTGTCGAGAAGAAGATTAATGCTCATTATTTCGGATCCGTTACGGGAAACCGCAGGCATAATTCCCATTTCATTTCCCTGAGCTCTTTCCTTGATGCCAAAGCTCTTGGGTATGGAAGGTCCTGTAATATCCGCATCCAAAACAGCCGTTTTGTATCCTTTACGGTTCATCATTACCGTGAGGCAGCTTGTAACAAGCGACTTGCCGACGCCACCCTTACCGGAAACAACGGCGATAACTTTTTTTACATTACTGTATTGATTGCAAGGCTCATGAAGATCCTCTTTTCTTGACGAACAATTCGCCGAACAGGAAGCGCAATTTCCGCCGCAATCCTGAGCAGCTCCGTTCTTTTCATTTTCTGCCATTATCTGTTACCTCCTTAAAAACTCGCAATGAAGGATTATAACTCAATAAACATTTTTTGTAAAGCAGGCTTTCATCTGCTGATGTTTTCGTTGTCTATAGCCAGCCTGTAATAATCGTTTTGAATGATACGAAGTGAGATCTCAAATTTATTGTTCACGTAGGATATGCATGCGTCGACATAACCTGCCGGAACACTGCTCTTGTCAACCAGATAGGTGACTTTTCTTGAAACCGCATTGTACTTCACTCTGTCGGTGACAAAGCTCTTATCGTAAAGCATTGCAATATGGAAGGACCTGGGATCCAGAACGTCGGTTCCCGCCAAAAGCCTTGAATCATACTCCGCTCCGAAAAGATTTAAAAGTGTGGGAACGATGTCCACCGTACAGCAGGGTGTCTCCACCACCACAGGCTCCTTCATTCCGGCACAATAGCAGATGAAGGAATTTTCAAAGGAACCGAAATTGAGACCTGCCACCCCTGTTTTATCCACAAGAGGATTACCGCAGACACTGCACAGCTCGTTAAACTGCTTCGTGGACGGGATACCGTAGGGAAAATGGTCATTTGTGAGGACGATCACCGTATCTTCAAGACAGCCGGCTTCATCAAGTCTCGCTATTATCTCCGTAACCATGTCCTCAACTTCCAGGTTGCAGGCAATGAAGGACCTGACTCCTTCGGAGCAGTCAAGCCTGTCAACAATGTCCCTGTGAGTAAAGCACATGGGATTGTGGACCAAGTTCGGATCTGTGCTGTGGATGTTGTAGTAAGGATGATGTCCCGAGTAGGTCATGTAATAGGCAGAAAACCTCTTTACTTTTCCGTTCTCATCCTTTTGTGAAAGATAGTCATCCAGAGTCTGCTTCGCCGTCTCGTAATCCGAAGTGGGCCTTCCCTCCTGTGTCCAGGTCATCTTCCCCTTCTTATCTTTGACACCGTTGATCAGGGAATAATCCCTGAAACGGATAAAATCATAACCGATATTGGGGTGAGTCAGATACCTGTTATAGTAGGAGCCGTTGTTCCCATGATAACCGTAGCTCTGCACTCCCTGAGTCTTAAGGAAATTTGCAAGGGTAAAAGGCATGCTGCGGGTCGCGGAGAGTTCAAAGGTCGTGTTGGTCTTAAGTTCCTCATTCGTTCCCACGGTATTCGGCATGAGGCCGGTCAAAAAAGCATATTCGCCGTTTGTGGTAACAGCCTTGAATGTACCGTAAAAGTTCTTGAACACAAATCCGTTATTGGACATCATGTAAAGCGTGGGTGTGAGTTCGGGATTTATCATCCTCGATGTGAAGCTTTCCGCGCAGATCATGATCAGGTTTTTACCCTCAAAGAAGCCGGTGTAATCATTCGTGTAGGAATAATTCCCATTCTTTACCCACTCATTCAGAGAAAGAAGTTCCGCATTTTTCGTTTCCGAAGCGATCTTCTCAAAATCTATGGCTGCGATCTGGGGATGCGGTGTCGGAGAAGGGGTAAAGGTGGGTGTGGGTGTTATGGTGGGTGTTGCTGTAGCTTCAGGCGCTCTCGTGGGTTCCGGTGTCGGGTCTGCTGTGGGTGTGGGAGTGGGCGTAACAGTGGGCACAGGTGTCTCTGTCACAGTTGCCTTGAGAAGATCCATATCCGCGCTCTCAAACTTTATTTTCCTTCCGGCCTGCAGCCTTCCCACGATCCTGTCTTCCACATTCAGTCTGAAAGAAGTTAAAACTCCGAAGTTCACCACATTACTGTCCACAACTCCGGGATGGGAAGCATATAAAGAATAGAGGCTGTGGGAGCCTCCGGCAAATACAGCCATTCCGCCCACCGTTCCGAAAAGAAGTACAAAGCTCAAAACAGAGTAAGCGAGTACGCTGATCATATGCTTTCTTCTTCGTGACCAGAAATAGACAGCCAAAGCCTGAAAGATCACAAAAACCGCCAAAAGTACAAGGATCTCCGGGATCTTTTCGGTAATCGCAGATTTAAAATCATCTCCGAAATCGGCTGCCGCCTGTTTCCCAAGCCCCACTTCCGAAAGTGTAAGGTAGGTTTGGAAACGGCCGTAGTAGCAGACCTGGGCGATGATCCAAAGATCCGCCGCGAACATGAAAATGCCGTTCAGGATCAGATTTACGATTCTTGAAAAAAATGAAAACAGGGAGGCAAGGATAAAGCCCTCAGCCAGCGAAAAAAGAGAGATCCAGATCCATTGAAAAGTGAATCCGTGATCCTGCATGATACCAAAGACTATCTCAAGGGTTAAAAAATAAAGCGAAAGGAGCCCTGCTCTCGAGAGCATCCCTTTCCATTCCGCTTCAAAAAATCCCATTGTATTGAATTTTCTCAGTTTCATTCGGCTCTTCATCTAAAACTGCCCTATCTCTCAACGTTTCGGATTTATTATAGACAATCTGAAAATAATTGCAAGGCTTTGTTGAATGTAATGTGAAAAGAAAAAGAGCGAAACATCCGCAGATATTTCGCTCCCTTTTCAACACAATTTATCTTAATCTATGCCAATGCTTCTCCAAGCTTCTTGCATGCGGCAACACCGTCATCATCGGGTGCTTCATTGCACATCACGCTGTCGCAGGCAATAACTGCACCGTCAGCTCTGCAAGTGTCCTCCCATGTTCTGATCCATTCTCCGTCTCCCCATCCGTAGGATCCGAAAAGAGCGATCTTCTTTCCCGAAAGTGCGCTCTCGCATGACTGAAACATGGGAGCAAACTCAGACTCCTCAAGTTCCTCCGCTCCCATAGCGGGGCATCCGAATGCGATCGCATCTACGCTTCCTACAAGATCTGCACTGAACTGTGCAGCAGTGTATGTCGTAACCTCGGCTCCTGCCGCCTTTGCACCGTCTGCAACTGCGTTTGCCATAGCCTCGGTGTTTCCTGTACCGCTCCAATAAACAACTGCCACTTTACTCATGATAATACCATCCTTTTAATAATATGATTTATGAACAACTCACTATGAGTCGGTCAATCGACTTGTTGCGCCTGTAAGCTTCCAGATAAGCGCCCTTGCACCGTTTGAACCTGTCAAAAGTGCATTTTGCGGCTTCCTCGTTACAGTAGACTTTCCATGTGCCGGTAAGCTTCTCGCCCTTACCCTTGTTTTTAATGAAAGCTTTCACATCTTCCGGAGGATAACCCAGAAACAAACCGATCTCATGAGGAAAATCCTCGCATCTCCTGAGCCTTTTCGAAAGCTCTGCTATGCAAAGATCCACGTTGCTTAAAGGATAGTCCTTGGCTCTTAATATGCTTCTGGCTTCATCGGAATTAAGATCCTTTTTAAGGTCCTCTATCCTGTACATGTAGAGCAAAATGTATTTATCCGTGTACTTTAAAGGCAATAATCTGAGTCCCTTCGGGACAAGCATTCTGTTAATGTCCCTCAGTTCCTTTGTAAAGCTCTCTCTGTCTTCTGCCGGTGCAGTAAAAAGATTACCCGTTTTTATCCCCGCCATTGTGGGTGAGCATTGATCTACTATTATCTCTTCAGGCATGCAACTCATCCTTTCGGCTTATACGGTTAGCTGGCGCTAACTCAAGCAGTCGTAATGTTAGCATACGCTAACCACAATGTCAAGTGGTTTTTAAGCAAAAAAAATGGACCGGTATGCACCGGTCCGCAATTTATTGTTCTTTCAATAACTCGTCCACAGCCGCTATCCTCTGACTGAGTGTGGGATGGCTGTACTCCAGCTTAACGAGTAAGGGCGAAGGAGAAAGATTTGAATAATTCTCTTTAGCCAGCTTCTTTAAAGCACTCTTTAACTGCTCTCCGTAACCCTCTTCCACTGCCTGTCTGTCCGCACCGTACTCGGCTTTTCTTGAAAAATAATTTACGCACAAGCTAAAAATGGGCGAAAATATAGCGTACTCCACTGACATTATGAGGATGATCGCAAAGCCGTAATTCAAACTTTCAAATCCAAAATCCGTGAAAATTGCGGGAGTTCTTAAAGTCAGCCAGACCAAAACTCCGATCACCAGCATCTGTACAAATGTCAGAAAGCGATTTCTGAGAGTATCCTTGTGTAAGCCGTGTCCCATTTCATGTGCAAAAACCGCACAGATCTCATCCACGGTAAAGTTTTGTACCAAAGTATCGTAAAGCACGATGGTCTTCATCTTTCCAAAGCCTGTGAAATAGGCATTTGACTTTGTCGTTCTTCTGGATGCATCCATAACGTTAATCGCCCTGACCTTATAATTATGCTTTTCCAGAAGGGCATTGATCTTTTCCTTTAATTCTCCGTCTTCAAGCGGTGTAAACTTGTTAAAGAGCTTACTGAACACAGGGAAAAGAAATGTGATCATTAAAATCAGCAATGTCATCACAATTGCAAACACCAGAATGATCCAATCCCCGAAGGATTTGTGGAGTCCCAGAAGCATGGATGAGATTCCCACCATTAAGATCATAGTCAGAATGTAGCTCTTTATCGCATCGGCGAAAAATGTTTTCGGCTTTGTCTTGTTAAAGCCGTACTTCTGCTCGATAACCATGGTGTCATACCATGAGAAAGGAAGCATCAAAACCTCAACAAACGAATTTAACAGCATTACTCCCAGGATCTGCGTAAATTGATTCTCCGGGAACAGCCCCGTAAACAAGGCATATGCATTCGTGGCCAAAAGCAGTATTTCAAGGACGAAAGTGACTGTATTACTGATAAGACTGTATTTTTCGTTTTCATAATGGTAAGCTTTCCATTTTGCATAGGTTTCGCTGTCGTACACATCGGCCACATTGTCCGGAATCTTGTTATTTGCCGAGCGCAGCCGAATAACATTGATCATGCGCCGGTAAATAAATACGACTGCAAAAACAATAAGTGCCATAATCTTAAAATTCATCTCATAACCCTCCAATTTTTTTAAGATTATAGCACTTTTATTTTTTTATTGTAAAGAACTGACGTGCTTATATTATGGTTTCTCCCGAATGAACGTAATCAAGCTGATCTCCCATTATCGCCTTCATCACTTCAAAAGCAGTTGTTCCCGTACAATGACAGGTTACAAAGCGAGTGGGATAATTCTTAAGCTCCTTTGCAATATCTTTGATCTCTTCCAATTCTTTCTCCGTGTAGTCCGTCTTTTTCATCAGATGGAAACCGCTTACCGCAAGGTCAGGGGCTTTTCCGTATTTATCAATGAACGCGTCCGTAATACTGAGGATCCCATTGTGTGCACAGCCAGAGACCAGTACGCTCTTCTCTCCTTCACGTATCACAAGATAATGCTCATGTTTGAACTCATCCTCCATGTATCCTTCCGCAGTTTTCTCAAGTATCCTTTTATTTGTAAAAGGCAGAGGATGACTTCTCTTTTTTAACGTAAAAAGTTCCAATCCTTCATCTATTACGTAATCGCCATTTATCAGTTTAAGCTGAGGCAGCTTAAGTATCTCCTTATCTATACCGATGTATCTGTACCTGTTCTCTCCGGCGCTTTCTCCGTCGTCGGCATAGTACTCTGCCCCGGCGGCGTCCTGAAATAATATGCCTGCTTGAGGATTCAGCGTTGCAAAAGGCAAAATCCCCCCGGAATGATCATAGTGTCCGTGGCTCAGGATCATAAGGTCAACGCCGGTGAGATCGATCCCAAGTTTTTTTGCGTTTTCAAGCGTTTCGGCGCTCGGCCCCAGATCAAAGAGAAGCTTGTGACCGTTCGCCTCAATGTAAAAAGACAGACCGTGGGCATTAGCGCAGCCCGCGACTCCCTCAGTGTTTTCAATAAGATTTATTATCTTCATTTGATCCTCCTTACAGATCCTTTGCCGTCTTGAAATCTCCGATATTTCCCAGTAACTTTACAAGGCTGTGATACTTTCCGGAATAGATCACAGGATCAAGAACCGTGAGATCAACATCAAACGTATCCTTACAATGAAGCCTTTCGTCCATTTGAATGTTCCTGATGCAGCAAAAAAACGTTGTGGACTCGCCCGTTTCAACCGATTGCTTCACTTCACATTCGTAAACCCAGCGACTCTTTTCAAGAACCGGTACATCCAAAACTTCTCCCCTTGAAACTTCGTAGGACATTTCGTCCTTTTTCCCGTCCTTGGCGTGTTTCGAGCCGAAATAATCCATCAAAGGGAGCATGTCTGTACTGACCAGATTTGCGCTGAACTTGCCTGTTCTGATAACGTTCCTCTTCGTCATTTTGTTTCCGAACATGCTGATGACCAGCAGATATTTGTCGCCGCCTTCGCCGGTGGCGCTCACCCATGTGATCGGCGCGAAATCCGCCGTTCCGTCCTCATTGTTCGTCCCAATGATAAAAGCCGGCTGAACACACATCGAAAACTCAGGCTTCACTGACCTTCTCTTTACCTTATCCATATTTACCTCCCCATATATGAATTTACTTGATCTGTTCCTTCCTGCTATTTTACCATAACCGGCAAGCTCAGGTAAACAATAAATCTGTCATCGGTAAAACGCTTCTCCCAATCCGGCTATCATTTTTCGGAGAAGCTTTGTGCTTCTCCTCCCAAAAAGCAGATATTTCCCGGCCTTTTGGCTCTTTTTCTGCTTTCGCCCCATCCCCCTTCTAATTCACCTTCACCGCCCCCTCCCGGTCGGTGCGGTGCACCTCCGCACCGACCTCTTCCAATGCCTGAACCACACTCCAATGCGGGTGCCCGTAAGGATTGGTCGGGACGTCAACTTTGATACAATTTAATTATAAACACCCCTTGAGAAGACACATAAAATGGGCAAAAAAAAGTACAGAAAGAATCTAATTCCTTCTGTACTCTTCTGTACTCTTCTGTACTATAAGTTATACATTACAAAGAAGAATGATCATATAGATCATAAGACCGGCTGCTACCAGTATAAAAGCAATAAATCCAACTTTAAGCACCGCTAACGCTTTTTCAAATTTATCGTACATATACCTTGTAATTCTTGCATTCGAAACAATTTCCCGGGAGTATGTATCATCCGTATTCAGAGGTGGAAATTTACAGTCGGCGCACTTCTTTTCGTTACCGTAAATAACCGAGAAATCTCTCTTATAATCATCACATGAACCTTTCTCAATGGTCTTCCAATACAGGAAATTATCCTTTGCACTTATGTCCGGATACTTGCCTTTACCATCATCATCTTCATTGAGCTTTTTATTGTATTTAGGGTTATACGAACTTAACGCTATCAGAAGAACCCCAATTAACCAGCACGTAACAACTATCGAAAAAGCCAACAGCAATCTGTAGAGAAAATACTCATCTCCATCCTTAGCGGATCCAAAATTGTCGTTCACAAAGTCGAAAACCTTAGGGATCGCAGCCCAGAAAACTCCAAGCAGTGCAATTACAATGGTTATAATAGCCGCATTCTTTGCCTCCGCGTATGTGTGCCAATTCCTTACACGTTCCAGGTTGTCTTCATATCTACTGACTTTCCACTTAAGCTCCTCATCAGCTTTATCTTCCTCAGACTTCTTTGAAGGTTCATCTTCTCTTTCAGGAGATGCCGACGCAGCACTTTCCTTATTACGCTTGTCTTCAATCTCAATCTGATTCTCTATAGAAATTATTAAAGGCCCCCGAAACAACTCCTTCATATTTGACGTTATATGCTTTTTGAAATCAGTAATAGACGATTTTGCTTTCATAACCATTATCCTTTGCCCACGATTCGGCATATGAGCCTTTTTTTACTTTTATGTTTTCAAATTTTATGTTCGAACCGTCCCAACTATTATAAAACGCATTATAGCCTATGTATGTCACGCTATCAGGGATTGTAATCGATGTGAGATGGCTGCAGTCAAAAAATGCTCTATCTCCAATACTCGTTACGCTGTCAGGAATCGTTATACTCGTTAAGCTGTAGCACATACGAAACGCTTCATCCCCAATACTTGTTACACTGTCCGGGATCGTTATACTCGTTAAGCTTCGGCAGTTACTAAACACGCGAATTCCGATACTCGTCACTTTTACCCCATCGATCTCCTCCGGAATGATGACCTCCGTATCACTTCCGATATATCTCGTAATGGTAATACCATCGTCAGTAACGCTATATTCAAAGTCACTTGCCGGAGATGCTGGAATCGGTGTATTAGTCGGCGTATGTGTCGGGGTATCAGTCGCCGCAGGAGCAGGGGTATCCTGCACTTTAGGCTCATCATTTTGAGCCGTTTTTTCGGCATTTTCAACACCGGGCTCAACAGAAACCGCAGTACTGTCCTTCGAGGTCAACCCCTTAACAACATTAGTACATCCGCCTGCCATAATACATACAGCCAAAGCGAATACAGCAATCATAACTTTCTTCTTCATAGTTTTCCTTCCTCTTTTCACCTGTCCCGCCCGTGCAAAAAAATAGAGTAGACAAGTTTTTTTATAGGAGTAATGTAAGGTGATGTCAATCACCTTACATTACTGATATGCGTAGTATATCAGCGCCTTCGGCGCAAAAAAAGAAGCTCCCGAAGGAGCCTCTCAGCCTCACCCGCTTTATACTGTTATCTCCGCACCATTCTTGAAGCGATAGCGCAACCTACCATCTTTCTGAACCTCGACCTCTTGAACAAGTCCGCTCCAAAGTCCCTCATCGAATTCTTGAACAACACTCCCTGTGTTCTCTAAGCTCCTTATGAAGCCCTTCATATAATCCTTCTGAGCGTTCTTGTGTTCAATTGCCTCAGCCACGGCTTCGTACGCTACTAAACCATAGTTAATCACTGTTACAAAAACTTTTTAATCATATCGTTATTGCTTAAAACCGCTTCCAGCATCCTGCTAAGAACAGAAGTATATCCTTTTCCGAGAGATTTGGCTTTTTTTACTGCCTGAGGCGACAACCGCAAAGAGATCGTCTGTTTCCTCCTGTCATTGTTTCGAAGATCTGAAATATGCCTAAATTGAGACAATTCCTCTTCTGTAAGTTCTGGGCAGTCTTCATCATATTCTATAGGTGATGCTTCTACTTCTCTAAGCATCCCGAGTTGCTCTTCTGTCAGTTTTTTTGTAACATCAATCCCTTTTCTCGGCATAGTACAATCTCCTCTCTGCGTTATTGGCTTTTCTGGCTGATATAAGCCTTACGGTGTCATCCTGCTCAGTATATACAACAAACAGTACAACAACACATCCGTTGATTGATCCGATTGTTATATATCTATCCTCTTCCTCGCTATGATTTTCATCATAAAAGATCAAACGATCATCGTCTCCAAACACAAGCGCAGCTGTTTCAAAATCAAGCTTGTGTTTTTCCAGATTCAGACGATTCTTTTCCTCGTCCCATTCAAAAATCATTATTTACTCCTTTTTAGTATATCATTTAAAAGATACATTTTGCAATACATGTCTTGAAATCATTCTCTCGTTCTCTCAATTGCTTTAGTTGTCAAGTCCACTCACAATCCATATATCCTATTCTTTGAAGATCTCCTTTATCATCCTTCCTGTCCCTTTGATATCCAGCGGGCTTTCCTCCGTTTCATAAGAGAAGAGCAGATTCCTGCCGGGATAGATGCCGTTTTCCCTGTATTCATTCATTTTCTTGAGGCAACCTGTTCTGTACTCTTCATCGTCCAACAAGCCGAAATGTTCAAAGTATATCTCTTCTCTTGTAGCAGTCTTAAGAAGGGTAAAATCGGGGTACCGTACGGCTCCGTTTTTTAGCTTGAGTTCTGCCTCATATCTGTACGGGATTCCCAGATCATAGAACATATCCGCAAGGATTGCCTCGGACTTGGATCTCACCTTATCCCCTTTCTTTGTGTCATAGATCTTTTTTTCGGACATGAATTGATTTGTCCTGTATTCCGCGCGGATCCACTCTTCTGCATACATCGTATCGGGAATGATGTACGGTCTCAGAAGCCCTTGCCTGTCGACCGACAATTTTTCAAAAGCTTTGTCTGCATTCTTTTTCGAAAGACTTGTTATCAATCTTTCAAGTTCGCTCAATTCCTTTTTCGCATAAGCAAGGAATGTTTCGATATAGTCCTTTTCGGCAAGTTTCTTTACGAATGCCCCTTCTTTTTGGGGTATGTATTTTCCGATTGGTTGCCCGGGATCGGTCACATGATAATAACGTGGATATCCCGCGCTCCGTGAGATCCGCAGGTGTCCCTCCGGGAAATCCTTCTTTTTGGCGTCGTTCTCCGCTGCCTTGATCGCACGCTTAAGAAGCACAGCTCTTGCTTTCATCAGTCTGATAATCTGTTTCATGATTAAATCTCCTCTCTGCTTTGTGTTCGTTGTTGCACTTTCGTTGTTGCAATTTCTTTGTTTTGCTTTCTTTGCTTTCTTTGCTTTCTTTGTTTTCTTTGTTTTCTTTGTTTTCTTTGTTTTCTTGTACTCTCTGCTCTCTTATTTTTTGCGCCCGGTAGATGCTCACAGGCACTTTTATGGTTCAAACGGTCGCTCACTGCATTTAAGTCAAAGTTTTTCTCCCCGTCCTCGCTGCGTATTCGGAAGAATTATGGTCTAAATGGTCAAATTCCGCGTTTAAGTCATACAGTTTTGATCCGCTCGCCGCGATCGTCGAAGAATTCTTTGACTTGAAACGGAGTTTTGCGCGTTCAAGTCAAAAGGTTACGTCGCGCTCGTCTCGATTGCCGCGGATTTCTTTGACTTGAAACGGAGTTTTGCGCGTTCAAGTCAAAAGGTTACGTCGCGCCAGCCTCGATTGCCGCGGATTTCTTTGACTTGAAACAGAGTTTTGCGCGTTCAAGTCAAAAGGTTACGTCGCGCTCGCCTCGATTGCCGCGGAATTCTTTGACTTGAAATGAAGATTTGTGCGTTCAAGTCAAAAGATTACGTTCCGCTCGCCGCGATCGTCATAGAAACCTTTGACTTGAAATGAGGTTTTGCGTGTTTAAGTCACAAAACGTCGCCCCGCTCGCCGCGATCGTCATAGAAACCTTTGACTTGAAATGAAATTTTGCGGGTTTTGGTCATAAAAGGCACCGTAACAGCCATGTCGATATCGTAGTGCCGCCCCTCGCCCCACGCAGGACCTCCGTGCCACCGCCACCACCCCCGCCACCGCGTTGCCTCGCCTCGCGCGCCCTCGGATTTCTTCCCCTCATCTTCCGATCACCACCGCACCGTCTTTGTCCGTGCGGTGGACGGTAACCCCCGCAGCTTTCAAAACTGAAAGTACTGACTCGTGCGGATGTCCGTAAACGTTGCCGCGCCCGCAGGAAATAACCGCATCCGAAGGCGAGATGAATTTTAGGAATTCCTCGGAGGTAGCTGTTCGCGAGCCGTGATGACCCACCTTAAGGATCACGCGTTCAGGGCGGGCACGCCCCATCAATGACTGCTTCCCTCCCGAACTGTTCAGCTCCCCGGGGAAAGCTTGACGCGGCATGCGTTCAAGCATTTTCTGCTCTGCCTCATGCCCCGCGTCTCCCATAAGGAAAGCCCAAAATTCAGGCGTTTTAAGAAAAAATACAAGTGAAGTTTCATTTTCCGAAGTCAAAGCATTCAGAGGAGACAGGCATGTCAATCCGCAGCGTCTGTCCTTAAGCTGCAGCTCTTCTCCCGCTTCGATAAAAACGACTTCAACATTCTTGCTCTTTGCCAGGCGTAAAAGTTTCCCGTAGTTTTCACTCCTCTCCTTCACCACAGGCAACACCAGTGTTTTCAGCCCCACATTTCCGTTGTATCTCATTCTGTAATCAAAATCGTTCCGATACACATTCATTTTTTCAAGTATTTCTATAATCCCGTTCACATGATCCGCGTCGGTATGCGAAACAGTGGCTTTATCCAGAAGCATCAGTCCTTCAGACTTCATAAAAGGGGACAATATACGGCTTCCCACCTCGGTCTGATCCGTGCTTCCGCAATCAAACAACACCGACGTTCGATCTCCCGTAAACACACTGCAATCCCCCTGTCCCACCGACAAAAATGTAAGTTCGGGGGTATCGGGAATAAATTGCAGCATCACGGAAATTGCGATCCCGCCTCCGAACAGAAGAACCGTTCGCTTCATTCTTTTCCTTAAATCTGCTCTCTCCGACTTCCCTTTTGCTTCCTTCATTTTTCCATACAAATTCAAGCCTCCCGCAAAAATCTCCCAAAGGGCATAGAAAATAACGATCGTTACAAGTTGCGGCTTTCCGGTCAGTATCAAAGAGAAAGGCAGGTTGGAAGTGAATTCCGATACAGCCTCAAAAAATCTCAATATAAAAAACACTGCCCCGCCGAATACGTTTCCTACGCAAGGAACAAAAGCTCCGAACAAGCCTGAAAATATCCCAAGTAAAAGCAATACTCCCGTAAGAGGGATGACCAAAAGATTTGTGATAAAAGAATAAGTGGGGATTTCAAAAAAGACAAACGCAATCACGGGAGCGGTAAACAACGAGATCACAAAACCGAACAATACACCTGCTTTGACCTCGGAGGCCTTATACACCGCAACTATTGCCGTAAATGAAAGCAGAAAGGAAGGATCACCGATCTCCCACGGATAGACCAAAAGGATGAGGCAGGCTACCGCCGCAAGTCCCGAAAGCGGGTCATAATGCTTTCTGCACAAGCGTCCCAGAAGAAGGATCAGGCACATTCCTCCCGCCCTTAAAGTGGATACGGATGCCCCTGTGAAGATTATAAAGAACAAAAGAAACATGGTTGTGAGGATCGTCGATACGTATTTTCCGCATGTCAGCTTCTTAAGCAATTTCCACAATCCCAGAGCCAAAAGAGAAACATGAAGACCGGAAATCGCAAGAATGTGTCCGATCCCCGCTCTCCTGTATAACTCTGCGGTATCCTCGTCCTCCATGTTTCGATTTCCGGTGATCATCGCCATAAGGATCCCCGCATCCTCGGGATCAAAAACCCGAGTCAAACCTTCCTCAAGCCTGAACCGCAGCCTGCACAGCCCTTCTCTTATCCGGTCCGATACGTTCCTTTGTTCTTTGACAACCCGCATTTTCTTGGCGATCACCCTTGCATGAACATCCTCCTTCAGGCTTTTGGGCAATTTATCATATTCTCCCGGATTCTGAGTATCCTTTATAAAATAAAAATTCCCATATACCCTGACCGTATCACCGCATCTCGGCAGCTCCTCTTCACTCATTGCGGAAACATACACAAGACAGCCTCCTCCGCTCCTTTCAACGTTCTCAAAATAGCCCGACACTTTGCATTTTACAATGTGCAGCACATAGCCGTTCCCATTCAGGTCCTTGTCCTTCACCCGTCCGCTCAAAATGCACTGCTTTTCATCCGCCTCATGCAAGGCTTCGAAGGCTGCCCTTTTATCCACAGCCTGCCTTTCTCTCACTCCCGAGATCCAAAAGGAAAGCACAAAAAGCAAGGGCACCAGCCCGAAAAGAATTATTAAATTACCGTACCATGCGGGTAAAACAATTTTAAGGATCCTATCCTTAAAACGTTCCGAAAATAGAAAGAAAAGAAAGATCAGAAGTGCATATAAGCACAGAACCCCTATGACAGCCGGAATTCCCCGATTGTTTAGGATCAGCCCCAGAACCACGGCTGCCAAAAGGGCAAACATAGGTCTTTTTATCATTTTTTACCTTTTTTTCTGTAGACAAGCGGAATCTTCAAGGTGAACAGCGTTCCTCCGAGAGCGGAGTCCGAAACCTTAATGCTGCCATGATGCATGAGCACAACTTCTTTAACGATGGACAGCCCAAGTCCCGTTCCTCCGGTTTCTCTCGAGCGCGCCTTATCCACACGATAGAAGCGGTCGAACACACGCTTCTTTGCATCTGCAGGAATACCGACGCCCGAATCCTCCACCTTCATAACAAAGAATCTGTGGTCCGCATTCACGGAACACTTCACCACTCCGTTGTCTTTATTATATTTGATCGCATTTTCAACAAGGTTTGTAACTATCAGTGAAAACTTCACTTCATCGATCTCTGCAACCACATTGCGGAAGCTTTCAAATATCATTTCGATATTTCTGTTGAGAGCCAGAGGCTTGATCTGCCGCATGCAGTTCTCAACCAGCTCGTTCACCGAAGCAGGTGCTATGGTAACAGCCTCCTCCTTCTTCGAGATCTTGATCAGCGTGAGCAGATTGGAAATGATCTTGTTTTCACGATCTATCTGAGAATTGATATCATTCAAAAACTCAACATACATCTCCTTCGGAACATTGTCCGAAGAAAGCAGGGAATCCGAAAGCACCTTCATCGATGCCAGCGGAGTTTTAAGTTCATGGGAAACATTTGAAACAAACTCGTCTCTTCTCGCATCCGTCTGCGACATTTCTTCAAGCATATCATTGATGGCGTCCTGAATGTCCCAAACCTCGGATGTACCGTTGATCGCCAATTTCTTATCATGATGTCCCTCGGAAAACTCGCTCACATCGTCCGCAAGCTTTTTTAGCGGGAATGACAGCCTGGCGGATATCAAAACAGCAAGCCCTATGATGGCAAGAACTATCGGTAAAAGCACCACCGGCAAACGGGCATAGTAAATGTCGGCCAGTTTGTCCGCATCCGCTCCCGAATTAATGGCCGAGATCGCAATGCCTATGACCGCGGAAGAAGTGGTCACCATCGGTATGATGCCAAACAGCAGTAGATACAAAAGCATCTTAAACTGCATGCTGTTCAGCTTTTTCATGAATTTTTTAAGCTTCAAAATAGTACCCTATTCCCCATTTGGTATGGATGTAAACCGGATTTCCCGGATCTTTTTCAATCTTTTCTCTGAGTCTTCTGATGTGCACATCCACCGTTCGTGCATCACCGTAAAAATCTTCGCCCCAGACGGCAGTAAGCAATTTGTCCCTGTCATATATCTTGTCGGGATTGGAGGACAGCAGCTGCAAAATATCAAATTCCTTTGCCGTCAGTCCCACATCCTTATCGTTTACAAGGGCTCTGCGGTTTTCCGGATCCACTGTCAGTTCACCGAATACACAGGTGCTCATTTCCTTTTCTTCCTTTTTAGCCGCACGTCTCAGGATCGCCTTTATCCTTGCCTTTACTTCTATGATATTAAAGGGCTTGGTAACATAATCATCCGCGCCGTATTCAAGTCCCATGATCTTGTCCATATCCTGATCCTTTGCCGTCAGCATGATGACCGGAACATCGGAGAATTCACGAACCTCGCGGCAAACATCATAGCCGTTCAGTTTCGGAAGCATCAGATCCAAAAGCACAAGATCGTACACATTTTCTTTGATCTTATTCAGCCCTTCCTCACCGTCATAGGCGCAGTCGACCTCATAATCATCCTGCTCAAGTGAAAATTTGATCCCCTTAACAATGAGTTTTTCATCATCTACCACAAGTATTTTTCTGCCCATATTTTTTCCTCATTCAACGCATATATGATCGACGATCTTTGAATACAGCGATTCTCCGATGCCGCTCACATTTTTAATGTCTTCTTTTTTTTCAAACGGACCGACTCTGTTCCTGTATGCAATAATATCCTTTGCCCTGCTCTCTCCGATACCTGGCAAAACCGTGAGTTCCTCGGCCCTTGCTTTGTTAATGTTGATCGGTTTAATGTAGCCGCTATCGCTTCCGCTCCCGTCATCGAAGCCCGAGCCTTCCATCCTCTCTCTTAAGGAAAGCTCCGCGGTTTCCTCGACAGAAGGAACATATATCCGTTCACCGTCCTCCGGCATTCTCGCCAGATTCAGATAGCCCCTGTCGGCATTTTCCGTAAACCCTCCCGCTTCCAGAACGGCTGTGATCAGCCTGTCACCCTTTTCAAGGCCTACAACACCCGGAGAATTCACACTTCCGCATATATGCACCACTATCAATACTTTAGGGGTTATTGTGGGAGAAGGTGATGGCGCATCCGTTGGGGGAGTTTCCGAATATGTTTTCGTTTCCGTATTGTCTCCCTTATAGAAAAATGCGTACCAAAGACCTGAAAGAACTACAAAAACAACAATCAGAACAATTAATATCTTTTTTTTCAATGTACAAAACGACCTTCCCGTCCGCACATCTGTCCGCAGGAAGTATTTTAAATGAAAAAAACTCAATAAGCAACCATAAAATACAAATATTGTCTTATCAATGGGATTAAAATATGATATGCTTAACGGGTATCGAAAGCGGACGGCCCACGGTTTCTATGCCTGTGCGCCAACTTTGCAATAAAACGACCCGGAGGCAAAAATGAACGAAAAACAACTGCGAAATCCCTCACTTGACTTTATCCGAAGCATCGCGATCTTTTTGGTGGTGAACATACACGCTTTAAACAAGGTATATTCCTTTACCCTTAAAGGCATGCGCACCCTTTCGCCGCAGTCCTTCACTCTTGCCGCCTTCGGGCGTGCTCTGGGTTTGGAAGGTGTCCCTTTGTTTTTTATGCTGACCGGCTACCTGCTTCTGCCGAGAACCTTCGAAACCGCCCATGACGTGATGACCTTCTGGAAAAAGAAGCTGCTTCCGCTGTTCCTGTGCTTTGAAGCCTGGATACTTATCGGCGAGATCTACATAATCTCGGACTCCGGTTTTTCCGTTACCGGCTATCTTCGCCGCGCTCTCATGCTTGAAACCTATCAGACGATGGGGCACATGTGGTATATGCCTACGATCATCGGTATCTACATCTTCCTTCCCTTCATGTCGATGATCGTCCGCAGGTTTTCGCCGAAGCTCATGATCCTTCCGCTGTCCGTTGCGGTATTTTATCTTTTTCTCGTTCCGACAGCCAACCTTTTCTTTGAAGCAAACGACCTTATCCAACTGAATGTCAAGATCGACATAGCCTTTGTCGGAGCCTATAAAGGCATATACGTTCTGTTCGGCTATCTGGTCAAAGCCTATATAGAACCTGCTCTGCTAAAAAAAGAAAACAAGACAAAAACCTGCATTATCCTTGCCCTTTCGGCACTGGCAGGTCTCCTCACTCATTTTGCCGTTGTTTGGCTCTCCTTCAAAAACGGTTATGTTTACTCGATGCAGTACAATAACATATTCCCGCCCCTTTTTGCGTGTCCCTTCTTCATTCTGATCGTCATCCTGGGCAGTTCCATTCCCTTTGCCGGTCTGTGGAAACGGATCTCGCAAAATGCGCTGGGCATATACTTCGTACACTATATCTGCATGTTGCTCTTCCTTGACCGTTGGGAGTCGTTACTGGATCATTTCAAAAAACCGGTGGCAACCGTTCTGTTTACGCTTTTCCTCCTTGCAATCTCATTTGTCCTCGTGGAATTGATAACAAAATTGCTGCCTCCCGTCGGCAGACTTTTGTTTCTGAAAAAATCAACGAAAAAGACAGCGGAAACCAAAATTTTTCCTTGACATAATCAAACTTCCGCGTTATTATTCTTGAGTATGTTTTAGAGGAACGTCCGTGTCCGACTCTTCTAAAGCCGTCATGCAGAACGAAATGAAGAATTCATTATATCGGAGGTGTTTCAAGAAATGGCAAACATTAAGTCAGCTAAGAAGAGAATCCAGATTATCGAGACAAAGACATTAAGAAACAAGATGATCAAGTCCAAGGTTAAAACCCTTGTTAAGAAGGTTGATGCTGCCGTTGCAGCAAGCGATAAGGCTGCAGCTACCGCTGCTCTCACAGAAGCTATTGCCGAGATCGACAAGGCTACTGCAAAGGGAATCTTCCACAAGAACACAGCTGCAAGAAAAGTTTCCAGACTTACCAAGGCTGTTAATGCAATCGCTTAATCAAGCACTTTTTAAGGGCCGCAGGGTATGCGGTCCTTTTTCTTTATTAAAGATCACAGGAAGGAAATACAATGAAAACAACACCCGTTAAAGGAACCAACGATTATCTGCCTTCTCAGACCAAACTCAGAGACTATGTTCAGAGAAAGATTTTGGAAATATATGAATCATGCGGATTTGAAAGAATTACCACACCCGTGATCGAAGATATGGAGAATCTGAACAAGAGTGAAGGCGGCGACAATCTCAATCTCATGTTCAAGATCATGAAGCGCGGCGACAAGCTCAACGAAGCTCTTGAGGCTTACAAAGCGGGCAAAGGCGAGGAACTTGCAGACCTCGGTCTTCGCTATGATCTCACTCTCCCGCTCACACGTTTCTATGCAAACAACAGAAACAGCCTTGCTTCACCTTTCAAGGTTATACAGATCGATCGTTCCTTCAGAGCAGAACGTCCTCAACGAGGTCGTCTCCGTGAATTCATTCAGTGCGACATAGACATTCTCGGAAGCACCTCCAAAAACTGCGAAGTCGAACTCATCGATACAACCGCAAAGGCACTTTTAAACATCGGGATCGACAATTTCAAGATCCGTATTAACGACAGGCGCATTTTAAGGAATCTTATCCTCTCCGCAGGCTTTGCCGCTGAGGATTGCGATTCCGTATGCATATCCTTCGACAAGGCCGACAAGATCGGAATTGACGGGGTAAAGGCTGAATTACTGGACAAGGGTTTTGCTCCCGAAGCTTGTGACAAGTTTACGGAAATGATGTCCAAGAAGCCCTTCACTCTCGAGGATGCCGCCTCCTACCTGGAGGACAGGGAACCCGTTGAATCCGTTGCGGGCATCATCGACAAGGTCCGCGCACTGAACGACGATAAATATGCCATCGAATACGACTGCTCTCTCGTTCGCGGGCAGGGCTATTACACCGGTACGGTTTTCGAGATCGAATCCCTTGAGTTTGGCGGATCCGTCGGAGGCGGCGGAAGATATGACAATCTCATCGGCAAGTTCATCGGCGAAAATGTTCCGGCAGTAGGTTTTTCCATCGGTTTTGAAAGGATCGTGTGCATATTAAACGACAACAATTTCAAGATCCCCGACTCCAAAAAGAAGCTGGCGGTCATATATCCCGCAGACGATGTCGTTAATGCGATCCGGATCGCAGACACCTACCGCAGCGAATATGACGTTACTCTTTTTGAAAAGATCAAGAAGCTCGGAAAGCTTTTCGGGAAGCTTGAAGAAAGCGGCTACTACGGCTGCAGGATCACAGACGAAAGCGAAGAGATAAAGGTTTTTTGAAAAATAATAAAACAAGCATTGTCTCCTTTGGGGGAGGCAATGCTATTTTTTTACAGATACTTTGAAAGTGTTATGCACATTTTTTCAAAATCGATCGGCTTTGCCAGATGCTCGTTCATTCCCGCATCCTTCGCCTCATTGATGTCCGAAACAAAGGCATTTGCCGTAAGCGCGATTATGGGTATTGTCTTCGCATCTTTACGACGCATCTTTCGTATCAGGCGGGTAGCTTCATAGCCACCCATAATGGGCATCTGGATATCCATAAAGATGACATCGTAATAATCCTTATCGGAGGCTGTGAACATGTCCACTGCGTTGCGCCCGTCGCAGGCCCTCTCTACCTCTATGCCCGTCATTTTAAGAACTTCCAGTGCGATCTCGGCGTTCAATTCGTTGTCCTCAACAAGAAGAGCTCTCTTCCCCGTGAAATCTTCACGGATGTTTTCTTCGGAAACCTCAGGATCTCCCTCTTCCTCTTCGTTATTTTGGGAAACAAGGAAATTCAAACGCAGGTATACCTTTGTCCCCTCTCCTTCTACGGAATCCACGTGCAGTTCACCGCCCATCATGTTGACCAGATTCTTTGTGATCAGCATTCCGAGCCCGACTCCGTTGTCAACGTCTCTGTTCATCATCTTCTTGACCACAAAGGGTTCAAAAATATGCTTCATGATCTCGGAATTGATCCCAGCACCCGTATCTTCGAAGGTTATTTCATATTTTGCCACATCACTGCCTCCGGTCTCTTTTTCATCCGCAGTCAAAGTGATCTTTCCTCCTTTTGGAGTGAATTTGATCGAATTGGAGACAAGATTCGTAAAAATCTGCTCTATCCTGGTGGGGTCGCCTACTATGCGCTGATCCTTAAGATCATTTTTAACAATTGAGAACTCAACACCCTTTTTCTTTGCGGCATCCCGGGTCATAGCCGCAAAATTATCCAAAAACTCGTTAAAGTTAAAATCACATACGTTAAGCTCTGCTTTTCCCTCTTCGATCTTCTCGATATCCAATACTTCGTTTACTATTGTAAGTATGTATCTGCCTGCATTGAGTATCTTTTCAAGATCTTCAGCCACCTTCCCGGTGTCTTCGATCCTTCCTGCTGCAAGAGATGCCAGCCCCATAATGGAATTCATGGGGGTTCGGATATCATAGCACATACCGTTCAGGAATTCCGTCTTTTCTTCGTTGACCTTTATCGCACTTTCGTAAGAATCCCTGTAGTCCTCCATCATCTTTTTGGACTTCTTTTCGGAAGTAATATCACGTGCCACGCCAAATACACCGATAATGTTATGGCTCTTGTCGTAGATGGGGTACTTTGAAGTAGATAAGGTGCATCTCATGCTCCTTCCGGTAATCTTGCCTTCCTCAAGAGAATCCAGTATCGGTTCCCCGGTGGTCATTACTTTATAGTCACCTTCTCTTAAAGCATTTCCTATGGTTTCGTTTTGTGTGAGTTCAATAGCATCCAGACCCACTATCTCTTCGCCGCAGGCATATCCGAAAAGCCCGGCAAACTTGTCCGAAACGGCAACATAAACAGAATTCTCGTCTTTAACAAAAATATAGTCCTGAGAATTCTTCAAAAATGAATCAACCAGTGCATTCAGTTCTTCGTTATCATTCCTGAAATTCTTCATGATATCCTCCAAATAGATATGTTGATTTTACCTTAAAAATTCTCTAAAAACAATACTTTATCTCGTATAAAGCGAAACTTTTCTGTTTTTTTAATAATTAACGGAAATATTTGATGTATTTTGATATATTTTTGGTAAGAATTGATATCTTTCAGTTATTCCAAAAAAAGACAGCCGACCCTAAGATCGACCGTCTGTCAAGATCATTTCTTTTCAATATATTTCTGAGCAACCAAAAGCTCTGCTGAAAGAATAGCACCACCTGCGGCACCTCTCTTTGTGTTGTGTGAAAGGCCCACGAACTTCCAATCGTAGATCTTATCCTCACGAAGTCTGCCTGCAAATACGCCCATGCCCTTTTCCGAATCACGGTCAAGCTTTGCCTGCGGACGATTGTCCTCTTCAAAGTAGGTGATGAACTGCTTGGGAGCGGAAGGAAGATCCAGCTCCTGAGGAAGTCCTTTAAAGTTCTTCCATCTTTCAAGTATCTGCTCCTTTGTGGGCTTCTTCTTGAAGTTTACGAATACAGCAGCCGTATGCCCGTCAGATACGGGAACACGCAGGCACTGAGTGGTGATCGTCGGAGTGTCGGCCTTTACGATCTCGTTGCCTACGATCTTACCCCAGATCCTTAAGGGTTCCTGTTCACTCTTCTCCTCTTCGCCGCCGATGTAAGGGATAACATTATCGATCATCTCGGGCCAATCCTTGAAGGTCTTGCCTGCACCTGAAATTGCCTGATAGGTTGTGGCAACAACCTCTGTGGGCTCAAATTCTTTCAGTGCATGAAGCATGGGAGTGTAGCTCTGGATCGAGCAGTTGGGCTTAACCGCAACAAAGCCTCTCTTGGTGCCGAGTCTCTTTCTCTGGCTTTCGATGATCGCAAAGTGCTCGGGATTAAGTTCCGGAACAACCATGGGAACATCGGGAGTCCAACGATGTGCAGAGTTATTTGAAACTACGGGCGTTTCCGTCTTTGCATATGCATCCTCGATAGCTCTGATCTCTTCCTTGGTCATGTCTACAGCGCTGAAAACAAAATCAACAAGTGATGAAACCTTTTCAACTTCATTAACATTGAGAACCGTCAACTTCTTAACAGCTTCAGGCATAGGTGTCGTCATCTTCCAACGATCCCCGACTGCCTCTTCATAGGTCTTACCTGCGCTTCTGGGACTTGCCGCCACAGCAACAACCTCAAACCAGGGATGATCTTCAAGCAATGAAATGAATCTTTGTCCTACCATTCCCGTTGCACCGAGAATACCGACTTTAAACTTTTCCATAGTGTTCTCCTTTTTCTCGCTGTTCATCTTCAATCTATTTTGACCTTTTGTACAGCTTTATTCGCACTTTATCGTGTTAATGCGAGACATTGTAGCACAACACTTAACTCATTTCAAGTACAAATTCAATATTTTTTCAAGGTCATCGTAACTTTCTATGAGACTGACCTGTTCCCTGACCTTAGTTGCTCCGGGGAATCCGGCCATATACCAGGCAACATGCCTTCTCATTTCTCTGATACCTGTGTATTCTCCCTTAAACTCTATCAGCATCTTTGTATGCCTAAGAGCCATGTCTATCCTATCTTTAATGGTAGGCTCGGGCAAGAGTTTTCCGGTTTCGAGGTAGGTATTGATCCTCTCAAATATCCAGGGATTACCCTGCGCGGCTCTCGCAACCATAACGCCGTCCACTCCCGTTTCCTCAAACATTCTTGCGGCATCCTGAGGAGAGTTCACATCTCCGTTTCCGAGAACGGGGATCTTAACAGCCTCTTTAACTCTTCTGATGCAGTTCCAATCGGCTTTCCCGAAATAATAATCCTCTCTGGTCCTTCCGTGAACCGCTATCATCTTGGCACCGCCCGCTTCTGCCGCGAGAGCGCACTCAACCGCATTTTCTTCGCCTTCTTCAAAGCCTTTTCTGATCTTCACGCTGACAGGTTTGTCGGTATTCGATGAAACGGCATGAACTATGCTTTCGATAAGCCTCGGATCCTTCATGAGCGCAGCCCCCTCACCGTTGTTCACAACTTTAGGCACGGGACATCCCATATTTATATCCAGGATATCAAAGTTCCTGTCATTTATCATGGCAGCAGCTTCACCCATCACCTCCGGCTCTTTGCCGAATATCTGCAATGCGACAGGGCGCTCGATCTCGGAAACGATCATAAGATCCTCGGTATTCTTGTTCTTATATGTGATAGCTTTGGCACTCACCATCTCCGTATAAACCAGATCCGCCCCGTGCTCCTTGCACAAAAGTCGAAAGACCATGTCCGTCACAGTGGCCATAGGTCCCAACACAACCCTGTTAAATTTCAGCTTTCCGATATCAATCATTTCTTTGTTTTTGAATAAATCAGCCAAAGTCCCTTCATTGTAAGGTCTCTGTCATATACCTTGATCGCGTTGCAGTTATCTGATATCAATCTTCCGAGTCCTCCTGTGGCAACGACGTTGACATTCTTCAGTCCTGATTCTTCTATTACCTTTCTTATAATATAATCCGTTTGTCCTATGCAGCCGTAAACAAGTCCGGCCTGCATACTCGTAACGGTATCTTTTGCAAGTATTGACGGAGGCAGCTCTATCTCGATCTCCGGCAGCTTTGCCGTATCGTTCCACAAGGCATTGGCACAGATCTTAAGTCCCGGGCTTGTGATACCCACAACAAACGCTCCGTCTTCGGTGATCAGATCGTAGGTGGTGGCAGTTCCGAAATCACAGACGATCACCGGTCCTCCATACAGATCATATGCACCGACGGCATCCACTATTCTGTCCGCTCCGATCTCCTTGGGGTTCGCGGTCTTTATCATCAACCCCGTTTTTGTACCTTCTCCGACTATCATCGGCTTTTTGTTCAGATACTTGACGATGGAATTGACCAGAGAATGCATAACCGCGGGAACAACCGATGCAATGATGACATCTTCGATATCCTCGATCGCAATGCCCCCGTGCTTCAAAAAATCGGTTATCAAAAGTCCGAATTCATCGGACGTCCTCTGAAGCTTGGTTGTGATCCTGAAGGAAGTCTTAACCTCCATTTTTTCCATAATGGCGCATGTAATGTTCGTATTTCCCACATCAACGGCAAAGATCATGTTACCCTCCTATTTTATATAGCCCCCGGCTGCATAGTAAACAAACGCGAAAAGAATGATTATCCCCAAAAAGATCATAGACATTCCCATGGTCTTCTTTTCTTTTTTCTTTATCATTGCCAGCCCGTTCACAATGTTCATCAACGCTCCGAGAATAATGACCGGACCGATGGTGAGACTGTTTTTTGTTATAGAAAAAACCAAAAGGGCAACCGCCATAAGGATGCCCAAAAAAAGGTTGAAAAAGTCTTTCGTAATGCCTTTTTCTTTAAGAAACTTACGCAGTTTTGCAAACATATGCATTAAGCTCCCAGTGTTGCTGCCATAACAGCCTTGATAGTGTGCATTCTGTTTTCGGCTTCATCAAAGACCACAGACTGTGATGACTCGAATACTTCATCTTCAACTTCAAGTTCACTGAAATTGAATCTCTCTCCCATCTCTCTGCCGATTTCGGTCTTAAGATCGTGGAATGCGGGCAGACAATGCATGAAGATAGCGTTCTTCTTTGCATTTTTCATAAGTTTTACGGTTACCTTGTAAGGAGTGAGATCTTTGATCCTCTCCTCCCATATCTCATCCGGCTCGCCCATGGAAACCCACACATCGGTGTATATGATATCCGCATCCTTCGTGCCTTCCATAGCATCCTCGGTAAGTGTAATGCTGCTGCCGTTCGCCTTGGCAAATTCCTTGCACTGAGCCACAAGCTTGGGATCCGGGAAATACTTTTTGGGAGCGCATGCCACAAAATCCAAGCCCAGCTTTGCACAAACCACCATGAGAGAATTGCCTTCATTGTAACGGGCGTCGCCCATATAAACCAGTTTCTTGCCCTTAAGGCCTCCGAGATGCTCCCTGATCGTGAGCATGTCCGCAAGCATCTGGGTGGGATGGAACTCGTTCGTAAGTCCGTTCCACACCGGAACACCCGCATATCTTGCCAGTTCCTCCACAATATCCTGACCGAAGCCGCGATATTCTATGCCGTCAAACATTCTTCCCAAAACCCGGGCAGTATCCGCTATGCTCTCTTTCTTTCCTATCTGGCTGCTCTTGGGATCGAGATAAGTAGCATTCATACCGAGATCGTGTGCTGCAACTTCGAACGCGCAACGCGTTCTGGTGGAAGTCTTTTCAAAGATCAGCGCAACATTCTTTCCTCTTAAAGTGTCATGAAGGATCCCCTTCTTCTTTTTTTCCTTGTATTCCGCCGCAAGATTAATGAGTCCCAAAATCTCCTCGGCCGAAAAGTCCATCAGCTTGAGAAAAGATTTTCCTTTAAGTGATTCCAAAACAGACATTTTTCCCTCCTTTTGCCTTAACAGTGATCGTTCTGTCCAACTCGCTTGTATCCGTAAAATATACCGTAAAAAACCGAACGCTTCCGGGCTCACTTCCAAACTTACCCGCCACAAAATCACAGTGGGTTCGTAGTCTATCTGCAAATCCCACTATAGAGCGATTTTAGCATAATAAAGTGGGTGACTCAATATCAAAAATATAAAAAAGTTGTATTCTTTTAAAAACTATTGTAAAATAATCAATGATATTCGCAATCCGCTTCGCTGCCTGCTCATAACGCGGAGCACTTCTTGCCTTGTCAGCAGGGGATTGATACTCTACTGCCCAAAGAAATCCCCTATACCCTGCATACATCTTCATATTTTAAAAGTGGGCATTTTTCTAACTGCGTTAAATTACAATAAAGTTTAATATGGAAGGAGGAGTCATGACAATATCGGATTTTACAAGGGGACAACAGGTAAAACTTGATATTCGTGCCAACAAGACCAAAGGAAGCTTTGATGCCGTTGTTGCTTTGACTTACAAAAATATACTTCTTCTGGAACCCATTGTAATAGACGGTAAATTAGTCGGTTTTCCTCAGGACTATAATGCTTCTTTAACCGTCATCGTAAAGGACGTTTGCTATGTTTGGGAAAACATTCAGGTGCAAGCCGTTTCCTTCAAGGGTCGCCATTTTCATGCAATTGAATTGTTCGGTGAAGCCGAGGCCAAGAATCGTCGAAACAACTATCGTGTTTCAATCGGCGAAGTAATGAATGTCGTCTATTTCACCGAATCGGGTCCCAAGCCGCATCACGCTCTTATCAAGGATATCAGCGAGACCGGCTTTGCCTTTATTTCAACCGAGGATTTCGATATCGGAAGAATGGTTCGTTTGAATCTTCTGCTTCCCGATAAGACGCCTCTTTCTTTGAGTGCCAAGATCGTGCGCGAACAGCCCGGTCCCAAAGCCTCTGAGACTCTTTACGGTTGCCGCTTTTCCGAAAAAAACACCAAACTTTCAACCTTTCTTATGCAACTGCAAAGAGAAAAGCAGCGAAAGAAGAACGGTCTTTCAGGTCCTTCCGGACTCGGTTCTTTTTCGGGCGGAAGATTCTAAAACTGACTGTAATACAATTCGCTGTAGAATCCTTTCTTTGCCATCAACTCATCGTGATTTCCCATTTCGATCACGTTACCGCTCTTCATGACAAGTATTACATCCGCAGTCCGGATCGTGGAGAGTCTGTGAGCCACCACAAAGCTTGTTCTGCCTTCCATCATAGTATTGAAGGCTTTTTGTATCTTTATCTCCGTTCTTGTATCTATCGACGATGTAGCTTCATCAAGTATAAGGATCGGAGGAGTCTTAAGCATCACCCTTGCAATACAGATCAGCTGCTTCTGCCCCTGTGAAAGTTCATCACCGTTCTCACTGAGAACCGTGTCAAAGCCGGCGGGCAGTCTTTTTATGAAACTGAGAGCATGCGCCTTGCGAGCCGCTTCTTCTATGTCCGCCTCCGTAGCATCGGGAGAATTGAGAGCGATATTTTCTCTGACCGTTCCGTGCCTCAGCCATGTATCCTGAAGAACCATTGCGATATTCTGTCTCAGCTGCTCTCTGGACATCTCTCTGATATCATTTCCTTTGAGAAGTATCTTCCCCTCATTCACATCATAAAAACGCATAAGCAGATTGATCAATGTGGTTTTTCCGCAGCCGGTGGGACCTACTATCGCTATCTTCTGTCCTTCCCTGACTTTAAGATTAAATCCGCGGATCAGCGGCTTCTCGGGAACATAGGAAAAACTTACGTTATCGATCTCTACTATGTACTCTCCGTCCTTCTTCTCTTCCGCATAGACCTTGATGCTGTCCTCAAGTTCCTTCTCGTCAAGGAACTCAAACACGCGGGCCGCGCAAGCAAACGCGTTCTGGAATTCCGTGATAACTCCCGAGATCTCGTTAAAGGGCTTGGTGTACTTGCCGGCATATGCAAGAAAAGCCGAAAGCTGGCCTATGGATATGCCTCCGTTAACCGCAGCAAGGGCTCCGAAAACTCCGACTCCCGCATATACAAGGCTGTTGACAAATCTAGTGCAGGGATTTACCAGCGACGAGTAAAAGATGGCTCTGAGGGAATACTTGGCCATACGTCCGTTGATCTCGTCAAACTTCTCCCGGATACGGTCGGCCATTCCGTATGCATTGATGGCCTTCTGATTCTCTATGTTTTCGTTGATGAACGCGGTCTGCTCGCCTCTTGTTCCCGACTGCTTGCGAAACATGGAATAGCTGCGCTTTGCGATAAAGGCTGATACAAAAAGGGACAGCGGCGTAACAATGACAACCACCACAGTGATAAGGACGTTCAATCTCAGCATGAACACAAGTGTCATGATGATGGTGAGAACTCCCGTGAAAAGGTTTGTAAAGCCCATCAAAAGGCCGTCCGAAACCTGCTCTATATCATTTGTTATACGGCTCAGAATGTCTCCGTGCGGATGAGAATCAAAGTAACTCACGGGCAATCTGTTCATTTTCCGAAAGGCATCGTTTCGTATGTCCAAACCCACGCGATAGGCTGTTCGGTTGTTGCTCACGCTGAGTATCCACTGGGATACGGCAGCCATGGCAACACATACCCCTATCTTAATGAGCGCCGCGGTAACCTCCGTGAAATCCGTCTTTCCGCCTTCAAAACAAAGGTCGATGACCTCTCCCGTAAGAACCGGGATATACAATGTGAGGAACACCCACAAGGCAGCAAGCACCAGAGACAGCACCACAAGTGAAAGATGCTTTTTTATGTAGAAAAAAAGTATTTTTGTTGTATGTTTATTGTTCTTTTGTACAGCTTTCATAGATTTCCCTGTAAACAGAATTATTCTTAAGCAGTTCCTCATGAGTGCCGACACCCACCAGTTTTCCGTCCTCCAGCACCAGTATCTTGTCTGCGTGAAGGACCGAGGCGGTTCTTTGGGATACGATGAACACCGTCATGTCCTTAAGCGCTTTCAATGCCTCTCTCAATCGCCTGTCCGTGGCATAGTCAAGGGCTGAGGACGAGTCATCGAGTATGAGGATCTCCGGTTTTCTGACCAGTGCTCTTGCGATCATAAGCCTCTGTTTCTGCCCTCCGGAAAGATTTGTGCCCTTCTCTGACACCCGGTCATAGAGTCCCTCTCTCTTTTCCATTACGAAATCAAGTCCCTGAGCAAGCTTCAGAGCCTCCTTAATATCCTCTTCCGTTGCGGCGGGATTACCGAAAGCGACATTCTCAAGTATTGTCCCTTTAAACATATAGTAATGCTGGAAACAAAAGCCCACCTTGTTTTTCAAAACCTCGGGATCGTACTCCGTAACATTCTTACCGTCTACAAGCACCTCACCCTCAGCTGCGGGATAAAAGCCGGGAATAAGGCTTACCAGAGTAGTCTTTCCACAGCCCGTACTTCCGATGATGCCGACAGTCTCTCCCTTGTTCACCGAAAAAGAGATGTCCTCGAGGGAATAATCGCCGGCTCCCGCGTATTTCATATAAACATTTTTAAACTCAACGCTGCTCACCGATTTCAAACACCTCCCGGATTCTCTTTGCAGAAGCAAGGGACTTCGTCAAAAGTATTATCAGATCGGCCAGCTTTATCAGCTCAACCAATATCTGTGACATATAGTTTACGATCGCTATCAGCTGTCCCTTGGTGAGGACATCCAGATTAACCTCGACCGCGCCGTTGTAAAGGATAGCGATCAAAGCGGTATTTACGATGATAAACGTGATGGGATTGAGGAGCGAGGATATCTTGGAAGAATAGATAGCCTTTGAAGCGTAGCTCTCCGTCTCCTCCTTAAATCGCTTCTCTTCCTTTTTCTGCATATTAAAAGCCCTTATGACCCTAAGGCCGTCAAGGTTCTCGTTTGCCGTTAAAAGGCTCTTGTCCAGCGCTTTTTGCACCTTTGCATACAGAGGGATCGTTCCCAGCATTATTCCAAACACCACTACCGAGAGGATCGGAATGGCCACAAGGAAATACATGGAACTCTTCGGATCTATGGTATATGCCATTATGGCTGCTCCGAAAACTATGAAGGGCGATCTCAGGAAAAGCCTGAGCGTCATGTTTATGCCCGTCTGAAGCTTATCGGCATCGGCAGTCATTCGGTTTATCAATGTGGCGTTTCCCACCGTATCCAGTTCCGAAAAGCTGAGTGTCTGAATGTGCCTGAAAAGTTCGGATTTCAGATCCTTCGCAAACCCCACCGCCGTCTTTGCCGCAAAGAACTGAGCGGTTACAGACATAATAAGACCTGCCGCTCCGAGGCCGACCAAGATCAGCCCGTGCTGCAGGATATAGGTTTTGTCGTTCTTTTCTATGCCCACATCTATTATGGAGGTCATTACAAGAGGTACAAAAAGTTCCAGAACCGCTTCAAGCATTTTGAAGATCGGTGCCGGAATAGCAACTTTTACATATGGTATAAAAAATCTCATTAATTTACTCATGCGCTTAATTATACGATTGATCCCTCTCTTTGTAAAGCGCAATGTTCATTTTGACACCATAACCCCGTCCCCGGGGTTCATCCCGGGGGCGGAGGACCAAAAAAGACTTCGGCTTTAGGCCGAAGTCTTGGGTCTGTTATTTTTTGAAGCTGTCTTTTAAGGCTACGGAACGGTTGAAAACAAGCTTGCCATCCTTGGAGTCTTTATAATCCAGAGCGAAATAGCCGAGGCGCATGAACTGGAAGGAAGGCTCGTTCTCGCCGTTCTTGGAGGGCTTGACGTCAGCCAGGCTCTTTTCTCCTTTGCAGCCGGTGAGCACTTCAAGCGAGCCGGGATTCAGGCAGCTGAAGTAGTCTTCCGCAGCGTCGGGATCTTCGCGGTTAAAGAGATAGTCGTAGAGTCTTGCTTCAAAGTCAACGCAATTGGAAGCATCAACCCAGTGAAGAGTAGCGCCCTTGACCTTTCTTCCGTCTGCGGGATCGCCGCCGCGGCTTTCGGGGTCGTAGGTCGCATAGATCTCAACGATATTGCCGTTTTCATCCTTCTTGCAGCCTGTGCACCGGACAAGGTAAGCTCCCTTAAGTCTGCACTCGGGTCCGTTGGGGAAAAGCCTCTTGTATTTCGGAATGGGCTCTTCAAGGAAATCCTCAGCCTCTACGTACAATTCGCGTGAGAAGGTAACCTTTCTTGTTCCGCCGTTCTCATCGTTGGGATTGTTCTCAACGTCCAGCTCTTCCTGCTGTCCCTCGGGATAGTTTGTAAGGATGAGCTTGATGGGACGGATGACTGCCATCTTTCTGGGTGCGTTCATGTTAAGATCGTCTCTTAAGCAGGACTCAAGGAATGAGTAGTCTACTGTGGAAACTACCTTGGAAACACCGATCTTGTTGCAGAAATCGCGGATGGAAGCAGAAGTGTAACCTCTTCTTCTCAAACCGCAGAGCGTAGGCATTCTTGGGTCATCCCATCCGGTAACTATATGCTCTTCCACCATTCTGCGAAGTTTTCTCTTGGAAAGCACGGTGTAGTTGATGCCGAGTCTTGCAAACTCGATCTGGCGAGGCTTGCAGGGAACGGAGACATTGTTCACAACCCAGTCATAGAGAGGTCTGTGATCCTCATACTCAAGTGAGCAAAGGGAATGGGTGATGCCTTCAAGCGCATCCTGAATGGGATGAGCAAAGTCATACATGGGGAAGATGCACCACTTGTTGCCCTGTCTGTGATGGTTAATGTATCTGATACGGTAAATGACCGGATCTCTCATGTTGAAATTGCCCGATGCGAGGTCGATCTTGGCACGAAGGGTGTACTTCCCTTCTTCGAATTCACCGTTCTTCATTCTCTCGAACAGATCGAGATTCTCCTCGATGGGACGATCTCTGTAAGGGCTGATGGCAGGTGTCTGCGTATCTCCTCTGAATTTTGAAAATTCCTCGGCATTGAGTTCGCATACATATGCAAGGCCCTTTTTGATCAGCTCTACCGCATATTCATAGTCCTTCTCAAAATAATCGGAACCGTAATAGAATCTGTCGCCCCAATCAAAGCCGAGCCAGTGAATGTCATCCTTGATGGCATCGACATATTCGCTGTCTTCCTTGGCGGGGTTCGTATCGTCCATACGAAGATTGGTAATACCGCCAAATTTTTCGGCAATTCCGAAATCTATGCAGAGCGCTTTACAATGGCCGATATGCAGGTAGCCGTTGGGCTCGGGAGGAAACCTTGTGTGAACGCGCTGTCCGGCAAACCTTCCGTTATCGGCAATATCCTCTTCCACGAACTGCTCGATAAAATTTTTACCTGTCATTTCATTTTCAATACTCATATATGTCCTCACATTAATTTAATTTGCAAAATTTAAAGTTCAATGAAATCCTTCCTGGAATGAGCGAAGTCTTCGCAACCGTCTTCATTGACTACAAGCATATCCTCGATACGCACGCCGCCAAAGTCCGGAATGTATATGCCCGGCTCTACGGTGATGATGGTTCCGGGCTCGATGATCCTCTCCTCCGAAACGGAGAATCTCGGATCCTCATGGATCTCAAGACCTACGGAATGGCCGAGTCCGTGGCCGAAGTACTGGCCGTAACCCGCTTCGGTAATAATGTCGCGGGCGATCTTGTCGTACTCCTTACCCTTCATTCCTGCCTTAAGGTTATCGATAACTGTAGTCTGAGCCTTAAGAACGATGTCATATATCTCGCGCTGCTTTGCGTTTGCCTTGCCCACGCATACGGTTCTGGTCATATCCGAGCAGTAGCCGTTGTAAACGCAGCCGAAGTCCATGGTAACGAGATCTCCTGACTGGATCTTGTAGTTTCCGGGCTCCGCATGAGGCTTTGAGCCGTTGATGCCTGCCGCAACGATGGTTTCAAAGCTGAGCTTCTCTGCGCCGTTACACTTCATGATATATTCGATCTTTGCAGCGATCTCAAGTTCAGTAACGCCGGGCTTTAAGTGATCGAGGATCTCGTTGAACGCGATGTCTCCGATGTGCTCTGCCTGTCTGAGATTAGCAAGCTCTTCTTCGGTCTTCTTTACTCTGAGCATTGAAAGATCGTTTCCGACAGGAGCAAGTTCCTTTACCTTAAGTTCTTTCTTGAAGCTGTCATACCGGGCATAGCTGAAATTGTTGGCTTCAAAGCCGAGTGTCTGTACATTGTCCTCTTCGATCGCTTTATTGATCAATGCTACATAGTTTCTTGCACCGTCTACGATTGTAACCTCAAAGTCGGGTGCCTGCGCCTTTGCAGCAACGGTATAACGTGAATCGGTGAAGAGCTTCTTGGAATTCTTTGTGATGAAAAGATATCCGGTAGCTCCCGTGAACCCTGAAATATAACGCATGTTGTAACCATCCGAAACAAGGATGGCATCGAGCTTTTTGTTGTCAAGAACAGCATATACTCTCTCAAAATTATTCATATAAGATCCTCACTTTCACGCGGCTCGGTATTTCCGAACCACGACATTATTTAGATAAAAAACAGCGTTTTCTTTTTATCAGTCTGAACAGCGCAATTATGGGGAATTCCAATATTCTTTTAAGATGGATCTGTATCTCCTCGTGAAATGCGATCCTTCTTACGAGAAAGGATGTGATCCCCGCCTTGTTCGCTCCCCATATGTCTGTAAAAATCTGGTCACCGACGAAACAAGCCTCCTCGGGCTTAACGCCCAGGCGCTCACAAGCCTTCAGATACCCTGCCTTTCCGGGTTTTCCGGCTTTAAAGATGTAGGTCGCGCTCATAGGCTCATTGAATTTTTTAACCCTGGGTTCCTTATTGTTCGAAATAAAGCAAACTCCAAAGCCCATTTCCTTAAGCTTACCGATCAATTCCACCGCCTTTTCGTTTGCGGGGGCTCCGTGCTCCACCAACGTGTTGTCCACATCGAACAACAGTCCTCTCTTGCCTTCTTCATATAGCTTTTTGTAAGGTATCGAATATGCCGATGTGTAGTAATAATCCGGAAAAAGCACAATGATCTCCTTTAAAAAAAATTTATGGGTACAACTTTCGTCGCACCTTTGCCGTTAAATCTAACGTAAAATTATAACATAATTATCTAAAAAGGCAATAATGGAGTTCCGAAATATCCCTCATGCATATGCTTCGTGAACAATGACCTTAATTGGTTGAAACCGCCATAAAGCGTTAAAAAAATGACAAGTCTGCGACCTTGTTTTTAGTTCTTTTCTTTGTTATAATCCTTTTTCGATAGTTACCGGTTGCGGTACGAAGATGATAAAAAATTGGTATGGAGGATTACTATGGCTAATAATTACATTAATTTTTCCCTCGAAGGAAAGGTAGCCCTTGTAACAGGCGCATCCTACGGGATAGGCTTTGCCATTGCAAGTGCCTATGCAGACGCGGGAGCAACCATCTGCTTCAATGATATCAATCAAGATCTCGTTGACAAGGGTCTTGCAGCTTACAAGGAAAAAGGCATTAACGCACACGGATATGTTTGTGATGTTACAAACGAAGACGCTGTGAACGAGCTTGTAGCAAAGATTGAAAAAGAAGTTGGTGTTATCGACATTCTTGTTAATAATGCCGGAATCATCAAGAGAATTCCCATGACAGAAATGACAGCCGCTCAGTTCAGACAGGTTATCGATGTGGATCTCAATGCTCCCTTCATCGTTTCCAAGGCTGTAATCCCTTCAATGATCAAAAAAGGCCACGGTAAGATCATAAACATCTGCTCCATGATGTCAGAACTCGGCCGTGAAACAGTTTCCGCATATGCCTCCGCAAAGGGCGGACTCAAGATGCTTACGAAAAACATATGCTCCGAGTACGGTCAGTACAACATTCAGTGTAACGGCCTCGGTCCCGGCTACATCGAGACCCCTCAGACCGCTCCTCTTCGTGAGATCCAGCCCGACGGTTCCCGTCATCCCTTCGATCAGTTCATCTGCGCGAAGACCCCCGCAAACAGATGGCTCAAGGCCGAAGAACTTACAGGTCCCGCAGTATTCCTTGCTTCAGAAGCATCCAATGCCGTAAACGGGCACATTCTCTATGTAGACGGCGGTATCCTTGCTTACATCGGAAAGCAGCCGCAATAATGAACCCCCGGGACGGGGTTAGGGTGCCAAAACTTGAACCCCCGGGACGGGGTTAGGGTGCCAAAACTTGAACCCCCGGGACGGGGTTAGGGGGTCAAAACCTTATAAAAAATGACGTTTTTTGGTCTAAAGGCATCTTTTCATGGTTTTAAGTCAAACTTTTTAGGACTTCGTCACTGTTTTATGCTATATTTTCTGTAGTTTTTTCTTATATAACGCATATTATATATGTTGCTTCTTTACAAATTACCCTTTTCCATATAAAAATGGGCGAAAAATTATGGTTCAAAAGCATCTTTTACGCTTTTAAACCATAAAATGCGGGTTTTGACGGACAAGCTAAAAAAATAGGTTTCATGATGTCTGCGTTTCTTCCGCTTCTGCCCTCTTCAGCCTTCTCACCTTATTAATGTGTCTTTCAAAGTCCCCGTTCTGTATGAGTTCTGCGAGGATGTACTGGTCGAGGGTGGGGACGGTGCAGGAGTAGAATCCGATCTTTTCTTCAAAAAGATCGGTGAGCCATTCCGGAAGGACCATGTAGGCCACACGAAGTGAGGAAGAAACGGTTTTGGAAAAAGTGTTGACATAGATCACGTTTTTCCCTTTGTCAATGGTGAAGAGGGTTTCTTCCATCTTTCTGGAGGGCGAGAACTCCGACTCGAAATCGTCTTCGATGATGATCCCGCCTTTCCTTTCTGCCCAGCGGATGTATTCTCTTTTTTTGGCGGCTGTGGCGCTGATACCGCTGGGGTAGCTTCTGTAAGGAGTAATGTGCAGGACTTTTGCTTCGGTCTTTTCAAGGTCGCTGCTCCTGATACCGTCGCTCAGGAGGGTCAGAAAGTCACATTCCACCCCGGCCGCTCTGTAGATCATGGCTATCTTTTCATAGGAAGGATTCTCTATGCCATAGATCACGGCTCGTCCGAAGGTCTGAACTATGAGGCCGTAGAGGTACTCGGAGCCGGAACCTATTATTATCTGATCCGTCTTAACATCGATGTGCCTGTTTCTTAAAAGATAGTCCCTGATGGCTTCTCGAAGGAAAAGGCAGCCTTGGGAAGGGGATTTCACAAGGACTTCTTCCGCATATTCCGACAGTATCCTTCTCACAGTGCCTGCAAAAACCGAGATGGGGAAACGATAGGAATCTCCCTCCTCCGCTCTCTCCCGTCTCACAAACCGTTCTTTAGCTGCCGGCGAAGCATGGAGGAGCTTCCCTTCTTCGTAGGAGACAAAGTAGCCGCTTCTCTCTTTGGGGCGGATGTAATCCTCCTCCATCAGCAGTTCATATGCATGTTCCACGGTAATGAGACTGGCACCGAAGGTGTCAGCTGTAACCCTTTTGGAAGGAAGTTTCGACATGTAAGGGTAGATCCCTTTAAGTATATCGTCTCTAAGGCTTTCATATATTTTGATGTATTTTTTCTCGTCTCTCATCTGGTCTTATATTATTCTCCATTTTGGTTATTATAATAGAATCAGTTAAATGATACACTTCCGAAAACAAAAAAACAAGGTAAAAAAATAGTGAAGACCGAAGAAGTTTCAACCAAGACAACTGAAATGGACCCGTCCCCCGGGTCCATTTTTACTTTATTCCATTCCAAACACTTTCTGTGCGTATCTTACCGTGTCCATGGCGGTGGCAGCGTACTTGTCCGCGTGGATCATGTCCGCGTACTCCTGCGTGAGGACTGCACCCCCGACACAAACCTTGACGGTTGGGTCATACTCGTGGATCTGTTTTATGGTCTCTTCCATGGCAGGAACGGTCGTGGTCATAAGGGCGGAAAGCCCGACCAGCCTTATCCCTTCTTTTTTCACCGTGTCAACGATCTTTTCCGGCGGTACATCCTTTCCCATATCGATGACCTCAAAGCCATAGTTCTTGAGGAGCGCTACCACGATGTTCTTTCCTATATCATGAATGTCACCCTTTACGGTGGCCATTATCACCTTGGGTCCCTTCGAGGATGTTTCCGGCATAGAAGCCGAAACCACTCCGAAGGCTGCTTTTGCTGCTTCCGCGCTCATTAGGAGCTGAGGCAGATAGATGGTCTTCTTCTCGAAGCCTATGCCGACCTCGTTCAGAGCGGGTATGATGTCCTCGTTGATGATCGCCATGGCGTCCTTGACACCCAGCAACTTTTTGGTCTCTTCCGCTGCCGCCTCGGACATTCCTTTTTTTATCGCAAAGCCCAGCGCCGAAGCACCCGCAGTGTTTTCCGCCGCCTTGTCTGCACCTGCCCCGCTGCCCGGTGCGCTTCCCGATCCTGTTGCCGGAACCGCCTGCACGGTGTTAACTTCCATCTTATCCGCATATTCTATATACCCTATGCAGTTATCATCCAGTCCCGCCAGCGTAAGGAAGCATTTATACGACTTCATCATCTCCGTAGCGAAAGGATTCATTATGGCCGCATCAAGCCCGCATTCCATAGCCATCGTAAAGAATACCGAGGTGATGATCTCTCTCTTGGGAAGTCCGAAGGAAACATTTGATACGCCTAAGGAGCAATAGCAGCCCAGTCTTTCCTTTATGAGCTTTATGGCATCCAATGTGCCTCTTGCCGCTTTTGAGTCGGAGGAAACAGCCATTGCAAGGGGATCGAAAATGAGATCGCTTTTTTTGATCCCGTATTCCGCCGCACGCTTCACGATCTTCTCCGCGATCTTAAAGCGTCCCTCCGCCGTCTCGGGTATGCCACCCTCATCGAGAGTAAGTGCCACAACAAAGCCGCCGTACTTTTTAACCAGCGGGAATATGGCTTCCATAACCTCTTCCTTGCCGTTCACGGAATTGATCATGGCTTTGCCGTTATATGCCCTGAGTGCGGCTTCCATTGCCACGGGACTGCTGGTATCCAGCTGAAGAGGCAGGGCTGTGATCGCCTGAAGTTCTCTGACCGTATCGCAAAGCACCGCCGTCTCGTCTATCTCCGGAAGTCCAACGTTCACATCCAGCACATCCGCTCCCGCTTCTTCCTGCTTCACGGCTTCTCCGAGGATGTAAGACATGTCTCCCGAGCGGAGCGCCTCCTTCAATTTCTTTTTACCTGTGGGGTTGATCCTTTCCCCTATGAGAATGGGACGGTTGCCGAATTCCGTTATGGTATTGTAGGAGGCTATCCTTCCCTTTGTCTGTTCCTTTACCTGAAGAGGCTTCATCTCTCTTGTTGCAAGCACGGTCTGTCGGATATGCTCCGGTGTTGTTCCGCAGCAGCCGCCCAAAAGCCTCGCACCGCTCTCAACCGCCTTCACCGCAAGCGCCGCAAACTCTTCCGGACCGACATCATAGATCACTCTGTCTCCGTCCATCTTCGGCATTCCCGCATTAGGCATGAAGATCACGGGAACAGCCGCATTTGCATATAATTCGGGGACGATCTCCAGCATCTTATCCGGACCCAAGGAACAGTTGGAACCCACAGCATCCACACCCAGTCCGTTCATTATTGTCGTCATTACGGCAGGTGAAGAACCGGTCATGGTCTTATGGGTCTCGTCGTATACGTTGCTCACAAAAATGGGCACATCCGTAACCTCTTTGGCAGCGATCACGGCAGCTTTACTTTCAAGGGAATCATTCATGGTCTCGATCAGAATGTATTCCGCGCCGTACTCCGTACCAAGGGATATGACTTCCTTAAAGTAAGAGACCGCCGTCTCAAACTCCAGATCTCCCAGAGGCTTTAACAGCTTTCCGAGGGAACCCACATCCAGTCCCACATACCTGTCTTCCTGAACCATTTCTCCCTTGGCTCTTCTCCTTGCTTCCATGGCGCATTCCATGCCGCTCTTAACGATCTCTCTGAGACTGTAGTGCCCGTCCTTCCCGTCATATTTCAGCGGATTTGCGCCGAAAGTATTGGCAGCCACTCCGTTAGCTCCCGCTTCAAAGTAAGACTGTCCGAGGTGTATGATATCTTCCTTATGGGTAATGTTCCATATCTCCGGCAATTCTCCGGGCCTGATCCCGAGCTTTTGCAGCTGAGAACCCGTAGCTCCGTCAAAATAGAACAGTCCTTTTTTTATCTTTTCTCTTAAATCCATTACATCATCCCCAAATCTATTATGGTTGTCCTTTTATTCCTATTATCGCCGTTACGGATTTTGTGGGGCTCATGAGCAGCGAATCCGTTAGCGAGAGCCCAATCTTTCTGTTTGTATCCAAAAGGGCGATCATCGTTCTTTGATAGTCCAGCGGCAGATCACCGTAGCCGGGTGAAAACCTGCTCGTAAGAGCGCCGTATCTCTCTTCCATGTCCTTACAGAAACGATCGCATACATTTTCTATGCCCTCTGTTCCTATGGCATCATAGATCAGCTGCTCCACGGGGGATCTGACGCCTGCTTTCATGCGTTCTCTGTCCGCTTCCGCTCCTATGGTCGCCGCCATCATGATCACTCTCCGGCAGCCCACAAGATGTCTTTTAAGATCCACTGAATCGATCTTAGGAACCTCCGTCTCCATAAAGCAGACCTTGCCGTCAAACACGGGAAGCAGGACCTTCATTGCCTTGTCTATCCTCTCCGGCATTCCGTCTATCGCCTGTCCGTTTCTCTGCCCCATGTAGTAATTAATGTTCCTGAGGTTCAGTTTTTCAGTTTTGTATTTTCTGATCTCGATCATGCTAATAAACTATATGTCCAATATGCCTTTAAGATTGTTCTTTATCTCTTCCGCTATGTCTGCCTTGTTCATGGTGTAAAGGTGGATCGCCGTAACGCCGTTTGCGATGAGATCGACGATCTGCTCCGTGGCATATATTATGCCGGCCCTTCTCATGGCTTCCGGATTGCAGCCGAACTTGTCCACCATATATTTAAACTTGAGCGGTACCTGCGCTCCGGAGAGCTTCAGTGTCCTCTCCACCTGCTTTACGTTTGTCACGGGCATGATACCCGCAACTATGGGCACATTGATCCCCGCATCTCTCACCTTATAGAGGAAATTCCAATATATGTTGTTGTCGAAGAACATCTGTGTCGTCAGGAACTCACAGCCTGCTTCCACCTTCTTCTTCATGTTTTCGATATCCTTCTTTTGGCTTAAGGATTCGGGATGACATTCGGGATAGCACGCTCCGCCTATGCAGAAGGACGGATCGAAATCCTTGATCTCCTTCACAAGCTCTGAGGCATATCTGTAATCCCATTTCTCCTGGGCTTCACTTCCTGCGGGAAGATCGCCTCTCAGCGCCAGAATGTTTTCTATTCCGGCAGCCTTTATGGCTTCCAGCTGTTTCCTCACGCCCTCCCTGGTGGAACTGATGCAGGAAAGATGCGCAAGCACGGGTATATTGAACTTGTTCTGAAGGTCCTTTGCTATGGCAACCGTATATTCACTTGTTCCGCCGCCGGCGCCGTATGTAACGCTCATAAAATCAGGTGACAATGCCCCCACTCTTTCGGTTGCATTTTTAATCGTCTCAAATTTATCGGCAGTCTTGGGTGGAAACACCTCAAAGGAAAGGCTGATTTTTTCCGATCTTATCTTATCGATCACTCTCATATAGCGGTTGCTCCTTTATCTCGGGTTTTTGCCTATTTTACAACACATCGGGATAAATTAAAAGGGCTATCTTAAAAATACTTCGCCGATTTACCTTGAGAAAAAGTCCAACAAAAGTGCGAACTTATTATAATTTAATAAAATTAGTCGCTTTATTATTGTGTTCGCCCTTGAATTGTAGTAAAATTCAACAAATAGAGACACAATACAACAAAATATTATAATCATCAGGAAGGACACTTGAGTATATGGCTCACTTTCAGAGACTTGTAACCACCAATGACAATTGTATCGCATGTCATCATTGCATATCTGTATGCCCTGCTATACTGGCAAACAAGGTTGTAAAAAAGGATGACGAAACACAAGTGATCGAGATCAGTCCCGATTATTGTGTTGGCTGTGGCTCCTGCATAGACGCCTGCAATCACAACGCGCGTTCCTATGAGGATGACACGGAGCTTTTCCTTAATGATCTCAGGAAAGGCGAAAAGATCTCACTGTTGATCGCTCCCGCTTTCTTCGCGAATTATCCCGATGACGGCGGAAGGATTCTCGGCGGGCTTAAGAAACTCGGCGTTAGAAGACTTGTAAGTGTTGGTTTCGGCGCGGACATTACTACTTGGGCTTATATCAAATATATAACGGAAAACAATTTCATGGGCGGCATTTCACAACCCTGTCCGGCTATTGTCGACTATATCGAGAAGTATCTCCCTTCGCTGCTTCCAAAACTTATGCCGGTTCACTCTCCTACGCTCTGCGCAGCGGTATATCTTGCAAAATACGAGAACTGTACCGATAAACTCGCTTTCTTAAGCCCTTGCCTTGCAAAATCAAAGGAATTCAAGGCTCCGGAAACAGACGGTCTGGTATCCTACAACGTAACCTACGACCACCTTGTAAAATATATGCGTGAGCACAGACTCTACGGAGAAGATGTAAAAGATGAGATCGAGGACGGTATGGGTGCGATCTATCCCATGCCCGGCGGACTCAAAGAAAACGTCTACTGGTTCCTGGGTGAAGATGTACTCATAAAGCAGATCGAGGGCGAAAAGCATGCCTATGCCTACCTGGAAAGCTATGCAAAAAGAGTTGCCTCCAAAAAGGAACTCCCCGTACTCGTGGACGCTTTGAACTGTTCCCGCGGTTGTCTTTACGGAACAGCCACAGAGCCCGAAGTTGCTACCGGCGACGATACCTTCTTTGCCCTGCAGCGTATCAGAAAAGAAAAGATCGACGGTGACAAGGATCTCGAGACGGGCCGTTCCATGACTCCTGCTCAAAGACTTGCCGCACTCAACGAGCAATTCAAGGATCTGCGGTTGTCGGATTTCATCAGAAAGTACTCCGACAAGTCCTCATATGTCCGCGTACCCGAGCCCTCGGAACGTGAATATGACGAGATCTTTAACACCATGCTGAAGACTACGGAAGAAGATCGTCACATCGATTGCAGCGCGTGCGGATACAAGTCCTGTAAGGATATGGCCAAAGCCATATACAACGGCGCCAACATTAAGGAGAACTGCATCTGGTACAACGAGAAAAAGAGTATCGCCATCTCGCAATACGTTAACAGCGATTTCCTTAAGCTCAATTCATCGATCGATAACCTCTCCTCCAACAACCGTTCAACGGCAATCGATACGGAAGAGATCACAAAGAATATATGTGAGATCAATGAATTTTGCGTTAATTTTGCAAAATCCTTCGCCAACATCATGAACCTGCTGGATCAACTGGAAAAAGACAACAAGAACATCACCGCCATTTCCGGAAGGACCACTCTCCTCGCACTGAACGCTTCCATCGAAGCCGCAAGAGCAGGTGAAGCCGGCCGTGGTTTCAACGTCGTTGCCCAGAACATTAAGGAGCTTTCCGCATCCTCCGATAAGGCGGCCAAGAGCTCTCTTTCCAACAAGGAGCAGATCACGGACGCGATCTTAAGCCTCAACACTCAGGCTCAGCAGCTTGAAAAACTTATCGCGGAAGCCACGAGCAAGACAGAAACCCTCGCGGCAAGAGCCGAAGAGATCAGCACCGTAACGGACATGGTGAATCAGCTTTGTGAAAGCATGCAAAAGAAACTTGCTGAGATCGCCACCTGACAAAACAATAAGAGGAACCTCCAAGCGAAGTTCCTCTTTTTTTTATTCTTCTTTTCATTCAAGCTTCTCGGCCAAAACCTTTGAAACTCTGTGGTCATCCGCTTCAAGAACGGTAAGCCTGTAACCGTTCCACTCGAAGCTCTCTCCCTTTTCCGGGAAATGCTCCAGCGTTTCGATCATCCATCCGCCCACCGTATCCGAATCGCATTCCAACGCGCCTTCATCCAGTTCAAGTTCTTCAAGGAAGCTGTCGATGGTCGTGTCTCCGTCAAACTCATAACGTCCGTCGGAGGTTTCAACGACCTCGTCTTCCACTTCGTCGCTCTCATCCCAGATGTCTCCGACGATAGACTCCAGAACATCCTCCATGGAAACTATGCCGAGCGTCCCGCCGTATTCATCAGTAACGATGGCCAGATGCTGTTTTGCATGTCTGAACTCGTTCAGAACGATGGGAAGCTTCGTTGTCTTGTATACATATTTGGGCGGCATTATCAGTTTCCTGATGTCCGGTGTTTCTTCCTCAAGGCAGGCACGGAGATAACGGTTCAGCGAAAGAGTTCCGATGATGTTATCTATGCTCCCCTCATATACGGGAATACGGGTAAACGTGGAGTTTGAGATGATCTCATCTATGCTCTCCTTGTCATCCTCTATGTCGATGGCAAGCATATCAACCCTCGCCGTCATAACTTCATAAACAGGAGTGTCGCTAAAATCTATGGCCGCCTGAACAAGCTCGGATGCATCCTCGTCGAGGACCTTCTCCTCTTCCGCGGTTTCAATGATGTCCGTGAGTTCATCAATGGCCACATCATCGTCATCCTTGTCCGCTTCTCCCTTGAAGGGCAGCGAGCAGAGCTTGACCAGCCCTACAACAGGAACCACAACAGGCTTCAGCAGGTTATTTAATGTCCTGATGGCATAGGCATACTTGAGTGCCTTTTTGTTCGCCTGCTTTTTGGAGGATATCTTGGGTATCGTCTCACCAAAGATGATGATCAATATGGTAAGCACGAGTGTGGATATCCAGGTGGGCGCATTGTCGGCATTCATGCTCGGATCCGCGAGCTCGCAGATCGAGATCACAAGCACCGTTCCGATTGAAGAGCATGCAATGTTCACCAGGTTATTGCCTATGAGTATCGTACTCAGGGTATCATCAAATCTTGCAACGATCTTAGCCGCAGCTTTGGCCCTTTTGTCGCCGTCCTCGGAAAGATTGTCGAGTCTGGTCCTGTTACATGAGGAATAACTCATCTCCGAGCCCGAGAAAAAGCCGGAAAGCAGTATACAGATAATGATCGCTATCGAATAACAAACAATAAGGATAATATCCATTATCACTCTTCACCTCCCTTTTCTTCTTCGGAAGGCAAAACAGTTACAGTCAATGACGTGATCCTGTTATGATCCATTTCAAAAACCTTGACTTCCAGCTCGTGGTATCTGAAAGTGTCACCTACCTTCGGAATGGTTCCGAAGTTTTCATATGCCCACTCGGCTATGATCTTGTTTTCAAATTCTTCGTTCTCTTCGGGATCTTCGTACTCAAGGAAATCGAAAACATCCGCCACGTGAACGTCGTCATCGCATATGCAGGAATTTGCTTCGAGCTTTCTGATCGGTTCCTCAACCACATCATCCTCGTCCCAGATCTCTCCCACCAGTTCCTCAAGTATATCCTCGACGGTGACTATGCCTCTCGTACCGCCGTAGCTGTCCGTAACGATCGCCATATTGATGCATTCCTTGCTCATCTTCGCAAGCAGATCATCGATCTTCATGCTGGCATGAACAAAAAACGGAGGATCGAGAAGCTCCTTAAGATCCGGTTTTCCGCCGTCCTTTAAGTACTCCTTTATGTATTTTCTGATCTGAAGTATTCCAATTATGTTGTCAACCGTGCCATCGTAAACCGGCAAACGGCTGTGACGTACTTTCTTAATGGTCTCTATGATCTCCTCCGGCTCGGAGTCCACATCAAGCATACAAACATCCACCCTGGAGGTAATGATCGAGTTTACCTGCACGGTGCCAAATTGCAAAGCAGAGGAAATAAGGTCGCCATGGTCTTCACCCAGGGAACCCTTTTCTGTCATATCTTCAATTATGTCATAGATCTCATCTTCGGTAACGGAGATTTCGGGTTCTTCGCGAGTAAGTCTCCCCGCGAGACCGCCTATCTTAGACAACAGAAGAGCCGCAGGCTTAAGTAACGCCATAAAAACTAAAAGCGTAGATGCTGTAGCAAGCGAAAAGGTCTCACTGTATTTTTTTGCTATGCTCTTGGGGAGCATTTCGCCTACAAAAAAAACAACCAATGTGCTTATTACAGTACTGATGGTTACAGCGCCCAGTCCCCAAATACGGGTAACCTGAACGGTGACTATGCCCGCTGCTGATAGATGTACTATATTGGTCAGAATTAAGATCGTTGTTATTGCACGGTCAAAGTCATCCAAAACCTTGATGACCTTTTTTGCCCTTTCATCGCCTCTGTCGGCGCGGGCACGAATTTTAGTGGCTTTAACGGAAGCCAAGGCCGTTTCCGTAACTGCAAGAAATGCAGCTGCGAGAAGTAACAGGATTACAATTATCCAGGGTGTCCAATTTCTATTATTGGTAACTACTTCAGTAATAATTAACCATCGACTGGCAGGATCCGCGTCCATTTGGAAACAATCACACTCCTTTTAAATATACATAACTCAATTTATCATATTGCATGATTATAGCAAAAATTATCCCTTTAAGCAAGTAATTCATCAACATATGAACATTGCGTCACCGAAAGAGAAGAATCTGTATCTCTCTTTCACCGCTTCTTCGTAGGCACTCAGCACATGCTCACGTCCCGCAAGGGCGGACACCAGCATGATGAGAGTGGACTCCGGCAGGTGGAAGTTTGTGATCAGGCAATCCAGTGCTTTAAACTTGTAGCCGGGGTAGATGAAGATCTGCGTATCTCCGGAGCCCGCATGTACTATGCCCTGCTCATCCGATACGCTCTCGATGGTCCTGCAGCTGGTGGTACCCACGCATATGAGCCTGCCGCCCGCAGCCTTCGCATCGTTGATCTTCTTCGCCTCTTCAGGAAGCACCTGATAGCTTTCCGTATGCATATGGTGATCCAGAATGTTCTCTTCCTTTACGGGTCTGAAAGTTCCGAGACCCACATGAAGAGTGACTCTGGCGATTATTATGCCTTCATCCTCAAGTTCCTTAAGAAGCTGCTCGGTAAAGTGCAGGCCTGCTGTAGGTGCCGCGGCGGAGCCTTCATGCTTGGCATAGACGGTCTGGTAACGGTTCTTGTCCTTAAGTTCATGTGTAATATAAGGCGGAAGCGGCATCTGACCGAGCTTGTCAAGGATCTCTTCGAATATGCCCTTGTAATGAAACTTGATCATTCTGTTACCGTCTTCCAGGCATTCCACCACCTCTCCGGTGAGCAGACCGTTTCCAAAGTCGATCTTTGCACCGGTCCTTGCCTTTTTGCCGGGCCTTACGATGGTCTCCCATACATCATCCGCCCCTCGTTTGAGAAGCAAAACCTCGATCTTGGAGCCGAACTGATTGCCGTCGCCCTTGGCATCACCTGTCTTCGTACCGATGAGACGGGCGGGGATGACCTTTGTATCGTTGATGACCAGACAATCGCCGGGGCTCAGATACTCCTTTATATCCGTGAAATGCTTGTGTTCCACAGCTCCCGTGTTCTTATCGAGCACAAGAAGCCTTGATGAAGATCTGTCCGAAAGAGGATCCTGAGCGATCAGTTCCTCCGGAAGATCATAGTAAAAATCCGATTTCTTAAGTGTTTCCGACATGTTTCTATCTGTTCCTTTTGTATCAATAAATCTTTATGCAAGTCCTAAGACTTGACTTTTATAATTCACATTCTATAACAACGGGTTCGTTCAGGCCAAGCGCTTCCTTGACCGCTTTTTTAAACTCCTCATTGTTTGTGGCCCTGATACCCTTTACGCCCATGGCTTCCGCTATCTTTACGAAATCCACATCATCCTCTATGTCCGTGCAGGAATGACGTCCCTCGTAAAACTCATCCTGAAGGTCGCGTACAAGCCCAAGCGAGTGGTTATCCAATATGACTTCTATTACCGCGACCTTATAGCGGTTCGCGGTTGCAAGCTCGTTCATATTCATCCTGAAGCAGCCGTCGCCTGCGATGTTTAGGACAGTTTTGTCCGGATTCGCAAGCTTTGCGCCGATGGACGCGCCGAGACCGTAGCCCATGGTTCCCAAGCCACCCGAAGTGAGCAGCTGACCGGGTTTTAAGAACTTCCATTCCGAAACCGTTGTCATCTGGTGTTTTCCGACATCCGTAACAACAATGGCGTCGCCCTTGGTCTGCCTAAAGAGTTCCCTGATTATGCTTTTACCGTTAAAGGATCCGTCTTTCTCATCCTTCGCATTCTCAGCCTTTCTCCAAAGCTTTCTCTCTTTTTCCTTTATAAGCGGCAAAAGAGCCGTAAGAACATTTCTTGCATCTCCGTTCAATGCTGCCGTGCAGATGATGTTTTTGTTGATCTCCGCGGGATCTATGTCTATATGAATGATCTTTGACTTTGCGGAGATCGTTTTGAAATTCTCCGTTGCTCTGTCGGAGAAACGCACTCCGACCGCGATCAAAAGATCACATTCCTTAACTGCTTCCCTCGCCGCGTCCGTTCCGTGTATGCCCAGCATACCCAGATACTTTTCATCATCTCCCGGGAATGCTCCCTTCCCCATCAGTGAATCACAGACAGGTGCTTTCAGGAGCTCGGCAAGCATTCTTAATTGCATGGAAGCACCGGACGCACCGCCACCGGCGTATATCAACGGTTTCTTTGACGCATTCGCCAGCTTCGCCGCCGCTTTAAGATCGTCCTTCGTGAAATGATCGTGATCGTTGCTCTTTGAGATCTCTATATTCAGGAATTCTCCTTCGGCAGAGATAGCATCGGTGGTAATATCCACCAAAACAGGACCGGGTCGCCCGCTTCCCGCTATATCAAAGGCACGACTCACTGTTTTCTCTATGTCCTTTACATCCTTAACGATGAAATTATGCTTGGTTATGGGCATTGTAACGCCCGCAATGTCAACCTCCTGAAAGCTGTCCTTTCCCAAAAGGCTGTTGGATACGTTGCCCGTAATAGCAACCATCGGGATCGAATCCATGTACGCGGTAGCTATGCCCGTCACAAGGTTTGTGGCTCCCGGCCCGCTGGTCGCAAGGCACACGCCCACTCTCCCGGTGCTCCGTGCATATCCGTCTGCGGCATGCGCCGCTCCCTGTTCATGGGAGGTCAGGATGTGGCGGATCTCCGGATGGTCATACAGCGCATCATAGATATCCAGCACTGCACTCCCCGGATAGCCGAAGATGGTGTCAACGCCTTCCTTGATCAATGTTCTAATGAGAATTTCGGAACCTTTCATCAATATCCCCTTCTTTTCGTAAGTAAATAGGCATTATATCAGAAACAGAAAAAAAATCAACCTGCCCCTGAAAAGCTTTTTGAATTTTTCTAAAAATTTAGACAATAGTTCTTCAATAAAAATCCAAAAAGCTGTTGACTTTTGAAGTTCACGGTGATAATATATCACTCGTGTTCGAGAGACGCAAGCCTTTCACAAAACACAACATGCGCGAGTGGCTCAGTTGGTGGAGCGCGACCTTGCCAAGGTCGAGGCCGCGGGTTCGAGTCCCGTCTCGCGCTCTTTTCATACCTAGCTGAAGCACTGATAAATACAGGGTTTCAGCTTTTTTCTTTACTCCAAAAACTTGGGGACAGTTGGGGACAACTTCCGTTTGATGTCTCTTTCTTACGTCGGAGAGCAGAAATGTTTGTTACCTTCGGCGGATGTATACCGTCTTCCGGCGTAGAGAACCCCACCGCTTCCGTTACAGCCTTGTAGCTTTCAGTCTCTGTCAGCGGGTTGAATATATAGCTGTACGTCGTTTCAAGCGATGTATGCCCCAGCTGCTCACGAATGAGATCCATGGGAACGCCTTTTGCATTAAGTCTGCTGGCGTAGGTCTTCCTTATCTTGTGAAAACTCTTCGTTTCAAGGCCGTTCCTCTCTGCGTACTTTAAAAGCCGGATTTTCCCGGGAAATCTTTGGTCTAAAGGGGGATTTTCGACGTTTAAGTCATAAAAAGATCCTGAGCGGAGCGCCGGAAGGCTGATTTTCCCGGGAAATCTTTGGTCTAAAGGGGGATTTTCGACGTTTAGGTCATAAAAAGCTCTTGAGCGGAGCGCCGGAAGGCTGATTTTCCCGGGAAATCTTTGGTCTAAAGGAGGATTTTCGACGTTTAGGTCATAAAAAGATCCTGAGCGGAGCGCCGGGAAGGCTGAATAGCATAAAAAAGCAGCGCCCCAAGGTATTGCTCGGGGTGCTGCTCTGCTTTTTTAAGTGTTTTACCGTAACGAAACGTGGCGGATGCGTGTTTTACCGTGACGAGAATGTCGCACACACGCTCCACTCGTAACGAACAGAGGCGGAGACCGCTCTACTCGTAGCGTACGGACGCGGGAACGCTCTTTACGGTCTTGCCGGAGTCAAGCACTGCTTCGATCTGGTACATATATTCGGCATGCTTTACAGGTTCCAAAAACATATAGGACGTCCTTGTGACTTCATCCACAAGTTCCCACGCATATCCTGTTTCCGCTCCGAGGAAGTAAACTTTGTACGAAGCGGCATTCTTGATACCGTCCCACTCAAGAAATACACCGGCTGAAACGATATCAACGTCAGGCTTTCTGAAGAAGTCATCCGTTCTTATGGTTATCTTGTCGGAATAGTAATAGCCGAGCTTTGGCAGTTTTATCCAGTCATTTAATTCATCAGTTTCAAAAATATAGCCTTTAACGGCATAGGTACATTCACTGTCGCAGTCATAATCATCGATGATAAAGCTGTTCTGCTCCTTGACGACTCCTATCCTTTCATAGGCTCTTGTTTTTTCTGAATACCTATAAATAAAATATCCGTAATAATCATCTTTATCCCAGCTGAGCTCCAGGATTCCGGGCCCGTAGGATTTTGCCTTCAGCCCCGTTACTTTTTTGGTGAGAAGAATGTTTTCGGGTAATTCTCCGGCTCTTGTATCTTTGATTGTTCCTTTCACACTTGAAAGATCTTCCGGGCTGTCGCTCTCACAATTGACCGTAACTGCCTGTATCGCATAATTATCATTATTATTTTCCCGCCACTCACCGTTTAAACAATAGAAAGATTGCCCGTACGCGATCACAGAATTGAGCTCATCACCTCCTCCTACGGTTGCGGGAGTTGAATCCTGTGTTGTTGAAAGCACAATTGAAAAAAGTTCTCCTTCAGTGAGATAAACCGGATTTTTCAAAGATTCCCTTATACAGCCCATATTATCAGCCTTACCGGTTATAGTTTCCCTCAGTATTCCCGATTCCGGATCATCGTTCTGCTTAAGATCCGTATATATCTTTATGGTATAATCCAAAACCTCCAAAGTATCAAAGGAAACGGCTTTCAAAAGCTCTCCTCCGTCCTCGTTGGCGTGTGCGGTATACACATTTGCGATCTTATTGGTTTTGAAATGATCGTTCGTGTAGTATTCATTTCCTTGCATATCCATATCCAAATAAGCTGTAAAAAACGGGTCGAAGCAACAGATATAAACATTTTCTTTCTCACTTATAGGCTCCAGATCAAAAGCAATACTGCGATCTATTGAAGTATCATAATAGGAAAGATAGAAGTAGCCGTTATCTCCGAACTCTTCGCCCCAGGAATTCTTGCAGATCCATGCTCCTGGGCCGGGAGGTGCCATATTAAATGAAGTTACGGGGAAATTATCGTCCCAGCCCACAACGCACACCTCGTGATTTCTTTTTTCATTATTATGATTATATACCGAACAATATTTCTCGTTATAATCATAATCTTTGCTATCACCATAAAAGGAGATGGTTGCAGCGCCATATAAGGCTACAAGGCGCTTAACGGCATCGACGGAAGGATGATCTAAAAATTCCGCCTTTTTAAGGTAGAACGTCTGTGAAGACTTCATCTTTGCATCTACGGTAAATCTATCATTACGCACTTCATATGGAAGATCCTTCTCGGCAACGGGATAAACTCCGAGCATTAATTTATCTGCAAGTTCCAACGAGTAGCCCCCGTAATGATCATATTCGTTTCCCGTTACATCAACAAGCGTGAGCTGTCCAAGAGCATCATACACCGGATTTGCAACGATATAGCCAAAATACAGTTCCGAGAGATCAATATCAAGGCTTGCTCCGTTGTTTTTAATGAGCTCGGCCTCCATGGCAGCAACACTTGCAAAAGCCCAGCAAAAAGGCTTGTCTATCTGCTTCTTTACGGAAGTGACATTATAATTTCTGTACTTTGAAGGAAGATTGTTAAGATCAAAGGTTTCGACCTTAGCTTTTTCTCCGCTGTAAAAATCTTCTTCGAACTTTAACTTTTCCCAGTATTCTTTGGTATACTTGTCATCTTCATCCAAATGGGAAACCTTCGGATTTTCCGTGGGAATGACCACAGGTATCGGTGTAACTGTCGGTGTGGAAGTCGCCGTCGAGATCGATTTCCGGATCTCTTTCTCCTTTTCCTCCAGCGTTTTTTCCACATAGTGGTCCACGCATAATGAGGCTTTGTACACTTCATTGGTGCAGCCATCCACGGTGCAGATCTGCTTCGGTGCGACATCGCCCGAAGATGCCTGCCCGCCGCTCACATTCGCGCAGCCAACTGCCGCAAGCAAAAACACAGTCACAAGTAACAATAATAATCTCTTCACTTTTTTCCTCCAGATAATCATCCCGAAATGTCTTTAAACCGAGATGAATTCAGGAAATAGTCTATCTCTTACCCTCCCCATATGTCAAGACTATTCTGTCAATTCATCGCCCCATTCCGCCTTTCTCGCGGCCTTAAAACGGTCTTAATCCCGAGCCGTTATCCTGACTTCTTCTATGCCACGTTCCGAGCACAGCTTAAGCTCTGCATAGCCTTTTCCCACAAAGGGGGGACGGATGAACCCCGGGGACGGGGTTATGGTGTCATTTTTTTCCTCTCGCCCCACTCTGCTTTTCTCGCAATCTTAAACTCAGCTTTATCCCGTGATGTGACCTTCACGGTCTCTATGCCCTTTCCCGAACACAGTTTAAGTTCAACAAACCCTTTGTTTATCTGCGGATGCCTTATGATGCGGGCATATCCTTCCTCGGTAGCCTCTGCTGTCATATCGTCAAAAATGAGCCCACAACCCCGTCCCCGGGTATCAAAAAATGAGCCCATAACCCCGTCCCCGGGTATCAAAACGGCGAGGTAGGCAAATTTTTCATCCTCGTAGGGGGCGTCGCCGCCCTTCACGAACTTTTGGGTTTTGCTGCGCTGCATGCGGCAGGCGAAGTGGCACCAGTCGTCCGCGGGAAGCGGGCAGGCTGAGGAGTGGGTGCAGGGTGCAACGACGATTGCGCCTTTTTTTGTGAAGAAATCACGGGCGTAAAGGATGTTCTTAAAGCCTGCTCTCGTGCCGGGCTCCAAAAGGATCACGGCGCCGTCGGAGGTTTCAAAAAGATTGTTGAGGAATGCATCCCTGTCGGAGGGCTTAAGCTCATTCATGATGTAAGAAGCGGTCACAAGATCGGCTTTTTCCGTATTCCCGCCGATGGCATCGCCTTGTACCCAGGCAGCATTTTTCATGGCCTCGTTGCCGTAAGAAAGCATATGCTTTCCGATCTCTGTCATGCTGCTCTCTCTTTCAAAGCAGGTAATGTGACTAAGTTCAAACTCGGAGGCAACCGCCCAGACGGCAGCTCCCGTTCCCGCACCGATGTCCGCAAGGGTTTTGGGAAGCGCTTCGGGATGTGCATCAAAAAAAGGCTCAAGTGCTTCTTTAAAGGCACATACGGCACTCTTCACCGCGCCGAAAGTTCCGGGCATACGGGATATGGCATAGCTCACCGCTTCCTCCGGTGTTTTAACCAGCACCTTACCCTGTCCGGATTCGTTGTTGTATCTTTCGCAAATTGAAAAAACGCAGTCTCTGATCTTAGAAATACTGCGCTTCTCAAGTAGTTTTTCTGTTGCTTCCTGCATTTCATAGGGAATATTCACAACATTAACCTCAATCTTCAAATTCCAATGTAAGATAGTATCCCCGATCGGTCTCATCTATCTGAACAACTTTACCTCGGGTGATCACTTCGTTATTATGATCCAAAAGCCTTTCGCTTAAGGGAATGTTTGCACTCATGGCAACCGCGGGCTCAGCCACATAATAGAAAACGGAGTTTGGCAATGCGCCTTCGCGTATGTCCACTTCGTCCCCCACCTTAACAAGTCCCGGTCTTTCCATTTTAAAATTTCCTAATGTTCTCATATTACTTCCTTTTTCGTCAGAGCAAACGCTTACATTGCGGAAAAATGATCCGCCACGCCCACGATCTTACCGTCACGGTAATAAACCCTCGGGACACGCTTCGCTATGTCGCACACGACTTCATAGTGGAAGGAATTTCCGACGGTCGCTCCGATCTCTTCAGCGGAAATGAAGTCGTCGCCGTCTCTTCCCATCAGGGTTACCACAGAACCCACCTTGGCTTCGGGAATCTCAGTAACATCCACCATGCATTGATCCATGCATATTCTTCCCCGTATCGGAGCAGACTTTCCGCAGATCAAAACACGCCCCGCATTAGACAACCCTCTCGGGAATCCGTCGCCATAGCCCACAGGTATCGTTGCGATCCGGCGTTCACCCGGGCATACATAGGTTCCGCTGTAGCCTATGCCTGTTCCCTGTGAAAGTGTCTTGATCATGGAAATACGGGTCTTTAGCTCCATTGCGGGAACTACGGGGCATCTTTCCTTCGTCACATCGTCGGTGGGATACATGCCGTAGGTTGTAATACCGAAGCGCACCATATCCAGGTCTCCCTCCGGTATGTCGATAACTCCCGCACTGTTGCAGACGTGCTTTATCGGTATCTTTATCCCGTTTTCCTCAAGGACCGAAGCAAAACGAAGATATTTTGCAAGCTGTCCTCTCGCAAAGGTCTTATCCGCTTCGTCCGCCTTGCAGAAGTGAGTGAACAGGCCCTCTATCTTAACATTTTTTAGCACCTTGATCTTCTTGATGTCAGCAAGACTCTCAGCTATCTGTTCATCCGTATCGCATTGATAACCGATGCGGCTCATGCCCGTATCCAGTTTCAGATGGATCACGGCGTTCTTTCCGAGCTCCGCCGCCGTCTCATCGTACCTTTTAACGGTTTCGTAATCAAAAGCCGCCATGGCAATATCGTTTGTGATGGCGTTTTCACACAACTCCGGGAAAGTGTAGCCCAGCACAAGAATGGGCTTACGCGTAGCGGCCTTTTGTCTGAGTTCCACCCCTTCTTCGGGAATGGCAACCGCATATGCATCCGCGATATCGTCTATGTTCTTAACGATGTTGCAGGCTCCGTGCCCATACGCGTCCGCCTTGACAACCACCATCATACGTGTGCCTGCCTTAAGCAGCTTCCTGCCGTTCAATATATTTTGCCTTATGGCATCCAGGCTGATGTTCGCCTGAACGCGATAAAAATCATTGCTCATTATCTGATTTCTTTCCGATCGGTATTTGAGTTTAATACATGGGGTAATGCCTCCAGGATATCTCCCGCAAGCATAGAACGAGCGCCTGTCTTTTCTGCCGCCAGGTTCCCCGCCAGTCCGTGGATGTAACAGCCGGTCATAGCTGCCGCCTTCCTGCTCTCACCTTGAGCAATAAGACCTGCTATGATACCCCCGAGAACATCACCGGAACCGCCCGTAGCCATTCCGTCATTTCCGGTCACGTTTATATAATTTGAATTGCCGAAGGAAACTATGCTTCGGACATCTTTTTTAACAAATATAAGATCATTGCCTGCGGTACACCCTTCCGCCGCGCTCCACAAGCAAAGAGAGAGCTCCGCAAGGGACACTCCGATGAGCCTCGAAAGCTCCTTCTTGTGAGGAGTGAGTATGGTTCCTGCAGGAAGAACTTCCGCAAGAAGCTTGATCCTCTCCGCAGGAGTCGCATTTTTTCCCGCCTTTTCGGTGATCAGTTTGGACAGGATGTTCAATCCGTCCGCATCCACGATAAGCGGAACCGAGCACTCGGTAAGGCAATAATTCAATATGCTTGCCGCCGCATTGCTCTTTCCTATGCCGGGACCTATAAGGATCACCGAAGCCCATTCTATGGCTTCCTTGATGCCTTCTATGCTTTCTTCCTTAAGACTTCCGTTCTTCTCCACCTCATAGGTCGTGAGAACAGCCTCGGGAAGCTTTTTCTGTATGATCTCGCGATTACTTGCGGTAGTCAGCACTCTGACCAGTCCCGCACCCGTTCTGTAGGCCGCAGCAGCAGCAAGAAAAGCCGCTCCCGCCATATTGTCGGAGCCTGCCGCCACAAGAACCTTGCCATAGGTTCCCTTGTTGGAATTGGCCTTTCTTTCGGGAAGCAAAAGCCTTGGCTCCTCATCGTAATAGAAGGTGGTGGGCGGTGTGTGAAGAACCGAATTGTTTGTTCCGATATCCCAGATCACAACCCTTCCCGCATATTCCGCGCCGGGGTACAAAAGACATCCCGTCTTGATGCTTCCGAAGGTAACCGTAACATCCGCTCTGACGGCAATGCCAAAAATGCGGCCGTCATCCGTGCCCACTCCCGAGGGTACATCCACCGAGACTGTGCGAAGCCTTGCCGCATTGATCATTTCAATTTCTTTGTATATATCGCCTGTGATCTGCCTCGACAGACCTATGCCGAAAATACCGTCAATACATACCTTAAAATTCGCATAATTGACCTTTTTCAGCACCTTGATCCCGACATTCTTCGCAATCTTGAGTTGTTGCTTCATTTCCTTGGCTGCATTGGTCATATCGCCCACAACACGGATCTTTACGGAATAGCCCGCCATGGCAAGGATTCTTGCCGCAGCCACCGCATCACCGCCGTTTTTACCGGTTCCGCAGACTGCAATGATCTCATCACTGTGTCCGGCGATCTCCCTGATCGCATAAGCCACACCCATGGCAGCTTTTTCCATCAAAACCACCGAAGGAATGCCGATCTCTTCTATGATGTATCTGTCTATTTCTTTAGCCTGCGATGCATTAAGCGAATATTTCATTCTGATTCCTCTGATGCCTTTAGCTTGTAGGAAAGCCTCATGAGACTTTCCGTTAGATGCACATTTTCCTGAACCACGTGATCCGGTAATGACAGATCCGTGGGCGCAAAGTTCCAAATAGCCTTGATCCCCGCATTTACGAGATCTGCGGCAACCTTGGGCGCAGATTCCTTGGGGATCGTGATCGCCGCTATGTCAACCTTGTTTTCTTTAAGATATTCCGAGATGCTGTCCATGGAAAGTACCGGAATACCGTTTACGTTTTTGCCGATCAGATTATCCGAAACATCAAAAAGTGCTTTGATCAGAAAGCCTCTTTTCTCAAAATCGGAGTAATTGGCCAGCGCTCTTCCGAGATTTCCCGCACCTATCACGATCATCTCTTTTCTTCTGTCCAAACCAAGTATTTTGCCGATCTCCGTGTAAAGGTACTCAACATTGTAGCCGTATCCCTGTTGTCCGAAACCGCCGAAATTGTTCAGATCCTGACGTATCTGTGATGCGGTAACTCCCATTCTCTCACTGAGTTCCTTGGAAGATATCCTTACCACATCGTGCGTCATAAGTTCTCCGAGATATCTGTAATATCTCGGCAGTCTCCTGATCACAGCCGCTGAAATCTCTGTTCCCATCTTGTCACCTCATAATCTAAGATTTGCAGTTTCCCTAAGCCCGCTAATGTAGACCTGTGCTATCCTACTCGTAAAGAAGATCAAGCTTTCTCTCAAGTCTGTCTTCCGTTTCCCTGATCTTTCTGATCTTGTTAACGTACTTGTATGCTCCCGCATATTCTCCCTGTTCCTCTTCGTAGCAATAGGAAGAAACCATATATGCCAAAGCGTTCTGTATCATCTTGACCTGTTTTCTCTGCTTACGGGACAGTGTACCGAAGCCTCTCGACCCCTTCGGAGAAATGACCTCGGCGAGATACTTTTCAAGCTGCAGCAGATACTCGCTCTTTATGAGACACTTGTTAATTATCTCATCATTCGCATTCTCTATGCGCTTAACATCTCCTTCATCGACCATGGCGAACATTTTATCCGACAATGTCAGAGCCGTGAACTTTGCAGCACCGGCATTCTTTTTCTTTCGGCCGAGGTCAAGCAGCATTGCTGTCCACGGCACTGTATCTCCGCCTGTTCTCTGATTTGCCTCGAGAGCATATATCCTGTCGCCGCTTCTCATCTGGATGTTCAATACATCGGGATAGCTGTCTCCGATGAGTTTTGAACGCCACAAAGAAGAACAAAGCTCGTTGATCCGTTCCTTATCTTTTTTGCCGGGATAGAAATGGTTCTCTGCTTCAACCGTCAAGACCGCATATCCCGAAACATATCTTTTTACATTTACCCTGCTGACTCTTAAAACAAATCTTTCTCTGTCTTTTTCCACGGAAAGCTTACCGTAGATCTCGGGCTCCTGCTTTGCTTCGCCCTTCTTTCCGGCAGTCTTGTCGCCAACCAGCGTATAGGAAACCCCATACACATCATCACATTTCCACATGGTGTTTCCTGCGAAATTCTTTTCCCATGCACTCTCTGAATTGTAGCTCATGGGTATACGGAAGGTGTGGATGCTGTGGATCCTGTTATCGTCAAATCTTCCGAATCTGAGATCCTCCGCATTTTTAATGTAATCCCTGTAGGTTTCGAAGTTGGTCTCGGCATTGACTTTTCCGAGAGCCGTGAGCATGCTCTCAATGGAGTAAACGATCCTTGTGGGATTCGATTCCGTAAAATCCTCAACTCTCTTGAACAGCCCGTAGAGCCTGCTTTCGGTCCTGTTTATCAAAACATCCGCTTCCGGATACTTTTGTACAAAATCACTTGCTTTTGAGATCACCACATCATCGTTGATCTGTCCGTGAAGCCTCACATCCTCGATAACGTTCATGTTCTCATCGGTGATGCAAAAGATCAGTTCCGGACCGGTCATCAGGTTTTCATAGGAGGTAAAGATGTGTGTCTTTTTCTCTCTCTTAACCTCGATCGCTACCTCATGGAACTTTTCCTTTAATCTTCTTCGTATGCTTGCAGACATCTCGGGAATCTCGTCAAAATCCGTCATGGGGATGACCCTGAGCATGCTGAGACAGTCTGTCAGCCATTCGTGAGGAAGGCTTTCCGCTGCCAGCTCATTAAACATCCTCTTGGCCTTGGGATTGACCTTTTTAAGAGGCTCTATGAGCGTAAGCATAGTATCCTTTGCATTTACCGCAAAGTACCTTGTCTCCACTCCTGAATTTCTGTATTCAACGATCTTGTCAAAAAACAATGCTCTGAGATCGACTTCCTCGGGAGAAATCGTGATCGGATTTCCTTCATCATCCGTACTTTCCTGCGGAAGAGGCTGTGAATACACTATCTCTTCATTTCTGAAGCTCTTGTCACCCTTATAATCTATCTGATACAGACAAACCTCATCAAGCATATAATCCTTGACATTTATATCAATATAAACATGACGAAGAACAGTCTTGCTGAATTCCATATTATCCTCCCGATGAATTGTTAAATCATTCTCAAAATATAAGTATACAAATTTTACCTGCAAACCGCAAGGTCATTTCGCCTACTTTTTCAAATTGATACCCGCAAATAATCCCGCCATTGTCACGGGTTCGTCATCTCCGAAAGTGTAGTCTGCGGGAGCTTCATCGATCGCTTCCTCCACTTCATCCTTTTCCCTGACATCCTTCATTGAAAGGGATATCTTGCCTTCCTTTACGTCGATGATCTTAACCTTTACCTTCTGTCCGAGTTCAAGCTCCTCCTTGGGAGATTTGAGCCTTCTGTCACTGATCTGTGAGATATGTAAAAGCCCTTGAAGATCGTCGCCTATGGAAACGAAAGCGCCGTACTGCTCGATCCTCTCCACGGTACCTTCAACAACCGTACCGATGGGTATCCTTGCTATTCTGGAATTTCTTTCCTCTCTTTCACGGTCGTACAGAACATCCTTCACCGAGAGAACAAGCTTTTTTTCGCTTTCATTAACGGTGATCACTATGGCATCCATTGTCTTCCCCACAAAAGATGATGTGTCCTCTGCATATGTAAAGCCAAGCTTTGAAGCGGGAATGAAAGCTCTTATGCCTTCAAGATAGGTGATCACTCCTGCGTTGGTGCTTTCGGCTATCTTCACGCTGACCACTTTCTTAGCCTGCATCAGTTCTCTCAGCTTGTCCCATGCAAGGATGTCATCTGCCTGCTTTTTGGAAAGAAGGATGTTGCCCGCTCTGTCCTCTCTGATGACCACCGCGCGGATCTCTTCGCCTATGCTTACATCTCCCTTAATGGAAAAACGCGGATCGTTGGAAAGCTCTTCCAACTTGATTATGCCTTCCGCAAAATAATTAAGATCCACCGTGACCTCGGTATCGGATATGCCAATAACAGTTCCGGTAACAATGTCTCCGGGGTTTACCGCCCTGAAGGATCCGTTGATCTCTTTTTCAAAATCGGCCATTGTCATGTCTTTAATCTCTTCGCTCATGTTTACCCCTTATTTTTTAATTACGATCTCATTTTTGTTCTTGTATATATTTCCGCCCGGAACACAGCCTCTGACGGAAGAAAGCGGATAGATGTTGCTGCCGCTGCCTATGACCGTTCCCGGATTAAGCACCGAGCCACAGCCCACTTCCACATCGTCTCCGAGTACAGCGCCCATTTTCCTGAGCCCGGTCTCAAAGCATTCGCCGCTTACAAGGTCCTTAACCACCACAAGGGTTTTATCGGACTTTACGTTGGAGGTGATGGAGCCCGCGCCCATATGCGATCTGAAGCCCAGAACAGAGTCTCCCACGTAGTTATAGTGAGGCACCTGAACGTTGTTAAAAAGGATAACGTTCTTAAGCTCGGTGGAATTACCTACCACAGCATGCGCTCCCACAAGCACATCGCCTCTGATGAACGCGCAGTGACGAACCTCGGCTCCCTCTCCGATGATGCAGGGTCCTTTGACATAAGCTGAGGGAAATACATTTGCGGTCTTGTGGATCCATACGTCCTCACCGGCTTTTTCATAATCCTCTCCCAAAGTCGCTCCGATCTTTAATATGATCTCTCCTATATGAGGAAGGATCTGCCACGGATATTCATATTTCCGTATCTCCTCTATGGCAATGGACTCCTCTGTCTTAAAGAGTTTTTTGGTACTGTAATCCGATATCATTTATAATTCCTTTCCACGCTCAAAAAGGCATTGTTCAGAGCAGAGCTTATGTTGCTTGTTCTCACTCTTTCTATCATCTTTGTGACATAGCCTTCGAGCTTTTCCATATATTCTTTTCCGGTGATCTGTCCTTCCGCCACCTGTGTAAGCCCTTTTTCCCAGCTTGCGGTAAGATCTGCTCTGAGAAGTGACGAGATAGACCCCGTAACCACCTCATGAATGATCTCTCCCAATTCGGTGGGTGAAAAGATCTGCGTCTTTTTGTTAAGGTTCAGATACCTGATCTTTACCAGCTTGTTCAGTATCTCTGCCCTGGTAGCGCTGGTTCCGATGCCCGAGCCCTTGATCTGTGCCCTTAATTCTTCGTCCTCAATGAACTGTCCCGCATTTTCCATTGCAAGGATCAGCGAACCTGAGGAATAACGTTTCGGCGGGGATGTTTTGCCCTCCTTTATCTCCATGCCCAAAACCTTCAGGACATCGCCTTGTTTGATCTTATTGATGACCTCGAGCACTTCCGCCGTTATCTCCGTGTCGGCTTCGTCCTCCGCTTTCTTGTCATCATTATTGTCCTGAGGCTTTGCAGCCTCTTTCTTTTTGGTATTTGCAACCTTGAGATAGCCTTCATCCTTCATGGCTTTAAAGCTTGCAAAAAAGCTTTCCTCTCCCACCTTGAGGACGATCGAGTCCTTATTGTACACTGTGGGCGGGTAGAAAATGCTGAGGAATCTCCTTGCGATCAGGTCATATACCTTCTGTTCCAGCAAACTGAGTTTCCCCAGTTCTCCGAAGCCCTGTCCCGTAGGGATGATGGCATAGTGATCCGTGATCTTCTTGTCATCCACGTATCTGGTCTTTGCAAGGCCCGCATACTTTTTTTCGTTAAGCACCTCGGCGGCAAAGGCCGACAGCGGTCCGTAGTTTTTGAGTCCCGCGATATTTTTTGCGATCTCCTTGGAAACAGCAGTGGAAAGCACTCTGGCATCCGTTCTCGGATAGGTAACCAGCTTCTTTTCATACAGATCCTGGATAACCTTCAAGGTTTCATCCGGACTGATCTTCAGTATTCTCGAGCAGTCATTCTGAGCCTCGGCCAGATTGTACAAAAGCGGCGGGTTCTTTTTCTCGGTCTTCTTTTCAAACGAAACCACCGTTGCCTGCTGCCCCTTAAGGCTCTCTATCAGCTCCTCTGCCGTTTTTCTTTCCTTGAAACCGTTTTCCTTGTACATTGCGGGCGTGTTGAAGTACTTACTCCCCTCAACCGCTCTGAATTCCGCTTCTATGCTCGGCTCCGCCTTAAGGACCACACGATAAAAGGGAGTTTCTGTGAATTCACGGATCTCCCGTTCTCTTCTGACAACCATACCCAAAACGCAGGTCATCACTCTTCCCACCGAAATGGCTCCGAGCTTTTCCATGTTCAGGAATTTCTTAACATTGTAGCCGTATTTGATGGTGAGTGCTCTGGAAAAGTTGATGCCCATCAGATAATCTTCCTTCGCTCTCAAAAATGCCGCTTCCGAAAGATTGTCGTAGGCATCCCATGTCTTGGCACTGTCTATGCCTCTTTTGATCTCCTCCTCGGTCTGGGAATCGATCCACACTCTCTTGCGAACCTTGTCCGCAGGCACCTGCGCCATCATGTCCACAAGCCGGTATATGTATTCTCCTTCACGTCCCGAGTCGGTGCATATGTATATGCATTCCACGTCCCCGCGGCAAAGCAGCCCCTTCACGATCTCGAACTGCTTTTTGACCGCAGGAATGATCTCATACTTGTATTGTTCCGGCAAAAAAGGCAAGCTCTCGAACTTCCATCTTGCCAGTTCCGGATCGTAAACCTCAGGGTAACTCATTGTGACCAGATGCCCCACGCACCAGGTGACAACAGAATTTGCCGACTCCTGATAGCCGTCTTTGCGCGTAAAATCCTCGTGGAGTGCCTTGGCAAATTCCTGGGCCACACTCGGCTTTTCCGCTATAAATAACCTTTTTCCCATTAAAACCTCTGTTGATCGTGCGCTATTCGGCAGCGTTCATCTGCTCCTCATATGCGCTGTTCTTGTATACAATTTCTTCTTCGGCAAACAGATAGTCAAACGGATCAAACTTGCATATTCCTATATATTTTACCGAGTCATCCGGAGGCGGATTGTCCTCTTCGTAGTCCATTTGTTCAACCGTTTTTCTGACCTTCTCCGGTGTGAAAGTAAAGGTTGCGATCAGATCGAACCATTGATCATATTCGTAGAATACGCTTTCGTCTCCGCCGACATAAAGCCAATTATCATTAAACTTGTATAGACTGAAATCCTCGGTAACCTTGGGAAGCTTCACCGATTCGTAAAGTCTGACGGTCTTTTCCTGTTCATCCGTCAGATATCTGACGTAATAGCCGAAAGGTTCTTCCTTTTTGCCGTATTTGTATTTGATGTTCCTGTCCATCGTCCATATGTACTGACGAGTCGTTCTTATCTTGTCATATTCGATGTATCCGACCGTATCCGTAGTCGAGGAAAAAGCGAAATTACCTTCATTGTTAAGGTAAAGGTCTTCATAAGCAGTACCCTTAAGCTTTCCCGGATCTCCCGCGAAATAAACCGGTCTCGGATCGTTATAGATCCTGCGGATCTTGATCATGGAATTCAGTTTTTCCGAAGAAACCACGATCATGTTTTCGCCCACATAGGAAACGCCCGTAATCCCTATCCAGTCAGGTTCACTCTTTGCGACACACTCCAAAAGGTGAACGTCTGTCATGAGCTTTGCAAAATCGATCAGCATGTATATGTCTTCGTCTGTAAAATCAATTATGACGATACAATCTCTCATCGAGGTTCTCATCCTGTCATTTCTCGTTGCCGTAGCGAGAATATTGCCCTTTTCATCCATGCACCAGTCGCCTGTCAGGGTGTAATCATTGATCCTGTATATATGCGTAACCTCTCCGAGGGAATTGATCCTTACAAGTTTGTTTGCGGATACGAAAAGGTAGATCTCACCGTCTTTAACCAGAAGCTTCTTGGCGAAAACTTCCTCCAACGGGATCTCGCTTCTCAGGTAACCGTCATTATCATATATCTTCACATAGGGTGCGAAATCATTTCTCTGCGAGAACACTGCATATAAGCCCTCTTCCAGAGTAATGTCGCTGGCATTCACCGTCTTTTCTTCGCCGGTCTCTTCGTCCGTGACGGTCTTGGTGCCTGCCGCAACGTTCAAAGCCGTCTCCCTGTGTGAATAAACGTTTCCGAAATCATAATAGAACGTGCGCTGTCTCTTCTCCCCTTTTTCATCCACCATATAGAGTGAAATGATGTTCTTTTCATTGGGAACAAGACCTGTGATCGCAAACTCGTGAACATAGGAATTTCCGACCTCGACCGCTTTTACGTGTCCGCCGAAATCGGGAACCGCGGATGTCAGTGCGGAGGTGTGTATGGAATAGGAGACCGCACAAGGGTAGCTTGTTTCAAAGTAAGTATAAAGGGATTGGGAATTTGTACAGAAAGGATTCAAAATGAGGAGCGGATTGTCTTCCGTATAGTCTCCCACTTCTATCATGCGTTCGATATTGTCGCGCACTTCCTTCTGGAATTCATAAGAATAAACCTGTTGAATGTCTCTGTAGAGAAAAAGATTTTCCGAAACCTTAACCGTGATCTCCTTATTCTTGGTAAAATCGCGGGCATAGTCATCCTTAACCTGCTGTTGAAGATCGTCGGGCTCGCTCTGTTTTTGGGGCAGTTCGATCAGTCCCGTTGCATAGGCAATAAAAAATAAAAGCCCTAAGCTAAGAATCGCTATTACTATTAGAATCCCGTTAACCTTCTTCATGTCATTCCTCGTCAAAAAAAGTGCCGTAATTAAACCATATTCGGAATCAATTATAGCACTTATAACTTTTATTGTCACTTTATTTACGAAATTAATTGAGTCTCAAAACACGCCTTGCAGGCTTCTTATTCTCCGAAAACATTCTTAAGGAAAACCGATGCCAACTCAGGCCACTGCCTGATCTCCTCAAGCTTGTGCTTGTCCCATTCCCTGTTTGTCTCCGGATCCGCAAGGGAAAGTCCGTGACCGCCGAAGGGAAATACATGAAGTTCACAGGGAACATTCTTTTCCTTCAGAGCAAGAGCAAACAATAAGGAGTTTTGCACCGGAACACAGCCGTCCTCAAAGGTGTGCCAAAGGAATGTGGGAGGATTGTTTTCAGTAACCCTCTTTTCAAGAGAAACCTCCTCTTCCATATCCTTACTGAAGCGTGAACCCAAAAGATTCTTAATGCTGTCCTTGTGGGCAACGTCTCCCGAAGAGATCACGGGATAGCACAACAAAGCTGCATTGGGCTTGCTTTCATCCTTCTTTGCCTTGATAAGTTCAAGAGCCTCTCCGTTATTAAAATCGCAGGAAACGTTTGCCGCAAGATGACCGCCTGCGGAAAATCCGCAGATCGCTATCTTGTCCGGATCCACATGCCACGCATCGGAATTTTCTCTTATCGTCTTGATCGCAAGAAGTGCCTGGGCAAGTGCCACAGGATACTCCGCACCCGTGGGCGCACATGAATAATTCAGCACAAAGCACTGAAAACCGTGAGCCGAAAACCTGACAGCTATGGGCTCCGCCTCTCTGGGGGACGTCCACGCATATGCACCTCCGGGGCATATGAGGATCGCACTCCTCTTCCTGTTAATGTCAATATCCTCGTAATTGTCAAGTATGTAACCTGTAAGAGATGCTGTGAAACCTTTTACTGTAATATCCCTTTTGATCAACTCCATTTTTCTTCTCCTTTATCTCAAAAATGAAAACCTTTTCAGCCTCGCCTTTATGGTTCATAAAAATCTCAGTCCGCATTTGAAGCTCGCAGTCATCACTCAGCACGTCGATCCTGTCCGCTATGTCATGCTTTGATATTATCCTGTCGCTGACCTCCGCGTCCGCCACGATCTCGTCCGTGATCTCCAGATCGCCGTTAAGCCTGTCAAACACAGCTTTTCTGAAAACCGCTTTTGCATCGGTCCCTTCATAACAGGCGGTCAGATCAGTCGCCACGATCACCTTGTTTTCTTCAAACACTGCCTTAAAGCCTTCGGTCCTTGCATCCTTTCCTTCTTTCTGCCCCTTCCCGCCGATGACCGGCAATGAATGACCCAGGGAGGAATTGCACAATATTTCATATCTTTTGGCTCCGAAGTAATCGGCGGTATATTCCCCTGCTCCGAGGTCGCAGGCAACAGTCTCTTTCCCGTTAAGGTAAATGAAACTCCCCACATCGTTGTGATTGTGCGGTTCAGCATTATGTCCGCCCTTTATTGCAAAGCCGCAGCCCTTGGGATTCTCCGCTATCAGCCACTCGGCATCCTTCAGAAAGCTCACTCTTCCCGATCCTTTTCCTTTGCCGGTCTTAAGTTCTCCGCCGTATTTAAGGTCATCGGCAAGCGGGAGAAATCTGTAGCACGGATCCGTATCAAGCTCGGAAACGATCCTTTCGTCAATCGTATATTCCGTACCGAACGCCGCCTGAAATTCCTGCAAAATTCCCGCATGCAGTTTTTCCTCCTCGGAGGCATCCGAAAAATTTACCGCCATGCCGTTTCCGAAATAGACAACATTGGGGAACTCCGCAAGTGCTTTTGTCTTCGGCACATAGAAGAAATCGGCTTTTTTGCCCTTTCTCTCTTCATATCTTCTCACATAGGCCGTGAGAAAACTCATCCCGTAATTAAAATACCCCGCACCTTCAAGGCACACTCCGTCTTCCGGAAAGCTGTCGATGAAGCGGGCCAACGAGGAATCGATCCGTTCCAGCCCTCTTTCCGCTTCGGCTTTTCCAAGCAGTTCCTCACCGCAGTTGATGAGCGCAACGCCTATGGAGCCGCAGCAGACCGCATTCCAGTTATGCGGCGCATTTTCAAAGCCAAAGGGTCCGCCCTCGACAAAAGGTTGCAAAACCCTTCTAAAGATCTCCTCTTTCACTCTTCTTTGCAGTTCCTTATCCAAAAGCCCGCCGCAATCTGCAATTATTTCCGAAAGTGCTCCCGCCGTCTCCGAATTAAAAAGATCCAATTCCTTTTCTATATCAGGCCGCTTTTTCGTGTCGCAATGTGCAGGCAGTGCCCAGGTCTCCTCGGTGCATATGCCCCGCAGAACCTCTTCCAGCTTTTCGACATCCTCCGGCCGCTTCTCAGCAATGACTGCAAGCGCATAGACAGACAGGAATTCCCGTCTTCTGAAATAAACGTTCTCGTACTCCAGACGATTTCCGTTTTTTTCAAAAATCTCAAAAAGGGCGCGGGTCAAAAGCGGCATTTCAGCCGCTCTCAACTCCTCCGCCCTCTTAATTATTCTGCTTTTTAGCGCCGTATTGTTCATAGTAAGCATCTATGCGTGCTTTGATCTCGTCATCGATAAGCACTTTTCCGTTCCACTCTTTGTTATACAAAGCCTCCGTTACATCTTCCATCGTTACGATGGCTCTTGCGGGGAAGCCGTATGTTTCCGTGATCTCGTCGAGAGCCGCCTTCTTGCCCGAAAGCCCCACTTCCATGCGATTGAGGCTTACCATGAGTCCGATGATCTTAACATCACCGCAGGCCTTTACGATGGGAACGGTCTCTTCCATGGACTTGCCGGAGGTGGTAACATCTTCGATCATCACCACTCTGTCGCCGTCCTTGATCTTGCTTCCGAGAAGAACTCCCGTATCGCCGTGATCCTTGATCTCTTTCCTGTTGGAACAGTACCTGATCTCCTTACCGTAGAGCTCGGAGTAGGCAACAGCGGTAACTACCGAAAGAGGAATGCCCTTATATGCAGGTCCGAAAAGGACGTCAAAGTCATCGCCGAAATTGTCGTGTATCGCCTTTGCATAGTACTCGCCGAGCCTTTTCAATTGGCTCCCCGTCACATATGCTCCCGCATTCATAAAGAACGGCGACTTTCTTCCGCTCTTAAGTGTAAAGTCTCCGAATTTAAGCACATTGCTGTCAACCATAAATTCAATAAATTCCTTTTTGTAGTTTTCCATATGTCCTCCGCATAATCATGCTTTTGCCGCAGTCGCTTGCATAAGCATGACGATCAAAAAAATTCACGAGCTACTTTGGTATCCCGTGAATTATAAAACACTTCTTTTGAATATTCAACAATAAATTCTATTGGTTGCAACTTACTTCCACCACATCCGGTACTTCATTCAATACCGTCGTCACATGGTTTAACTCCGCGGGCTTCAGGTGCTTGACCACAGTGTCGTAAACGACCGTTCCGTCATTTTTTCTCTTGATGGAAAATTCTTCTATCTCAACCTTGTTTTCGCCAAAGTAAGCCTTTATCTTTTCTATGATCTCCGGCTTGTCATATGCAACTATCCTTATTTCGGTAGCCGCTATGGTTTCGGAGCTCAAATTGTACTTGTGAAGAAAATACTGTAATGTAACCATGAAGATCGTGGTAAAGACACCTACAACATACATTCCGGCTCCAATTGCCATTCCGCAGGCGGCTGTGGAAAAAAGCCCCGCTGAAGTGGTAAGTCCTCTGATTGAGGAACCTTTCAGGAAAATAACTCCCGCACCGAGGAAAGATATGCCCGTGATCACATTGGATGCAACTCTCGAAGCATCAACTCTCACGTCCGGAATTGTAATTACATCAAAAAAGCCGTATTTGGAGATCAGCATAAGCAAAGCTGCTCCCATGCAGACTATAATGTGAGTACGAAGTCCCGCTTCCTTTTGTCTTCGGCTTCTTTCAAGACCGATCACAGCTCCGCAGATCACCGCTATAACGATCCTTATAATATACTCACCTTGTCCTGCAAATAATTCTTTTAGTAATTCTTTTGGATCCATATATATCATCTTCTCCCTAAAAAAGCAATGTAAACACACATTTATGTAAGAGGATATTCTACCATTCCGATTGGTTTTTGTCAAACCTTCCCCTTATAAGTCGCATAAGAATCTTTCATTTCATTATTGCTCGCTTTTTCTTCACTACTATGATAAAATAAACCAAAAATTCCAAACGGAGGAACCAGTCATGTTTGATTTTGATGAAATAGTTAAGATCGATCCCGAACTTGCAGATGCCATGACTCTCGAGCTTAAGCGCCAGAGAGATCACATCGAGCTTATTGCATCCGAGAACTTCGTAAGCAAAGCTGTTATGGCAGCTATGGGAAGTCATCTTACCAATAAATATGCCGAGGGTTATCCCGGCAAACGTTACTACGGAGGTTGTGAATTTGTCGATCTTGCAGAGAACCTTGCTCTCGAAAGGATCAAGAAACTCTATGGCTGCACCTGGGCAAATGTTCAGCCCCATTCCGGCGCACAGGCAAATATGACCGTATTCTTTGCTCTTCTTCAGCCCGGTGATACCTTTATGGGTATGAGTCTTGCAGACGGCGGTCATCTTTCACACGGAAGCCCGGTTAACTTCTCCGGTACCTATTTCAATTGCGTACCTTACGGAGTTAACGAAAACGGTTACATTGATTATGACGAAGTATTGAGGATCGCTAAGGAATGCCGCCCGAAGCTTATTGTTGCAGGCGCTTCCGCTTACCCCAGAGCCATCGACTTCAAGCGTTTCCGCGAGATCGCCGATGAAGTGGGTGCTATCCTCATGGTAGATATGGCTCACATTGCCGGTCTTGTTGCAGGCGGAACTCATGAATCCCCCATTCCTTACGCTCACATTGTCACTTCCACCACACACAAGACTCTTCGCGGCCCCCGTGGCGGTATCATTCTTTCTTCCGAGGAATTTGCTACCGAGCACAAGCTCAACAAGGCCCTCTTCCCCGGAATCCAGGGCGGTCCTCTTATGCATGTTATCGCAGCCAAGGCTGTCTGCTTCAAGGAAGCTCTTGAGCCCTCCTTCAGGGAATATGCAAAGAACATCGTAGCCAACAGCAAGGCTCTTTGCAAAGGTCTTATGGATCGTGGTTTTGATATGGTTTCCGGCGGTACGGACAATCACCTTATGCTTGTTAATCTCATCAGCAAGGGAGTTACCGGAAAAGAGACCGAACATCTTCTTGATGCGGTTAACATCACCTGTAACAAAAACTCCATTCCGAGAGATCCTGCTAAGCCGAATGTTACAAGCGGTATCCGTCTCGGATCGGCAGCTGTTACAACCAGAGGCTTCGATACAAAGGATATGGATGATGTTGCAAAGGCCATCACGCTTGCCATCGATTCCCGCGGTGAAAAGGCCGAAGAAGTCAAAGAGATCGTTAAGGCTCTCACTGACAAACATCCTTTATACTGATTCCTAAGTAAGATCAAAGAGAACGTTTCGACCGTAGCCCTTAAGGCAGGATCAAAACGTTCTCTTTTTTGTTACATCACTTCATTCAATGCGTTTTCAAGCACTTTATTCTTCCGACGCACTTACCTGCTCCCATTCGTCCATGAGAGCAATGATCTTCTCCTCTGTCTCATTCTTTTTTTTCGTAAGCTCCCCCAGCTTTACATGATCCGTAAAATAAGCCGGATTTTCAAGTTCTCTGTCAATAAAACTGCCTTCTTCTTCAAGTTTTGCTATTTCTTTTTCGAGTCTGGCGATCTCGTTTTGTTTCTTTCTCAATCTCGCCTGCTCCTCTTTTTGAGCCTTCCAATCAAGCTTGTTATCCGATTCCGTCTTAAGGCTCTCACTGTCGGTTTTCTGTCCGTCACCGGTCAGTGTCCCGCGAAGAAAAGCCTTTTCCACCACATCCTTATGTTCCAGATAGTAGTCATAGTTCCCGATGTAGGGGATCAGCTTTTTCTCGGTCAGATCAAGTATTCTTGTTGCAGTCTTATTTATGAAATAACGGTCATGAGAAACGTAAAGCACGGTTCCCTCATATGAATTCAGGGCATTTTCCAGGATTTCCTTTGAGGTGATGTCCAAATGGTTTGTAGGCTCATCGAGTATCAAAAGATTAGCCTCGGAAAGCATAAGCTTCGCAAGAGAAACTCTGCCGTGCTCTCCCCCCGAAAGAAGCTTTATGGGCGTAAACACCTCGTCACCCGTAAAAAGGAACGCTGCAAGCAGGTTTCTGATATCCGTGTTATCCATGAGAGGATGAGCATCCGAAATCTCTTCAAAAGGAGAATTCTCCGGATTCAACACATGATGCTCCTGATCGTAATATGCTATGCTTACCTTTGCGCCGAGTTTTATCTCGCCTCTGTCTGCCCGGACAAGGCCGTTAATGATCTTTAGGATCGTGGTCTTACCGGTTCCGTTGTTTCCGATGATCGCCACTCTTTCCCCTCTTTTTATCTCAAAGTCGAGGTCCGAAAACAATTGTTCCCGGCCATAGGCCTTGCTGAGTCCTTTAACCGTCAAAACATCATTTCCGCTGACTGTTGACGCATGAAAAGATATCTTCATCTCATCGTCAATCTCTACAGGTTTTTCAAGCCTCTCAACCTTGTCCAGCATCTTCTCTCTGGATTCCGCCCGCTTGATCGATTTCTCTCTGTTGAAGCTTTTAAGTTTCTCTATTACAGCTTCCTGATGTTTTATGTCCCTTTGCTGATTCAGGTATGCCTTAAGCTGAGCTTTCCTTACCTCCGCTTTTTTCTCCGCGAATTGGGTATAGTTTCCGAGATAACAGGTAGCCTTACAGTTTTCAATCTCTACAACTTTGGTAACTACCTTATCAAGGAAATAGCGATCGTGAGCAATGACCAAAACCGCTCCTTTATAGTTTGCAAGATAAGTTTCAAGCCATGCGATAGAATTCATATCAAGATGGTTTGTAGGCTCATCCAGCATGATCAGATCGGGTTTCATGAGAAGAAGCTTACCGAGGGCTACTCTCGTCTTTTGTCCGCCGGACAGTGTATTGATCTTTTTATCAAACTCATCCTCCCGAAAGCCGAGGCCCTTAAGCACTCCCGTTACTTCGCTTCTGTATGCGTATCCGTTGATCCTGTCAAATTCGGTATTACAGCGTTCATATTCCTCATACAGTTTTTTTAGTTCATCGCTTTCACCGTTTTTCAGAGATTCAGCTTCGATCTCTCTATGCAGTTTTTCAATTCTGTGTTCCAGTTCCAATAAAGCTGTGTTTGTTCCAAAAAGTTCATCATATATGCCATTCTCGCTTTCAAGATTCTGGGTCTGAGAAATGCATCCGAGGGTTGAATCCTTGGCAAAAACAACTTCGCCACTGTCAGCGCCCACTTCTCCGAGGATGATCTTGAACAGAGTGGATTTCCCCGCTCCGTTTGCTCCGATGATCGCTGCCTTTTCATTATCATTCAAATGAAAGGATACGTCTTTAAGAATATCCTTTTCTCCGAAACTCTTATTGATCTTGTTGCATGAAAGTATCATATCCGTAACTCCAAAAGTATAATCTCAAACGTGAGAATTCTATCATATTTTTATTCGCAAAACAACCCGAAACAAATTACGACCTGCCCCAAAATTGTTGCAAAGAAAAAGCTTCCGCTTTCGCGGAAGCCTTCTCCAAGATGAAGATAAGAGAATTACTCTATATTAAGTATGCTCGGATCCTGAAGAACCCCGTAATAGGATTTTTTAGGATTCAAGCTTCTGTCGAATAGAAGCGGGTACTTATCACTTCTCCAGGAGAGGTGATCTGCAATACCCCAAAAGGTAACACTTGAAATGTTATAGCCTTTATTTTTCAGATCCAGTATATTACCGAAAAGCACCTTGTACTTTCTTGCCTGTCTCGAATACTCATAATCCGTATCCGAGGCTACGCCGATATCAAGCTCGGTAACCTGAAGTTCATATCCTTCTTTAAGGAAAGCAGTCATAGCCAGAAGATAGGAACCGCCCACCGTATCGGATGTTGACAGATGCGACTGCATTCCGATACCGTCTATGAGGCCCTCTTCCTTAGCCTGAGCAAGATTCTTAATGATCTTGTTGTATTTTCCGGAACAGCCGTAATCGTTATAGAAAAGCTTCATATAATCAGGTGCATACTTTCTTGCGAAAAGAAAAGCCTGATAATAGTAGTCGGGACCGACAACGGTGTACCAATCATTCTTGTTCTTTCTTATCCAGTTTTCGTCACCGTCGCCTCTATCAAACGCTTCGTTACAAACATCAACAGCATAGATGAGTCCGGGATAATTTGTATCAAAATACTCAAGCACATCCTTGATGTAGTTTTCCATACGCTTAAGCATTACTTCACGGCTTACAAGTTTACCCGTGGTCGAATAATCTTCCGTAAAGAACCAATGAGGAGTCTGACTGTGCCATACAAGAGTATGAAGTCTCATTTGAAGATTATTCTCTACACAGAACTTAACCGCTTTGTTACATCTGCTGAAAGAAACAGCAGCTCGGTAGTAAGTGTCGGGAAGTCCGCTTCTGCTCTTGTTTGGATCAAGAAGTGCGTCCGGCTTGGTCTCATTTTCGGGAGTGATCTGCGTATAATTATCAAGTACAAGATTCTTATAACGATCTACCGAAAATGCATAATCCGGAACAGCTACTCCGATAGGAAAATAATCCTGATAATACTCAGCTATACCCTTAACCGAAAGTGTAGGCACCGGTGTTGCCGTTACTGCAGGAGCCGGTGTATTTGTAGGTTTCGGAGTATTGGTCGATCTCGGAGTAGGTGTAGATGTACTCGTAGGCTTTGGTGTGGGGGTTGCAGTGATGTAAACGATCGGTGCCTCTTCTTTGACCTCGGGTTTCTTTGCAGTGTTGTTTTCACCACATCCGCATAAAAAGGCCGAAGATAAGATCAGGCATCCAAGTGAAAATAGTAAAGATCTGTTTTTAATCATAAGTCTCCTTAACTCCCAAAGAGATTTTACATCTCAGGGTAATGTAAAACAACGCAAATTTAACTAAGTATATATCAAATTTTGCTACAATCACATCAACAAAGGATTAAGAAAGACTAAAAAGAAACAATAAAACGGCTCCGCAATGCGGAGCCGCTAAAAATTGCATTAATTAATTACTGTCTTTCGTCTGCTCTCTTCTTGAAGAAAACAACACCACTTACTGCTACCATGCCGAGAAGAACAACAAGGATCATCATTGTGTTGTCGCCCGTCTGAGGAGTTGTGTCAGCCTTGAACTCAGGAACAACGGGTTTCTCATATACAAGAACCTGCTTAATGATAACATCATTGAGGGCTACTCCCCATCCCTTACCACCGAGTAAGAGTGAAGAAGCGTTCTCGTTCATTGTGATCTCCTGTGAAACAGTGGTCTCACCGGTACCAACAGTGTTCTCATAGAATACGATATTACCCTTGTTTACATCAGATGTGCCTTCAATAGCATATCCTCTTACGGAAACATCATCTGCAGAATTGAATACAAGATTTACATTGGTAACGATTGTAGAACCAGCACTCATGTCGATAGTCTCAATAGGAAGGATGAACTTCTGGGTTAACTGATCCTTAGCCTGAAGTGTACCGTCGTCAAGGATTGTAGGAATTTCACCGGAACCAACCTTAACGTTGCTGAGGTTTACGATCTCAGCCTTGGTAACCTGTACCTCGAAGAGCTGAACATCGTTAATGTATCTTCCCCAACCGCCGCTTGCAAGCAGGAGCTGGTTTGCATCTTCGTTAAGACTGATGAGGAATGTCTGAGAAACAGGATTCGTATGTCCGGGATTCTTGAAGAAAGAAACAGCGCTCTTAGCAGAGTCTGCGCCATCCTGGATAACATAGAATCTGATCTGATCGTCATCAATAGTATTGAACTTAGCTGTAGCTGTAACTGCAAGAACATCGCCTGCAGAATACTGCTTTCCGAGAGGGAATACAACCTTCTGTGTAATACCGCCCTTGAAGGAGATGGTGCCATCATCATTCGTGGTAGGTGCATCACCGGATGCAACCGAAAGTGCAGCTATATCAACGACAGGATTAGGAGAAACCTTGATCTGCTTGATAACGATATCATTGATCATTACGCCCCAGCCTGAAGAAGCAACGAGGATGTGATTGGCATTTCCTGTAGCCTTCAATGTAACAACCTTTGTTACCATATCTGTTGTTCCGGGATTGCTGATGTTTACAACATCCGACTGTCTGTCGTCTGCAGCGCTTCCGCAGAGGTAAAGTCTGATGCCTGTGTCATCTGCAGTGTTGAACTGTAATGTAACAGAAACACGAGCAGTCTCACCCGGTTTCAGAATGCAACCGAGCGGAAGAACGAATTTCTGTGTCAGTTGATCCTTCATTACAATGTTGCCTGAGGCATCAACTGTAGGCAATTCACCCGAAATCTTAACCATCTTGCCTGCGTCAAGAACATAAGTCTTGTCCAGCTTAGCTCTTGCAGCTTCTTCAGCTGCTAATCTCTCAGCCTCTTCTTTTGCAGCGATCTGCTCAGGAGTAGGTGTGAAAGTAGGCAATGCAGTCCAATCCTTCTTGGGTGTGGGTGTTGCTGTGGGTGTTGCTGTAATCGTCTTCTTCTGTCCCGGAGTGGGTGTAGCGGTTACAGTCAGCGGCTTGGGTGTAGGTGTTGCCTCGGCCGGCTCTTTTTTGCTTTCGCATGCCGCAAGTGCAAGAACCATTGCTGCACATAAAAGCAAAGCAATTTTTTTCTTCATAAAATATTTCCTCCCTTATTTTTTAGTCAGATACATTTCTTCTTCGACAGCGAAATGTAAGCCAAATATATTCTACCACACTTTCCGCAAATTGGCATATAAAATATTGCTTTTTATTGCTCATAATTAGCACTTTTTGTTTTAAAAGCAAGATTTAGCAATATATGTCTTTCTTTAAGCAATGAATAATTAGATTTGTTTTCTGTATTTTGTTAAAATTCAATGTAATCATGTGTAAGTAAGGACACATCGGAGGAAGATATGAACGCATTCAAAACAGGACAATACAGGAACATGTTCAACGAGATCGGAATCGATGAAAAGGCTGTCAACGATCGTCTCAATGAGATCAGAGACTTTTATTTTTTCGGCTCCGATGACGAACGCGTATACCATGATTTCTCTACCGATATGGGCTACATCGAGGACACCGGTAATCATGATGCACGAACAGAAGGAATGTCCTACGGTATGATGTTCTGTGTTCAACTTAATATGAAAGAGCAGTTCGACCGCATCTGGAAATGGTCGAAAACCTATATGTTTATGAAAGAAGGCGAAAATGAGGGCTATTTTGCATGGTCATGCGCAACCGATGGTAAGAAGAATGCCAACGGTCCCGCTCCCGACGGCGAAGAATTTTTTGCACTTGCCCTCTTCTTCGCTTCTCATAGATGGGGTGACGGAGAAGGGATCTTTAATTACAGTCACGAAGCAAAAGAGATCCTTAAAGCCATGATCCACAAGGGTTCTGAAGGCCGTCCCGGCACGCCCATGTTCAATCATGACAATCATCAGATCCTTTTTGTTCCGGGGATTGGTTTTACGGATCCTTCTTATCACCTTCCTCACTTTTACGAATTATTCTCATTGTGGGCATACGAGGAAGACAGAGCATTCTTCAAAGAATGTGCCAAAGCAAGTCGTGAATATCTTGCAAAGGCCTGCCACCCCATTACGGGATTCTCTGCAGAATATGCAGAATTTGACGGATCGCCTCTCAAGCAAAAGCTTCCCTGGACCAATGACCGTCATGACTGGTTTTTCTCGGATTCCTACAGAACAGTCGCAAATATTGCTTTGGATTACGAATGGTTCGGAATTGATGTGGGCCAGACAAAAGCCTGTGATAATATACAGCTTTTCTTGAATAATGCCCGTATCAATAACGATTATCATATTTATGAAGTGGACGGACGAATCGTTCCCTCCTCTTTTGTACTTCACCCCACCGGGCTTCCCGCAACGGTTGCGCAGGCATCTCTCGCTGCGGATAACCCATCTACGGTTGAATGGGTAAGATCTTTTTATAACATGCCTCTTCGAACAGGCATCAGACGTTACTACGACAATTGCCTGTATTTCTTCGCTTTTCTTGCGTTAAGCGGAAATTACAGGATTTGGTAAAGCTAACTGTTCATCAGAGAAAAAGGTTGTATGGAAAACTTTAATCCTATAACTAAACAGGACTATCCCGATCCGGATATCATCAGAGTAGATAGCACGTATTATCTGCTTTCTACAACTATGCACTTTTTCCCCGGAGGAGCTGTACTTCGCTCCTTCGATCTTGTTAATTGGGAAATCGCCGGATACGTATTCAATGAACTCGACTCGTCTTCAGCCGAGCGTCTTGAATACGAGCAGAATATCTATGGTCGAGGCATGTGGGCTCCTTCTCTTCGTTATCACAACGGACTGTTTTATGCACTGTTCGTTTCAATAGGGAAGGATTACACCTATGTCTTTACTTCAAAGGATCCTGCAGGTCCTTGGGAGAGACACACCATCAATGCTGTTTTCTATGATGCTTCATTGCTCTTCGACGGAGACAGAGCCTTTGTGATCCACGGAAACACAGAGATCAGGATCACAGAGATCGACATCGACAGATTTGAGGTAAAAAAAGACGGGCTTAATATTTCAGCCTTTAAGGATGAACATAATGTCGGTCTTGGTTACGAAGGCTCCCATGCCTATAAGATCGGTTCTTCCTATTGCATCTTCAATATTCACTGGCCTAAGGATGAGCCCGCTGTACGAACTCAGGTTGTCCATGTCGCAGACAGGATAGAAGGCCCGTATCGTGAAAAGGAATTGATCAGAGACGACTACGGTCTCTCGGGAAACGGAGTGGCGCAAGGCGGTATTGTTACCACCCCTGACGGAAAGCTTTACGGTTTCTTCTTCAGAGATCAGGGCGCCTGCGGAAGGATTCCGATCCTTACCCCCATGTGTATTAAAGACGGGTTCCCTCATGTGGGAGATAACGGTTCGATCCCGGTGTTTGAAGCACCTTCATCCGCTAAACCGAAGTACAAATACTCTTCACTTTATACTTCAAGTTTTACCGACGGCGAAAAACTTGCTTTACCCTGGCAGTTTAATCACAACCCGGATCCCTGTTTATACAGACTGGGCAAAAATTCATATGAAATTACGACCGGTAAGCTGAGTGCCAATATTACCGAAGCTGTGAACACGTTAACCCAACGTGCATATTGGCCGAAATGCCATGCGGAAGTTACTGTTGATGCATCACGGCTCCGTTTTGGTGATCATGCAGGTATCTGTGCATTTGAAAGTTGTTACGGACAGCTTTCGGTTTCAAAGGAACCCGGAGGTTTCTACCTAAACCTCATTACCCGAGATCCCGACGAAAGCTTTAACGGCAGATCAGATTGTATTCCGGGAGATCTGATAGAAAAAATCCTTCTCCCCTCTCCTATTGTAAAACTCAGGATCGATCTGAACTTTGAGAACTTAGACGATTACGCATCCTTCTCTTACAAGATCGACAAACGATTTGAGAAGCTTTCTTACATCCACAAGCTTTCTTTCAGACTTGATCATTTTTGCGGTGTACGCTTCGGACTTTTCTGCTATTCCACTTCGGATTTCGGTGGCACTGCCAAGTTTACCGATTTCAAATATGTAATATAAAAAAACACCCGATCGATTCTTTCGCATCAGGTGTTTTTTATGTTTCTTCATTTCTTTTTGCTCTGAAAGCGCTTGGTGTACAGCCTTCTGTTTCTTTAAATACCCTGTTAAAGGTAGATATACTTGAAAAGCCTGTATTCATTGCAATGTCCATTATCGAACAATCAGCATCCGCAAGCAATTCCTTTGCTGCTCTGATACGTCTGATGGTAAGATAATCGCAAAAAGTGTATTCGGTGTATTGCTTGAATAATCTTGAAAAATAGTATTTACTGAAACCGATATTTACAGCCGCGTCTTCCAACGTGATCGGCTGCATATAGTTTTCATTGATATACTCCAGAAGCTTGTTAAACTCTTTGACATATTGTTGCTGCTTTCTGGGCTTTGCATTACTGAATAATTTGGAATCCGTATTGTGATTTGCTCCAAATAGCACGAGGAATTCCATCAAAGAAGAATAAATCGTGATCTCACTGTATGCCTGTCCGTAGAAATAAGCATTTCGCATTTTTATCAGCAGATTGAATGCTTCGTCAAATATTCTCGGATAACTGCTCTTGTTAGCATGAATGGGATTGATAAATGCAGATTCAAGTCCCGCAAATCCTTTCAGATTCCTTACGATCGAGAGGTCGAAAAGGAAGATAAACCTTATCCCCTTCGCCACCGGATCAAGAATCTCATGAATACATCCGGGAGGAATTATAAAAATCTCTCCGGGTTTGATCATATGTTTAACATCACGAATGATCACTTCGTAATCATTTTCAACCGGCATGATAATTTCCATAGCATCATGCCAATGAGGTTTGTAACCGTGCGGTTCAACATTATACCATATCCTGACTGACGAGTTATTATGGTAATCCACAATCTCCCGATCATTCTCATCGTATTCAATTTTGCCTTTAAAATCATTATTCGTCCCAGAAAGGATTACTTTTTCATTTTTTGGCATAATTGGTTTCCTTAAATTTGCGGCGGAGGCGGGCCTCCGCCGCGCATTGTGTGAAATTAAATCACGATTTTACTTTCCGTTAGCCTTGTCAAGGTAACCCTGAACTGTGCCACGGATTTCGTCCATGATCTCAGCGATGGTCTGGTCCTTACCGAACTTCCAGTTGAGGAGTTCTCCGTGAAGACCTGTATCACCGCAAAGCTCAGCAACGGAGTAGTCCATTCTGGGTGCTGTGAACTGAGGATCAACGAGTCTGGGAAGTGTTTCATCAACAGCCTTCGGGGAATCCTTGAAGTTGTTGTAGTAAGAGAACTTCCAAGCAGGATATCCTTCATATCCGGGAACGGGAGCTGTCCAGAGATTGTATGCAAATGCGATCTTTTCAGCCTTTTCTGCGGAATATGTTGCAGGGATAACCATCATGTTATTCTCTGTCCAAGCATAGTAACCGTCAACGCCTTCCGGCTTAGGGAAGCAAACGAAACCAAACTTGTCGACGCAAGTCTTCAGGTCCTGACCTGCAAGATAGGTCTGATGATCCATGAAGCAAACCTTACCGTTCTGGAATTCTGAAATGAAGTAGTTCCATGCACCGTCTTCAGTATTAGGCTTGTTGTACTTTTTCATCATATCGTCAGCCCATTTAAGAGCATCCATTGTCTCTTTGCTTTCAAGTCTGCTGTAAAGCTGACCGTTTTCATCAAGTCCGATGTATGCGCCCTTGTTTGACCATACAGCTGAAGGATAGAAGTAAGAAGCGAAGTTACACATAGCATACTGATCGATAACACCGTCGTTATCTGTATCCTTCTGTACCTTTTCGCAGATCTCTTCGAACTTATCCCAAGTCCAGGTACCTTCTGCCTGCCACTTGTAAAGATCTTCGGGATTAATGTTTGCTTCTTCAAGAATTCTGTAGTTGAAATAGATACCATTTCTGGGTTCGGAAGCTTCAGCTCTCATAGCATAGATCTTCTCACCTCTGGTAGAGAATTCCATAACGTCGCGATCCCATTTTTCATCGTCAAAGTTGAGCCAATCGATGGATGCAAGGTCATACATAAGGCCCTGTCCCATAGCCTTAGCAGCTGTAGCTACAAGAGGATGAATGGTGAAAATGATATTCTCATCACTTCCGCCGCCTTCAACGTACTTTACATAGTCATCAGAGCAGTTGCCCCATGTGGTATCCGCTCTTCCTGTAATTTTGAAGTTGTAGGTCTCCTGGATCCAATCTCTCCAAGCCTTCTGTTCTTCCTGGTAAGCATTTGTAGGTTCCTGCTCGCTGTAGAACCAGTCACTGATGAAGATCTCCATGCCTCCAAGATTCATAGGCTTGCCGTCTTTACCCTTGATGATCTCATAGGGATCTGCCTGAGCATCATTGTTGCTGACAATTTCAGGTCCCTCTTCCTTATCATTATTTGCAATGATCTGGGGTTCCTGATTAGCTTTAGGAGTATCCACGGGGTCCTTCTCACTTCCGCAGGCTGCTATGCCGACCACCATGCTAAATGCCAGCATAAGAGCTCCCACTTTTTTAAGTTGCTTCATAAAATTTCCTCCTTTAATAATTTTTATATATGACCGCTCCCGGCGGTAATATAACAGTTTAATAAGATCACGCTTTGATACCTGAATGTGCGATACTTTCGGTGAATCCTTTCTGCATAAAGAGATAAAGTAAAAGTATCGGAGTAATAACCATCAAGGTACCGGTGGAAACAATACATTGAGTGTAACCAACAGATGCGCCCGCAGCATCATTTAATGTATATTTAACGTAACTGTCCAATGTATCCGCAATAGTTGATAGCTTCATCGATAACATCGATACATTTCCCAAAAACAGCTTGGTGTAGAATATGTCCGTCCACTGCCATACAAAAGCAAACAGGAAACAGGAAACCAAAATGGGTTTGGCATCCGGAAGCATGATACGCACAAACGTTCCAAAAGTACCGAGTCCGTCAACGTAAGCAGCCTCTTCCAATTCCTTTGGCATGTTTCTGAAAAACTGTCTTACCATGTAAATATACAGACCGCATTTAAGTCCCATACAACCTGCGCTCAATAAATAGTAAGGCACTACGGATCCGCTTAGATTAAGCGTTTTTCCAAATAAGTTAAAGAAATGGAAGTGAAGATAAAGTGATGTGGAAATTGTCTGAGGCGGTACTACTATCAAAAGTATTACACACCCAAACCAAAACTTCTTTAAGGGGAAATCAAATCTCGCAAAGCCGTATCCGACAACCGTACAAACAATTATCTGTATCAAAGCTATCGTAACAGAAACCAGAACCGTCGATTTGAGAACATCCCAATAATTCAGGAACAAAGCAGCAAGTTCATAGTTCGCCGTGGTAACATGTTCAGGAAGTGTAACAACAAGAGGATTGTACAGATCCTGTTCTTCCATAAGACTTACGGAAATCTTGTTTAACAGCGGCTGCAAGATCAAGAAACATAATCCGAAGAGAAGAATGAATCTCGTGATTGAAACAAACACCCTGACAGCATCCTTCCGGAGCAGTTCTCCTCCGGAGAGTCTGTTTCTTTCCCAGTATTTCCTTTTTGTAGTAGTTCTGTAATCAGTCATCGTAATATACCCACTTAGAAATAATAAATGATGAAAGCCCTATTATAGCTATAACAATTCCGAAATAACTCCATGCCATAGCAGAAGCAAGACCATAGTTCAATTGTTCTCTCATTGCCGTATTTATCTTATCCATTACGTCATTGTCATCTCTCATACAGAAGTCAACAACCGTATATACCCAGCAAACAAGGAACAACGGCGAAATGGTAGGAAACGTGATCTTCCAGAATGATTCCCAGGAAGTACATCCCTCGATCTGAGCCGCTTCATAAGAGCTCTTGGGAATTGCCTGCAATCCCGAAAGGAAAATAATTATCTGGATACCTGAAGCCAACGCCACATCGTATATTCCATCAATAACTTCAAACAGGATCTCCAGCGGCCTACTTGCAACACCCGTTGTAACAAGGATCGTCTCAATATATCCGGTGATACTTGCTCCGCTTGAATCTTCAATCGCAGAATTTATGCTGGAAAGCAAAGCATTACTTGATTCTACTCCAACTATGGCGCCTGATGACAGAATTACCGGCAGGAAGAATATTGTTCTTACCAAGCCTCTGCCTTTGAATTTCTGATTGATTATCAAAGCAACAAAGAGACTGAAGACCAGAATGGCTGCAGAATTATAAACCATTCTTCCAAGGCCTTCTTCAACATATTGAACAAATGTAGGGTCAACTCTGAAAGCTTCATAGTAATTCCCTAATTTGTTAAGATTCATTGTGAATCCCGCCGCACTGATGTCAACCTTACACAGGCTCATATAAAATGACTGAAACAGAGGTTTTACCATAAATGCCAGGAAACCGATAATGAACGGAGAGATAAACAAATATCCGGATATAGCTCTTCTCTTTTCCAAGCTTCGTCTTTTTTTATTCTTAGCCATGTCCTTACCTTTCAACAACGTAATCTCTTGCGGGGATCTTAATTCCCTCTGATGTTGTATAATCGGAATAACCGTAGTTTACAAAAGCTCTCGTTCCGTCTTCATATTCCGTAACGGTCACATAATTTGAAAGTCTCTGCCAATTCGAAATTTCCTGATTAAACGTATGTCCGAGTTCTTTAGAATATCTCGCATAAATCTCATTGAATCTGTCTTTCCAGCTATCATAGGCTGCACCAAAGTACTGTGAATAGGTGGTGTCCTGAAGGGATTGAGCATCTTCATCCATATACACAGCCGAAAGACCGGCACCGCATTCCACACTCTTAAGCAGCTCCTTCTCAGGATCCGAGGTAATATTCAATGGTTCGCCGGAATAGGCCATATGTCCGTGAAGTGCCAGATAAAGGAAGGGAACCTCTTCATCGATAATGGTGTAATCAAATCCGGAAAGATCCATGTTGGTGATGTAATCCGCCAAACCATAGATGTAATCATTACCGCCGTTGACCATTATCCCGAGTCCATCTTCTTTAGCACTCTCGATCTCTTCAAGCTGCATTTTTAAAGCCGCCTGTCTGGTAACCAGCCTCTTCCTCTTGAAATCGGAGGAAAGATGATAACCTGCATCTCTGTAAGAAACACCATATGCATCATTTTTTGCCGCATATTTATTAATGTTCTCCATCATTTCAGATATGATCGAAGGTCGTAACAGATAGTAAGGATCCCTTGTATCATCCGGTCCGAAATAGATGGTTGAGAAATCTGTCAACTCAGCTCTCATCTTGTTTGCATAACATGCAGCATCCGTGTAAACATAGAAGCCTTCAAACAGGTTTGTCCGGAATTCATATTGAGTAACAGCATCCAAATACAACCTGATATCTGAGTCGTTGGTATATTTGATCAGATTTTTGAAGTCTTTTTTACTTCCCAGTCTTCCGATCAGCTTCACCTTGTTCAGCATTTCCTGTTGAACACCTTCATTCATCCAGCCGGCAAGCTTGACATAGAGGTTATTGACACCGGAATCCTTAATATCCTTGATCATTTCTACGGTTTCTTTATATGTTGTTAAAGGCAAAGGTTTTGAAACGGGAATACCCATAACCTGTTCTACCTTATCAACCGCCGCCAAAACCTCTATTGCAACGGGAACATCCGTATCATTTCTCACGGCAAATGAATCACCGTATTTATCCTCAAGATACTCTTTGTAGCTCTGAGCCATGTCACAGACATCGTTCGAATCAATGAATATGTAGGACTGTTTCAGGGTTTCTTTAGGTATCTGCTGCTCATAGAAGAACATTCTGCCTTTCATTCTGGTGGCAACATCAACTTCTTCTCTGTGAAGTATCGTATAATCGACAAAAACATTGTTAAAGCCGTTTGTCTTTCCGGCTATGTCTGCAGTGATCGCTCCGTAAGCCGCGCCGTCCTCCAACGTACAGATGAAGGAACCGTAGTCTTTAATTACGCCAAAAACCCCATATGCCGATCTGGTTTCATGAACAAGTTCGGTTCTCTTTGTGGCAAAGTCCCAACCGTATACATTGGAATAATACAGATTCTGTTGTATCTTGCCGTTATTGAAACGGATCAGCGAACCGCCGCCTTCGGGGATCAACATGGAACCTGTTTCCTCCCATGAGCCTGCTCCCATAAACGGCAGGACCTGAAGTGAAACAAGCGGAAATTCTTTTTTGTATTCGATCTTCTCAAGAGGAATTTCCACATTAAGTTTGTTTCCATCAAGCGAATAAACAACATTAACGTTGAAAACAGCCTTTTCCTGTTCCTTTTTACCGGAATACTTTTCTTTACCTATCAGATACTCCTCTTCGGTGAAGCCTGCAGCCGCAAACATGGGCTCATATCTTGATTTGATTCCTTCACCCGTAGTATCTCGTATAACGTATATAACCTCATTCGCCATATCGGGATACTTGGCAAGCAGCTCATCTTTGTTCTTTTTATCCGCTGCGCTCAGCTTGTTGATATCGTATTTCTTGTAGAACTGCTCGATGGCTATTCCGTCATTTTTATCCATCTTGCTTGTCAGTTCTTTAAATCTCTCGGCGGTAATATATAAAGGAACGATATATTCCTTTTCAACATCACCGATCGAGTATTTGACTTCAATTTTATTATCTTTGACTTCAATATCGTACATATGATTTTCGATACTGAACTGATAATTGTTGTATTTCATATCAGCACCGCCGCTGTTACTGTATTTCAGTATCAGCGTGGACTTGATCCTTCTCTTGTCGGCGATATTTGCCATGGGATCGCTGTCCACATTGTCCGGATTTGACTTCCAAACATCTCCGCTCTTCTTGTCCGTGACCGTAAAATAGGTCGTCGTAGGATCCATTTCGAAAAGAAGTTCGGAATTTTCAAGCTTAATGATATCCTCAGAGCCTGTATAACTGTATATATCGATCATTTCGTTTTTCTTCTCTTTATCGGTCAGCAAAGTGATAACCACGGCTCCGACAACGATCAAAATGATCAATGAAATAACAGGGATAAGATTCTTCAGTTCTTTCCGGATGGCCGTTCTGATCTCTTTTTTACGTTCTTCTTTGTTGTAATACATCAACCTTTCCTCCGGTCTAACCTATTCTGAACATGATCTCTTTATACATAGCGATAAAGTACGAAACCCCCTGGCTTATCATTGAAAAGAAAAGCAACAGTATGAAGATCATTATCGCCATCGCAACAATCGTTGCAATGATAAACACCAATGCTTTAGCCATGGAAAATTCATGAATCTCCATGTTACTGCACACAAACAGGATTCCCGACCACACCATCGACAAGATATAGATAACTCCGACTACTTCCGCAAAATCATCCGATAAAACATTGGATACGATTGATAGCGGGATCGTGATCAGCGCATAGGGTAAAAGTGAATAACAGGATGCCGTGTAAATCTGCAGCAGCCTTCCTTTGCCGTCAAACAACGTTGTCAGAGCCCAGTTTCCGACTACGAACAATGCCAGCGGGAAGATAACACTCGCTATATAAGTAAATATATTGATCCTGTTCCAGTTAACCTGCACAAACAGGAAGCTTGTAACGCCAAGAAACATTATTCTTGCAATAAGGACCAGAATAAGGATCACTGTAGCAACAAGTATATTTCCTCTTTTCTCATGTGTAAGATCCCAGTAACCGTCAAGCGGGTGAGTGAGGCAATAAAAAGCAAATTTGAAATCCTTCAAAAACTTTTTGTATTTATTTTTATCTGTAAGTGCAGCTATCATTTTCTCTCCTGATCCTTACCGGGTTTAAAAATATCAGCGGTATCAATTTCAACCTTGATCTGCTTAATTCTCTTAACAGCCAACGGTACTATCATAACAGCGAAGAATGCGAGGAACAACCAACCGATGTTTTTCTCTACCCACTCTTTTCTGTATCTCTTGAATGCCTTCGAGTAATGAACCGTATCCCATTTGGTCTTAAAGTATGTTAAGCTCTCTTCATATCTTTTCTGCCTTAGAAGCGAGCGTCCGATACCTATGTATGCAAGATCACAGTTACCGTTGAGCTCCTTAACCTTTTCCCAGGTTTCACCGGAGGTAATGTAATCTCCTCTGTCATACTCTTCCAGCGCTTGGAAGATCAGGTTGCCATATTCGGTAGGGGTAAATACGGTCAAGCTGTTATCAAACGAATCCAATACGAAAAGTTCTTTTCCCATATGATCGAGGGCAACGGGCTGTTTAAAGTATCCGTCGATATTTCCTATGCCTCCGAAAGCATACAGAAGATTACCCTGCTCATCATAAGCAAAAAGTCTTCCTCTGGTCTTATCCAGACAAACATATACTCCGTTATCGAGGGCGGTAACATCAATAAACATTGACGGATCACCTCTTCCGGCGAAGTTCCCCCATTGAAGATCTCCTTGAACATTCTCGTATCCGTTTTCTATAAGAATGTTCTTTCCGAGAAGATTTAATCGTCTTACAGGCTCTTCAGAGGAGTCTTTACCCGAAACTCTCGTTGTACATGCAAAGAAGAAACCTTCGGAATCAATTGCCACATTGTCATATTCTGTCGGTACAAAATTGTCCATCGCAGCTCTTTGAGCATCTGTGGCAAGGAATCTTTTTCTGAAATAGGTGGTCCAATTGTATTTTGCAGGCATCGCTCCGAAAAATCCGGCAAACCTTCCGTCGGTTTCATACTTAAGCATGCCTTTGTTTACGTTATCGCAAACAACATACACTCTTCCCTCGGAATCAACAACCAGTTTATCCGGAAGGAAGCCGATGCTCTGATCGAAGGTTGAATCATTAGGTTTTGTGTAAGCATCGATATATGTGTAATCAGAAGTAAGTTTTAAAATTCTTTCATTGTTTTTATCACAGATAAAAATTGTTCCATCTTCCGCAATACAGATATCAGTCGGACCGGCAAGCTCTTTCTTCTCAACGTCGCCCTGAACCGAAGTAATGATATTCACAACCTTAAAATCATCATCATCGATCCTTTCCAGTTGAACGATCCTATTGTTTCCCGTATCACAGATGTAAACGCTGCCATCATGTGTATACAGACCGTCAGGCCTTTTAAAGCCCACTTCCAATCCAAGTACACTTGCAGTATAAACACCCACTTTTGAATAAGCATCGGGTGAATATTGAATGTCCCCCCAATAATCATAGGTGTAAGTATATCCTTTTTGAACGCCCTCTTCGGCCTTTACTGTAAGAGGAGCAACAAAGGAGATCGCAGTCGCGGTCATCAATATGAAGGATATGAACTTTTTAATGCTCTTCATATAATCACTCCTCACTGTTAGTCTTTAAGTCCGGAACTTGCCATTGTTTCAAGAACCTGACTTTCCGAAAGCATGAATGCCATAATAGGGATAACCATTGTAACTACCATGACGGCTGCTGTCTGACCGGTTCTGGCGATCAGGTTACCGCTTGATATCTGCTGCAGGGCATATACAAGCATTTTCTTCTCTTCCGAGTAAATGTACATCTTTGCATCCGCGTTCCACAGAGCCTGAATGTCAAAGATCATCAATGTAAGCCAAGCAGGCTTAACGAGAGGAAGAATGATCGTAGCAAATATTCTTCCGATCCCTGCTCCGTCAAGCTTCGCCGCTTCAATAAGAGACATCGGTATGCCTTCCATGAACTGTTTCATAAGGAACAATCCCATGGGGGCCGCAAATGCGGGGATGATTATCGCCCAAAAGCTGTCGATCATGTTGAACTTGCTCATGATGATGTAGTTGGGGATACCTGTAACATAGCCGTTAAACATGAGCGCCGTAACAACGATCGTGAAGAACGTTTTACCGCCCGGGAAGTCGTACTTTGCAAGAACGAATGCTGCGAGCGAGGCCAACAGGATATGTCCTATCGTACCTACTACCGTGATAAAAACGGTATTGAAAACGTATCTTGAAAAAGTAACCCAGGATTTGCTCATTGTAACAAACAGATCCGAAAAGTTATCAAAGCTTGGGTTTCTGGCAAATATTGTCGGCGGGAACTTGAAGAGCTCATCAAGAGGCTTCAAGGCGCTCGATACCGCAAAAACAAGCGGGAAAACCATTGCGATGGCAAAGAGAGATAAAACGAAGTAAATTCCAATATCTCCGCCTACGGAACGGTTGGGCTTTCTTCTCTTTATAAGAGGTTTTCTGTATTTTTTTGGTGTGCTATTCTTTCCCACGTCACGTACCTACTCTTTGCAATATATTGGTTACAAACTTCTTGGCTAAGATCATTACAAGGAACAACAATGTTGCTATGGCTGACGCATAACCCATTTCAAATCTCGAGAAACCATAGTCGAAAAGGTGGGTTACGACTGTTCTTGCTGCGTAATCCGTACTGGGATATCCGCAAAGAGCCATTGTCTGGTTACAAACGCTGAACGAGTTTGTGATCGCCATGACCGCACCGAAGAGAAGCATAGGCTTCATGCTGGGCAATGTAATGTACCAAAGTTCCTGCCAGCGGTTTTTGATGCCGTCCACATAACCTGCTTCGAAGAGGCTCTTGTCTACACCCTGAAGGCCGGCAACAAATGAAAGGAAACCGGTTCCGAGAGACATCCAAAGAATTACGATCATACAGATCGGAAGCATGTATTTGGGGTCCGTCAGCCAAAGTTTCGGTCCGTCAATGAAGCCCCACTCGGTAAGAAATGCATTAACATAACCGTAAGCATCACCTCTGAAGAAAATGGTGAAGATCTGGTAGACGTTACCGGCGATCGACGGCGCATAGAACACGATGACAGCTATAGTTCTCAGCCATCTCGGCAATTCGTTGATCAGCCAGGCGAACAGGAAAGCCATGATATATCCGAGAGGTCCTGTTATAACAGCTATCAGGAAAGTATTCTTAACACCTATCAGGAAAACATCATCCTGCAACACAAGGTTTAAATAGTTCTTGACTCCCACAAAATTCGGAGCTTCCAAAATATTGTAATCGGTAAAGCTCAATACTATTGAAGAAAGCACAGGCAGGATGTAGAAAGCAAAGAAAAGGATCGCATAGGGTGCCAGGAACAGATAACACATTTTGTTCATCTTGGCTTTTTTCCACATGACCGAAGCATTATGTCTTCTCAGTATAAAATACTTTTTTAAATATTCCTTCATTGTTTCGTTTCCTTTTCCTAATCTTCCACTGTCGGAAGACCGAATTCTTTACGTTTCTTTGTGAGCTCTTCATCAATGGTGATCGCATAATCCAAGATCGTCTCTCTCGGATCTTCCTTAGCATTGATAACCTTTCGTACCGCATTGGTAACGTGACGGCTGAGATAATAACCTCCGGCTACTTCTCTCATACCCACGGTTGTCTTACGCTGTTCCGAAAGAACATCGATTGCATGTGAGCTCCATGAGAGCTGGACGAATGCGTTAATATTCGCTGTGGCGTAACGGGCCGAACTTCCGAGAAGAGCTTCCATCTCACGTCCGAATCTGACCTGACTTTCGGAGCCTACCCACCACTTCATGAACTCCCAGCCCATGTTCTTGATCTCCTGATCATCGGTCTGGATCATCATGCAGCAAACACCGTCGGAATGAACCGAACGGTTAAGAACTTCCTCGCCCTTTTCATTGATCGTTTTCATCGCCGGAACAAGTGTGAAATCCCACAAGCCACGGATCTCGGGCGCGGATACGACAAGCGTGTTGTATGTTGCATAGTTCGAAATACCTATCGGCATCAGTCCCGAACGGAAACGGCTTATGAAGTCGTATTCCGTAGGTGAACCGTAGTCATTGAACAATCTGGTGTACATTTCAAAAGCATTGACACCCTGTTCATTGTTAATAGTGGTGATCATCGCATCTTCATCATAGAGCTTTCCGCCCATCTGATAAAGAAGCGTATAATACAGCGAGCAGTCCGCCAGCGATGCGGAGGCCGCGGGAACGCCAAATTCCATGTTATTTCCCTGAATGGTGGGAAGCATACCTATTACATCATCCCAAGTGTCAGGAACTTCAAGTCCCAGTTCTTCGAGAACGTCTTCTCTGTAGAAAAGCAGGTTGTAGGTCTGTGTTTCGGGTAATCCGAAAATTCCGCCGTTAAACTTGTAAGGTTCGTAAGCGCTCGGATAGAATTCCGAAAGGACTTCATCCAGATCGTCGAATTCCGTAAGGTCTACCGATCCGTTACGGAGTGCGTAGTTAACCGGGAAATTGTTCGCTATCGAAAGAACAACGTCAGGACCCTGTCCCGCAACTACGGCGCCGAGCAAAGCGTCGGGGTTAACGATCTCTACGTTTACCTTGACTCCTGTTTTGGGCGTGAAGGTATCATCGATCATGGTCTTGATAATGGTTCCCTGGTCTCGACCCGTGGTAACCCATATCTTCAAGACTTTATCGTTTTTGTCCGTATAAACATCTCCGACCGCATCATAGTCAACAATGAAACTTGCCACAAATGACTTGATGCCGTGCCACATCTTTTTGAATACATTGTTTTTATCCTTGGTTATCTTGCCGTCAGCAGATGAAACAACCAGATAGTCGATATCCAGTTTTGTTTCACTCATGGACAGGATGGCAGTACCCATCGAAGTGATGTTGTCTCTGAAGGAAATGAACTCGGAGGCGATCTTGAAAGGCTTTTCAACGAATCTCTCAAGCTGAGCTGCTACCGTAACGGCTGTACCTATCTTGTCGGCCTTCTGCCCGGTGTAGGCAACCGTATCGTCAATGATCTTATACAGTCTCTTTGCCTCAAGGTCCATAGCCTCGATAACTTCGGGATAGTACATTTGGATATTGTAATCTCTGTACTTGTCGGGATTCGCGCCTGTGTAGATCAGCACTTTTCTGTATATCTGATTCAATCTGTATACGGAATCCTCAAGTTCCTCGAGAATAGCACCGGCCTTGCCCAATGTAGCTTCAAGACGGATCGTATGCTTGCCCGCCGTCAGATAGAACTTGTAAGGATCGCCGTTCTCATCGGCAAGGGTTTTAACGTTCCAGTCATTTCCGTAATCGAATTCAATGATCTTCGCTTCATTGAAAGGTATCTCACCGTCAATGTAAAGGCTTCTTACCGAAACCTGACCACGCGCATAGTTTTGACGTCCCTTGACGGTGATGTTGTAGAAGCCGTCCTCCGGGATCTCCGTATCCCACTCTATCCACTGGCTCGATGTTCTCCAGGGATCTCCTCCGATGTAATTGAGTATCGTGTTCATTACGCTGTAGGGCTGAGTGGTTGCGGATGCTCTGTCATATTTTGCATAAAGGGAAGCTTCCGAACGTAACGTGGAATCTTCACCCTGTATCTTCAGTTCAATGTTCTTGCCGGAAGCATTGTCGGTCTTGCCGCTGTTTGCAGCCTCATAAACCGAATAATCCATTCCGTGATCCACCGTGGTGATATACAGGCTCGAAATAACGATCGGCTCGTTAACGGCTTCTATGCCGATGGTCTGTTCTCCTTTTTCAAGCCAGAACTTGTAGGGCTCCGTAATGTAACCCATATCATCTCTGAAGTAACCGGTCTGCCAGTCGAAAACTTCTATCTGTGTGGGCCTGATCTCGTTGCCCTGATTGTCCACACGCTTTTCGCCGCCGTCTTTCCATATTCTGGTAAAAAGCATATTGCCCGCATCGCTGAAAGGAAGCTTGCCGTTAATATAAACGCCACGTTCTATCATGACTCCTCTGGACTCGGTGGCGTAATAATCCATCTTCAGATTATAGAAACCGCTTTCGGGAACATTAACCTTCCACGTGACCATGGAGTCATTTCCCGTAAGAAGAACATTCTCTCTTCCTTCGAAAGAATCAAGTACTTCCACACCGTTCCCCTCAAAATAATCGCTGACATCAACTTTTAAGTATCCGTTCGGGAGAACGGGTTCCGCGCCGTTAACATGCTTCTCCAGATATCTTGTGTAAGAGTCTTCTCTGCCTGTACCTTCAACGTCAAGCGACAGATCGATGCCCTCGTACTTTTTGCTGTAATCTTTTTGATCGGTAACCTTGGCGATAACGATTAAAAGAATAATAACTGCCAAGATTGACGGTACGATGATAAGCGCCTTATTAAAGGGCTTTTTTGCAATGTTTTCGGTTGTCTCCGTGGTTCTGCTCATAATGTGTTCATTCCTGTCTTCTCATTTATAGCTTTTTTATAATCATAAATTCTTAATTCTTCTCGAATATTGCTTTTGGTTAATCGGTTAACCTTTGATTGGATTATATACGTATCTTGTGCAATTTGTCAATACGCATTTTAATTTTGTTGTCCCTTTTGTCCATACTATCCAAAAAGCAAGGTGTAGTTTTGTGCATCTTGCACAATTTCCTGTTTCGCAAGGTTAAAATTTTAACATTAGGAAATTTTAAAATCTTTCAGAATTGAATTAAAAAATGGCAACATTTGAGTAACCAAACATTGCCATTTTTTTATCTGTTCTTTATAAATCATATTTCTGCAGCAGATCCGCGCTCGATCAGACTGCATTTCATGACTGTCTCATAGCCCTCTTCGGGCTGTTTTCCTTCGATCATGTCCACGATCCTTCTTGCGGATCTGAATCCCATTTCATAAAGCGGAAGATCTATGGTTGTAAGCTTCGGGCTGAAATAACTTGCAATCTCACGGTTATCGTGTCCAACCACCGAAAGGTCGCCGGGGATGTTCAAACCCACCTCTCTCGCATAGTCATATACACCGCCCGCCATCTCATCGTTAAGGCAATAAACGGCGGTAACGCCCTTTTTGATCAGTTCCCTGATCCCTTCATAGCCGCATTCTCTGTTCCATCTGTTTGAATAGATCAATTCCGGGTTAAAAGGTATGCCCGCGTCAAACAATGCTTTTTGATAGCTCATTATCCTTTTCTGGGAATGAAGGTTGTCGTTGGCTCCCGCTATGACCGCGATCTTTCTGTGCCCCTTATCGATAAGATACTTCACAGCCTTGTAGCTGCTGTCCTCATCATCCAAAACATAAACCGGTATATCGGGGTTGTTGATGTAGGCATATACCATGACCACGGGGAAGCCGGGTTCTTCGGGGACCTCCTCGACAATTCTCGCATGAGAGGCTATGAAGATCAGGCCGTCCGCCCGCATTGCCCTCATTTTCGCAAAGGCGTCCGAAAGATCGTTCTTGTACTTCATCTTTTCTTCCGCAGACCTGGTGATATTCGGTCTCATATAATAACGCATGTTTTCGATGACGGCGTGATACCCGTGATCTGCACAGTAGTTCATTATACTTACTATGATCTTGGGTGCGTCGAAAAGAGTGATGTCTTCTACTATTATACCGATAGTTCCGGTTTTCTTGCCTCTTAAACCTCTTGCAATGACATTGGGCTGATAGCCCAATTCCTTGATGGTTGCAAGCACCCTGTCCCTGGTTTCTGCACTCGCCTTGGATTTACCGTTGATTATGTTTGACACGGTAGCGGTTGTCACGTTGCACCTCTCCGCCACGTCCTTTAAAGTAACCATAAAAAGACCTTTCCTTTGCTGTACGATCCTTGAAAACAGCTTTTTGGTTAATCGATTAGCTATCAGTATTTCCAAGACATTCGACAATTAATGTTACAAAATTATAGCATAGATTAACCAAAAAAATCAACCCGAAATTATTGCTAAATTCGGGTTGAGATTTTTTAAATTGTGTGCGAAACTGCGCAATTACAGATCAAAGTCGTCTTTTATATCGGTTATATCATCAAGTGAAACCCTTCTGCCATCAGTGAAACAGAGCATTCTTTCACGGTCATCGAATCTTTTTATCCGGCCGCGCACTTCTTTCACTTTTCCGCCTTCCTTTTTGTCATCAGGTTCAAAAACATTGATGACAACCTCCGGTTGATCGTTTAATCTTGAAAGAAAATCCGAGAACCGCTCGTTCAGTCTTACAAGTTCATCCTCCGCCGCCTCGATCCTGCTGTCCGTTATCCTCTCCTCTTCTTCGATGTCTTCATCAAATCCGGTAAGCGCGGCAAACGGTGCAAATTGAGCCGCTCTGTCATATAAGGACATATGTTTTCTTTCTTTCGAAACATGATGGGGAAGGTTTATGATATCCCGGTATTTATCGTTTGTTTCGGTCATATCAATGATGGAAAAGCCTGATACCCGTGAAGCACATGGTCATATTGTGATCGTTGCAAGCCTTGATGACATTGTCGTCACGAACAGATCCGCCGGGTTCTGCTATGTAGCAAACACCTGACTTGTATGCTCTTTCGATGTTGTCGCCGAAGGGGAAGAAAGCATCCGAACCAAGCGAAACACCGGTATTCTTTTTGATCCAGGCTTTTTTCTCCTCTCTTGTAAATTCCTCGGGTCTCTCCTTAAAGATGTTCTGCCATTTTCCGTCAGCAAGCACATCCTCACACTCGTCGCCGATGTAAAGATCGATAGCATTGTCTCTGTCAGCTCTTCCTATGTCATCTCTGAACTTGAGGTCCAAAACCTTGGGCGACTGACGGAGCCACCAGTTGTCCGCCTTCTGACCGGCAAGTCGTGTGCAATGGATCCTGGACTGCTGTCCTGCGCCGATGCCGATCGCCTGTCCGCCCTTTGCATAGCAAACCGAGTTGGACTGAGTATATTTTAACGTAATGAGCGAAATGATCAAATCAATTTTAGCTTCCTCGGGAAGTTCTTTGTTGTCGGAAACTATGTTTGTAAGCATATTTTCATCGATCACAAGTTCGTTTCTTCCCTGCTCGAAAGTAATACCGAAAACCTCTTTGTGTTCAACGGGAGCGGGTCTGTAGGAAGGATCGATCTCGATAACACAATAATTTCCCTTTTTCTTCGCCTTAAGGATCTCAAGGGCCTCCGGCTCATATCCGGGAGCAATGATACCGTCGGAAACCTCTCTCTTTACAAGCATAGCGGTGTCCACGTCACAAACATCGGAAAGAGAAATGAAATCGCCGAAGCTGGACATTCTGTCCGCTCCTCTTGCACGGGCATATGCGGATGCGAGAGGGGAAAGTGTCTTAAACTCGTTCACCCAGTAGATCTGCTTTTCAACATCATTGAGTTCCTTGCCCACGGCAGCGCCTGCAGGTGAAACATGCTTGAAGGATGTAGCCGAGGGAAGACCTGTTGCTCTCTTGAGTTCAGAAACCAGCTGCCAGCCGTTAAAAGCATCCAGCAGGTTGATGTAACCGGGTCTGCCGTTCAGGACCTTAATGGGAAGTTCTCCCTCGTTCATGCATATTTTAGAAGGCTTCTGATTGGGGTTGCAGCCGTATTTCAATTCCAATTCTTTCATTATGATCTCCTTATTAAACATTTTTTGCCGTTTCATTTGACAATTTGTTATTTATTCTTGTTCACGATCCTTGTTTCGGTCTTTTCGGTTTCAATATCTATATATCTGACGAAAAGCGATACCTTGTTATCTTCATTCAATGAATTCCATACATTCCCGGTGAATTCGTCAATATCACCCTTAACAGCTGTTTTAACGGGTTCTCCGGTAAAGCTGGGAAGCGGATCTCCGTCGCCCATGTAAGTGTGGATGATACGTCCCTCTCCAGCCGCGGGTGCATTGTATGCAAAGGTGAAACGATTGCATGTGCTTGCATCACCGTCATTACTCTTTAATATGGAAAGAGCGAAATTGAAATTACCGTTCTCAACATGCATGATACCGGAAATCCTGGGAGTGTAGTTGGGTGCGTCCGGCTCAAATTCTCTGGTACGAAGTGCCTGTTCAAAAGTAAGCTGCTTGTCCATGAGTTCATAGATCGTGTCTGTCTGATCGCCGTTTGTAACGATCGTCTTGTTTCCGAGAACACGAACGGGTCTGTAGATAATAAGGCTGGGATCAACCATTTTCGACGGGTCGAAAGCCTCTGTTCTGATGCCGTCTCCCTCCGTCACAAAAATACGGTTACGTGAATTCACGCTTCTTCCCATGATAAAATAGGCTGTTACAGCCGACTTACCATCCTCCGAACGTCCGATAAGGATTCCTCTTCCGGGATAAGTGTTGCTCTGAAGATAATCATTCAATGATACGCTTTTCATGGTGGTCCTCCATAAATTTTTTAGGCATAAAACAAAACAATGCTGCCCTTTTAAAGAGTAGCATTGTTTTTTGATTTAATCAATTTTAAAATTTTAATGCGAATCATCAGTAAAGCTAATCGTTACCGCCTTTACTCAAAACCGGAGCGATCACATCTCGCATATAACGGTATTCTGCGCCTTAAGCTTTGAAGCGGGGATATAATCGCCGTCGATCTCCTCTCCGTTAAGAACGATCTTTTTAACGCCGGATTCGGAACCGTTGTTGTTGACATATCTGATGGACAGATGCTTGCCTCTGAAATCCTTTTCCACTTCGAATTCCTTCCAGTCCGAAGGTACCGAAGGAGAAAGCTTAATGCCGTTGAAATCCGGGCGCAGTCCCAATATGCCCTCCACACAGCCGACCATGACCGTCGAAGCCGTACCTGTGAGCCAATGTACATGGGATCTTCCCTCGAAAGGAGAATCGACGGATTCCGTGAACTGACCGTGGCAATAGGGTTCGAGCTTTCTGATCTCTGCCTTGTCGTTCATGTTTGCGGGCGAGCTCTCCGAGAAGTACTCAAAGGCACGATTTCCGTGTCCCATAAGGGCTTCCGCCAGAATGATCCAGCCCTGAGGCTGAGAGAAGATACCGCCGTTTTCCTTAGTGGAACGGTTGAAAAGCAATGCAAGAGCGCCGTCAAAAGCATGCTCTTTATAGGAAGGAGCCATTACCCTTGCGCCGTACTTTGTATTGAGTTCTCTGTGAACGGATTCGAGAGCCTTTTCAGCCTGATCCTTTGTTGCGAGTCCGGAAATTACGGCCCATGACTGAGGATTGAGCCACATGTTGGCCTCAGGGTCCTTCTTGCTTCCGATCAAAGTGCCGTCCTCCTTGAAACCGCGGAGGAATCTGTCGTCCTCCCACCAGTATTTCAGTATCTTGTCTCCGATCTCCTTTTGTGTCTTATCGATGTAAGCGATGTACTCGCTGTCCTTTTTGAATTCCGCAAACTTTCTGATGACAGTGAAGGCATAGTAAAGCTGCAAAGCCACAAAGCTGGATTCGCCCTTCTTGCCGAGTCTCAGGCAGTCATTCCAGTCGGCGTGAAGACCGGCGGGAAGTCCGTGAGGTCCGAGACGCTCCATGGAGAAGTTGATGGCTCTCTTCAGGTGGTCGTAAACCGTTCCCTCATCCTTGTTTGCATAAGGGATGACAGTATCTATGTAAGCCAGATCTCCCGACTCCGCAATGTACTTGAAAACGGTCGGGAAAAGCCACAGAGCATCATCCGCTCTGTAAGCGGGATGTCCCGTCTCTCTGACATAGCTCTCGTCATCGGGAGTATCCTCATGTCCCGCATTGTGGTTGTATTTCACCAAAGGAAGTCCGCCGCCGTTGTCCACCTGGGCAGAAAGCATGAAAGTGATCTGCTTTTTGGCCATTTCGGGATCAAGATGGATGACGCCCTGAATATCCTGAACGGTATCACGATAGCCGTATCCGTTACGCTGACCGCAATAGATGAAGCTTGCGGCTCTTGACCAGGTGAAGGTCATGAAGCACTGATATGCGTTCCATGTGTTTACCATCTCGTTGAAAGTCTCGGAAGGAGTCTTAACCTTGAGATGATCGAGTTCGGAATGCCATCTTGTGATCAGTTCCTTAACCTCACGCTCTACGGTACTCTTTACATCCTTATAGTTTGACATGATCTTCTCGGCTTCGGGGATCAGTTTCATACCGAGCACGAAAGCGATCTCCTTCTCCTCACCGGGCTGAAGAACAATGTCAGTTGAAAGAGCGCCGCATCCGTTGGAATTGTAGTTAAGAACATCGGAACACTTTCCTTCTTCAACAGCCACCGGATTACCGTAATCATGGTAGTTTCCGATGAAGCTCTCCTTGTCACCGCAGTAGCTCGTAACGGCACTTCCCGCAAGTCCGAAGAAACGTGTTTTCATGGGATCGCCGTTAAAGGGACCGCCGGACATATGCTCGTTTATGCACTGAACGATCTTGTCTTCCATGAAGAAAGTCTTTGTAATGAATTGAGTATATTGAAGGTTTACGAGATCCTGCTCGTAATTACACTCGTTGGTGAATTCGCAATATCCGAAAACGGACAGTTTTCTTGCTTTGCTGTCGTTGTTCTTAACCCTGAGTCTCCAAACCTCATAGGTCTTGTTCTCAGGTACGTAATACAGGGCAGAACTGGAGATCCCGGCATATTCCGCTCTGATGTCGGTGTAGCCCGTCCCGTGTCTGCATTCGCTCTTATATGTATCAAGAGGTTTTCCGACAGGCTGCCAGCTTGCGGACCAGAAATCCTTCGTATCGTTGTCGCGAAGGTAAATGTATCTGCCCGGACGGTCAAACTGATTAAAGATGTAGCGAATGATCCTTCCGTTGGCTCCGCTCTTTTCGAAAGAGTAACCTCCGGCATTATTTGAAATTATAGCTCCGTAAGCGGGGCTTCCGAGGTAATTTGCCCAGGGTGCGGGTGTATCCGGCCTGGTGATCACATATTCTCTTTTCTCCTCATCAAAATAACCGTATTGCATGACTTCCTCCTGTTAGGTGTAATTTAACTTGAATTTAACCGAATTTAACCTTTCTATTAGGTAAATGTCCTTATAATAATAACATAATCTATAAAAAAATCAACGCAATTTTTCTTATTTCAATACACGTTTTTTCAGTCATATGCCTCTCTCTTTTTGTTTAAGCTCTCTTCACCGAACGCTGTCGAAGCGATGTATTTTTTTGCAATACCCAACCGTATATGATAGAATCAGAGAATAAAATAAGAGTGTTTTACTCAATATAAACGGAGAAACAAACTCAACGATCATCGAGAGCAACGCTCTCGATGATCTCATTTACAATACATCTGTATTCCGAAACCTTTGTAGTCTTTTTCAGGCGTTTCTCCGCTTCCTTTCCCGCATTCAGCGGCGGAAGCATGTAGAACCACAGTTCCTTAAGTTTACAGAGAATGCTGAAATCTCCGCTCATTCTTTTGCAATACTCATCCAAAAGTTCCGCGTTAAACGCCTTGAACCGCTCCCTATCCTTAAGCACATCTCCCTCATCAAAAAGATAAGGTCTTGCGATCAGGCCTCTGCCCAGCATCAAAGCTTCTGCATCGGGATATCTTTCCTCCGTATTCTTTACATCCTCACGTGTATATATATCCCCGTTAATACATATCGGATTTTTCGAGTTCTCATATGCATGATCCAGCCATTCTCTTCTGATCTCCCCTTTATAAAAATCTTTTTGGATCCTTGGGTGTACGATCAGTTCTTTTAAGGGGTACTTGTTATAGATCTCCAGTATTCTCACAAACTCTTTAGGATCATGCTTTCCCAGCCTTGTCTTCACGGATATGCTCACGTTCAGTCCCTCTATGCCCGTAAAAACAGCATCAAAAAAAGCATCCAGCTCATCGGGGTAAAAAAGAAACCCGCTGCCTTTTTTCTTGGTCACCACCGTGTTGGAGGGGCAACCCAGGTTAAAATTCACTTCCTTGTACCCTCTCGCGGTAATTTCCTTACATGCCCAAATAAAATGCTCGGCATTACTGCACAGAAGCTGGGGAACCGTTGTCATACCGGCATTTTTCTCGTTGTCTATCTCCTCGAGTTCCTTCATTTGAAAGCTTTTTGTCTGATTGGGCGAAAGAAACGGCGTAAAAAATTTCCCCGGGCCTTTGTAGTATTTATTAAAGATCCTTCGATATATGTGTGTCGTAACACCCTCCATGGGTGCGAGATATATGCTTTTCATAGTACTCCGTGATCTGTTTTATTATCCGTAAAAAAGGGCTCCGTCATACGGAACCCTTATTATTCTTGATAACTTCCAATGCATTTTCAAAATCCATGGGCTTTCCGGTAAGATAACCCTGAACCATATCGCAGCCCCACTCCTGAAGTGCGACCTTTTCAGCTTCGTCTTCGACGCCTTCCGCAAGAACTTCGGTATGGAGGACATGTCCCATCGAGATGATCAATTTGATGAAGTCATTATCCATATCACTGTTGTTCATTTTATCAATGAAGGTCTTATCGATCTTCAATAGGTTAACCGGCAGCTGGGACAGATACGAAAGCGATGCATATCCGGTTCCGAAATCATCCAGTGCGACCTTTACCTTGTTATCTCTCAGCTTATCCAGCGCTTCCTTTACGATGTCGATCGCAGCTGCAAACACTGTCTCGGTTATCTCGATCTCAAGATTCTCATTCGGAAAATCATTTTCTTTGAGAGTTCTGAGCACGTAATCCGCATAGCCCGGTTTCTGGAAATGATTTGCACTGATGTTGATCGAAACAATAAGCTCGGGGTTTTCCTTTACCGCATCTCTGAATGTGGTGATTGCATGAAGCAAAACCCAGTTGTCAATACGGTAGATCAGATTACTCTTTTCGGCAACCGCGATAAACTTATCAGGTCTGATAGGCTTTCCGTCCTGATCGTTCAAACGGCTGAGCGTTTCAAAGCCGCGAAGTTTTCCGGTCTTCAGATCGAACTGCGGCTGGAAAACAAGACGAAGTTCATCGGTGCTTAAGGCTCTGAACAACCTGTCCTCGATCTTGCTGTTCTCTGTAAGTTCATTCGTGATCGAAGCATCATAGAATGCAAAATCCATATTGCTTACGTTTCTGTAATGAGCAATGGTATCATCAAGATGTCTGTAAAGCTCATTGATATTGCTGCCGTCATCGGGGTATCTTACAACGGCTGCTCTCGGTTCAAGAGTGATCTCTGTATTATCGATGATGAGAGGTCTTTTGAACTGCTTCATGAACTGTTTAAACCTTGCTTCAACCTCATTTCTTTCAACAACGGGATCTTTCTTTTCACCGCTTGCATCAATGACCAGAACGAATTCCGAATCGCCGTTCTTTCCGCCGTACTCTCCTTCAACGGTATTGCCGATCAATCTGCCGGCAATAGTCTTAAGAACGGTATTACCGAAATCTCTGCCCATCATATCGTTAATGGCTCCGAAATTTTCAATATAAAGGAAGGAAACATAGAATTCCTCTCCCGCTTTTATCCTCTTATCGATATCATCTCTGACCGCCGTAAGGTTGTGCATTCCCGTCAGAGGATCCTGTTGAGAGAGCATATGCAGCATTTTATTGTATATGTTAATGTTCTTTATGAAGTCATACAGAATGTAAAGAATGACCACCGCGCAAACAGATCCTGCAATGCCCGGCAAAGAATCATAGTTTCCGGTAAATATCATCTGTGGGATGGCCGGTATGGAACTCAGGATCACTATCAGGGATGAAATGATCATACCTAATTTCTTTCCGACCAGAACAATAACCACAAGAAGAATGAGCCTGATATTGGTTGCAACTCCGGACATCTGAGCAGCACCCAGAATGTAGCTTCCAAGGTTGATCGAAAAACCTCTGGCTGAAACAATAGGCGGCACAGCTGACAAAAAAATCGCAAAAAATGTCAGGATGCTCAATGAAATAGTAGCTTTTCTGTTATTAAGTCCTTTCATAGTGTACCCCCAACGAATGGAATGATGATCGATTATGCAGCGTTCTGTAACACGATGTCAAAATCCTCTGTATTATTATATAATATCACATGATGCATCAAAGTAAAAATAAAATTATAAAAAATCAATTGGGTATAATTACACATATAGCAGACATATGCCTGCCATCCTATTTTAACCTTGGCATTTCATAAAGGACTCTATGGCATCCTCTTCGAAGCCGGGGTAAACATACTTCTCGAGAGGCTCTTTCTCCGAATAAATGTTCCTGTATGCCTCTCTTCCGTATTTTCGAATGATGTACCCGATGTAAACTCCCGAGTAATTATAGCCATCATTATCATAGAAATAATCCTCGTCGCTCAGCTTCATCACATCCGGTCTGCTATTCCTGTCAATATGATCAAGATTAATCTGTTCAGCAAGGTAGACCGCTCCACCCTCGGCTATCAGCGGTGAAATATCATCCGGTGATTTTGCGGCCACCTTATCGAAAACGATATGAACGACCTCATGTCTGACTATCGAAAGCATCTCCTCAACCGATCTGCCGGAAACACGGGGTGAAAGAATACACAATCTCCTTTTCTCATAATCGGCATTTCCCACCATCCAGGATTCATAGCTTTCTTCCGTTTTATCGGTGTTTTTGATATATGATCTCACGTCAGGGCAGATGAAGACCTCAAAAAGTTCCCGCTCCGGCTCGATCTCAAATTCTTTCGTGATCTCATCATACGATCCTTCAGCCACATCAATGGCGGAGCGCATAAAATCCGAGTCTTCCTCCTCATAATAAAAACTGAAATGGTTTCCTTCGTAATTCTTCATTAGATTCCCCCTTAATCAGCATAAGATTATTCTCTTTCTTCCCACCAAAATGAGTATCCTTTTTCATGATCCGGTCTGCGTTTTCAAATGCTAAACGCATATTGTTAAAATATACAACGGATCAGGAAACAATGCAACGAAAAATAAAAAGGCCGATAGAGAAACTTTTATAATAAAGTCGCCCTATCGGTCCGCCTGTTCATTAGTCCGCTTTGTATATGATTCCGGAAATGGGTTCCGTGTAAGCCGCATCCGAAGTAACGGGAGTATATCTCTCACCGCTATACCAGTCGGAGAAACCAAGCTCTGCTTTCAGGTAGCTTCCCGTCTCGTTGTCATAAACACGTTCGTAGCCCAGAGTGGCATCGCTGTTCTTCTGAGATATCACATCATAGGAATGGCTGCTCTCTTCCCAGGCATCCATGATGATCCCGCTGATCTCGTTTGCTGTCTGCATTGTGCTCGCTGCCGTACCCATGACCTTCTTCCACATTGCATTTCTGTCTGCCATGTATTTATCCGTAAACTTGATGGTTCCAAGACAATAATCCAGCACAGGCTGCCAGTCATAGAATTCCCCAGCCGGAGCGGCTTCCATAACAATATTGTAAACCGTAAGCCATCCCGCATCGATCTGCGGTGAGAATATGTTGTACACATTGGAGTTTACGTTGTACTTCATTTCCGTAACATCGGCTGTTGCAACGCATTCAACTTTCCTGCCTTTCGCGGAATCAGCTTCAAACACCACCACTTTATCCATATCTTCAAGGATCTTAAGGTTCGAATAGCCATACCATTCGGCAACTCCTTCAAAATACCCTTTGGTTGTAAGATCGCTTACCACGGGAGTTTTCGACATTGGATAGTCAGCACCGTAGTTTTTTACATACCATTCGTGAGCCTCCTGTGACTTCACGATACCCGTCGTGTTGAGATTTAAATACATCATCCTTTCCGGAACATCAGGGTCTCTCACCTCTATGCCATAACTGATGATATCAAATTCGTAGTTGGGCTTGATCCCGATAAAGACTTCCCACCCTTCCGGAATATCCATTGTGAAATAATTGTTATCATCGGTATAACTTGTGTACTTCACCTGCGTAGCCTCGGCCGGCACTACCTTGTAGTCGGCTCCGGGTTCAACCACTACCTTACTTGCACTGATCTGAGCCTTTGTAACCGTTATATATGAAGCTACAGCCCTTTCAAGCATTTCATCCAGTGCTTCCTTTTGATCATCGTCCAGATATTTCACGGTGAAATTTACAATATCATTATTATACTGAAGAAATAGCCTTTTCGCAGTAACTCTGTATTCACCTACGTCATAACTGTATTCCACGCAGATAAGCTCCTTGCCGCTCACTTTTGCCGTAACGACCGGCTCCATCTTCAGATTCTGCTCCGCATAATCTTCCTGCGTGAAAGGTACAACGGATTCCTCCACAAACTGGCCGGCATCTATCGGCATATCTATACACCTGTAAATGAGCAGATACGGAATGCTCCCTTCAACCTCCGAGTATATATACAGTCCATCCTCATCATCCCATTTTGTCGGATAACTGTTCAGACATTCCACCTTAAAAAGCTGCTTTTCCGAATAAGTATCGGCGTAAACCGGCGCATTATTCTTTTTATCGTCAAGCTTTGAATCCGGCGCTTTGGTAGGCTCTGCGTCAGTACCCGTCTGCGTGATCACCTTACCTTCTTTTGAACACCCGCTGATTGCTATTAAGAGTGTCAGACAGATCATTATCGATATACTTTTCTTCATCATACGGCAGCTCTCCTTTATGTGAGTGAAATTGTTTTAATTTAGTATATCATTTTCTGACAATTAAATCTAATTAAGTTTTTATGCAGAATTATTCAAGAAATTGTAAAAGTAAGACCTGTCAGCCGGCCAAAGCCCGACACAACTTGAACTATAACACCATTCGTAGTGATCATTATCAACTGAATGGTATTTCTAATATCAGAGCATCATCATCTTTACAAACTCTTCAAATCTTGGTAAAGCAAGTCTCAAAATTCCATGATTGGAGCCATCTATAACACCTTTTTTTCCAATCTGTCTCTTTGTACAGAAAAAGTCCTATCTGTAGAACCGATCTTGGCAATAATATCCCTTGTTTTCATCTCTCCGTTTTCTGCAAGAAGCGATATTATCTCCTTCTCTTTTTCAGAAAGATCATCCCAAACTTTCTCATAACAATAACCTGCCATCTTTTCATCAAAAGCCGGAATTGCCTCTTCTAATGAGCAATCCTTATCCCACATAATATAACCTAACGCTTGAAACGCATAAGAATACCCTTTCGTAAAAGCAGCCATCTTAAATGCTTCTTTCTCACTACACCGGAAAGTCTGCATATACTGATTTTTCATTCCGATAAGGCTAAGCGGTCCAATATTCACTTTTTCAGCGCGCATAAGAAACGAACACCGCTTATCCCTCTGAAGATTGTAGATATTTTCGTACAAACCCGTCATAAGCAAATAAAGCTGCATTCTCCTCCCAACAAGATCCTGAAATGCACACGCAAAACTTATAACATCTTTGCTCTTTGTTACGTCATCTATAGTAACCAGAATTCGCATCCCCTTCAGAAACAGTTAAATATCCAGTTCTGGGACCATTTTGGGATACTCACGAAGCTCTTTTTCTTCATGAAGTGGATTCCATACCTGTGAAAAAAACTTATCCTTTTATACGCCCCATTTTTCTCACCCGGCTTTCTCTATACAATCATACAACAGCTTTACAATCTCGGATTTTTCATATCCTTTTCCTATGAAGACAACCTGATTGCATCTGTCTCCGTACGTTTCGTCCCAATCATCTTTGATATCGGGGAAATCACATAATGCTTTATCAAGTTCTTCTTTTGGCCAGGCTGATACCCACTCGGAAAGCTCCGTTACGGAAGCGTTTCTTCCTGCCTGCTCAAACAGCTGCACATGCTTCCAATCATCTGAAAACCAGATATACCCCTTGCTGCGGATGAGCGCTTCCGGATATTCTTCAACGAGTTTATCAAATGCGTCACGATTAAAAGGTTTTCTCTCCTCAAATACAAAAGAAGAAATACCATATTCATCCACGCAGGCTTTCTCATCTTCATGCTCACAGTTATTGAGTGCCCTTTGGACCGCACTGTAAGCCTCCACCTCATCAAAATCGAAATCTTCTCTGTTAAGGAGCACTTCGAGATCGACATTTCCGTTTACGCATTCTATCATTTCCGCTTCCTGCTGGAGGGATCGCAGTCCTTCTTTTACCTCCTTAAGCTGTTCCTTGGAAAGAAGGTCTGTTTTATTAAGTATCATCAGATTGCAAAACTCGATCTGATCCATGATGAGATTAATTACATCGCCGTCTTCGGTTTCTTCGTCGGAAGTCAGGTTATGAAGGAACTCCCTGTAGATCCTGTCCACGTCAACAACGGATACGACTGACTTAAGATAAACTCGGGTATCCTCAGTCATTTCCTCATAATTAAGGAATGCCCCGGCTATGGATGACGGTTCACTGATGCCGGACGCTTCCACAAACACGGCTTCGATACTCTTGTCTGCCGACAGTCTTTCAATCTCTGCCATAAATTCATCACGTAAGGTGCAGCAGATGCATCCGTTCTGCATCTCCACCATCTCAACCTGTGCGACCTGATTCCCGGTCTTATTAAGGATGGAAGCATCGATATTGATACTTCCCATATCATTGACGATAAGTGCGATCTTGCGCTTTTCCTGTTTTAAAATATTCTGCATTAACGTGGTCTTTCCTGAGCCGAGATACCCGGTTATGATCACGATAGGTACTTCTCTTGTTGACATATTTAACCTCCCTTATAACAAAAATTGCAACACAGTTGCATATTATATGCACCGGTTGCAATCTTGTCAATATAATTTGCAAACATGTTGCAAATTATTATTTCTTAATACGTCTGCATTTGCTGCATTTACCAAGAATGATGGTGTCGACAGGACTGATATCAATCCCGTATTCTTCCAACATACCGGCATTGAATGCCTCTACAAAGGGTTTGTCCAAATGAAAAACTTTACCACACACACTGCATTGTGCATGCATATGCTTGTCACAGTGATCATGCTCAGCCGAATACTGATAATACCACGCATCCCTGTTCGGCTCCTTGAACCTCATGAGCTCACCGGTTTCACATAAACGATCCAGATTACGATATATTGTCGTCCGGTTAACTTCTACTTCACTGTTACATACAGCTTCGTAGATTTCTCTCGCCGTAAGCCTCTGCTCCGGGTGTTTCTTTAAGTATAATATTATTACTTCTCTCGCTTTGGTTTTATATGTACTTTTCATTATGATTCCTTTTTATGACATTCGTGCTTTATCTTCCGAGATGTCTTTCTAAATTATTCTGAAATATAAATATAATTCTAACATAGTTCTTGTCGGAATCAATAGAATTCCGTATAAACAAAATGAGATATCCTTTCTATTCGACATCCCGGTAGATAGCATTCTTAAGGTGAGGGATACAGTAAACACATAATAAAGTATCAAAAAAGGCTCCTGTGATCCATTGATCTCAGGAGCCCTGTTAAATTATACAAAAACAAGCTATTGCTCTTTCTTACGTTTGAATATAAAAACCAGACTTTTGGACGAACCGTAGCTTTGATTGGTCGATGCGCTGCTTACCATCTCCCATCCGTCATTCCCTAACTGATTAAGCCTGCTTTCAAGTTCTCCGGTATTAACGTTTCCGCCAAAAAAGCCTGTTGTGTCATAAGAGATCACTTTGTACTCGAATTTATCCATAATTATCTGTCCTCCTGTTAATATACACTCTAACACAATGATTCAGAATGTTACACAGCGCAAACAGTAAAATATACCCGCTTATTTTTCCCTGCCGTGCATATAATGTATGCCGATATGCCCTATGTAATTTGCAAGTTTTTTATAATAGACTATTGTATTTATATCCGTCCGGAATCCTGATATATGCACGAATATGTTCGTCGACAGGGCGCTCGACAATTCCGGATCTGTTGTCAATATTACCTTCCGCGGCGAGGATGGTATTCTCACGTTTTCCAACAATAATCCCCATATGATCGTGCTCATGGCCATCAAAAACATGATCATAAAGAACAATGTCCCCTGCTGCCGGCACAAAATCATCTTTCCGTGTATGATACTCAATCCTGGGATCGCCTATTGCAAATTCCTCCCATGCAATACAGCCTGCAAGATGACAGCTTCTACATTCATTGGGACGTATCGGGATCTCGAAACCTGCTTCCCTGCAGCAATAATACACAAATGCAGCACACCAGAGTCTGTCAGCTTCTTCGATAGTCCACTTTGGGAACGGCTGAACTATCGGTTCCAGATTTGCTTTTTCCCCGTCTGCAAAGCCATGGAACGGAATCTGTGCCATAGTCTTCGCAACACTCGCAAGCTGTTGTCCGGTTGCTGTTCGATGGATCACCGAAACATGAGTGATTTTGTTGGCCTCGTCTAGATACTCCTTCTCAAAATGCATGCCGATGGCTTCCGCTGTTTTATACGACGCCTCATTTGTATATTTACAGTACGAATACAGTGATGGGTAATCGGTATTTTCAAAAGCCCAGTCCCGAACGGCCTGCGCCGCCTCCTTTGCAAATCCGCGTCTCCAATATTTCTTATTGATGTGATAGCCGATTTCCGGCAAAGGCTTTCCGTCAATATTCTGGATTGTAATGCCGCAGTCCCCGATAAATTCCCCGTTTTCTTTCAGAACAACTGCCCACAATCCAAATCCATACTTTGAATAATTATCTATATTCCATTCAATCCAGCGTCTGGTCCTTGCTTCATCAAACGGGGCCGGATAATGCTGCATCGTCTCGGCATCGGACATTATTTCATACAGTGCTTCAAAATCATCCATAGTATACTCTCTAAGCAGGAGTCTTTCGGTTTCTATCATTTTTTCTTGTTTTATCCTTCCATATAGTGTAAAAAAAAAATTATTATCTCTCTGTCTGAGACCTTCAAATGTTGTGCCTTTTTCGAAATAATTATAGCAAAAATCACATAACTTTTGCCAGCAATTTGTTATAAAAAGTACCTCTTTGTGTCTCCTACCCGGCCATCTTCCCCTTCACGTACTCTTCCACAGCCGCTTTGGGGATTCTCCACTTATATTTCCCGAGTTTAAAAGCCTTAATCTCTCCGTCCTTTAAAAGCATCTTTAAGAGCACACCAAAGACTCTCCACTGCAGACTCTTTTCTGTATTTTCTGTTACTACTTCCAATACTGTTCAACGAAATCTCAAACCGAAGCAATCCTCTTTCCCCAATAAAATCTGAGCCCGCACATTTGTAATCTCTTATATTCTGTATTTTGTCATAAACCTTAAACGAAAGCAACGCCTTCGTGATAAACTGGACCCAGACCGCGAACGCCAGCTTCCTTGTTTTCAGGATAGGAAGCAATTCAAGAAATAGACCATAACCTCACTTCAGAGTTTGTTTTAATCAAAGAAGCACGAAAAAAAGGCCTCACACCGAGGTCCTTTCTGTACGTGACGTGTGTATACACCGTTATTCTTCACCTAATTATGCAGCTTGGGCAATATAACGTAAAAGATCATTCTCCATATTTATGATATCATCTTTAATGTGTGTCATTTTACGGATGAATACCAGACAAGCACTTAAGACAGTATCACATTCAACCTGTTCGTAGTGATTGCCACGCTCACCGCAATAAACCAACCAGCCATTTTGCGACGGCTGAATACATACTGCCTCATCCTGATAGCAGCCAATACAGTAATCAGTAGCGGGAAATCTTTTTTCCATCACCTTTTTCAAAGCTTCTAAATAGCATTGTGTATCCATGAATAACCCTCCTTCTGAATTCCGTACTGACATTCAAGCTTACAAAACATGGCAGTTATATCCAGTAAAAAAATACAAATATCTTCCTAATTATATGATTTACAATTTCTTCACCCAGACAAACCGGAAGTTGTCAGGCCGTGCTGTTACCACTTGATGTTGTCTCCGAGTTTAAAGAACTTACCACAACATTCCATCTGCCATAAAGCTTTATTTCAGCGGCGTCACGATCGGTTCCTTGCCGTAATTATACTCCGCAAAGGGATTTACCACGGAGACGTTCTCTCCTTTGGAATTCATGTAGATGCAAGACTGGTTGCCGCGGGAAAGGTCCACGTTCACCAGCATCCCCACGTAATCGGTATGATTCCCGACGGGCGCCTCGTCGTGCTGGGTCAGCCCCCGCTTTCCGCAGATGAAGGCGTTGAAGCGATAGTCCGTCATGTATCCATTGTAGGTCTTGCCCTCCGTGCCGGAGAAATCCTTGTTGTATACCAGCTTCGTGTTGGGCGTGATGGTCCCCTCCAGGAATGGATACAGGTCATGCTGATGGCCGGTAATAAGGATATCCACGCCGATCTCATTCAGCCTCTTCGTCCAGGCGGCCTTAACCGCTTCGTGGTTATGGCGCGCGTTTACAAAAGGGATGGGGATGTGGCAGACGGCCATGGTGTAGACGGCATCCTTATATTCCTCTTCGGCGATGATATCGTCCAGCATGCGTGTCTGTTCCTCCCGGTACAGGTCAAATCGGGCCGTATCATAATACTCCCACCAGTCGTCGTCGTGATCCTCGCCCAAATCGAGCATGATACCGTATATGTCCGAAAGCCGGAAGGTGTAATAGAACTTGCCGTTCTTGCTGCCGGTATATTTGTACAGCTCCTCAGCATACTCGCCCTTGATCTCGTGGTTGCCCCGGGTATAGATTACCGGGATTTTGCCGCCGGTGATCTTGAAGGCAATCTCATTGGCTATCTGGGCGTCCTTATACCGATCGACCATACTGGTCTGATCCCCCAGGAGAACGATGAAGTCAAGGGTGTTTTCCTGCCGCGCATGGTCGGCAAGGCTCACCGCGCCTTCCACAGCGCCATGGATGTCCGGAAGGGTCAGATAACAGATCCCGTCCTCGGCATTCACCGGAGTGAACGAGTATTGCTCGGAAAAGTCTTCGCCCGTATAGCCGCCAAAGGGTCCCCGGTAGATCATCTGCCTAGCGCAGATATTGTAACTCTTTGCCTCGTCCAGCGCGCGCTGTGGCACGGTGACCTTATGCACCAGGTCCTTGGAGCGCATACTGCCCGCGTAAAGATCATAGTATTTCTCCGAGCCGACCTCCACCCAGACAATGGCGGTGTCGCTGGTAGAAAATACGATCTGGTAGTCATCCTCCACGGCGTAGACCACCGGCTGATATGTGAAGTGGCATGGCCAAATGCCGTATCCAACGATGGCACAGGTGGCGATCAGCACCAACATGAACAGGACCTTTGCCGCAAGATTCCATCCCCTGTTCGGCGCGTGGAAAAACAGCAAGCAGAAAACCAGGATCAGCGCGGCGGCTACTCCCACGGATTTGAAGAATTTAGGCAAGATGAACTGGATATAATCATTAGAGCCGTTGGCGATCACAACGCCGATGGCGATGGCAAAAACGGCAGAAAACGCCAGCCACACGATATACGGCCATCTCTTTTTGTCGCGGATAAAGAGGAAGGACAGGATCGTAAACAGCAGGATCACGCCCATGAGTACGCAGATCATGAGCGGTAGGTTCATCACAAGAAAGCTGGGGTTATGATCCGCTCCCAGGAATTTGGAAATTCCCGCCCAGTTGACGCGCAACGCGATCCAGAACAGGAAAACCGCTATGCTGCAGAGCACGGCCGCCGTCTGCAGCCGGTATTTCTTTATAAAAGTGCGAAAGGTCATTTCCATACGTACCTCCTTATTCGTCCGATTAATTCTTTTCATAACTCGCAAACCATTATATATTCTTCTTCATTCTCATCCACGGTTTTGAATCCGACCTTTTCGTACATCCGAACCGCATAATTGGCTTTCTGCACAGCAAGAGAAGCTTGCTTATATCCCTTCTCTTTAAGTAATGCAATGGTATATTAAAAGATAAAGATCTCTACAAACTGGAATTTGACAATTAAAGGGTTATCCAATATCGTCTTAACAAATGTTGCCCCTCCGCATCATTATATGCTTCTATGGTGTCTTTCCAGATACCGCCCAGTTTTTCACATACTTGAATGGAGGCTTT